>VSSQ01000052.1_pt1 | contig 195526 bp, 166 predicted proteins | sample 4763081 | NCBI WGS metagenome assembly VSSQ01 (sample SAMN12137344, study PRJNA551015) | bioreactor metagenome | isolation source: SDC9 anaerobic chlorinated ethene degrading culture | place: USA: Knoxville, Tennesee | collected 2015-01-01 | reverse complement strand
CTTTAAGCTTTACGGAACCCCCCGCCTAGCGGGGGGTTTTCTACATACAAAAAAACGGCCCCTGTGAAAATTCACAAGGGCCGTTTCTCTGTTTCACTGACGGGGATGCTTTTGCGGCATCCCGGCCAGAGCTATATCTTACGTACTTCCGTGTACCAGGCGGCAGCCTCTTCAAGCAGCTTGCCCGTGCGGGCCGCCAATGCCTGAGGATCCTTGAGGTAACCGTCCAGCAGCAGGCTGGCGTCGAACAGGCAGCCAGTCATGTCGGCCAGAATCCTGTCGTCCGCGTCTGCCTTGAACATGCGCAACATACTGCGCAGCAGCGGATGATCGCGGTTGACCTCCAGCACCTTCACAGGGATGGAATCATCCTTCTGCATGACCTTGAGCAGTTTTTCCATGGAGGACGACAGACCGCCATCGGGCGAAACCAGCACTGCGGGGCTGTCTGCCAGACGGTGAGAAACACGCACGTCCGTCACTTTGTCGCCCAGGATTTCCTTCATCTTGCCAAGCAGGGCGTCAAAACTTGCCGAATCGTCGTCAGAGAGCGGTGCGGCGGCTTCGTGTTCCGGCTGTTCCTTGTCGGAAAAGTCTTTCAGGGCGTCATCCGCCGCTGTTTCCACCGACTTGAATTCCCAGTCCTTGTACTTGGCAAGGCCGTCCATGACAAATTCGTCCACAGGCTCGTACAGCCACAGCACTTCAATGCCCTTGCGGCGGAAGCGCTCCATGTGCGGATTGAGCCGGGCGGCCTCACGGTTGGGCGCTGCCACATACCAGATGGTCTTTTGCCCTTCTGGAGCGCGGGCCATGTATTCATCAAGGCTGGTGAGCGCATCCGCATCCGCAAGGGACGAGGAATTGAAACGCAGCAAGGCGCTGATGCGTTCGCGGTTGGCATAATCGTGGTAACCCAGCTTGAAAACCTTGCCGTGCAGCTTCCAGAAGCGGCTGTATTTTTCCGCATCGTCCTTTGCCAGCTTTTCAAGATGGCCCAGGGTCTGCTTGACCAGCACCTGATTGATCTTGCGCAGCACCACGTTTTCCTGAAGCGTCTCGCGCGAGATGTTCAGGGGCAGGTCTTCCGTGTCGACCACGCCTTTGAGGAAGGCCAGATATTCCGGCACCAGTTCTTTGTTGCGGTGCTGGATGAGCACGCGGCGGGCATAAAGATCAAGCCCCCAGAATTCGCGGTCAGCACCAAAAAAATCCTGCGCCGAATCGGGCGTGAACAGGAGTGCATTAAACTGCACCGGCGCATCCACAGAAAGATGCAGGGTGTCCAGCGGCTCCTTGGCGTCATAGGTCAGGGCTTTGTAAAAGGAATCGTACTGTTCCTTGGTGACCGAAAACTTGGGCTCGCGCCACAGCGCAGGCTGGGTGTTGACCCGCTCGCCGTCCACGAGGACAGGAAAGGGAACAAAGGCCGAGTGCTTGCGGATAACCGACTCAACACGGAACTTCTCTGCAAATTCGGCGGCATCGTCCTTGAGCCATGCCTTGATAACAGTACCGCGCGCGGGCTCATCCCCGGTTGCGGGCTCAACGGTAAAGGTGCCAAGCCCGTCGCTGACCCACACGCTGGCTTCTGCATCATCGCCAAAAGCCGGACGCGAAGTAACTTCCACCTTGCTGGCCACCATAAAGACAGAATAAAAGCCCACGCCAAAACGGCCGATTATGTTGGCGGCATCCGCAGGACCGGAGGTTTCGCCCTCCTCCCCGGCTTCGGCCTTTGCCGCATCGCTGCCGTTGGCGGCATTTTCAGCCGCAATATCGGCCAAAAACTGCTCGGAGCCGGATCTGGCAATGGTGCCAAGGTTTTCAGCCAGTTCTTCTGCTGTCATGCCAACGCCGGTATCTGCAATGGTCAGAACCTTGGCGTCCTTGTCCAGGCTGATGCGGATTTCAAGGGGGATATCAGCAAGACGCGGGCTTTCGCCCCTGTTCATACGATAGCGCAATTTATCCAACGCGTCCGAGGCGTTGGAAACAAGTTCCCTCAAAAAAATTTCGCGATTTGTATAGAGCGAATTGGTGAGGATATGCAGGACTTTGCGCACCTCAGCGCGGAATTGGCGGGAATTCTTACCAGCCTCTGCCATGACAAACCTCCTGAAAAAAGATATAGTTGAAAATAATATCCCCCACTGAAATTTCAAGGGGGATTTGCCAAATTTTACGGCATTTTTCCGCGCGGCAGTTGGCAACGCAGGGAAACTCGCGCGTCCGGCACCCTGTAAAACAGGCTGACAGGCACGCGCAGACATTCCAATCCAATATTTCATATAAAAGGGGGATAAAACATCAAGCCCGCAGGATTCATACTCATACGGGCAAAATGATATTCGTAACTACTTGCCATTTGATGGGAAAAAAGCTATCTCGCCTGAAGGATATTCAAGGAGGGCCTACATGGACGTTGTAATGCTTTCGCGTTTGCAATTCGCTGTGGCCGTTTTTTTCCATTTCATATTCGTGCCGCTTACGCTCGGTCTTTCCGTCATTCTCGCCTGGATGGAAACCCGCTATGTGCGTACCGGTGACGAATTCTGGAAAAAACAAGCCAAATTTTGGGGAAAACTTTTTCTCATCAACTTTACCCTGGGCGTGGTGACAGGCATCACGCTTGAGTTCCAGTTCGGTACCAACTGGTCCCGCTACTCGGAATACGTGGGCGATATTTTCGGCTCCCTGCTGGCTATTGAAGCCACGGTGGCCTTTTTTCTGGAATCCACGTTCCTTGCAGTGTGGCACTTCGGCTGGAACCGCGTTGGCAAAAAAATGCATCTTGCCTCAATTTACATTGTGGCATTTGCGGGCAACCTTTCCGCCCTGTGGATCATTCTTGCCAACGGCTTTATGCAGCACCCGGTGGGCTATACCATCAATGAGACAGTTGGCCGTGCAGAGCTTGCCAACTTCTGGCAGGTGGTAACCAATGGCTACGCCTGGGGCATGTACGCGCATACGGTGCTTGCATCGTGGGCGCTGGGCGGCTTTTTTGTGCTGGGCGTTTCGGCCTGGCATTTGCTGCGCAAGAGCCAGGTGGACTTTTTCAGGGCCTCTTTCAAGATGGCCGCGCCTTTCACCCTGATTCTTGTTTTGCTGCTGGGCCTTTCTGGCGACCAGCAGGGCAAGACTGTGGCCCAAGTGCAGCCTGCCAAGCTGGCGGCGCTGGAATCCCACTGGGAAACCGGGCGCAACGTGCCCTTCTACCTGCTGGCATGGCCTGACGAAGCCAATGAAGGCAACAAGGTTCAGGCCATCGGCATTCCCGGTCTGCTGAGCTGGATTGCCTACGGCGACACCAACGCCGAAGTGAAGGGCCTCAAGGACTTTGCCAAGGAAGACCGCCCCCCGGTCATGCCTACCTTCCTGAGCTTCCGTGGCATGATTGCCATGGCTGGCATCTTTGTGCTGCTGGCCGTGGGTGCCTTCTTGCAACGCAAGAAGGACGAACCCTGCCCCCTGCTGCTCAAGGCGCTGGTATGGAACATCCCCCTGCCCTACGTTGCCATCATGCTGGGTTGGGCCGTGGCCGAAATTGGCCGCCAGCCCTGGATTGTTTATGGTCTCATGCGCACTTCCGACGCGGTTTCGCCAGTTCCAGCCGAGAATGTCGCCATTTCGCTGGGTGCGTTCATAGTGGTGTATTCCCTGCTTGGCCTTCTGGACATTTACTTGCTGCGTAAATACGCCATCAAGGGCCCTGACGCCCAGGAGGTATAGCCATGTTGGAAACCATCTGGTTTGTGCTGTGGGCATTGTTGTGGGCCGTGTACTTTATTCTGGACGGTTTTGATCTGGGCCTTGGAGCGTTGCTGCCCTTTTTGGGCAAAAACGAGTCTGAGCGCCGCATCATGTACAATGCTGCCGGTCCCTTCTGGGACGGCAACGAAGTGTGGCTTATTTCCGCTGGCGGCGTGACCTTTGCGGCTTTTCCCAAGGCCTATGCGGTCATGTTCAGCGCACTGTACGCCCCGCTGCTTCTGCTGCTGTTCGCCCTTATTTTCAGGGCTGTTTCCTTCGAGTTCCGCAACAAGGTGGAACACGACAGCTGGCGCGCCCTGTGGGACGGTGTGCATTTTCTTGCCAACCTGATCCCCTGCGTGCTGCTGGGCGTGGCTTTCGCCAACCTGTTCATGGGTATTCCCATTGACGTCAAGGGCGTATACCACGGCAACCTGCTTGGCCTGCTGAACATTTACGGCCTTGCGGGCGGCGTGTTCTTTTTGTGCATGTTCCTGCTGCACGGCTCCCTGTGGCTGGCCATCAAGAGCACAGGCAGCCTGCAAACCCGCGCAGTGGCATCGGCCACCTTCCTGTGGCCTGTCATGCTGTTGCTGCTGGTGGTCTTTCTGGTTCTCACCGCCATGTACACCAAGCTGTATGCAAACTTTCTGGCCATGCCTGTTCTGTTTGTTCTGCCCTTGCTGGCGCTGGCGGGCCTTGTGGGCGCGCGCGTCATGCTGGGTGCGGGCAAGCTGTGGCTGGCCTGGGCGTGCAGCGCCGTGTTCATTCTTGGCGTTACCTTCTTTGGCGTTGCGGGCATGTTCCCCGGCATGATCATATCTTCCATTGATCCTGCCGCCACGGTCACCGCCTTTAACGGCGCTTCCAGCCAGCTGACGCTCAAGATCATGCTGGGCGTGGCTCTGGTCATGGTGCCCATCGTGCTTGCGTACCAGTTCTGGCTGTACAAGACCTTCTCCGCCCCTGTGACGCACGAGGATCTCAAGGACGAGCACGCCTACTAAACCCAGGCTGTTCTCCCCTTCCAAAAGCAACACCCCGCATCGTCTGATGCGGGGTGTTTTCATTTAAAGCCAGCAGTGCAGCTTTGGAGTCAATTTGACCACGGGAGTGCGGACGTTGCCAGTTATGATTGCCTGCGCTGTCCAGCGCTGCAAGGCGACCAGAACAACTCTGCGCCATGAAAAAGCCTGCACGGTGAATTAGCTTCGCCGTGCAGGCTTTCCCTGTAAACAGGCTCTAATCGGTGGATTCCACTTCACGCACACAGTAGCCCTGATGCCGGAGCGGCGTGAAGTAATTGGTGCCCCAGGTCACGGCCAGCACAAACAGCGCGGCGAAAAGACCGATAGCAGGACTCCACAAGGGGCTTGCGGAAAGGGCCAGCCGCATGAGCAAGGTGCCTATGACAAAGCCCGAATTGCGGAACACCGCATGGAAGGCAGGCATGTACCGCTGTGCGATGAGCACCATGGCGATATCTGCAAAAATCAGCACCGTGTAGAGAGTTTCAAAAAACTTGAGGTCTTCGCCGGTTTTCACAAAGTGCATAAAATCGCGGGAACCGATGAACAGAAATATTACAAACAGGGCCAAGGCCAGCATTTTTTTGCTCATGACGTAGCGCATGCGCAGATCGGCTGTGGCGATAAAATGCAGGTGTTGCCGTGCGATGCGTTTGTACAGGCCAAGGCACAGATACACGCACAAGGCACCGGCACCGGAAACCGCGATGCTGATAACTGGCAGCAGGTCGTTAACCACGCTGACCGGCTCCGGCAAATGCGCCAGTTCTTTAAAGGCATTGCGCAGCAAAATAAGGGTAAGTATCTCAAACTGCTTGCCCATGGATTGCGAAAGGGAACTTGGGATCGCCAGAATCAGGCTCATGACCTCAAGCACCAGAATCAGGGTAAAGGCCAGATGGATGGCGTAAAAATGGCTGTGCGGCGTAATCGCGGCCAGCCACGGAGGCAGAATGCCCATGCGCTTGAGTTCCACCCCAAGCAGGGCGAGCAGATATACCCAGAGGATGCAAAGGGCCACGCGGCGCTGGGTGGCTGCACGCTCCCAGGCTGAGTGCAGCCAGTCAAAGACATCCGTAATTGGCTGTAATTTAAAAATAAACATGCGATAGCTCCATAGATGAGTACCCGGAGATCCAAAGAAACCCCGTCTGGCAGAAGGATATCTACAGCTTGCCAAATGTCAAAGACTACTAATCCTGTTATGACAGACGGAATCATGGGAGGCATGCCTGAGCCAATGCCCTGCGCACTTGCCATCCATCAATATAGAACGTAGAGAAAAGGCTTCCCCCGCGTTGCAGACCTTCGGCTTGCCCGATGGGTTTGAACAGTGTCGGCGGCCTGCGGCCTGCCGAGAGCGCGAGTTTTTTCCAAACTGCCATGCCGCCCGACCCCGCATCACTACGGGCATCGGTTCGGCATGGTCGGCTATTGGGCGACTCGCCAATGCGCGGGAAAACAGGGGGTGGATTGAGCATGCCCCGCCTGTCTTCACGGATTTGACCGGCGGCAACGCCGCAAGAGCTTCATTGAGCTTTACGAGGTAGAACGTCATGCCCCACAAGGGTCCGCATATCTCCATTTCTCCCGACTATGTGGTGAACAGGATTCTGCGCATCAATATTGATGACTTTGCAGAATGGCCCGAATCTGTGCGCAACCTGGCCATCGCCATAGCCGAAGAACTTTTTCTGGTGGCCTACAACCCCTTTATCAATGCGGAAACCGTGCGCACCAGCGTGCGCGAAAGCTATGACAAGGAATCGGTCTCCCTGGCGCACTATTACGCCACGGCCATCAGCGAAGGCCTGACCATGTTCTGGTCGGCCCACGAGGCCGAAACCGCCTTCCGCGCCAAACTGGTGGACGCCCTGCACGGCGTTTTGCCCGATGAATGCATTCTGACCAATCCCGCCGCCATGGTGGAATCGGCAACAGACGCCACTGACCTGCGCATGGAACTGCCCCTGCTGGTGGTTGAGCCAGACAATACCGAGCAGGTGGCCGAGCTTGTAAAACTCGCCAACGACATGAAGTTTGCGCTCATTCCGCGCGGCGGCGGCTCCGGTATGACCGGCGGCGCTGTACCCGCGCGCAAGCGCACGGTTATTGTCAGTCTTACCCGGCTGACGCGCATCGGGCCTGTTGACCTTGAAGCCATGACAGTCACCTGTCAGGCCGGGGCCATCACCCAGGCCGTCATCAACGCCGTGGATGCCGAGGGCGCGCTGTTTTCCGTTGACCCGGCTTCCAAGCAGGCATCGACCATCGGCGGCAACATTTCTGAAAACGCGGGCGGCCCCAGCGCCTTTGAGTACGGCACCACGCTGGACAACCTGCTGTGGTGGCGCATGGTCACGCCCACGGGTGAAATCATCACCGTTGAGCGTGAAAACCACCCCCGCCACAAGATCCTGCCTGACGAAACCGCCGTCTTTGTGGTCAAGGACGTGAGCGGCGGCGTGCGCAACGTGGTACATCTGCGCGGCGACGAAATACGCCTGCCGGGCCTTGGCAAGGACGTGACCAACAAGGTTTTGGGCGGCCTGCCGGGCATGCAGAAAGAAGGCGTGGACGGCATCATTACCGAAGCCTGCTTTATCGTTCACCCCAAGCCCAAGTACAGCCGCGTCATGGTGCTTGAATTCTTTGGGCGCTCCATGCACCCCGCCGCCGTGGTAGTACGAGAACTGGTGGCCCTGCGCAACCGCATCCGGCAGGAAGGCGACTACGCCCACCTGTCGGCCATGGAAGAGTTCAACGCCAAGTACGTGCAGGCCATTGAATACAAGCGCAAGTCCGAAAAATACGAGGGCTCGCCCATTTCGGTCATCATCCTGCAGGTGGATGGCGACGATCCCTACCTGCTCGACAAGTGCGTGGGCGACATCGTGAGCGTTGTGGAACAGCAGGACAACGTGGACATCATCGTTGCCGCTGATGAAAAGGAAGGCGAGCGCTTCTGGGAAGACCGCCACAGGCTCTCGGCCATCGCCAAGCGCACCTCCGGCTTCAAGATGAACGAGGACGTGGTCATCCCCATGGACCGCATCCCCGACTTTGCGCTGTTCCTCGAGCAGATCAACCTGGAATGCACGGCGGCCTCCTACCGTTACGCCTTGCAGGAAGTGGGTCGCCTGCCGGGCTTCCCCATGGAAGATAAAGACTTTAACCGCGAGTTTTCGCAGGCCTCCAAGGCTGCCTCGGGCGATGTTGCCGCCACCGAAATTTCGGATATGGAACTGGCCGCCCGCGCAGAAGACTTTCTTGCCAAGCTCAAGGAAAAATACCCCCATCTTGCCAAAAAGATCGATAAGATCAGGGAATACATGGATGCCAGCCGCATTGTGGTTGCCAGCCATATGCACGCGGGCGACGGCAACTGTCATGTGAACATCCCCGTGAACTCCAACGATGCTCACATGCTTGAAGAAGCGGAAGAAACCGCAGCCCGCATCATGGCCGAGTGCCAGGAAATGGGCGGCGAGGTTTCGGGCGAGCACGGCATCGGCATCACCAAGATCGCCTTTTTCGGCAAAGACAAGATGGACGCCCTGCGCGCCTTCAAGGAGCGCGTGGATCCCCGCGATGTGATGAACCCGGCCAAGCTGGTTTTCCGCGAGCTGCCGGTGCGCCCCTTTACCTTCTCGTTCAACCGCCTGATCCGCGATATTCGTGAAAGCGGCCTGCCCGACAAGGAAAAGCTCATCAGCCTGCTCACCTCCATTCAGGTCTGCACGCGTTGCGGCAAGTGCAAGCAGGTCTGTTCCATGTGCTATCCCGAGCGCTCCATGCAGTACCACCCCCGCAACAAGAACATGGTGCTGGGCATGCTGCTGGAGGCTGTATACTACAGCCAGGTCAACAAGGGCCGCATTGAGGAAAGCCTGCACAAGGCCCTGCGCGATATTGTGGAGCATTGCACCGCCTGTGGCCGCTGCATGGCCAACTGCCCGGTCAAGATTCCCTCGGGCGAGGTGGCCCTTACCCTGCGCGCCCTGCTGGAACACGAAGGCGCTGGCGGGCACCCCATCAAGGGGCATGCCCTTGAATGGCTCTCACGCGATATACAGCACCGTGTGCCCAAGGCGGCCAAAATGGCCTCCCTTGGACAAAAGATGCAGAACAAGTTTCTCGGTTTCGTGCCAGATATGTGGAAACGCCGCCTGAAGAGCCCGCTCTTTTCCGGGCGCGGCCCCAAGATGGGCTACACGAATCTGTATGAAACCCTCAAGCTGCACAGAGGTTCCATTTTTGCGCCTGCCGAGCCAACGCCGGGCATGCCCTGCGTCTTGTACTTCCCCGGTTGCGGCGGCGCGCTGTTCTATGACCGCATCGGTGTTTCTTCCATCATGCTTCTGCTCAAGGCCGGCTTTGCCGTAGCCGTGCCGCCCCGGCACATGTGCTGCGGCTTCCCCTTGCTGGCTGCGGGCATGGATACGGCCTTTGAAGACAACATGGCCCAGAACCGGCAGTATCTGGCCTCCATGCTGCGCAATCTTGCCAAGCAGGGCTTTGACTGCAAGCATCTGGTCACAGCCTGCGGCTCGTGCCGTGACGGCCTTGAGCGCCTGCACATGGAAACGCAGTTCCCGCAGTTGACCCTGCGTGATGTGGGGCAGCTTACCCTGCCCCTGCTGGACAAGGACAAACTCAAGGCTCCCCTGCCGGAAGGCTCAAAGGTTCTGTACCACGGCGCGTGCCACTGCGAATGGGCCGATGTGCACAAGATCAAGGGACAAAAACAGATTATCAAGGCGCTGGGCGACTTCAGCGGCGCCAAGATTACGCTCAACCCTGGCTGCTGCGGCGAATCGGGCATGGGCGCCATGACCTCGCCCGATATCTACAACCTGCTGCGTTCGCGCAAGCAGTTGCGCCTTGGTGAGGCTTTTGAGCAGGGCAACGACGGCCCCGTAATTGTGGGCTGCCCCTCGTGCAAGATCGGTATTGGCCGCTGCCTCATCAACATGCGCGACAAACGCCCTGTCATGCACGTGGTTGAATGGCTGGCCGGGCAGGTGGACGGCGAAGACCGCCGCCAGACCTTCCGCAAAAAAGTCAACGATGTGCGCGGCGAAGTGCGCGTTATTGACGTAAAATAACAGCCTTATCATAAGGCGGCCTGCACATGCAGGCTCGGCCTCTTGCCTCTGGCGAGGCCAGCATACATTCCCAAAATACCGCGCGGGGGGTTCCGGATACGGGGCCTCCCGCGCAAACACAAGGTCTGTCAGCATATGGCGCACCCTGCCGATTCCTGCCCCGCACACAGCGGTAAATCCCCGGCCCATGAGCTTCAGGCGCATCATTTCACCTTGCCTGCCCCCGGCTGGTGCTGGTGGGTGGCGCTGGTGGCGCTGCTGCTGCCCTTTGCCTATGCCTTTGGCTTTCTGTTTCCACGCGGGGATGACTTTGATGAAGTCACCAGAGCCATGTTCCCCTTTGATCTGCCCGGTGGGCTGTATGAAGTTGCCCGCGAATGGCTAACCTGGAGCGGGCGCTACACCTACCACTTTCTGGCGGTTTTTCTTGGCAAATCCGGGGAAATCCGCCCCCTTTACGGGCTTGTCTGCGCGGGCGTTGCGGCGCTGTTCGGCCTTGGCCTGTTCGGCCTTGCGCGGGTGGTAAGCGTCCAGCGCGGCGCGGCCGCTTTTTGCGGGTTGCTGGGCGTGCTTGTAGTGCTCGCTGGTCATCAGAGCCTGCCCAACTTCTACCTGCTGACAGATGCGCTCACCATGGGCCTTTTGCAGGCCATCACCCTTGTCTTTCTGTGGATGCTCTGCCGCCTGTGGGCCGCTCCAACAGCCGAGGCCCGCAAGGCGCGGCGTCAGGCCATCATTGTGGGTGTACTGACCGTGGGTGTGTTTGAACATTCGGCGCTGGCGGCTTTGGCGGCATGCACGGTTGCTGTGCTGTTGGCCCTTGCGGATCGCTTTGCAAGCAGGGAGACGGAACCCGATGTCACGCAAAACGCCCGCACCCGCCTGCGCCATATGGGCGTTCTGTGGCTATGGGTTTTCGGAGCTTTGCTGTTTTCCTTTCTTGCTCCGGGCAATCAGGTGCGCAGGGCTGCCCGCCATATTGGCACGGACGTACAGCTGCGCCAGCTTGCCGCAGCTTTTGACGAATGGCGGCAGGTGGCCTTTTGGTTTTTTGACGGCCTGTGGCCGTGGGCTGTTCTGCTGCTGGTGCTTGTGTTGCGGGGCATGCGCGGGCAATGCTCCATCGTGAGCAAGGGGACTGCGCGTTCCGGCTTGCTGATGGCAGTTTTGGCCATAGCCGCGTATCTGGGGCTGTCAGCCCTGCTTACCGTGCTGCATGCCCTCAGCGATGTGACCATCAGCTCCACTGGCAAACTGCCAGCAGGCCTGACCATTTTTTCAGCCTATGCCTGCGGCTTTGCCCTCTGGGGCTTGCTGAACGCCTTTCCTGCGGTGGAACGTTCCTTGGCGCGGCTACCTCAACGGGCACTCATGATTGCGCTGCTCATTCCTCTGCTGCTTATGCTTGCCAGTAGCTCCAATTGGCGCAACACCACAGCCAATGCCGCCAACGGCGGCATGCTCCACCTTGGGTTGCAATTGCAGGAGCGCTACGACACTCTGCAAGCCATGGGCGATGCCGCCCAGCCAAAGGATGCGCCGCCGCGATTCGGCCTGCTTGGCGAAATATACCGGCCCGGCGCGCGCAAGCGAGCCATAGACAAGAATTTACCCCTGCCTGTGGTGCAGCGCAGTATTCCGGCGACGGTCTTTCCTGTGCAAATGGGTGAGGCTTTGCCCGCGCAACCAGAAACATGGCCCAACCTCTGGGCAGCCTGGATGCTGGGCCTTGGCGGCGTATACAGCGCGCCGCCCGCGGCCTCCGCAGCGGTGACGGCGCTGGAAGCGCCTGCGGGCATGGCCGCGCAAAAGCCCGTAGCGCTAGGCTTGCCGCAGGGCTTGCAAGATGCGGGAATTGACGCTGCGTGGCTGGTGCGCGCCAATGGCGCTCCGACAAACGCGCAGCCCACGGCAGCTACCACCACGTTCAGCGATCTGTGGCTGGTGCTTCACGGGCAGGATATTTCAAAGATTGAACGCATTGCGGTTTTGCGGCTCAACAAAACTGACTGGCGCAGGCTTATGCCCGTATTTCTGCAACGGTTTGCGGCATCCCATATTCTGGAACGACAGATAGTTACAAACAGCACCGCCGGAAGCTCCGTCTACCAGCAAATACTGACCGCACTGACAGGCGAACAAATCCACTTCACGGCTGAAGGCTGGAAAGTCGGCGAATATCTGGCAGTGCCCGTGAGTCAGGCAGTCAATGCCCCGCTGGGCCTTTTTGTGAGCCTGAACAATGGCCCCATGCTCCGGCTTGACTTGTCAAAACCCTGACCAGCCTGAGCTGGTTGACGAGTTTGGGCTGCGTGGCTGGCGGTCAGATTGCATCGGCTTGATCAGGCGTAGTTTGCCCAAGGCACGGCCTGCAAGACCGTGGTGACACCGCGAAAGAAAGCCTGTGTTTCTTCCGCAGTAATGTGTTCCGGCAGGGAGTAGCGCTCCCTGTACCAGGGCAATGTGAGCCGCAAGGCAGCCTGCATGGCAGCCTGACGCGGGTGCAGCACATCAGCAGGCCGGGTCTGGGTGGCGTCCTCGCCCGCACTGCATGGCTGGCCGAAAACAACATAGCGCCTGCACGCCATCGGGCGCACAGGATAAGCGCCGCAGCATTTCTCCAGCAGGAAAGGGCAGGCGTCCCCAAGAGTTGCCCGCTCTCCGTGGAACAGCGCAAAGGTTGCTTTGAGAGCATCCCGCCTGGAGGGTGGAAGCTCCAGTTTTGCAAAAAGGCGCAAGGCCAGAATTTCCAGTGGAGTCGCCGGGATGGGCTGGATACAGCAATAGCAGCACCCCGGCCCGCAGGCTGGCGGCTCCTCCTGGAGCGCGATGGACTCCGCCACGCTGCAATCCACCAGGGCAAACGCGTCCAGCAGCAGACTCATGCCCGGCATGCGCTCAAACCGGTGACTCTGGCACCTCAAGCGCTGTGCGTTTTTTACCTGACAGGCAGCCATCTTCCACTCCGCATCAACGCGCAGCCCCGCAGAAAACCACTGCCGAGGCAGCGACCTTTCTACGGGGCTGGCAGATAGAGCCTACTTCAGCCGTAGCGTCCAGTCGGTCATGGCCTGCATGAGGGCCGTTGCCTGACTTGCAAGGCCTTCATCCTGCACATCGCCGTTATCAGCAAAGGCAGGCGTGAAAGCGTTGGAAAAAAGCTCAGGCTTGTTCAGCACGTGCAGATTCAGATATACGCATACCTGGCGCAGATGGTATTGCGCCCGCGATGTGCCCATGCCGCCGCCAGCGCCCACGATGCAGGCGGTTTTGCCTGTAAGGGGCGCGAGGTCGGGTTCGCGCGAGAGCCAGTCCAGCGCGTTTTTCAGCGCGGGAGCAAGAGAATAGTTGTATTCGGGGCAGGCCAGAACCAGCCCGTCCGCCGCGCTCACCTGATCAATGAGGCGCTGCACCACAGCGGGTTTTTCAATATCCGCATTGTAAAACGGCAAAGCGGAAATATCTGCAATTTCAAGGCTTACGTTCTGAGGAAGATGCGCTGCGCAGCACCGCAAAAGCCCGGTATTGCGCGAAGCCTTGCGCAGACTGCCCGATATGCCGACAAAGGTAAGGTTGCCCATAACTACTCCTTAAGGGTTGCATAGACACGAGTAGTTTACTGTGTTTTTAGGCAAAAGCCCATATGCCAGTGCCGCCGAAATCCCGCAGGGAGGGTCGTTTGTCAGGCTTTTGCCTTGTCCCTGGTTCTGCTCTCAAATTTATCTTTGTTCACAATCACGCGCTCGTGGGTGCCCTCGCCGATCAGCCCGGTTTCATCATAGGCAGCCACCTTGAAACTCAGGCCTTTGCCATTGGGGGAAACTGCGGTTACTTCCGCAGTAAAACGCACTTTCATACCCTGCGGCGTCGCTGCCACATGGCTGACGCTGATGCCGGTTCCTACAGTCGTCTGCCCGTCTTCCAGGCTTGGCTGCACCACATCCACGGCGGTGCCTTCCATCCAGGCCACCATCATGGCCGTGGAAAACACGCTGACCTTGCCGCTGCCCACCGTGCTTGCCAGCATGGCCTCGGTAACAGTGGTTTCTGACGTGCCGTTCATGCCGGGCGTAATCGTATTGCTCATGCCTGCCTCGCTGGCTTTTAACATTGTGCATGCCATGCGCTCGCGGCAACTAGCATGCGTATTTTCATTCTTTGTGGATGATAAATGACTTGCTGCCCGCTTTCAACACGCTTTCCCCACACCTTGAGCATGCCCACTGAGCATGACGCTGACGCTTAAAAAAATCTCGACCCCCAGACATAAGTCTGGCATCATTACCAAAACCTTGCACGTGATCTTTTTTACCGAGGGTACATTTCAGCGGCAACGCCCGGCCACAAGCCCCGCTGCAACACCTGCCGGCGTCCATCGGCCCACAAGGCTGCCTTAAGGATCTCGTTTTCAAGATAATGCCGCCGCGCTCCAACCGGCGCGGCTTTCTTGTCCTTTGCCCGCAAATTTTGTGAGCAAGGCCTTTTCGTTCACCTTTTTTATGAGGAGTCCGTTTTTATGAAGGGCTTTTTGCGTTGGACATGGGGCGTTGTGTTCGTCTGCCTGCTGGCGGGCGGGGTGTTGACCGCATTGCCGCAACAGGCGGCTGCGGCGGCTTACAAGGCGGAGTACAAACTCAGCGTGGTGCCCGGCGCAACATCCGGGTGGGGCCTCACGGCGGCCCGCTTTGCGGAACTGGTGCATGAGCGCACCAACGGGCGTATCAACATCAAGGTCTACCCCTCCAGCCAGTTGCTGGCAGGCAAGCAGACTTCCGAATTTCTCATGCTGCGCAACGGCGCAATTGACTTTGCCCTGGCATCGCCCATCAACTGGTCGCCGCAGATCAAGGAACTGAACCTTACAGCTCTGCCCTTTCTCATGGCTGTGCAGCCAGACCGCTACAAGGCCATAGACGCCGTTACCTCCGGCAAGTCTGGTGCAATGCTGATCGCCGCCGTTGAAAGCAAGGGCGTCAAAATTCTCGGCTGGGGAGAAAACGGCTATCGCGAAATGACCACCAGCAAAGGCCCCATTACCAAGCCTGAAGATATGCAGGGCCTGAAAGTTCGCGTGGTGGGCAGCCCGATCTTTATTGATACGTTTCGCGCCCTGGGCGCAAACCCGGTCAACATGAACTGGGCCGAAGCCACCACGGGCTTTCAGCAAGGCGTTGTGGACGGGCAGGAAAATCCCACCAACGGCATCAACATTCCCTTGAAAATATGGGACTATCACAAATTCCTCTGCGATTGGCACTACGTCATTGACCCGCTGATGCTGGGCGCAAACCCCGGCGTTTGGAAGAGCTTTTCGCCTGAAGACCAGCAGATTCTGCTGGCCTGCGCCAAGGAAATGGAGCTGTACGGCAAGGCGCTCTCCCGCCTCGGCATGGATGACGGACAGTCCAAGGCCTACCTTGAAAAAATCGGCAAGCTCCCGGAAATTACCGATCCTTATGCCTGCCTTGAGCAACATGGCATGACGGTAACGCGCCTTACGCCGGAACAGACAGCGCAGTTCTTCAAGGCCACACAGGCCGTGCGCGATGACTGGACGGCCAAGATCGGCCCCGATCTTGTCAAGGCGGCAGAACAGGACATGGCTGCTGCGAAATAGCATTACAACAGCCCCCTTTTGCAGCCAGCGGCTCAGGAGGGGGCTTTTTCAGGGATGGGCAAGAACATGTGGAGTTTGCTGGACAGACGGTTTGAGGACTACCTGGGATCGTTCATGCTGGCTGCTATGGCGGCCATTGCTTTTATCAACGTGGTAGTGCGCTACTGCACCTCTTTTTCTTTTGCCTGGACAGAAGAACTGACCATCAATTTTTTTGTCTGGATAACCATGCTGGGAACAGCCCGGGCATTCCGCGAAGGCGGACACCTGGGCATGACCGCCCTGTACGATGCCCTGCCCCGGCGTTTTCGCCGCGTATGCTACTGGGGCTCCGTGCTGCTGGCGGTATGCTTTTTTGGCGCTCTGTTCTGGACAGGGCTCACCGAAGTGCTGGACGAAATCGACCTCGAGGCAACTTCCGAAGCTTTGGGGATTCCGGTGTGGTGGTACACCATCGCCACGCCCGCGTTTTCCCTGCTGATCATTTTTCGCATTGCGCAAAGGGCTGTTGAAGACCAGCGCGCCAACAACTTTTAGGAGGCGGGACTATGGATTCCCTGTTACACGATCCCGCATTCTGGCTGCTGGCGCTTTTTATCATCCCCCTGTTGCTGCGGGTGCCCATTGCCCTGGCGCTGGGCTTTTCCGCCCTCGCTGTGGTGTGGAAGTGGGATATGGGGCTCAACATGCTTTCCTACAATTTTTTTGCAGGAATAGCCAAGTTTCCCCTGCTGGCCATCCCCTTCTTTATTCTGGCGGGCTACATAATGGAGCGCGCGGGCATTGCCGCCCGCATCGTGGCGCTTATGGAAGCGCTGGTCGGCTCCATGACAGGCGGGCTGGCAGTCGCCACGGTTGCGGTTGCCACCTTCTGGGGCGCGGTGAGCGGCTCCGGCCCTGCAACAGTTGCTGCGCTGGGTCTTATTCTTATTCCCGGCATGGCCAAGGCTGGCTACGATAAAGCCTTTGCCACCGCAACGGTTTCCGTTACCTCCGGGCTCGCCATCGTCATCCCGCCAAGCATTGCCTTTATCGTTTATGGCGGTGTTGCGGATGTTTCTGTGCCTGCGCTCTTTGCGGCTGGTTTTATCCCCGGTGTTGTGGTTGCCATATTCATTATGGGCGCGGTGCTGCTTATATCCCGCAAGCACGGGTACAAGGGCAAGGAGCGGCAACAACCTGTCAGCAAGGCGCTGCGCGATGCCTTTTGGGGCATCATGACCCCGGTAGTTATTCTGGGCGGGATTTACGGCGGCGTGTTTACCCCCACCGAGGCCGCTGCGGTTGCCATCTTCTACGGCCTCTTTGTGGGCATCTTTATTTATCGCACCATCAACAGTCTTTCGGTGATGGTTGAAATTCTCACGGAGACCGTCAAGGCCACGGCCGTTGTCATGATTGTGGTTACCTGCGCAGGCCTGTACTCCTGGGTGGGATCAACCGTGGGGCTTGTAGAAAAATGTTCTGGCGTTCTGCTGGGCGTTTCAGAAAATCCCTGGATTGTCCTGTTCATGATCAACATCATCCTGCTGCTTGCGGGCATGTTGCTGGACGCCATTTCCATCTACTACGTTTTTTTGCCCTTCATGCTGCCCATTATGACGCATTTTCAGTGGGATCCTGTGTGGTTCGGCATCATGATGACCACCAACCTTGCCGTGGGTCAGGTTACGCCGCCTGTTGCGGTGAACCTGTACGTTGGGGCCAAGATCAGCGGCCTGACCATGGAGCAGATCAGCAAAGCAGCCCTGCCGCTCATTGGCGCTGCCCTGCTAGCTCTGGCTGTCATAACCGCATTCCCGGAACTCTCCACCTTTATGCCCAAGCTGCTGGGCCTGTATTGATGACGCAAGGTGCCCGGCCCCGTCCAAAATTTGGGGTCGGGCACCAATAGGAGCCGCCAGGCTTCAGCCCAGCAAAGACCGGACAAGACCTTGCCAAACCTCCCGCAGCATACGTTTATGGATACTGCGGTCACTCTCAGGGTGTGGGCAAGGCATCTGGAAAGTAGAAAATGAAAAAGCCCTCGCAAAGAGGGCCGTTTCATGTGGAGGTTGCTGCCGCCAACGCGTACGCGGTGACTGCGGCTATATGGAAAGATCAGGCATTGGCTGCCTTGAGCATCTCTTCAACCATGGAGAGCGAAGGGGTCGCGCCAGAATCAAGGCCGCACAGGCCACGCACTGCCAGCATGAGCATGTCGAACTGGAGGGCCATTTCTGTCACGCCGTTATGGATCACGCACACATCGCCACGCATGAACAGCTTGTAGGCGTGACGGCTGCGCTCCTGACCGCTGGAACGAACAATGTAATAGATCTGTTCATTGCTTTCGGTCACATACAGCTTTTGGCGAGTAAGTGTGCCAAGCGATTCGTCATACCAGGAACATTCCGAAAAAAGACGACCGCAAAAAGCAAAGTCGCAGCCGTTGTCCTGTTTCAGGCAAATGTCTTCCATGGTTTTCTGCACGTCCATTCATTCCCTCCGCAGGCTCAGACCATCAAACAATGGCCACAAAATCCCCAGTTAACGTTGGGGAAAACTAGCACCGCACCAGAAGCATTGTCAATAAAGCGCAGCAAGCGAACAACAAAATCGCATGCACAAAGTGCAATTAAAATTTATAACACACTAATATATATACTTAAAAAAGATATGTTTTCTTTTGCGGTTTACCCTAAAGAAAATGGAAAACCGTACCTGTCATGAACAAAACCGGAGGGGGAAGACAAGGGCACTCACAGGTAGTTTTTTCTGCCCGGAGCACTCGTTATTCCCAACACGCATTGCGGTTGCGGCTCTGCCGGGTCTGACCGTTGGCTCTTCAGCGTGTGCGCCGCTGCCGAGTAAAGCGCGCATAGGCACGCGCCACTGGCGATGCAGGATCCATTGCCTCCAGATACACGCCATCAGCGCACAGAGGCTCTGGTGCCCGTAACCGGGGCGCGGGCTTATCCTTATTTGCCGTTTTCCGCGTTGCGGCCTTGTCCAGCCCTGCCTTGCCCATGAGCAGGTTGACCTTTATGGCGCTGAAAAAGGGCTGTTCCATAAAGGCATTGACCCTCTCCAGCATTTCGCCTGCCATAAGGTGCAGCTCCTGCGCCAGCATGGCATCCTCTGCCCCTATGAGCAGAACATCCCGATGATGCCCCATGGGCCGCGCCAAAGGCGCAAGCTCAGGCCCCATGACCATGCCCCAGTTGAGCCAGAGCTGTTGCAACCGCGCTCGCGTTTCTCCCTGGCCGGGGGCCGCGCCGAGCCCCGCCATCACGGAGGCCATGACCTCCATGGCGTGCACGGGCTGAGAGTCTTTCTGTCGTTTGCGGAATACGGCCATTATCCTTCCTCGAAAACAGGCGGCAACCCTGATCCTGGCTGGGATTTGGGTGTTGCTGGGCGGGGGCTTCTGGCTATGCCTGTTTTGAACATATTGACTATATGCTGATATATTGATACTTACATCAATCAAATTTGATTTACTGAACCTGGACAGATAATGGCACTTTTATTTTTCAAAGCTCTGTCGGACGAAACCCGCCTGCGGCTGGTTCATATTCTGCTGCATTACGAACTCTCGGTCAACGAGCTGGTCAGTATCCTTGATATGGGGCAATCGCGTGTTTCGCGACACCTCAAAATTCTTACCGAGGCCGGGCTGCTCACCTCGCGCCGTGATGGCCTGTGGGTTTTTTATGCCACACCTCGCGCGGGCGAAGAGCTTGATTTTTTGCGCGCCATCACCCCCTTTGTCCACCCGGATGCCGCCATGCGGGCAGACCTCAATATGGCCGCCCAGATTCTTGAAGAACGCGCGCTTAAAACCCGCCAGTTCTTTAACGCCATTGCGGAAGACTGGGACGAGTTGAACCGCGAGGTTCTTGGCAGCTTTGATTTGGCCGAGGCAGTTTGCGATGCCATGCCTGACGGATGCGGCACCGCTGTAGACCTCGGCTGCGGCACGGGCGCGGTGCTTGCGCGCATGCTGCCAAAGGCGCAAGGGGTCATTGGGGTGGACGGCTCCGCCCGCATGCTTGAAATCTGCCGCCGCCGCTTTACGCCGGAGGACCTGGCCGAGGGCCGCGTTTCACTGCGTATTGGCGAACTGAGCCACCTGCCGCTGCGCGACCACGAGGCGGATTTTGCCTGCATCAACCTTGTGCTGCACCATCTTTCTGACCCGGCTGAAGGCCTGCGCGAGATCCGGCGCATCATGGCGGTGGGAGGCAGGTTCTTTGTGGCCGATTTTCAACGCCATGCCGATGAGACAATGCGCTCCCGCTACGGCGACCGCTGGCTTGGCTTTGACGAGCAGCAGCTTGGCCTTGATCTGGCTGCGGCTGGCTTTGCGGTTTTGCACTGCAAGCACATGCAGGTGAACAGAAACATGACCATGCTTCTGCTCAGCGCCGAAGCCCGCTGACAACCTGGCCCAGCGGCCCATATTTCCCCAAATTTTACCGACAACAACAAAATTGCGGATAGGAGAAAACAATGATTAAGCCTCTTGACCTGACCCTTGACTACAAAGTGGCCGACATATCTTTGGCTGACTTTGGCAAAAAAGAAATGCAGCTTTCCGAGCGCGAAACGCCCGGCCTCATGGAATGCATCAAAAAATACGGTCCCACCCAGCCCCTCAAGGGCCTCAAGGTCACCGGCTCCCTGCACATGACCATTCAGACGGCCATGCTCATCAAGACCCTGCACGCCCTTGGCGCAGACATCCGCTGGGCTTCGTGCAACATCTTTTCCACCCAGGATCACGCCGCCGCCGCCATTGCGGAAAGCGGCATGGCCAAGGTCTTTGCCTGGAAGGGCGAAACCCTTGAAGACTACTGGTGGTGCACGGAAATGGCCCTTACCTGGCCTGACGGCAGCGGACCCGACCTTATCGTGGACGACGGCGGCGACGCCACCCTGCTGATCCACAAGGGCTTTGAGGCGGAAAACGACCCCTCCATCCTTGACCAGAAGACCGACAACAAGGAATTTCAGTGCATTCTTGACCGCCTCAAGCTGCGCCTCAAGGAAGACCCGCAGCACTGGCACAAGGTTGCCGCCAAGGTAAAGGGCGTTTCGGAAGAAACCACCACCGGCGTTCACCGCCTCTACCAGCTCGAAGCCGCCGGAACCTTGCTGTTCCCGGCCATCAACGTCAACGACTCGGTCACCAAGTCCAAGTTCGACAACCTGTACGGCTGCCGCGAATCCCTGGCTGACGGCATCAAGCGCGCCACCGACATCATGGTGGCAGGCAAGGTGGTTGTGGTCGTGGGCTACGGCGATGTGGGCAAGGGTTGCGCCCAGTCCATGCGCGGCTTTGGCGCGCGCGTGCTGGTGACGGAAATCGACCCCATCTGCGCCCTTCAGGCCGCTATGGAAGGCTTTGAAGTCACCACGGTTGAAAACGCCCTTCCCCAGGGCGATATCTATGTGACCTGCACCGGCAACTACCATGTCATCACCGGCGCCCATATGGAAGCCATGAAGGACGAGGCCATTGTGTGCAACATCGGCCACTTCGACAGCGAAATAGAAATGTCCTACCTGGAAAACACCCCCGGCATCACCTGCCTGAACATCAAGCCGCAGGTGGACAAGTGGACGCTCAAGTCCGGCCGCAGCATCATTGTACTGGCCGAGGGCCGTCTGGTTAACCTTGGCTGCGCCACTGGGCACGCCAGCTTTGTCATGTCCAACAGCTTCACCAACCAGACCCTTGCCCAGCTCAAGCTTGCCTCCGAGCCGCTGGAAAACAAGGTTTACACCCTTCCCAAGGAACTGGACGAAGAAGTGGCCCGTCTGCACCTTGCCCGCCTTGGCGTCAAGCTTACCACGCTTACCCCCGAGCAGGCCGAGTACATCGGCGTGAAGGTTGAAGGGCCGTACAAGCCCAGCCATTACCGCTACTAATCAGTTCAGCGGATATTACTGAAAAAGCCGGGGCATTGCTCCGGCTTTTTTTGTCCTCGCGCTCGCGCATAAATAATACAACATAATTATACTTTAAATTTGGTTTTATTTCCTGTTTATCCAAGCAGGCTGTAAATTTTAAACAATTCTTAGTTCAATGATATATTTTATGGCAATTTAAATACACTTTTTTTAGTTACTATATTGTACATTTTTTTTGAACCAAAAAATATTTTTTACACTGCAACATCTTAAAATTAACCATGATCATATTATTTTTATATAATAAAATCGCCTAAATCTATCCCTTCTTCTTATTCAAGACGAATATTTCTTTATTATTCATTTTTTTATTCTCGTATCCATTTTCTGTATATCTATACTAAACAAAAATAGTTCCGATAGATCTTAAATCATGGAATTGATTTCATGATTCCAACAACAAGCGTTATAATTAAGTTTCTTATTTCATATAAACCACAACACCGAGCACTACTAACCAATAAGACTATAGTGGAGAAGCATCATGAAGTTGAGTGTCAAGTTATCCCTGATGGCAGGTTTTTTAATGGTTCTGACTGTTGCCCTTGGACTTTTCAGCCTTGTGCAGATGTCAAAAATCAATGACGGCTCAACAGACATCAATCAGAACTGGCTTCCGTCCACACGATACGCCTTGAATCTCAATATAGACATGACTGGCTTTAGGCTGGCGCAGGTACAGCTTGCCAACAGTCCTGAAGCGCAGGACAGGGCGCACTACCAGACCCGCATGGACGCTTATTTGAAGAGTATTGAAACGAATAAATCCAAGTATGCGGCCCTCATTGCTTCGCCTGAAGAAAGAAAGGTTTATGAGGCGTTTCTGCGCGAATGGCAGAGCTATCTGGATACTTCCAAACAAATTGTTCGTCTTGCAGATCAAGGACAAATGGATGAAGCGCGAAGCCTCACCCGGGGTGAAACACGCGCTGTTTTTGAAAAGTGCAGCACCAGCCTGACTGAACTTGTCCGCATAAATACGGAAGGCAGCCTGGCCGCCAGCAAAGGCTGCGACGACTTGTATGCCTCGGCAAAACTTTTGGTTATCTGCCTGCTGGTGGCCTCTATTCTGGCAGGAACAGCCACTGCGGTTGTCATTCTGCGCGGCACCCACAAGCAGCTGGGCAAAGACCCCGGCGAGCTGAACACGATTGCCCTGCGGGTTGTGGACGGCGACTACAACATTGACGATGGCAGCCCCAAGGCTGGCGTGTACGAATCCATTGTAGCCATGGTGGCGGCCCTCAAGGGCCACATTGACCACGCCAAGGAAGAATCCCGCAAGGCTCAGGAAGCGGCAGAACAGGCCCGCAAGGCCCAGATTGTGGCAGAAGAAGCCACCGCGCGGGCAGAAACAGCCCGCAAGGAAGGTCTGCTTGACGCCGCCACCCAGCTTGAAGGCGTGGTCAACGTCATCGCATCTGCCTCTGAAGAACTTTCTGCCCAGATCGAGCAGTCTTCGCACGGCGCAGAGCAGCAGGCCCACCGCATTGCGGACACAGCTACGGCTGTGGAAGAAATGAACGCCACAGTTATTGAGGTTGCCAAGAACGCCGGAGCCGGGGCAAACCTGTCCGCTTCCACTCAGGGCAAGGCCAAGGAAGGCGATGATGTAACCACAAAGTGCCGGCGAGCCATGGACGAGGTTCAGGCAGAAACAATAGGCCTCAAAACCAACATGGACACCCTTTCTGTCCACGCACAGGCCATTAACGAAATTATGACCGTTATCTCGGACATCGCCGACCAGACAAACCTGCTGGCCCTGAACGCGGCCATTGAAGCAGCGCGCGCTGGTGAGGCGGGCCGTGGCTTTGCCGTTGTGGCAGACGAAGTGCGCAAACTGGCAGAAAAGACCATGTCCTCCACCCAGGATGTGGGCAAGGCCATTCAGGCCATTCAGGAGAGTTCCAAAGAAGGCGTGCGGCGCATGGATCAGGCAGTGGGCAAGGTAAATCTTGCCGCGGACCTTGCCGAAAAATGCGGCGCCGCACTTGCGGAAATTCTCAGCCTTGCGGAGCAGACCGCTGATCAGGTGCGTAGCATCGCAACCGCCAGCGAAGAGCAGTCCGCTTCCTCTGAAGAGATCGCCCGTTCGGTGGAGCACGTCAACACCATTGCGGCTGAAACATCACAGGCAATGGGCGAAGCCAGCAAGGCTGTTTCCGAGTTGGCGGCTCAGGCCCAGAACCTGTCCCGCATCATAACCCATCTCAAGAATTCCTAGTTCTGGCTGCATGCAGTCACGGGGCGGCCTTGCATGTGCAGGGCCGCTTTTTTTTCGAGCCTGCCTTTGGGGTACGCCGCTCCCATATATTTTCCATTACCTCGGCTGCGCCGCCCCAGGCTCGACCGCTCCCTCACCAAGAAGAAATACGCACCCCGGCTCTGGCGGCAGTGGCAACAACATGCTCTTCCATAGCCAAACGCGCTCCGTGCGAGTTCCGCGACCGCAAATGCTCCAGCAGCGCCGCATGCTCGCGCATGGTGTTCACCAGCCCTTCCTGATTGGAAAAGGGCAGCCGCTGGCTTTCTGAAAACAGATCAAAAAATGGCCGCATGGCCTCAATGAAAAAAGGGTTGTTGGCCGCTTCAATCATCTGGGTATGAAAAGCGAAATCCAGTTGGGCAAAATGCTGCACGTCACCGCGAACGCTGGCCTGCTTCATGTCGTCGAGCATTGCTGCCATGTCGTCAATCTGGGCCTGCGTGGCGTTCAGGGCCACAAGGGCGGCAATGGCCGGTTCTATGGCATGCCTGAACTGAAAAATCTGCGTTTCTTTACCCGCAATAAATGACCGGTCAAACCGCGTGACAGGAGCCGCAGGCAGTCCTTCCTGAGCGCGGGTCACCAGAAACACCCCCTTGCCGGGCTGAATGTTCACCTTGCCCATGGTCTCCAGAATAACCAGAGCCTCTCGTACCGTGGGTCGGCTGACCCCCAGGGTTTCTGCAAGCGCGCGCTGTGGGGGCAATTTATGCCCTTCTTGCCAGTTATTATCTAAAATCATTGATAAAATTCTTTCAGCAGCTTCTTCAGAGCTAGATTTCCACAATTTTGTTGTTTTATCTAAATTTTCCTGTAATTTAGGGCACATAGTTTCCACCAATTTGTAGAAGTGACATTTTTCGCCAACCCATGTTGACAAATTTGTAGAAACAGAGCAATCATTTTTACCGGTCTTACCATAATTTTACCAAAACGTGGATAATTCCGGGTTACTCAAACACTTTCTTCGGGGGACGTCATGCAATTTTTTTTCAGCCGCCTTGGCTTCATCCTGGCCGTCATACTGCTGACCGCAGCCCTGCCGCAATCCCTTTACGCTCAGCAAACGGATAACACGCTTGAAACAATAAAAAAGTCAGGAGTTATCTCCATTGCTGTTCCACAGGACTTCCCCCCATTTGGTTCTGTGGGCGCAGATATGCAGCCTGTGGGTTACGACATTGATACTGCCCGGCTTATTGCAAAAAGCCTGGGCGTCAAGGTGAAGCTTGTGCCGGTTACCAGCACAAACCGCATTCCTTACCTTACCACAGGCAAGGTTGATCTGGTCATTTCCTCACTGGGCAAAAACGCCGAGCGCGAGAAAGCCATAGACTTTTCAGCGGCCTACGCGCCTTTCTTTAATGGCGTCTTTGGCCCCGCGGATCTCAATGTCGCCACGGCAGAAGAACTGGCGGGCAAGACCATTGCGGTGACCCGTGGCGCTGTTGAGGACATGGAACTGACCAAGATTGCGCCCGCATCCACAGAAATCCGCCGGTTTGAGGACAACAGCTCGACCATCGCCGCCTACCTTTCCGGCCAGGTGCAGATGGTTGCCACAGGCAACGTTGTGGCGGCTTCCATCAACGGACAAAATCCTGCCAAAAAGCTGGAAGTCAAATTCCTCATCAAAAACTCGCCCTGCTACATCGGGCTGAACAAAAACCAGCCGGAACTGCAAAAGGCAGTGGACGACATTATCACCCAGGCCAAGAAGGACGGGCAGCTTGAAGCCATTGCGCAAACATGGCTACACACCTCCCTGCCGAAGGATTTTTAAAATTTTTCTGCCTACTTGCCAAAAAGGGTAGAGAGGAACACCGTGCTTACCAACTCTTTACCGGTAAGACCACAAGGTTATAGCGGCAAGATTCTGATGCGGCAACCACGCAAGACTGCAAAATAGAGGATTTGCCGCAGCAGCCAGGACGTATGGAGGCGGTCGCCAGAGAGCGACCTCCAGTTAGGGGAACAGCCATGGCCTATCAGTTTACCTTCGAGCCCATTGCGGCAAACTGGCCATTGCTGGTTCAGGGGGCGGCACTGACGCTGGCCCTCACGGCGGTCAGCGCCACGGTGGGCCTTGCCGTGGGCATTTTGGGAGCGGTTTCGCGCGAGTGGCGGTTACCTTTTTTGCACTCGTTTTTTACCGCCTATGTGGAATGCGTCCGCAACACGCCCTTTATTGTGCAGTTGTACTTCATATACTTCGGCCTGCCCGCCCTTGGGGTGCGGCTGAACGGATGGGAAGCCTCCGTGCTGGCAATGGTCGTCAACCTTGGCGCATACTCGACCGAGATCGTCCGGGCTGGCGTGGCGGCTGTGCCCAAGGGCCTGATTGAAGCCGCAGAATCCCTGGCCATGAGCCGTTGGCAGTGCCTGCGCCACGTGATCCTGCGCCCGGCGCTCAAAACCGTGTGGCCCGCCCTGTGCAGCCAGATTGTCATTGTCATGTTGGGATCTTCGGTATGTTCGCAGATCGCCGCCGAGGAGCTGACCTTTGAGGCCAACCTGATCCAGAGCCGCACGTTCCGCGCCTTTGAGGTCTACCTCGCCAGCACGCTCATGTACCTTGCCCTGGCCATCGCCGTGCGCAAGAGCCTGCATGCCTTTGGCAAGCACTATATCCGCAGGGGGCGTGCATGATCAGCTTCTCTATCTGGGACATGGTGCGCCATCTGCTTACGGGCGCTGGCTGGACAATCGTTCTGTCTGTTATCGCTTTCGCGCTTGGCGGCGTCATGGGCCTTATTGTGCTTTTTGTGCGCATTTCGCCCAAGGCCCAGCTGCGTGCCCTGGCCATGATGTATATTGAGTTTTTTCAGGATACGCCGCTGCTTATGCAGTTTTTTCTCATCTTTTTCGGGCTGGCCCTGTTTGGCGTGGATATTTCGCCCCTGGCCGCCGCTACGCTGGGCCTTACGTTCTTTACCAGCGCGTACCTTGCTGAAATCTGGCGCGGATGCGTTGAGGCGCTGCCCAAGGGTCAATGGGAGGCATCGGCGTGCCTTGCCATGAACCGTTACGAGCAGCTGCGTCACGTCATTCTGCCCCAGGCCTTGCGCATAGCCATCCCCCCGACTGTGGGCTTTTCAGTACAGGTCGTCAAAGGAACAGCCGTAGCCTCGATCATCGGCCTTGTGGAAATAACCAAAACCGGAACCATGATCGCCAACGCAACCTTCAGGCCGCTGCTGGTCTACGGCCTTGTGGCTGCGGGTTATTTTCTCATGTGCTATCCGCTGTCGGCCTTTGCCCGTCGCATCGAAAGGAGGCTCCATGTCGCTGGTCGTCGTTGATGAGCTGCACAAGCAGTTCGGTGAAACCAAGGTTCTGCGCGGGGTCAACCTCACGGTGGAAGAAGGCGACGTTGTGGCCGTCATTGGCCGCAGCGGGTCTGGCAAGAGCACGTTTCTGCGCATTCTCAACGGGCTGGAAACCTTTGATGCGGGTTTTGTGAAGATTGACGGCGACCGCGTCCGGGGGCTGGAAAATGACTTGCGCCCCCTCCGGCTCAAGGTGGGCATGGTCTTTCAGCAGTTCAACCTCTTTCCCCACCTTACGGCGGGGGAAAACGTCATGCTTGCCCCGCGCATTGTCAAAAAAGAACCGGAGGCCGAGGTGCGGGAGCTTGCCGCAGAAATGCTCGCACGGGTGGGCCTTGCCGACAAGTTCAACGCCTTTCCCGATCAGTTGTCTGGCGGGCAGCAGCAGCGGGTGGCCATTGCCCGTGCGCTTGCCATGCGCCCCAAGATGTTGCTGTGCGATGAAATAACCTCCGCCCTTGATCCCGAGCTGGTGGGCGAGGTTCTTGAAGTTGTGCGCAAGCTTGCGGCGGAAGGCATGACCCTGATCATGGTCACTCACGAAATGCGCTTTGCGCGCGAAGTAGGCAATAAACTGGTGTTCATGCATCAGGGCAAGGTTCACGAGGCCGGGGCCCCCAAGGCGCTTTTTGCCAAGCCCGGCACTCCGGAACTGGCTTCGTTCATCCAGACGGTGAACTGAGCATTATGGGCAATTTATCGAAAATTGCTCCGGCGTCCGCCCATGCGAACGCCCGTTGCGGAGACCGGCGCGCTGTGCCCGGTCTGGGCAAACAAAACTAAATCTGCTCGAGGAGGAAACATGGCTTATCCAGAGGGTTTGCTGAAAACACGGGCGGTCATCCGGCCCGGCGAATATGCGGTCATTCCGCCGGAAGGTCGGGTGCGCAACGTCATACCCGGCATTGAGGGCTGCAACATGTCCATCATTGCCTCCCCAAAACTGGGTGCGAGTTTTGTGCAGTATGTGGGCACAGCCCTGCCCGGCGGGGGCACGGTCGCCCCCTTTGCGCAGGAGCCGGGCGTGGAGGCCTTTTTATATGTCATGGACGGCTCTGGCGCGCTGACCGCAGCCACCTGCGGGCAAAAGCACGCTCTGGCCCCCGGCGGCTACGTGTTTGCACCCGCGGGCAAAGGCCTTGAGTTTACCAACACCACCAATGCCCCGGTGCGCTTCCTGCTCTACAAGCAGCGCTACATCGCCCTGCCCGGCCACGAGGCCGAAGCAGTATTCGGCAATACCGCAACAATGGAAGAGCGTATCTACGAAGACATGGCCAACGTGTTTATCCGCGATCTGCTGCCCACCCACCTGGGCTTTGACATGAACATGCACACCCTCAGCTTTGACCCCGCGGGCTGCCATCCATTTGTGGAAACCCATGTGCAGGAGCACGGGGCCTATATGCTGGAAGGCGAGGGCATCTATCTGCTCGGGTCCGAGTGGATTCAGGTGCAGAAGGAAGACTTCATTTTCTTTGGCCCCTATACCCCGCAGGCAGTGTACGCCACTGGCAGGGGACGGCTCACCTACATCTACTCCAAAGACTGCAACCGCGACGTGGCCCTCTAGCCTCCCGCTTTTTCAACAAGGATATACCATGTCACAGTTTGGTGAAATTTACAGGGACGAAGACGTTGATATTTCCGTGCTGCACGGCAAAACCATTGCCATCATCGGTTACGGCAGCCAGGGCAAGGCACAGGGCAAAAGCCTGCGCGACAGCGGCATCAACGTGATTGTGGGCGTTGGCGACAGAACCGTGCACAATAGCTGGAAGGACGCCGAGGCCGACGGCTTTGCCGTGTACGACATAGAGGAAGCCGTCAAACAAGCTGATATCGTTCATATTTTGCTGCAAGACCCGGCCCAGCCCGCCGTGTACTATTCTTCCATCCACGCCCACCTGCGCCCCGGCCAGACCCTCAGCTTTGCGCACGGTTTTGCCATCCTCTACGGCACCATCAAACCGCCCAAGGACGTGGATGTCATCCTGTTTGTGCCCAACGGCCCCGGCCCGGTGGTGCGCCGCAAGTTCAAGGAAGGTTCGGGCATCTACGGCGCGGTGGCCGTTGATCAGGACGCCAGCGGCCATGCCGCCGCCACTGCTCTTGCCATTGCCAAGGGCGTGGGCAGCACCCGCGTGGGCACCATCAAGCTCTCGTTCCAGCACGAAACCGAGGGCGACAATTTTGAAGAACAGGTGCTCTACGGCGGGGCCATTCAGCTCATGCGCTCCATCTACAAGGTCATGACTGATAATGGTTATCCGGCTTCCTTCGCCTATGCCAAGGCCGTGCGCTCCATCCGCTCCATCATTGACGATATTGATGAAGTGGGCGTGGAAGAATACCTCACGCGGCGGGCCAGCCGCACCTGTGAATTTGCCGTGCGCACATCCGGCCCGCGCGTCATCAACGAAGACGCCATCCAGCAGATTTTTGAAGAAACGGAAAAAGGCATCTTTGCCCGTAACTGGCTGAATGAATTCAATCTGGGCATGCCCACCCTCAACCGCATGCGCCGCACCTGGGCCGATTCGGACATGGAGCGCACAGGCAAGCTGTTCCGCGACAAATTCGGCATGTCATAGGCTTTTTCCGCCGCTGGCGGGATGTGCCTGCGGGCACGGGCTGTCAGCCCGTGCCCCCGCCGAATGAATAGAGCCAGAACCAAGGGAGAAGGCATGAAATCTGTGCGTGTAGACAAAGCGCGGCTGCAAAACCGCATGGAAGCAATATCTGCATTCGGGGCAACAGCGGGCGGCGGCGTCACCCGGCTTGCCCTGTCCGATGCAGACAAAGACGCCCGGCAGCAACTCAGCGCATGGCTGAAGGAGCTGGACTGTGAAATCCATGTGGACGGCATGGGCAATATCTTTGCCGTGCTGCCGGGCAAGGACAGAACCCTGCCCCCGGTGATGACAGGCTCTCACGGCGATTCCCAGCCGCTTGGCGGACGTTTTGACGGCATGCTGGGCGTTGTGGCTGGCGTGGAGGTTGTGAGCGCCCTGCGCGATGCGGGCGTGACCCTGCTGCGCGATCTGGTGGTGGCCGACTGGACCAACGAGGAAGGTTCCCGCTTCACCCCCGGCTGCTCCGGCTCCGGAGTATGGGCTGGCAAGCTGGCGCAACAAGATATGTACGCCCTCAAAGACCAGCAAGGCCTTACCCTTGGCGGGGAGCTTGCACGCATCGGCTTCCAGGGGGATTCCAGTTATTTCCCCCGCCCCGTGCATGCGGCCTTTGAACTTCACATAGAACAGGGGCCTGTGCTGGAAGAGAAAAGCATCCCCATCGGCATACCACAGGGCATTGTGTGCCTGCGCTGGTACAATGTGCGCGTACAGGGCGTGCCCAACCATGCCGGGCCAACGCCCATGACCAGCAGGCACGATGCCATATACGCCTTTTCGCTCATGGCGGCGCGCATTTTTGAGATCGCCCGCAGTTCCGGCCAGGTGGTTGCCACTGTGGGCGAAGTGCACGCTTCGCCCAATTCACGCAACGTCATTGCCGGGGATGTGCAGTTCACCATCGACGTGCGCGGCTGGGACGAAGCCATCACGGATGACGTGTGCCAGCGCATTGAGGCCGCGCTGACAGAGGCCGCCCAGCAGGCGGGGTGTCAGGTAACGCCAGAACGCATCTGGCAGGTTTCGCGCGTGCCCTTTGACCAGCGCCTGCGCGGGATGGTGCGCGAGGCTGCGACAAGCCTTGGCCTGCCCTGCCTGGACATGGTCTCCGGAGCATCGCACGACATGATCTATATTGCCCAGGTTGCGCCGGGAGCCATGATATTTGTGCCCAGCATGGGCGGGCGCAGCCATGCCGAGGTAGAAAATACCTCGTGGGAAGACTGCGCGGCAGGCGCTGACGTGCTGTTGCACTGCCTGATGCGCGCGGGCAACGAGCCCGGCTAAGGCAATTTCAAGCCACAAAATTTTACGGGGGAGGGGTCTATCTCCTCCCCTGCGCCCTCGCATCTTCATTTCTGCCGCAAGTCATTCAGGGATATTTCTGCCAGAATGGAAACGACCTCCCCCTGCCCCAAGAGGCGCATTGCCCAGCAAGGCTTTGCCGTGTATGCTTGCCGCTCGCCGAACAGCTTCGGCAGGAACCCGCGTAAAGGACTACAATGCAGAAAGTGACCATTCATACTGACGGCTCATGTCTGGGCAATCCCGGCCCCGGCGGCTGGGCCGCCGTACTCAAACTTGATGATCAGGACTACCGCAAGGAATTTGCCGGAGGCTACAAACTGACCACCAACAACCGTATGGAAATCCTGGCGGTTGTGGAGGCTCTGAGCCAGTTGCAAAACCCCTGCGAAGTCGAGCTCTACTCCGACTCAAAATACGTATGCGACAGCATTGAAAAGCGTTGGGTCTGGGGCTGGCAGAAAAAGGGCTGGATCAAGAGCGACAAAAAGCCCGCGCTCAATGTGGATCTGTGGAAACGCCTGCTTCCCCTGCTTTCCACCCACAAGGTGCGTATGCGCTGGCTGAAAGGCCATGCCGGGCACCCTGAAAACGAACGTTGCGACGTTCTGGCCCGCGCAGAAGCTGGCCGCAGGGATCTGCCCCCCGACACGGGCTATAATCCCTAGCCACGACAAATCTCCGTTTTTGCCCTTGCGGGCGTACCCGCAGGGGCGCACAACTACTTGACTGCTCCGCATTTCAGCTTCCGGCAGTACCAACCCCACCAGCATGACAGCAACTTCCCCTGATACCGCACTCACACTCGCAAGCCTCTGGCATTCCCTTGGCTGGCCTTTGCTGCGTCTGCTGCTGGGGCTGGCGGTGGGGTTGCTTGTGGCAAACCTGCTGGAGGCCCTGCGCTGGACGCGCCATCTTGCCCGGCTTGCCGCGCCTCTGGCCCAGGCCGCCCATCTGCGCGAAGTTGCGGGCGCGAGTTTTTCGCTGGCCTTTGTGTCCCCCGCCGCCGCCAACGGCCTGCTCTCTGACAGCCATAATCTGGGCGAGCTTTCGAGCAACGAACTTATGCTGGCAAACCTGTTCAACAGCCTGCCAGCCTATCTTGTGCACACGCCCACCATTTTTCTGCTCACCTGGCCGGTACTGGGCACTCCTGCACTTGTATACGTGGGGCTTACATTTATTGCCGCCGCAGGGCGCACGGGCTTTACCGTTGTGCTTTCACGCTGGCTGCTGCCGCCGCCTCCGCCGGGCTGTATTGCCTGCCAGAACATCAAGCAGGCGGGCACCTCCTGGCGCGATGCCCTGAACAAGGCCTGGCGGCGCTTTTTGCGGCGTCTTCCCAAACTGGTGTACTTCACGGCGCCCATTTACGTGCTTATGTTCTGCATGCAGCGCTACGGCTATTTTGCGCTGGCAGAGGCATGGCTGGCCGATCACATGGGCTGGCTCTCATTTTTGAAGCCGCAGGCCATGGGCATCATTGTGTTGCACCTGGCGGCGGAGCTTGGCGCGGCTCTTGGCGCTGCGGGCAGCGTGCTGCAAACTGGCGGGCTTTCGCCGCGCGATGTGGTGCTGGCCCTCATGGTGGGCAATATCCTTTCCACACCCATGCGGGCCATACGGCACCAGCTGCCATCCTATGCGGGCTTTTTCCGCCCGGCGCTGGCCCTGCGGCTTATCCTCGCCAATCAGGGGCTGCGCGCAGCCAGTATGACCGTTGTGACCCTTGTTTACTACTTCTGCACATAAGGACAAAGCATGAGAACCCCTCCTGAGCTTGAAGAAGTGCAAGAAGACTTCAACATGGGTATTATCTGCGCCCAGCAGGTGCTGGCTCACTTTGCCGACAGGCTTGGCCTGACGGAAGAAACAGCCCTGCGCATTGCCTCGGCCTTCGGCTCCGGCATGGGCAAGGCTGAAGTGTGCGGCTGCGTTTCCGGCTCGCTCATGGTGCTGGGCATGCTGCATGGCCCAAGCGGCCCTTGTTCGCGCCCGCAAAAGGACGCCTTTTACGCCCGGCGCGATGCCTTTACCGGGGCTTTTGCCAAGGCTCACGGCAGCTTGCAATGCCGGGGAGTTCTGGGGCATGACATTACCACGCCCGAGGGCATGGCCGCTGTCAAACAGAACAATCTTTTCATCAAAACCTGTGCGCCGCTGGTTTGCCACACCTGCGCGCTGCTCGAAGAATACCTCTAGGAGTATTGCATGACTGACACCGCCACCCCGGCTACCGATGCCCAGGCAACCGAGGCCGCAGCCGCCCCCGCCGTGCACACCGCTCATGTTCAGGTGGTCAAGCCGGAACACACGGGAGCCCGCGTAACCGTACTGGTGCAGCCGGAAGAAAAATACCTTTCCCTGCCCCGGCCCAAGACCTCGCGCCAGCTGCTTGCAGTACTTGGCCTTGCCGAGGAAACAGCCCTTGTGGCCCGCAACGGCCAGCTGCTTACGCCTGACCGCCACATCTGGCCTGACGACGATCTGCTGGTGCGCAAGGTAGCCTCCTCGGGCTAGGCCCGACCTTGCCGCGCCAAGAGGAAAATGGTACCCGCAACATATGCTGAACCTAGACCTTTCCCAGGTGCTGAGCACCCTGGCCGTAGCCGCTGTACCCGCTCTCCTGGGCATCATTCTGCACGAAGTGGCCCACGGATGGGTGGCCTTTCGCTGCGGCGACCCTACCGCAAAAGTCATGGGGCGGCTGACCCTGAACCCCCTGCCGCATATTGACCCCATGGGCCTTTTGGCCTTTGTGCTGACAAGCCTTTCCGGGGCCTTTGTGTTCGGCTGGGCCAAGCCAGTGCCAGTCAATCCCCGTTACTTCCGCAATCCCGCAAAAGACATGATGCTGGTAGCCCTTGCCGGGCCGCTCACAAACTTCCTGCTGGCAGGGCTTTTTGGCCTTTTGCTGTGGGCGGTGCTGCATATTTTTCCGCCGCAACAATGGATGGACAGCACAAGTTACGTCTTTGCGCTCAAGACCATCCAGACCGGCGTAATCATTAATTTCGGGCTGGGCTGGCTCAATCTGATGCCTATTCCTCCGCTGGACGGCAGCAAGGTTGTAGCCTATTTTCTGCCTCCAAACGCCGCATATCGTTACCTGAGTGTGGAGCGTTACGGATTTGTCATTCTTTTGTTGTTGCTGTTCACCGGGGCGCTTGGGCTTGTGCTTGGGCCGCTGGTCAGCGGCAGCGCCCTTGGCCTGCTGTCGCTGCTGGGCATCATTTAGGCAACCTTGCCTTTGAGAAGGCATTTTCTTAGGTATGGCCGCACCCGCTGGCAAACGCGCCGCGCACAACGAGGCTTGCAGTGAAATTCGTTGCCGTTGATTACGGTCTGGCCCGCACGGGCCTTGCCGCATCCGACCCTGAGGGCCGGCTGGCCTTTCCGCTGGCTACCTTGCGGCTTGAGGATTTCACCGACCGCAAGGCCTTTCTGGCCGCCCTTGCCGAGCGCATTGCCGAGGCCGGGGCAGAAGCGGTGGTGGTAGGTTTGCCCCTGACCCTTGATGGGGAAGAAACCATGACCACGCGCCAGATACGCAACGTAACCGAGCGCCTCAAGCGCCGGGTGCCGCTGCCTTTTTTCTTTATGATTGAGGCGCTGAGTTCCGAAGAAGCCTGGGCCGACCTGCGCGAGGCCGGCCTGAAAATGCGCAAACGCAAGGCAGTGCTTGACCAGCAGGCCGCTGTGCGCATTCTTTCTTCCTTTCTTTCGCTTGCGCCCCAAGACCGGAGACCCGCATGAAAACACTGTTGCGCGCGCTGGGCCTGCTGCTTTTGCTGGCCCTCGCAGGCGGAGGATGGGTGGCTTACGAGGCTCACACCTTCCTCACCACCGCACCGGAAACCCCTGGCCGCGATGTTTTTTTTGACGTACCCGCCGGGGCGCGTCTGGCGCAGGTAAGCGCAGGGCTGGCCAAGCAGGGGATTGTGACCGACGCCCGCAAGCTTGACCTGCTGGCCCGCTATAAAAAATGGGAGAACCGCCTCCAGGCTGGCAGATTCGCTCTCAATACAGGCTGGCTGCCGGAAAAGGTGCTGGACGAACTGGTCAACGGGCACCCCGTGCTGTACCGCGTCACCGTGCCGGAAGGCCTCACATGGTGGCAGACGGGCAAGGTGCTGGAAGAAGCCGGGCTTGTGGTTTTTGACGACTTTCGCAAGGTCGTGACCGACCCGGACTTTCTGCGTCATTACGGCATCCCCTTTGCCACGGCTGAGGGTTTTTTGATGCCGGATACGTATCTGCTCAAAAAGAATGACGTTGTCGATCTGGCGCAGGCCAAGGCCGTTGCCGGGCGCATGGTGGACAACTTCTGGCGCAAGACCGCCAGCGTGTGGCCCGATGGCAAAAAACCGGGGCAGAGCCAGACCGAACAGCTCAAAACTTGGGTTATCCTTGCTTCCATTGTGGAAAAGGAAACAGGCATAGACGCAGAACGCGCCCGCGTGGCCGGGGTCTACCAGAACCGCATTAACAAGGGCATGCTGCTCCAGGCCGACCCCACAGTGATTTACGGCCTTGGCCCCAACTTTGACGGCAACCTGCGCCGCCGCGATCTGGACGATCCCAACAACCTTTACAACACCTATCAGCGCCCCGGCCTGACGCCAGGCCCCATCTGCTCGTTCGGCGCAGCGGCCCTTGCCGCAGCCGTCCACCCCGAGGCGCACAACTATCTGTACTTTGTGGCGAAATTCGATGGTGGCGAGCATGTTTTTTCCACCAACCTCAATGACCACAACAAGGCCGTGCGGCAGTATCTGCAAAACCGCCGCAATGCCAAGCCCGCCGCGCCCGACGCGCGCTGAGGAGGCCCCTGTGAAGTACCTCATCGTTGAAGACTTTTCTGGTCAGGAAGTGCCTTTCATCTTTCCGCGCCGCGTAGACCACAGCGACATGCGCGAACAGCTGCCTTACAGCCGCGTTGTTTCCGCCGGTTTTGTGGAACTGGGGCCAGAGGGTTTTGCCTGCTCCGGAGGTAACCCCGAGCTGCAACTCAAAGCCCGGCCAGAGGCAGACGCAGCCATCATTGCCGAGGCCCTGCGGCAACGCTGACAGCGCCTGGCGCAAGGCAATCCCTGCCGACACCCTAAGGAGCGCAAGCATGCCCAAGCCGCAGCCGAGCATACCCGGCCTTGTCATAGGCGGCACGGGCAGTAATGCGGGCAAAACGACCTTTACCCTGTCCCTGCTCTGCGCCCTTCACGCTCGCGGGCTCATGGCACGCGCTGCCAAGACCGGGCCGGATTATATTGATGCGGCCTTTCATGCGGCGCTGACAGGCCAGCCCGCAGCTAATCTGGACACATGGATGTGCCGGGAAACCGCGCCGTCCCCTGCCGAACACCCGCTACCCGCAGGACGCATCCCCAGAGGGTTGGGACGCGTTTTTGAACGCATGTCCACAGGCTGTTCCCAGCATGAGGACGCGGGCGGCGCAAAGGCCGAGACAAATCCTTCCGCCAGGCCAGACCTGCTGGTGGTGGAAGGAGCCATGGGGCTCTATGACGGAGGGCACCGTGGAGCGGGCAGCACTGCGCATCTGGCCTCCCTGCTGGGTCTGCCCGTACTGCTGGTGCTCAACGCAGGCGGTATGGGGCAGTCCATTGCCGCGCTGGCAGAGGGATTTTTGCATCACCGCCCCGCATGGGCAGGAGGCCTGTCTGTCCGTTTTCTTGGCATGGTGTGCACCCATGTGGGCAGCGCCCGCCACGCCGATCTGCTGCGCCAGTCATTGGCACCCGTGACCAAGAGCGCTGGCGTGCCCCTCTTGGGCCTGCTGCCCCGGCAGGGTGCGCCGGAACTTCCCTCCCGGCATCTGGGGCTAGTGGAAGCGCGCGAGGCCCTGCCTGCGGTGGACAGGCAAGCCCTGACCCAGTGGGTTGAGCAGCACTGCGACCTGAACCGCATGCTCAAGTTGGCAGGCGTGCAGACGCCACGGCTGGCAGTCGATGCAGACAAGTCCGGCGCATCTGTGCCGGAAGTTGCCCGGCAAGCGCGATTATCCGAGGCACATGAGCCGCCGACAGACAGATTTTTCCCCCTTTCAGACGCACAAACGCAGCACCCACCTCGCCCCCAACGCAAGCGCAGGCCTGTTGTGGGCCTGGCATGGGACGAGGCTTTCAGCTTTTGTTATGCGGATCTGCCTGCCGTGCTGCACGAGCTTGGCGCGCGCATTGTCGCCTTTTCTCCACTGCGGGACGCCGCGCCGCCAGCCGAATGTTCTGGCCTGTACTTTCCCGGTGGCTACCCGGAACTGCATGCCCCCCGGCTCGCGGCCAACACGGCCATGCACGCCGCCCTGCACGGGCTGGCTGCACGCGGCATGCCCATGTACGGTGAGTGCGGGGGCTATATTTACCTTATGCAGTCCGTGCAGGTTGCAGGGCAAAGCCATGCCATGAGCGGCCTCCTGCCACGCAACTGCGCGCTTGGCGCAAGCAAGGCGGCTCTGGGCTACCGGGCCGCGCAGGCCGCGCCAGACTGGCCCGCGCTCAACCAGTCTGCAACCCGGCCCCTGTGGGTACGCGGGCACGAATTTCACTACGCGCAGGAAGAAGAAATACCCTTACCCTCTCCATGCCGTCCCCTGTGGAAGCTCTACGACAGCCAGGGCCGTTTTTTACGGGATGAAGGCTGCCGCCTCGGATCTGTCGCCGGATCATGGTTGCACTGCTATCCCGAAGGCTCCCGCCGCTTCTGGCGCGCATGGCTGCGCACTTGCGCCGCCCACCTTTCAGACACACGCCCTTGAGGATTTTATGGTTCACAACTCCACAGACAAAACCAGCGTTGACCTTGACCCGGCCTGCACACCCGCCGAGATTGAAAACCGCTCTTTCACCATCATAGATGCGGAAATTCCCGAACCGCGAGCCTTTAGCGGCTCACTCTGGCAGGTGGCCCGCCGCTGTGTCCACACCCTTGGCGATACGGATATCGTGGACGACCTGAGGCTGAGCGCCCAAGGCCTTGAAGCTGGCGTGAACGCCCTGCTCGCGGGCTGCACCGTGTATACTGATACCCGCATGGCCGCCGCTGGCCTGCCCATGCGCCGCCTTGATCCGCTGGGGGTAACGGTGACGCCCCTCATGGCGCTGCCCGGTCTTGCGGAGCTTGCCGCCAGCCGGGGTACCACACGCTCCCGCGCCGGGCTGGAGAGTATTGCGCAGGACATGGGCGGCAACATTGTGGTCATCGGCAATGCACCCACTGCCCTGCTGGGGCTTCTGGACGTGCTTGCGCAAGGCGCGCAGCCGCCTGCCCTCATAGTGGGTATGCCTGTGGGTTTTGTGAATGCGGCGCAGTCAAAGGAACTTCTGCGGCAAAGCCCCTGGCCCCACTTTACCCTGCTGGGCCGCAAGGGCGGCTCCGCCGTTGCGGCGGCCTGCATCAACGCGCTGGCGGACATTGCTCTTGCGCAGCGCGGCCTCACTCGGGTTGCGGCTCTTTAGATAAAGCACCGGGTAGCGGCTCTTTTCAGCAATAGTCTGAATCCTGGCTGGTTATTGAAAATGGGCATTCCCTGAACATGAACAAGTTCAGGGAATGCCCATCAGCTTTTGGCGGCTAAACCTTGGCGGGGACAGTCACACGGGCACGCGCTGCCATCTTTGCAGGTTTGAACTTGGACAATTCTTGCTATTTTTTTCATAGCGTGCTATTCATTCCATAGCGCGCGCAAGAACACTCACCCTTGCTTGCAGTTTCGCAAACCCTCGGAGCGTAAGCCGCAAGATCAAACGACAAGGAGCAAACCATGCCCGTCATCACCATAGCCATGCACAGCACAACGGAAGAAGTGAAGAAGAACCTGATTGAAGGCCTGACCGCAGCCGCAGTGGCGGCTACGTCCGTTCCGCAAGAAAAGTTCGTGGTATTTGTTGAGGAATACGCAACCGATGCCATCGGTCTGGGAGGCCGGACGCTCAAGGCCATCAAGGCCGCGCAGCAGTAGTCTGCGGCCCGATTATGCAGGAATCCCTGGGGGAGGCGGCTACGCGAGCCTTTTGCTGAGCAGTTCGCTCCAGCGTTCGGCCTCCTCCGGGGCCACTTCCATAGCCCAGGTGATGGCCCAGGCTCCAAATGGCTCCAGAAGGAGGCTCAACTCCACGCCCATGTCTGTCAGGGCATAGCCGTCATTGGTGGTGCACACGAGCTTTGCCTCGCGAAGTTCTTTCAAACGGCTGTTGAGCACCGCCGGGGATATGGATTCGCAGGCCTCCTGCAAGGCGCGGAATGTGGCCGGGCCCTTGCGCAGTTGCCAGATAACGCCCATGGCCCACCGCTTGCCCAGCAGGTCAAACAGCGCCATGAGCGGCACGCCGCTGCGGGAACCGCGAACAGGTTTACCTGGTGTGGGTATGCTCATTCTTCCGCCGCTTTAGCGCTGAACAATATGGTGCCATATCTGCAATTAACCTTGCTTGCGGGGCTTTTCAGCCTCATCTGCTGCGGAAGCATCCGCGGAGGCATCAACGGGCTTTGACGCATCTGCGGGGCTGGCTGCGCTGCCCGCAGGGCTTGCGTCAGCCGTATCTTCAGACGGATTTGCCGTGTCGGGGCTGATAATTTCCGCATCGGTCACATCGTCATCATGACCTGCGGTTCCATTGCGGTCAGCAGCGGCATCACCCGGTGCAGCTTCGGCGTCAAGGGCCGGGGGCAAGGCCTGTGCCTCGACCACATGCCCGCCAAGAGCCAGACGCTGCACCTCGTTTTGCGGCAGGGGTATGCAGCCCTTGTCCACCAGCACGATGCCCGTGCGTTCCAGCACTTCGCGCCGGTACTCATATTCCTGCTGCATGCGGTGATGCCGGTACACAAACCAGCGGTGCACCAGATAGCATACGGCAATAAGAGCGGCCAGACTGCCCGCAATCCAGGGAATATATTCGGTCAGCGCGCCGCCAAGGCGCATCAGGGCAGAGAAGGCCCCGTCCACAAAAAACAGTCCCGCGCCCAGAAGCATGATGCCCAGAAGCAAAACCACCGTGGGCGCATTGCGGATTATGGCATAGAAACGGCGCAGCCGTTCGGGAACCTGTTCATCGTCAGCAGTCTGCCCTGAACCCTGCCCGCCCTGTATGCTGTCCTCGCGTCCCAGATAGCGTGAAACCCAGGTGCCGGAGAGGTGGACAATGAGCATCAACCCCACAGGGGCCAGCACCGCGGCCACGGCCCAGCCAAACCAGGGAAAGCGCGCCAGCGGCGGGCCGCCGGGAACATCCGGCGCGGCATGCATGACGCCGTAAAAAAAAGAAATGCCGCCAACAATCATCTCTACAAAAAAGATGGCGACCATAAGATATATGAGCGCGTCCTTGTACGGGCCAGCGTACCAGGCTGCGCGATCCTGACGGCGGCCTTTATCCGCAGAAGATGCGGACTTGCCTTGCGTTTCGGATCCTTTATTCTCTGCTTTCTGCATTCGTTACCTCGGTCCCCAAAACATACGATGCGGCGCTTTTTCCCGCAAGCCCCCATACCCCGAAACAAGGATTTCACCGTTGCGCGCCGCTCTTGCCCAGAACGCGCATCTGGCTTACTTTGCCTGCATGCACACTGGGAGGTTCTTATGCATGTTCTGGTAACAGGCGCAGCGGGCTTTATTGGATACCATCTTTCCCAACGGCTTCTGACCGATGGGCACAGCGTGGTGGGCGTTGATAATTGCAACGACTATTACGATGTGCAACTAAAAAAAGACCGTCTGGCCCAACTTGCCGCCATGCCTGAGGCGCAGCGCTTCCGCTTTGAACTTCTGGACATGGCCGATGGCCCGGCAATGGCCGCCCTGTTTGCCCGCGAAGGATTTACCCATGTGGTCAACCTTGCGGCGCAGGCTGGCGTACGATACAGCCTCCAGAACCCGGAATCGTACCTCAATGCCAACCTGCTGGGCTTTGGCCATATTCTTGAAGGTTGCCGCCAGAACAAGGTGGGGCATCTGCTTTTTGCCTCGTCTTCTTCCGTGTATGGCATGAACACGGCACGGCCCTACAGTGTGCACCATAATGTGGACCACCCGGTCAGCCTGTACGCCGCCACCAAGAAAAGCAACGAACTGATGGCCCATTCCTACAGCCATCTGTTCCGCATTCCCTGCACGGGATTGCGCTTTTTTACGGTATACGGCCCATGGGGCAGGCCGGACATGGCCCTGCACCTGTTCACCACCGCCATTGTGCGCGGCGAACCCATCAAGGTGTTCAACGAAGGGCGCATGCGCCGCGACTTTACCTATATCGACGACATCATCGAAGGCGTGGTGCGTCTGCTGCCCTTGGCCCCGCAGCCCGACCCGGACTTTGACCCTGAAAATCCCAACCCCGCCAGCAGCTCCGCGCCCTGGCGCATCTACAACATAGGCAACAACAATACGGTGGAACTCAACGATTTCATCAGCACCCTTGAAGACGCCCTTGGCATGAAGGCCCGCAAGGAGCTTCTGCCCATGCAGCCGGGCGATGTTGAATCCACCTGGGCCAATATTGACGACCTCACCGCCGCCACCGGCTTTGCCCCTTCCACGCCTCTCAGCGAGGGTATAGCCCGCTTTGTGGCATGGTACAAAGAGTATTATAAAATATGAATGACACTTTCTCCACTTCTGCGGATCATCTGAACATATCCACCCCCACGCCCGCCCGGCCCGAAATTCTGGCTCCGGCGGGCGACGCGCCTTCATTCCTGGCCGCTCTTGCCGCCGGGGCAGACGCCATCTATCTGGGCCTCAAGCATTTTTCTGCCCGCATGCAGGCAGAAAACTTCGGCCTGACGGAACTTTCACGCCTGACAGACCTTGCCCATGCGGAAAACGCGCGCGTTTACGTGGCCATGAATACCCTGGTCAAACCCAACGAACCGGCTCAGGCCTATCGGCTGGCGGCGCGCCTTGCCCGTCAGGTCAGGCCCGACGGGCTTATCGTGCAGGATCTGGCAATGCTGGATCTGGCGCGTCAGGCTGGTTTTGAGGGCGGGCTTTTTCTTTCCACCCTTGCCAACCTCACCCATCCGGAAAGCCTGTTGCAGGCCAAAAAACTCGGCGCCAACCGTGTTATCCTGCCGCGCGAGCTTTCCATTGACGAAATCCGCACCATGGGCGAGGCCTGCCCCGAAGGCCTTGACCTTGAATGTTTTGTGCACGGCGCGCTGTGCTACTGCGTGTCTGGCCGTTGCTACTGGTCGAGCTACATGGGCGGCAAAAGCGGCCTGCGGGGCCGCTGCGTGCAGCCCTGCCGCCGCGTGTACCGTCAGGGCGGCCCCGCTGCCATTGCCCTTGTGCGCAATGCGGAACGCGAGGAACAGGACCGCATGCGCCAGGAACAGTCCCGCATGGACATTGCCCGCAAAAACCGCACCGGGCGTGATGGGCGTGACCCACGGGCCGGACGCGGCAGGCCGGACGACCGCAGAAATGAATCCTTTGAAGCGCCACGCCGCCCCTCCTCGCGCGGGCAGGTGCGCGGCAAGGAGCACAACGGCCGCTGGTTCTCCTGCCTCGACCTTTCGCTGGACGTGCTGGCAAAAACCCTGCTGAACATCCCCCACCTTGTGTCGTGGAAGATCGAAGGCCGCAAAAAAGGCCCCCACTACGTGTATCACGTGGTCACGGCCTACCGCATGCTGCGCGACAATCCCGGCGATGCGCAGGCCCGCAAGGCTGCCGAAGAAATTTTGCAGATGTCGCTGGGGCGGCCCTCCACGCGCGCGCGCTTTTTACCGCAGAAGGATCACACCATCCCCACTACCCCGGACGGTCAGACCAGTTCCGGTCTGCTGGCGGGCAAGATTCGCATCGAGCCTGAAGGCGGCGTGACGCTCAAGCCCTTCTTTGAACTGCTGCCGCAGGATTACCTGCGAGTGGGTGTAGAAGACGAGCGCTGGCATGCCACTTTGCCCGTAACCCGGCGTATTCCCAAGGGCGGCAGCCTTACCATGCGCCTGCCCAAGCACAAGACGCCCAAGGCTGGAACGCCCGTCTTTCTTATTGACCGACGCGAACCAGAACTCATGCGCATCATCAAAAGCTGGCAGGCGCGCCTTGAGGCCATGCCCTCCCGCCCCAGCAAGGCGGTGGAAAGCGACCCGCGTCTGCCCAAACCCATCAAGGCCAAAACCCGGCCCGACATGTATGTGCGCTCAAGCGTGCCCCACGGCAAGGAGACCCGCACTGGCCGCAGCCAGTTGCAGGCCCTCTGGCTTTCGGCGCGCAGCGCCGAGCTATCGCGCACGGTTGCCCCGCGCATGTGCTGGTGGCTGCCTCCTGTTATATGGCCTGATGAGGAAGAAACCATCCGCCGCTCCATCGGACGGCTGTGGCGCGACGGCGCGCGGCATTTTGTGTGCAACGCTCCGTGGCAGCGCGGCTTGTTCCCCGAGCAGCTTGAAGAAAACGCCGACCTGCTGGCAGGGCCTTTCTGCAACGCGGCCAATGCCTCGGCCCTTGGCATACTTGCCAGTATGGGATTTTCGGGCGCTTTTGTTAGCCCTGAACTGGCGCAGGAGGACATGCTGGCCCTGCCCGCGCAAAGCCCCCTGCCGCTTGGCGTCGTGCTTTCCGGCTACTGGCCCGTGGGCATCAGCCGTTTCGGCCTGCTGGGCGTCAAACCCAACGAACCCTTCCTCAGCCCCATGGGCGAACCCTTCTGGGCGCGGCAGTACGGCGGCAACATCTGGATTTATCCCGGCTGGCCGCTGGATATCACCGCCAAAAGGCAGGAACTGCTCTCGGCGGGATACGGTTTCTTTGCGCACATGCAGGAAAATCCGCCAGCTTCCGTGCCCGAAATGCGGCGCAAGAGCCTGTTCAACTGGGAAGGGGATTTGCTGTAAGGGTCGTGCCGCCCCTAACTCCGGGCGGCTGACCGCATTCGCAGCATCCTGACACATACTTGCGGGCCGCCGACAGAACATGGTTTCTGACGGCGGTCCTTTTTCCGGCGCAGGAAGCCCCAATGCACACGGATGAACACTTTTACAACGCCCGACAGCTTTTTCCACGCGGGCTTGAGCAGCCGGAAGGCAGCCTGCGCTTTGGCGCGGACGCCCTCCTGGTGGCTGCCTTTGCCGCTCGCTATTTGGAAAGCCTGGCCGCGCCACGTCAGGCGCATCTGACTGCGGCAGAGCTTGGCTGCGGCTGCGGGGCTGCTCTGCTGGGGCTGGCCTTGCGTTGCGTTGGCATTACCGGGCTGGGGCTGGACAAGGAAGGGCCGCTCGTGCAGGCCGCCACGGCCAATGCAGCGCGCCTTGGCTTGACAGACAGGCTGCGCTTTGCCGAAGCTGATCTGGCCGACAGAAAACGCTTGTCAGAGCTGGCAGGCACAACAGGCGGCTGCCACGCCGGGGGGGTTGATCTGGTTCTGGCAAATCCGCCCTATGGAGTAGCCGGGAGGCCCTCGCCCCGCCATATGCGGGAACGAGCGCTGCGTGGCGCACAGGGCGAGGAAAGCCGGGAATACGTGCTCCAGCTATTCTGCCGCGCTGCGGCAGCGCTGCTGAGGCATCAGGGCTGTTTTTGCTGTATCTATGACGCTCCGGCCTTGCCGCAATTGTGCGCTGCCTTGAACGATGCTGGCCTTGGGCTGCGCCTCCTGCTGCCAGTGAGAACGCACAGCGCAAAACCCGCCTTGCGGATTCTGGCTCTGGCCCGCAAGAATGCCGCGCACGAAACCGTGATTCAAACGCCGCTGACGCTGCACACCGGGGCATCCACCAATGGCAACCCAGGAACCAGCAAGGTCGCAGGCGGCGGCAAGGGCAGGACTCAGTGGTCTACGCAGGCGCTGCGCTTCTGCCCCTGGCTGGCCTGACGCATGCTTTGCCGTGATCAATCCCGCACAGATTCCATCCCCACAGGGTGAATTATGAATTTTATAGCTGATCTGCACATCCATTCCCGTTTCTCGCGCGCCACAAGCAAGGCTCTCAACCCGCGCCATCTGGCGGCCTGGGCGCGCTGCAAAGGCATCAACGTACTGGGCACCGGCGATTTTACGCACCCCCAGTGGCGGGCGGAACTGGCGGAGCAGCTTGTGCTGGACGAGCACACGGGCCTGTACAGGCTGGCGGTGGAGCCGGAACCGCTTGAGTTCATGGATGCCAAGGCTGGTCCGGGCATGCGGGAATCCGCCGCCCCGCTGTTTTTGCTGCAGACGGAAATCAGCTCCATCTATAAACGCGGCGGCAAGGTGCGCAAGGTGCACAACCTTGTGTTTGTGCCCACCCTTGAGGATGCAGAGCGCCTTTCGTTGCGGCTGGCGCAGATCGGCAACCTCAATGCCGATGGCCGCCCCATTCTGGGGCTGGACTCGCGTGACCTGCTTGAAATCATGCTGGAATGCGCGCCCGGTTCAGTGATGATCCCCGCCCATGTGTGGACGCCCTGGTTTGCGCTTTTCGGCTCCAAATCAGGTTTTGACAGGCTTGAAGACTGTTACGGCGATCTTTCGGAACACATTTTTGCGCTGGAAACGGGCCTTTCGTCCGACCCTGCCATGAACCGCCTGATCAGCAGGCTTGACGGCTACGCCCTTGTGTCCAATTCAGACGCGCATTCCGGGGCCAACCTTGGGCGCGAGGCCAATCTGTTTGCGGGCCGCCCCAGCTATGCGGGCATGTTTGCGGCCCTGCGCGCCTCTGCCCGGCGCGAAGACCAGAGCAATCTGGACTGCCGTTTTCTCGGCACCATGGAATTCTATCCTGATGAAGGCAAATACCACCTTGACGGGCACCGCGCCTGCAACGTGGTGCTGGAACCTAAAGAATCGCTGGCTCTTGGCAACATCTGCCCGGTCTGCGGCAAGCCGCTCACGGTCGGCGTGCTGCACCGGGTGCTGGAACTGGCAGACAGGGAAACCCCGCCGGAGTTACCGCACGAACCGGAAGTACGCCCGCTGATTCCGCTGGCCGAAGTCGTGGGCGAAATACTTGGCGTTGGCCCGGCATCGCGCCGGGTGCAGGAGCGTTACAGCAGCCTGTTGCGCGAGCTGGGGCCGGAGCTGGATATCCTTTGCCGCCTGCCGGAAGCCGACATTCGCGCCCACTGGGAGCCGCTGGGCGAAGCAGTGGCCCGCATGCGGCGCGGGCAGGTCTACCGCGAGGGAGGCTATGACGGCGAATACGGCACGGTAAGGGTTTTCTCCCCGGAGGAACTGGCCGATGCGCGCGGTACCCTGCCGGGTGTAAAGGCTCCTGCCAAACGAGGGCGCAAAAAAGCTGAACCCCTTGAATTTGCAACTGCGCAGACAACTGCCGGGCAGCCCGCATCCGTGCGCGTGCGTCGGGCCAGCCTCCCCCTTGCGGGTGATACCAACGCAGAAGCCACAAGCAATTTTTCTGCGGTAAAATCCGCAGCTAAAACTGACACATCTGCGCAGGCCTTTGCCTATTCTGACGAGCAGCAGACGGCGCTTGCAGCCGGCCCCGCGCCCGTGCTGGTGCTGGCTGGCCCCGGCGCAGGCAAAACCCGTGTGCTGGTAGGCCGCCTGCAATGGCTTGCGGAACAGAGCGCGGACATGCGCAGGGTGCTGGCTGTCACCTTTACGCGGCGCGCTGCGGATGAACTGAGGGAAAGACTGTCCAAGGCCTTTGATGGCGGCGCGCAAACTGCGCTGCCGCAGTGCGACACGCTGCACGGCATGGCCTGGGCGGCCCTGCGCGCTGCCAGCGCGGACAATCCCCCGCTGTTGCTTGGCGAGGATGCCGCGCTCAATTTGTTCCGTCTGGCAAATCCGGAACTGGAAAAGCGTGATGCGCGCAAGCTTTGGGATGCCCTTGCTCTGGCGCGTGAGGGCGGTCTTCTTGCCCAGGAGTCTGCTCAAAGCCCTCTGGCCCGAGCTGCTGCCAACTACGCTGCGCGCAAGAACATGGGGCAGCGCTATGTGGATTACGCCGACCTTCTGGACTGGTGGCTGGAGCACGCCCGCGCCCTTCCCGAAAACGAGCGTCCGCAGCACGTGCTGGTAGATGAAGTGCAGGATCTTTCCTCTGTGCAGCTTGCCATTGTTCGAGCATTGCTGCCTGCGGATGGGCATGGATTTTTCGGCATTGGCGACCCGGATCAGGCCATTTACGGATTCCGTGGCGTCACGGGCCAAAGCGAAGCCAGTCTGCGCGCCTGCTGGCCGGGGCTGAACGTCTTCCGCCTTGGGCAGAGCTTCCGTTCCAGCCAGAGCGTACTGGATATGGCCCGCAGCCTTTTGCACCACAAGGGGCAGTGCGGCCCATTGCTGGCCGCGCAATCCCTCACGGCTGAACTGCGGCTCTTTTCCGCTCCCGATGAGCGCACCGAGGCCCGCTGGGTAGCAGAGCGGGTTCGACATCTGCTGGGTGCAACGGCCCACACCTTGCTGGATCACAGCAAGGGGGACGACCTGCACGGCCTGGCCGGAGCACTGGCACCGGGCGACATTGCGGTTCTTGTGCGCCTGAAAGCGCAAATTCCCCCCCTGCGTGCGGCCCTTGAACAGGCGGGGATACCATGCGCCGCGCCCTCGCAGGACGGATTCTGGCAAGACGCCGCCTGCGCCCGCCTGTTGAGCCTGCTAGGCGCCCATTGCGGTTTTGCGCATGTATCTACCGAGGATCAGGGTCAACAGGATACCTTGCCGCAAAACTGGGCATCGGCAGAGAGCCTGCCTGCTCCGGAGCATATGCTGCCCTGGCTTGCCGAACAGCCCTGGGCGGGGGAAGTCTTTACCGGCAGCCGCCCCTGGCGCGAACTGTGCCGCCTGTGGAACCAGAGCGGCCACTGGGCGGGCTTTTTTGAGCAACTGGCATGGCTTCAGGAGGCCGAGCTTGTGCGCGCCAAGGCCGAGAGTGTGCAGATTCTGACCTTACACGCTTCAAAGGGGCTTGAATTTCAGGCTGTTTTTCTACCGGGGCTTGAAGACGGTCTTTTGCCTTTGCGGCGTGAACTTCTGTTCCCTGCCGCGGATGCCGCAACCAGCAGCACCCAAAGAGAGGCCGACGAGGCCGAGGAGCGCCGTTTGCTGTACGTGGGGCTTACGCGTGCCGCACGGGCGCTGTTTCTCAGCCATTGCGCCCAACGCTCTCTTTATGGGCGCACCCTGCATTTGCAGCCCTCGCCCTTCATGAGCCAGATATGCGAATTTTGCCGGCACAGCACCCTTGCAACACGCACTCGCAAGGAACAGAAACAGATCAGCCTGCTCTGATTCCCTCCCCCGATCTACGCCACCGATGGCAGGATCAAGGGCGCAAAAAAAGCGCCATTGGCGCTTGCGCTTTTGCAGAATTGATTTCGATCCGATGTGGGGAGAGGCATTCAAACGGGCTACAGGTTGGACATAGGAGCATTGTACCAGCCTTGCCCCTGATCTGAGGGCATGGGAACAAGGGCGCAACAGGCTGTCCGGCCTGACAAACGCCACACCCGGCAAAACTGCTCAAGAGTGCGCCACAATGTGACGCAAAAAAGCCGCTTATTCTTCCAGCCAGGAGTCGTCTTCAAGCACCTTGTAACCGCGCACGATGAGGTACACCACGCCGTCCGCTTCTTCCATGATGCCTGATACTTCCACGGGCACGCTGACCTCGTCATCCAGGTCAACCCCGGCGCCGCGCGGCACAATGCGGTATTCCACATCATCCTGCACAACAGCGACACGGGCCTGGCGCGCATCCACAGAGCGCGGCACTGCCGCGACATAACCTCTGACAGTAATGGGACTCTTGTTCATAAGCTCTAACATTGCCTTTCAATGCCGGTTTTTCTCGCCTATAGCTCCTTTTATTTTCTGACGCAAGCATCCCTGGCTCTTTGCCGCGTTTTTTTGACGCGCTTCGGCTCCGCACGCCTGAAGACCTTGTTACAGGCCGTTTTTTTTCATCAGTTCATACCAGTGTCCACGTGAAATACCTGCCACTTCCGAGGCTTTTCGCACGTCTTCCGCGCACATGTCCCAAACCTGTCGCACGTAGGCTTTTTCAGCCTGCGATTTCCATTCACGCAGGCTCGGCGGTTTTTGCCCAAGCGCGTCATTTACCAAAAACCCGTTTTCCTGGGTAGTTATCCCCGCGCCGTCGCTGCCGTGCAACACGCCGTTCTCTTTGCCCGGCGGCACTGCCCCCTGCCCCATGCGACGCCGTACGGAGTCCACGCGCATACGCGTGGGGAGATGCGCAGGCAGGATCAGATCGCTTTTTCCCGCCGTGAGGCATGCCCGCTCAAGACAATGGATCAGTTCGCGCACATTGCCGGGCCAGGCATACTCCAGCAGCACATCCAGCGCCTCGTTGGAAAGGGTTTTTTCCGGCTGATCACTGCCCAGGCAAAAGCGCGCAATGGCCTGCCGCGCCAAAGCGGGGATTTCATCAAGCCGCTCGCGCAACGGCGGAATCACAATGGTGAGGCCTTGCAGCCTGTAGAGCAGGTCTGCCCGGAAGCTGTTTTCCTTGGCCATGTGCTCCAGATTTTTATTGGTGGCGGCCACCAGCCTGAAATCACTGCTGACCTCGCGTACCTCGCCCACAGGGCGAAAACGCCGCTGTTCCAGGGCTCGCAAAAAGACCCCCTGCATGGGCTGAGGCAGGTCACCCACTTCATCCAGAAACAGCGTCCCTTTGTCTGCCGCAAGCAGCAACCCTTCGCGCGCCCTGTCCGCACCGGTGAACGCGCCGCGGCTGTGGCCGAACAAATGGCTTTCCACCAGAGTTTCTGGCAGCGAGGCGCAGTCAACCGTTATAAACGGCCTGGCTGCCCTTGCGCTGTTACGAAAGAGCGCCCGGGCAAAGAGTTCCTTGCCTACGCCGGTTTCTCCCAGCAAAAGCACGTTTACTTCGCTTTTTGCGGCCTGCGCCAACAGCTTGAGAGCGCGGCTCATGCCGGGGCCGCTGCCAAGGATATGCCCGCTGTCCACAACCAGAGCTTCTGATACTGGAGTGCGGTTTTGTCTGAATTGCAGAATCTGCCGCAGACACTGCTCAATATCGCGCATCTGCAGGGGCTTGGTGAGAAATTCCCATGCTCCGGAGCGCAAGGCGGCCTCGGCATTGTCGCCGTCGCCGTTGCCGGTGATGACCACCACATCCGGCGCACCGGGCAGGTGTGCAAAATCAGCCTGATATTCAAGCCCGTTTCCATCTGGGAGCCATACGTCCAGCAAGACCACATCTACTGGCTCGCTGACCATGCGCAGCGCCTCCTGAATGGAAGCGGCCAACAGGGTTTCGTGCCCCATGCGGTTGCAGACCACCTGCACCATTGTGCGCATCAGTCCTTCATCGTCCACCACAAGCACTTTGGCCATCAGCTAGTTCCCCCTGAGATCACGCTTCCGCCGATTTCTTGTCTGCGGGCTTTGCCGCACGTGCCAGACCAAAACCTTTTTGCTGGCACTCTGCCCACTAGGCGGTCTTGCCCTGTCCCACACCTGCGGCAAGCACCTGCGCTGCTTCCTGCATTGCCGTACGTAATTTTTGCGCTTCTTCTGAAATAGTTGCTGATTGCGCGTCTTCAGTTGCTGTTGCAACAGCCCGCAGGTGGTCAAGTTTCATGATGCCTGCCGAATTTTTACAGGCATGGGCTGTGCGCCGCAGCTGCTCAAAATCACCCCTTGCAATGGCGGCATCCAGGGTTTGCAGACGTTCGTGAAGTTCATGTTCCAATACGTTGGCAAGGCTTATCAGCACGTCTTCATCGCCATCCAGCGCTTCAAGGGCTGCATTGCGGTCCCAGATATCAGTTTTGCACTGTATTTCAGCAGATTGATGCTCAGTCACGGAGGTTTCAGGCATGTTTGCCATTGCGCTTTTTTCCTGCGTGAAAGTTTTTGGCCTGCCGGAGCAATCTGCCGACTTTGCTGTCACCAGTTTTTCCAGCTCATGACGCAACTGCTGAAAACTCAAGGGTTTTAAAAATACGCCATCAGCGCCAAGCTCCTCGCATTTCCTCAAAAAAGAGTCGCTTGTTGTCGCTGTATAGACAACGGCGAGGGTTTTTGCCGGGGACAATGTATCGCCATTCCGCAAAGCTCGCAGCACATCCAGTCCATCAATGCCGGGCAAACGGCTGTCGAGCACAAGCAAATCCCAATGCCCCAGGTGAGGATACTGCAGCAGTTCCAGCGCCTTTTCACCGGTTTCAGCCACCACGGGCTCTGCCCCCATGCCTCGCAACATCTGCTGCATGGCATAGGCAATGGACGCGGTGTCTTCCGCAACCAATACCTTTTTGTGCGCCAGCAACTGCTTTGCGCAACACGGCTGCTCTGACTTGGCCGCATCTGACGTGCCCGCGTTCTCCCGACGGCTGGCTTGTACGGGTTGCGAACACCGCGAAAGCAACACGTAAAGCGTAAAACAGGCCCCTTGCCCTGGACGGGAAACCAGCTCCACATCCCCGCCCATGAGCCGTGCAAGAGTGCGGGCAATATTCAGGCCGAGGCCTGTTCCCGGTGTGCGCGCTGTATCGCGCCCTCGCTGAAAACTCTCAAACACTATGGCCTGATCTTCCTGCGACATGCCGGGGCCAGTATCCGTGACGGAAATTGCCAGCTTCAGATGTTCACTGGTGCTTTCGAGGGCAGTAGCATAAACGCCAACAGAACCAGCCTCGATAAATTTGACGGCATTGCTGACAATGTTGCCCAGAGCCTGCCGCAGCCGAAAGCTGTCGCCCACCGCGCATTGCGGTAAATTTTCATCTATCCCGAGCGTCAGGGAAATACCCTTGCTGTCGGCAATGGGCCTGTACAGGCTGACACAGCTTGCAAGGCACTCCCGCAGATCAAAAGGAGCGGCTTCAAGAGTGGGGGTTCCCTGCTCCAGCGCAGCGTGGTTGGTTATGTCGCCCACCATTTCCCGTAGTGCCTCTGCGGCTTGTGCAAGATAGCCCAAGGCCTTTTTTCGTTCTTCTTCAGGCAGGTCAGTGCGCTGCGCCAGTTCGCTCATTCCCACAATGGCCGTCAACGGTGTGCGCATGTCGTGGCTGAGGTGTCCCATAAACGAGCTTTTCATGCGGCTGGCTTCTTCCGCCAGCCAGCGCCGGTGCGTGAGGTTGAAGGTCAGGCCGCCGATGGCGAGCACGCCCGTGACTGCAAGCAGCCCATACAGCAGGCGCATGTTGTAACGCTGCCTTTCCAGCCCTTTATGAAATGAGCTTGCGTCCTGGCTCACGCTGATGCCGCCGAGCACTTCTCCCACTTTTTTGTTTGTATGGCACCGCAAACAGCTTTGCTGGGCCATAAGCACGCTCAGCAGGCGCAGGCTTTGACCATTACCCGGTTGTGGAGCTGAAAACACTTCAGGGGTTTCTTCCGCACAGCGGGCAAGCGCTGATTTTTCCCACACATCCGCCATGTTTTCCGGCCGCAGGGGCGCACTGCTTATCACGCTGATGGTCACCCCTTCGCGCGAGCTGCGTTCCGCCAGCTGGCGGCTCATGTACGCCGGGTTGACCAGCACCAGGGTGCGCCCATCCTGCGTGGTCACTGTGCGTTCCGATTCTGGCAACCAGGGGTTTGGCTGACCGTAATCACTTTTTTCAACATATACGCCGCCGTGTGCAGCATTCCAGTTTCTTGCATCCATTAACTGCTGCGCCATGGTTGAAAGTCGTGTATGCTCCAACTCAAGGCTATGCTCAGCATTGACCTGCACTGCCTGGCTGTAAAGAAAGCCAGTAAAACCAAGCCAGGCCAAACTGGCAACAAGTACCAGCCACGGCATCTTTTTTGACTTTACAAATGATTCACGCAGCATGCTCACCCTTCCGGTGGTGTTGTCATTTATTTCTGAATCTGTCTTTTTTTTCTGAATTTTTCTGTGACCGAAATCACTCTTTTTCTTTCGATTCCATGCAATTATCTTATTTATCTACTAATTATTTTTTTATTTTATTTACTGGTTTTGGTACGTTTCTTGTTTTCTTAATCGGGATGCCGCCATGGGGGCGGCACACAAGGAGCGAGTTAAGGAGGCTCTATGGGAACACCCCGCAATGGACCATGGCTTAAGGTGCTGTTGGGCGGCGTTGCGGCGGGAATGGTGCTTTTGGGTGTGCTTGCGTACGCCATGACGACAACTGACCAGCGACCTTTTTGCGCCAGTTGTCACATAATGCAGGAAGCCGCCGTGACCCAGAAAATGGGATCACACGCCAAACTTTCCTGCAATGAGTGCCATGCCCCGCATAATCTGCTGGCCAAGCTGCCGTTCAAGGCCCAGGAAGGCCTGCGCGACGTTATCGGCAATGTTTCAGGCCACGACATTCCGCGTCCTTTGAGTGTTCGCACCAAGGATGTGGTCAATGCCAACTGCATGGCCTGCCATAGCCAGACCAATGTCAATGTGGCCAGCATGGACGCCAAACCCTACTGCGTGGATTGCCACAAGGGTATGGCCCACATGCGCATGATGCCTATAAGCACAAGGACGGTAGCCAATGACTAAGAGCAACATACACAAGGCCCTGGGAGTGGCGGCCCTGCTTGGCATAGCTTTGCTTGCGGGCTGTCAGGATGTTTCCACTGACCTTAAGCCCCCAAAGTACAAAACTTCCATTCCTGAAAGTGAAACCCGTATTTCTGCTTTCCAGAAAGATTTTCCGCAGCAGTACGCCTCGTACATGAAGAACAACGAATCCTCGGTCATGACCGAGTACAAGGGTTCCATACCCTATCACAAGAACGACAACGTCAATCCTTTGCCCAAGGGCTTCAAACACGCCCAGCCCTATCTCAAAAATCTGTGGCTGGGTTATCACTTCATGTACGAATACAATGAAGCGCGCGGTCACACTTACGCCGTTGAAGATTTTCTCAATATTGACCGTATCAACCGCTTTGCCGCTGACGGCAAGGGTGGCCTGCCCGCCACCTGCTGGAACTGCAAAACCCCCAAGATGATGGAGTGGGTCAAGCAGTACGGCGATGCCTTCTGGTCAAAAGACGTCAATGAATTCCGCAGCAAAGACAAAATCAACGAGATGGATGAAACCATTGGTTGCGCCAACTGCCACGATCCTGTGACCATGGAACTGCGCCCCTACTCCGAGCCGCTCAAAGACTGGTTGAAGCGCAGCGGGCAAGACTGGGCCAAGCTTTCGCGCAACCAGAAGCGCAGCCTTGTATGCGCCCAGTGCCATGTGGAATACTACTTCACCCACAAGGACAACGGCCCCGCCGCCAAGCCTGTGTTCCCCTGGGACAACGGCTTTAACCCCGAAGACATGTACCAGTACTACAAGGGGCACGGCCCCAAGGGCGCCGATGGCAAGCCCGGGCCTTTTGTTGACTGGACGCACGCGGCCTCCAAGGTCGGCATGATCAAGATGCAGCATCCCGACTATGAAATGTTCCAGGATGGCCCCCATGGCGCTGCCGGAGTTGCCTGCGCCGACTGCCACATGCCCTACATGCGTGAAGGCGGCAAAAAGGTTTCCAGTCACTGGATGACCTCGCCCCTTAAGGATCCAGAACTGCGCGCCTGCCGTCAGTGCCACGCCGACAAAACTGCTGACTACCTGCGCGGCCGCGTGGAATACACCCAGAAGAAAGCCTTTGAACAGCTGCTGAAAGCGCAGGAAATCTCGGTTAAGGCGCATGAAGCTGTTCGTCTTGCCAATGCCTACGAAGGCAAGCGCGCAGCCGATTACGACGCCCTGATGACCGAAGCGCGCGAAATGGTGCGCAAGGGCCAGTTGTTCTGGGATTACGTTTCTGCGGAAAACAGCGTTGGTTTCCACAACCCCGCCAAGACGCTTGATACGCTCATGACCTCTATGGAATGCAGCCAGAAGGCCGTTGATCTTGCCACCAAGGCTACGGATTTTGGCATCGCTGAAGCGCTTTCCAAGGATATCAAGGAAACTGTGCCGCCCATTCTGGAAATGAGCCGCAAGCTCCAGCAGGACCCCGAATTCCTCAAGAAGAACCCCTGGACCAAGCTGCTGCCCACTTTGCCAAAAGCTGATCAGGTTTGGGACAATCAGACAAGGATCACTTCTGAGGCAAAGCCTGCCCAGTAGCCCGTAGTTGCATGCAGGCCACGCGGTTACGCTGCACTGCATAACCTTCAAAACAGCAAGGCCCCTGAAGAGGGGCCTTGCTGTTTTGATCTCTCAAATTATGAATACTTATGTTATTGCAGCTTGTTACCCCATTATTATTTTTTTCCTGCCAAAAATAATCCTCGTTGCCTGCCTATCAGGCACACAAATTGCTTAATCCTATGCAGCACATATGTGTTATTTTTTTGACTTTTGCAAAATTGTTTGCAAACACAGTAGGTTGCAGCATGGAAGCAGCAATACACTCAAACACTTGGCGAAGATGGCGCAATTTTGCGCTGCTCTTGGCATGCGCCGTACTTCTGACAGGCTGCGGAGCTTTCAGATCCGCGCCCGATAGCGGGCCAGCACCTGAATCCGCGCGCAAGGTTGTTAAAACGGCCTATACGCAAATGGGCAAAAAATACAGACCTGGCGGAGCCTCACCGCAAAAGGGCTTTGACTGCTCCGGTTTGATCTGGTGGGCATATAATCAGAACGGCGTAAAAGTGCCGCGTATAACATCCGATCAGGCCCACACAGGGCAGCAGGTACCGCTTTCATCTGCCCGGCAGGGAGACATCCTTGTTTTCCGCACCAGCTCCGGCCCGAGGGGGCTGCATACTGGCATATATGCTGGCGGCAATTCCTTTATCCACAGCCCCAGACGCGGCGAAAATGTGAGGGTTGAAAGCCTTGATGTGCCATACTGGCGCAACAAACTTATCGCGGTAAGGCGGGTTGTGTACTGATCAGCAGCAGCGCCACCGCGTAATCACGCAATTGTTTATTTTATTGGCGGTAACGGCTCAGTCTGTACCGCCTTTTCTGTTTGCTGACTTGCTATTAAATTTTGTTTGGAGTATTTCAAAAAGAATTACATCGGAATCACTTTGTTGCTGATTTCTGTTTCTGCCCACTCCTTTTATCCGATTCAAATTGCCGGGTGACGCGCCTCGTAGCGTTTTTCAGGCGTCCTTTGCCCGACGCGGGAGGAGACATGGCTCGCAAGGCTGTAGTTGCTGAAAGCCTGTTGAGTATTGCGGATATTTCGCGCCATTTTTCCTTGCCTGAATCCACCACCCGCTATTACTGCAAACGGTTTGCCCATTTTATCCCCAGTGTTGGCGATGGCCGCAGACGCCGTTATCGCCGAGAAACGCTGGATGTCATTGCGGCGGTGCTTGAACAGATGCAAAAATCCCGCACGGCAGCGGCGGTTGAAGATGCGCTCAACGCGCGCTTTCCGCGAAATGCCGTTGCTGTTGCAGATGCTGATTCTTCCACAGCCCTTGCTGAAGTTCCTTCGGGCAATGACTTTTTCCCTTCCGCCGCGCTTCAGATTCTGGAGCGCCAGACAATCGCCATTGAGGGGATTGCCCATTTGCTGCAACTTGTTGTGCAGCGCCTCCCTGCCCCAGGCGGCAGCAATACGCCAGAGGTTGGACAGTTGCGCCAGGAGGTTGCAAACTTGCGTGTTTTGCTTGATTCGTCCGAAAAAACGCAACAAGCCGATCTTGATCAGTTGCGCTCATGGATGACCAAGGTTATCCGCAATCGCGGTGGTTCAGGACAGTCAGAATAATTTTGCCAAAGCAAGCAGAAAGGCCGCGCAATTGCGCGGCCTTTCTCATGGTCATTTTTACGTTTCCAGACACATCGAAATCAGGAGCTGGTTGCGCTTTTGCCGCACCGTAACGCGACAGATTGACATGCCGCTCCGCCTGTCTACTCTGCGGATATACTCCGCCAGAACAGCACGCTGAGGCGTATCACTCACCACCGAGCTTGCTGATTTTTTCCAGCCAGACCAGTTCAACCCCGTTTGCGGTTTGGGCCTTTTTGTACGGAACAAAACCAAATTTTTCATATAACCGCAAGTTGCGGTCACTTTTTGCGCTGGTGAAGAGTTCATACCGAGCGGCCTTTATTGCGGACAAAATTGCCGTCATTAAGGCTGAACCGTATCCCCTGCCCTGCCATTGCGGCAGTACCGCAAGGCGGCCAATGTGGGCTGTACCTTCTGCATGGTGCGCCCTGACCGTTCCTGCCAGCGTCTGCCCGTCCAATGCCTTGAGCACGACGCCAACGCGCCATTCCTCCACCAGCTCTTCAAGCGTTTGCGTGAGAGGCGGAATATCCCAATTTTCTACCAGCCTAGCTTCGCTTTCAAATGCGGCCTTTTGCAAGGCCAGTATTTGCGGCAAGTCGGATTCTGTAACTGGCAGGATTGTCATGTGCTACTTGCTGTTTTTCAGCGCCATATCAATAGCGCTCTTAAAGAGATCAAGCGGCAGAGCTCCGCGAACCACAAGGTTGTTCACAAGAAAATACGGAGTCCCTTCAATGCCGAGCTTTTGGGCATCCATCTGATCTTCGGCAATGATGTCTGTAACCTTTTTGCTGTGTACATCCTTGGCAAGGCGCTTCATGTCCACGCCAAGGCCTTCGGCAGTCTTTTTCAAAAAGGTTTCACCCTCGGCAATCAGCTTGTCCCTGTCTGCAAACAGAGCCTTGTAGAACTGCCAGGCCTTTTCTTCACTCTGCTGGGATATGGCTACAAAATATGCTGAGGCAATGTTGGCTGGCCCTTTGTCGTCCAAAGGCATGTTTTTGAAAACAAGGCTCACGTCTTTGCCGTATTCCTGCAAAATCACGTCCACAGTTTTGGAGGCCTGCTGGCAAAAGTGGCAGGTAAAATCAGAAAAGGCCACAATGCGCACCTTGGCCTTGGGTGATCCCATGACCGGACGGCCCTCTGTTTTAACCGTTTTGGTCACCTTCATATCCTGCGCCCACTGGGCCTCAAGGCTGTGCTGACGGCGCAGATTTGACCCCTGCTGTGCGATATCAAGTACAGATTCGCTTTGCCTGCGCAGCACATCCATGACCAGTTCTGGCCGCTCACGGAACAGCTTTTCAAGCAGTTTTGGCAGATTTTCTTCCGTGACTTCCACAGCATTTGCAACGGCGCTCATGCCGGGCACAATCCCAGTAGCCATGCTAGAGGCCAATATAAAGGACGCCATCAATTTTTTACTAAGCATATACTATCCTTATTTTCTGCGCTCTCGCTTAGCCCTGCTCCGCCTCAAGGCGAATCTGGGTAGCGGCATCTTCAATTTTAAAGAGCAGCTCATCAATGTCAACAGGCTTCATCAGATAACCAAATGCCCCCTCGCTCATGGCCTGAACAGCGAGCTGCATGTCCGCATGGCCAGAAAGCAAGATCACCTGAGTTTTAGGCCATCGGGAATGAATAATCTGCAAGGCGGACATGCCATCCATAACCGGCATTTTTACATCCATAATTACAATGCCAAAGGGGAACTGTTCCATGGCATCCACGGCCTGTTGCCCGTTAGCAGCGGATTGGCACTCATACCCTCGGCGACCAAGGCGCTTGGAGAGTATTCGCGTTACATCTGATTCGTCATCAACCAACAGCACTTTTGCTAGTTCCATACTTTCTCCAGCCAAGAGATTGTGCCATTTTTTTACGCGCTTTAGCTTTACGGAGCAAGTTTTGTTGCTCAATATGCTTTAAGCCTTGACGCTCTCAATTCTCTCTTTTACAAACAACCCATTGCAGCTTTCAGTGTCGCCCTCATGTTTCATGTGAAACACGAAGTTTTTCCCTTCAAGTGAACCATGAAATGGCGGCAAAGCCAGAAATTTCATGCTCGTTGACGTATCTGCTCCTGACAGGATCGCCTGATGGTTGAAGCAGCAGTTCCTCTAAAATCAGTCAAAATGACTGGGAGGCCTCAATGGCGCGCATTATTTCCATCGCGAATCAAAAGGGCGGGGTGGGCAAAACCACCACTGCCATCAACCTTTCCGCTGCTCTTGCAGTCATGGAAAAAAAAGTTCTGCTCGTTGATTGCGATCCGCAGGCAAACAGCACCAGCGGCATAGGTCTGCACCAGGAAGACCTGCACGGCGACCTGTACAACACCTTTTATGAACCAGAAAAGTTGAAAGAAAATATAGCCAAAAGTCGATCGCCATTTTTGGATATTCTGCCCGCTAGCACCAATCTGGTGGCAGTTGAACTGGAACTGGTGGACAAAATGGCCCGCGAATTTTTTTTGGACGAATGCCTCAAAAGCGTGCGCAACGACTATGAGTATATTATCCTCGACTGCCCTCCTTCTCTGGGGCTTTTGACGCTCAATGCCCTCTGCGCGTCACGCGAACTGCTCATTCCCCTGCAATGCGAATTTTTTGCACTTGAAGGCATCGTCAAGCTGCTGCAAACCTATGAGCAGGTAAAAAAAAGACTCAACCCCGATCTTTCTCTGCTGGGTGTGGTGCTGACCATGTATGACACGCGCAATCGCCTGACTCGCGAAGTTAAAAACGAAGTGCGCCGCTGCTTCCCCGAGCACCTGTTTGAAACAGTTATTCCCCGCAACGTACGCCTTTCTGAAGCGCCCAGCCACGGCAAATCCATCATCCACTATGATATTAAATCAAAGGGAGCGGAAGCATACCTTGGTTTGGCCAAAGAAATCGTGCTGCGCAGGCCAAGCAAAAAAAATACGGTTCTGCAATAGGGACGCTTATTCTTTTGGGGTGGAGTGCTCTACCGCAACGTGCTTGTGAAAATGCTTCTGCCGAATTGTGGTTCCGCATGCACGGCAATGAAAAACAAGCAGGCCGCCAATATTCGCATTCGTCAGAATAAACGGACGTTGGGGATCATTGCGCCAATCCTCGGTGCTGGCAGCGCAGTGGGGGCAGGTAACTGAAGGGCTGTAGGGATATTTGAAATCCCAAAACTTCATAAGCTCTTCAAAACTTTCCAGCGGGCCGGCGGCCTGTTCGAGTTCTTGCGGCTTTGCGTCGGCTGCCAAAATGCTGCGAACCTTGGGTTCCATTTTTTCCCAGAGGGGCCAGGGAATGATCACAGAAGAAATATTGCCCTTGATATCGGTGATATACTGAAGCTGCGGGTTATCCTGCATGACGAGTCCTTGATGTAAAAAGCGGGGCCAAACCAAAGTCGAACTTTGGAGCAAAAAGATACGCCTCGCGCAAGAGCAAAATACTGCCCATTGCGCAACAAAACCAGCCAGGCAGATTTCTGCCAGAAAACAATAGCGCATAAGGTGCCGCGCCCCAAGGGCAAATGTCAAGGAGACTGCAACGAAGTGCAGGTGTTTTGCGCAATGTGCTTGCGCCCCAAAAAGCGCCCCTGCAACGTGCAGCAAAAGTTTAACACATACAAATTTTGAATGAAGGCAATCACACAAGCGGTTTGTCGAAACGGCAATCCGCAATGACAACGGACCTGCACCACTGGGGTCCGGAACAATGGTTGTATTGCCGCAACCACAGCTTATGCTGGAGGAATAAAAATGAGCAGCAGCAAGGGATTGGGCAGAGGCCTTGACGCACTGTTTGGCGGAACCGCGCCAAAGCAGGAACCGCAAGGGCAGGAGAGCGCTGTTAACCTGATGCCGATTACGGCCTTGCACCCCAACCCCAATCAGCCGCGCAGGCACTTTGACGATGCCGCATTGCGGGAACTGGCCGATTCCATCAAATCGCAGGGGATTATCCAGCCGCTGCTGGTACGTCCGCTGGGCAGCGAAAATACCTACCAGATTGTTGCGGGCGAGCGCCGCTGGCGGGCAGCGCAACTGGCAGGTCTCAAAGAAGTACCCGTTTATGTGCGCCAGTTGAGCGATAAAGAGGTCATGGCCGCTGCTCTTATTGAAAACTTGCAGCGCGAAGACCTCAACCCCATTGAAGAAGCCGAAGCCCTCCAGGCCTTGCGGGATGCCCTGGAGCTAACGCAGGAGGAACTGGCAAGTCGACTTGGCAAAAGCCGCCCAGCAATCGCCAACGCATTGCGTTTACTGCAACTGAGCGCAACTGCACGGGCCGACATTCAGGCCGGATTGCTCAGCGCGGGGCACGCGCGCTGCCTGCTGGGCATTGATGCGCCTATTGCTTCCGAAGCGTTGCGCCAGCGCATCCTGAGCCACAAACTGACCGTGCGCGAAGCAGAAGACGCAGCCGCCTTCTGGCGTGGGCACAACGCCCTGCCATGGGAACAGGAGGACACGACTCCGCAACCTCGCGCCAAAGCCCCCAGAAAGAAAAGCCCGCAATTCAAGACGTTGCAAATGAATCTTTGCTCCAGCATTGGCTGCAAAACGCAGGTAAGCGGCGATGAAAACAGCGGCCGCATTGCGTTTGCATACGGCAGCCGCGAAGAACTTGAACAGCTTTTGCAAAAACTGGGTGTGACCCTGCCGGAAGCTGAAGAAGAATCTACAGAAAATCCCGCCGGATAAGCAGCGGGAAAATACGCGAGCAGAACAGATACCCTGCCAATCCAAAGATAAGCGCAACCGGAACATTCCGCATTGCGCTTATCTTTTTTTAAAGGGATCAAACCTTACGTAGCAAAGCGCCATACATGCCCTCAAGCCAGGGGTGCTCATGTGGAGTCTGCCACTGCCTGAGCACCTGCAGACCATCTGATTCGCGCACAAGGTGCTCAATCTGCTTTTCATTCTCATTGGGCCGCAGCGTACAGGTAATATAGGCCATCTGGCATCCCGGCCGCATCTTTGCCGCAAGACTGAACAATATGGATTGCTGCAATCCCTCATGGCTATTGCCCTCGTGTGGGGGCCTACGGCGGATATCAGGCCTGCGGGCAAGCACGCCAAGCCCGGAACAGGGAGCATCCACAAGCATATGACCATCCCAATGTTCGAGGGGTGGTTTGACTGCATCGGTTAGTGCAACAGACGGGCAGCCAAGTCCCAGCCGCGAGCACTGCCCCGGCAAGCCCGCAAGGCGCTGCATGCTGCGGTCTGTGGCTAAAGGAACCGCAATCCCCCGCTCAAGCAGGGCAACAGTCTTGCCGCCAAAACCAGCGCAGACATCCCAAACGGGTTTTTCCCAACCATAGAGGCCAAGCTCTTCAAGAACAAGCTGCGAACCTGCGGATTGATACGAAAACGCGCCTTCGCGGTGCAAGTCGTGCAAGGACTGACCACAAACAGCAGACGGCTGTGCACCCGGCGCAAAAGCAATCCCCCACTGCCCTACCGCTTCGCCTCCACTGGCAAGCAGTGCCTCTCGCAATGACATGGCAGCGGAATACTGTGCATTTACGCGCACTGCACTCCAGGGTCGATCAAACGACCGGCGGGCAAGCTGCAAGGCAGCATCGCGCCCGTAGTGCTTGTACCAGTGCCCCATGATCCACAGCGGCAAAGAATAGAAAAGCGCCATGTGCTCCGCGCATCCGGCTTCCGCGCCGTGCGGCAGATAAAAATCCTCATGCATGGGGGCGTCTGCAAGGCGCTGTACTGAACGCAAGGCCCCGTTGGCTACACGGGCCAACCCTTGACCGTACAAGGCCTGTGCAGTCTCCACAGCGCTAAAAACAGCGGCATGATCCGGCACCTTGTCCTGAAAAAGCAGGCCATATACCGCAAGGCCCAGCACATGCAGAAGAGGGTGCGGCAAAGATTGGGGGCGCGGCAACACTCTGGACAAAATAAACGCAATGCGAAGTTCCGTTCGCAAGTATCCGTATACAAGCTCTGAGCACAGATTGCGCTCAACCGGGGCAAGTCCTGAAGATTCTGCGCTGCAAGCCACAGATGAAGCGCTGGAGAATGCCGTTGCAAGCGCCTGCTGGGCTGTCATGCCGGAATCAACCAACAATAAGGCCCACAGCGCGCAGTGACGTGCCGTGGGGGAAAGCTTGCGAATTTTCCCAGGCAATGGCGCAACAGCAGTGCCAGATTGGGCAACGCGAATTTTAGCCATATTATGCCCTGCCCTGATGCAAGGGTTGAGAAAGGCCAAGAAAAATCCGTACGGCGTCTTCCAGCGCCTTCATAGGCACAAGCGTATCAACGCACGGCCCATGCGGCCTCTGGTTGAGAACGCCAAAAACTGGCAAAGGATAACTGTCCTGAATGCCGGATGTAAGGTCACGTTCGCAAGCAACAGCAATAATGCAGCGCGGGCGCGTTTGCACCACAATGCGGCGGGCAATGGTGCCGCCCGTGGCAATGGCAAGCCGCACGCCATATTTGTCCCTCAAAGCAAGTAACTCACCAACCGGGCATTTGCCGCAACGCTGACAGTTGTCCGGGTTATGAACAAGCCGCTGGGGGCACAAGGCCTGCTGAACGCAATGCGGTAAAAGCAGCAAAAGCTCCTGCGGCTGCGCCGTACAGCCACTGGCAAGCACCAGTTCGTTGTTCACCTTGATAAAGCTGCGCCGCACTCTTCCTCTGTCAATACCAACTGCCTTTGCAAGCAATTCCATAAGTGGAAAAAACAGACGGATGGTGACATGCCGCACACTGTCTACACCAGGAAGAGATTTACCCGTATAAATATGAAATATAAGAATAATGCAGAGCCATAACAAGGCGATGATAACAACAAAACCAAAACCCATGCTCAGTGTAGGCAGCCAGTGTTGCGTAGAAAAAAAACCAACCCACGGCAAAATAAGAAAAAACGCAACCCCGAGGCACAGCAGAAGGCACGAGGCCAGCATGAGCCCGATAAAAACGCGCTTTCGCGCACCACCATACTGCTCTGGCGGCAAAGAAAAGGGCGACTTACGAAACATGTGACCTCGGTTTGATGAGTCAGAAGCAAAAATAGCCTTGAGCCTAAAAATCGCACAAAACTGCCCTTATGAAAAGCGCAAGCACGCAACATGATGCATAGGTCAAAAAAAGAAAAAACGAGGCTCAAAAGAGCCTCATTAAAAATACCCATTGCGGAAAAAAGACATTACTCCCCTGGTTCAGGAGCTCTTGCCAGACCGCAAACACCCCTTGGCAACCCGCGCAACACTCCGTTGAGCAGATCACGTACGGACATCTCTTTTTTCCCTTGGGGCTTGGCCGTAGACAGCACATACCAGCAATCAGCGCAGGCAATGCTCAACCCCTCAGCATCGATCCGTAATGTACCCGGAGCATGGCCTTGTGCAGATTGCCCCACCCTGCCAGGAGCAAGAATGAGCGAAAGGGGGTCGCGTTGCTTGCCATCGGAATCAACAGTTTCAAGCACAGCACGCGCACCTGGCCACGGGGTAACACCCCGCACCCGCGCATGTACCTGCACGACAGGAAGCGACCAGTCGATAAAGCCGTCTTCCTTGGAAATTTTAGGAGCGTAGGTGGCGAGAGCATCGTCCTGATCCACAGCCTGTGCCTTGCCATCAAGAATATCATCAAAAACGCGCACAAGCAGTTCTGCGCCAATTCCTGCAAGGGCATCGTGCAGGGAACCGGCCGTATGCTCACCGATGGGCAGGCCATCGGTGGCGAAAACCGGCCCCGCATCGAGCTTGCGCACAATGCGCATAATGGAAATGCCAGCTCGGGCGTCAGGATGCCAGCCTTCCATCACTGCCCGCTGAATAGGGGCAGCACCACGCAGGCCAGGCAAAAGCGAAGCATGCACGTTGATGGTATCAAGCGTAGGCATGGCAAGGACAGCGTCCGGCAAAATGAGGCCATAGGCCGCCACAGCCAGCAGGTCTGGTTTGAAAGCCGCCAGCTCCGCCTGGGCTTCTGCACCCTTCAGGCTGGCAGGCTGCATGACGGGCAGGCCAAGTTGCAAGGCGAGCTTTTTTACAGGAGATTCAGCAAGTTTGTGGCCGCGCCCTGCTGGTCTGTCCGGCTGGGTGTATACCGCCACTATTTCGCCACGAGGCCAGGCCGCCAGCCTTTTCAGGCTGGCGGCGGCAAACTCGGGCGTTCCCATAAAGACTATACGGCACTTTTTCGTTTGAGCCATTTTTTCACCTTGCTATCGTACAGGGTGCGGCGCAGGCGGCTGATCTTGTCGATAAACAGTATGCCGTCCAGATGGTCATATTCATGCTGGATAATGATGGCCGGGAATTCTTCCAGATCTTCATCAATGATATTGCCGTCCAAATCCGTTGCATGCAGATGCACGTTGCTCATGCGCTTGACGTCGGCCCTGTAGTTCATGGGAACAGAAAGGCAGCCCTCCTGTTCGCTCAGAACTTCCTCGCCGGAGAGGGTCAACACAGGGTTAATCAGCACCCTGGGCTGCTTTTCCTCGTCCTTCATGGCCGGATCCATCACAAGCATACGGATATTGCGCCCGACCTGCGGCGCAGCAAGGCCAACACCAGGGGCAGCGTACATGGTTTCAAGCATGTCGGCAGCAAGCTGGCGAATGTCGTCCGTCACCTCGGCAACAGGTTCGCAAACCTCTTTGAGCCTGGGGTCAGGATAGGTGACAATATCAAGAATCATGCAGACGTCTGCCTCCTACGCTTTGTCGGCTGTAGCGCCGTCCTTTTTCTGCTCTGCGCCGGGCACTTCACGCAAGCGCAGACCGAGATCCCGCAACTGACGCGAAGACACCGGGGAAGGCGCGTTGGTCATGAGGCAGGTTGCCTTCTGCGTCTTGGGGAAGGCAATGACATCACGGATGCTGGACGAACCAGAAAGCAGCATAACCAGCCGGTCAAGGCCAAAAGCCAAACCGCCATGCGGCGGCGCACCAAGATCAAGCGCCTGAATGAGGAAGCCGAACTGCTCTTCGGCCTGCTCTGGCGTAAAGCCAAGAGCTTCAAACATACGGCGCTGCACTTCACCGGAGTGGATGCGGATGGAACCGCCGCCCACTTCGCAGCCATTGAGCACCATATCATAGGCGCGGGCGCGCGCCTTGGCCGGGTCAGTAACCATCAGTTCCATATGGCCGGGCGCGGGCGAGGTGAAGGGATGGTGGCAGGCCACATAACGCTTGGCTTCCTCGTCGTATTCGTACAGCGGAAAGTCCGTAACCCACAGGAAGTTGAAGCTGTTTTCAGGAATCAGCTTCAAGTGGTTGGCAAGATGCACACGCAGGTTGCCAAGGGCGGCGTTGACCATGGAAGCCTCGCCCGCCTGGAAAAAGACAATGTCGCCGACCTGAAGATCAAGCGCTTCTGCAATGCCCTTGCGTTCTTCGTCCGAAAGGAACTTGGCGATGGGCGACTGCCATTCGTCGGCCTTGATCTTGATCCAGGCCAGACCCTGAGCGCCATAGATTTTGACAAATTCGGTAAAGGCATCAATTTCCTTGCGGGTCATGGATTCGCCGCCAGGAACCTTCATACCCTTGACCAGCTGCGCAGTGGCAAAAAGCTTGAAGCCGGAGCCACGCACAATATTCGTGATATCCACAAGCTCAAGGCCAAAACGGGTGTCGGGCTTGTCCACGCCATAACGGGCCATGGCTTCGTCCCAGGGCATGCGAGGGAAGGGAAGAGTCAGATCCTTGCCCATCACGTCCTTGAACACGCGGGCCATGAGGCCTTCTGCGATGCCCATGACCTGTTCTTCATCCGCAAAGCTCATTTCAAGGTCAACCTGGGTGAACTCGGGCTGACGGTCGGCACGCAGGTCTTCGTCGCGGAAGCAGCGCACGATCTGGAAGTAACGTTCCATACCGGCAACCATCAGCAGCTGTTTGAACAGCTGGGGCGACTGCGGCAAAGCGTAAAATTCACCATTATTCAAACGGCTGGGAACCAGAAAGTCGCGGGCCCCTTCAGGGGTGGACTTGGTAAGCACCGGGGTTTCCACTTCCGTAAAGCCGTTGTCGTCCAGAAAACAGCGGGCGGCCTGCGAAACCTTGTGGCGCAAACGCAGATTGGCCTGCATGCGCGGACGGCGCAGATCAAGATAACGCCAGGTAAGGCGCAGGTTCTCGCCGGCATCACTACGGTCTTCAATGGCGAAGGGCGGCGTTTTGGAGGTGTTGAGCAGCTTCCACTCGTGAGCCACGATTTCAATCTGGCCAGTGACCATATTGGCGTTGACCATGCCTTCGGGGCGAGGACGCACCTTGCCCTTGACCGCAAGCACATATTCCGAACGCAGAATATGCGCGTTCTCGTGCGCAGCAGGAGCAATATCCGGGCTGAAAACAACCTGCGTGAGGCCGTCACGGTCGCGCAGGTCGACAAAAATCAGGCCGCCGTGGTCGCGGCGGTACTGCACCCAACCCATCAGGCAAACATCTTCACCATCATTGGTAATGGTCAACTGACCGCAGGAATGGCTGCGCTGCCAGTCACCAAGCTCAGTGACAAATTTCTGGTGTTCGCGCTGCACATCCTGCTGCGCGTCCTGCGTCTGCATCTGTTCAGTCATTGTTGGTTCCCGTTTGCAAAAATTGGAGTACGCCTGACTGCGGCACAGAGCACTGCTCGCCGCTTTCAAGGTTCTTAACGACCACTGTGCCCTGAGCGGCTTCATCAGGGCCAATAATCAGACAATGCCCAGCGCCGGACTTTCCAGCCTGACGCATAAGGCTTTTAAAGCCGCCTTCACTGAAATTCATCTCGCCAGTCAGCCCGGCGTCACGCAGCTTCTGGGCAAGCTGCCAGCCCTGAGCGCGGCTCTGGGCGTCCATGGCAACCAGATAAAAATCGGCTGCCTGGCCACTGCCCTCGCCCATCATGAGGGCAAGGCGTTCCATGCCGCAGGCAAAGCCAACGCCCGGAACATCAGGCCCGCCAAGGCTCTTCACAAGGCCGTCATACCTGCCGCCGCCGGCCACAGCCGCCTGCGCGCCAATGCTGCCGCTTACCACCTCAAAAGTAGTGCGGCAATAGTAGTCAAGACCGCGCACAAGCCTGTGATCAAGCTCAAAGGCAAGCCCCTGCCCTTGCAGCAGATCCAGCACCGTATCAAAGTGGGCGCGGCATTCGGGGCAATTGTAATCAATAAGCTTGGGGGCATTGTCCGTAATGGCGCGGCAGCCGGGCTGCTTGCAGTCAAGCACGCGCAAGGGGTTTGTTTCCACCCTGCGGGCGCAGTCCGGACAAAGGGCGTCCTTGTCAACTCCGGCAAGGTATTCGAGCAAGGCCGCCTTGAACTTGGGGCGGCATTCCGAACAGCCAAGGGAATTGATCTTGAGCGTCAAATCCGTAAGGCCTAGGTCTGACAAAAAGCGCAGCAGCATGCTGACCAGTTCTGCATCAGCCATGGGGCTGTGGCTGCCAAGGCACTCGCAGTTGATCTGGTGGAACTGGCGCATGCGGCCCTTCTGCGGGCGTTCATAACGGAACATGGGGCCAGTGGTGAACAGCCGGCTCACAGGTTCGCGGTTGGTCAGCCCGCTCTCGATATAGGCGCGCATAACACCAGCCGTAGCTTCAGGCCGCAAGGTAAGCGAACGGCCTTTGCGGTCAGGAAAAGTATACATTTCCTTTTGCACCACATCGGTTTCCTCACCGATGGAACGGCAAAAAAGCTCCGTAAATTCCAGCAGCGGCGTACGCAGTTCCACAAAACCGTAGCGTCCAAAAACCTGGCGCGCGGTATTTTCAATACGCGTGAACTGGTCGCTGTCCGGCGGAAACATATCCGCAAAACCCTTGATACGTGCAATACTCATGGCTTCCTCATAAAAAACTGGCTGCCCTGACGTGCAAGGCGGCGCGAAAGAAATGGTCTACCTGCTGGCGCAAGGGGATTCAAGGCTGAATTTTCCGGCGCAGTCGTCACAGGGCACGGGATATTCGCCAGTGAAGCAGGCCATGCAATAATGCTGCGGCTTGCTCACAGAACCCAGCAAGCCTGCGATGCTGAGATAATGCAAAGAATCCACATCCAGCTTGCGGGTAATTTCCGCCAGATTGTGCTGAGCTGCAATAAGCTCCCCGCGTGAAGAAAAGTCTATGCCATAAAAGCAGGGAAACTTGACCGGCGGGCTGGAAATGCGGATGTGCACCTCTTTTGCGCCCAGCTCCCTCAGCTTTTTGACGCGCGTCATCATGGTGGTGCCGCGCACAATGCTGTCGTCAATGATGCAGATGCGCTTGCCGTCAATCATTTCGCGCACAGGGTTGATCTTAACCCTCACCCCAAAGCTGCGCATGCTCTGCGAAGGCTGGATAAAGGTACGCCCCACATAATGGTTGCGGATCATGGCATGCTCATAGGGCAGGCCGGAGCGTTGGGCAAAGCCAAGTGCGGGATAAATGCCAGAATCCGGAAAGGGCATCACGTAGTCCACTTCCGGCGCAGATTCATCAGCCAGATTCCAGCCCATTTTTTTGCGGCACAGATAAACCTGCTCGTCAAAAATATATGAGTCAGGCCGGGCAAAATAGACCAGCTCAAAAATACACTGGCGGGGCTTCTCGGGCAGCGGCCCCATAAGGTGATCGCTGCGCACGCTGTTGCCGTCTACAATAATCATCTCGCCCGGTTTCACAGAACGTTCAAAATCGGCCTCAAGCAGATCAAAGGCGCATGTTTCGGAGGCGAACACGGGGCTGCCGTTCATACGGCCAAAAGCCAGAGGATGGAAGCCGTGGGGGTCGCGCACCGCCACCATAACGCCGTCTACCATAACCAGCAGACAGTACGCGCCGCGAACCCGGGCGCAGGTTTCCTTGACTGCGCCGGGCAGATCGTTGTGCCTGAGCGCGCGCACCAGCAGATGCATGAACACTTCCGTGTCATTGCTGGTAGAAAATATGGCGCCCTCGTTCTCGAGGTCTTCGCGCAGCTGCGCGGCATTGACCAGATTGCCGTTGTGCGCAAGCACCACATCCCGCCCCTTGAAATGGGCAAGAAATGGCTGGGCATTGCTGCTGGAGGAACGCCCGGTGGTGGAATAGCGCACATGGCCTATGGCCGTTCTGCCTGTCAGAGCCTTGAGGTGCCCCTCTGAAAAAACATCGGGCACAAGGCCCATGCCCTTGTGTTCGTGTACGCCGTCGGTGTCAAAGGTAACTATGCCCGCGCTTTCCTGGCCGCGATGCTGCTGTGCATACAAACCGAAATAAGCCAGACGAGCCGCTTCCTCGTGGTCATAAATGCCGAATACGCCGCATTCGTGCTTGATCATAGGCCTTACTTCTTCAGTTTTTTGCGCAGATGCGCAATGCGATTATCAATGACCGACGGATTGGGATAATCGTCGCGGGCCAGTTCAAAGTTTTTCAGGGCTTCTTTTCCCTTGCCGAGCTGTTCAAGGGCATCAGCCAGCAAATAGCCCGCCAGACCACGCAGAATCTTGTCCGGATCGCTGTCCAGTATCTGTTGACAAAGGTCAGCCACATCCTGCCAGCGTTCCCTTGCCATGTTCTGGTCAGCAAGGTCGTACATGCACATTATTTTGTCATGATCCGCCATGGGCAGAGCAAGACACTGCTGCAAGGTATCTTCGCCTGCGTCAAACCTGCGCAGGTTAAACTGCATGGCCGCCAGCCTGCGGTAACCATCCACAGTTTGCTCCGCCGACAGGCCTGCAAGACCTATATAAGCATTCCAGGCGTCCGCGGCACGGCCATAACGCCGCAAACCTTCGTTTACCTCGCCCATACGCCGCAAAATAACAGCGCTTCTGGCGTCATTGTCTGCAAATTCCGCCAGCATGGTTTCAAGGCATTCAAGGGTGGCGCGAGGTTCCTGCCCGGCGGCATTGAGCACCACCAGCAACTGCTGCCACGCTTCCCAACGCAGGTCAGCATCCCGTGCCTCACGCAGATAACGCTCAAGCAGCCTTTCGGCAAGGGACCAGTCGCGCAAAGAAACTGCGGTGCGGGCTGCGGAAAGGTCATCTCCCACCATGCTCTGGTCTTTGCAAGCGCACAAAAAGCCAGCAAAAACCAGGCACAGACACAGGGTCAAACCCTTGCCGCAAACCCGCCGCAATATTTTCATCAGCTATGGTTATTCTTCACCGTCATCGTCCGCACTGTCATCAGCAAGCCCTTCGGACTCGGCAACAACAGTCGCGGAAGCGACATCGGTCAAATCGTCATCGTCCATTTCGGCGCTGGCGTCCCTACCGGTCTGCCCGCCTTCGTCCACACGGTCAAAGCCCACCACATGACCGCCTTCATCAAGGCGCACGAGCATAACGCCCATGGTGGCGCGGCCCTTGCTGCGCACATCGTCAACGCCGATGCGCACGATCTTGTTGGAAGAGGTCAGCAGGATAAGACCATCGTTGTCGCGCACAGGCATTGCGCCGATCACAGGCCCGGTCTTGGCCGTCACCTTGAAGTTGATGATGCCCTTGCCGCCGCGCGATTGCAGGCGGTAGAGATCAACGCTGGTGCGCTTGCCATAACCATTGGCGGAAATGGACATGATTTCGGTGGTCTGGTCGATATCCTTAACGATAACCGCCGCCACCACAAAATCCTGCCTGCGCAGGGCAATGCCCTTGACGCCCGTGGCCACGCGGCCCATGGGACGCACATCGTTGCAGGCAAAGCGGATGGAGAAACCGTCCGCCGTAGCCAGAACAATGTGGTTATTGTCGCGGATGGGGCGTACCACCACAAGTTCATCATCCTCACGCAGGCCCACGGCCATGAGGCCTGTTTTGCGGCACTTGGCGTACAACGAGGCGGAAGAACGCTTGATCATGCCCCTCTTGGTAATGAACAGGAAAAATTTGTCTTCGGCAAATTCGCGCAGGGCGAGAACTGTCGTAACCCACTCGTTTTCTTCAAGCGGCAACAGGTTGTTGATATGCACGCCCTTGGCCGTGCGGCTGCCCTCCGGCACCTGATGCACCTTGAGCTGGTGCATGCGCCCCTTGTTGGTGAAGAGGCACAGATACTGGTGATTGGTAGTGGACAAAAATTCCTGCACGTAGTCGTCATCCGAGGTGTGCAGAGCCGCAATGCCCTTGCCGCCGCGTTTCTGCTGCTGATAATTCTCAAGCCCGGTACGCTTCATGTAGCCACGGCGCGACAGCGTGATGACCACTTCTTCGTCAGGGATGAGATCTTCAATATCAATGTCGGTCAGGGCTTCGCGCAGCACTTCCGTACGGCGGGGCGTGGCGAAATTATCGCGGATTTCGGCAATCTCGCGCTTGAGTTCGCTGCGCAGCACTTCGGCATTTTCCAGAATGGAACGGTAGAATTCGATCTTCTGCAGCAGATCCTTGTATTCGTTCATCAGCTCTTCGCGCTGGAGACCCGTCAGGCGCTGCAACCGCATTTCAAGAATTGCCTTGGCCTGCACTTCAGAAAGCGCAAAACGCTCCATCAGGGCATTACGGGCTTCTTCCGGATTGGCGGAAGCGCGGATAAGGGCCACCACTTCATCGATATTGTCGATGGCGATGCGCAAGCCTTCCAGAATATGCGCGCGGGCTTCGGCTTTTTCCAGATCGTAACGCGTGCGGCGGATGACCACCTCACGCCTGTGATCCACAAAGCAGGAAAGCGCCGTCTTAAGGTTCAGCAGTTGCGGGCGGTTGTCCACCACGGCCAGCATGTTGATGCCGAAGCTCGTTTCCAGCGGCGTGAACTTGTACAGGGCGTTGACCACAATGTCGGGGATGGTGCCGCGCTTGAGGTCAATAACAATGCGTATGCCCTTGCGGTCGGATTCATCGCGCAGGTCGGTGATGCCGTCAATCTTGCGGTCATTGACCAGAGCCGCGATTTTTTCCACCAGAGAGCTTTTGTTGAGCCCAAAGGGAATCTCGCGGATAACTATGCTCTGCGCGCCCTTTTTGCGGTCTTCAATTTCAATGCGCCCACGCACCTTAACCGTGCCGCGCCCGGTGTGGTAGGCATCGTACAGGCCTTTGCCCGCGTAGACAAAACCCCTGGTGGGGAAGTCCGGCCCTTTCACATAATCCATGAGCTCATCGATGCTGCACTGCGGGTTATCCAGCAGCAGTTGCAGGGCATCGCACAGTTCACCCAGGTTGTGGGGCGGAATATTGGTGGCCATACCCACGGCAATACCCGAGCTGCCGTTGAGCAGCAGGTTGGGAACCTTGCTCGGCATGACCGTCGGTTCCTGAAGGGTGTTGTCGTAGTTGGGGCGAAAATCCACGGTGTTCTTGTCCAGGTCGTTCAAAAACTCCTGGGCAAGCTTGGACATACGCACTTCGGTATAACGCATGGCAGCAGCGGCATCACCATCAATGGAGCCGAAGTTGCCCTGCCCGTCCACCAGGGGATCGCGCATGGAAAATTCCTGCGCCATACGCACCAGTGCGTCGTACACGGCAGAGTCGCCATGCGGGTGATATTTACCGATAACGTCACCGACGATACGCGCGGATTTTTTGTGCGGACGGTTGTAGTTGTTGGCAAGTTCGTACTGCGCAAAAAGAATACGCCTGTGAACCGGCTTAAGGCCATCGCGCGCATCCGGGATGGCGCGCCCTATAATGACCGAAAGGGAATACTCCAGATACGATTTGCGGAGTTCTGTTTCAATGCTGATCTGCGGCTGCTGCATATCTGCCACTGCGGGCCTCGCTGCTGTTATTTGGGGGCTGGAAGGGCAAGCCTTCCTGAATACAAAGGGCCTGAGCCCTGCTGCATCCCCATTTTACGTGTCATGCGGCGAAAAACCTTGTTAAAAATCCGGCTTTTCGCTTCACGCTATTGATATATTCACAGGAAAGCGTGTGGAACTGTCCGGCACGGACAGCCCCACACAGATTCTCCTTTTAAATATCCAGATCCTGTACGGCTAGGGCGTTGCGCTCGATAAAATCGCGGCGCGGTTCCACCCGGTCGCCCATAAGTTCCACAAAGGCGTCAGAAGCTTCGTTGGCATCTTCCACCGAAACTTGCAGAAGCACGCGATTTTCCGGGTTCATGGTGGTCACCCAGAGCTGGTCGGGGTTCATTTCACCAAGACCCTTGTAGCGCTGGATATTGATGCCCTTGCGGGCTTCATCAAGCACCATGCGCATGAGCGTAAACAGGTCTTCTGCGGCAACTTCGCCGTCTTTTTTGCGCAGGGTAAAGGCAAAAGAGCCGCACTGCTGGCGCAGTTCGTCAAAGAGCTGCCAACCCTGCTTGTAAAGACGGGAGGAGAAAAACTCCATGCCCCTGCGGGTGTGGTGCCCGCCGGTATTTTCAAACACGGCAAACAGGCGCTCTTCCTCGTCTTCGCTCTTTTCCCGCTCAAGGGTGAGCATGTAACCGTGACTGTTGAGCCATTCGGTGAGCTCGCTGTCCTGATTTTCAAGGTTATGAGCGTCAATCTGCTTTTCATGGGTCACAAGGGCCATGAAGAGGTCACGCGGGGTGCCGGACATTTCGGCATCGTTCACGCGGCCTTCGGCCTTTTCAATGTGTTCCATGAGGCTGATGAGCTCCTTGCCTCGGAATTCCTTGCCGTTGGAGGCCACCACGGTCACGTCTTCGCTCACGCGGGTGAGCAGAAATTCGTTGAGCGCGGGGTCGTCCTTGATGAACTTTTCCATGCGCGAATTGTGCACACGGTACAAAGGCGGCTGGGCGATGTAGACAAAGCCGCGCTCCACCATTTCCTGATACTGCCTGAAGAAAAAGGTCAGCAGCAGGGTGCGGATATGCGCTCCGTCCACGTCGGCGTCTGTCATGATGATGATTTTATGGTAGCGCAGCTTGTCGAGGTCGGTGTCTTCCTCGCCGATGCCAGCGCCCATGGCGGTGATCAGCGCCTTTACTTCCTTGTTGGCAAGCATCTTGTCAAAACGGGTGCGTTCCGTATTCAGGATTTTGCCGCGCAAGGGCAAAATAGCCTGATTTTTGGGATTACGTCCCTGCTTTGCAGAACCACCTGCCGAATCACCTTCCACGATGAACAGTTCGGATTCAATGGGATCCTTGCTCTGGCAGTCGGCAAGTTTGCCGGGCAGCGAGTTGTCGGAAAGCGCGCCCTTGCGGCGGACAAGCTCCTTGGCGCGGCGGGCTGCGTCCCGCGCCCGCGAGGCGTCCACGGCCTTGTCGATAATGAGGCGGATATCCTTGGGATTTTCCTCAAAATACACATTCAGGCGGTCATACACCACACCGGCAACCAGACCGGCAATCTCACTGTTGCCAAGTTTGGTCTTGGTCTGCCCTTCAAACTGGGGCTGGGGCAGCTTGACGCTGATAACGGCGGTAAGGCCCTCGCGCACGTCATCACCAGACAGCGAGGTGTTCTTCATCTTTTTGACCAGGTCGGCCTGGCCCTTGATGTAGCCGTTGATGGCGCGCGTGAGCGCAGTACGGAAACCCACAAGGTGGGTGCCGCCTTCCTTGGTGCGAATGTTGTTGGCAAAGGTGAAAATGTTTTCCTTGTAGCCAGCATTGTACTGCAAGGCAAAATCCACGGTAACATTATCAACAATGCCTTCCCCAAAGATAATGGGGTGAATGCCCTGCTCGCCGGAGTTGAGGTCGCCCACAAACTGGCGGATGCCGCCCTCGGCATGGAACACATGGGTTTCGCCGATGCGCTCGTCGATGCATTCGATTGTCAGGCCCTTGTTAAGATAGGCCAGCTCTTCAAAGCGCTTCTTCAATGTTTCATATGAAAACTCGAGAACTTCAAAAATCTCTTCGTCAGGTTTGAAGCGAACGGTGGTGCCGTGCCCTTCAACGAAGCCCTCGCTGATAACCGCCAGTTCGTCCTGCGGTACGCCACGGGCGTAGTGCTGGCGATAGCGTTTGCCATTGCGGCGCACAGTGACTGTAAGCTCTTCAGAAAGGGCGTTGACGCAGGAAACACCCACGCCGTGCAGACCGCCCGAAACTTTGTAGCTCGAGTTGTCAAACTTGCCGCCAGCATGCAGCTTGGTCATGACCACCTGCACGGCGGGCACGCCTTCCTTGGGATGGATATCCACAGGGATACCGCGCCCGTCATCTCGAACAGTCACGCTGTTGTCAGCATGCAGAATAACAGTGACCCGCGAACAGAAGCCGGCCATGGCTTCGTCAATGGAGTTGTCCACTACCTCGTACACCAGATGGTGCAGGCCGCGCGCGTCTGTAGAGCCTATGTACATGGCCGGGCGCTTGCGCACAGCCGAAAGGCCTTCCAGAATGGTAATGGAAGAGGCGTTGTACCCGCCGTTGCCGGTTTCAGGAGCCATTAAACGTCTTCCTCGCTATAGTAGGTCGTTTCAGAAACCTTCATGGGCATGATGATAACCGTATAATCGGCATCATCGGCGCCGCGGATACCGCAGGGGCCTTCAGAGCCGGTAAGCATCATGTCGATCTTTGCAGAAACAAAGTGTCCCAGCACGTCAAGCAGGTTGCGCGTGGGGAAGGCAATGCGTTTTATATCGCCATTATAAGCAACTTCAAGGCTTTCATTGGCCGAGCCCACATCCTGCCCCTGGGCGGAGAGCAGGGCTTCCCCGGCAGAAAGATCCATGTAGGTGCAGCGGTCGCTCTCGGTATTAAAAATGAGGATACGACCAAGCGCTTCGATGGCTTCCTTGCGGGCAAGAGTCATGGGGTGCATGTCTTCGCTGGCAAGCTTGCTCATGAAGATGTTGTAATCAGGGTATTCGTGGGCGGCGCGGGGCAGGCTGAGCGTTTCAGCGCCATCCAGGCTGCGCAGATACAGGCGCTTGTCGGTGATGTTCAGTTCAATTTCATCCACGCCAAGCCATTTTTTAATGTCCGCCAGGTATTTTTTCTGGATCAGCATGCCCCCTTCGGGCAGACGCTCGGCCAGCTCGTCATGGGTAAAGGAAACAAGGGCAAACTGGTGGCCATTGAGACCGCACACATCGATGCGTCCGTTGCCGCGCGGCTTCATGCACAGGCAGGCAATGGCGTCCATGGCGTCGTCGTCGCTGATGCAAAAGCCCACCTTGTCCAGAATGTCCTGCAAAAAGTCGCCAGACCAGGTGACGGCGTTTTCAGCAGGAAAGGCAGAAAAATTCTGAAACCACTCCGCTCCGCTCACAGGCAGCTTGTAGGTGCGACGTCCCTGTTCCAAAAGCAGATTGCCAGAAGCTTCATCAAGGGTGAGGTGCAGAACACCCGTGGGCAACTGACGCACAAGATCCACAAAGGCTCTGCCCTGAACGCCTATAAGGCCAGGCGCGGCCACTTCGGCAGGATAACGCCCGGTAAATTCAATGTTGGCGTCAGTGGACATGACTGAAAGGCTGCCTTCTTCAGCCTTAAGCCAGATAGAGCGCAGATACTGCGCCCCTGCCTTGGCAGGAATGATGGCAGCTGCCTTCAAGAGGCCTTCGATGATCTGCTCTTTGTTTACAGTAAGTTTCATATGTTTTTTCCTTACTATTATAGTCGTCTGTGTCTATGTTCTTAAGACAGATAACTTACTTTTATCATTGAAAAATCAAGTGAACATCCCAACACCGTCCAAGGAAACACCGGGAACATTTTCCCGTATTTTCGCCCGGTTGGCGGGCTGCTATTGTGCCTTGAGCTCCAGTTCTGTCACTAGTTGTTGGAGCGCTTTGTCACTAACTAGAATTTTCTTAATTTTTTTAATAGCATATATGACAGTACTATGGTCTTTTCCGCCAAAGGCCCGGCCGAGTTCCGGGTAGGAAAGACCAAGCTTGCGCCTGCATATATACATGGAAACCTGCCGCGCCAGCACGAGGTCTGGCCGGCGTTTGCCGCCAAGCACGTCTTCGGGCCGCAGATTCATGGCCCGGGCCACTACGCCAAGAATTTCCAGACAACCTGGTGTTTTGTCGGCCACGCCCGTGCGCACAATGTTTTCAAGGTCTGCCTGCGACAATTCGCACCCTGTAACGGAACAAAAGGCCGCCACCTTGAGCAGCAACCCCTGCAACAGACGAAACTGCGAACAGCGCTGCGCAATGAACAGCAGCTGTTCCCGCGTGAGATTCATGTGCCGTTCTTTGCTCATGGCCTGGAGATAGCGCATTCGCACATCAAGATCAGGCTCCATGAGTTCTACCACAAGCCCGCTTTCAAGGCGCGAACGCAAACGTTCGTCCAGAGCCTTGAGAGCCTGCGGCTGACCCGTGCAGGCAAAGACCATCTGCCCGGGCTTGCCGTCCTGCCCGATGCTGCGTGGGCAGGCATCCATGCAGGATACCAGTTTACGTTGCCATGCCGGCTGCCCGGCAAGATCCTGAATATCATCCAGCAGCAGAACATCACACTGTTGCCAGAAAATTTCCGGCCTGCGCACCCATGCCGGATTGTCTGCGCAAAAGCGCGCAGCCGCAGCAATAATTACGCGGCTACCTGTATGCCCTTCTGCCAGGGTGGCTGCCATGGATCGCAAAATATGGCTTTTGCCTGTGCCGCTGTGCCCACAGAGCAGAAAGGGATTGTAGGCCACATCGGCGCGTCTTTCTGCAATCTCCTTGGCGGCAGCCAGGGGAAAGGCATTTTTTGCATTGGCAATAAATGCTGTGAAGGCATCGTTTTCAATTCTGGGCGCTGCGGGGGTATCCGTGCGCACCATAAAATTTTGCTTGCTCTGATCGGCAGTTTTTTGCTCCACATGCGGGAGCGACCATGTTTGCGCGTGCCCCAGGGCGGGCTGCTCGTATACTATTTGCGGAAGCTTTTTGTCGGCAAAGCGGCAGGAAAGCGCCTGTTCAAAAAGATCGCGCTTTTGCTGGTTGAACCACGCGGCAAAATAAAAGTGGGGAAAGCCGACGGTTAGTGTATCGCCTTCATGACGCAGGGTAAGGGATTCCAGCCAGTCTCCCCTGTCGTTGGCTTTTTGCTGTGCCAGTATGTCCCGCAACTCGTTTTTCAGCATAGCGTATGTGGCCTGTCCATAGGCCTGTGGATAACTGTTCCTTCCGGGGCGTTGCGCCAAGACATGCCGGCATTTCAGGCAGGGCCCACAGGCCTTGTATGCCGGATTTGGCGCGGTTCTCGCCATGAAGGAACAAAGAGCATGCATACCATAAAGCTTAATATGAAACAAGTGCCGCCATATCCAATGGCCTCCAGGCTCCCCGTCCGGCGGTGAAAAACAGGGAGGATCGATTATATGGGTCAACGGCATGGATACAGTTTTTATAATATATTGCATTACCTGTTAAAATCTGTGCAAAACCTCAATGCCTGTTAAGGCGGCTGGACAAGGAACACCACGGCAGGTATACGTTTGCAATGTTTTTGCACATGAAGATTCGCTGGATACTGGTCGCGGCCCTGTTTCTGCTTTTTGCAGGTTTGTTTGCCTGGGAAAAGGGTTGGCTTCCGTTCGATCCGTTACAGGCTGACATCCCCGTTGCGGGCGGGCAGTCTTCTACTGATCAGGCAGCGTCTGCCGACGGCGGGGAGGACCCTGCCAATGCTACCAAAGCCCAGGGGGCAGAAGCCGCCTCTCAGGCAAATATTGCTGAAGGTGACGGAAATACCGGAACAGACCTGACGCAATCCGCTGCGTCGGACGCTGCAAATCCAGATGAAGAATCTGCCGGCCCTGGCGAAGAAGTGGTCAAGGGCACGGTTGAGAAAGGTGATACTGTCATCAAGATTCTTGCCGGGGCAGACAGCCAGGCCGTGCAGGATTATATAAGCGCCGCGCGCCGTGTGTTTTCCATGCGGGCTTTTCGCGATGGCCAGCCCTACGTGGTTGTGACCGATGCCGCCACGGGCAAGGTAAAGCGTTTTGAATACGAAATAGACAGCCGCCGCCGTTTGGTGGTGGAGGGCATGGAACAGCCCGTGGCCCGGGTGGAGGCCATTGAATATGTCACCCTGCTCACCACCATGAGCGCCACTATTGACGACAATCTTTTTCAGGCAGTGGCCGATGCCGGGGAAAGCCCGCAAATGGCCCTTAAGCTGGCAGAGCTTTTTGGTTCGGAAATCAACTTTATCCGTGATCTGCAGGAAGGCGATTCTTTTTCGGTGCTGGTTGAAAAACGCTACCGGGAGGGCGAATACAAGGGCTATGGGCGTATTCTGGCCGCGCATTTCACCAACAAGGGTAAAACCTTTGAGGCCTACCTGTTCCGCGAAGGAAACAAGGCAGCCAGCTATTATAACAGCAAGGGCGAAAACGTCCGCAAATCACTGCTGCAAGCTCCCCTGGCATTCACGCGCGTGACCTCGCGCTTTACAAAAAACCGGCTCCATCCCATATTGGGATATAGCAGACCACATGAAGGTGTGGACTATGCCGCTCCCACGGGTACGCCAGTCAAGGCTGTGGGTGAAGGTGTTGTTACGCAACGCGGCTGGGCTGGCGGCTATGGTAACCAGGTTATTGTGCGTCATGGCGGTGGGTTGGAGTCTTTGTACGCGCATTTGTCCGGCTATGCCCGGGGCCTGCAAAGCGGGCAGAAGGTGCGTCAGGGCCAGGTTATTGGTTTTGTGGGCATGACGGGCCTTGCCACTGGGCCGCATCTTGATTTCAGGCTGCGGCAGAATGGTAAATTCGTAAATCCCGCCAAGGCCATTAACCCCAGAGGCGAACCGGTCAGCAAGAGCGCCATGAGCGCCTTTGAAAAAGTTATGGCTGTGGAACTGGCAGCGCTTAAGGGAGAAAAAACTTTTCCCGAGTATACTGTGGACAGCATTGTGGTCGACAAGGTGGATCTGCCGCAGCCTGAAAAATCATCTGAGCCAGAACACAAGACAGAAAAGCGCAAAAAGAAGCATAGAAACTAGTTTATTTTAAGCTCGTAAAGTTTTTTCCGACAGGCCCGTCACATCTCGCAGACGGATGTGCGGCATTGAGGCGGACTTTCCGCCCAGAGGGGCTTTATGACATACTACGACCCAGCATCCGGGCTTTCTGTTATCGTGCTGCCGGGTTCTCCCGGCAATCCGGACTCCATTACGTACTACCCCTCCATTATCAACGATTCCACGGCGGCTGCGGAAGCCCTGCTTGCGGAAGAAAGCGCCAAATCCTTCATGCAGACCCAGTGGCGGCTCGCCGCCTCCAACATGGTGGGGATTGGCGTTATTGCCAGCGGTTGGGCCTGAGTGTCGTTTGTCACGAAGATGCGAATTTTTTGTTAATTATTCAATATATTATATAAAAAATATAACATATTGACCACTTCCATGCTGATATTTCAAGGCAGGCCTTTGCCCAAGCAACTGCCAAATCTGGCTGAAAGTTACACTGTTTTCCTCCTTTTTTGCTGCAAGTAACTGAACATGGCCTGTTTTGGGCCTTGGCGGTTGCATTGTGAAGCGCGAAACGATACAAAAATTCTCATGTCATCGCGCCGTCTTCTTTTTCTTACCCCCGCTCAGGCAGTCACTGCCGTCTTTCCAGCGTTGCGAAATGCGGGCTATGAGCTTGGCATTGCAGAAAATCTCAAGGGCGCTTCCGTTTTTATAAAAAAATCCGGGCCGGACGTGATTTTTTCACGCCCCGCGTTGCCGGGTTTTCGTGTGGAAGATCTGCTTGCAGTTGGCGCGGAAGACCCCAATTTTCCCCCGGTCATAATTATTACGGACAAAGGCAGCCCTGAAGAGGCCGAGAGGCTCATGGGCCTGGGCGCGCGGGACTACTGGCTTGAGCCGCTGGATGTGGACCGTGTGGCTGCTGTGGCAGGCCAGAAGCGCAAGGCTGCCCCGGTTCCGGCTGTGTCCACCCTTGGCGGACACAAGACCCGTCACGAAGGTTCCGGCCCGCGTATTGTGGGTGAGCATCCGGCCATTGCCCGTGTGCTGCAACTGGCCCGCCAGGTTGCCGGATCGCGCGCTACAGTGCTGATTACCGGTGAATCGGGGACTGGTAAGGAAATGTTTGCCCGCTACCTGCATGCCATGAGCAAGCGCGCGGAGCAGCCCTTTGTGGCCGTGAACTGCGCCGCCCTGCCGGAACACCTGCTTGAGAGCGAGCTTTTTGGGCACGAGAAAGGCGCGTTCACTGGCGCCATTGCCCGCAAGCCTGGCAAGTTTGAACTTGCCGATGGCGGCACCCTCCTGCTTGATGAAATTTCTGAAATGGATCTGGCCCTGCAGGCAAAGCTCCTCCGTGTGCTTCAGGAGGGCGAGATCGACCGCGTGGGCGGCACCGAGACCATCAAGGTTGATGTGCGCGTGCTTGCCACTACCAACCGTGATCTTGAAGGCTGGGTAAAAGAGGGCAAGTTCCGTCAGGACTTGTATTTTCGGCTGAACGTTATTCCTCTGCGGCTGCCTTCGTTGCGCGAGCGCGGGGATGACGTGCTGGAACTGGCCAGATTTTTCATCGGCATGTATACGCGTGAATACCAGTTGCCTGCCGCCCCCCTTTCTGAAAGCGCAATTGCCTGGTTGCAGCAGTATGATTTTCCCGGCAATGTGCGCGAACTGCAAAATCTGATGGAACGCGCAGTGCTGCTGGCTAATGGCCGACCTGTTGAGCCTTGCCATTTTCTGCTTGAGAATGAAGACTGGCCGCTGTTTGAAGAAGAAGCTCCCCAGTCGGCTGCTCTGGTGGAAGAAGCCCATGCCAACGCATTGGCCGCTTCTGCGGCTGTTCAGGATGTTGACGCACCACGCTCGGGTGAATATGCCCCGGCACCGGGCGTACCGGCTGGAGAGAACCGCATGCAGGGCGCAGTGATCCCCTTGCACGAGATGGAGCGCATCATGATTCTCAAGGGGCTGGAGGTAACCTCCGGCAACCGTACGCAGGCCGCCGATCTTCTGGGTATTTCAGTGCGCACGCTGCGCAACAAGCTGAACGAATACCGCGCTGCCGGGCACCCCATCGACTGATATTGCACGGATAATTTTTTCTGACATATATAAAAACGCCCGCAGATGCGGGCGTTTTGCGTTACGTGCTCTGGTTCTCGCCTCAATTCTGAAGTGGGCGCGCGGAGGGCCTTTTGCAAGGCTACCCCTCCCCCGCAACCACCCACCATAAAGGGTACTAGCTGTGGATGTCGCAGCAGCTTTTGGCGAGTTTGTCATAAAGCCATGTCATGTCCATTGAACCGTGTTTTTCAATTGATTGCAGCTTTTTTAAACCAGCTTCCGTAATTTTGCGGGCCTGTTCCGCCACAGAAGCTGCCTCCTGCCGACGGATGGACACAATACCGTCCGCATCCGCCACGATCAGATCGCCGGGCTGAATAACCACGTTGCCCATGCTCACAGGTACGTTAATCTCGCCGCAGGCGTCCTTGTATGGCCCGTTGGGCGACACCGCCCGCGCGTAGACGGGAAAATCCGTCTGCCGCAGGGCTTCGGCATCACGCACGGCTCCATCAATGACAAAGCCTGCCAGACCGCGCGCCTTGGCAAGTGCCGCCACAATCTCGCCAGCCACGGCTCTTTCCGTATAGCCCGCGCAGGATACCACCAGCACGTCGCCGGGCCGGGCGTTGTCTACAGCATAGTAGAGCAGCAGATTTTCACTTGCTGGCAGATTGACGGTATAGGCTGTACCCAGAATGCGGTTGTTGTTAAAGGGCTTGAGCGCCGATGGCAGGGCGGCGTTGCGGCCCAGAGCATCGCAGATATCCGCAACTGCCAGATCAGCATACTGGCGTATAATTTCAGACGAAAGGCGGTCAATCTGACAGTTGATGGCATACCGCATGTTTTGTTCCCTGCGCTGAATGCTTGCCCACCTTTGCCAAGCGGGGTTGATCAAATGTCTATACGGTAATGCTTAACAACATCCTCATTCACGTCTATGCCCAGCCCCGGCGCGTCAGAAACTGTTATTTTGCCGTGGACAGGCCGGAAATCCGGGCTGATGAAGTTCTCTTCAATGGGGGTGGTGCAGATTTCCATTTCGTTGCCAAAGGGGTTTGCCATGACAAAATGGGCTGTGGCCGCCACACCTGCGCCGTAATAGAACGAGTGGGTTATCAGGGGAATATTCCAGGCTTCTGCCATGCCCAGAATTTTGCGGCAGCAAGACAATCCTCCGGCCTTGATAACGTCGGGCTGTAAAATATCAACGGCGTTTTTTTCAATCAGGGTTTTGAAGCCATAGTGAGTGTATTCATTTTCACCTGCGGCAATGCTGATGTTGCTGTGTTCGCGTATGAAGCTCAGACCATCATAATCATCCATGGGGCTGACGGGCTCTTCAAGCCAGCGGAGGGAATATTCTTCCATGCGCTGCGCCATGGTCACCGCTTCCCGCCTGCTCCAGCAGCCGTTGACATCCAGCGCAAGTTCAACGTTGCCGCCAATGGCTTTTCTCGTTGCCGCCACAGATGCCACATCCCGCTGGTGCAATTTGACCATATGATAGCCGTCTCCGGCCTGGGCCGCGGCGTCTTCCGCTGCTTCTTCCGGCGTCGGGTATGGAGGGAGGCTGGCGTATCCACGAATGGAACTGTGGTGCGCGCCCCCGAGTAATTTGTAGACCGGGAGGCCGCTCATTTTTCCCAGGATGTCCCACAGGGCGATTTCAACGCCGCTGATGGCGTTCAGTACCATCCCTTTGCGCCCGTATCTGAAGGTGGCGATGTACATTTTTTGCCACAAGGCATCGATGCATGTAGGGTCAGCGCCCATCAACCGGGGTTTGAGAGCTTCAACGATGAATTTTGCCACGGCGCATGGCGTGAGCCGCCAGGCTTCGCCAATTCCGGTTATTCCTTCATCCGTGTGAATTTTTACCAGTACATGGCCGTCGCTTTCAGTGTTAAAACATTTTTCAGATTTTGAAGCCTTTATTTTTTGCGGAATGCGCAAAGGTATAGCCTGCACATCAGTAATTTTCATCCCACACATCTCCATGTAATGCAGTGAATCACAACAAACTTGCCGATGTTCTATTCAGGCATGTTTCTAAAAAAACATGCCTGTGGGCGTGGGTACATTGAGCAGTTTCACAAAGCTGAGCCAGATCAAGAGGCAAAATATCAGGGAATACAGCGTGCTGACTTTAGCCAGATGCCCAATACCTTTGTTTTTGTCGCCCAGAATCATGGACGTGCAAAAAATAAAGGCAGCCGTGCTGACAAAGAAGCCAAGGATTGATAACAACACCGCGTAAATCAATGCTATTGCGGCAATTATTGCTACCTTTTTCCAGGCAACGGCTTCGGTTTCACAAGAAGTATTGTCACGCCGTTTCAGGTATATCCCCTTACCGACAAACCACACCCCGCCAAGGGCGATCACCGTAAGAAGCGCCGCAGGAAAGACGCGCGTCACGTCTTCCAGCTCTTGCATCTGCACGGCGAAAGCGGCGCTGATTGCCAGAAAACACAGTCCGCACAGGATATCTTGATTGCTTTTACACATTGGCATTCTCCGGGCGTTCATCCTGACAGCGACATTTTGCTTCATTTTCCTGCATACGCAGTTTTTTCAGGTGCAGCAGATACGGGGTGGCCAATGAAAGCGCCAACGCAAGCACAAGCACCTTGCTGATGGTGCTGTTGAGCATGATGGCAGGGAGGCCGCCCGGCACGGAGTGGGCAAGATCAAGGCACTTGCCAAGGTTTTCTTCAATCATGGGCCCCAGAATAACGCCCAGGGCCATTGCTCCGGTGTCCATGCCAAGCTTGCCGCCAAAAAAGCCCACAAAACCGAACACCATAACAACCCATATGTCGATTATGCTGTTGGAAATGGCATACGCGCCAATATATGACAGAACCACAATGCCAATGGCCACAAAGGTCAGCCTCAGCGTCAGCAGTTTTGCCATGCAGCGGCACAGAACAAAGCCAATGGGAATCATGAGCAGATTTACGGCAAACTGCGAAAATATGAATGTGTAGGCCAGATCGCCTGTGGCAGAAAAAATCTTGAATCCAGGCTGGATGCCATGCGCCATAAGCGCCCCAAGAATCACGGCTGCAACGGCGCTGCCGGGAATCCCCAAGGTCAGCATGGGGATAAGAGAACCACCGATGACCGCATTGTTGGCGCTTTCAGACGCGGCAACACCCTCTATGCATCCCTTGCCGTAAATGGAAGGATCTTTGGCCCATCGTTTGCTCTCATTGTATGCGATGATGGAGGCAATTTCTCCGCCTGCTCCGGGCAGCATTCCCACCCATGTGCCAATAAGCGACGAGCGCAGCAGAATTTTTTTGCATCGGCGGGCGAGGTATGAGGCTGTTTTTCCAAACGTGCCCTTGCGGGGATTGTAGTCAGCCACAAATGTTTTATCAGTACCAATCAGATAAAGCACTTGCGAGAACGAAAAAAGGCCAATCATGCACGGGATGACGGAAACACCCTGAACCAGGCCGTAAGAACCAAATGTGAACCTGGGTACGCCAGCATTGGGATCAATGCCAATGGTGGAGATAAGCAGCCCTATCGCGCCAGAAACAATACCCTTGCCCATGTTTCCGGGGCTCATAACGGCAATGGTGCTCAAACCAAAAAGACACAGCCAGAAATTTTCCGGCCCGCCGAATTGCAGGGCAAATCGAGCCAGAGCGCCAGCAAGGAACAAAAGGAAGAATACACCTACAATGCCGCCAAAAGCAGAGGAAAGCAGCGAGGTATACAGGGCTTTGTCCGCTTCGCCGTGTTGCGTAAGCGGCCAGCCGTCAAAAGTTGTGGCAACAGAAGAAGGCGTACCTGGTGTGCAGATGAGCACCGCCGAGTTGGAACCGCCGTAAATGGCGCCTACATAAATGGCGCCGAGCATGACAAGACCCGAGGTAGGATTCATGGCAAAGGTCGCGGGGACCATCAGGGCAACACCCATGGTAGCCGAAAGACCCGGCAGGGCGCCAATGACTATGCCGCCTGTGAGGCCGACAATCATAAGGAAGATATTCAGGGGATCAATGAGGTTCAGAAGCGATGGAACGATAAACTCGGTCATATGTGGCTCCTGGGGACAGGATGGCCAGTCTGCTGCCCATCCTGTCCAAAAAATCTATTTGAGTAGGCCGGCTTCTGAGAGCAGAGCTTTGTCTTTTTCCTCGACAGATCGGATGTAGGCTGCTGTGGCAGCTCCATCCAGGTACTCCGCAGGTTGGCCGGCTTTTTTCATGTCCGCCAGATATCCGGGATCGTTGCAGATTTTCTTAAAAGTTTCCCGCAAAAACGCCATTTTGTCCGCGGGGGTGCCCTTGGGGGCAGCAAAAATGCGCCGTATGTCAGAAACAAGATTCACGTTTTGTTCACGCAGGGTCGGCACATCGGGCAAAAAGTCATTGCGCTTTTCTGCCGCAACATTGAGCACATTAAATTCGTCAATGGAGCGCATGACATCGTTGATATTGCCAAAAATCAGATCAACTTCGCCGCCAAGCAGGGCCGCGTTCTGATCAGCGGCTCCTTTATAAAAAACACGGCTCAGCTTCACATCAGGGAAGAGTTTGTTGAACTCCAGAAACATCAGATGATGGCCGCTCAGCGGGCCGACAAGCCCAACCCTGACTGCATTGGGAGAAGCCTTTGCGGCATCAATAATATCCTTGAACGACTTGAACTTACTTGACTTAAGCACGGCGATGCACTGTGGGTCGTTGACCACCTGGGCAATGTATTCAAAGCTGTCTGCATTGAAAGAGGCGCGCTGTGCAAGGGATTGAAGTACGAGATGCGGGACGTTAAGGCCGCCGATGGTGTAGCCATCAGGGTTTGCCTTGGCTATTTCCGTAAAGCCGATAATGCCGCCAGCGCCGGGTTTATACACAAACACCCAGGGTTCTTTGACATATTTATCCCAGTACTTTTGCATGATGCGTGCTTGAACATCACTGGAGCCACCTGCGGTAAAAGCAATGATCATGCTGACGGGTTTGTCTGGGTACGCGGCGGCAACCGGATGGGCAGCCATTGAAATGAGGGAGAGGGCGAGGAAAAGGCAAGGTAAAATGGCTTTGAACTTCATCTAGGCCTCCTTTTCGAAAGCAGTATCATTCCTTTTTTGGGGAGGAAAGTATCCTGGGAAAGCAACTTTCCCAGGATACATAACGCAACTTAGGCGCTTTCGTACAAACGGGTCATAATGAATTCTCTGTGTCCCAGAACTTCAGCGGATGTATTGCGTCCATTGCAGGTGCGGAACATCATTTCAAGCAGCTTGTCGCCAGCGGCATCAAGGTTGATTTCGCGGCGCAGAATACCGGAAACGTCAACATCGATGTGCTCGCTCATGGTGCGCACGGTACGGGGGTTGGCCGAAAGTTTAATCACCGGCAGAATGGGATTGCCGATGATGTTGCCCTGGCCCGTGGGGAAAAAGTGCACCACAAAACCGGAGGCCGCGCAGAGCGTAACCATTTCAGCAGCGGCGGAAGAAGAATCCATGAACCACAAGCCGGGGCCGGTGGGCATTTCAGCCTTGTCGAGGCAGCCGATAACAGGGGCTTTGCGGCCAATTTTCTGCACATTGCCCAGGGCTTTTTCTTCAATGGTGGTCAGGCCGCCTTCAATGTTGCCCTTGGTGGGCTGGGAGTCGCTGAGATCGTCTGTTTTGTGGTCGTCCACAACCTTGGCGTAGCGGTCAAAAAAGCCCTTGAACTTGGCCCGGACCTCATCGTTGGCGCAACGTTCCATAACCAGATGTTCGCCGCCGGTGATCTCAGTGGTTTCACCAAAGAGGGTGGTGGCGCCCTTTTCCCACAGTTTGTCAAAAGCGTTGCCAACGGTGGGGTTGGCGGCAATACCGGAGGTGGTGTCGGATTCACCGCACTTGGTGGAAACCCACAACTCGTTTACCTTGCATTCGGTGCGTTGCAATTCGGTGGCGAAGTGCATGAATTCCTTGGCCTTGCGGGAGGCGCTGCAAATGGTTTCAAGGTCGCCGTGCTGTTCGATGGCAAATCCTTCAACGGGCTTGCCGGTCTTGGCGATACCGTCTACCACGCGCTTGGTCCACTGGGGCTCAATGCCGATAACGATAACGGCGGCAACGTTGGGGTTGGAGCCCACGCCGATCAGCGTGCGGAAATGCAGGTCAAGGTCTTCGCCGAACTGAAGGCGGCCATAAGCGTGGGGAAGAGCCAGGGTGCCCTTGACGTTGTTGGCTACCGCTTCGCAAGCGGCGTTGGAAAGATCGTCCAGGGGCAGAATGATAACGTGGTTACGGATGCCCACGCGGCCATTTTCGCGGCGATAGGCCATAAATGTCTGTTGCATCAGATCACCACCTTTTGGTTTTGACGTTGTGGACATGCAGGTGCTCGCCACGCTTGATGGGCTGCACAACCTTGCCAATGTCAGTGCCGTACTTGATGACGGTGTCGCCCACAGCCATATCCTTAAGGGCAATCTTGTGGCCGATCGGAATGTCGTTCAGCGTTTCAAAGTCGATGCTCTGGTTGCCGTCCATGACCCAGCCATTGAGCTTGTCGCCTTTCTTCACCCCTTCGACAACGATAACGCCGACGCTATCGCCGGGTTCGTGAACCACAAAATGGGTTACCATACCGCTCTCCTTTAATAACATTGCTATAAAAAAGTTTTTTGAAGCAAAAACTTAATGGCAGTATGAGCAAAACAAGAGTATATTTTGCAAAATTATTAGTTTGCATCTGTGGAGTATTGTATATCCACACATAAATACCAATAATATTTTCTGCCTTTAAGCCTTGCTGCAAGATATAGAGCAATTGGTGTGCCAAAAAGTATGCTGCCAGATATCTCATGAGAATGATGGACTTATTTTCACAAACTTGATTGAATAACCAGTGAATACATTGATTTATTGGTAAAAATGATTATATTTGGGCATAAAATTACCCAAATACAGGCGGACAGAATGAAATATAAAATTACCCCTAAGGGGCTGAGCAGCCCCTCTCTCACTGTCGGACAGGTTGTTCACCATCTGGCGCGCATTGTGGCCGGAAAAATCGACAGGAACGCTTTCTTTCAGATTTTATCCAAACAACTTCGTGAACTTTTTCACTATGACAGATTTTGTATTAATCTCTATGACGCAGAACGGGAATTTCTGAACCTGTTCACCGCTGCGGACGGAACCGTGGTAGAATCGCTTTCAAATACGCGCATAGCGCGCAACACGGTTGCTGGGCTTGCCATATCCTCGCGCAAGCCTGTGGTTATTAATGACCTTTCTGTGCATAATCTGGGCGATGGCCCCATGCCGCTCTCGTCAGTGGGCCTTAACGCAACTATTGCCCTGCCCCTGATCATCAACCGCGAGGTCATTGGCACGCTGCACGTCTCCTTTGTAAAACAGCCTGATAATATTGTTGAGATTCTGAATTTTCTTATTGAGCTTACGCCAGTGCTCACGGCTTTTCTGTTCGCAGTCCTGGCTGAGGAACGCATGGCAAAGGTCAGGCCAGTGACGGAGCATTCCGGCAGAATGCAGGATGACTCAAGCAGTATTCTGCTTGAAAGCAAGCTGCTCGAGACGCCGCCCATGGTGCGCACAATGGCTGTGGTGCGCAAAGTTGCAAAGTTGAACATTCCCGTGCTTATCACCGGGGAAACCGGTACAGGTAAAAGCATGCTGGCGCGTTGGCTGCATCGTCACAGCCCGCGAAGGGAAGAAAACTTCGTAAAGGTCAACTGCCCTTCCATCGCCCCCACGCTTTTTGAAAGCGAAATGTTCGGCTATGCAAAGGGTGCTTTTACCGGGGCCACAGCCAAGCGTATTGGCCGTATTGAACTGGCCCAGCACGGGACCCTGTTTCTGGATGAAATTGGCGAACTTGCGCCGGAAATGCAGAGCAAACTGCTGCTGGTCATGGAAGAAAATTCCTTTGAGCGCGTGGGCGAGGCTGAATCCACGGGCGTGGACATCCGCGTAATTTCAGCCACCAATATTGATCTGGCAGCAGCCATGGCCGAGGGGCGACTGCGGCGGGATCTGTATTACAGGCTCGGTTCAGTGGTTGTGCGTATGCCTTCGCTGCGGGAGCGCAAAAGCGATATTCCCCTGTTTGTGGACCACTTTATTCATCAGTTCTCCAAGGAATACGAGATACGCCCTCCCCGGCTGAGCCGTTCCGTGGTGCAGGCCCTGCACGGGCATTCATGGCCCGGCAATATCCGTGAACTGCGCAATGTGGTGAGCCGTATGCTGCTTCATTCGCTGGATTCGGCGGTCACGGAGGATTTTGTTTTGGAGGCCCTGCACCAGTGGGAACCTGAATCTGCTGAGAAACAGCCTTGCGAATCAGCCGTTTCTGAGGCGGGCGGAATTTCTGGGAGCGTTGCTGCCCCGGTATCTGGCGGCCCAGGCAGCGTGCAGGCGACAGCCCCGGAGCGCCTCCCCACACTTGAAGAAAATGAGCGTGCCCATATCGAACGGGCGTTGCGCCAGTCCGGCGGGCGAATTTCGGGGCCGCGAGGAGCAGCGGTGCTGCTGGGCGTGCCGCGCTCTACCCTGCAACACAGGATGCGCAAGTTGGGTATGGACAGGTAGCGTTTTTTGCTCCCGCTCGCGGTGCCGCAAGTCGATAGGTGGCTATTTTCTTTCGTACTGTTCCTGTTGTTGAGTTTCCCACAGTTTGCGCTTATGATGCCTCCCTATCTTTTGGGAAATACCGCATCTCGGAGTAAGCATGCTTGAGTATATCCGTTCCAATTCGCAGTCTCTTGGCGTCAAACTGGCTTTTGGCCTCATTATCCTTGTCTTTGTTTTCTGGGGCGTGGGCAGTATGAAAGACCGGGGCGCGGGCAATGTGGTCGCCATGGTTAACGGCGAGCCCATTACTGTGCGTGATTTTGAACTCGCCTATCGCAATGCGGAAGAATCCGTGATGCGCAACAACCCCGGCGCAACGCGCGAGCAGGTTCGTCAGGGGCTTGGCCGTCAGGTGCTGCGCGATCTGGTCAGCCAGACTCTCGTGCGTCAGGAAGCTGCCAGCGCGGGCATTACCGTGACGCCGCTCGAGCTGCGCATTGCCGTGGGGCAGATTCCGGCTTTCCAGAACGCCAAAGGGCAGTTTGACCCTCAGGCCTACAAGCGGGTTTTGGAAATGCAGCGCATTTCGCCCGCGCAGTACGAGCATGACATGAGCGAAGACCTGCTGCGGCAGAAGCTCTTTGCCCTGGTCACTGCCGCAGCATGGCATGACCCTGCCGAAGCCCAGAACCGCTACAACTTCCTGCGTGAACAGCGGGTGCCTGACTACATCTTTATTCCTGCTGCCGATTTCATGGCAAATGCCAAGCCTTCGGATGCGGAAGTCGCCGCCTATTACGACAGCCACAAGGCTGAATTTGCCATTCCTCCCAAGGTGGACGTGGCATATATTCGTATTTCGCCAGAAAATCTGGTCAAGCCCGAAGCCATCAGCGAGGCTGACGCCCGCAAGTGGTACGATGCCAATCTCTCCCGCTTCAACCAGCAGGAAGAGGTCAAGGCCGCGCACATTCTTGTGCCGCTGGCCGAAGACGCCGCCGAGGCGGATGTAAAGAAGGCCCAGGAATCTGCTGCGGCCATTGAAAAAGAACTCAAAAGCGGCAAAAGCTTTGCCGATGTGGCCAATGCCCACAACGGCCCCAATGCTGCCGGCCCCGGCGGCGAGCTTGGCTGGATCAAGCGCGGCACCACGGTCAAGCCTTTTGAAGACACGGCCTTTGCCCTTGAACCCGGCAAGGTTTCCGCGCCTGTGCGCAGCCAGTTTGGTCTGCACATCATCAAGGTGGAGGAAAAGAAGGGCGGAGACACGCAGCCCTTTGCCAGCGTTGCCGCCGATGTGCGCAAGGCCATTGCCAAAGAACAGGGTGCGGACAAACTGCGCGATGTCCTTGATAACCTCATTGAAGACAACATCCTCGGCAAGCCGCTTGAAAAAAGCGCGCAGGCCCTGGGGCTGGAAGCCCAGCAAACGGGCCTGGCTTCTGCGCAGGAGCTGCAGCAAAAGATGGGCGTCAACGCCGAAGCCGCCGCGAGTCTTGAAAAGACCCCGGCCAATTCGCCGGTGGACAGGGCGCTTGAAGCTGGTGATGCCTATGTGGTGGCCCGTGTGCTCAAGGCTGAGCCCGCATCCACCGCGCCGCTTGAAGCTGTGAAAGATAAAATTTTTGCCCGTTTGCAGGGCGAAAAGGCCCTTGCCGAAGCCATGCGCACAGCGGCGGAGCGCCGCAAGAACCTCGCGGACGGCCCCATCAACCCCACAGTTAAGACGGGCATGGGCATCAAGACCGCCAACCCCATGGATCGCAGCGGAAGCCTGGCAGATTTTGGGGCTGACCCTGAGCTTGCCGCGGCCCTGTTCCATGCCAAGGTGGGCCAGTGGCTGCCTGCGGCCTTTGCCGTCAACAGCCCCAAGGACGGTCAGGGCGCCGTGCTCGTGCATGTTGGCGCTGTGCAGCCTCCCGATCCCGCAGAGTGGGACATGATCAAGGACATCATGGTCAACGCCGTGGAGCGCGAGCGCCTTCAGGGCATGTATGAAACTTTCATGCAGCGTCTGCTTTCGACCGCCAAGGTTGAAGTGCACAACATGGATATTGTGGACAGAAAGAACATGTAGTTCTGCCCTGCCGATGGCCCAGCGCCCCCGGCGCGCAGGCGACAGACACATTGAACTCTCGACCGGAACCGCGTATTGCGGTTCCGGCCTTGCATATTTCCCCCCAACCCTCTCCGTTCTGGCGGCAGGGATATTTACAAAACGACATACCTACCTATTTCTCACAGGTCGACCGAGTGGTCTGTGAACGGGCCTTGCCCGGCGATAAAAGGAGGCACTCTATGTGCGGCATTATCGGTTATGCGGGTCACAGGCCTGCGGTACCCGTTGTAGTTGAGGGCTTGCGCCGTCTGGAATACCGTGGGTACGATTCTGCGGGCGTGGCTTTTGCCCGTCAGGGCGATCTGCATGTGGTGCGCGCCACCGGCAAGCTGGCCGCGCTGGAAGAAAAGCTCGCCCACGAAGAAGGCGTGACCACCCCCACGAGCGCCATGGGCCACACCCGTTGGGCCACCCACGGCGTGCCCGCCGAGCGCAACGCCCACCCCCACCGTTCCAACGATGGCACACTCGCCATTGTGCACAACGGCATCATTGAAAATTATCAGGAAATCAAGGCTGACCTGACGGCCAAGGGGTATACGTTCAGCTCAGAGACAGACACCGAAGTGCTGGTGAACCTCATAGCCGAACGCCGCAAGACCGAGCCTGACCTGTTGCACGCTTTTGCCGCCGCCCTGCGCGAAGCGCACGGCGCATATGCGGTCTGCCTTATGGACAAAAACGAGCCCGGCGTCATCTACGCCGCGCGCATGTCTGCTCCGCTTATCTTTGGTCAGGGCACAGGCGAAAACTTTGTGGCGTCCGACATCCCGGCCTTTCTGCCCTACACGCGTCAGGTGGTGTTTCTCGAAGACGGCGAGCTGGTGCGCGCCACTGCTTCTGACTACGCCATCATGCGCCTTAAGGATCTGAGCCCGGTGCAGCCCGAGCCGCAGACCATCCAGTGGGACATGCAGGCCGCGCAAAAGGGCGGCTACCGTCACTTTATGCTCAAGGAAATTTTTGAGCAGCCCCGCGTTATCACCGATGGCCTCACTGGCCGCATTGAAGGCGACCACAGCGATGTGCGCCTTGCGGAGCTGGACAGCCTGCCTGTGCCGCGTCGCCTGCACATCGTGGCCTGCGGCACGTCTTACCATTCCGGCCTGTGGGGGCGGCATCTGCTGGAGCATTGGGCGCATGTGCCCGTGCAGGTGGAAATCGCCTCCGAGTTCCGCTACCGGGACACCCTGCTGCTGGACAAGGACGACATGGTGCTCGTCATCAGCCAGAGCGGCGAAACCGCCGATACTCTGGCAGCCCTGCGCATTGCCAAGGAAAAGGGCGTGACCGTGCTTGGCCTGTGCAACGTGGTGGGCTCGTCCATTGCACGTGATGCCTCCGCCGTGCTCTACACCCAGGCCGGGCCTGAAATCAGCGTGGCCTCCACCAAGGCCATGTGCAGCCAGATGCTCATGCTGGCCCTCATGGCCCTGTACTGGAGCAAGCGCAACGGCACCATGTCTGCGGACGAAAGGCGCAAGATAATCCACATGCTGGAAAACCTGCCCGCGCTGCTGGACGCCTCGCTGCCCGCCATGCACGAAAAGGCGCGCGAGCTTTCGCGCAAGTACGCCCAGGCCCGTAACTTCTTCTATCTTGGGCGCGGTCATTGCTACTCCCTGGCTCTGGAAGGCGCGCTGAAGCTCAAGGAACTTTCGTACATCCATGCGGAAGGCTACGCGGCTGGCGAAATGAAGCACGGCCCCATTGCCCTGATCGACCCCTCGTTCCCCACTTTTGCCCTGGCGCTGGATGATGTCCTGTTGCCCAAGGTGAAGTCCAATATGGTCGAGGTGCAGGCCCGGCAGGGCAAGGTTATCGCCCTGACCAACGAAGGTTTTGACCTTGGCGCGGAAGATACCTGGGTTATCCCCTCCCTGCCCGCTCCTCTGGCGGGCTTTATGGCCCTGCCTGCGCTCCAGCTTTTCAGCTATGAAACCGCCGACTACCTCGGCAAGGATGTGGACCAACCCCGCAACCTGGCCAAGAGCGTAACGGTGGAATAGACATATCAGCCCCCGGCGGGAACTGCGTCGCCGGAAAAACAGTTGCCCCGCGCCTGTCGTGCAAATATATCCGCCGGCAGGCGCGGGGCTTGCTGTGGTGCATCTGTTGTCCGGCCTGTCCGGTGTCTGATATTCGATTCAGTCATATCCGGCAGGCAATTGCCGCCTAATGCCCTGATTCTGTGCGGCTTGCCTAGTGCGGGCAAATTGGGCATAATCCGGCTCTGTAACCTTTCAGGCCTTTGCGGAGGCGCACATGCAGCCCGAGATTCTGCTTTTCGACATAGGCAATACATCCATCAAGATTGGGCTGGGCAACGAGCGTCATGTGCTGACCTCGTACACCCTGCGCACCGATACCGCCCAGTCGGCGGACAATTTTGGTCTTACCCTTCTCACTCTTTTGCAGCATGCGGGCGTTGCGCCAGCGCAACTCAAGGCCTGCGTTGCGTCTTCCGTGGCGCCCGGTTTTGACCCACTGCTGCGTGAGGCTGTGGCCCGCTATGTGGGCTGCCCCTTGCAGCGCGTGGGCAAGGAACTGCCCGTTCCGCTTGAAAACCGCTATGAACGCCCCGCGGAAGTGGGCGCGGACAGGCTGGTGGGGGCCTACGCTGCACGCCGTATGTATCCGGAAACACCTTCTCTGCTTATTGTCGATTTTGGCACGGCAGTGACCATCGACTGCGTGAGCGGCGATGCCTACATGGGCGGCCTGATATTCCCCGGCCCGCGCACGGCCCTGACCGCGCTTTCGCGCGAGGCCGCCAAGCTGCCGAGGGTCAACCTTGACGTGCGCGCCAACGAGCCTACGCCGGGCCGCAATACCACCACCAGCATCCAGCACGGTCTTGTTTTTGGCTTTGCCTGTATGGTCGAGGGCCTCACACAGCGCCTCAAGAGGCAGATGTCCGGCCCGGTCAAGGTGCTTGGCACAGGGGGCTTTGCCTCTTCCATCGCCCGAGTCAGCAACGTGTTTGATCAAGTGCTGCCCATGCTCCTGCTCGAGGGCCTGCGCAGGCTGCACTACGAAGAACCCGGCACAGACGAATAGCGTCATGAATCCAGCCCGCCTGTCAGGCGGCTCACTGACAAATTTTCTGATCGACATGATCCGCAGACCACCGGCCTTTGCCCGTGGCAAGCATTTTCGTAAACAAGCCCGCCAGGGCAAAAGGAGTAGACAATGAGCAGCATTGCTTCTGTTTATGGCCGTGAGATTCTCGATTCGCGCGGCAACCCCACTGTTGAAGTGGAAGTGACGCTGGAATCCGGTCACAGTGCCCGCGCAGCAGTGCCCTCCGGGGCCTCCACGGGCAGCCGCGAAGCCCTGGAAATGCGTGATGGCGACAAGAGCCGTTTTGGCGGCAAGGGCGTGACCAAGGCCGTTGACAACGTCAACGGCGAAATCGCCGAAGCCATTGTCGGCATGGACGTGCTGCGCCAGGTGCAGATCGACAACACCCTTATCGATCTTGACGGCACTGACAACAAATCCCGCCTTGGCGCCAACGCCATGCTGGGCGTTTCCATGGCCTGCGCGCGCGTGGCTTCCGAATTTCTTGGCCTGCCGCTCTACAAGTATCTCGGCGGCATCAACGCCAAGGTGCTGCCCGTGCCCATGATGAACATCATCAACGGCGGCGCGCATGCTCCCAACAATCTGGATATTCAGGAATTCATGATCATGCCCGTGGGGGCCATGACCTTCCGTGATTCCCTGCGTATTGGCGCGGAGATTTTCCACACCCTTCAGGCAATCCTCAAGAAGGACGGCCACGTGACCAGCGTGGGCGACGAAGGCGGCTTTGCCCCCAACCTGAAGAACCATGATGAAGCCTTTACCTACATCATCAAGGCCATTGAAGAAGCGGGTTACAACCCCGGTTCCGAAGTGGCTCTGGCCATCGACGCGGCGGCCAGCGAATTTTATAAGGACGGCAAGTACGTGCTTGGCGGCGAAGGCAAAACCTTCAACAATGCCGAAATGAGCGACTGGCTGGCCGAATTCACCCAGAAGTACCCCCTCATCTCCATCGAAGACGGCATGGCCGAAAGCGATTGGGACGGCTGGGGCATGCTGACCGCCTCTCTGGGCGACCACATCCAGCTGGTGGGCGACGACGTGTTCGTGACCAACCCCGGCATTCTGGCCGAGGGCATTGATCAGGGCGTGGGTAACTCCATCCTTATCAAGCTCAACCAGATCGGCACGGTTACGGAAACCCTGGACACCATCGAAATGGCCAAGGAAGCTTCGTACAGCACCGTTGTTTCGCACCGCTCCGGCGAAACCGAGGACAGCTTCATTGCCGACCTCGCCGTGGGCGTCAACGCCGGGCAGATCAAGACCGGTTCACTTTGCCGCTCCGAACGCATGGCCAAGTACAACCAGTTGCTGCGCATTGAAGAAGAGCTGGACGATGATGCGGACTTCTTCGGCCCCATCATGGCTGAATACTATCTTCAGGCAGAAGACGAAGACTAGGTTTCTCCGCCCGCAGGTCAGGCCGCGCTACGGCAGGGTCTGCGGGCTTTTCACAAGCTGATCGCGTATGGACCTCCAACCCGCGCGCAACCATATTGGAAGGGCGCGGGTACCACCAGCGACCGTCGCACCGGCCGGGCGCGGCGGTCGCCCTGTTTGCGGCGGCTATCTTATTTTTGGAGTTTGACATGATCTTGATTGACGGCAAAAAAACCGCCGCCGACATCCGGGCGGAACTTGGCGCGGAAGTGGCCGCCGCACGTGCCGAGGGCCATCGTGCGCCGGGCCTTGCGGTTATCCTTGTGGGCGAAGATCCTGCCTCGCAGGTCTATGTGCGCAACAAGGAACGCGCCTGCGCCGAAGCCGGTATTGTTTCCTTTCCGCACCATTTGCCCGCCACCACCAGCCAGCAGGATCTGCTGCGGCTCATTGCCGAGTGCAACGCCAATCCCGCTGTGGACGGCATCCTGCTGCAACTGCCCCTGCCCAAGGGGCTGGACGCGCAGGAATGCCTGCTGGCCATTGATCCGGAAAAGGACGTGGACGGTTTCCACCCTGTGAGCGTGGGCCGTCTTTCGCTGGGCTTGCCGGGTTTTGTCTCCTGCACGCCCGCCGGGGTCATGGAGCTGCTGCGCCGCTACGACCTGCCCACCAGCGGCAAGAAGGCCGTGGTTGTGGGCCGCTCCAACATTGTGGGCAAACCGCTGGCCATGCTGCTGGCCCGTTCTGGCCGTTTTGGCGATGCCACGGTGACCGTATGCCATTCGCGCACGCCCGATCTTGCCGAGCAGTGCCGTCAGGCCGATTTTCTGTTTCTTGCCATGGGCAGGCCCCGCTGCATCACGGGCGACATGGTGCGCCAGGGCGCGGTGGTCATTGACGTGGGCATCAACCGCACTCCCGAAGGCCTGTGCGGCGATGCGGACTTTGCCAGTGTAAGCCCCAAGGCGCATGCCATTACGCCTGTGCCCGGCGGCGTTGGCCCCATGACCATTGCCATGCTGCTGAGCAACACCGTGCAGTCATGGCGGCAGCACCGGGCCTGATCTTGCCCGCTGGAGGGAGAGCGCATGGAATTCAGGGATGCCGTAAAAATCTGCCTGACCAAAAAGTATTGCAGCTTTAAGGGCCGGGCCTCGCGCTCCGAATTCTGGTGGTTCTGCCTGTTCACGCTGCTGATCAATATTGCGGTGGCCATCGTGGGAGCTATTGCGCCAGCGTTGGCTTCCATCATCAGCGCCGTGCAGGCCCTGTGGTTGCTGCTGCCAACGGTGAGCGTGTCAACGCGCAGGCTGCACGACCGCGACCTTTCCGGCTGGTGGCAGATGCTGCCGCTGGCAGCGGCGCTGCCTGCCATAGCAGGGGCCGTGCTTGAAGCTGATGGTCTGCTGGTGCTGGCAGGCAGTGCGGCGGCTCTGGCGAGCCTTGGGCTTCTGGTGGTATACGCGCTTAAAGGAACCTCCGGATCCAACCGTTTTGGCTCTGATCCACTTGACGACAGCGGGGTCTGAGGGCCACCATATGAAGGTTGTGCCGCCCTTCGGCGACAACAGGCGAAAATCCGCGCCGCTGGCCCATTGCAGGCCATCTTGCCAGACGTTCGGCTATAGCGTATGGCCCGGTCATCATCTGCCATATTGAGAGGGCAACTATGTTTCGCAACGCAAAGAATGTCGGTTACTATATGATTGGTTCGGGCAGCCTTGCCCAGCTTGGCGATCTGATCGGCGCGCGCCGCGCCGCAGTGAACGGCCCTGCCGTGTTCTTTATTGACCATTTTTTTGAAGGCAAGGATCTCATTGCCAAGCTGCCCGTGGAAAGCAAGGACATGGTGGTCTATGTGGACACCACCAACGAGCCCACCACTGACAGCATTGACGGCTACACCGACAAGGTGAAGGCCTTCCTCAACGGCGTGGCCCCCTGCGCCCTGCTGGCCTTTGGCGGCGGCTGCGTGCTTGATACCTGCAAGTGCGTGGGCAACCTGCTGAACAACCCCGGCAAGGCCGAAAACTATCAGGGCTGGGAACTGGTCAAGAATCCCGCTCCCTACAAAATCGCCGTTCCCACCCTTTCCGGTACGGGTTCCGAAACCTCGCGCACTGGCATCATCTGCAACGAGGAAAAGAACATCAAGCTGGGCATGAACAGCGACTACACCATGTTCGAGCAGGTGCTGCTCGACCCCGACCTGACCGCCAGCGTGCCGCGCAACCAGTATTTCTACACGGGTATTGATACCTACATGCACTGCTTTGAGAGCATCACCGGCTCCTACCGCAACGTGGTGGTGGATTCCCTGGCTGAAAAGGCCATTGACCTCAGCAAGCAAGTCTACCTTTCCAGCGACATGATGAGCGATGAAAACCGCGAAAAGCTCATGATCGCCTCCTTCCTGGGCGGCATGGCCGCCGGTTTCGTGGGCGTGGTGCATCCCCTTTCCGCTGGTCTCAGCATGGTGCTGCACATGCACCACGGCATTGCCAACTGCCATGCCCTCACCGTGCTGGAAGACATCTACCCCAATGAATACAAAGACTTTATGTCCATGATGGAACGTCAGGGCATCGACCTGCCCAAGGGCATCTGCCAGGGCCTTACCGATGCGCAGTACGATGCCCTTTACGGCGCCAGCATTGTGCACGAAAAGCCGCTTTCCAACCGCCTTGGCCCGGATTTCAAAAAGATCCTCACCAAGGAAAACGTTATCGAGCGCTTCAAGCGCATGTAGCCGCGCGCGGCGCAACCAGCGCCACCGCTTGCAGTGATAACCGCATATTGTGCGCCGTCGGGCCTTCCGGCGGCGCATTTGCCACAAGGAGTCCTCATGGACCTTAAAGTGAATTTCAGTGGCCGCGCCATCCGCTACACGGAAGAAGAAATCGCCGTGGTTGTCGATGTCATGCGCAATGCCGACACGCTCACCCAGGGCGTGCACATGCGTGATTTTGAAAGCAAGTTTGCCAGCTATCAGGGCGTTGCCCAGGGCAGCTGCTTTGTGACCATGAACGGCGTTTCGGCTCTGGAACTTTCGGCCCAGTTGTGCCGCTTCAAGCCCGGCGATGAAGTGGTCATGCCTTCGCATACCTTTACGGCCTCTGCCTACCCCTACATCAAAAAGGGCGCCACAATGGCCTGGGCTGACGTTGACCTTCTTACCCGGGTCGTCACAGCCGAAAGCATCGAAAAAGCCATTACGCCCCGCACCAAGGCCGTTGTTGTGGTGCATCTGTACGGTTATGTGGCAGACATGGTAGGCATTGCCGCCCTGTGCAAAGAGCGCGGGCTTATCCTCATCGAAGACGCGGCCCAGTCCATCGGCTCCGAGCTGAACGGCAAAAAGGCTGGCAGCTTTGGCGACATGGCCGTTTTCTCCTTCCATTCGCACAAAAACCTCACCACCCTTGGTGAGGGCGGCATGCTCTATGTGCGCGATCCCAAGCTGGCGGCCCTGGTGCCAACCCTGCGCCACAACGGGCATTGCGGCTATGATTTTGAACGGCCCGACTACTGGAAGCCCGCCATGGGCAACGTCGATCTGCCCATGCTGGACGGGGAACCCCTGCAGCCCAACAACTATTGTCTTGGCGAAGTGGAATGCGCGCTGGGGGCCAAGCTCCTTGAGCGTATCGACGCCATCAATGACGAAAAGCGCGCCCGCGCACTGCGCTTCATTGATGCGCTGGCGGATTTTCCCGAGCTGGAGTTCCACCGGGAGGATTCGCGCCGCCACAACTATCACCTGCTGGCCGCGCGCATGACCACGGGCACCGAAGCCCGCGACCGCTTTATACGCGCCATGTTCAATGAAAAAGGCGTGAAGTGCGTGGTGCAGTATATTCCGCTGGATCGCTACGATTACTACCGCCGTCTGGGCATGGGCAAGGCCGACTGCCCCAATGCCGACACCTTCTTTGACGCCATGATTTCCTTCCCCTTCCAGCACTGGCTGACGGATGAGGAATTTGACTACATGCTGGCTTCCACCCGCGAGGTTCTGGCCAGCCTGCGCTAACGCGGTCTGTATTGCCCCGGACGGCATCGGTTTCACGATGTTGTCCGGGGTTTGCTCACTGCGCCCTGCTCCTTCCGCACAGCCGAGAACACACGTGAAAGAACGCTGCATCGTCATACCTGCCATCAAGAAAAATGCCGTCATTCCTGACCAGCTTGTTAAAAAACTGGCCGGGGTTACGCTTGTGGAACGGGCCGTCAATACCGCGCGCGGCGTCTTGCCCGGCGATGATATTGTTGTGCTGACCGACAGTCAGGAGATCGCGCTCATCTGCGAACGCGCGGGCGTGCGGCACCACTGGAACAAGGATCTGCGGTTCACCAGCCTTGATATTGTTACCGAAATGCGCGGCCTGCTGACAGAGCTTGCACGGGAATACGAGCACTGCATGATTTTGCGCGCCTCCTGCCCTCTGCTCACATGGGTGGATGTGGAAGACGCCTGGAAGCGCTTTCGCGAGGTGCAGGCCGATAGTCTGGTGACGGTCAAAAGCATGCGCCAGCGCATCTGGAATGTGCAGGGCGAAGGGCTTGAGAGCCTGCTGGACGAAGACGCCGGGCACGACAGCGAAAAAATGCTGGTGGTGGAAAGCCGCGCGCTGATCATTTTGCGGCTTTCACTGCTGGACAAGGCCAACGGCCACACGCTTGGGCGCGGCAAGATAGTGCCGTATTTTCTCAACGACAGGGCCATTGAAATTCAGGGCTATCAGGATTGGTGGATCTGCGAGCACCTTTTGCAGCGGCGGCATGTGGTCTTTGTGGTGGCTGGCTGGCCCGCCATCGGCATGGGGCATGTGTTCCGCGCGCTGATGCTGGCGCACGAGATCACCAATCACAAGATCAGCTTTGTCTGCACGCGCGAGAGCGAGCTGGCGGTGGAAAGCATTGCCCGCAAAGACTACAAGATCGTGCGCCAGGGCAACGAGGAGCTGGCAGACACTGTGCTGCGCATGCGGCCCGACCTGGTGGTCAACGATATTCTGAACACCACGGCGGCCTATATGGCGCGCCTGACCACGGCTGGCGTGCGCTGCGTCAATTTTGAGGATGAAGGCCCCGGCGCGGACTGGGCGCGGCTGGTGGTCAACGCCCTGTACGAAGACAGGGACAGCAACGAGCGCCTGCGCTACGGGCCGGATTATTTTTGCCTGCGCGATGAGTTTCTGGGTGCGGCGCGCAATCCCTTCCGCCCTGAACTCAGAACAGTGCTCATCACCTTTGGCGGTACGGATCTCAACGACTGCTCGCGCCGGGTACTGGACATTATCGAACCCATCTGCCGGGCCTACGGCATCCGCATCCGCCTTGTGGCGGGGCCGGGCTATGCCCACAAGGACGCCATGGAGGCGCATCTGGCACGGCTGGATAACCCGCTGGTGGAATTTACCTGGGCCACCAACGTCATGAGCCGCATGATGGAAGGGGCCGACCTCGCCATCTGCTCCGCAGGGCGCACGGTGTACGAGCTGGCTCACATGCGGATTCCTTCAATGGTGCTGGCCCACCACGAGCGCGAGGCGCGCCACACCTTTGCCCGCCCACGCAACGGCTTTGCCTTTGTGGGCATTATGGACAGGGTCAGCGATGCCAAGATTCGCAATGTTTTTCTGGCCATGCTCAAGAATCCCCGGCGCAAACGTTTTTGGGATCGCCAGAACGCCCTTAATTTTACGGCCAACAAGGGGCGCGTTGTAGCCCTCATGCAGAATATCCTGCAGGAAGGCGCAGCCGCCCCTCAGGCGGCGGAAAATGCCGCTCCCGCAGAATCGCAGCAAGCGTAACATGCTCCACAAAGGAACACCCATGCGCAAGACCGGCAAGGTTATAGCCATTGTTCAGGCCCGCCTCGGCTCCACGCGGCTCCCCATGAAATCGCTGCTCTGTCTGCGCGATGTGCCCGTTATAGACTGGGTAACGCGGCGGCTGGCGCAGGCGGCAAAGCTTGACGGCATCATGGTGGCCGTGCCGGATACGCCCCTTGACCGTGTACTCATGGAGCATCTGCAAAGGCGCGGCGTGCCCTGCGTTGCCGGTTCGGAGGACGATGTGCTGGCGCGTTTCTGTCTGGCGGCCCGCACGGCGGATGCCGGGCGTGTGGTACGTGTGTGCGCCGATAATCCGCTCATCTGGGCCGGGGCCATTGACCGGCTGGTGGATTTTTACGATCAGGGCGGCTGGGACTATGCCTATAACCATATTCCGCGCAACAACCTCTGGCCAGACGGCCTTGGTGCGGAAATCCTTTCACGCGATCTGCTGGAAGAACTGGACGCCAAGGCCGCCCAGACCTCGCAGCGCGAGCACTGTCTCAACTACATATGGGACAATGCCGCCAGCTTTAAAATAGGCACGTTTGATCCGGAAGAAGACTGGCTGCGCCGCCCCGAACTCAAGCTGGATATGGACAGGTCTGACGACTTCTGCCGTCTGGCGCTCAAGCCCATCCACCCCGACATGGACGCAAGGGACATTGTGCGCGTGTTTGGCTAGGGGCCTTTTCCCAATAATTCTTTTGGCCAGTCACTGCGCCATCCAGCATTTTTTACTCCAGTCATGGACAGAAAGCGTAGTCTCCTGTCGTAAAAAACACTGTTTTCCTTGTACTCGGCGCAAAATTTTTTATTGAGAAACAACCCCCCAATTTGGTTCAGGGATGCATGCTCAAGCCCCCAAGGTGTTTTTTGGCCCGTAATATGGGCTGGGAGACTCCTTGGGGGCTTTTTGCGTGGTGATTACAGATATGGCGAAAATATCCAGCAGGCGGCATTGCGCAGCTTGACGGGCAAGGACAGGGCTGCAAGGTAATCCCTGGTGATTTCGCGTCCCGTGATGATAGCCCTGTCGATGTGGGCGGTAATCTGGTCGTGCACATCCGGGTTGAACACTTCCATGTTCAGCTCAAAGTTCAGACGCAAGCTGCGGGCGTCCAGATTGGCCGAACCTATCTGTGAATAGTAGCCGTCCACGGCCAGCAGCTTGGTGTGAGCAAAGGGGGGCTGCTGGTACCATACGCGCACGCCTGCTTCCAGCAGGGTGGGCAGCAGGCGGTATTGCGCCCAGTGCACGTAGAACAGATTGTTTTTTTCAGGCAGCACAACGCGCACGTCCACACCGCGTTGACCGGCGGAACGCAGCGCGGAGACAAGCCCGTGCGAGGGTAGAAAGTAGGGCGTCATGATGCGCACGGAGCGGCGGGCTGCATTGATGACGGCGCAGTAGATGTCGTTGAGAATGTCCGCCTCTGAGCCGGGGCCGTCCATGATGATGCGGCAGCGGCTTTCGCCGCGCGGCAGGGTAGTGGCTGGCGGCAGGGGCGTGTAGTTGTTGGTGCAGAACCCCCAGTTGAGCAGAAATGCGCGGCGCAACTGGTCCACAATGGGGCCTTCGCACTGAAAGTGCATGTCCTGCACATACTTGGTCTTGCCTGCGGCGATGTTGTCGTCCGCTATGTTCATGCCGCCGGTAAAGGCCACTGTGTCGCACACCAGCATTTTGCGGTGGTTGCGCAGGTTGATGCTGAAATTGGGCGGAAACAGGCGCGGCGGCATGAACAGGGCCACGCGCACTCCGCGTTGGGCAAGCTTTTTCCACGGCTTGCGCACGGAATAGAGCATGCCGATGCCGTCCACCAGCAGGCGGGCGTCCACGCCGCGCTCCGCAGCGCGGGCCAGGGCCTCGCCAAAGGCCGTTGCAACCTGGCCTGCGTTGAAAATATAGGTGCAGAGAAAAACGTGGTCCTTGGCATTGTCTATGGCAGCAAGCATGGCCGGGTAGGCCTGATCACCATTGCGCAACGGGGTGACGGCATTGCCGGTGCTCAGGTGCTGCTCGGTGAGTACACGCCCGATGTGTTCCATACGGGCTATGCTGTCAGGGATATTTTCCGGGGGAACCTTGGAAAAGGGCGGATGGGCGTAATCCGGCTCCAGAGGCTGCTGCCGCCGCATGATGCGGCTGGCCCTGCTTTCTGCTCTGCTGATGCCAAAACAGGCATACAGGATGGGGCCTACAACAGGCAGAAACAGGGCCGTGACAGTCCAGCCAAGGGCCGCGCGGGGGTCGTGTTTGGTCAGCAGGGCATGGCAGACAGCAACCCACGAAAGTATGTGGGCGACAATAAGGCCCAGTGTTTCAAAAAATAGCAGCATTGTTTTCCCACAGTGAGAGCGCGTCAGCAGTGGGTGCGCGCGGTTAAAGGCCGGGCGGCGCGGCGTCTGCGTACAGGGCGGGTTAGATACCAGCCTTTACAAACTATTGCGCCGCCTCAGCCAGCACAGATGGCGCGGTGCCTAGCGGCGTATGGCCAGCAGCGGCGTGTCGGTATTGCGCAGCACACGCTCTGTGATGGAGCCGAGCAGCATGTCTTGCAGCCCGTCGCGTCCGTCAGTGAACATGATGATAAGGTCTGCATTTTCCTCATGCGCCACGCGAATGATGGTTTCAGCCGTGGTGCCTTCTTCCACGCGGCAGCGAACAGACCCGGCGGGTTTTTCCATTTCCGCAGCTACAGTGTTCAGCAGAGTTTGCCCCTTGGCCTTCTGCTCCGCCAGAAGTTCGGCGTGGGCCTCGCCGCCCACGATCTGGGGCAGCGGCTCAAAAATGTGCAGGAGGACAATATCGCCGCAGGCAAGGTTTTTGGCGTGATTCAGGGCAGACTTGGCACGGTCCAGGCCGTTTTTGCCGCTCACAGGAATAAGAATGGTCTTGTACATGGCTTCCCTTGGGTCAAAGGTTATTGCAATGCTGGTTGCGCCTGAGGAACGTGGCCGATCAGCGGCGCGGTGTCAGGCCGATGCGGTTGCGTTCAACCGCCACGGCCAGCTCAGGCAGCAGGTCGCGTAGAGCGTTCATGTCATTGGCCTTGGCGGCGCGCTCCACGCAACGGGCCATACGGGCCAGCACGCGGAAGCCAAAGGCGTCAGATTCCGTGGCAATGCGGTTGGCCGCATCACCCACCACCGCGCAGCGCCGGTTTTTGAAGCCCTGTTGGGCATCGTCCATGGCGGCATCAAGCCGCGCCACAAGCTGCGGGATTGTTTGATCCGTTTCACGCGGGGCTATGGGCTGCACAGGAGCCTGCGGCGCAAATACGGCTGGCTGTGGCTCCACGGTTCTTTGCTCCGCAGGGGCCGCACGATGGCTCACTGCCTCAGGGGCCTGTGCAGGTGCTGTTTCACCGGAGTGACTGCCTTGAGGCGCATGCTGGGCGTTGTCATGCCCGTTATGGCGCAGGGCTTCTGCGGCGCCTGCAATGAAATTCATAATGGAATTGCCAGTTGCCTTGCCCTTGAGGTGGGCGGCGGAACGCTGAGGTTCCGCAACTCCGGCAGATGACCCTGCCCGGGGCGTGCCAGCAAGTGCAGGGGACTCGGCCTGCACATCATCCTGACGTGGCATGGCCGCCAGATCCGCCATGAGATCGGGCTTGCCGCCAGGCAGAGGCTCGTTGTCAGCCCCAAGGGGGCGGTCGCCAGCGCTGCCCAGCAGTTTGAGAATGAGCCGCCCCGTTGCGGTGCGCGGCATTTCAACCTGACGGGAATGTCTTTCATCGTCAGCCTGACCGGAATCCTGCTTGGAACTCTGGTCGACCGTACCGGAGGCCTCATCCTGCCTGGCGGGCTTGGTCATGGGCATGGGTTCGCCCACCCATTCCCCGGGGTGCGCGAGACTGGGGCTGACATAACTTTTTTCTTCTCTGGCGGGCGCAGCAAGCGGAGGAGTGGGCGCGGTGGCAGACAGGGCATCCCGTGCGGGCGTCTGGGGTATGCCTTGCCCAAAGCCTTGCGCAGACTGGGACGCAGGGCTGGCTGTTTTGATGGGGGTGCCAATGGGCATGGGTTCACCCACCCATTCATCCTGAAGGCTGTATGTATCCCATGCGCCCTTGCCAGCAGGCGCGGGAACATCAAAGGCTGCGTTGTTGACAGGAGACAGCGTGGCTTCTCCAGCCCTGCCTGTCATGGCCTTGAGAGGGTCGGCGCTTTCGGCGGCGGGTTGTTCTGCGGGCTGCTCTGCTGGTTCGGGCATATCTGGATCCGAAGGCAGGGAGGCCTCGAGAAATTCTGCCGGGGTAACTGTTTCCCTAGCAGCAGGGGTTGGGTCGGAATGCTGTTCCGGCTCGGGCCAGTCGAGAGTCTCGATGGCCTCAGGCGTCTTGTCCGCCGGGGCAGACATTTGCTCCGTTGCTTCTGGAACAGGTGTAACTGCAGGCGTATCTGTGACGAGTTCCGCCTGTTCCACTGGTGCAGAGGCGGGATTCTCTTGTTGCGCTGCCGCGTCCTCCGCTTCGGATTTCCGTGATGGTTCAGGCTCAGGCTCGCTCGTCTGCGGGGCAGCGGGGGCTTCTGCCGCCCACTGCGGGCCTTCAAGGCCAGCCGAGGCCATAAATTCAGCGTCAGTGTTGTTCGCGGCCTGCGAGGGTTCCTGCTGCGGGCTTGCAGAGTCAGCTTCCTGCGGTTTTTGTGCCGATGGCTCAGGCAAAATCTGCGCAATAATTTCTGGCTGCTCTTCCGGCAAAGGTTCTGCATCGTCCTGCATACCCAAAGGCTCCGGCTGGGACGCATCCGGCAAAATATCCAGCGGATCAGCCTGCTCAGGTGCGGTCAGTCCTTCTACCGGGGATGCTTCTTTTTCGACCGGGGCCGCACCAGCAGGGGCAACATCGGCAGGAGCGGGAATAACGGCGGCAGGTTCCTCCATGGAAATTTCTGGAGTGTCCGGCATGGCGGCAAGCGCCTGCCCGGCATCCTGCGCAGAGTTCTCGGGCGGCAAAAGATCCGTCAGTTCAATGGGGGCATCTTCTTCTGCCTGAGGGGAATCTTCCATCATGGGCAGGAGCATGCCAGACTGGTCGGCGGTGCCAAAATTCAGTGATTGCGTGGACGACAGCAGTGTCAGCGGTTGAGAATCCATGGACGCGCCAGTACCCGGCAGGGCATTCTGCAAGGAAGCATCGTGGCCGAAAAGGTCGGGTAGCTGGTTCTGCTCCTGCGCCTGGATGCTGGTGGCAGCATCGGCGGATATGTTCTCGGGTTCGGGCGAGCCGACCTCGTGAACGGGCAGGGGAATATCCTCTGCGGGCGGCACTGGGGCACTTTCTTCTGCCGCAGGGTCAGGGGCCGACACTGCTGACACAACCGGTCCGTGGTCTGTAAATCCGGCTTCGTCCAGTACTTCGCGCAGGGTAGCGGCAAAGGCCTCCGCATCCACAGGTTCGAGCAGGGCGTGGGTGTAACCCGTGTCTGCCAGCTCATCCCAGCGGGTATTGTCCTTGGTGACGGCAAGGGCCTTGAATATGGGCAGCCCGACTTTGAGGGCTTCGGCTTCAAAGCGGCCCAGAGCGTCCGCCTCTGCGGGGCCGTCGTGGGGGTACTGGGCCACAAGCATGAGAGCGGGGGCCTCGCGATTGCATTCCAGCGCTTCGCGCATGCTGCGGGCCTGGGTGCTGTTGCAGCCGAGGGTGGTTATCATGTGGGCCAGCGCCTGACGGTCAACGGCGCTTTCGGCCACCACGGTAATGGTGGGCGCGCGTTGTGGTTCCGGCGTAGCTTCTGTTCCGGTTTCGTTCTCCAGCGGCTTCAGGCGCAGGGTAAAGGCAATGGATGTTCCCTGCGGGCCGCATTCCACATTGAGATAACCACTGTTGGAACCGGCCAGTTCCCATGCGCGGGTGAGCGCCAGCGAAGATCTGTCGCGCGGCGGAATGCCCGCCCCGGTGTCGGTCACGGTAAACAGCAGATGGCCCGGATCGGCGGTTTCGGGCACTCGGCGTACAGAAAGGTGCACAGCGCCTCTTGTGGTGGCCCGCACGGCGCTTTCAAGCAGCAGGCCGAGGGTTTCGCGCAGGGCTTTGGCCTGCCCTTCATACATGTGTCCCAGCAGGGGGGGCATGTACCACGCAAGACCGATACCCGAGTTCTCGGCGGCAGTGGTCACGGCATCGTGCGCCTCGCGCACAAGGTGCTGCAGGTTGAAGGCCGTGCGCTGTTCGCCCACGCTGGTCTGGTCCAGCTCCTTGCCGGGATTGTCAATAATTCTGGCAAGATCGCCAGCAGCGCCAAGCATGTTTTCAGCATACTGGCGCACCGCAGGGGGCAGGGAGCAATGGCCGAGAGCCGCGCCCTCGCGCATGAGGCGATCCAGCGGCGGGCGCAGCAGATTCTCCCACATGCCGGGGTCAACGGCGGTGGCTGACTTTTTCTGGTTTCTGGCAGGCGCTGCAACTGGTTCCAGATCGGAATTGTCAGAAATATCCACCGGCAGGGCGGAAAAGTCAGCGGCGGTTTTGCCTGTAACGGCAGAGGGCGGCAAGAGACGCAGATTGGGGTCGTCCAGCGGAGTGTCAAGGCTGATGGGGCCATCGTTTGGCCCGGCGCCAAGGCTGGAACTGATCAGCGCCGCATCCAGCGCGGCGGAGTTTCGTTTGTCCGCCGCTGCGGATTCGCGCTTTGTGGCTTTCTTGCCCTCTTCGGCCTGGGCAGCGTCACGCGGCAGGCCTGTTCCGGCAATGAGCAGGGCGCTCAGGGCCGTGCCCCACAGGGGAGCAGAGGCCAGCAGATTTGCGGCGTAGCCGTAATCAAGCCCCATGACGCCCGCAGCCACAAACAGGGGCGGCACAAGACAGCCCAAAAGAAAACGCCGTGCGCCGCCAAGGCCCATGATGGCCCCGCCAAGGGCGCTCAGGGTAAAGATCACCGTGCAGGCAGGCCAGAGGGAAAGAAAACGAATGCTCCAGCTAAAACCGGGAAGGAGCGGCAGCAGGGCCAGTGCCGCGCCCGGCAGGGAAAGCAATATAAACTGGGCGTCCAGCAGGGGCGAGCGGCCCCTCGTGCGCATAAGATGACGGCCAACGTGGGGCAGAAGCATAAGCGCCAGACCAGGCGCGAGAACCGCCAGAGCCTGATTAAGGGTTATGCTGCCGGAGCCGTAGGCTGGCATGCCAAATATGCCCTGCGCCAGTGCAACACCCACGTAAAGCGCTGTCCAGATGCGCCATTGGCCCCTTTCGGAGAGCCCGCGCAAAAGGCACAGCAGCATGACCACGGCAAGAGCCAGCAGGGCGGCAGTGCCCGCAAGGCTACCCCAGTTGGAGGCTGCGTCCTGCGGGCTGCGCAGCATGGGTGAAAACCAGATGCCCGGCAGGCCGTCCAGGCGGATATAGCAGGTGATCGGGTCGGCCCCCGGTTCGGGCAACAGCATCACATTGCGGTGACTCGGGAGAATCTCGCGCCATTCAACGCTGTCTGTCGCCGGGTTGGCGGCTGGTTCGTACAGAACAGGGTCAGCCGGAACATCGGGCCCAATGTCCAGCAGCATGGCCTGCGAGCGTCCCCCAGCGGGCAGAGGGGCCAGGGTAAAGCGCAGCCACATCACGCCGGTGACTCGCGGCAGTTCCTTGACGTTCAGGGGTTTGAACATCTGGCTGTTGGAAGGGGCGGCAGCCTCCTCCACATCCATGGTTCCCGTCACGTCAATAAAGTATTGCAGGTCGGGCAGCAGCGGCGTGTTTGCAGAACGCAACACGGGCGGAATCATGCCGCTGTGCGCCGTGGAGGGCGCTCCAATACCTGCGCAGGTTATGCACAAAAAAAGGGCGCAGGCGCGCAGCAACGCACGCGAAATGCCGGAGGAAGTGAGAGTCATGGTCGTTCCGCCTGTATGATCACCGATCTATCTATGGTCTTTCCCCCTTCAGGCGCGAATGCGCCTCCAAATCCGATGCAGGGGGCGGTTTGTCGTGCTGGGACGGCTTTTAGCCGCAGCGGCACCTAGCGCAGGTTTCTGATTACGTCAGAAACGGACTGCCCGTCAGGAGCGCGCGCAGCGGGGTTGACTGCCAGCAGACGTTGCCATGCCTTCATGGCGTCATCCTTGCGCTTGAGGTCGAAGTAAAGCACCACGCCCTCGTTGAACATGGCGTTTTCATGCCGGGGGTTCACGCTGGAGGCGCGGCGGAAACTCGTCACGGCCTTGTCGTATTCGCCAAGCTCGCGGTACATGATGCCAAGGTCTGTCAGCACATCGGCATTGTCGGGCGCAAGAGCCAGAGAACGTTCGTAGGCGCTGGCGGCCTTGCGCGACTGGCCGGTGTCAAAATAGAGGTTGCCAAGGTCTGTCCAGTTATGCGCGTCCTTTGGGTTGGCAAGGACATTTTGTTCCATGGAGGCGATTTTGGCTGCCAGCTCAGGCGGAATGGGAGGCTGGTTGTCCTGCTTGGCCTGGCCGGAAGGCTGAGCGGAAGGCTGCGAGGCCGTCTGCGTCTGGCCTGCGGGCGTCTGCTGCGCTGGCTCCTGCGTGAACACTGACGGCACAAGGCTGCCCACATAGACGCCCAGCACAAGGGCCACGGCGATGCCTACAAAAAAAACACCCTTGCTGACCTTGCTGATGCCGTGGGGCTGTTCAGCCTGGGGGGCTGTTTCCGGGGTGGATGTGGTGTCGGCGGGCGCGGAAGGCTGCACTGCCGTGGGAGTATCTGCGGACTTTTTTTGGGGCTTTTTGTTTGCCATGTATTCCTCGTGGCTTGGGAAATATCTTTATCCATCAGCCTACAACCGGAGGAAAAAAGAGGCAAGCCCGCAGCTTGCGCACCCCTGCGCCATCCCCCCGGTTCAGCGCGTCCGTCCACCGTGGACAAGGCGATATATACCAACAGAAGCCAAAACTACGATGCTCAGGGTCAGATACATGCCGCTGTAGCCCATTGAGGGGATAAGATGGCCGAATATGTAAGGCCCAAGGCCGATTCCGAGGTCAAAGAATATGTAGAATGTTGTGGTCGCCTGCGCATAGCGCGAGCGTGAAACCAGCGAGAGGGATACCGCCTGCCCCACAGACTGAAAGTTGGCAAAGCCCACGCCCAGCAGCAGCCCCGCGCCCAGCAGCGCGGCTGCGCTTTCGGCGCGCGAAAGCACATACAGGGCCAGAGCCGTGAGCAGCAGGGCGGGGTACAAAATCACGTGTTCGCCGTGCCGGTCAAACAGGCGGCCGCTATGGGGCCGCGTAAGCAAGGCCGCCCCGGCGTAACACAAAAAGAATATGCTGGCGGTGCTCGTGAGGTCGTGCTCCGCCGCAAAAGAAGGTAAAAATGCCTGTATGCAGCCATAGCTCGGACATACGGCAAGAGCCACCAGCGAAAAGCGCACCACTCGCGGGTCAATATAGCTGTACAGGCTCAATACCGGGCGCGCAGGGTGGCGCATGGGCGGCAGGTTGCGCAAAAAGCAGAAAATACCCAGGCACAGCAGACTGATGCCCGCATTGAGCAGCATGAGGGTGTGGTATCCGTACCTGAGGGAAAGGAAAATGCCCAAAAATGGCCCAAGGGCCAGCGCCAGAGCGGCGCTCATGGTAAAAAGGCCTATGCCCAGACCATGAAAACGTACAGGAACAACGTAAGCCACAATGGCTCCTGTGGCGGTTCCGGCCACGCCCACGCCAAAACCGGCCGCAAAGCGCTGTACAAAAAGCATGGGGAGCGAATCCACCATAAAAAGGCCGCCAATGCTCGCGGTGAACAGCAGCAGCCCTGCCAGCAGGCAGGGCTTGCCCCCAAATGTGGAAAGCTGGTTGCCGGTAAGGAATCTCCCCACAAGGCAGCCGATGACCATGATTCCGGAGGTCAGCCCCGCTGTGCTCAGGCTGGTGCCAAAGGTCTTTTGCACATGGGCCGTGCCCGTGACAAAAATGAGATAGTAGTCCGTCATCAACAGCATGTTGATGCAGGTGACAACCAAAAAGCTGCCCCGGCAAATGGCGGCAAGGGCCTCGCGCAAACTGGCATCAGTCTGCTGGGCCGCGTGGAGGCGACGGTGTTTCATGGGCATGATCTGGCCTCGCTGACAGGGTTCAAGGCAGTTCGTTGCGCTCGCAACGATTTATGACCCTCTGCCCCTGCACTTGTCAAGGCAAGCACCACAAGCGTAGCCTTTTCCTGCGGTGCTGACTGCTGCTATCCATAGGGCGCAGGCTTGCAGAGTCTGCTGACAACCAGCCACAGGAATATGTCATGGAACTTGTCTATAAATGGATCACGCTGGCCAACCGGCATTACTACATGTATCTCAACCGCGCACTCGCACCCTTTGGCATCAATAGCAGCCAGTATCTGTTCATTCTCAACCTGTGCCGCGACCCTGGCATCACTCAGGACAAATTGCCCGAACGTATCTGCGTGAACAAAAGCAACGTTGCCCGCACTCTGGCCCAGCTTGAGAAGAAAGGGCTTATCCGGCGGCAGGTCAATCCTGGGGACAAGCGCACAGCCGCGGTTTTTCCCACCGAGCGGGCACGGGAGCTGTACCCGCGGATAATGGAAGTTATTGCAACATGGGATGATGCCGTGACCAGCGTGCTCAGCGCGCAGGAAAAGGAAAATCTGCTTGAGTTCATGCAGCGCGTGGCGGACAAGGCCGCTGCCCTGCGCGGGGCAAGCCCCGCGGCCCTCAGAAAGTAGGGCTGTTTTCGCTAAGCGCTTGTGTCTTGTGACCATTACGGGATATGTTGCGGCAAAGGCATTGCGCCTTGACATGTGTTTTGCGGGAGGAGCGCCATGCTCAGCGTTTTTGATCTGTTCAAGATCGGCATAGGGCCGTCCAGTTCCCATACCATTGGCCCCATGATTGCGGGCAAGGCCTTTGCGGGCGAACTTGCCGTTTTGGGCATGCTGCCTCTGGTAGGCCGGGTAAAGGTGGAGCTTTATGGTTCGCTGGCGCTCACCGGCGAGGGGCACGGCACCATTGGGGCCGTGCTGGCAGGCATTGAGGGGGAAGAACCGCAGGAGGTGGACATTGCCCATATGGCCCGCCGTACTGCAGATCTGCAAAACAATGCCGACCTTGTGCTCATGTGCGCCTACACCATCCCTTTTAATTTTGAGCGCGATGTGTGTCAGCACAAGGGCATATTTTTACCCAAACATTCCAATGCAATGACGCTTTCGGCCTTCAGCGCCGACGGCGCGCTGATATACTCCAAGAATTTCTATTCCATCGGCGGCGGGTTTATCCGCACGGACGATGATTTTGACAGCCCGCGCGAACTGTACGCCGCGCCCCCCTATCCGTACGAAAAGGCTTCGGAGCTTTTTGACATCTGCGCCCGCGAAAACAAGGCCATCGCGCAGATCGTTATGGCCAACGAAGTATTCTGGCGGTCTGAAAGCGAGGTCAGCGAGCGCATAACTGCCATCATAGACGTCATGCGTGAAGCCGTGGAACGCGGTTGCTATACTGACGGCGTGCTGCCGGGCGGGTACAATGTGCGACGCCGTGCGCCCAACCTGCTGCGCAAGGTCAGCGCCCTGCAGGCAGCCGGGCGGCGCGACCTGAGCCTGTGGCCCATGCTCTACGCCTTTGCCGTGGCGGAAGAAAACGCCTCAGGCGGGCGCATTGTGACCGCGCCCACCAATGGCGCGGCGGGTATTGTGCCGGCCGTGCTGCTGTATTATCTGAATTTTTACCCCCACGCGACGGATGACGGCGCGCGTGATTTTTTGCTCACTGCCGGAGCCATTGGCCTGTTCTACAAGCTCAATGCGTCCATTTCCGGCGCGGAGGTGGGCTGCCAGGGCGAAGTTGGCGTGGCCTGCTCCATGGCTGCTGGCGCGTACTGCGCGGTTACGGGCGGCAACGTCAAACAGGTGGAAGTGGCGGCGGAGATCGGCATGGAACACAACCTCGGCCTTACCTGCGATCCTGTGGGGGGGCTGGTGCAGATTCCCTGCATCGAACGCAACGGCGTGGCCGCAGAGCGAGCGGTCAACTGCGCCCAGTTGTCGCGGCTGGAAGACGGGCGGCAGCGGGTGATCTCGCTGGATGATATTATTGAGGTCATGTACCGCACCGGGCTTGATTTGCAGTCCCGCTACAAGGAAACCTCGCTCGGCGGGCTGGCCGAAGCCGTAGCCAAGGTTATGGAACGCAAAAAGATGGTTCCGGGGGCATCCGGCAAATAGGCGTAAACGCCTTTTTTCCCCTTGGGGACGAGCTAAGAAAACGCGGCTGAGAAGCCGCGTTTTCTTGTTGATGGGTACAAGTGAGTTGAAAATATAATCAATCTTTAAGTATTTGCCTGGCAACAACCAGAATGGAGAAGTAAAACAGGCTGGGCAATGCTTTTGCAATGTAGAATATTTTATATTTATGTGGTAATGTACTTGGCGGATTTGTGTGAATTGTAAATTATCACATGCGATTTGTTGGCAGATATTGTAATTTGTGTTTTTTTGATGCAACAAGTCACAAGACTTATTATATTTTCGAATATATTTGAATTTATGACAGCATATCGACAAAATATAAAAAATAAGGGAGTGTTTTTTATACCGTGGCAGCATCTGGAGTAATGTGGACATATGCCTTACGTGGTGTCTGGTTAAACAGAGTGCCGATCTGGCGTATATTTAAATGTGCAGGACTCGAATATAATTGGATAAAAAGTACTAAGTTCTCTTTTTGTCCAGATTCAAGACATTACTGCAATGGATTTGATCATGCTTCATAGTGCTCTTTATGCTGCCTGTTGTGCGTCCTGAAACATGTAACACTGGAAGTGCAAGATGAAAAAAGTATGTTTTGCAATCGTGCTGGCGGCCGTGCTTGCCTTGCCCATGACTGCCTCGGCAAAGAGCGACAAGATAGATTTCGGCAAGCTGCCTTGCAGTTCGTTTGTGCAGTTGGACGCCCAGACCATGACCATGTTCTATTTCTGGCTTGATGGTTATGCCAGCGCCAAAACCGGCGACACGACCCTGGATGTCAACGCTGTGGAAAACAACCTGACCCAGATTATGAAGGTCTGCAAACAGAACCCCAAAAAGACCGTGCTTTCGGTCATTGCCGACTAATAGCGCAAGGGGCGGACCATAAGGCCCGCCCCTGTTTTTTGGAGAGAATACCTTCAGCGGTCTGCTATGGTTTTTTCAGGGGCAGATTTGCCTGACGGGGTGCAGCCGTATTTGCGGCGACAGCGCTGTCTTTTCCAATAGCAAAAAGCTTGTCCGCCAGCTTGCGGTGTGCAGCGGGCATTGCCAGGGCGTCCAGATCTTGCGGCGTGACCCAGCGAGCCTCGGTGGCGGCGGAAAGCACCGGCGGCAGCGGCGGGGTTATCTGCGAGCCTGGTGCGTCCGCGCTGTCAAACTCAAGCCCAAAACAGTGCAGCGTCAGGCGGTAGGTGGTATATCCGTGCCGGATAATCCCGTGCTGTGCCGCCACACGCACGGCAAAGCCGGTTTCTTCCATAAATTCCCGCACTGTGGCCTGTTCCGGGCTTTCGTCCGGCTCAACCCGGCCGCCGGGAAATTCCCACAGATTGCCCCACACGCCCGCAGGCGGGCGCTTTTGCACAAATATTCTGTTGCCGCAGCGTAAAACCCCGGTCACGGCGTTGACGGGCGTGATGGTGGCTCGCTTCCCGGGCACCGGGCGCTGGTCTGTGATGCCGAGATGCAGGCTGATGCAGAACCGGGCCAGGGGGCACTCTGCACAGCGTGGCTTTTTGCCGCAAACAAGAGCTCCAAGCTCCATCATGGCCTGATTATGTTCCCGCGACCTGCCCTCGGGCACCAGCCGCAAGGCCCAGCGGTGAATGATGCCCGCCGCCGGGTTCTGCTTTACGGGGCTGTCCACATCAAAGATGCGCGCAATGACGCGCTCCACATTGGCGTCCACGCATGGCAGCTTTTCACCAAAGGCAATGCTTGCCACCGCGCCTGCCGTGTAAGGGCCAACACCGGGCAGACCTCGGATGGCTTCAAGCTCCGAGGGAAAAACGCCGCCGTGTTCCGCCATGATTTTACGGGCGGCGGTCAGGATGTGTCTGGCGCGTGAATAGTATCCAAGGCCTTCCCACTGGCGCAGCACGTCTTCCTCGCTGGCGGCGGCGAGAGTTGCTATGTCGGGGAAGCGCTGCATCCAGCGGTTAAAGTAGCTGACGCCCCGCTCCATTTGGGTTTGTTGAAGCATGACCTCGGAAATCCATACTTCGTAGGGCGTGTAGTTGACCCGCCACGGCAGGCGGCGCTGGTTTGCGGCAAACCAGTCGAGCAGGGAGTTTTGCAGGTCGCCAAGGTGATTCTGGGGCGGCAGATGCGTGCTGGCAGCGGCCTGTTCCGGCATGCCCGGCAGTGTTGCCGGTTGGGGCTTGGAAGTCTTGCGGTTCATGCTCCGAAGCCTATACCGGGAAACGGGCATTGTCATCCGCGCTTCCATACCCTATATTCGCGCCAATGGCGGGGGAACGCCCGCTGTGCAGAATAACCATTCAAGGAGCACCCATGTCCGACAATCCTACGGTTTTGCTGGAGACCTCCTCCGGCGACATTCTTGTGGAGCTTTATGCCGACAAGGCCCCCCAAACCGTTGCCAATTTTTTGAAATATGTGGATGACGGCTTTTACGCCAACACCATTTTCCACCGCGTTATCCCCGGCTTCATGATTCAGGGCGGCGGCCTTGGCGCGCGCATGGACGAAAAGACCACCCGCGAGCCTGTGACCAACGAAGCAGACAACGGCCTCAAGAACGAGCGCGGCACCCTGGCCATGGCCCGCACCCGCGATCCGCATAGCGCCACTGCCCAGTTCTTCATCAATCTGGTGGACAACGATTTTCTCAACCACAGCTCCCCCACCCCTGACGGCTGGGGTTACTGCGTTTTCGGCAAAGTGACCGAAGGCATGGAGAATGTGGACAAAATTGCCAAGGTTAAAACCAAGACCGTGGGCTTTCATGAAAATGTGCCCACCGACATGGTGCTGATCACCGGGGCAAGCCGCTTCGAATAAATGGCGCGGCAGGCTTTGCCCTGCAACGCTATAGCATGGACCGCCGTATGCCCGCAGTTGCGGCGCTGCGGCGGTTTTGTGTTTGAGCGGCCTTTTACGCACAGGTAGCTGTGCGCCAAACCTGAAAAAAAGAGGAAAAGCCATGTCCAGAGACATCGTTGCCGCCCTTGAAGAACCCTATCAGCGTTCCTGGGCCCTGCTGGCCCAGTTCATGGACATCTGCCCCGAAAATATCTGGGCCGAAACCAACGGCGGCTGGCCTGTGTGGCAACAGGTGGCCCACGCCATTGCCGTGCTGAATTTCTTTATTCTTGAAAAAGATGATGAATCCTTTATGCCTGCGCCAGCCGACATTGGCGTGCTTATGCTCAAGGAGCAGGGCAAGGCTGTTGTGAGCAAAGAAGCCATGCAGGCTTACGGCAAATCCGTAAAGGCCGCAGTGGACGCACGGCTTGCTGCGCTTTCCAATGCCGACCTGACCAGGGTGCAGGAGCGCGTGAGCAAAAAGATTGGCCGGGATCTGACCTATGCGGCCATGATTGCCATGCTGGCCTCGCACACCACCTACCATCTGGGTTCCTGTGATGCGGCTTTGCGGGATCACGGCTTGCCGGGCGTGTTCTAGGCTGCAACAGTATTTTACTGTTGGCGGGCTGTTCTGCGGCAAGCTTCAGGGCTGCCGCAGAACAACCCGCACTGCCCGCGTATCACTAACAAGGGCAGTGGCGCAATTTTTTTTGATAAATCATCTGGAACAACTTGACTCGGCAGCGTGGAGCCTTAACTAAAATCCATAGCTTGAACGTATGTTTTTCGGCAGGTGTTGCCGTTAAAACCAGTAATATAGATTTGAGCCCAACCTGCACTAAGCGGGAGGTTGTTATGGCTACCTGGAAGAACGATCCCGACCATTCGCACCTTGGTTTTGTGGTGCGGCATCTCATGATTACCGACATCAACGGCAGGTTTGCAGACGTTGCCATTGACCTTGAAACCGCCAAGGACGACTTTTCTGACGCGGTCTTTACCATGACGGCCAAGGCTGTGAGCATTGATACCCACGTGCATGCGCGCGATGAACATTTGCGCTCGCCGGACTTTTTTGATGTGGCGCAGCACCCCGAAGTTACCTTCCAGAGTTCGTCTGTGCGCCTTGGGCCGGATCATGCCGGAACCATCACTGGTCTGCTCGAAATGCGCGGTACGGCGCGAGAAGTGACGTTCAACATCACGGCCAGCGACCGCATCACCAACCCCATCAATAACAAGGAAACGCAGTCTTTCAGCATCACTGGCGAGGTGAATCGAAGCGACTTTGGTATTGGCCCCAACATCCCGGCAGCCATTGTGGGCGACAGGGTGAAGGTGGCGGCAAACTTTGAAGTTTCGCCTGCCTAGGGTTCGCTTCTGGCTCAAGTAATTGCTGGGGGCCCCTGGTCAGAAACATCTGCTAATATAAAAAATTCAGTTGCAGAGTGTAACTGTCGTGATCTTTCCCACCACGCGAAATCCGGCCCCGCCATACCCCGGGTTACGTTTAAAAGCCGCCCCTGCTGACAGGGGCGGCTTTTTATTCTTCTGCCCATTCATCAATTCCGCACAAAAAGGCCGGGGCATCTGCTCCCGGCCTGATGGCCCTCGCGGGCCAATATGTATTTTTAACCTTACTGGATCTTGCAGTTGCCGTCGTTGCAGTCTTCGGTGGCGATCACAGGTGTAGCCTGGAACAGCACTACCTGTTCGCGCCCCTTGTTGGTGATGACCACCACGGTAATGCGCATGAGGCCTTCGGGCAGCGCGGGCGTGGCCTTGGCCTTGAGGTAGCCTGTGCCGGTGATGAGCTTGGCGTCGCTGATCAGGGCAGTGCGGGCATTGGTGAAGGTCAGCCGGTCAATGACCAGTTCCTTGTTCTTGATGGTATTGATGAAGTGTTCCTTGTCCTCAATGTGCCCGTTGGCGTTGATATGCCAGTAGTTGGGGGCCAACAGGGTTTCAAGGGCCGGGATGTCGCCAGTCATGACGGCTTCGGTATACAGCGCAACTGTGTCTGCCTTGGCGTGGGCAAGCCCACCGGAAAGTGCAATAACAAGGGCTATGAACACAGTGGTCACTTGCAGAATCTTCATGGTATCCTCCCTGGATGGGCTGTTGGGGCGGCCAGAACGAAAATTGCCAATGTGAACGGATTCTTCTATGGTTATGTGTAAAGAGTTAAGCAAAACTTTTCCATTGTAAAGCGAATATCTGCCATCGAGCCGGATTTCCTGGCATTTTTTACTGTGAGGCATATGTTTTCATGTTAACCAGCATTTTGCAAACCATTGGCAACACCCCAATGCTGCGGCTCGATCTTTCACGCGACCTGCCCGGCACGGTCTGGCTGAAGCTTGAAAACCGCAATCCCGGCGGTTCCATCAAGGATCGCGTAGCCTTTCACCTTATTGGCGAAGCTCTGGAAGAAGGGCGCGTAGAACCGGGCGGGGTGCTGGTGGAGGCCACCAGCGGCAATATGGGCATTGGTATGGCTCTGGTTGCCTCGGTACGTGGTTTTCGCTGCATACTGACCATGCCCGAATCCATGAGCGTTGAGCGCCGCAACCTGCTGCGGGCGCTGGGCGCAGAGCTTGTACTCACCCCGGCGGAACAGGGCATGAGCGGCGCTGTGGCCGCTGCAAAGCGCATTGCCGAAGAACAGGATGCCTTTGTTCTTGGCCAGTTTACCAATCCACAGGCTGTGGTGGCTCACTACAAGACCACCGGACCGGAAATTTTCAAGGACAGCGTGGGCAAGATGGACGTGCTGGTTGCGGGCGTGGGCTCCGGCTCGACCATCACTGGCGTGGGCAGGTACCTCAAGGAGCGCATCCCCGGCTTCAGGGTGGTTGCCGTTGAGCCAGCCGCCTCGCCGGTGCTCTCGGGCGGCAAACCCGGCCCCCATCTTATTCAGGGTATTGGCGCTGACTTTGTGCCAGCCATCCTTGACCGTGCGCTTTTGGACGAGATTATCCAGATGGACGGCGAGGAAGCCATAAGAACCGCCCGTCTGCTCATGGAAAATGGCATCATGGCGGGCATATCCACAGGCTCCAACGTGCGCGCGGCCCTTGATCTTGCGGCGCGGCCAGAAATGCAGGACAAGAATATTGTTACCTTTGCCTGCGACACGGGCGAACGCTACATGTCAACGCGGTTGTTTCAGGGAATATAAACGGCTGGCAAGCTGGCTTTGCACCTGATTTATGACGGTATTTTCAATGCCGACGCGCTCAGTTTGATATGTTCCCCGTTTTGTGCGAAACAGAAAAATATGAAAAAAACTGTCTTTTCGGCCTGCATGGCTAAATATTTGCACTTGGCAACCGATAAGAGAGTCAGCGTAAGCTTCGCTCACCGGCTGGCAGCAAACAAGTTCAGGTCTGCCGTCCGACATTAACGGGCTTCGGCCCAACGGAGAGCATTTCCATGGCGCAGACCAACATCCTGCTGGAAACCGGCACCAATGAGCTGGAAATTGTGGAATTTTTCGTCAACCAGGACGGTTACGAAGCCCACTATGGCCTTAACGTGGCCAAGGTGGTTGAAATTGGCCGTCGCCAGCCAGTGACTGCCATGCCGGAAATGCGCCATAAAGCACTTTTGGGCGCGTTTCTGCACCGCAATGGCCGTGTGGTGCCGCTGATTGATATGGCCCAGTTTCTGGGCAGCGGGCCCATTGAAAACGAAGACGCCAAGGTTATCGTCACCGAATTTAACGGCGTGTGTACGGGCTTTCTGGTGTCGGGGGTCAACCGCATCTATCGGCTGAGCTGGACGGACGTGGAAGCGCCGGGGCAGTTTTTGCAGAATGTGAGCCGCAGCTCGGTAACGGGCGTGGTGCGGCTGGAAGAGCGCGTGATCTTTTTGCTGGATCTTGAAGCCATTGTAGCCGAACTGCATCCGGCCATGGCCATGCGCTTTGACGCCTCAGACATGCGCCACAGCGGTGAAAAGACCTACAATATCCTGCACGTGGACGATTCAAGCAGTATCCGTAGCCTGCTGCTTGACCTGCTCAACAAGGAAGGCCGCTTCACGGTGACGCAGAAGGTCAACGGCCAGGAAGCCTGGGATTACCTGAAGGTTCTGCGCGACCGCTGCGAAGCCGAAGATCGCCCCATTTCCGATTTCGTTCACGGTGTCATCACTGACATTGAAATGCCTGGTATGGACGGCTTGGCCCTGTGCAAACACATCAAGGAAGAAAGAGTCCTTAAAAAACTGCCAGTGGCCATCTTCTCTTCCATGATCAACGAGGCGTTGGCCAAGAAGTGCGCGGTTGTGGGGGCTGATGTGCAGTACACCAAGCCCGACCTCAAGGTGCTTTCCGTCAAACTGTATGATCTGGTGACTGAAGCCTGGGGCTAGCGCCGCTTATCGCTAAAAATGTTCTGAAGGCCCTCTCCCATTGGTCAGTCAATGGGAGAGGGCCTTCTTGTATTGAACGGTTTGCGATTGTTTAACGCGCAACCCCCTCTCGGGTAGGGACACGAGAGGGGGCGCGCATGGGGCGGCCAGGGGTAGGGGCCGCCTCTTGTCACTATGAAAAGGGCTGGTTAGCCCATCTTGGTGGCGTCAATCACGTTGTAGTCGAGGCCCAGTTCCTTGCCGGGAATACCCAGGGCAAGGCCCACCAGCTGCGAAAGGTGCAGCACGGGTACACGGGCTTTTGACTTGGCTATATCCTGCGCTGCTTCCTGATAAATGTCGAGCTGCATCTGGCAGAGCGGGCAGGGGGTTACGATGCAGGCCGCGCCGGAGGTAGCGGCGCTGTCCACAATCTGGCTGGTCATGCGCATGACGGATTTTTCCGCCGGGTACACGGCGTGGAAGCCGCAGCAGTCCAGCCGCTTGGCAAAGGGAACCGTCTGCCCGCCAAGGGCGGCCACCACGGTTTCAAAGCTCGAGGGATTCACCGAGCTTTCAAAGCCAAGGGCGGATTCGGGCCGCAAGCTGTGACAGCCATAAAAAGCCGCCACTTTAAGACCCGTAAGCGGCTTGGTCACCTTGGTCTTGAGGGTCTGAGCGTTTTGCGCCAGAACCCAGAGCAGGCTGGTGACTTCGCTGGTGCCGTGATAGGTCATGTTGCCCTTGGCAAGAAAGGTGTTGATACGGTCCTTTTTGCCGCCGTCAAGTTCTGCCTTGGCGCGGCGCAGCATGAGCAGGCAGGTGCTGCACGAGGTCAGCACGGGCAGGCCCATTTTTTCGGCCAGAGCAATGTTGCGGGCATTGGCAACCAGGGTCGCCACGGGGTCCACATCCTGAGCCTGGGAAGCGCCGCAGCAACTCCAGCCGGGGATTTCCTTGAGTTTGATGCCAAGCCTTGGGGCCACGGCCTCAAGAGCCATCTTGGATTCCTTGGCGGCCTGAGTCAGCACGCAGCCGGGAAAAAAGGCGAATTCGGTCTGCATACGGCTACTCCTTCTCTGCGGCATGGGCCGCCTGAATCATCTTCACCAGGGCATCATGCCCTTCAATGGTTTCGCCGCCAAAGGCCTCAAGCGGGTTCATCTTGCCCTGGCGCAGCAGGGTCACAGCCATGCCCGCGCGGGCAATGGTGCTGATGCCTTCGGTGCGCAGGGCAAGGCGCACTTCGTTGAGGCGGCCGGAATCTTCCACCAGATCGGTGTAGAACGACTTGGCGTGGGCCGGGCCAACGCCGTCGGTCATGCCCTTGGCCATGACCATGGCCCGCAGGCCGGCGATGTCGTCGGCGGCGCTGATGCCCTTGGGGCAGCGGCTGGTGCATTCCTGACAATGCACGCAGTTCCACAGGCCGCCCGCCACTGCAGGCTTGCCGTGCAGCAGGGGATCCTTGGAACGCGAATCGTTGGCCACGCGCCATGCGTGGGTGAAGACAAAGGGTTCCATGTAGTCGCTGCGGTCGGCGCTGAGCTTGTTGCACTCAGAGGCGCACGCGCCGCAGAGGATGCAGTCCCACTGCTTGATGATGCGGTCGAATTCCTTCTGGTTCTGGCGGCAGCCTTCCTTCATGGAGAATTCGGATTTTGCCACCATGCCCGGATGCACCTTGCGCAGGTTTTCCATGGCGGGTTCCCAGTCCACAACCAGGTCGGAAATAACCTTGAAGTTCGCCAGGGGCGAGATGTGGAAGGTGTCTGAACCATAGGTTTTGGCGAGGTCGTCCATCTTGGTGTCGCAGGCCAGAACCGCATGCCCGTTGACGCGCACGGCGCACGCGCCGCAGATGGCGCAGCGGCAGGAGGCCGTGAAGTTCAGCGTGGGATCCTGGGTCTGCTTGATGAACAGCAGGGTGTTGAGCACGGTCTTGCCCGCCACGTCCGCCGGATCAAGTTTGTAGCTCTGCTCAAAACTGTTTTTGCCGTCAAAGCGGTCAATGATGATGGTGGGCATTAGTACTTCCGCTCCTCAGGCTTGAATTTGGTGATTTCCACTTCTTTCCAGCCCATGCGCATTTTGCCGCTGTCGTCCATGGTGACCATGCTGTGCTTGAGGAAGTTGGCATCGTCACGCTTGGGGAAGTCCTCGCGGGTGTGCGCGCCGCGCGATTCCTTGCGCTCTGAGGCGGCAAGGCAGGCGGCCTGGGCCAGTTGCAGCATGTTGCCCAGCTCCACATATTCGGTGAACACCGTATTGTAGACGGGGTTGGCGTTGGGGACGCGCAGGGCGTCGTAGCGCGAACGCAGGTCGGCCAGGGTGCTGCTCAGGGTGTCGAGCTTGGACTGGGTGCGGAAAATACCCATGTTGTCCCAGAGTTGTGCGCCCATTTCTTCGCGGATGGAGTACATCTGCTTGGCATCGCCCCCGTTGGTGGTGTTGCGGAAGCGATCCTGCCAGCGGGCGGTCAGATCGGTGAGGCGCTTGCCCGCGCCAAAATCGGTATGGCTGGCAAAGGCCGCCGCGCCGTTACCGGCGATTTTGCCCGTCACCACCGCATCGGCCAGCGAGTTGCCGCCAAGGCGGTTTGCGCCGTGGATGGACACGCACGAAGCTTCACCAGCGGCAAACAGACCGGGCACAACCGTGGCCATGTCGTCAAAGGTATTCACGTCAATGCCGCCCATAGAGTAGTGGGCCGTGGGGCGGATGACCATGGGCTTGTCCACAAGGTCGATATTTTCAAAAAGCTTGCCCACGTGGCGAATCTGCGGCAGATCGTGGACGATCTTTTCCTTGCCGAGGTGCCTCAGGTCAAGCAGCACATAGGCTTCCAGCCCCTGTCCGTAGCCACGACCCTCGCGGATTTCCGTCTCGATGGCGCGGGCCACGATGTCACGGGGTCCAAGTTCCATCTTGGCGGGGGCGTAGTCCTTCATGAAGCGCTCGCCCTTGTTGTTGAGCAGGTAGCCGCCTTCGCCGCGAGCCGCTTCGGTGATCAGCACGCCGCCGTGCACCACGCCCGTGGGGTGAAACTGCACCATTTCGGCATCCTTAAAGGGAATGCCTGCGCGCAGGGCAGCGGCTACGCCGTCTCCTGTGGCAATGTAGGGTGTGGAGGTGCGGTTCCAGAAAATGCGGGTATAGCCGCCGGTGGCAAGCACCACGGCCTTGGCGCGCACAGGGGCGATTTCGCCTGTGCGGATGTTGCGCAGCACGGCGCCTTCGCAGCGGCCATTATCCACGGCCACGTCAAGCAGCTCGTGATCCATGAGGAATTTGACGCCGTGGCTCAGGGCATCGTCCAGGCAGGTGTGGGCAACGATGTGGCCGGTCTTGTCGGCGGAGTAGTTGCAACGCACCTTGGACGCGCCGCCAAAGGGACGGGCCTTGACCTTGCCTTCAGCCGTGCGCGAGAAGGGCATGCCCAGATAATCCAGTTCAAGGATGGCGGGGCCTGCCTGCTCGCAGAATTTGAGCGTGGATTCCTGGTCAACCAGATAGTCGCCGCCCTTCACGGTATCAAAGCAGTGCAGCTCGTAGGAGTCACCCTTGCTGAAATCGGTGACGCCGTTGATGCCGCCTTCGGCCATACAGGTGGCGCTGCGCGAGGGCATGCACTTGCTGACCACAACCACGTTGAGTTTGGGATTTTTTTGCAGGGCTGCCACGGCGGCTCGCAGGCCAGCGCCACCCGATCCGATGATCAGGATGTCGCAGGTGGCCAGGGGGCCGACACCAGCGGCTGCGGCAAGAGCTTTTTCAATGCCGCTCATGTTCACCGTCAGCGCGCTGATGGTGATGCAGGCCGATTGCAGAAATTTTCTGCGGGTAAACTGCTGCGTCATAAGGGTTTCCTCAAAAGTAGGTGGATTTGCCGTCATTTCCAGCGGTTGTGCAAGAAATTACTTGTGCCGGAAAGGACGGCAAAAAACTGATTGATTGAGCAAAGAATAAAAGTATGCTCTGTTGATAGTGAAAAATAACACACCAAATCGCGCCAGAGCAACGCGGATTCTTGATTTGTAAGTTTTGAAACTTTTGTAAGTAATGAAATCGGTCGGGGCGGCGGGTACAAGGATGGGCCGCGGCGGAACTTTCAGCGCCGCATGTTTTGAGAACAGTCAAAAAAAGGAGACTCTTTGATAAAAGAGCCTCCTCATCATGTCGTTCAAGAGCTTATGCTGGCAGCAGCTAGAACCCCTGTTCCAGCGGCGGCCATACGAGCCAGTCGCCATCGTGCGGCGCACGGGGGCTGTTGCCGGGCTTGAGGTGCACCTGCCGCCCCTGCACGTCTATACGGCCCTGAGCCAGCCATTGGATTGCCTGAGGATAGATGCGGTGCTCCATCACATGGATGCGGCTCATGAGGTCGTCCTCGCTTTCGCCAGCGTTGACCGGCACAACGGCCTGAATCAGCACCGGGCCGCTGTCCACCTTTTCTTCCACAAAATGCACGGTGCAGCCGGAAACCTTGACGCCGTAATTGACGGCATCGGCACCGCCGTGCACGCCGGGAAAGCTTGGCAGCAGCGCCGGGTGGATGTTGATGACCCTTCCGGCAAATGCCTCAAGGAATACCGGGGTCAGCAGCCGCATATAGCCCGCCAGCACCACAAGCTCCGTCCCGGCTTCGCGCAGGGCTTCAACCATACGGGCGTCAAAGCTCGCGCGATCGGGAAAGCTTGTGTGATCCAGTACAAGGCAGGGAATGCCCGCCTTTTCCGCACGGCTCACAACGCCCGCACCGGGGCGGTTGCAGACGATCAGGGCAATGTTCACGTCCAGCACGCCCTGGGCGGCCTTGTCGATCATGGCCTGAGCGTTAGTGCCGCTGCCGGAGGCCAGTATGGCGATATTCAGGGGCATGTCTTATCTCGCAAAGTACGTTTTCAGGGCGTCCACCAGTGCCGGGATGGTGTAATCCATGGGCATGATGTTGCAGGTAAGGCCGTTTTTTTGCAGCGTTTCTGCCGTTACCGGGCCGATGGCGGCCAGCTTCACTTCCGGGTGCATCTTGAGGATTGCAGCCGGGATAAGGGAGAGGAAGTTCTCCACCGTGGAGGAGGAGCCGAAGGTCACGCAGTTCAGGGTGCCAGCGTTGATGCGCTCGAGCACTTCGTCCCTTTTGTGCGCGGCGGGTACGGTTTCGTAGGCGGAAATAACGTCCACCACGGCCCCTGCCTTGCGCAGTTCTTCGGGCAGCACTTCGCGGGCCTTGGCGGCGCGGGGCAGCAAAAAGCGCATGCCTGCCACGTTGCCGTTTTCAAGGGTCAGCAGCCCTTCAAGCACACCCTCGGCCATGTAGCGCTCGGGAATGAAATCGGGGGTGATGCCGCGTTCGGTCAGGGCATCGGCTGTGGCGGGGCCGATGGCGGCCACCTTGCAGTTGCCGAGCGCGCGGCTGTCCTTGCCCGCCTTTGCCAGCCGCAGCCAGAAGTGCTTTACGCCGTTGACCGAGGTAAAGATAACCCAGCGGTAGCTGGCAAGATTGCCCAGAGCCGCGTCAAGTTCCGCATAATCGGCCAGAGGGCTGATTTCAATGGTGGGGCACTGGATGACCTCGGCCCCCAGCGCCGTAAGGCTCTGGGCGAGGCCGCTGGCCTGCTCGCGCGCGCGGGTCACAACAATGCTGCGGCCAAACAGCGGCTTTTTCTCAAACCAGCCAAGGGTGTCGCGCAGGCCGGCAACCTTGCCCACAAGAATGACCGAAGGATTGGTGAATTTGGCTTCTACCGCAGCCTGAGGCAGACGGGCCAGGGTATCCACAAGGCTGCGCTGGTAGGGCGTGGTGCCGCGATAGATAAGCGCCGCCGGAGTGTGCGGGTCCATGCCGGCTTCAAGCAGGTTGCGGGCGATGTCTGGCAGGTTTTTCATGCCCATCACAAAAACCAGAGTGGAGGCGCTGGCGGCAAGGGCCTCCCAGTTGTGCACGGAGCCTGGCTTGTCGGGATTTTCGTGCCCGGTGATAATGGTCACGGAAGAGGCAAAATCCCTGTGAGTCACGGGAATGCCCGCATAGGCGGGGGCGGCTATGGTGCTGCTGATGCCGGGCACTTCTTCAAAGGGAATGCCTGCAGCCGCCAGTTCCTCGCCTTCCTCGCCGCCGCGCCCAAAGATATATGGGTCGCCGCCTTTCAGGCGGGCCACAACGTTGCCTTCCTTGGCCTTGTCCACCAGAAGGGCGTTGATCTGATCCTGCGGCAGGGCGTGGTTGCCCGCCACCTTGCCCACATAGATTTTTTCCGCATCGGGGCGGGCGTAAGAGAGCAGGCTGTCGTTTGCCAGGGCGTCGTATACCACCACATCGGCGGCGGCCAGGGCGTCACGCCCCTTGATGGTCAGCAGGCCCGGATCGCCGGGTCCGGCTCCGATGAGAAATACCTTCATTATACGCCTCCCCTGGCGAGATCGAGCAGCGTACGCGCGCCAAAGGCCGTGGGCCCTGCCGGAGCAAGGGGTGTGGCCTTGGCGGCCCAGTCTACCCCGGCAATGTCCAGATGGGCCCAGCGCACGCCCTCTTGAATAAAGTGTTGCAAAAAGAGCGCGGCGTTGATGGCCCCGCCTTCGCGCGGGCCCATGTGGCAAATATCGGCCACTTCGCTTTTGAGCGATTCAACATAGGGCTTCCACAGCGGCAGGGGCCAGTATTCTTCGCCGCAAGCGCCGCCTGCCGCGCGGATACGCTCTGCAAGGTCGGCATCGTCGCTGAACAGACCCGCAAGCTGGGTTCCCAGCGCAACGGCGCAGGCCCCGGTGAGGGTGGCAATATCAACCACAGCAGCCGGAACCCATGTTTTTTGGGCATAGGCCAGCGCATCGCACAGGGCAAGGCGGCCTTCCGCATCGGTATTCTGGATTTCAACGGTGTCGCCATTGGCGGCGCGCACCACATCGCCGGGGCGCATGGCGCGGCCACCGGGCATGTTTTCAGCGCAGGCCAGCAGGCCCACTACGCGGCGGGGCGCGTCTTCCTGCGCAAGGGCCGCCACCGTGGCCAGCACCGTTGCGGCGCCGGTCATGTCGGCCTTCATCTGGTGCATGTTTGCGGCGGGCTTGAGGCTGATGCCGCCCGTATCAAAAGTGATGCCCTTGCCCACAAGCACGAGGGGCTTGTCCTGTTCATGCCCGGCAGGAGCGTGCTCCAGCACGATGAGGCGGGGCGGACGGCCCGAACCCTGGCCCACGGCCATGAGGCAGCCCATGCCTTCCTTTTCCAGATCGGTTTCGTCCAGCACGGTGCAGGCAAAACCTTTTTCGCGCGCCAGTTCCTGCGCTTTCTGGGCCAGCATTTCGGGGTAGAGCAGGTTGGGCGGCGTGGTGGCAAGGTCGCGGGCCAGGCTCACGGCCCAGGCGGCGTTTTCACCCCTGCGGGCGGCGGCGTGGGCGGCGTCCGGCACTTCCTGGCCGTCAAAGGCCACGGCCAGCCACTGCGGATCGGCGGTTTCGTCCTCATCGGCCTTTTTGAGGGCCGTAAAGCGGTACAGGGCAAGCTGGGCGGCGCATACGCATTCTTCCACCAGCCGTTCGCGGCCTCCGGGCAGTTTTGCCAGAGCCGGTTCGGGCAGCACTATGGACGTGTAGCCCTGCTTGCGGCACAGTTGCACTGCGGCGGCAATGGCCTTGCGGATGTCGCTGGTGGAGACCTTTTCCCTCGGGCCAAGGCCCACGGCCAGCACACGGGGAACGGAAAGGTCGGGATGCCCGTGCAGAAGGGCCAGTTCGCCCGTCTTGCCCTTGAAGTCGCGCAGGGCAGGGGCTATGACCAGCCAGGGAGCAACCTTGTCCAGTTCAGGAACCTGCTCAAGCAGGGCTTCGTCCTGGCAGACGGGGGCCAGCAGAACGTCCCCTTTCCATTGTTCCGGTCCGAGATTCTGAAAGCGTATATCCATAGAGCTGCGTCTCCTGAAAGTGCGTTGCGTACAGGCCGCCAGCGCGGTGAAGGGTGCGGCAGAAGGCCGCAGGGCGCTTGCGCCGTGTTCCAATTGGTGAATATACTTCGCCGCCGCGTTTTTGCCAAGGGCGGGCAGCCGCCTGCGCGCGGAATTCCCGGCACGGCGGCGGATGCGGGCATATTCCTTGCAGACTTTGTTCATATCTGTTGCCAGTGGGCTGCAACGCTGGTTTTTTCTTTGTTCCGCAGGATGTTACGCGCAGGCGGAGCGTCGTTTTTTTGTCACTCACAGGATCGCTTATGCTGCTTTACATACATGTTCCCTTTTGCTCCACGCGCTGCCGCTACTGCGCATTTCATTCAAGCCCGCTGGGGCGCGGCGTTGATGCGGCCAACTCCCCTGCCGTGCGCGACTACGTGGATACCCTGTTCCTGGAGCTTGCCCACTGGGGCGACCAGCTTGGCGGCAGCGAGGTGCAGTCTGTCTTTTTTGGCGGGGGGACGCCCAGCCTGCTTTCACCGCGCATCATCGGCCTGACCATGGAGCGCATAAACAAGTATTTCAGGCTCGTGCCCAAGGCCGAGGTGACGCTTGAGGCCAATCCGGAATCCCTGCGCGGCGGGCACCGCGCGGCCCAGTATCTGGATGCGGGCATCAACCGCCTTTCCATCGGCGTGCAGAGCATGGACGAAGGCATGCTGCGTCTGCTGGGCCGTCCACACAAGGCGCAGGACAGTCTGCACGTGGCCTTTCTGGCGCGGGAGGCGGGCTGCGCCAATATCAACCTTGACCTCATGTGGGGTTTGCCGGGGCAGAGCGTGCGCCAGTGGCTGCAAACGCTCAAGGATGTTATCCGCATGACTCCCGACCATATTTCCGCCTACGGCCTCACGCTTGAGCCGGGAACCCCGCTGGAGCTTGATGTGGAAGAAGGCCGCCTGACCCTGCCGCCGGAGCGCGACCAGAACATCATGTTCATGGAAGGGGCAGCCATGCTTGAGCAGCACGGCTACCTGCACTATGAAATTTCCAATTTCGCCCGCATGGGTTTTCAGTGCCGCCACAACATGGGCTACTGGGAGGGGGAAGACTATCTTGGTCTTGGCCCTTCGGCCACGTCCACCATCAACAACCGCCGCTGGACAAATCCTTCAAGTCAGGCTGCCTGGAACGCCCGCACCCGCGAGGGCAAACTGGCCCAGACTGTGGAAGAACTCACGCCTGAAACGCGCGTGCTCGAGCTTTTGATGCTGCGCCTGCGCACGGCGCGGGGCCTGCGCGTAAAAGAATACCGCGAGATGACCGGGCGCGACTTTGTGCGCGATCACCAGCGGCTGGTGCAGGCCCTGCACGAAAACGGGCTTATCCGCATCCGGCAGGGCTATCTGCGGCTGACCCGCAGCGGCATGCTGGTTTCCAACTCCATTCTCAGCAATCTGTTTGCCCGCACCCGCGAGGTGCTCAAGCAGGCGGCGCTTTCTGGCGGGCTGAAGCCCCAGGCCGTGGAATCTCCCGAAGGAACAGCAGAGCCGAGCGCGCTGCACGAAGACAGCCCGGAAATCCGCCCGGTACGCTGGCCCAGCGCCTGATTTACGGTCAGGAGTGGGGCCGCTGTGCAGGCTTGCGCAAGGCCGGTGTTTACGCGGGGCAAAAATGCCACTAGTATGCGGCAGCCGGTCTTGACGGTACCCCCCTCCGTCTGCTCGGCTGATGCGAATTGCCCGCGCCCTTGCGCGGCTATGGCTGATCCTTCCCCGCCGTCTGCGGTTACGCGCGGCGCGGGACCAACCGATTTGGGCCTGTTTACGCTATGGCTCCTTTGCCCTCTGCTTGCGTCAGAAAGCCTTTTTATTCCAGTTGAGTACCTATGTGTACACTCCTTTCACAAAAAGGCTTCCACCCCTGGCAGGGAACAAAAGTTCTCACAGTGTCAGTAGCCCTGAGCGTCAACGAGAATACGGAGAGAGGGTATGCGTCAAAAGGATTTTGTGGTTTTAGGCGTTTGTTTGGCGGCGTTCGGTTGGCTGGCTTTTGGGCCCGGGGCGCTTGAGGGCTTTATCAGCCTGACTGCCCAGTATCCTTTTGGCATGAGCTTTCTCAAGTTTGCCATTCTGGCTACCCTTGGCGAATGCATTGCCCTGCGCATCACCACGGGCGTGTACAACAGGCCCGGATTTGGCGTTTTGCCCAAGGCGATTATCTGGGGTTTGCTGGGCATAGGCATCAAGATTGCCTTTACCGTGTACGGCGCGGGCACGTTCAAGCTGCTCAACGAAATGGGTCTGCTTTCGGGCGCACCCACGACCTTTGGCGCCAAGCTGCTCATGTCTTTTTCCATCAGCGTGCTTATCAATACGCTTTTCGCCCCGGTGCTGATGATTACCCACAAGCTCACCGACCTGCACATTGCGGCCACCGGCGGCACGCTCAACAGCCTGTGCACCAAGCCTGACGTGGCGGCCCTGTTCCGCACCATCGACTGGAATTCCATGTGGAGCTTTGTGCTCAAGAAGACCATTCCTTTCTTCTGGATTCCCGCGCACACCATCACCTTTATGCTGCCCGCCCATTTTCAGGTGGTGTTTGCGGCGGCGTTGGGCATTGCCCTGGGCGTGATTCTGGCCTTTGCGGGCCTGCGCGCCAAGAAGGCGTAAACAAAACAGAAAACCTTGCGGGTGAACTCCGCAAGATTGAGAACATAAAAAACGGCCACACCGCAAAAAGTGTGGCCGTTTTTTATGATGCATACGTCTGGCAGGGGGCGCTGCGAATCTGCCTACCTGCCCGTGCGGCATGCGCCAAGGTTCAGGCCCATTGCGAGGATGGCGGCGATGTTGCGCGCGGTTCTGCGCAAATTTTCATTGCCTTCGGTAAGGGCCTCGTCAATGGTGCAGGGGCGGTAGAGCACGCTTGAAACCGCGTCAATGCCGTGAGCAAACACGGCGTCCACATCGGCCCGCAGTGAACCGCCAATGGCTATAACCGGCTTGTTGTGGCGCTTTGCCACGCGGGCAACGCCCACGGGGGTCTTGCCAAAGGCCGTCTGCCCGTCAATGCGGCCCTCGCCGGTAACGACGATATCGGCATCGCGCACGTGCGCGTCCAGGCCCACGGCTTCGGTCACAATCTCGCTGCCGGGGCGCAGCCGCCCTTTCAAAAAGGCGAACATGGCAGCGCCCATGCCGCCAGCAGCGCCAGCGCCGGGCATGTCCGCCATGTCCACGCCGAGGTCGCGGCGCGCGATGGCCGCAAAGTTCTGCAAATAGCCGTCGAGCTGCTGCACCATTTCAGGCGTGGCCCCTTTCTGCGGGCCAAAAATGGCCGATGCGCCGCGCGGGCCGCAGAGTGGGTTGTCCACATCGCAGGCAACATCAATGACGCAGCTGGCAAGGCGGGCGTCAAAGTTGGACATATCTATGCGCGCAAGCCTGCCAAGGCCCATGCCGGTGGGCTCGATTTCCTGCCCCTGGCCGTCCAGCAGCCGCACTCCAAGGGCCTGAAGCATGCCAGCGCCGCCCTCGTTGGTGGCGCTGCCGCCAATGCCCAAAATGAACTTGCGCGCGCCAGCATCCAGCGCAGAGCGGATAAGCTGGCCTGTGCCGTAGCTGGTGGTATTGAGGGGGTTGCGCAAGTGGGGCGGCACAAGGGCCAGACCGCTGGCTGCGGCCATTTCGATCACAGCGGTTTTGCCGTCGCCGGTCAGGCCGTAAAAAGCATCCACGGGGTCGCCCAGCGGGCCGCGTACCGTGGTATCCACCCGGCGGCCTGCCGTGGCTTCCACCATAGCTTCCACGGTGCCTTCGCCGCCGTCCGCCACAGGAACCTTGACGTAGACCGCATCGGGGAAAACCTCGCGAAAGCCGGATTCGATGGAAAGGGCCACTTGCAGGGCAGACAGGCATTCCTTGTACGAGTCGGGCGCGATGACGATCTTCATACTACCTCCAGAACGGCAGGAATCTGCGGCGCGTTACGCGCCGCGATGCCCCAGCATAGGGCACAACTGGCCGAATGAACAGGTGCTGCGGGGACTGGCCTTATCTGCACCAACAACAAATGCCGACAGCCCGTGTGGGGGCCATCGGCATCTGTTGTTGCGGCACCATGTCGGAGAGGGTCGGCTGTGCCGTCTCAAGCTTTAAGACGCTCACTCCCGTGCGTAATAGCTTCGTGGCGGGGCCTGTTCGCACAGTTGCCAGAGCGATCTCAGAGTGAAATTGCTCTAGATGAAAAAGCCCGCCACGATGAGGATGGTGCAGCCCACAGCCCAGCAGATGGTGGTCGTGACCGACCAGATGCGGATCTGCTCGCGCACGTCCGAAACACCGAGCATGCGGGTGACAACCCAGTAGTAGCTGTCATTGAAGTAGGAGAAGATAAATGCGCCAGTGCAACAGGCCAGCGCCCCAAGGGTGGGATTGAGGCCAAGGGTTGCGGCCATGGGCGCAACGATGGAGGCCGATGTGACCATGGCCACAGTGCCGGAACCCTGCATAAGGCGCACAATGGTGGCGATGGCAAGCGGCAGGATGACCGCAGGCAGATGCATGGTGGCAATGAGGTTTGCCACATGCGTACCCGCGCCGCTGTCGCGCAGCACCATGCCCAGCGCGCCGCCGCCGCCCGTAACCAGCAGAATGATGCCCGCCTGCTTGACGGAGTCGTCCATCGTGTTGACCACGTCCTTGCGGCTCATGCCGTCGGTGAGGAAGAAGGCCGCGAAAACAAGGCCGATGCCCACTGCCACAACGGGGGAACCAAGGCCGTCAATGAGGTCAAACATCAAGCCCACGCGCTCAGCCTTGGGAACAAGGGCGGTGGTGAAGGTGCCAAGCAGGATGAGCACTACGGGAATAAGAATGGGTGCAAAGCTCTTCCAGGCCGAGGGCAGCTTGCTGTCGTCAGCGTCCATCCACTGGCCGCCCGCGCCAATGGCATAGGGCTGGTCAACAAAACCATCATCACTGTCCTGTGCGGGCAGGCGAAACACCTTGTTGCCGATGTAACGGGCATAGATGATGGAGGCGATGGTCAGGGGGATGGCCAGCAGCAGGCCGAACAGGATCATGTCGCCAAGGGGCACGTTGAAGTATTCCGCCGAGGCCACAGGGCCGGGAGTGGGCGGAATAAGGTGGTGGGTGATGACCAGCCCTGCCGCCAGCGCCACGCCAAGAGTTATGAGGCTTTTGCCAGTGGCCCGCGAAATGGCTTTTGCCAGCGGCGAAAGAATGACAAAACCCGAATCGCAGAAAATGGGAATGGACACGATAAAGCCCGTTGTGGCAAGGGCCAGTTCTTCGCGGCCTTTACCAAAAAGCTTCAGAAAAACCTTGGCCATGCGCTTGGCAGCGCCGGATTTTTCAAAGATGGCGCCCATCATGATGCCAAAGCCGATGATGATGCCGATGCTGCCCAGGGTGCCGCCAAAGCCCTTGGTGACAGAAGCGATAACCTTGCTGAAGGGCATGCCGCCCACAAGCCCCGTGACGATGGCGGCAATGATCAGCGCCGGGAAGGCGTGAATACGACTGTAAAGAATAAGACCAACCAGAACGCTGATGCCAACCACAAGGCCAGCAATCATCTGCCAACTGCCCACATCCATAGTTAACTCCCTTTTAAAAGTGCGTGCACGGCAAACCCTCGTTGCCGCACCGGCTTTATCCGGCGGCCACTGCCATACCCCTTTGCAGCAGTGGCCGAGCCCCGGATTTAATGTCTGACGAAGTTGGGCGCGTATTCCGCAGCAAGGCGGATGGCTTCCACCATGCTCACGGCGCTGGCCTTGCCTGTTCCGGCAATGTCAAAGGCCGTGCCGTGATCCACCGATGTGCGCAGAATGGGCATGCCCAGCGTGAGCGAGATGGTGCGTTCAAAATCCACCATCTTGGTCGCTATGTGCCCCTGATCGTGATAGAGCGAAAGCACCGCGTCCCACGCGCCCTTGAGGGCAAAGTGGAAGACCGAATCCGCCGGGTTGGGGCCGTGAACGTTGAAGCCCTGACGGCGGGCTTCTTCAATGGCCGGAACCACTTCAGCGTCTTCCTCATTGCCAAAAAGTCCGTGCTCGCCGCAGTGCGGGTTGAGGCCAGCCACCACCATGCTCGGATTTTTCAGCCCCAGCAGCTTGAGGGCGCTGGTGCAGCGGCCGATGTAGTCGAGCACGCGGTCTTTTTTCACAGCGCGGCAGGCATCAATCAGCGAGAGGTGACGGGTCAGGAAGAACACGCGCAGGTTGTGCACCTGAAACATGGTCAGCGGATCCTTGGTGCCTGTGAGGTCGCCAAAAATTTCGGTGTGCCCGATGTAGGGCACATGGGCTGCCTTGAGGGATTCCTTGTTGATGGGCGTGGTCGCCACGGCTGCGGCCTTGCCCGCCATTGTCAGCTCAATGGAGGCCTTGATGTATTCAAAGGCCGCCTGGCCGCACTGGGCCTGCACCTTGCCGTAGGCAAAGGAGGCCAGATCCACGTTGTCCATGTTGATGATGTTGGCAGCGCCCTCGCGCCAGCCGTTGAGATCCGCATCCACCTCGTTGAAGTCGAGGTCTGCCTTCATGATGGCGGCGGCGCGGCGCATGATTTCGGTATTGCCCACCACAAGCACATTGGCCATGTCGGTGACGGCGGCGTCAGCCAGCGAAGCGGCCAGAATTTCCGGCCCAACGCCTGCGGGGTCGCCCATTGGAGCGCAAATCAGGGGTTTCATTTCTTTCGTCCTTGTTGATTATGAACTGGTTTTGGTGCGGCGCAGCGCGTCAGGCGGGCCGCTTGCGGCTTGAAATCTTGGTGAACAGGTATTCCATGCACTCCACCAGGCTGTCTTTGTCGCCCACAAATCCGCCCTTGGTGATCATGGGCAGATCGGGGTGTTCGCCGCCGATGATGTGGCCATACACGGCAAGGGGCAGCACTTGATCGCGCACGGAAAATCCGCCTGCCTTCAGGGTGCGCACCACGGCTACCGTGACTTCTCCGCCTGAGGTGTAGAGGCCGCCGATGCCCAGTTGTTTTTGTTGCAGGGCCTCGCGCGTCACGGCGGCAAGGGCCGTGTTGATGCGCTGCGAAATATCGCAGGGCAAAATGCCAAGCCTGCGGGACATTTCTTCCATGGAAAAAACATCTTCCCTGCTGCCAGCCGTGCAGATGCCAAGAACCGTGGCCTCCTTGTGCGGGGCGCATACGGCCTTGAGCACCCGGTCGCATTCCTGTTGCCGCTCTGCCTCTCCAGCCAGAATTTTACGAACATCCATCGTTATGAGGTGGCAGGGATGGGCCAGGCGCAGGGCCTCAAGCTGGGTGCGGGTCAGTTCGCTGGTGCTGCCCACGGCAAGAAAAACACGGTTTTCAAACTGCGCGCGCGGGGCCTTGACGCGTACGGCGGCAAGCTCTGCCGTGAACGGGCCGGGATCAAGGGCAATCAGGGGATAGGGCGCACTGGCAAGGGCCTGAGCGATGGTGGTGATGTCTTCATCCGCCACGGCATCGCAGACCACGGCGCGACAGCCACGGGCGCGTGCGTCCTCAATGGTTTCGCGTACGGCGGCAGGCCCGGCGAGGATCCTGTCAAGCGGGACAAATCCGCAGGCAATGGCGCTCTGCTCTGCCACGATTTTAAGCACAGACGTATTGTTGACAGGGGTTGCCGCGTCCTTGGCAATGGGCGAGCGTTCCAACGGTATGCCGTGAACGATCTGGTATCCCCCCACGCATATGCGGCCCGATGTCGGGTAGGACGGCACCAGCACGGCCAGCGACTGCTGGTGCCCGTAGGTGTCGTCCATAGCCTTGATGGAGGCTTCCATTTCTGCCCCCACGTTGCCGCGCAATGTGGAATCCACCCGCTTTGAAACAAGGGCTGGATGTTCCCTGCAAAACATGCTCACGGCGTCGTACACAACCTGCCAGGCTTTTTGCTGTGGCAGCAGGCGACTTTCCGCATTAAGGGAAACCGCAGTGTAGGCAGAAAAATCTGCGGGGTTCCAGTGATCCGGCCCAAGGCAGGTGGCGCTGGAAAAGCCCTTGGCTGTGAGCAGGGCCCCGTTGGCATTGGCGCCCGTGAAATCATCGGCAATAACGGCAATATCCATAACAAACCTTGTCAGAAAAGGGTTATGCGTCGGCAATAATCAAATGGGCGGGCGCAGCTTCAAGGGCGGCGCGGGCTTCGGCGGTCAGGCCGCTGTCGGTGATGATGTGGTCAAAGCGTTCCACACCGGCCACCAGCCAGGGGCTGAACTTGGCGTACTTGGACGCATCCGCCAGCAGAAAGGTTTTGTCGGCGCTGGTCATGAGCTGACGCTTGTAATGCATCTTGGCGGAAGTGCTGGTGGTGATGCCGTGGTGGGCATCCCACACGTTGGTGCCCACAAAGGCCATGGTAAGGCGCAGGCCGCGCAGGTAGGCCACGGCATCGCTGTCGTTGCAGGCGCGGCTGACGGGATCGATAAGCCCGCCGGAAAGAAAGACGGAAATATGGTCGCAGCCAGAAAGCAGCAGGGCTATTTCCAGGTCAGGCGTGACAACGCCGAGGCTTGTGAGGGGCAGGGTGGGCAGCAGGCGGGCCAGCTCAAGGCTGGTGGTGCCCGCATCAAGGGCAATAAAGTCTTCGTTCTTGATAAACTGGCAGGCGGCGCGTGCTATGACCTGTTTGGCCTCAAGCATGGAAACGGCCTTGCGGGCGCGGGGAATGTCGTTGGCTTCAAAACTCAGGGGCACAGCCCCGCCCCAGGTGAGTTCAAGCTGGTTGCGTTCTTCCAGCACCTTGAGGTCACGGCGCACTGTCATGGTGGAAATGCCCAGCGCTTCGGCAAGTTCGCGTGTATTGACCGCGCCCCGGTTTTTGATGAGGCGGGCCATTTCTCTGCGGCGTTCTGCTGGCAACATGGCGGCTCCGGCGTGTGACGGGTGTGTGTTAATTTTGTTTCAAATTTGTTGTTTTGTGTTATGCTCCTGAAGGGGGATATCGTCAAGACGGGTGGGGTGATTTTGTGGATTAAACTCGTACTTTTTATCTATGTTATCAGAAAAATGTTGTTTTTTGTTAATTAGTGAGAGGTCAGCCAGGGCACTGTGTTCCGCCTCCCCGCCGGGGCAACAAAAAAAGCCCGGAGAATCCCTCCGGGCTGGAAAAAGCGCGTCTGCCGCTCCTGTGCCGTATTGCCTGCGGCAGAACGCAAAAAGGCCGCCGGGCACATGATCCGGCAGCCTTCTGCTAGGGTTTACGCGGGCGGGGTAGACCCGCGCTGGCTATGCGTTGCCGAAGAATGGGGGGCGGCGCGTCTGCGCATCGCCGCTGACCCGGAAAATCTGTACCGTATACTGATCTTTGCCGCTGCACATGGGGCAGCCGTCTGTGACCAGCATGCAGGAAGAATCGAGTTCAAGGGGGTCAATGCCCGCCAAGCTGAGGATATGGGTGGCCTTGCCCTGCTCCCACATGACGGGTGAGCCGCAACGGGCGCACTCAACATAGAGCATTTCAGGGTCAAAGCCTGCGGGCACGGGGGTACCGCGCAGCGGTTCGGCAATGGCTTTCAGTGTGTTGCTGTACATAGAAACCTCCCGGCTTGCTTTGCGTGTTGCCAGAAGCCTGGCCGCGCGCATACGCAGCCTCGTCTTCCATACATAAGCACAGCGTGCGCCGAGGCAAGCCCTGCCACGGGAATTTATTCTCCACGCGCAGCCGCGCATGCGCCGCAGTCGAGGCCGCTTGCCTTGTGGAGCGCGCCCGAATACACTGGGCCTATGTCTGAAAAACATCGTCATATACGTTTGCTACCGCCTGAGTTGCGCAATCAGATCGCCGCAGGTGAAGTGGTGGAGCGCCCTGCCAGCGTGCTCAAGGAGCTGGTTGAAAACAGCCTTGACGCCGATGCCGCGCAGATCGACGTTTGCCTTGAAAACGGCGGGCAGAGCCTTATCAGCGTGCAGGACGACGGGTGCGGCATAGCCGCAGCCGATCTGGAACTGGCCGTCACCCGGCACGCCACGAGCAAGATTGCCAGCCTGTCTGACCTTGAGCACATCAGCTCTTACGGTTTCAGGGGCGAGGCCCTGCCGAGCATTGCTTCGGTTTCCCGGTTTTCCATAACCTCTGCGGTGACTGACCCAGACGGCCAGACACAGGCGCACAGGGTTGAGGTGGAGCACGGCTTGCTGACGGTTTCCGCCCCGGCGGCCCTGCACCGGGGAACGCGGGTGGAAGTGCGCGATCTTTTTTCCAACATACCAGCACGCTTGAAATTTTTAAAGACCCCATCCACAGAGTTCAAACGTGCGCAGGACTGGCTGGCCCGACTGGCGCTGGCCCGCCCCGCCGTGGGCCTGAGCCTGAGCTCCGGCGAGCGCGAGGCTCTGCGGTTTTTACCGGGGCAAAGCCTTTCCGACCGCCTTGGCGTGCTCTGGCCCCGGCTGATTGTGGAGGCCCTGCGCCCCTTTGACGGCACCCGCCACGGTATCCGCGTGCGCGGTCTGGCCGCCTTGCCCAATGTGAGCCAGCCGCGCGGCGACCGCATGCTGTTTTACGTCAATGGCCGCTCGGTGACGGACAAGCGCCTGCTGGCTGCTGTGCGCGAGGCCTACAAGGGCCGCATGACCAGCCGGGATTATCCGCAGGTAGCACTGTTTGTGGAGATGGACCCGGCGGAAGTGGACGTGAACGTGCATCCCGCCAAGTCTGAAGTGCGTTTTCGGGATGAGTCCGCCGTGTTTTCTGCCGTGCTGCATGCCGTGCAGGGGGCGCTGCTGACCTCCTACGATGTGGCCGAAAATCTTTGGCCGCATTCGTCTGAGGGTGACACTGCGGAAAGCCCTCTTGAAGCTTCTGCCCAACAATCAGCCCCGCGTCCGCAGGGTTTTTGGGGCAGGCTGGACAACCCGCCTCTTATTAAGCCGCAGGAGCGGGACGACAGGCCGGACGAGGAATCCTCGTGGCAGGCCCGGTTGCCCGAATCAGACGCAGGCCCGGACAGTGCGGCAAACTGGTGGGGCGACTCTGTTCAGAGTGATGCGGCATCTGCGCATGAGCCAGCGCCCGCGCAGAAAGAAAGCGCCCTGTTTGTTGCCGCGCCGGAAGATGTATCAGGCCTTGCGGAAGCCGCCTCTGCCTATGCGCACCAAACTCCTGATTCTGTCCCGTATCAGGCTGCAGATACGGCGAACGAGCACAGTGGAGACATTTTCCCGCCCGCGCAGGAACGCCAGCCCTTGAGCGTTGGGCAGTTTGCCTACCTCGGGCAGGTGGCGCTGACCTATCTGGTGCTGCGGGACGCATCCGGCGCGTTGCTGCTGCTCGACCAGCATGCGGCGCACGAGCGAGTGCTGTATGCCCGCCTGCGGCGCGGGGGATTTGCCGGGTCTGGTCAGTTGCTGGCCCTGCCGCTGGATCTGCCCCTGCACCCGGCTGAAACGGAACGTTTTTTTGAACTGCGGCCCCGGCTGGAATCTCTGGGCTTTGCCCTTGAGGTCAGCGGCGGCAACTTGCGCGTCAACGCCATGCCCCCGGTACTCTCCCGCGCCGAAGCCAGGGATTTTTTGCGTGAGGCCCTTGCCGGGCGCAAGGACGATCTGGCCGACATGTTCATATCCATGTCGTGCAAGGGGGCCATCAAGGCTGGGCAACGTCTTGCGGATGACGAGGCCGCGGGGCTGTTGCAGCAGTGGCTGGAAACGCCCGACCGGGAATACTGCCCGCATGGCCGCCCCTGCGTCTTGCGCTGGGACGCCGCCGAACTGGAGAAGATGTTCAAGCGACGGCAGTCATAAGGGGAAAAGCCGTCAGGCACGGCATCTCATTTCTTGCGCATAAAACAGCGGGCGGCTCTCCCATGAGAACCGCCCGCTTTGCTGTTTATTCGCTGGCTTCGTCAACCAGATAGACAATGGAATAGTAGGGAATGCCGCCGTGCAGCGAGAGGCCGATCTGGCAGGTGCGGCTGGATGAATAGCCCACCTCGCAGGTGCTTACCTGCATGCGCAGGCCCTTGAGCGCGGCCTCGTTGAGTTCGGGATGGGTAAAACCACGGTCGCCCGCCCAGCCGCAGCAGTTGATGCCGTCCGGCACCACCACGGTTTCGGCGCACTTGCGGGCCAGTTCTTCCAGCTTGCCCTCAAGGCCCATCTTGCGCATGGAGCAGGTGGCGTGCAGGGCCACGGTCTTGGGCAGTTTTTTGAGCTTGAGCGTGTCCATGAGGTTCTCAAGGATAAACTGCACAGGTTCCATGAGCTTGATGCTGGGGTCGAGGGTCTGCTTCATGTGCAGCAGGCAGGGGCTGGTTTCGCACAGCACGGGGTATTCGCCATTGTTGCTGGCCTGCCGCAGGGCCTTTTCCAGCTCCTGCTCTTTCTTGTGGGCGGCGTCTGCGAGGCCCTTGCTGGCAAAGGCCATGCCGCAGCACAGCTTGTCCAGATTGTTGGGCAGAATGACGTCATACCCGCCCTTGAGCAGCACGCTGATGACGGCTTCCGGCTCTGTACGGCGGTCGCTGTGCTCCTCGCCGGGGCCCATGTTGCGGGCGATGCAGCTGGGGAAGTAGACGACCTTCTTGGCATTGCCCGAGTACGGGGTGGGCAGATAGACCGAGCCCCCGCCCTTGGGCATGTTTTTGTTCCACAGCGGCACCTTGTTGAAGGTCAGGCAGCGCAGGAGGCGCGAGCCGTCGCGCATGATGGTGGTGCCAAGGGCGCGGTGCAGGGCGTCCACGCTGTTAAGCGCAATGGACATGGCCTTGCAGGTTCCCGCAAAGTGGTCGGCAATGGAACCGGCAATTTTTTTGCTGAGCGAACCGGCGTCCTTTTTGCGCAGGCTCTTGATGAACACGCCCGTATCCACGCCCGCAGGGCAGCGGGGGCGACACAGGCTGTCTGTGGCGCAGGTGGCCTTGCCCATGTATTCGTAGCCCTTTTGCAGCGTTTTCAGCTCGCTGCTATCAGGGGCAACCTCGCGCAGGCGGCAGATTTCGCGGTATACGGTGATGCGCTGGCGCGGCGTGAGCGTAAGATCGCGCGAGGGACAGACAGACTCGCAGAAGCCGCATTCCATACACTTGTCCACCAGTTCGTCGGCGGGGTGCAGGGGCTTGAGATTTTTGAGATGCCCCTGCGAATCGCTGTTGAGCAGCACGCCGGGGTTGAGGATGTTCTTGGGGTCGAGCAGGCTCTTGATGCTCTTCATGATGGCGTAGGCCTGACTGCCCCACTCCAGCTCCACAAAGGGCGCGATGTTGCGGCCAGTGCCGTGCTCCGCCTTGAGCGAACCATCGTACTTTTCCGTAACCAGCTTGCAGAAGTCTTCCATGAATCCCTTGTAGCGGGCCACTTCTGCCGGAGCGCCAAAATCCTGCCAGAAAACAAAGTGCAGGTTGCCGTCGCGGGCGTGGCCGAAGAGCGGGGCCACCGTGTAGCCGTGGCGGGCAAAAAGCTCCTGCAGGTCTGTGGCGGCCTCGCCCAGCCTGTCGAGGGTGAAGGCCACGTCTTCAATGACAATGGAGGTGCCCACGGGCCGCATGCCGCCCACCGAGGCCAGAATGCCCTTGCGGATGAGCCACAGCTTGGTGAATTCCTCGGGTTTGTCGGTAAAGGCGTAGGGCCGCACAAAGGTCACGTTGCTGAAAGCCGCATTGATGGTGGCAATGTTCTTTTCAAGCTGTTCGTGGGTGGCGGCACGGGTTTCCACAAGCAGGGAACAGACGTCGTCGTCCAGGGTTTCCAGCCCTTCGGGCAGGCCGGGGGTGCCTTCCACCGAGCGCAGGGATGCCCTGTCCATAAGTTCCGCAGCAGCAACGGGCAGGGTTGCCACGGCAGAAGCCAGATCACAGGCGGCCTTGACCGTGGGCAGGAGCAGCAGGGCAGATGCCTTGAAGGGGGCCTCCTCCACCGTGCGGTAAGTCACTTCGGCAATAAAACCCAGCGTGCCTTCGGAGCCGACCATGACGTGCTGCAAAATTTCAAAGGGGTCTTCGTAATCCACCAGAGCGTTGAGGCTGTAGCCTGTGGTGTTCTTGATCTTGAACTTGCGGCGGATGCGGTCGGCAAGCTCGGGATTGTCCATGATCTGTTTGCGCAGATCGGCAAGGCCGTTGAGAATATGGGCATGGGTTCTGGCAAAGGCGGCGCGGCTTTTGGCGTCCGCCGTGTCTAGCAGGGTGCCGTCTGCCAGCACCATGCGCGAGGAAACAACGGTTTTATAGGAGTTGTCGGATGTGCCGCAGCACATGCCGCTGGCATTGTTGGCAAAGATGCCGCCGATAAAGCAACTGTCGATGGAGGCCGGGTCAGGCCCGATTTTTTTGCCAAATTCCGCCAGAATCTTGTTGGCCCCGGAGCCGATGATGCCGGGTTGCAGGGTGATGCGCTCGGCGTTTTCGCCCACGCGCCAGTTGCGCCAGCCCTTGCCTATGCGCACAAGGACGGAATCGGACACCGCCTGACCGGACAGGCTGGTGCCTGCGGCGCGAAAGGTCACAGGCACGCGCATGCGGTCGGCCAGAGCCACCAGTTGCACCACTTCGGCCTCGTCCAGCACGTCCACCACGATCTTGGGGATCAGGCGGTACACGCTGGCGTCTGTGCCGTAGGCCAGCAGGCGCAGGGGATCAGTATGGATGCGGTCTTTGGGAATAAAGTCCAGAAGGGCTTCTTTGAATTCTTTGTAGGGAGAAGCAAGCATGGACAAACCTCCGTGGCGGTTCATGCCGTCATTGGGTGGGCGCTTAAAATAGCGCTGGGCGGGGAATTACTGCCGTTGAAACCTGGATGGAATCCCGGCATTTCTGCAAATGCGGGATGTGCTGATCTGGAGATGACAATAGATTACCAATAACAATTCTCGGCTCGGATTGCTACTGTTTTACAATCAAAAAGCACTTCGGCCTGCGCAATCCTTGTGCCCCTGCCGCCCCTGCGTTACAAAAAAGAAAAACAGTTTGCTGATTTGATTTACAGCACTCCAGCGCCTGCCGCTGGGGTTACTGGCGTTTTTGCGTATCGGTTTGAGCATGCGGGATGTTACGGTCTGATTTTTTATGGAGGTTCCATGAAGCGGCTGATCGTCTTATGCTGTGTCTCTCTGGCCCTGCTGCTGCCTCAGGCAGCCCTTGCCTGCACCACCTTTATTGTCACCAAAGGAGCCAGCGCCGATGGCTCCGTGATGGTAAGCCATTCTGACGACAACGATCTCAACGACCAATCCATTGTGTACGTTCCCGCCCGCGACTGGCCGGAAGGCGCGCAGCGCCCCGTGTACGATTCCGCCGTGGCGGTGAAGGAAAATCCCGCCACCAATACCTTTCTTGTCCCCCGCCTTTCCGACCCCAAGCGCGCGCCGGGCTATAACCACCCGGATACGCCGCGCACGATTGCCATCGGCTTCATCCCTCAGGTGCGGCACACCTTTGCCTATATTGACGGCAACTACGCGATCATGAACGAGCATGGCCTCATGTTTGGCGAATGCACGGATGGGGCGCACAATACCTGCACGGCAGAGCCGGGCAAGCGCATTTTCTATTCGTCCGAGCTGGCGCGCGTGGCGCTGGAGCGCTGCAAAACCGCCCGCGAGGCCATTGAGCTGATGGGCGCGCTCATTGAGCAGTATGGCTACTACGGGACTGGCGAAACCCTGCCCGTGGCCGACAAAAACGAAGCCTGGGTTATGGAAATGGCCCCCTCCCCGTCGGGAACAGGGGGCTTGTGGGTAGCCCAGCGCGTGCCGGACGGCCAGTTTTTTGTGGCGGCCAACGAATTTCGCATCCGCGACATCACGCCCGACAACCCCGACCAGATGTACGGCAAAAGTCTGTTTGCCACGGTGGACAAGTACAATATGCGCAGCCCCAAGGACGCGTCCAAGCCTCTGGACTGGCTGACCACCGTGAGCGATGGTGAGTATAACCACCCGTATTATTCGCTGCGCCGCGTGTGGCGGGCGCTCTCTCTGGCGGCTCCTTCGCTGAAACTGCCCGCATGGGTGGAAAGCGGCGCAACACGCGCCTATCCTTTTTCCGTCAAGCCGGACAAGCTGCTGAGCCTGGACGACATCAAGCGCATGCACCGCGACCACTACGAAGGTACGGAATTCGACCTCACCAAGGGCACTGCGGCGGGGCCGTTTGGCAATCCCAACCGCATTATCGGCCCCAAGGATCCCAGCGGCGACGTGAGCCCGACCACCAAGCTTGAAGGCGCGTGGGAACGGCCCATGGGCATGTACTATGTGGGCTACACGACCATTGCGCAGTATCGGCCCGATGTGCCGGAACCGCTCGCGCTGGTGTGCTGGGTTGCGCTGGCTCCGGCGGCGGAATCTGTCTTTGTGCCGCTGGCGGTCGCCCCCATGCCCGCAGGCTACGAACAGGGCGACACCCGCCGCTTTGCCAATGATTCCGCATGGTGGGCCTATTCCCTGGTGAGCGATTACGCCAACATCCGTTACGACCTGATTTCTCAGGAGATTCAGACCAGAGCCGCCAGCATGGAAGCCGCCTTTGCCGCCCGCGTAGCAGGGCTGCAAAAGGAACTGGCCCCCAAGGCGGCATCATCCCCGGCGCAGGCGCAGGCTGCCTTTGCCAAGGCCCTGCGGGCACAGGCAGAGGGCGCGTTGCGCGACTGGCGAGAATTTTTCCCCCAACTGGTGGCGCGGCACTGTCAGGGTTTTCTCAACAGCCCGGACAAAATGGCCCAGAACATCGGCTATCCCGATGCATGGCTGCCCCGCACCAACTATTCCACCGGCCCGGTCTCGTACAAAAAGCCCCGGCAGTAGGCTTCGCAATCTGCCAAACCCCAGGAGGATGCGTGTATGTACTGTAATCGTCGGCGTTTCCTGCAATCAATGGCTGTGACGGGCGCGGGACTGTGCCTGCCCTCGCTCACGTGGGCAGGTTTTGACCCCCTGTGGAAGCCTGGCTCCGTGTGCGTCAATCCCATTGATGTGACCGTGTTCGAGATGTTCAAGATCGGCCCTGGCCCCTCCAGTTCGCACACCATCGCGCCCATGTCGGCGGGTAATGATTTTATCCATTTGTGCGCCCAGTTGCCGCAGGAGCAGCTTGCCCAGGCGGACGCCGTCAAGGTGCATCTGTACGGCAGCCTCTCGGCCACGGGCAAGGGGCACGGCACTGACCGCGCCGTGGCGGCGGGCCTGCTTGGGCAAAAGCCCGATGAATGCAAGGCCGAATTTCTGGACAACCTTTTTGTAAAACCGGACGACACCCGCACGGTGGTACTTGGCCCGGCCCGGATTCCGCTCAAGGATTCGGACGTGATCTTTGAGCAGGGCACCATCGAGGCTCCGTTCAGCAACGTGCTGATTATCGAGCTGCTGGGCAAGGGCAAGCAGCTTGCCTCGCGCGAATACTATTCCGTGGGCGGCGGATTTTTGCAGTGGAAGGGCTGGAAGGCACCGGACAAAGGCAAGCCCGTGCATGCCTTTGATTCCATGAACGGCCTGCTTGAAATCGTGAAGAACACGGGCAAGAGCATCCCGCTCATTATGCTGGAAAACGAAATGTCCATCACCGGGCAGTCGGAACAGAACATCCGGCAGGGCGCGCAGCGCATCATCCACGTGATGGACAGTTGCGCCGCCACGGGCCTTGGGCTGGAAGGCAAGCTCAAGGGGCCGTTTGGCCTGGAGCGTCGGGCCAAACTCATGCTGGAGCAGGCCGCCAGCTCGCCGGAGCCAGCCGACGCCTTTGCGGCGCGGCTGTCGGCCTACGGGCAGGCCGGGTCGGAAGAAAACGCCATGGGCCACCCCATTGTGACAGCGCCCACGGCGGGTTCGGCAGGGGTTATGCCTGCGGTGGTGCACATGCTCATCAAGGAGCGCGGCAAAACAGAGGCCGACCTTGTGGACGGCCTGCTGGTGGCCTCCATGGTGGGGACGCTTATCAAGCGACACGCCAGTGTGGCGGGCGCGGATGTGGGCTGTCAGGGCGAGATCGGCTCGGCCTCAAGCATGGCGGCTGCCATGCTGTCGCAGGTCATGGGCGAAACGCCCGATGTGGTGGAAAATGCAGCGGAATTTGCGCTGGAGCACCATCTGGGCATGACCTGCGACCCTGTGGGCGGCTATGTGCAGATTCCCTGTATTTCGCGCAACGCCATGAGTTCCGTGAAGTCGTGGAACGCCTGGATGATGGCCCGCACCGGGCAGGGCACCAAGCACCCTGTGGGGCTTGATCTCTGTATCCGCACCATGAACCAGACAGGCCGAGACATGAAGGACGACTACCGCGAAACTGCGCGCGGCGGGCTGGCATTGTTCTATACGCAGGGGTGCTAGAAACCCCAACGTCTTTTGCCTTCAAGGCAACGCTAACAGCCCGTTTCTGCGCAGGTTTGCTCCTAAGAGTGCTATCCCTGTTCAGAAGCGGGCCGTTTTCTTGCCTGAGAGTTGGGGGCATATGACTCAAGCGTATGGTCGTGGCAGCGTTTACGTCCGCGATTTCAACCATGTGCTGATCTCGCGTCCAAATTCCGCAAAATCTTCAATATGCGTATGCGCCACGGCGTAGACCACATTCCAGTCCAGGCTGGTGTATTCATGCACTGCGATATTGCGCAGGCCCACACCCTTGGCGAGTTTGCGCGCCACAGCCTCGGAGAGTACCCCCTGCCGGTGCAGCAGCAAAAAGGCCTCCGCCATCGTTGAAGGCACCGCCGGGGAGTCGGCAAGGATGCTGGTGGCAATATCAATGCTGATCTGCACAGCGCGTTGCAGGTTCAGAATGAGAATGTCCTGGAGGTCAAAATCCTCTGCGAGTTGCTGCGCATTTGCCGGGGTTTTCTGACGGATGCGCTCCATGCAGCGCTGGAGTGAAACAAGCTTTGTCTTGATGACATCCGTATCCATCAGAACCCCCGTTCCAGATTTTTTTCAATGATTCTTTGGCGCAGCGGCTCCATGTCCGCCTGATCAAAAAGCATGCGCTTGAGCAGCATGGCATGGGCGGTGTCTGAACGCTTGAGGGCCAGTGTGCCTGTGGTCAGCACCTGACGTAAAATCAGCCCCCAGGCAGTGGACAGGTCAACAAGGTCAACCTCGCGCTTCACGACAAGGCTAAGCTCTGCCATGAGTTCAAGCCGCGCCTCGGGCGAGAGTTGAGATGCCGCAAGTACAGCCACGTCCACATCGCTGTCGGGCCGCAGCGCGTCACGGGCTGCGGAGCCGAACACGAACGCCAGCTGAATTTCAGGATGGGGCGCAAGCGTTCTTGCTACTTGTTGGATGAGAGCGGTTGTCATGCTGCGTTCCAGTATTGCGGTGGTTGCTGCAACATAACAATCAATATGCGGGATGACCAGTCTGGCAAAGAAGCGAACAATTCATGGTAGTTGAATAATTATCAGGGGTGGGGCTTAACTACGTTGGTAACTAATTATGCTAACCAGTACGCTTGTATATAATTTAGCGTATTTCAGGGGTAGAGTATAGACATTGCGAAATAAATTTGTTGTGGTGCCAACATCTGCGCACAAAAGTAGTCCAAGGCATAGGTGAACCATGTACCTCTCAGACATCAGAATATGGAACTTTAGAAAATTTGGTCAATCCGAAAAAGAGGGAGTGACTCTTCCCGGAGTTCACATCCCATTTAATGAAAAATTGAATGTTCTCATTGGTGAAAATGACGCCGGAAAATCTGCTATAGTTGATTCCATCCGGTTAGTCCTTGGAACACAAAGTCGAGAATGGTTTTATATCGATGAAAGTGATTTTCACTTTGATGGAGTCCATCGCGCAGACTCTTTCAAAATTGAATGTTGTTTTAAGGGATTCACAGTCCGAGAGGCTGCGAATTTTTTAGAATGGATAGATATCATAGAGAGTAATGGGGAACCAGAATATTCACTCACAGTCACCTATTCTGCTCAATATACTCCCGAGAAGATACTAAGGGAGTTGAGGGCTGGATCAGATATAGAGGGCGCTTCACTCCCCCTTGCAGCTCAAGACTTACTGAGAGTGATTTATCTCAAGCCATTGCGCGATGCAGAAAATGAACTAACGCCAGGACGTAATTCTAGGTTAGCCCAAATTCTTAAAGCTCATCCTGCATTTCATAAGAATGTTGGTGAAAATCATGCGCTAGAAACAATAGTAGGTGAGGCTAATAAAAAAGTAGAGGAGCACTTTACAGAAGCTGGCGATGAGAAGGCTGCTAAACTTCTAGCGACAATTAATAGTCATCTTTCAAACTTTTTTTCTCCTAATGATAAGCACGAATCAAATATAACGATTTCTGGCAGTGCGCTGCACGACATTTTGCAAAGACTAAGCCTAGTTTATGGGAACGAGCCTCCTGGTCTTGGCTCTCTCAATTTATTGTACATGGCAGCGGAGTTGCTGCTTCTTCAGGCAGGGGAAGATACAGGTTTACGGCTTACCATAATTGAGGAGCTTGAAGCTCATTTGCACCCACAAGCACAGCTTCGTTTAATAAAGTATCTTCAGTCCAGTATGCCAGGACAGCTAATCCTCACCACTCATAGTACGACATTGGCCTCAAGCCTCAAGCTTGAAAGTTTAATCATTTGCAAGGATGGCGAGGCCTTTCCAATGGGGCCGGCGTATACCAATCTTGAGCCCAAGCATTACGACTATCTGGAGCGTTTTCTTGATGCCACAAAGGCAAATCTTTTTTTTGCTAAAGCCGTGATAATGGTTGAAGGGGATGCTGAAAACATACTGCTACCTACAATTGCAGAGTGCCTCGGTCGACCATTATATCAATATGGTGTGTCTATTGTGAACGTCGGGAGTACCGCATTTTTACATTATGCAAAGGTTTTTTCTCGGAAAGACGGTCAAAAAATGGGTATTAAAGCTGCTATTATAACGGATTTAGATGTTAAACCGGAGGAGGAACAAAAAGGCAAACAACTGACGGAAATTGAAGATGAAAAAAAGGAGGCTCATAAAGCCATTGTCAAGCGATATGCAGCGGATGGCGTTGAGACTTTTGTTTCTCATAATTGGACTTTGGAGTATGAGATTTCTCTATCTAGCTTTGCATTTCAATTTTTGAAGTGTGTTTTTGAATCAGAAAAAATTCAAAATGCTAAGACTGGTGAGCCTAAGTCATGGGTGTATAAAAAGTGTTTAAAAGAAAGTGCAGAGCGCTGGAAGAAATGGAATGGAGATGGAAAAAGCAAAGAATATATCGCTGATAAAATTTACAGGGGGATTATGCTTAGGCGTGACGATCCAACGAAGAATAAAATATCCAAAGCGATAGTCGCGCAGTGTTTTTCTAGCGTTCTCGATGGATGGCACAACAAGGACTCTAAAAAGCTTCGTGCTCGTCTCCTTTGCCCCGAGTTAAAATATCTTTCAGATGCTATCGCTTATGTGACCGAACCCATAGAAGAGCTAGAAAATGATTAATATATCTGATTCGGATATCGCGTATGCTGAGGGGATGTTACTTCCACCGGGGTGTATCTTTGATGACGAGCGGCGAACCTTCATAAGAGAGTTGAGTTCTTGTGACGTGCTAGCTTGCCCGGGAAGTGGAAAAACCACTGCCTTGCTCGCTAAGCTTTTGATCTTATCAAAAAAGATGCCTTTTTCTGGCGGCGGGGGAATATGTGTTCTGACCCACACAAATGTCGCTATTGATGAAATCAAGAAAAGGCTGGGTATAGACGCGAGAACTCTTATTAACTATCCAAACTTTTTTGGTACAATTCAATCCTTTGTTGATCGTTTTTTAACTATCCCTAAATTCATTGAAGAATACGGTGGTCGTCCGTGTGTTATTGACACGGACAGGTGGGTGAATAGCCTTTCAAGGGAATGCGGTAAATCTTCAGCTTCGCCCTGGATAAGTATCCAGGTAAAAAATAACCCAACTTGCAATAGCTCAAATGATTTATTGCGAAAAATTATTCTTGACCCAAATACGCTGGATTTTGATCTTTCTAATATACGATTGAAAGACCCCAACACTCAGACCCACAAAGCCATTACAGCTTGTTGCAAAAAAGTGTTATCAAAGGGAATAATAAGTTTTGAACAAGCTTTTGCGTTGGCAGAAAAATATTTAAATGACCACCCTACGCTTAGCAGATTGATCGCAAGTCGCTATCGCTTTGTATTAATTGACGAGATGCAAGACACCGACTCCCGCCAAATAGAAGTTTTAGATGCACTGTTTTCTGAACCCTCCCTTGTTATTCAAAGAGTCGGCGACCCCAACCAAGCTATTTTTTCTGTGTCAAAAGATGGTGACATGGAATGGGTGCCGAGGGAACCAAGGTTGAATTTTTCTACATCTATGCGCTTTGGAGAGGCTCTGGCAGCAGCCATCGACCCTATCCGCATAGACACAAAGATAACTCTTGCCGGGAATTCGAAGATCAAATCTCACCCTCCATACATGCTTACATATGATGATAGTTGTATGGGCGGCGCTATCGAAGCGTTTGGGGTGTTGATCCAGCGCCTTGGGTTGGATTCAGACCCAACAACGCCAAGAATTTTTAAAGCTGTTGGGTGGATTGGACAGGAAAAGGACACCCCCTGTATCCCCAAGTACTGGCCCCTGTACCGATCAAAACTTAAACTTACCCCTCGCTTTCCCAATTTTATTTCTTACGTTGCTGCGTATAACGCATTAGCAAGCTGTGCTCATTCTCCTAGCACATTCAAGAGTTATATGATGGAGGGGCTTGTGGGATTTGCTAAATGGTTGCCCGATGAAGTTGTTGGAAGGCTGCCTTTGACGGCAAGAAGGCTTGAGCGATTGTTAGAGAAGGATTATCCGGAAGACCTCTGTTTGATTCGGAAAAAGATAACAGCATGGCTCAATCAACTTGTTGCAGGCGATGAAGTTGCTGCCGTTCATGCAGATATAGTTGACTTTTTTAGCACAAGTACCGTTTTTGCTACATATGCGGTTGCCGCCAGTAAATTTCTGGTTGATGAAAACATTGATTCAACGTGTGTTCAAGATGAAGCCTGTAACAGGATGTGCTGTTCTGAGCAGTTAAATGTCGAGATTGGAACAGTTCATTCCGTTAAGGGGGAAACACATACAGGAACGTTATTTCTTGAAAGTAAATATCAAAAAAAACACGATTCAGAATATTTGATGCCGCTGCTCAAAGGAGAAGGACTGAAGAAACCTATAGGAGTACATCTTAAATCTTGCATCAAAATTGCACATGTAGCCATGAGTCGGCCAACACATTTATTTGCAATGGCTTGCCACATAAATAGGATCGCAGAGCATGCAAATGATTTGAAGCAGCGGGGGTGGGAGCTTGTCAGTGTTAAGAGCCTACTGGAAGGAGACGCTTAGTAAGGTCTTTTGGTTTGCTAAGTTTATGAGACCTGAATACAAGTATTCCGTCTATAATAAAAGGCCGCAGCCAAATAAAAAGAGCTGAAACCCGCAAAGGCTTCAGCTCTTTTCTAATCACGTACAAAAACTGGCGGAGGGGGAGGGATTTGAACCCCCGGAAGGCTCACACCTTCAACGGTTTTCAAGACCGCCGCGATCAACCGCTCTGCCACCCCTCCGCAGGGGTGTTTTCTCCGGCTTTATGCAGAGGCGGCCAGAATGCCGCGTACATGGCGGGAGAAAATATCGACGGCGCGATTACCCTGTGTGAAGGCAATAGCGCCGCCGAAAAAAATGTGTCGCTACGCCATTTACTTAATGGCGTCTTTCAGGCCCTTGCCGGGCGTGAACTTGGCAACCTTGCTGGCAGGAATGGTGATTTCCTTGCCGGTGCGGGGGTTGCGACCCTTGCGGGCGGCGCGCTCAACTACCTTGAAGCTGCCGAAACCGGTGAAGGTCACGGATTCGCCAGAGGCCAGGGCTTCGCGCAGCGAGGCCACCACGGCGTCAAGAGCTTCTTCGGCTTTGGCCTTGGTGGGCAGGCCGGCTTTGGCATGGATCTTTTCTACGAGCTCAGCTTTGGTCATGATGCTACTCCATAAAGGATTTCGGTTATTCCCTGCAAGCCGGATCGGGTAGACATGCCAGAAGTCTGGTGCCGGGGCCCGATTCGCCGCACTCAAATGAAACAGCCGCAAAAAAGCCGCCAAGGCTTTTTCACGTCATGGGGGAATCGTAAGCAAAACCGCTTCTACAGCGGTCAGAACTTTTGTTTCCTTACGTTAGGGGCGGTTTCCTGTCAACGAAAAAGCGCAGAATCCCGCGTCTGCTCTAGCTTTTCACGAAATACCGTTTGGGCAAACAGGCTCAATACAAGAGTCTGCCCCGTACTGGAAGTTTTTTATCTGTCCGAAAATAATGATTAAAAATACTGTTATAGATCGACCAGGCAAACTTCATCATCGCTGAGGTTGCGGCCCAGAAAAAGGCTGCCTGTCCGGGCAAAGCGGGCGGCATTATCTGTGGTCAAAAAGCGGTAGTGCGCGCCGCTATCCGCGGGCTGCAGCAGGTTGGTGGCCCGCAGCTCGTCAGCCACGCACAGCGCCGTGGTGGCGGCAGAATCCACTATGCGAACCTGCGGCCCCACCACGTTTTGCAGTGCTTCCTGCAACAGTGGAAAATGCGTGCAGCCCAGCAGCAGGGTATCGGGTTCCAGATTCCCTGCGGGGGCGGCTCCCTCAAATGGAAAAATATCGGCCAGATAGCGTCTTGCAACGCCTTCCACAATGGGGCCGTTCATCCAGCCTTCCTCGGCAAGGGGCACAAACAGGGTGCAGGCACGCCCGGTCACAACAGCGTCAGGCCGGATGCGCGCAATGGCCTTCTGGTATGCGCCGCCGGAGATGGTGGCTTCTGTCGCCACTACTACTATATGACCGTTGGCGCTGGCTGCGGCAGCCGCCTGCGCGCCAGGATCCACCACGCCCATGACCGGCAGCGGGGCAAACTGCTCCCGCACTGCGGAAAGCGCCGCAGAGGTAGCCGTATTGCAGGCAATAACGAGCATTTTAACGCCCAGGTCCACCAGCTTTTGGGCGGCCTTGAGCGTATAGCGCGTTATAGTGTCGCGCCCCTTGGTGCCGTAGGGCAGGCGGGCGGTGTCGCCAAGGTAGAGCAGATCTTCGCCGGGCAGACATTCTGCCAGAGCCTTGAAAACCGTGAGGCCGCCCATGCCGGAATCAAACAGGCCAATGGGCAACCGGGAAGAATCATTCATTGCAATTTCCTTTACAGTGCCGCGCGCGATACTGCAAAACGCGCGCCTTGGGGGCTTTGCTGCCTGCCCAAAACAGACGAAGCGCCTCCGGCGCTGCCCTGAGGCAGGTCGAAAGCGCTCCGGCCAGAAAAATTCCGGGCGGCAGCGGCGCTAGAAACCTTGGCCCAAATAGCGCACGGCTGTAAAGAGCAAAACTGCGGTCAAAAGGGCCTTCAAGGCAATGGAAGGCACAAACTTTTGACAACGCGCACCGGCATACATGCCGCACATGCCGCCAAGGCCCACCAGAACGCCCATGCGCCAGTCAGGCGCAACGGCCATATCCGGGTAAAAGGGCGCGAGCAGGGCGTAAAACGACACGCCCGCAACGGATGTTACAAAGGTGGCAAAGAGCGTGGAGCCAGCAACAACATAGACAGGCAGCCCGAAAAACGAAACCAGAAACGGCGCCATAATGGCACCGCCGCCGATGCCGTAAATGCCGCCCACAAGCCCCACCACAAGGCTCAGCAGCACAAGCGCGCGGGTGGCGACAACATACTTTGTTTCCTGAAACACAAAGGCCACTTCTTTCATGTTCCAGTAAAGCACGTGGCAGCACATGAGCCTGCCGTTTTTGTCCTCGCAGGTGGGCATGTTCTCTTTTTTTTCCTTGCGCGACCACAGCGAGGCCCTGCCTTGCCATGTGGTTATGGCCATGCGCCCGCCAATGTACAGCAGCACAAGGCCCGCAAAAATTTTAAAGCTCTGGGGATTGGGCAGCAGATTGATGCGCACGATGGCCCCTATAAACACGCCCGGCAATGTGCCCAAGGCAATGGTAAAGGCCAGCGGCCACACAAGCCGCCCCTCGTGCCAGTAACGCCATACGCCCGAGGGACAGGCCAGCACGTTAAAGAACTGGTTGGTGGCGCTGACGCTGGGGTTGGTATAACCCAGAACGCTCATCTGAAACGGCAGCAGCAAAAAAGCGCCCGAGATGCCGCCCATGGATGTGAAAAAAGAGATGCCAAGAGCCACCGCAAAAGGAACAAACGGGTTGCACTCAATGCCTGCAGTGGGGAAATACATGCTGGCCTCCTGCGCGAATGGCGTTGTAACTAGAATAAAATATTAAATAAATTCTTTGCATGGGAAGTTCCAATGTTCACGGTTTCTATAATAACCGTGAACATTGGAATTGTCACGCCATTCCGCAAAAGGTTTGCCGCCGCCGCTTGCTGGCGCGCTGATTTTTCCTGCGATGCCGGGGCATCATGCCAGCCTGCGCGTTGCCTGCGCACCGGCAAAAAGGTATGATACATCTTTCAAAGCCACTAGCCGCCAATCCCCCCACGGCAACAACAAGCAGAGGATGCACCATGCTGGCCATTCTGGACTACAAGGCAGGCAATCAGACGAGCGTGCGCCGCGCCCTTGAACATTTGGGTATACCTTGCGCCATCACGGCGGACCCCGCAACACTGGAACGCGCCCACGGCATCATTTTCCCCGGTGTGGGCGCTGCCGGGCAGGCCATGCGCGCCCTGCACCCCACGGGCCTTGACGTGCTGCTGCGCGAGTGCGTCAAGCGCGGCCAGCCCCTGCTGGGCATCTGTCTGGGCTGCCAGATTCTGCTTGACCGCAGTGAAGAAAACGACACCACAACCCTTGGCATCGTGCCGGGCCTGTGCCGCCGTTTTGAAGACAACATGCGCGAAGAGGACGGCACCCCCGCGCCCATCCCGCATATGGGCTGGAACAGCCTGAAAGCGACCGCCCCCTGCCCTCTGCTCGCGGGTGTTGCCCCCACTGCGGAATTCTACTTCGTGCACAGCTATTATGTGGAGCCGGACCCCACCTTTGTGATTGCCACCACCACCTACGGCAAGGAATTCTGCTCCGTATACGGGCGCGACGGCCTGTGGGCCACCCAGTTCCATCCCGAAAAAAGCGGGCGACCGGGGCTGACAATTCTGCGCAACTTCTACGACTACTGCGAGGCGCGTCATGCTCAGTAAGCGAGTGATTCCCTGTCTGGATGTGCGCAACGGCCGACTGACCAAGGGCGTCAAATTCGTGGGCAACGAAGACATCGGCGATCCGGTTGAAACCGCGCGGCGGTACTATGAAGAAGGCGCGGACGAAATCGTGTTTTACGACATCACGGCCTCTGCCGAGGCGCGCGGTATCTTTATTGATGTAGTGGAGCACGTGGCGGAGCAGATTTTTATTCCATTTTCTGTTGGCGGCGGCATTTCCAGCGTGGCGGATATGCGCGCCGTGCTGCTGGCCGGGGCGGAAAAGGTTTCCGTCAATTCGGCTGCGGTCAAGGATCCGCACATTATCAGCGATGGCGCGGATGCTTTCGGCTCCCAGGCTATCGTGGTGGGCATGGACGTGCTGGCTGTTCCGGTAAGCGCAGAAATCCCCTCGGGCTATGAGATCGTCATCCACGGCGGCCGCAAACGCATGGGGCTGGATGCCATTGCCTGGGCGCGCCGCTGTCAGGAGCTGGGTGCTGGCGAGCTCTGCGTCAATTCCATTGATGCGGACGGCACCAAGGATGGTTACGAACTCAAGCTGACTCGCGCCATAGTCGATGCCGTGTCCATCCCCGTGATCGCTTCCGGCGGTGCGGGCGAGCCGCGCCACATGCTCGAGGCAGTTACCGAAGGCGGGGCCTCTGCTGCGCTGATCGCGTCCATTGTTCACTACGGGCAGTACTCCATCCGGCAGTGCAAGGAATATATGGCCGGGCACGGGGCCAAGGTGCGTATGACCTGGTAGGCCCGGTCCAAGGCTTGTGCGGCCTTTTGTCGTATCAAGAGTAGAAGATATGAGTAAAAATCCTTTCCGCGCGGATCAGGTTCCAGCTGCGCTTGCCGCTGTGCTGCGCGATCTGCCCCGCCTGGCGGTGGCTTTTTCCGGCGGTCTGGACAGTCGTTTTTTATGTCACGCTGCCCTGTTGAGCGGTTGCGACGTGCTGGCCGTGCATGTTTACGGCCCGCACATCCCCCCGCAGGAAAGCGCCGGGGCCGCAGCCTGGGCGCGTGAGCGCGGCATGCGCCTGCACACGGCGCGGTTTGATCCTCTTGCCCTGGCGGAGGTGGAGACCAACAGCCCCCAGCGTTGCTACGGCTGTAAGACTGGGCTTGTGGCTCTGTTGCGCGGCGAGCTTGCCCCCATGGCGGAAGCTCATGACCGCGTGCTCTGCGATGGCACCAATGCGGATGATTTGCAGGCCTACAGACCGGGACTGCGCGCACTTGAAGAAGGCCGCGTGCATTCCCCCCTGGCTGAAGCCGGGCTGACCAAGGCGCAAGTGCGCGAGGCCGCCCGCGCCACAGGGCTGGACAGGCCGTGGCAGCGCGCACGCCCCTGCCTGCTGACGCGGCTGGCCTACGGCATGCGGCCCGAGGCCGGCACTCTGGCGCGTCTGGCGGCGGCGGAGGCCGATCTTGCGGCTTTGGGGGCAACCGCCTCCGCACAAGGGGAGTCGCAATGCGTTGTGCTGGAGGAGGGCAGTGTGGGCGCGCTGGGGGATTTTCGTCTGCGGCTCACGCCGGAGCCTGTGTTGCAGGCTGAAAAACTGCCGGAAGAACTGCTCCCCGAATTGCGGAACATCCTGATCCGTCATGGTTTCTGGCCGTGCGGGCTGGAGGCTGGCGGCAATATCAGCGGCTTTTACGATGCGGGCAACAGCGCCGGAAGGCACTAGACGAGGCAGATATTTTTCCGCCTGCGGTCAGTGTTTTCGGCCCGGAATGTGGCTCGGGGCTGGACTTTGCCGATCAAAGAGCATATGAATACCCACTTATATTAACGGGGCTTGCCCCTGGAGGGAATCATGGCACATAAGAAAATTGAGCGTAAGAAAGAACTGGATCGCCGCCGTAAGCGCCGTGAAGAGCGTCTGAAGCAGCGCGTGCGCGAAGCCAAGGCTGCCAAGGCCTAAGCTTCGGACACGGGAAACCGGCGTTCCGACGGCTGCGGATTGACGCGCCGTCACATATGGTGCTCGGCCCGGCTGCCTCCTGGCAGCCGCGCGGGGCGCAAACAAGCAGCAGCGGTCAGCGCGGCAGCATGCCGTGTCATGGCCTTTTTAGTGTTACCATGCCTATCTACGAATATCAGTGCCCCAAGTGTCAGCATACGTTTGAGGAATGGGTCAAGGCATCGGAATCCCACGGGCAGGAACCCTGCCCCAAGTGCGGTGAGCCTTCGCCCCGCATCATGTCGCACACCTCGTTCGTCCTCAAGGGCGGCGGCTGGTATGTGAGCGACTACGGCTACCGCAAGGGCGTCAAGGAAGAAGGCGGCTCAACGGCCTCCTCCTCCGACACCTCCGGCGGTTCCTCTGCCCCCGCTTCCGGCGGTACGGCAGGCGAAAAAGCCTCCGCATCAGCATCCGATTCTGGAAACAGCGCCGCCAAGGCGGCCCCCGCCCCTACGCCAACCACAGGGTCCGCAGCGTCGGCACCCACCAAAGCCGCCAGCTCGGCTTCATGAGGCAGCCATGATTGATCGCTACACCCGTCAGGAAATGGGCCGTATCTGGACCCTTGAGAACCGCTATCAGGCATGGCTTGATGTGGAAGTTGCCGTTTGCCGGGCCTGGAGCGACATGGGCCGCATCCCGGCCGCCGCGGTGGAAAATATTCAGGCCAAGGCTTCCATTGATGTGGATCGCATTCTGGCTATTGAAGAAGTGACCCGCCACGACGTCATCGCTTTTTTGACCTCGCTTGAAGAAAAGGTTGGCGCGGAAGACGCGCGCTACATCCATCTGGGCTGTACCTCCTCCGATATCGTGGATACGGCCAACGCCCTTCTGCTCATGCAGGCCGGGCGCCTGATTCTCAAGGACATCCGCGCGCTCCTGACCGCCATTGAAAGTCTGGCCCGCCGCCACAAGGGTGTGCTGTGCATGGGCCGCACCCACGGCATCCACGCGGAACCCACCAGCTTTGGGCTCAAAATGGCCGGATTTTACGCCGAATTTGAGCGGCACCTTGCCCGGGTTGAAGCCGGGATTGAAAGCGTGCGCGTGGGTAAAATCTCCGGCGCGGTGGGTACCTATGCATTTTTGTCGCCCGAGCTTGAGCAGCGCGCCCTGAGCTATCTTGAGCTTGAGGTTGATCCGCATTCCACCCAGATCATTCAGCGCGACCGTTACGCCCACTTCTTCACCTCGCTTGCCGTGCTGGCTGGCGGTGTGGAGCGCCTGTGCGTGGAACTGCGCCACCTGCAACGCACGGAAGTGCTCGAGGTGGAAGAAGGCTTTGCCAAGGGACAGAAGGGTTCGTCGGCCATGCCGCACAAAAAGAACCCCATCTCGGCAGAAAATATGAGCGGTCTTTCGCGCCTTTTGCGTACCAACGCTCTTGCCTCGCTGGAAAATCAGGCCCTGTGGCACGAGCGCGACATCAGCCATTCTTCCGTGGAGCGGGTTATCATGCCCGATTCCACCATCCTGGCCGATTATGTGCTGACCCGCCTCACAAAACTGCTTGAAGGGCTGGTGGTCAAGCCCGAGCGCATGCGTGAAAATATGGAACGTTCTTACGGCCTGTATTTTTCGCAGCGTGTGCTGACGGCCCTTATTGCCACCGGGCTTCCGCGCCAGCAGGCGTATGAAGCCGTGCAGCGCCTTGCCATGCAGAGCTGGGAAAGCCGCACGCCCTTCCCCGATCTGGTGCGCAACGATGCCGACATGAGCGGGCGGCTGGGCGCAGCTGCGTTGGCCGAGCTTTTTGATCCTTCGTACTACCTGCAGCACGAAGACGAAATTTTTGCCCGGGTGTTCAAGAACGCTGCGGCCAACAAGGCGTAAGGAGCTGTCATGCAAACTCTTTCTTCTGAAGAACTGCTGGCGCTCAAGCGCCGCCTTGCCCGCCTGCTGGTAGAAAAATCATACCGCGAGGGAGATTTTGTGCTGGCATCAGGCCGCAGAAGCGATTATTATTTTGATTGCCGCGTCACGGCGCTTCACGCCGAAGGATCGTGGCTTATTGGAACCCTGTTCAACCACATGCTCCGCGAGATGGACATCAAGGGGGTGGGCGGCATGACCATGGGCGCTGACCCGCTGGTTGCAGCTACCACTGTCATCTCGCATGAACAGGGCAGACCGCTGAACGGCCTTTTGGTCCGCAAGGAAGCCAAGGGGCACGGCACAGGGCAGTTTGTTGAAGGGCTGGGCAATTTCTGCGCGGGCGACCGCGTGGCCATGCTTGAAGACGTTGTTACCACCGGCGGTTCTCTGCTGAAGGCCTGCGATCGTATTGCTGACGCTGGCCTGTCCATTGTGGCGGTTTGCGCCATTCTGGATCGGGAGGAAGGTGGCCGGGAAAAGCTCCGTGAGGCGGGATATGACCTGCTTGCGCTCTTTACCCGTGCGGAATTGGTGGACCTTGCGCGTTAAGGTTCTCACCGACCCGCGCGTCTTGCCCCATGTGGCATTGTCGCAACGTCTGGCTGGCTCTGCTGTCAGTTCCATTGTCAGGCCGTTGATCAGCTGTCTGGCCAATTGCCTTGTCAGATGCATGGCCTTGGGGCTGCTGATGGCCTTTGGCATTGGTTGCCCACTTGCCGCTCCACATCTGGCGCAGGCCGAAGAATGGCAAGCCTCTCTGTACAACGAGGGGCTTCCTACGCATTTGGTGGCTGTGGACAAAAAGCGCCAGACCTTCATGTTTTTTGAGAAGAAAAGCCCCCTCAAGCTCAAATACACCTATCCCTGCACCACAGGCCAGTTGCCCGGCGACAAACAGGCGCTCAACGATCTGCGTACGCCCGAAGGCATCTACTTTGTGGAATACAAAATTGCCAGCGGGCTGGATTTTAAGGAATACGGCGGCATTGCCTATACCCTGAACTATCCTAACCCCGTGGATCGCCTGCGCGGCAAAACCGGCCACGGCATCTGGATTCACAGCAAGGGTTTTGGCATTGAACCGCTTTCCACCCGTGGCTGTGTGGCCATCGGGCTGAAGGAAATCGACGAGGTCGGGCCGCAGCTGACGCCCGGCACGGCAGTGGTTCTGGCCGAAAAGATGGACGAGACCGCCCAGCCCCGCCCCGACAGCAGCACTGCCAACGAATTGCGCCGCCTGATGCAGAACTGGAGCAACGCCTGGGCCTCCCGTTCGGTCAAGATGTTTGATTACTATAATCCCGATGCCTATTCCAGGGCCATGACGGAAAATTTCACGGCCTTCCGGCAGAACAAGGAGCGTCTGTTCAAGTCGCTTCGGTTCATCAAGATTTTCAATCGCAAGATCAACGTGCTGGAAGGGCCGGGGTATTGGGTAACCTGGTCAGAGCAGCTCTATACGGCATCCAATCTTTCCACTGAAGGCGTGCGCCGTTTGTACTGGCAGCGAGATAACGACCAGAAGTTCCGCATTGTTGGTATGGAATGGACCCCGCGGGATCTGGGTATGCGCGCCGATTTTCAGAAGGGCCAGCTTGTGGCCGAAGCGCCCTTGCAGCAGGTCAGCGATGCTTCCTCTGAAGCACCTCAGCGCCCCCGGCTGGATATGCCCGAAGCCGCGCCTGAAAAAGCGGAGGCAACGGCTCTTGCCGCGCCGCAGCCCTCGCAGGACAAAACCGCTACCGCCAAGGCTGGTCAGGGCGACAAACTTATGGCGGCCAATGATCCTTTGGTGCCCCGCCGCAGCAATGCGACGCCCCCGGCAGAAGTGAACTGGGGAGCGCGCCCCGCAATGGAAGAAGCGGCCCGCAGCGAGGCGGAATCCGCCCCCAAGGGCGCACCTGCCAAACCTGCCGATCAGGCGGCAAAACCCGCCGAGGTCCAGCAGGCTGTTAACTTGCCTGCACCGACGTCTGTTCCGGCTCCCATAGCAGCGCCGGCACAAGCCAATGCTCCCGTGGCAGCGGCAGCCCAGCAATTGAGCCTTACTCCGGAAGTCCGCGCCGCGCTGGAAAAGGCCGTGCAGGCCTGGAATGCGGATTTTGCCGCGCGTTCGACCAACATCGCCTCTCTTTATGATCAGGCCAAGTACAACCGAGAAGCCGGAACCCCTCGGGGATATTCCTACAATTCGACCATGCGCGAACTTGATCGCCGCTTTGCGGTGCCGTGGCTGCGCCTCATAAGCCGCAAGCCCAAGTTCGAGATCCAGGGTTCACTGGCTGTGAGTCATTGCGAGCAGCTTGTGGTGGCCCCCAACGGCATGGAGCAAGGTGTGCGTTCCTTCTGGTGGAGCCGGGACAACAAGGGCGATTTCCGCATTGTTGCTTCGCAGTTCAAGCCAGAAGAACTTGGCCTTGCAGCGGATTATCTGGATCAGGTCAGCGACGCCGCCAGCGCTATGGTTGAAAAATGGCGCAAGGCCTGGGAAGCTGGACGTCTGGACGAATACATTGAATACTATGCGGACGATGCCATCCAGCAGGGGCGTTGGGGCGCAAAGAATATTCAGAAGCAGAAGGAACTGCTCTGGCAGCGTGTGCAGCCCACATTGGTTCAGATCACGGGCCTGCGGCTGGTGGCTGACAAGCAGGGCCTGCGAGCCGACATGAATCAGGTCTATGCCGACAGCTCCGGCCATACGGACCGCGGCACCAAGACCCTTTTGCTGCGCTTTGACGGCAAGGCCTGGCGTATCGCCCGCGAGGACTGGGCACCTCTTGGCGCTCCCGTTGCTCCCATCGGAGAGGCAGGTCAATAGGGTCTTCTGCCGTTTTGTCTCCTTGGACAGTGGGCTGAGGCTGGTCAAACAGTTTGCCCCGTTTTATGGCGAGGTATCATAACAAGGTGTTGTGTGCGGCCATCCCGAAATTTCAAACGCAAAGTTCGTGAGGACCGTTTGAAGTACCGCGAAAATCTCAGCATAATCCTGATGCGGGATAACGGCCCCAGGCGCAGCTATCGAGTGCGCAGGGGGCGGTTTGTGGCGGCCCTTGGGGTGATGGCCTGCCTGCCCGTGGCCTGCGCTGTTCTGGGATGGCTGTGCTGGACTTTGTGGCAGCAGAACGTGCAGTTGCGGGACAATGTGCTGCGCTTTGAAAGCGATTCGCAGACGGCACAGGCCAATGCGGAACGGCTGGAACACCTTGAAGAACTGCTGCGTGAAGAAAATATACCAGGTCGGGAGCTTGTGCTGCGCAGGCTCAGCACTGGCGGCGCCGCTGCGGAAGCACCGGGTGAAGGCCCCGCAATTACAGGCGGGCCAGCGGCGGCAGACAAGCCTCAGGCCGGGGCCAGCGACGCGGCCCGCACCACCGAAGGGCCGGGGCATGAGGACTTTCCCTCCATTGACCTTGATTACGTCAAGGTAGGGAATGTGCAGGTGCGTGAAATCAGGGGCGGCAAGCTTCGCGTCGCACTGGATCTGCGTAATACCGACAGCCAGAAGATACTTTCTGGTATAGTCAGCGGCACGTTGCTGACAGCCGATGGCAAAAAATATTCCCTGCGTTTTGAGCCCGAAGATGTGGGCAGTTTTCGTATCAGCCGGTTCAAGCGCGCCGTCATGGTTGCTTCTGCCGAGCACCCCATGAGTCTCACCAACGCCCAGGTCATTCTTGAAGTGCGCAGCCAGGAAAATGGCGTTGTGTTCCGCAATATTTACGCCGTTGAGCATTAAGGCGATTTTCAACATCCGTTGCCGATGCACCCAGAGCAAGAGGTGCTGCTAACCGGCCTCTGACCATGAAAAAGCGGCCGGGGCCTTGGCATTGCGAGGCCTTTGTGGCTGAAAGTTCCACCCTGTTGTGCTATTTTGCCACCATCCACGCGGCCTGGCCCTGGATGCGGCAGACAGAAGACGGCAACGGCGCTCTGGGCCGTGCGCAATTTGTGCTGCCTCCTCCAGCCTTTCATTCCCCTTCATCGCTCCCCTCCTCGCTGGAAACTGCCAGCGCTTGGCTTGTGGTTGTTGACGAAGCCCCTGCGGGTTTCAGCACCACAGTGCCCCGTGAACGGCGTATCCTCTTTGTCACCGAGCCGCCTGAAATCAAGAAATATCCCCGTTCCTACCTCAGCCAGTTCGGCACGGTGGTGTCGCCTTATGACTTGCGCGGTGTCGAGCGGCGCAGCATGGTCATCAGCAACCCCTGTCTGAGCTGGCACTACGGCGTCGAACGCTCATCAGGAAGAAATATAAGTAAATTCAGCAATCTTAGTGAATTACGCGCATTTCCTATGCCAGAAAAAACAGGCTTGATTTCCGTAGTCTGTTCCACCAAGACGGCAACGTCGGCACAGCGCGCACGACTAGCACTGGTGAGTATGCTCAAGGAGAGGCTGGGGGACGCGCTGCATGTGTACGGGCGCGAATTCAATCCTGTGGACGACAAAATGTCGGCCATTGCGCCCTACAAGTATCATGTGGTGCTTGAAAACAACTACCTCGACAACTTCTGGACAGAAAAACTGTCCGATGCCTGGCTCGGCTGGGCGCTGCCGCTCTATCTTGGAGCGCCCAACCTTGGCGCTGTTTGCCCAGCACCCGGATTTTTGCCCTTGCCGCTCGGCGATCTGGAAGCCTGCGTGCAGAGCATCCTGTTTGCAATCAAGAGCCATTTGTGGGAGGCCCGGCAAGCAGAGCTGGTTCTGTGCCGCAACTGGATGCTGGAAACCACCAATGTTTTTGCCCGCGCTGCCCGGATGATGGAAACAGCGCCGGATTATTGCCGCAGACTGCCTGCGCTGGGCAGACCGGAGCCCATATTTGGCGCTGGGCGCGATGATGTGGCCGCCATGTACAGGCAGGTGAGGGGGGAGGGCAAGTGAGTTCGTCCACGCCAGAAATCACTGTGGCAATGCCCGCCTATAATGCCGCCTCCCATCTGCTTGAAGCGATAGAGTCCATCCTGGCCCAGAGCTTTGAAGATTTTGAGCTGCTGGTGGTGGACGATGGCTCCACAGACAATACCCTTGCCCTCGCGAAGTCCTTTGACGACAAAAGGATTCGAGTTGAGCTGCTGCCATCCAACAAGGGGCGGGCCACGGCGCGCAATATGGCCTTGGGCCGTGCGCGTGGTCGGTATCTGGCCTGGATGGACGCGGACGACATTGCCATGCCCCATCGGCTGGAAGCGCAACATGCCTGCCTTGAGGCGCAATCCCAGATTCATATCTGCGGTGCTGGCGTGCAGTATTTCGAGCAATCAAGCGCGCTTGAGCTGTTTCCCGAACAGCCGGGCGCAACACGAGCCGCCACACTGTTTGGGGTGCCTGTGCCCAACTGTTGCGTCATGGTGCGGCTGGACGCGATGCGCGCCTTTGGCTTACGCTATGACGCCAGCCTGGCAAGGGCAGAAGACATGGCCTTTTGGGCCGATGCCCTGCTCAAGGCCGGATTGCAGGCGGTCAATTTGCAAGAGCCGCTGCTGCACTATCGTTATGCGCCAGCAGCCCATGCCCGCCAGTGGCACATGCGCGCACTGCTTGGGCATGTGTTCCCTCCACTCGGTATCCGGGCGACAGGCGCACAGGTGGCACTGCACGCAGGGCTGATCTATGGCGGGCCTGCAGAGCCGGAAGCAGCGTTGCGCTGGCTTGATACCCTCTGGCAGGCCTGGACAGCCCGTTATGAGCACGATGAATACATGCAACGCCATATGCTTGTTTTTGTGGCGCGCATTCTGCGCGAAGCCTCGGCGGATGCAGCACAGGCGGATCGGGCAGGCAGGCTTTTGCGTACACTTTCGCTCGCCGCGCTGGCAGAAAATATCTGACGCTTACGCTCCGGCCCTGCGCTTTGGCCGCCCGCGCGTTTTTTACAGTCAGGAGGATACCATGCACGATTTCACGTACTACACGCCCACACGGGTGGTTTTCGGCAAAAATACAGAGCAGCAGACCGGCGCACTTGTCAAAGCCTGCAAATGCCGCAAGGTGCTTATCCACTTTGGCGGGCAGAGCGCCCTGCGTTCGGGGCTTGTGGACAGGATAAAAACCTCTCTTCAGGCTGAAGGACTTGCCTTTGTCACTCTTGGCGGCGTCGTGCCCAACCCCCGGCTTTCGCTGATCCGCGAGGGCATTGAACTGGCACGCAGTGAAGGGGTGGATTTTGTGCTGGCAGTGGGCGGCGGCAGCGTTATCGACTCGGCCAAGGCCATTGCCTACGGTGCCGCCAACGAGGGTGATGTGTGGGATTATTACATGGGCAAGCGCAATCCGGACGCCTGCCTGCCCGTTGGCTGCGTGGTGACCATTGCCGCCGCAGGCAGCGAGATGAGCAGTTCAACTGTTGTGACCAACGAGGAAAACGGCTTCAAACGCAGCTTCAAAACGGATATGGCCCGTCCGGCCTTTGCCGTCATGAATCCCGAGCTGACCATGTCGTTGCCGCCCTTTCAGACGGCCTGCGGCTGCGTGGATATTCTCATGCACACCATGGAACGCTATTTCGGGCATGGCTCGAACATGGACATAACGGACAGCATCGGCGAGGGCCTCATGCGCGTGGTCATGCACCACGCCATCGTGCTGCGCGATGACCCGGCCAACTACGATTCCAGAGCCGAAGTCATGTGGGCTGGCAGCCTTTCGCACAACGGTCTGACTGGCTGCGGCTCGGACGGCGGCGACTGGGCCACGCACATGATCGAGCACGAGTTGAGCGGCATGTTTGATGTGGCCCACGGTGCGGGGCTGTCTGCCATATGGGGCAGTTGGGCCCGCCATGTGCTGCCCTTGCGGCCTGATCGCTTTGCCCTGTTTGCAGAAAGGGTCATGGGCGTTGCCCCGGCGGAGACGGAAACCATCACAGGTCTGCGGGGCATTGAGGCCATGGAGCGGTTTTTCCGCTCGCTACGCATGCCCACATCGCTGAAGGATCTGCATCTTGCGCCCACGGATGCGCAGATTGCCGAAATGGCCGAGAAGGCCCTTGTGGGCAAAACCCACATCGGCAGCGTAAAAAAACTGCTGCCGCCCGATATTATCGCCATTTTTGCTGCCTCGCGGTAGGAGAAACTGTCGGAGATAGCATTGTTGGCCCGTTTCAGGCCGGGGTGGATACCAGACTGCCCCGTCTGCAACGGGCTTTTTCCGGTCCTGGGCCGGGGACATCGAGCAGCCTGCGGGCTGCGCAAAGCGACATCAGGAGCCAGCCATGCATGATGCATTTGAAGGCCGCATTGACGTGAGGTTTCCGCGCGCGGTGGTCACAGGCGTAACCGGCAACTGGGCCTTTGCCGCTGGCACGGTACTGCTGGCGCTTCGGCGGCATAATCCGGGAATGGAGGCCGACATCATCGTTTTTTGTGATGACTCCCTACTGGAAACCGATGCCGCGATATTGCGCAACCTTGGCGCGCAGCTTGTGCCCTTTACGCCTGTTCCCGCAGAGCTGACGGCTGAGGCGCTGGAGGTTTTTTCTCCGCTCAGTCTGGCCAAATTTGACTGCTTTGACTTGCTGCAACGCTATACATCTGTTGTATGGCTTGATGCGGACGTGCTGGTTCAGGATAGTCTGGAAGGGCTTTTTGATTGCGGCCCCCTTGGGCTGGCGCTGGAAGATCCCGAATTTTCAGACCCGCCAGGGGCCAAGCCTGCGCAGATCAATCTGCACGAACCTATTGAGGGGTTTGACGGCGGCGCAGACAACCTGAATTCGGGGGTCATTGTATTCCGCAATGATTTGCCAGCGCCGGACGCCTTGCGGCAGGGGTGTCTGGAGTTCATTTTCCGGCACGGCAGAATGCTGCGCTATCCTGATCAGGCGGCCTTTAACCTGCTGGCGCAGATGCTGCTGCGGCAGTACCCGCAGAGCGTTTTTCAACTACCTCAGGGGTTCAATATGCATCCGCGTAATCCGGCGGCGGCCTTTGCGCCAGTGGTGCATGCCTTTGGAGCGTACAAGCTGTGGAATGACGGCCTCACCGCCACCTGTTTTCCTGAATGGCAGCGTGATTATGCCCGCTGGCAGCGCCTTGGCGGCAGCCCCTATGCAGGAACAGTGGAAAATGCTGAGTTTCTTGAGGGCGGCGCGTTTTCACTGCTCGGGGGGCTGTGCGGCACCATTGAAAAAGCCGAGGCCGCCATTGCCGAATTGCAGCAGAAGCTGGAAAAGGAAGCAATGGTTAGGACCAGACTCGAAGCTGTGGTCAGCAGGCTCGGATAATCTGCGGGGTGTTGCGCTGTCAGACATATAGAGAAGGGTGATTGGATGGATATTCAACCGTCATTGCTAGGCTATATCTCTATCGCCAAGGATTGGCTGACGCTCATAATCGCGGGATGTGGCGTCTGGGTCGCGTGGCAAGGGCTGAGAACGTGGCGCAGGCAACTCAAAGGCACCTCCCAGTTTGATGTTGCCAAACGGCTGATGCTCAAGGTGTATCAGATCAGGCGAGATATTGAGTATTGCAGATCTCCGGTTCGTTATGTCCCATGGATTACGCATGGTGCTGAAGACAAGCCTATTCCCGTTAACGAGCAGCAGTACGAATCCACCAAGAAAGACATGTGGGAACGGTTTGATAAAATAGTAAAAACATCTAACGAAATAGAACTGTTATTGTTTGAAGCAGAGATAGTTCTTGATAAAAAAGTTCGAGAACACTTTCGCCCAATAAGTGAAATATGTTTTCAGTTGAGGACCAGTATCAAATTTTTTTTGACGTACTCTGACCCCAAAAGAAAAAATCGCAGTGATACTGATGCTGAGAGTAGAAAATATAATGAATTAGAGGAAACAATCTATGCACAAGATGGAGACACCATTCAAAGCAAGGTGGATTCGGCGGTGTGGGAGATAGAAAAATTTATTAAGCCTTACGTGCATGGTTAATTGCTATGCACGCATGCTAACCATCTCCTAGAATGAAAAAAGGTTGGGTGCATAGTCTGCATCCAACCTTTTGTCTTTTAATGGTGCGCCCGGCGAGATTCGAACTCACGGCCTTTGGCTCCGGAGGCCGAAAAATATAACATTCATAGCGTTTCACCAATCTCCATAAATATACCACAAAATATTGACCACAAGCCAAATCATGGCTATTTTTCATTCACAAACTTTCATGATTATGCGGTCTTCTTCATGCCCTTTTGGTGGCACAGAAGTGGCACAAATAGAAGGTGGCACAGTATGGCAAGTGAATGGCAAAAATTGGACGAAGGCATTAGGGCCAGAATGCACCCTACCCGCAAACATGGCGTTAAGCCAGACCTCTACTTTGTTCTGCGCTTCACAGTGGACGGTAAAAAGAAACAAGAGGCATTGGGCTGGGCTTCTGAAGGTTGGACGCTGGCAAAAGCCCGCGCAGAGCTTGCCAAGCTCAAAGAAGCCGCTAGAACTGGCAACGGTCCGGCCACCTTGCAGGAAAAGAGGGCGCAAGCAAAAGCTGCCCGTGACGCAGAGCGTGCAAAGCCGACAATTTTACGACTTTGGGCAATCTATCGAGAGGCGAAGGGCGAATATTCCAATAGGGCAGCGGACTCTAGCAATTTTCAGCATCTCACAGAATTTTATGCTCGCCAGCCGGAGAGCATAAGGACACATGAAGTTAGCTCTTTAGCAAAAAACCTGGAATCGCAAGGCAAATCTCCGCAAACAACGCAGCATGTTCTTGAGTTGCTACGTCGTCTTATCAATTTTGGGGCAAAGCAAGAGCTTTGTTCCCGCCCCGCTGGCCTACAATTCATTATGCCCAAGTTCGACAACCAAAAAACTGAATGTCTTACGCAGGAACAAGGCCGCGCCTTGATTGATGCTCTGGACAACGCCAAAGATCAGAACCTTGCCTCACTGGTGCGCTTGGCGCTGGCTACGGGCATGAGGCGCGGGGCGCTGTTGGCCCTGCAATGGGATGATCTGGACTTCCGCACCGGGCATATTACCTTGCGGGGCGAATCAGCCAAAAGCGGCAAAACCTCGCAAATTCCCATGACGGCAGTGGCAAGGAGCATTCTGGAAGGAATAGAGCGCACGTCTAGCCCGTATGTATTCCCCGGCAAAGACGGGGGTAAACGCGTTGAAATTCGTCGCTTCCTCAATGCGATACGCAAAGAGGCGGAACTTCCTAATGATTTTCGTCCCTTGCATGGTCTGCGTCACACATATGCCTCATGGCTTGCCAGCAGTGGCAAGGTGGACTTGTTCACTCTGCAAAAGCTCATGACGCACGGTAACCCTCAAATGACACAGCGTTATGCACACTTAGCAGATGAGGCCTTGAAGCGCGGGGCCGCTGTCATTGATGAATATTTGTCCGTTATAGTGACAAAATGACTGATATACACTTTTACGCTGGTGCATAATATGACAACGCTAAGAGAAAAAATGCTTGAAACAATATACAACGATATTAGTACTAATGGAAATGCGTATATTGATAATGCAAATAATAGCATGTTGGATGAAAAAGACAGGGTTGTTGTTGATCTTCTAATTGATGCGTTAATTTGTCCAAATTATAGTTATTATGCGCAACTGGGTAAAGTTACAATAAATGAGGCGGCATGTCTTATATTGGATGTTGATAGAAATTATTTTAATAAGTTAACATCAAAATTAGAATATTTGACGAGTCCTGAGATAATAGATAAGGACGTTGTTTTCTTTGTAAAAAATAGAGATGATCTTGCCAATAAGATTTATAAATTAGTACGCTATGGAAAAATTCAAGGCGAAGATATTAACATGCAAAGTTTCAATAATAGCTATGGTAGTATGGAGAGAGAAGAATTTAATAAAGTTGTTATAAGTATTCACAGTATAAAAATTATTTCTGATTTGTTTAATATTAAAATTAACGACAATTTAAATGCAATAATAAACAATGAATTACAACATGTAAATGAAGAGGAATCTCAAAATAAAGAGTCAGAAACTTTTGACTTGGATAAAAGACAAAAGGCAAAAAAATACGTTGAAGAACTCCTTCTGGATGGAATTACAGATGAATATGAAATTACAAAGATGATTGATAAAAAATTTTTGGGAAATTCGAAGCTATCTGATATGGAGATTGGAGTGGTGTTACCAGCGCGGCCAGGGAGCTATGTTTCTTATGAGGGAAAAAGGTCTCGGGGGCAGCGTTTGAGGGGAAAAAAATAATTTTCTTCTATCCTTTATTTGCCCCATATGCCCCATCTTGAAGCCCCAGTAATGGGGCATTTTATTTTGTATCCATGAACTTCAATTGTCCTACAGGGCGAGGGATGAAAAAACATGGATGCAAAGCAATTACCACACGAAATTCAAGATTTGCCTGAACTCTTTCAGCGTATGTACGAGGCCGCCCCAGCGGAAATTGTGCCGCTTGAGTGGGTGGCGCGCCAAGCTGGCTACAGAAACGTTGGTAGCATTCATAATAAAATCAGCGAAGGTAGTGGCCCCATTAGCTTCATTTCAGGTAAGCGACGCGTGTGTGATCGCAAAGATGCTGTCTTGTGGATTCACGGTCAGACGCGCCAAACATTCCGGGGCGGCCATTATGAATCCTGACTTTCGGGTTCACGTTGATTTCTTTGATCACTTCAAAGCAATAAAACTTGAGAAACAGCTTGGCCCAGAAGGGGTTATTGCTCTCATGCGGCTTTGGGCGTGGACTGCCAAAAACAGGCCAAACGGTGTGCTCTCCGGCATGGATGGGGTAGATGTTGAAATTGCCGCCCGTTGGAGCGGAAAACAAGGGGCGTTCAACGATGTAACAACGGCGTTACGGCTCCTTGATTTTGTTGACGGTGCATATCTGCTTCATGATTGGAAGGACTACAATGAATGGCAGGCGGAAGCACAAAACCGCTCTGACAGTAGTCGATTAGCACGCATGGCTAAGATCTATCCAGAGATTTATAAAAAGCTTGAACAGGCCGGAATTAAAGGACTTTCGCGTGAGGTGTATAACGAGATAACATCATCCAAGGATAGTTTAACGACCGTTGAACGCCTCTTAACGAACGCTTCAAGCCCTTTCCTTTCCTCTCCTTGCCTTTCCTCTCCCCACCATTCCGAAGAAGAAAGAGAGTCTTCACTACGTTCAGACTCTTTGTCAGGGCCAAGCGTCCCTGACGTAACGGCGTGTTCGCCATCTGAAGCCGTACAAAAAGGGTCTCTTCGCAAAAAGCAGGCAAAGAAACAGCCCGCAGAGTTCCCTAAAACTTCAGATGCCTACCAACTCGCGGTGGTCATGCGGAACACGCTCAAGGCCAATGTGCCAACGCTCAAAGAACCAGACCTGCAAAAGTGGGCGCAATGCTTCGACGTTGCCATGAGAAACGATGATCGCATGAAGGACGCGGGCTTTGTCACGCAGGTAATAGCATGGGCCTGTTCAGATTCCTTTTGGCGGGCAAACATTCAAAGCCCCGGCAAACTCCGCGAAAAATTTGATCAGCTTACGGCGAAAATGGAAGTAGAAGCTGCAAAAAAACGAAGCTCTTCACAGTCAATACCGTGGAAATCCCCGGCACAGCGCAGGTTGGAAGCCAATCAGCAAGCTGGAAGAGAAGCAAAACGCCTACTCTTCGGCGACCAGGAAGTCAGGGAGTGTCAGCAATGAGGGCTGAAGACTTTGACCGATTTGACGCGCTTATTCAGGGCGTAGCCGATTGCTACGGGCAAACGCTGACTGCACAGGGGATTGCCTTGCGATTCAAGATGCTAACCCCGTTTGACTATGCCGCAGTTGAAAGGGCCGCGCTTGCGATCATGGGCACACGCAAATTCACCACAATGCCAACGCCCGCAGACTTTATTGACCATTTGAACGGCGGGAATATTGAAGACCAGGCCGAGGTCGAATCAGGCAAGGTATTGCAGGCTATTTCAGCACACGGCGGGTATGCCAGTGTGGTTTTCGATGATCCCACCACGCAGGCAGTTATTGTGCAGGCATATGGCGGATGGGTGCAGATGTGCGCCCAGTGTGGCGTTGAAGAGTCTGAAAAATGGTTTCGTACCAACTTTGCCAAAACTTGGGCTGCATACAAAAGGCAAGGCATCAAAGTGTTCGGCGTGCTTGGGGGAAGGTGTGAAATTCAAAATACCGCCAACGGCTTTGCTGAATACCAAGACAAGCCCAAGCTGGTGGGCAATCATAAAAAGGCAATTGCCGTGCTTGAGTCAGTTGAAAAAAGCAGCCTTGAAAGTTCTTCCGCTGGAATCGTTTCGTTACTGGAAGCAGGGCTAAATAACTCAATGCAAGGTATCAGCCAATGACAACTAATTTCACCCAGGGGTGGCTCACTCTGTCAGAGGTGGCGGAGTTTCTTCGCGTCTCCCCCACTACGGTGCGCCGCCTCATAACAACCGGCAGGCTACGGGCCAACAACACGTCATGCGCAACAAGGCCGCTCTGGCGCATCCATGAGCAATGGATAGCCGACTACGCTCAAAACACTCCAGAACAAAAGGAAGAAAACAATGCCCCCTTGCAGACCTCTGAAGATTGAAGAATGCGCCGCAATGTACAGCGCCTATACTGGCCGCCACAAATTGCGCAATCAGTGCTTGCACCTGCTCTGCCTTACTACAGGCCTTCGCATCCATGAGGCTCTTTCCATCAGGGTTTCAGACGTGCTGCAAAACCGGCAGGTGGTTCAGGCGCTTCAGGTACAGCGCGGCAAGATGAAGCAGGCGGCGCAGGGCCGCACTATCCTGCTGCCAGCACAAACCCGCGAAGCAATCCGGCTTCAGCTAGATTGGCTGCTCCAGTACGGCCACCTTGGCCCAGATCAGTTCTTATTTCGCAGTCAACTTGGCGACCGTCCCATGCAGGTGGCAGAAGCGTGGAAGATTTTCAATGACGCTGCAAACAAGGCAGGGCTTCGCCGGGACTTGGGAACGTTGGCCACACACAGTTGGCGCAAAACTTTTGCCACAGAAATTTTCTGCGCTGCCGTTGACCGGGTTCAGGCTGGAGAGCGCATTGACCCCATGCGCGAGGTCGCCCGCGCCCTGGGCCATGCGGACATGAAGAACACAGAAAAGTATCTTCCTGTTGACCCTGAAGTCGCCTTCAAAAACATGCAGATGCTGGAAGCCAGGCACAGCTACGCCCTGTCCTGAACAGCCCCACTTTTCCACAGGGCAAAACATTTCTTTTTGAAAAAGAAATGTACCGAGCAATTCAAAAAATTATTCTTGTAACTACAATAAATAATTCAGAAACACATATGCAAAAAAAGAAATCGAGGTGAGCAGATACGCGCTGTTCGCATAGGGAGCACCCCTGTGAGCATATAGCGCCAAGTAGCGATACAGAAAAAATGAAGCACCAAGTACATGCAGTCTTTTTCCTTTTTAAAACACCACTTTTCAACATGCTGTTGAAAAACGCCAAAACAACGCTGAAGGAGAACCCCATGAATCCCCAAACGACTATCGAAACTTCCTCCCTTGCCGATGGCGAAAACAAAGAATCCATCCTTGAGCACACGGCAATGGAGCCAGATACCGCCATGGCCGCTTACCATGAAGGCATGAAGAAAGGGGAAACGCATGCGGCAGAATTGTGGGACAGTGAGGACAAGCGATGAATATGAATTCGTTTCGCGTCCCCATGAAGCCGGGCGGCGGCATGCCCACCTATCAGCAACAGCAGCAGTACCCCACGCCCGGGGTGGATACTTCCGCGCGCCTCTCTGACACCGCCGCGCAGATTTACCAACAAGGGGCAGCCCAACAGGCCCAAGGCATGGAAAAGTTAGGCCAGGGTTTGGAGCAAGCCTCCAAGGCCGGGTATGACCTGTACACTGATTATCAGACCACCCAAGCCAAGGACGCTTGGTTGCAGTACAAGCAAGGCGCACAAAAGCTGCAAGCCCAACTTGGCTCTTTGTCGGGCAAGGATGCCATAGATGATAAAAACGGCGTCATTGCGCAGATGAAAACATGGAGGGAGCAGACCAGGGCAGAAGTTGCGGGTAGGCTTGGCGGCATGGCCGCTGGCCTCTTTGACCGTGCAGCATCAGAAACTGACGCCACCTTGGATTCATGGGCAACAGGCAAGGTACATGCCGAGGGAATCAACTACGGCAATGCCACCAGCAAGGCACATATTTCCCTTGCCCAAAATCAGGCTTTGGCCGATGCAGCCAACCCCGCAGCATTCGGCGCGCAGCTCGGTGTGATTAAGGCCGAACTTGAAAACATTGCACGGCGCAGCGGCTATGATGATGCATGGGTAGAGGCAGGCTTGCAGGATATACGACAGAAAACGCTTATCCAAGCCATATCGGACAGCATTTCTGGTGAACAGTTGGGAAAAGCAAACAGCATTATCAAAGACTATGCGCCGTTGCTTGGCGGGCATGTAGATGCATTGCGGGCCAAAGCTGCCGCCAAAGGCCGCGAACTGGAAGCCCGCTCCCGCGCGGATTCGGAAATGCGCTTCGTTGGTGTATTTGCCAATGATCCGCTGAAGGGCATTGCCGAAATATCCACGCCTGAAGGCATGGCAAAATACGGAATGGATGCAAAAACCGCCATCAGTGTGCGCAGCATGTTGCAAACACAATGGAGCTTCAACAAAACCGTTGAGAAGCAAAAGAACGACACCGATGTCACCAGCACCGTAAACGGCATTTACTCCACGCTCATGGGCGACCCAGACAAGGGAATCGCCCCAGACCCTGCCAAGGCATACCAGGATTTGCAGAACTCCAACCTCGACGCCATTACAAAGATTGAAATGGGTAAGAAGCTGGAAGAGGGAACCATAGGCAAAACACGCGACCCCGCCGCCGTGAATGATATGGCCCGCCAGATCGTCAACGGGGCTATTGATTCCGATGCCCCCATTGATGTGATGCTTGCCCAGGGCAAGGCCAGCGTGGGCGATGTGACAATGCTCAAGGGCATGCGCAAGGATATGGACGGCCCGCTGAAAGATTACCTCAAGCGCGCGGACAATCTCATTAAAAATGCATACGCCCGCTCACAGTTTGCCGCAGGCACACCAGAAGCAGCCATCAAGGAAGACCGGGCGCGCAGCCAACTGAGCACCGTCATTACCGAGGCATACAAAAAAGGCGGCCCAGAAGCCGTGGAAAAGCTGTTCAACAGCGATACGCCCATGTCCATCATGAACAGCAACGCCATAACCGTTGACGATGCCTTGAGCAACGTGAACAGGGTTATCAGTGCTGGCAATGGGAAAAGTTCAGTCCCGCAAAGGAAGGCCAGCCAAACGATTGACGAATACGAAAAGCAGGGAGGTCAGTAAATGAGCACCTACCTTGAGCTTAAAGAGGCTGGATTCTCTGACCAAGAAATCCGAGAGCACAAACGCCCTCAGCTTCAGGCTGCGGGTTTCTCTGACCAAGAAATCAACGCATACTTCAAGGGCTATGATCCTGTTTCCATGCTGGACGCCATTCAATACGGCTTCCAGGGGTCAGTTACGGGCCTTGCCTCACGCGAAAAGCTGCCTGACAGTCTTACCCCTGTGCAGGTTTCCCAGATGTCCACCATGCAGCGCGTAGGCATGCAGGTGGGTACGCTGGCAGGTGACGTGCCTACCCTTGCCGCTGGCGCTGCTGCGGGATTGCTTGGCGGCCCTGCTGCGCCCGTCAGCGTTCCGGCTTCGGCGATGGCGCTCACAGAGGGAACACGTGCCTATTACATGGAGCAGATCAAGAACGGCGATGTGCGGTCTTCAGAGGAATTTTTGCGCCGGTCTGGCGCTGTTCTCGGCTCTGCGGCCAAAGGCGCAGTCATAGGTGGGCTTACGGGCGGCGCGGGCGTTGTTGCTGGCCGTGGGGCCGCAATGCTTGGTGCTACGGCTGGCATGCAGACTGCGGCAAGCCTGGCAGCCGAAACAGCCACCATGCCCACCGCCGCCGCAGGAATAGAAGGCCGGTTGCCAGAACCACACGAATTTGTTGACGCAGCCATTCTTGTGGGTGGCCTTCACGCTGCGGGAGGCCTCCGCCATGTCCCCGAAATGGTTCCCAAGCTGCGGGACATTTATGCGAAAACGGGCAAAGACCCCATTGCAGTTGCCCAGGCGGCTGAAGCTGATCCGACAGTCAGACAGGATATACTTTCCATCAACCGGGATGTTCCGCAGGCCATAGCTGAAGAGATCGCCGCCAAGCGCCCGCAAGACATCAAGCCCGAATCTGAGGCAGAAAGCAGCGCTCCAACCACTCCAACCGCTGCAAGCGATGAAGGCGCACTTCAGAGCGCAGGCAGTGGAACACACATCCCCATTGCTGAAGACAAGCCCGTTATGCCCGAAGGCGAATTGAGCAGGGCCGCTGCTGTGCCGCTTTCTGACGTGGTGCAATCGTTGGCTGACGCGCTTGAAGTGCCAATCCGCACGGGCAAAATGGGGCCATCTGGCAGAAACGCCGAGGGCATTTACAAGGTCACGCCCGAAGTGATCAGGACGCGCACCGCCAATGATGTGGCCACCGTTGTACATGAGGCTGGCCACCATATCCAAAAGCAGCTTTTCGGCGATATTTCAGCCGCCCCGCTGCGGGCATTTCGTGATGAACTTGCCCCCATTGCCACCCAACCCCGCGCGGGGCAGTCTGCATTGCCCGAAGGATTCGCGGAGTTCGTCGCAAAATATGTGGTCAATCCTGATGAAGCCAAGGCCGTTGCCCCTCGCTTCTACGAGCACTTTGAAAAGACGCTTTCAGAGCGCGCCCCTGAATTCGGCACGGCACTTTTAAACGCGCGCGAAGCGGTCAAACGCTGGGCAGACCAACCAGCCGCCCAGGAAGTCCTTTCACATATCAGCATTGAAGGCCGTGAGAGCGAGGGGCTTATTTCGCGCCTTCTTTCCAAGGACACTTGGGATAGCCTCTACACCAATTTCGTTGACCGTCTGTACCCTCTGAAAAAAGCCACAGATATTCTTGCTGAAGGCAAGGAACTGCCAGCGGACATGAACCCCTACACCCTGGCCCGCACGTTTGCCGGGGCCAAGGGCAAGGCCACGCACTTTATTGAGCGTTCCCCGTTCACTTATGGCACATGGGAGAACGTGGGCAAGCCCCTGGCAGAAACCCTGCGGGCCGTGGACAATCTGGACGAATTCAGGGCTTTCCTTGTTTCCAGGCGTGGCCTTGAGCTTGAAAGCCGGGGCATCAAGTCTGGCATTCGCCCTGAAGCCATGCGCGCAACCGCTGAGAGGCTGGGTGAAAAATACGAGCCTCTGGCCCGCGAACTGGATGAATACCAGAACCACGTTGTGAATTACCTGGTGGATTCTGGAATACTCAGCGCGGAAACGGCAGCCGCCATGCGGGAAATGAATCAAAACTATGTCCCGTTCTTCCGCGTCATGGAAAATGCCGGCGGATTCCTCGGAAGCGGCAAGTCGCTCACTGGTCGCAACCCTATCCGACGCATCAAGGGCAGCGGGCGCGATATTATTGACCCGCTGGAATCCATCATCAAGAACACCTACGCCATGATTGAAGCGGCGGAAAAGAACGGCATTGGCCGCGCCCTCACAGACCTTGCCAGCAAAACCGCTGGCGCGGGCTGGCTGGTGGAAAAATTGCCCACGCCTAAAGCTGCGGTGCAGGTCAGAGCTGAGGACGTGAGCAAGGCGTTCATTGATTCCCTTGGCCCAATCAGCCCCAGCGGTAAATCTTCAATCAAGGCCCTGGCTGAATCTGCTGACATGGGCGAAATGCTCACGTTCTGGCAGAACGCCGCCACGCTGGACAAAAAAAGCCAGATCGCCGTTTTCCGCGATGGAAAGCGCGAAGTGTATCAGGTGGCCCCAGAGATTGCCGAAGTCATGAACGGCCTAAGTACTGAAACCATTCCCTTACTGGTAAAACTCATTTCCATTCCGGCAAAGATGCTGCGAGCTGGCGCCACGCTTACGCCGGACTTTATGGTTCGTAACCTCATCCGCGATGCCGTTTCTACGGGCGTTCTTTCCCGCACAGGCTTCATCCCCGGCTTGGACACGGCCAAGGGGTTGAAACGCGCAGTGACTAAGGACAACGCTTATTGGGATTGGGTGAAGGCTGGCGGAGATCAGGCCAGTCTTGTGAGCATGGACAGGACAACACTTCAAACAACGCTCAAAGACATTGCCGCCACCGGCTACACTGAGCGCGTTTGGAATGTGGTCAAGAATCCTTTGGAGCTGCTGCGCCTTGGCTCGGAACTTTCAGAAAAAATGACCCGCTTGGGCGAGTTCAGCAAGGCCACAGAGAAACACGGCAACGACAAGGCCGGATTGATGCAGGCCGCCTATGAATCGCGGGACATTATGGACTTTTCGCGCCGGGGCAAGTTGACGGCCTCGTTCAACCTTATAACGGCATTCTTCAATGCCAGCATGCAGGGGCTGGACAGAACAGCGCGCGGGGCCGTGGAAAACCCCAGGCGCTTTCTTGTGCGCACTGCTCTGTTCATTGGCATTCCGTCCATACTCAACGCCATTAACAATTATGGCGACAAGGATATTGCCGAGGTTCCGCGCGCCCAAAGGGATATGTTCTGGATTACGCCCATCGGGCAAGGAGAGAACAAGGTTCTCTTGCGCATTCCCAAACCTTTTGAACAAGGCGTCATGTTCGGCTCAACGCTTGAGCGGGCTACAGAATTCATTCTCGATGCGGCACATGACAAATACGGCAGCGTGGAGAAAGCCAGGCAAGAGGCCTTCAGGGGGCTGGGGGCATCCATGCTGGATGTTTCTGCGCCCAACCTCGTGCCGACTGCCTTCGCCCCTGTGATCGAAGCATTTGCAAACAGGTCGCTGCCCTTTGACCGGCCTATCATTCCCAAGAATAGAGAAGGCTTGCTGCCGGAATACCAGTACGCCCCCAGCACTACGGAACTGACAAAGGCCCTTTCAAGCTTTGTCGGCGCGTTGCCGCCAGTGGGAGATATGAACACATTCTCCCCTGCCCGGGCGGAAAACTATATTCGCGGCTGGACGGGTGGCATGGGCATGTATGCCCTTCAGTTGGTCGATGCCATGGCCCGCAAGGCTGGGGTTGTTGATGATCCCGTAAAGCCTGCCGCCACGCTGGCGGATATTCCCTTTGTGCGGGCCTTCGTTATTCGTCACCCAAGCATGGGGGCGGAGAGCATTCAGCGGTTCTTTGACCACTATGAAGAATCCACCAGCTACCTGAAGACCATTAACGCCCTGGGCAAGGACTTCAAATACAATGACGTGGCCAACCTGCTGCCCTATTCCGTCTATCAGGCGATGGACGCCCCACATAAGGCTTTGTCTGAGATTACAAAGGCCATTGACCTCATAAACAAAATTCCGAGCATGACGCCAGACGAGAAGCGCCAGCAAATAGACAGCCTGTACTTTCACGCCATCGAGGTGGCCAAGTTTGGCAACAAGGTGTTTGAAGCTTTGCAGCCGGATATTGAGCGGCTCAAGCAGCGTGCGGAAGGGAAATAATCAGTTGAGCAGGTTATCAACAATCTTGCCGTGATCGTCCAGGCGCTTCAGTTCCTCGCCGTGGTAGTTCGGATCAAACAGGCTGAAGTACTTGATTATGTCCTGACCTGAAAAACTTGCCTTCTCTAAAATGGGGCGCATGAATTCACGGATTTCAGAATCTGAAAAACCAGCTTTGCGAAGGATATTGTATTCTCCACTCTCATAATCCATTTCCTTGGCGGCAAGTTTTGTTGCAGCATCGCTGACAACTCGGAGGGCAATCTGCGCGTCTGAAGTATCCCCAAACACATGGAAATCAGGGATTACAACGATCAGCAGCGCGGCAAGGAACAGGCAGAAAGAGAGCTTTCGCATTCTGTCAGCATACTGGGCCTGCCATGCGGACGCAAGCAGACTCAAAGAGGGCTGGGAGTTACCCCAGCCCTCTTTCTTTATTTAACTTCCTGATCATCCTCGTCAAACAGTGCCTTTGTTTTGACGCCTAACACGCTGCCAATTTTTGCCAGCGTGTTGAGCTGACAGCCACCTATCGTTTCATTTTTTGTTGATCTATGAACGGTACGGGTTGAAAGCTGGGTTTCCTCCGCAATCATGCGAACGGTTTTGCCTTCACTGTCCATAAGCTCCCTTACTTTGCTTTTGAACATTCACCCTCCATTTGTTGTAATTAAATAAAACATATTGACAAGTTTTGTGGTAAAAAATTACAACAAGACTACCTGAAAGACAAGCCATATCCACGGCAAATAAACACATGAGGGAGAGCATTATGGAAAACCAAAATGAGCAAAAACTTAAAGTAATGTCAGAGGATGAATTTAATGAAATCTTAAAAAAAGAGCGCGCGGACGCAGTAGACAAAGCAATAGAAATCGCACTCGATCCTATTTTGCGATTTTCAAAATTGCTAAACAATTATGAGATTACTGAAAAAGACTTTTCAAAAGGAGAAGCAGTGATCCCAAGTGAAATAGCTGATATCCTGCGCTTAATTGTGGTGGGCGCTGCAACAGAAATAGGCCTCCAAAGTGACCCAAGGATGGTTCGTCATTCATTTATCTCATTGGAAGATTTTAAAGATTATGCTGCGGGCTAGGCCCCAAAATATGAATGCCCCGTCTCAGTTGAGCGCGGGGCATTTCTTTTGCCAAATGACAATCTAGAGTATAGTCTAAATGGACAACAAACTTTCGCCTAAAAAGTGTCAAAATAGGATTATAAAAATAATTTATTGACATAATCAAATTTGATTCTTAGATTCTAATTAGACACCTTACGGGAGAGTACACCATGAGCAAGCAAATTGGATATGTCCGCGTCAGTAGCGTTGACCAGAACACAGGCCGCCAGCTTGAAGGCATTGCCCTGGATAAAGTCTTCACAGACAAGGCCAGCGGCAAAAGCAGGCAGCGCCCCCAGCTAGAGGCTTGCCTGGAATACCTGCGTGACGGTGACACGCTCCACATTCACAGCATTGACCGCTTTGCCCGCAATCTTCAGGATTTGCTTACGCTCATTTCGGATTTGACCAACCGCGCCGTGACGGTGCAGTTCCACAAAGAGGGCTTGATCTTCACAGGCGAAGACAGCCCGTTCCAGCGCCTTCAGCTACAGATCATCGGCAGCGTGGCAGAATTTGAAAGGGCCATGATTCGGGAGCGCCAGCGCGAAGGCATCGCACTGGCAAAGAAGGAAGGGAAATACAAAGGTCGGAAGGCGGCATTAGACGCAGCCCAGATAGCCGAAGCCCGCGAAGAAATTAACGCTGGGGCCAAGGTCGCACGAGTTGCTCGCCAGTTGGGAATTTCACGGCAAACACTTTACACTTCCCTAGAGCGATTGGCGTAGTCACCGGTGTGTAACTAGGCTGGTGTGTAAAACCGTAGGCCTAAAACAAAATCCCGGCTCAATCATGGCCGGGATTTTTTTATAATCATTGCTTGAACTATATGCATAATTGATCAATAGCAGGCAATGATTGAGAAGGGAAACCCATTACTTCTTTATTGCAAGTTGGAAGTATCGGCATGCCTTCAATAAGTTCAGCGATAGATAAAAGCCAAGAAGAGTTTTTGCCAATATGTTCAACGAGAAACCACATTATGAGTATGAGCCCAAATAGCCGTGATTTCCCTTTTGGCCCCCAATTGACGGTGCTCAACGGCCCTGTTTGAGGCATTTCTAGATTATTATTGGTAGATTGATTCCAAATCCTAGTGTGGTGCGCACAACGGTTACGCAGAGTGTTTATCTCGCGCAACCAGTTTTCGAGCATGTAGGGTAAAATTGATTTATCTATTCTCGCACAAATTTTATTTTGATATTTACCATTAAGATAAGAAAAATAATGTGACATTAATCCAAAATCCCAAGCCTCTATAACCACCCAAAACGGCATAGTTCTATTGGTAGCTTTATGCCATGAAATACACTCTTGAGTGCTATTAGAAATGGCATCATTGTGTTTTTGTTGCCATTGATTCCATTTAGCAATAGCCCTTGGATTAATAAAAGTCTGATCAATATATGCAGTTGGAGAGTGGAACCCCATCTCATGCGCGATAATAGAACGCATATAAACTTCAATTCTTTCAATTGCATCTAGCATTAGTAGGCGGAGATTTTTATCGAAAAGATATAGTTTAAAAACTTTGTCGAAAGTTGTCCCCTCAACAAATTGATCTGTCCTTTCAATGAATCTTGATTTAGGCGGATTGCAAATTAGGTTGCCGGTGGCATCTTTCGCATAAACCCGGCACGGAAAAGAGAACCCCGTAAATCGATAATATCCAACCTGCGCAAGTTTCCTTTCTGCCCTTGCGCGATCTTCAATATCCATTCCACGGGATTCAAGGATTGAGACTAGGTCTGAGTAGGGTTTAAAAGGCTTTGCGCTTAGTGACATATCAACCCTAAAAAACAAGAGGGCCCGCACTTGTTGGCGTACTGGACACCAACAGAGGCACGGGCGCTGTTGATGTAAAGCTATACACACATGCAAACTTGGTCAAGCATAATTTGCATAAAATAGGCATCGAGCCGCTTTTATCAAATTTTTAAAGGAGATCATAGTCCTCTTTTGAGGTCGCTTGAAAAAAATCTGCGGAAGGGCCCAAAAGGCGATTCTACCACATCCTAGCCGTCTGGCAGGGCCCCTTCACAAACTTGTTTTCATTCCCCTGTAAGGCCTCAATCCGTTTCGCGCGGGTGCATTCCCATTTGTCCACGGGATACTGCTTATCCCAGGCCTGCATCAACTGTTCTTGCTGGCGGCTCATGTGGTAGCGCGAATATGAGTCCTGCATATAGAAGTAGGTGCGGGCGATCTGGCCACGGGCGCGCGCCGGGGGCTCGGCCTTGTTGCTTGCAATCTTCATTTCACATGTGCCGAAGGTCGCAGGGTCACCGGCAAGCATGGCGTAGTTGAAATTTGAGCGCAAGGCGTTGACCGCGCCGATGGCCGGATACAAGTTGTACATGTCAGCTTGCATCCGGCGGTATTCTGGATTGACCTTTTCGGCGCACTTCCTCCCCTTGAACTCTTTGCCCCGGTTGTCCACGCATTCCGGCGAACCCTCGCGCCATTCGGAAAAAGTCTGCCCGAAGCTCTCGGCGGGCAAGGTATGTTCCTATTCGATCCTATCAGCCCGTTTTTCGTGCTTGGGAGTGGTGAATCCGGTCGGCAACGTCACATTGCCCTGTGCGTCATATTCTGCCCCGCAGTATATGGTCACGCGGTGGTCGGCGTATACTTGGGACAGCATATTTTTTGAGTGCGAGAAACTGTCATTGCTGGTGTTGCCGCCAGCCAAGGCCAGTGCAGGAATCAGGAGGAAACATGCCAGGGTAAGTTGATGGATGATCTTTTTCATTATTTCAGGTTAGTGGTTAAATTATGGGTTGCTAAACTTGTTCTGATTCTGCTTCGGGTTGCTTTTCATAATATAATTTTAGCACTTCTATTTCTTTTCCAAGAAGTGGAACAAATCTTTCAGAGAAGAAGTCAGTAATTTCTTTGGCTGACATTGAAATATATCTCTCTGCAATCTCAATAAACAAACAAAGCCATGTTGTATCGCTAGGTGATAACAATCCTCTGCCATTAACATTGTCAATTCTCTCTATAGAAATGCCAAGGGGGTGTGTAAAGTTTGATAATAGTCGATAATCTTCTGGCATTCTTGATAAGGACGCATTTTCTTTGGCATATTCGTGCATTGTTTTATACATTTCATTTTTTAATCTTAAAAGAGATTTTTGTTTGCTACTATCAAGCGTTAAATAAAATTGATTGGAAGATATGTGATCATTTGAAATCCGCTGAGATTCATGGAATCTCTCTTCAGAATATTCAGGATTAGAGTCCATTTTCCAAAAACAATGGTATTTTTCAGCGTTATTATGGCGTTGGTATATTAAATATCTAAGGCTTGCTTCATCCTCAGTTATTTTTTCAACGCCAAAGTATATTAAATAATGAAAACATTCTATAAGTCCGCGAGATATTGAAGCAACTGCAATTAGATCACAAAACGAATTAGAGTGCCGACTGCCGTTATTTGAGAGTGGAAGGACATCTAACAATGATGCTGCCAGGCAAGTTAGTCGTGTAAAAATCCTCATTGCACGCAATCCGCGCCCGCTAGTGTCTATTCCATGTTGATTTAAAGACATTTTAAATATTATTTTCAGTAGTTTGGAATAGCTTTCGAGCTTGTTTTTATAAAGACGGCCATGCTCAGTTGTAAAAAAAGACAAACTGGATTGCATTCTCTGTAGTGAAGCAATGCGCTGTCTTGAATCGTTAGAAGGGGCCTTTTTACGCGCTTTTTGTTGCTTATTGCGTTTATTGCTTTTCATGTGAGTTCTCCTTGATAAAGGATTTGTTGATTCGTTCACCCTCTTTGATTCTTTTGATTCAACACGGCACTTGCAAAATGGGCTGAGCTTGCCGTCACGACAAACAATGCGCCTCTTGCTGCACGGGACAGTCATGCCGCAGTGATTTGAGCAGCAGGCATGGGCAGCCAGAATGCCGAGTAGATCGTTTGGCTGGGCAGTAGCGCCGCATTGGCCGGTGGTGATGGGCTGATCGCTGGTGGAACTTCATCGACAAAGGATGGGGCGTAAGCGGGAGAAGGCAGAGTAGGGAAAGGACAAGCTTTTTCATGCTGTAAGCCTCCGGCCTCATCATGCCAGATTCACGACCTTTCACGAAGTAAAATCTTATTATGTGGCACACAGGTGGCACAAATTGGCAAATTTCACGAAAAAAGCGGCTAGCTTTTTACAGCTAACCGCTTGAATTCTTTATGGTGCGCCCGGCGAGATTCGAACTCACGGCCTTTGGCTCCGGAGGCCAACAATCCACATTTACATCTGTTTTCATCAATTTTCTTTTTTTTATAATTTAAAATAGTTGTAGAGATCTATGCTTGCATTTAGTTTTATCTTTTGCCATGAAAGGTCAAGGAAAAGGTTGGAAATCGGGTTGGAATTTTGTTGGAGGCTTCATGGCTAGTCAGACTCGTGTGAAGACAAGCTACCCAGGAGTGTTCTACCGGCTTGCTGAGCGCAAAGGTAAACCGGGTGAAGAGCGGGTTTATTATATTGTATTTAAACAAGATTCTAAGGTCGTTGAAGAAAAAGTTGGTAGGCAGTATGCGGACGATATGACCCCTGCTAAGGCGTCTGGAATACGAGCTGAGCGGATTGAAGGGAAGCGCGCTTCTCGTAAGGAAATCCGCGCGGCAGCTCTTGCGGCAAAGGCAGCCGAGGCTGCTAAGCCGACAATTGCAAGGCTTTGGAGTCAGTATCAACTTGCTTTTGATGATGGTAAGGTAAGAAAATCTGATGTGAGTAGGTATAATATCTATATACGTGAAATTTTTAAAAATAAAACACCTGATGAAATAACAACATTAGAAATCGATAAGCTCCGTCATATGTTGCTCAAAGCAGGTAAAAGTCCGCAAACAACAAAACACATACTCGCATTGCTTCGTCGGATAATCAAATTTGGCGTCAGAAAAGGGTTATGTGCATCACCAGATCCATCAGTGCTCTATTTTGAGATGCCAAAGGTAGATAATCAGAAAACGGAAAGTTTAACCAGCGAGCAGTTGAATAAATACCTAGAAGCAATTGGTGCAGAAGCCGATCAAGACGCAGCCGCCTTTTTAAGGCTCGCGCTAGTTACGGGCATGCGTAAGGGTGCTTTGATGGCGTTGCAGTGGAGTGATATAGATTTTGAAAATGGTTTTATTTTGCTGCGTGGTGAAGCCGCTAAGAAAGGTAAAACAGAACGTATACCACTCTCACATGCCGCCAGAATTGTGCTTCAAAGCGTTAGAAGAGTCGATAGCTTGTATGTGTTTCCGGGAAGAAACGGTGAGCAGCGGAAGGAATACCGTAAAATAGCAGAGAGGGTGAAAAGGCGCGCAGGCCTGCCTGACGATTTCCGCCCCTTGCATGGATTGCGGCATGCATATGCGTCCTTTCTAGCGTCTAGTGGGAAAGTTGATCTATACACGCTGCAAAAGTTACTGACTCATTCAAGCCCGCAAATGACCCAGCGATACGCACATCTAGCCGATGAGGCGATGCAGCGGGCGGCCAGTGTCGCAGATGAAATCTTTGTAACAGCCACAAACAACGAGCAGGCCCACAATGAAAAATGAAAAACAACATGAGTATCTCACTAAGCTTAAAAACACAGGGCATGAATGGATTTGTGCGCGAGAAATTGTTGAATGCTTGGAGATAAGCCTTGAAGATCTTCTCAATGCATATGGAGATGGGCTTACAGTTTATGATGCTGATTTAAAAAGTATCATTCATCCGATGTCGCAGCTTGACGATAAAATTTTATATTCAAACGATGCTGCTTTGTATGGACAAATTGACTTTGATCGTCAGAACGAAATGCTAGTCCTATTACGTCCTGATTTGCCAGATTCCTTTGAATTTAAGCTCAATGAGAAGACTGGCGCATGGCGCCTCAAAGTTGATTATGACGACCTCGAATTTAATCATAAGAGCTGGAAAAAAGGTGAGTATGACTATAATATTTCGATTAAAAAATTATACAATTTTTCAGGCTATGACCGTGACGAAGCTGACCTAAAAATTGAAATTCACGCAGTTTTTTTGGAAGATGCATGTATAAATATGTATCATGATAATAACATAAAATTTAATCACAAAATAGTTCTTTTAAAAGCTTTATACAATGGAATAATGTTTTATGGTGTTCCAATTTATTTTCTCAATGAGGCAAAAAGAATTCTAAATTTTAATGATTACAGTACAGCAAAAATTTTAGCGTACGCATCAGAGTTTGCCTACTATTATTTTTATGACATACAAAAGACTATTAAAGGCATTGAAGTCCTTTTTGACCAATTTAGCATAAATGATTACTCAACAAAATACAACATACCTTATAATATTGCTCGCCATGAAATGTTGCAACGTCAAAAAGATTTATATGTAAATGTTGATGAGCTTATTTGCTTTCTAAAAACAGTAAAAAAACGGACATTAGAAGAAAAATTGGACTCATGGAATCAAGCAACATTTTCTTCTAATGATATTTCTGAAAAAGAGTTTGAAAAATATAAAACGTTTGCAAGAATGAAATTTAAGGGGAGTACATTAAAAGAGATATTTGATGCTGTCTTACCAGAAAGCAAGGCAGTCAGTGCGGCAGCCCAAGACACCGCCTGTAGCAAGCTAGGCAACAAGGTAAAAAAATTTGCTATAAACAACAATTTACCTCTTTGGACAGAAAATCGAGGTCGTCCCATAGCTGGCGGCAATAATGATCGAAATCTTAAGTGAAAAAAATTTAAATTTACGTTGTCCGTGGCCAGAGAGAGGGGTAAATAATTTTTAAATTTTTACTTTTTTCAATTTTATTCAGAATCATTTTAGGGGCGTGCTGATTAGCACGTCCCTATTTTTTTATTTGGAGGATGTTATGTCCATTACCCCGGATATGAGGCGTTGGTTAGACGAAAAGGAAGTGAGCAGGCTGACGATGCTAAGCCTTTCGACACTGAGGGCACATAGATTTTACAGAAAGGGCATTCCTTATTCGAAAGTGGGGAGGTCTGTGCGCTATAGCGTGACAGATGTCACGACTTTTATGGATTCTCGTCGGATAACTATTGAAAACAGATAGTTGGTAAGAAGCCCATGCTGGATGCAAGGGATCCCCCTTTAGCAAATATCGTTCACAAGTCAGGAAGATAAATGATACCCCCTAACCCTCTCAAAAAAGAGAGGCATTCTTGGAAGCTGATATGTCTAATGAAATGATTACCGTGCAGACGGGCAGCGACAGTGCCACATGCGAAAATAATGATGCGAAAATGATGAACTCCGAGACGCGTAATACACTTTCCAGTCTTAAAGAAGAGATGCACGCAATGTTGCAGCTCCCACCGGAAGACCTTGCTAAAATAGACCATATTGAGTGGGTGTTGGACTGGAAGCCCGTATTGACCTCTCGCCTTTACCCTAAAAATTCTTAGACTAAGTGCGAGGAGAAGCAGGGTAACACCTGCTTCTCTGCCCGTTGGAGGTAACAATGACTTTTGATTATAAAAAGATGTTTAAAGAAGCGATGGAAACAGGACAGCCAGTTATGCGATCCCGCCTGCTCAATTACCATGAGCATACTTCACCCCCGGTATCGGGAAAAACCTTTGATACCACAGCAACCCATGCATCGTCACACCGTTGCAATAATGCCTATCAGGTTTCATTAGTTTCCAGAAATACTCGCACGCAGCTGAGAGGTCTTATTGTTACTTGTCCATCAGGCCAACACGCTAAAAAAGTCGTGGGCGGAATTCCCCATGTAAAGAAGGACCCATTTCCGCAAGTCGTTAATGATGCTTTTGGAGAGGCGAACACATCCAATATACACGGACAGGACGATTATCAGATATTGGAGGCCATTTTTGAAGCACTCCTTGAGCGAGAGGCCGCGCGCCAGTATCGCTCCGGGAGCAATTTACACCTTCAAAGAATCCTAAATATCAACGAGGGATGGGGCCGTGAAGACATGACAGTTGCCGCTGAACTGGGAATTGACAACGAACTTAAGTGGAGCATTAACCGCGGCCAACGCAACGGCACGACATGGATAGCGTTGCTTTGCGCTGAATTCAACTTGCCCAGAATAGACGGTGTTACAACTCTAGCGAATATCCTCAAGATGTGTCTCGAAAATCTTTATCAGCTGTCCAGCGCGGCACATGCCGCTGATTTGAACGGCGGAGCGCTCCTCGGCGAGGATGTGCCCAAAAGACTTCACCTGCAGGGAATTTCGCGAGAGTTTGCGTGCATCACTCTTGAAGAGAAGAAGTACATATATGGCAATGCCGGGCAGGTCACTGGGGCCTTCTTGCGCTACCGACTTAATGGGCAAGACTTCTGCCTCCCTGCTACTGTTGCCCGAGGTGTACTTTGCCTGGGAAAATGTAAACCTACAGCCCACTTCCTCAACGAAGATCTGATAGACAAGTTTCCTTTTGCCAAGATCATTTTTTGTCAGGACATGCGCTCAGCCCTTGCTCTGCAGCGCATACTAGATGAAACGCACGGGCACAATCCCGCAGAAACCATTGTCACAGCCCACTTGGGCACTGACCTGTCAGTAATGCCCTGGGGATATTTTCACGGTCACAACGTTGTATTTGTTCCTGCTCCTACAAAAGAGAGCATGGCAGTGGTCAAACTGTACAGGGATCACATCACTGGCGCACAGGCTAAAAGTTTCCGCGTCTATTGTGGCTTTCTGCTTCACTCCCAACCGAGCTGTGACCTGACTGGCCCAGTCGAGGGTGTCACGGATGCCGAAGCAGAACTGCTGCGGATGTCAGTGCGGCTTGATGCCGTGGAGCGCCCTCTGTCGTTGGTTCAAAAAGTAGACAAGAACGCTGTTCCTTACGACGGGTTCCTAGAATGGGGTCAGCAGATGGGCATATTCTCTACACCACAAAAGCCCAGCAGCCGTGATTCAACAAATCCACCCCGTGCATTGTCGCTGTTTAACCCGAATCTAGGCCCTGCTGCCCCCCAAGCCGTAACCCTCGACAAGGTTACCTCCGCGCAAGTATTTGTGCCGGGCGGTATTACCCTGGTGCATGGCTTGAAAGATTCCGGTAAAAGTATGACCTGTTTTGCCGTTGCAAAGTCTATCCTCACTGGTGCTCCTCTGTTTAAGATTATATCTGGAGGGGAGCCTAGCAAAATTTTGTATCTGGACAGTGAAACGCCGCAGGATATACTCACAGCGCGGCTTGACCAATTTGGGCTTGTTGGCGAGGTCAACAAGCCCTTGTTTCTAGTTTCAAAATTTAACCACATGTGCACGGATTTTGCTTTTTCAATTACAAATCCGTTGTTTCGTGACCATGTGGAAAAAACATTACGTGGATTGGATTGCCGGTACCTCGTGCTGGACAACCTGACATCGCTCATGGCTGATGGGGGGCTCTACCAAGCGCAGACTGTCAGCCAACTCTTCAACTGGATTGAACACCTCGCACGTCACGGCGTTGGCGTAATCATCGTCAGTCATACTCTGGACGACTCCAATGCTGGCACGGCTGCCTCAAAAGCCAGGGGCAGTCAGGAATTTTCTATCCGCGCCCATACGGAACTTGTGTTGATCCGGAGTACGGAAATTTTGCAGCAGCACCTCGGTACCGAGGCCGTCCAGCACGCGGCAGCGCAAGACGGTTTGGCCGTGGGCATTTGCATCAAGGTTTGTAAGGCAGCCTGTGTCCTTCAGAAAAAGACTTTATGGTTGCACCTGCCATTAGGGGCATCAGAATGGAAATTTTTGGCCGCTACTGGATCTGACGGAAAAGAGATTAAAATTCCCCAAAGGCACTCTGGACTGGAGACGGCTCCACCCTCTCGGGTTAATGCATCTTCCGATGTGATTGAAAATGCAGATTCCGCTGTCCACAATCCGCTGCCAAAGGAACTCGAGGATGTAGCTATTGCCCAGATCGATTCGGCTGAGAGCGACAACCTGAGTCTTGCGAGTATGGACCTGTCAGCAGATGAGAGGAAAGTTTACGAATTTGCTCGTACCGGAGGTCGGGTCAAAACGTCCAAGATTGTGGCCCTCGTGGGATGTTTGGAAGGAAGGGCTCGCTGTCTCATTAAATCTCTAAAAGACCGTGGCCTTTTGGAACATGATGGAAAGAAGGGCCCCCAGCAAGGGTACCGCATAAAAAAGTAAAAACAATAATTAATCACTCCACAGCAATGGCGCATGGCCTTCAGGTCATGCGTCATTTTTTATCCGGCACCACGGCGTATGGACAAGCTGTACCGAAATGAAAGGCAGTATGAATGGCTGCCTATTGAGCGACCCAAATACCCTGCAGCCGAGTAAAAACAATCTTACATTTTACCCTGCGCGTATCCTGTACGTACCCTGCGAAATACCCTGCATGTACCCTGCAAAACACCCCGCATGCAGGGTGAAAGAAGTGTGCATTTCAATTATTTCAGCATGTTGAACTAGGTGCCTTTTTACGATGGCGGGTAAAAAAGGCGTTGCACTCAGGCATAGCTTGGCAGCCTCCTGGTTCAGGATAGTGGTGGGGTTGAACAGGTACCCGTTCGCTTCCACAGCATCCCTACCCGTGTACGTAGCCACCACTAGGTTCCTAATGAACTTACATGCTGGGTTGAAATGATATGCAAAGTTAATTCCCTCAAATTCATATTTTAAAAACAGGTAATTTACCTAGGGTTATTTTATTTATCTACAGCATTTCCCTGCACATAATTTAAAGGTATGATTGTAGTACTTATATAAGAATTATTAATAACAAGCCTAATAACGTTGTCAGTGTAACAATGTTTTCAACAATAAGGCTTGCAATAAGCATGATGAATCTACAGAAATGATATATTTTTAAAATTAAACAGAGTGTCACAATTAAATAGAAATCAAATTAATCACACAACTGCAAGCGGAGAAGGAAAATGAACAGCATCAATTTTTCACAGATGATTAAAGATTACGATCCAATCATGTACAGAGGCTATGTTTCACAAAAGATATTCTCATTGCTTGAAGAATATACAAATACATTTAGCAAGACCATGATTGTTCGCTTTGATGTCACTTATCCAAAAAACTTCATAGCTGTTGAAAATAACAGCGACATGTCAGAGCTCATGAAACTGCTTATTCAACAGTGTTCACGCAATGGATTGTCTCCAGCATATTTTTGGGTAAGGGAGCAATCGCTTAGAAGCAACAACCAGCACTATCACTGCATGCTCTTGCTCGATGGCAACAAGACTCGTAGGTACTATCCCCACATTGAAGCAGCAGAAGAAATGTGGGGCAGATTGCTCAATGTGGACCCTAAAGGGCTGATTCACTATTGCGACAGAGATCCTGGCGGCAACAGGCAGGCTAATGGCATCATCTTGCGCAGTGACGACCCCAACTACGAGGACAAGATTGATACCGTTGTGCGGCAAGCCATGTATTTGGCGAAGGACCACACCAAGGGCTTTTACAACGACGGCTTCAGGGATTTTGGCATGACCAGGATCAGCAGCATCCCTCAGCTCAGGAAAAAATTCAGGAACAACTAGCTTTTTCTTTGACCGAGCCCCCAAATATTTTTACCGTTTGGGGTCTCGCGAATCTTGCAGGCAGCATGATGCCAAAACAGCCGCGAAGAACCTTAGAAAAATAAAGAGAGGCGAATATGGATAATCATCAAACTTCTCCATTTTTTACTAAAGATGATGGCAAAAAAGGTGTTATTATAGCAAGTAAAGATTTTTTTGAGCGAGATTGTGTGCTCACAGTCGCGAACAACTATTCTGATAGCTATTGGGTCTCTGTGCAGCCGTCTGGGGAGCGGGATGTGGAAATCACTGTGTCCACAAAAGATGGAAGTTTGATAGCTGTCGAATCTTTGAAAAATATAATGAACGACCTTATCGATCAACAGGTTCGCTTGGATTTGGTGAAAGAGTTTGGAGAAGTCCGTAAGGTCATTGTGAGCTATGCATTTTCTTCGGTGGAGAAGAGGGATGTATAGAATTCTTCCCTTTCAATTCAAACGATTTTCAAAAAATGAACTCTTAATAGTGAATGAATGTGGTGATTATTACTTTCTTGACGATTACAGCTTTGACACATTTGTCAGACATCAGCTTGATGAAAATTCAGACGTTTTTTTAGATCTCAAGTCAAAATTATTTCTGGCTCAAGATGATTTTGAAATTTCGCGGTTTCAAGTTCAAAGTGCAACACCCAGTCCTTGGGTATTGGCGTCTTCT
>VSSQ01000051.1_pt1 | contig 195604 bp, 176 predicted proteins | sample 4763081 | NCBI WGS metagenome assembly VSSQ01 (sample SAMN12137344, study PRJNA551015) | bioreactor metagenome | isolation source: SDC9 anaerobic chlorinated ethene degrading culture | place: USA: Knoxville, Tennesee | collected 2015-01-01 | reverse complement strand
TTTAGAGCTAATCTAAGAGGTGTTACTGATACTCAATTTTTCCTTTTCAGACTTTATAAACTTTTCGCATAGTCCCCAATAAATTAATGTGAGCCTGTTGTTTGGCAATAATTATAATTCTGTTGAGCCTTTCTTTACAATTCCAACTCCAGAAATTAATGATTCAACTATTCAATTAATTAAAGATGCTTTCTCTTCTTTGCCCTATACAACTGAATTGGACCTAAGAAGTCAAAAATCTAATGAGGTTACTCTTAATTTCTCCAATATCCCTTCTAATATTCATGTATATTTATTAGATAGCTTATTAAACAAAGCTCAGTACCTAAACGAAGACCCAAATTATAATCTTCAAGTTAATGCTGGGGATAATGCAAAAAGGTTATATGTTTTGTTTAGCTATTATAAAGAAGATATTAATGAGTTCTTTAAGCCAGAGGTTGCTCAAGAAATAAAGATTTGGAATTATAATAATAATCTAAATATTGAAGGGCGTGATTTAATTAGATATGAGCTTTTCGATATTATGGGAAATAAGCTTTTGGTAGAGGAAATTCTTGACGACAGATTTAAAACTCAATTGGATTTAGGAAGTGGAATATATATTGTTAGAGCTTTTTCTTCTTCAAGTTCAAAAGCACAGAAAATCAGCATAAGCAGGAAATAGAATAAATCAAAGTCTTTTTTTGAATTAATTGTCTAAAAAACAAAAAGAATAGTTTTCTTATTGTAATTTTGCATTAAATTATTTGTTTTGGATATTAATTAAATCAGATTTTAATTTATGAACAAGGAAAAATTGACTCAATATACTGCAAGCGAAGAAGATTTCTCTTCATTATTATATCAAAAAAGACATTCTTGGGAAGTTAAGGTTGGCAATATTGCAATTGGTGGCAATAATCCAATCCGAATTCAATCCATGACCAATACTAACACAATGAATACAATGGATACTGTCAATCAAACTTTAAGATTGGTTGATGCTGGTTGTGAGTTGGTCAGAATTACTGCACAAGATGTTAAGGCTGCTCAAAACTTATATGAAATTAGAAATGAACTTGAAAAAAGAAACTGCTTTGTTCCTCTAATAGCCGATATTCATTTCAATCCCAAAGCTGCTGAAGTTGCAGCAACCATTGTTCAAAAGGTTAGAATCAATCCAGGCAATTATTTTGAAAGAAATTCCAGCAATTCCTCTTTAACCGATAAGGAATATTGTGATGAGTTGGAAAAGATAAAGGAAAGATTATTCCCTCTTATTGAAATTTGCAAAAAGCATAATACTGCAATAAGAGTTGGAACAAATCATGGTTCTCTTTCCCAAAGAGTGGTTATGAAATATGGCAACACTCCTTTTGCTATGGCTGTTTCAGCATTGGAATTTGCCAGAATAATACATTCTATGGATTTCGACTCATTAGTTTTATCTCAAAAAGCATCTAATGTAAAAGTAATGGTTTCTTCTGTTCGTTTAATGAAAGAGATGTTGGACAAAGAAGAACTTCTTTATCCAATTCATCTTGGAGTAACGGAAGCTGGAAGTGGAGAAGATGGAAAGATTAAATCGGCTGTAGGTATTGGTACTCTTTTGTCTTTGGGAATAGGAGATACAATAAGAGTTTCCCTAACGGAAAAACCTGAGGCAGAAATTCCAGTTGCAAAAGATATTCTTCAAGCCTCTGGAGATAGAATCTACAAGGCAGAATTTGTTTCTTGTCCAACATGTGGAAGAACAAGCTACGATTTGGAATCTGTATTGAGTAAGGTTAAAGAAAGATGCAGTCATTTGGTTGGAGTTAGAATAGGGGTAATGGGTTGCATTGTTAATGGTCCAGGAGAAATGGCAGATGCAGATTATGGATATGTTGGTTCAGGAAATAAGAAAGTAAATCTATATAGAGGAAAAGACTTAGCCTTTCAAAACATTGATGAAGAAGCAGCAATTGAAAAGCTAATAAATATGATTAAAGAAGACGGACGTTGGATTGAAAGATAGTTCTCTTTAATCAAGTATCTTTGAATTCTTGATAATTATCTCTTTGTAGTTTATTCTTCTTCTCTAAGGAGTTTTGCTCTATCCATGTCTGTTGGTCCAAGTTCTTGACCGAAGAGCATTAGTACATTATTTACTTTATCCATTCTAAGGGTTTGCTTTCCTTGTTCCAATTCTCTTATAAATCGTAGTCCAACTCCTGATTTCTCAGATAGTTCTATTTGTGTTAAACCTGCTTCTTTCCTCTTTTGTTTAACGAATTCTTGTAATGATTGTCTCTTCATATTATACCTTTTAGGGTATAAACTAATAATAAATCAATGCTTTTATACCCTATCGGGTGCAAATATATAAATAATAATTCTAATTATACCTTATTGGGTATAATTTTTTATTTCTTATTGCCTTAATAGATAGATGTTTTTTTATTGTCATTATCTAATAATATAGTAATTTTGCTTTTTATGAAAAGAAGCAAGTTTATTTTCTTTTGGACTTTAATTTTTCTATTAACTATTGAGAATGTTTTTTCTCAAGACTTAAAATCTATTCTTACAATCAATAACTCAATTCCTTCTTATAAATTAAAAAAGGAAATAAACGTGGAAGTTGTAGATCATAAATACTTTAAATTGGGTTATTCTGAAAAGCATGAAGTGGCTGGATGGGTAGCTTATTTACTTACTAAGGATATGGTTATTAATCAAAAATCTGGAAGAAAGAATAGGTTTAAGGAAGATAAAAAAGTTTCCACTGGTTCAGCTTCAGTTAGTGATTATAAGTATTCAGGCTATGATAAAGGACATATTTGTCCAAATGCAGATATGAGTTTTTCGCAAGAAGCTCAAAACTTAACTTTTCTAATGAGTAATATGGCACCTCAAATACATTCTTTTAATGCAGGGAAATGGAAGGAGTTGGAAACAAAGGTAAGAGAGTGGGCAATAGAAAACGATAGCATTATAATTATTTCAGGATCTTTGTTTGATTCAATAATAACCACAATTGGAAAGAAAAATAAAGTATCCGTTCCATATAGATTTTATAAAGTAATTATTGATATTTCCTATCCAACATATAAAGCTATTGGTTTTGTTTTGGAAAACGAAAAGCTAAATGAAGACTTATATAATTATAGTATGAGTTTAAGCGATTTGGAAACTTTTACAGGAATGATATTCTTTTCTGACTTCAACCAAAAAGAGTCAATAAAGAACTTAAAATATAATTGCAGTATTAGGGACTGGGAACGAAAAAACCTAAAGCAAAAGAATAAAACAAAGAAATGAAAATAAATAAAGAAATAAAGCATCTCAAGGAGGGTTTTAAAGGAGATTTACTTTTTGATGAACTATCTAAAATTGTTTATTCAACTGATGCCTCTGCCTATAGAGAGATTCCTCTTGGAGTTGCATTGCCCAAAGATAAGGAAGATATTAGGGAATTAGTTGCTTTTGCAAATCAGAACAAAATAAGCTTAATCCCAAGAGGAGCCGGAACTTCTCTTGCTGGTCAAGTTGTTGGAAATGGTCTTGTGGTTGATGTTTCAAGGTATATGAAACAGGTTCTTGAGCTCAATGTTGAAGAAAGATGGGTTAGGGTTGAGCCAGGTGTTGTTTTGGATGAATTGAATAATATATTAAAACCTTATAATCTTTTCTTTGCTCCCGAAACTTCAACTTCCAATCGATGTACTATTGGGGGAATGGTCGGGAATAATAGTTGTGGCTCTCATTCTTTGGTTTATGGTTCAACTCGTGATCATCTTTTGGAATCAAAGGTTATTCTTGCTAATACTAAAGAAGTAACGTTTAAGAAGCTTAGCAAAGAAGAATTTGAAGAAAAAACTCTTCTTCCAAATCTTGAGGGAGATATATATAAACACCTTAAAGAAAGGTATTCTGATAAAGAAATTCAAAACAAGATTGTTGAAGCATTCCCTGAAAAGGAAATCCGAAGAAGAAATAATGGTTATGCCTTAGATGAGATATTTGATAATAATGTCTTTAATCCAGAGAGCGATAAAGAATTTAATCTATCCAAACTTTTTGCAGCATCGGAAGGTACTTTAGGTTTTGGAGTAGAGTTTAAGATTAATCTTATGCCTCTTCCACCAAAGAATAAGGCTTTAATCTGTGCTCATTTCAATTCTTTGGAGGATAGTTTTGATGGAAATCTCATTGCTTTAGAACATAGTCCTGTTGCCATTGAGTTAATGGATAATAATATATTGACGTCTGCAGGCAGGAATATTGAGCAGAGAAAGAATATGTTTTTTGTTGAGGGAAATCCTGAAGCAATTCTTATAATTGAGCTTGCTGAAGAGACTCCAGAAGCATTGGAAGCAAAAACAAATAGAATAATTGATTCTCTAAAGAAAGAAAACAAGGGTTATGCTTTCGCTGTTGTTAAGGGAAAAGATATTGCTAAGGTTTGGGCTTTGCGAAAGGCTGGGCTTGGACTTTTAACTAATATCCCAGGTAGTGCAAAGCCTGTTTCTGTGATTGAAGATACTTCTGTTTCTCCTTCAAAACTTAGTCAATACATAAAGGAGTTTAAGGAAGTCCTTCACAAATATAATCTAACTTGTGTTTATCATGCTCATATTGCAACAGGAGAACTTCATCTTCGTCCTGTTTTAGACCTTAAAAACAAAGAAGATGTTGCCCTTTTCAGAAAAGTGAGTGTTGATGTTGCCAATTTGGTTAAGAAATATAGAGGTAGTCTTAGTGGAGAACATGGAGATGGAAGACTAAGAGGAGAGTTTATACCTTTAATTTATGGAGAGGAGATTTATGACTTAATGAAGGAGCTCAAACAAGTGTGGGATAAGGATAATATCTTTAATAAAGGAAAGATAATAGACACTCCTCCAATGGATACTTCCTTAAGATATTCCCAATTTATTGAAGAAAATAATAAGAAAAGACTTGATTTAAACAATATTCCAACCTATTATGATTTCTCTGAGCAGAAAGGATTGCTTTCGGCAGTTGAGCAATGCAATGGAAGTGCAGATTGCAGAAAGGGTGTTGAGTTTTTAAATACAATGTGTCCTTCCTATCGTGCAACAAATGACGAACGCTTTACTCCAAGAGCCAGAGCAAACGCACTGAGAGAATACTATACCAATCCAAAGAATAATAATCCTTTTGACAATCAAGAACTATATTGGATATTAGATAACTGTCTTAGTTGCAAGGGATGTAAGAATGAATGCCCTTCAAATGTGGATATAGCAAAACTAAAATCGGAATTTCTTCAACACTACTATGATGTTAATGGATTACCATTAAGAATAATACTTATCAATTACCTTACTTCTTTTCAAAGAATAGGGTCAATATTCTCCGAACTTTATAATTGGGTTATTACTAATAAATGGACTTCTTCCTTAATTAAAAATATATTGAAGTTCTCCCCCAAGCGAACATTACCAACTTTGAATGAATGGACATTGAGGCAATTGGTTAAAAGAGAAGAAGAACTTTCAACTTCCTACTCTACAAAAACCAAGAAAAAGGTTTATTTCTTTGCTGATGAATTCACCAACTATCAAGACTCTCATATAGGTTTTGCAGCAATCAAACTACTAAGGTCTTTGGGATATGAGATAGAAATTGCTCCAATTAGAGAAAGTGGAAGAATTTCCATGTCAAAGGGAATGGTAAAGAGAGCTAAACGTTTAGCAAATAAAAATCTTAAAGCTCTTAGAGGAATTATAAATGATAATACTCCACTAATAGGGATAGAGCCTTCAACTGTTTTAAGTTTTAGAGATGAATATCCAAGCTTGATTAAGCCTAAGTTAAAAACTGAAGAAACAAATCAAGTGATAAAAAATACATTCCTTTTTGATGAGTTTTTGGCTCATGAGATAGACAGTGGAAACATCACTTCGGAAGATTTCACAACTCAACCTCGCAACATTCTTCTTCATGGACATTGCCAACAAAAGGCATTAATTGGAACAGAAAATATGGAAAAGGTACTATCCTTGCCAAAGAACTATAAAGTTGAGGTTATTCCAAGTGGTTGCTGTGGAATGGCTGGAAGTTTTGGATATGAAGCAAAGCATTATGATATGTCAATAAACATTGGAAATCAAATTCTATTTCCAGCAATTCTAAAAGCAAATAATGAAACAATCATTTCAGCACCAGGAACAAGTTGCAGGGAACATATCAAACACTCAACCGATAGAAATGTTCTTCATCCAATTGAAGTATTGTGGAGAGCGAGGAAGGGGAAAGAATAAGGTTTTTCGTAAAAATACAGATAATTGTATTAATTTTGGGGTTTGAAATTAAGGGTATAATATCATATTTTGATTGTAGAAAAGCAGTAATACGATGAATAGACTATATAAAAAGATGCTTTCGTTGATTAATAAATTGATGAAAGACAGGTATCTTCCTTCTTGGGTTATTATCCTAATTGATTTTGGTATTTGTGTTCTTGCTGCCTTTATTTCTGGTTTTATTCTTGGTGGAAAGGAGAAGTATTTCAACTTTCCTTTGGATGTTTACTCCGCAAGATTCCTTATCCTTTCAATTGTTCTAACTACAAGTTTCTTAATTCTTTTCAAGGTTGCAAAAGGTGTCATTCGCTATTCTACCTTTAGCGATGCAATGAGAATTTTCTTTGCGGTGGTTTTCTCTTGTGCTTTAATGCTTATCGTTAATGCTATTTACAAATATAAAATTGACCCTTTGGAAAAGGATTTTATCCCCAAACAGCTAATTCTTATCTATTTCTTTGTTTGCTATATTGGACTTTTTCTTTTCCGTATGTTTGTTCGCTGGTTGTTTGAAAAAGCCTATAAATCAGGAATACATATAAGTATGACAACCTCCATAATCATTTTTGGAGCTGGAAGAACAGGAACTGCAACTGCCAACACAATGATGAGTGCTTCAAGAAAATACTATATTAAAGGCTTTTTTGATGATGAAGATTCTCTCTCTGGTAAGTCAATTATGGGTTTCAGAATTTGGGGGAAGAAAGACTTTGAAAAGATATTAAGCTATAAAGATATTGATGAGTTGGTTATTGCAACCAACAGGATTAGCACCGAAAGGAAGAATGAAATTTTTGACCTTTGCTACAAAAATAAGATTAAGGTACTTACTGTTCCTCACATTAAAACTTGGACTGATGGTGAGTTGAAGGTGGAGCAGATTAAGGAAATTCAAATTGAACAGCTTTTAAATCGTGAAGAGATTAAGCTAAATGTTGATATAATAAGCCGTGAAATTGCCGATAAAACCGTAATGGTTACAGGAGCTGCAGGTTCAATTGGTAGTGAAATCATACGTCAGCTTACTCGCTTCAATCCAAAGCTTATTTGTGTATTAGACCAAGCTGAAACCTCTCTTTATAATATTGAAAACGAATTAATAGATAAATATCCAGAGGCAAAATACAAAACAATTATATGTTCTGTTCAAGACAAGGAAAGACTTGAAGATGTATTTAATCAGATTCGCCCTGATATTGTCTTTCATGCTGCTGCTTACAAACATGTTCCTATGATGGAAGCACACCCTTATGAAGCTGTTAGGGTAAATGTGTTTGGAACAAAGAATATTGCAGACCTTTCTTCAAAGTATGGAGTAAAGAAGTTTGTAATGATTTCAACAGATAAGGCTGTTAATCCAACCAATGTTATGGGTGCAACCAAACGATTTGCCGAAATCTATATTCAATCCTTAGGAAAGACATCCCAAACTCAGTTTATAACAACTCGATTTGGCAATGTACTTGGCTCCAATGGTTCTGTAATTCCCCGTTTTCGTCAGCAAATACAAAAAGGAGGGCCTGTTACAGTAACGCATCCTGATATTATACGCTATTTTATGACAATTCCAGAAGCATGTCGTTTGGTTTTGGAAGCAGGAGTAATGGGCAAGGGGGGAGAAATATTCCTTTTCGATATGGGAGAACCTGTTAAGATTGTTGATTTAGCCAAAAGGATGATTAAGCTTTCTAATCTTGAGCTTGACAAAGATATTAAAATAGAATTTACAGGACTTCGTCCAGGTGAAAAGCTTTATGAAGAACTTCTTAATCAAAAAGAACACTCTCTTCCAACCTATCATAACAAGATTTTCGTTGCCAACAACGAATTCTTTGAAATGGATGAAGTAATTAAATCCTTCGTTGATTTGGAACAAGAGTGCCATAATCAAAGTGAAGAGGGAATTGTTAGAGTAATTAAAAGTCTTGTAAGGAATTTCAAAAGTAATAACAGCCGATTTGAAAAATTAGATGCAAAGGAATAAAATTATTGACATAGCAAAAGGGATAGGGATTATGCTTGTGGTTTACACTCACACCAAGTGTTATGCTCACGATGCAATCTACATTTTTATTATGCCACTCTTCTTTGCCCTAAGTGGATATTTCTTTAATGAAGGAAGAACCATAAAGGAAAATATTAAAAACAAATTTAATAGCCTCATAATACCTTATATCTTCTACTTCCTCTTAGTTCAATGTCTTTTTATTCTTGTTCATAAATTTTTCTATCAAGATATATATTTTGCATGGGGAATGTTTTTCAAACCCTATTGGGCAGTTGGTCCAATGTGGTTCTTTTGGGACTTGTTCTTTACATCTGTTTTCTTTACACTTATTGCTAAAGTGTTCAAAAAAACATACTTAATTATTCTCCTTAGCCTAATCTTCAGCATTGGAGGTTATTTCCTTTCAATATATAAAATACAAATCCCACTCTATATTGACTCTGCGCTAAGCATGACCATATTCTATGCTTTTGGATACCTTCTAAAGAAGTATAATGTTGTGGAAAAACTCAACACAAAGACCTCAATTATTATTGGAATAACATCTCTTATTCTTTACTCCTTAGCAATTGTATTCCAAATAGTAAATAATACCAAACCAAACGAAGTCCCTCAAAACTATCCTTTATTTCTACTTTCTGCAATGGGAGCAATAATGATTTTCTTAATAGTTTGCCGTTTTATTATGCGTTTCAAATTCATCTCCAACCTGCTAAGCTTCTATGGAAAAGAATCCTTGATAATTTTTGTATTCCATGTCTTTACTTTCTATTTATTCTGTCTTTTGTTTAACTTGGATATAAAAAACCTAACCTATCTTCAAGGCTTCTTAATCACAATCTTTGCCCTAATACTTTCAATGATAATAGGACTATTGCAAATGAAATACCTCCCAATCCCCAACCTGAAGCAAATGTACAGGTATTTGAAAGAAACCCTTAAGACTTCTCTAAAATAATCTTTCAATAAACCATATCTCTGATTATATCTCTTTGCATATAAATTAATTTATTATGTGGCTTTTATATGCTTTTGCATATAATTTCTTATTTTTGCAGGATAATATGTATTATAGAAGGAAAATATTATTGGCTTTATTAAGTTTGTTCGGAGGTAAACTAACTGCAAAACAACTTCAAAAATATTTGTTTTTGTTTACTCGCCAACAAGACACGAAATCTTTTGATTTTGTACCCTACCATTATGGCTGTTTTTCATTCCAAGCCAATCAAGATATATCGACCTTAACCAAATATGGTTACTGTCAAATAACGGAAACAAAAGATGGAAGATTTTACGAGCTTATAAAAGATGAAGATTTTATCAATACACTCAAACCTGAAGACAAACAAAAATTAATTGATACTAAAGACAAGTTCGGTAAGTTAACTCAAACTGAATTAATTCTTCATACTTATAGAAACTATCCATACTATGCAATAAAAAGTGATATTGCAAAGAGTTTGTTAAATAGTTCCGAGCTTGAAATAATTGAACAACAAAAAACACATTATTCAGAGAAACAACTATTTTCGATTGGATATGAAGGCATTTCGTTAGAAACATATATCAATAAATTGATAATAAACGACGTGCATGTTCTTTGCGATGTGAGAAAGAATGCATATAGTCAAAAATATGGTTTTTCAAAAAAAACTCTTGAATTAGCCTGCAAGGGTACAAATATTGAATATATTCATATCCCTGATTTAGGGATTGTGTCAGATAAAAGGCAAGAGCTAAATACACTAGCAGATTATGATGCCCTATTTAACGAATACAAACAAACAACTTTAATTGATAACAATAAATCAATTCTATATATTCGTGATTTGTTAGATAAATATAAAAGAGTAGCTCTAACCTGTTTTGAAAAAGATCCCAAACAATGTCATAGAACTTGTGTAGCAAATTCATTAATGCAACTGCCAAATGCTGATTATGGATTAAAAATATTGTAGATATGGCTTTAACTCGTATTTTAATTTCAGTAAAAACTTATCCTACACTATCTGCCACATACGACGAATTAGTTTGTACAGCAGGTTTTAGAGAGGATGGTTCTTGGATAAGAATTTATCCAGTCCCTTACAGAAAACTAAAATATGCAGACAGATACGAAAAATGGCAATGGATAGAAATAGATATTGTTCGTAATACAAAAGATTTTAGAAAAGAGAGTTTTAGACCTACTGATTTAGAAAAAGACATTATAATAGGCGAATCTATTCCCACAATTAAAAATTGGAAACTGCGTAAAGAATTTGCGTTGAAAAATGTTTATACCAATATGTCGGATCTGATTCATGAAGCAAAAGATGAAACTATCGGTACATCATTAGCTGTTCTTAAGCCGAAAAAAGTTTTGGATTTTATTTGGGAGCCTTGTGATAGAGAATGGGATAAGAAAAAGCTTGACGCTATAATAGCAAAACAAGCTCAGGGAAGCTTGTTCGACAATGAAGAAACAAAAAAGTTATTTAAGATAGCTAAAAAAATACCTTATAAATTTTCATATGTATTTATCACAGATGACGGCAAAGAACGCACTCTAATGGTAGAAGATTGGGAATTAGGAGAATTGTTCTGGAAATATGATGATGAAGAATTGGCATGCCAAAAAGTAAAAGAAAAGTATTTTGACTACATGGTAAACGAATGTGACCTATATTTCTTTCTTGGCACAACTCAAAAATTTCATAATGTAGGACCTAACCCATTTATTATTATTGGTTTGTTTTATCCTAAAAAAGAAGACAAATCTCAACTTTCGCTATTTTAATTATTTTTTACTATTACCAATTCTTATAAGTTTATACTAGACAAGAAATTAAAAAAGGGAAGTAGAAATTACTCTTACTCCCCTTTAGATTCCGAAAACCAATTCTCTAACTACGGAGTTGGAGTTTCGTTTCCAGTTTTTGACGGCAATCCCTTGATGTCTAAATCAACGAATGTAGTCTTTGTTTCCCTAAGCTTTTTATAAAACCTTTTTGAAGGACGGAAACGTACATACTTCCTTGTAATGGTTTCTGCAGTTACTTCCTCTAAGGTATCAACAGCTTTGGCTGTGATTTTGAAATAAAATTTCCCTAAATCACCCAACTCAACAGGATTTCCCTGCAAGAGATTCCATGTTACAACAGTTTCCAACTGTCTTAGGGTGTTAAGGATATCCCCAGCTGAAAGTGTAGATGTTTCTGAAATCATTTCAGCAATTTCCTCAAAACCTACTGTTTCATTGTGGAAAATCCTTGCCAGCCATTTTTCACCAGGATTTGTTCCTGTTGAAATTCTCCTTTTTACCTTAAGAATTCTAGGCATAATAGTAATCGATAAGGTTTTTTAGATTATTGCTTTTTTGCAACAAATCTCTCCCTATCTTATTTACTTAATAACTGGGAAATTTTTTTTTCTGAGTGATTTTGATAACTTTTTTTAAAAATATTTTTCAATATTATGATATGCAGGGATTTAAAATTTACAATTTATGAATTTTTATGACAAAAATTAATAACCTTAATTGCCTGTTTTCTGCCTTAGAAGATAATAAAAAATAAACTTAGTCCTTGCATCAAATAAACTAAGTCCTTAGGGTCAGAGGACTTAGTCCTTAAGCATAGAAGACTTAGTCCTTTGGGGGTAAGGACTAAGTTTATTTTTCAGCTGCTTTATTCTGTGATATTCATCTATTTAAGTTTGCTTTTTTTATCCTAAAATGAATGATTAGTATTTATCTATTACTTAATAATTATTAAATTAATTCATTAATAATATAATGAAAATCATATATCAGCAATCAAAATATATTTGTATGTTTGCCGCAAGATTATAAATTAATAGAAAAACCATACAATAAAACAATGAATATAAATGAATCATGCTTAAACTTGCTAAAAAGGGTATAAATAAGATAATGAATAGGCTGAGTAACAATCAATATTCTGATCCTAGCAAGGGTTCTTTAAGAGATGAGTTTGTGACAAGTGGAGAGTCTGATCCTTTTGCGACCCTTAGGATAATTCTTTTTGCTGTCCGTCGGTCTGCATCCGGTACAAGTCAAGTACTTTTTCGTAAGAATAAACCTTGATAATTTTGTCGATAAAAGTTGCAAAGTCCACTACCTCACCGGCGGTAACAGCATCCAGCCTTGTATGGGAAGGTTTCTCATACTGTTACGAAAACTTCTTCATAAAGTTTTCAAGCACGTTCCCATTCGCATTAACCTCTAAGAATTTATCCGAATTCTCTCTGGTAGGATCGATGGTATTCAACTTCCCGTTCTGATTCATCCCCATGACTGCTTTCAATTTGCTGTCATCTACTTGTATCAGGGAGGACTTTAGGCTCGTTTACTTTCGTACATAATTAATATGTTTTTATTCTGCATTTTTATTAATGTAAAACGAAAGCAAGATGTATTAATGTGCTTTTAATAGAATAATAATAGTTTTTGTCTGGGGTTGTCTGGGGTGATTTAGAAATTGGAAATAAAAAATAGCTCGAAGGCGTTTGAGAAAAGAGAAAATCTAAATACATTTATTCCTTATTCTATTGAAGAAGTATTTTTTCTTCAATTTCGTTAGCATCTAACCAGTCTAGAGGTATCAATTTTAACCCATTTCTCCATACCTCTCTCACGGATTGCTCAAATTTTTCTGACCTTAAATAAGCATGATCTGTTATTATCACTTGGAAATTAGACTCAAAGCTATCAGTCGTTTCAATAATAAAATCAAACATCTTTCTTACAGCGATTTCATCCGAACTTTCTTGGATTATGCCATCATTATTTATGTCCTTTTCAGGCGGGAAGTAGACTTGTGTAGGTTGATCTATCATTAAGAAACGAGGTACAGGGCGATTAGCTTGAATAAAATACTGGTGTAATGCAAAATGAATCAATAAATGATAGCTAACCCAATTCGCACCACTTCCCATTTGGAACAAAGGGATTGATTGAGTAGCGGTATCCGCAAACAATGTTAACTTGGAAATATCAAATCGGATTAACGAGTCTTCATGCTCAACATCAAGCTTTTTAACCCAATTGCTCATTTTTAAATTGATTCTATTGATAATTGAAGCCATTTTATCCTCTTTTGACTCCTTATCAACTAATAATAACAAATCGTTTATTTCAGAACGTAAAGTAGCGATTCTGTTTTCTAAGCTTTTGTCCTCAGAGAAATCTAAGCTTTCTAGAAATAAACTTATTCGACCAATTACTATTCCCCTTCGCAAGTTTAAATCCCTCAATCTCCTTGCTTTTTCTTGTTCTTCATAAAGTGCATTTATAGCATTTTCTGTTTTTGTAATTTTCTCTTTAAGTTTCTCACTATTGTTTTTTAATCCTTGTAAGTATTCATTCAAACGAGGTTTTTCTCTTGTTGTTTCATCGAGATTCTGTTTAAGTTTCTGTAATGAGGCTATAATAGAGGATATTTTAGGAATCTCGACACTTAATATATTCTTGCATAGAGGACATACTCTATTGTCTGTTCTATTATCTTGAAATAGATTTATGCTTTCAAGACGTATTTTTTGTTGCTCAACTTCTTCCGAATATGAAAAATTATTATTGATAAAGGCTTCTGTCGCAGAAATAGTATCTTCTAATTTTCCTAATTCTATCTTATTATCATTACGATTTGCCAATAATTCTTTTAACGCCGAATTTTCTCCTCTTACTTCTATGACTGAATCTCGATACTCCCAATCCTTAATGCCGTTAAGTGTTTTTATGGCATCAGCAACCGTTTCTACAACAATTTGCTTTCCTAAAATACCTATTTGTTTAGCTTCTTCTATTAGCGAGAAGGCTTTGCTAATTCCATCGGCTTTAATTTTTTCATTTTCATTTTTCTCTCTAACGAGACGGCTCAAATCTCTTTTCTTCCTTGCTATTTCTTGTTCAACTTTTAATCCATCCTCTCTTATTGTTCCTAAAAAATAAGGAAGGCTGTCCTTTATAGCTTGGGGCATAAAAGGTTCTGTTTGATTGTAAAAAAGGTAATCCCTCTGAGCAATTAAAGTTTGAGGTTGAAAGCTATATAAACGAGCATGTCTAAAGTTTACTTCTAAAGGTTCACGGGTATTTCCTTCTGCTATTTGCAAATTTTCAGCAATCTCCAACTTTCGGGATAGAAACTCCTTTAATCCTTCTGTATTACTATTGTTATGTATATTATCAAAACTTGGAAATGGTTCTTCACCTGCTTTTTCAATATAGATTTCAGAAACACTGCTAACATTACGAATATTTGGGTTTAGCCGAGCAATTACATATTCTTCCTTATCATTGAACACTACGGTTATTGCAAACCAATGTACAGAATCTTTAATTACTCCATCTGCGATTTTACAATGCTTACTCCCTAAGCAATAATCAACAATATCAATCAATGCCGTTTTGCCGGACTTAGATTCTCCTGTTATAATATTTACTTTGCCTAACTCAAAGTTAAGCATTCTGATTTGTTCTGCATTTTTATACAGTATAATGTTTTTTATTTGCATAATCTCAAGGTCTTATTTTCAAAAACATATATATAGTCTGATCATTACCTGTTAAACGGAACCATTTCCCTAACAATTCAGCTTTCCTATATATATCAATTATTTCATCAATATTTTCGCCTTTTGGTTTTTTATTGCGATATGGTCTAACCGTAAATTCCCCTTTTTCTGTTATTTCTACCGCCTCATGTTGAAGTAAAAACAATATACTTTCTTTTGAAAATGGGTTCAATTCTCTTACTCGTTCTGCAAAATCAATAAAAAGAAACTCATTTTCTTCTACCCAAGAATGAAAGTATGTGCTTGATCTCATTGGCATATGTTCTCTTGTCTTTTTATGCAGAACAATTGGGAGTATGAGAAATGATAATGAAAATGGAAATTTTTGATTTTCATCATTATTATTATATGAAACAATAGTGCGACGAATAACTTCCCCACAAAATGCAGGATTTAATAAATTAGCGGTTATAACTGACCGTTCTTCCCAATTCTTCATTTTTCTAAAAGTGTTTCAAATTTTGGATGCCACCCTATCTTTTTATCATCGGCAAGCATATGACAACTTCCTCTTGTTAAATATTGAGATTGGAATTTATCTCTTATTTTATACGGAGGAATAGTGTCTATATAATACTTTTTATAAAAATCCCTACCTATACTTTCCAACTCAGCATCAGTCAGATCTTCACATTCATCTTTTATTATAGAGAAAATATTATTCCAATAATCTTGAAGCTGTTTCTCGTATTTCTCATATTCTTCGATATTAGTCAAGTCTTCTCTTAGCCATTTTGACCTTTGATCAAAAGCCCTCCGAAAATCGCTAATAGCATTTCTTAGCACATTATTCCTTACCGCAATAAGTTTTAGTTGGCGAACAAAAATTCTATCTTCATAGTTTGGGAGTTCTGTTTCATCAATATTTATAGGGTCTGCAAAATCATCCGGCAAGTTGTCCATTTGAAATGTTTCCCTGATATCGGATACTTTGTTATGCAGTTCTTTTAAAGATATTGACTCTCTTTTTTTGCATAGCATAGAAATACATTGTTGAAACCACCAGCCCTCAAGCCGTTCAAGAAATATGTCTATTTTCCCAACAGGTGAAGAGAATTTAAGCTCTTTCTTGAGCGCGACTAAGGTATCTTCTACTGACAGCGAAGAATCTATAACAACAATAGATTCAATTAGTTTCTTTTGCTGTTCTTCAGTTAGATTTCTAAAAGCTTCATACCCTTTTTTATTGGCTTCATTAGTTGTTTCTTCACTGATTTGAAGAATTATTTTTAAGGCTTCTGAAAAATCAGCACTATCAAATCCAATTTTGAAATTTTTTAGAAATGAGCTTTTCCCGACACTTGAAGTAGTAATAAGAGTAAATAATGTATTTTCAACATCAATCAAATTTGATGTAATAGCTTCACTCCAAACTCGGATAGTTTTCCAAAAATCAGCACTCCTGTCTGTTAAATCAGCAACAGAATTAATATGGAGTTTTGTCTGATATAAATCAACACAATTAATATCTTCTATTACAATATCATCCAAGTTCTCTAACTTAACAGAAGGATTATCCTTATCTTTTTTCTGCAAAAGCAGATATAGACTATATCTAATTTGATGATAGTATCCCAAAGAGGATTCCTCTGCTGAAAAGTTTGTTGTTCTCATTATGGTTTCATCTTATATATACTTTAATCTAATAATATCACTTTATTGAAACAAGTAAATTTTTACTTCGACTTTCAATGCGTTAGCAATTTTTAGTAAAGTTTCTAGGGAAGGTTATAATTCATTATTACACCATCTATAAACAGTCGCTTAAGCCTTCGCATATGTTTCTGCCAGCCATTTTCCTGTTTTATTTGACTATACTAACACAAGTTTCAATTTATTAATCTGTTTAATCTATCAAATCTTTTATATTTTTTTTGCAAAGATATTGATTTGAGTTGAATTAGAAACACAAATACAGAATATTTTAGGAAGAAGCTGTATTGAAACATTGTATTCAAGACAGCCTCGATGGAAAATATCAAGACTTTTTTTAAGTAAATCTATTAGCCAAAAAAAAGAGAGGGACATTGTCCCTCTCTAGTAGATTATTGCTTTTAATTACTTAATTAGTCTTAGATATTTTTGAATATAAAGAAGACATAACCAAAGTATTCTTTGTTGGTTTGGTAATATTCTATCTCTTGCTCCATTCTTTCAACAAAATCTTTAGCTGCTAAGCTGTAGTTGTTTTCCTGTAGAAATGGTTGTAAACGAGGTTTTGCAATAGAATAGTAGTTTTCTATCCAAGTGTATTCAGGCAATATGAAATGAGCTATTGGTTTGTAGCCGCAGTCTTCAATTATCTTTAATTTTGTTGAAATCATATCTATCTCAGATACATTTTCTGTTATAAAGCTTGAGTCTTTGGGTCTTTGATTGCTTAGCCAACAACATTCCGTTATTGCCATATAGCCATTTGGTTTAAGATATTGCTTCCACTCTTTCAACCCTTTCTCAAATCCAATATGATAAATTGAGCCTTCAGCCCAAATTACATCAAATTCATTTTTCTTAAAAGGAAGTTCGCACATTGAAGCAACAAGTCCTTTAACTTTATTGGTTAAATTCTTCTTTTTTATTCTCTTGTTAAGCCCTTCAATCATCTTGGGGGCTATATCAACGGCAGTAATTTCACAATCAATATTTGATGCAATAATTTCTGTCTGTTTTCCAGTACCACATCCTAAATCTGCAATCTTAATTTTGGAAGAAGTATTATCTAAAAAGCTTAATGCCCTAAGGGTTTCCTTTTCTCCTCCAGGACCTTGAGAGCTGATACCTGCAAAAAAGTTAATTACTAATTGAAAATCGAAATCTACTATTAATTTATTTTCTGTATTCATGATTAATTGTATTTTTCTCACAAAGCAAATCTACTAATGATTTACAATTTGTGAGCGTTAAAAATTATTTAAATAAATAACTATATCCCCAAATGAAATATTTGAGAACAACTTAAAGGAAGAACCTGTATACGACACAGATTCTTATAATACAATATCCGAAATAAATAAATTATTAAACATCCAATGATTTTAGAAGGGCAAAATTATAAATAATATTTGAAATAACAAAATACAAAAATCCTTTCCAATGAAAGAAAATGAAATTTATGCTTATATTTCCTAAAAATGAATATCTTTGCAGGTAAATATAAACTATTAAAACAAAATATCATGAAAAAGATTATTGCACTATTAGTAATTACGTTTAGCATTTTTAGTTTTTATTCTTGTAAGGAAGATAAAGATAATACACCAACCACAAAACCTTATACCAATATTTCATTACAAGACGCTAAGCGATATGTTGGATTAGATTACAATTCAGTTAAAGCAGAATTAGAGGCAAAAGGATATAGAGAAATAATTGGTTATTCAGAAGATAATATTTATGGATTTATTAATGCTGATACTTCATTGTCATATACTTTATTCCCTAATGCATCAAATATTATTTATAGAGTGAACCATGGAAAGATGAATAAGAATATAGATAATACCTTATCCAATTTTGAATTTTGTCAAGGAGAATGTATTAGTGAAGTTAATAATAGTTCTGATTTTTCTTATTATGCTTCAAATAATATAATATTTGGAGATATTTTTTATTCACAAGAAGAATTTCAAAACTACTTTAATCAAAATAAATACACAGTGTTTTATTGCATAGAATCGTGGGAGTCGGACAATTACTTATTCGGTATAGATTTTGCCAATATGACTATACTTGAAAATGGAAACATAGAAATCAAAACAAGTACGCCTACAACGCCAGAAGAAGAACAAACTTACTCTAACCCTTATGGAATTGGAGTTACATTTATGGATAAATCATTAGCTCCAGAAGGAACATTTGAAAAATCAGATCTTATCCGCAACACAGGATTTATTTATCTACTCAAGAGATAATTTATTATACAATGAATTATGGAATTAACAATTAATGAGAGTATTCGGAAAGATATAATAAAACAAATTATAAATTCTCCTTTTTTCATGGGAGATTATAAAAATGAAGAAGGTGGGATCATTACATTTCTTGAAATGATATGGGATTTGCGATCTATGCCTTCAGAAGATAGTCGTTTTTCTAATGCTCGTGATGATATATGGAAACACATTGTTATGAATGATGATATTACTATCGAAGAATTATTTTTGGATCGTTTATCTTCATCTTATAATGAACCTAATGTGTTTATTAATTTAATCAACACATCTATTCATCCTACAGTTATGAAAGATGAAGAACAAAGGAAAAAGTTAATTGAATTTCTTAATGAATTACTTTTAAAATATAATTACAAATTATCAATTGGTGATTATTTTGGAGAAGAACCTATATATGTTTTCAGTGATAACATTAAAACAGAAATGCCAAAAGGAATTATTCCTAATACAATTCCCTTCTTTAAATCAGAATATAACAAAAAAACATATCCTTGTTTAATAATCTCTCCTTGTGATTGGAATGATTGGTATAAATGGAAAACATTATTTAAAATAGTATTTTATAGAAAAGAATATGATTTTATTGAAATAGGAAATATAAAAATAATGAAAGTAAACGAGGATTCAACTTTAGATGTTCTTCCAGATTACTTTACTGCACTAGATCCATCATTTTGCTCAGTAGGAACAGATGCTAGATATTACCTAAATATGAAAGAACATGTCAAAGAATCATATCATAGTGTTTTCCTTGCATTAAGAGATGTAGCAATGTTCCCAACAATAAAAAGTGAATTTGAAAACGACGACTGTTTTAAAAATTCATTATTGAGAAATGATGAGACGAAGCAATTGTTGGATTCTGCACGCTATATTCTCAATGGAATTGATGTTAAAAGCTATTACAAATTTAGTTATTCTTTTTTACCTCCTTATTGTTCAGATAATGATAATAATGATAATATTGTTAATATAGATTTTGATTTTAAATATGGTACAAGTTTTAATCAACGAATATATGCTTTAATTGGGAAGAATGGTACAGGAAAGACAACATTACTTTCTCAAATAGCAAATGATTTTGCAAATTCAAATTCAAAACATATTATTCCACAAAAGCCACTCTATAATAAAATAATTACAATTTCATTTAGTTCTTTTGATAAACTCCCTCTACCTTCACCAAATGCACAATTTAACTATACTTATTTGGGATTAAAGAATACAAATAATAAAGATTCTAACATTGACATAATATTAGAACGAAAATTAAAAAAATCTTTAATAGAGATAAATAGAAAAAACAGAAATCATATTTGGAATAGTACAATAAAAAAAATATTTCATAATGATATTCAAGATAAACTTCTTGAGGATGACAATTTATATAATAAGGTTGATATAGATAAAGTATTAAGTTCATATAAATGTTTTAGTTCTGGAGAAAACTTATTGTTATATATTGTTTCAAGTTTGATAAGTGAAATTCAAAACAATACACTTATATTATTTGACGAACCAGAAACTCATCTACACCCAAACGCAATTTCTATATTAATGAATTTTCTGTATAATCTTTTAGATGGATTTAACTCATTTTGTATTATAGCAACACACTCTCCTCTTGTTGTTCAAGAAGTTTCTTCAAGAAATATTAAAGTTTTTATACGCATAGGAAATTTATTAGAGATTCAGGGTGTAGGTTATGAAACATTTGCAGAAAATCTCACAACAATAACAAACGAAATATTTGATAATAGAGAGATCGCCCAATATCATATTAAAATAATGAATGAAATTGTGGATTCTCATCAAAAAGAAACATATGATAATATTATTTCTATTTTCCAAAATGGTGATATTCCAACTCCTCTTAATGTAAAACTATATATCAAAGAATTATTAAAAAATGAAAAATCTAAAACCATATAATGGTGACGCATTAAAAGAATACAAGGATGCTATTAATAGAAAGAAAAAAGATTCTATTGAGAGAAATAAATTAGAAAAAATTGAGCCAGATATTGTATCAGCCTATAGTAAGTACAAATCAAATTTTGATGCAAATACTTTGCATAATATTAATTTTGATAACAGATTTTCTGATGTAAAAAATGAACTTTTTTCTCTTTATGATTATCAATGCAAAATTATTAAAAATATAAGAGAAAATATAGCTAATCAACAAATTGAAACCATACGTAATACTTGTCAGAACTGTACAATTGATTCAGTTGGCAGCATGGATCATATTCTGCCAAAAAACATATATCCTGAATATATAGTTAATCCATATAATTTATTTCCATGTTGTAGTAAATGTAATCAGTACAAATCAATAACTAATGGAGATACAAAATTTTTAAATCTTTTTCTTGATAAACTACCTGAAATACAATATCTATTTGTTAATGTTTATGCAGATAATGATTGTTTGAATTTCACATTCGATTTACGAAATGATAATAATCAAATATCATCATATCTTTTTACAAAAATAGAAAATCATTTTAACAATCTACATTTACTTGAAAGGATGAAAGATTGCTCTATTTCTCATTTATCAGCATTCATATCATCAATTAAACCTCATTTTAGAAGAAATGGAAAAGAGTATGTAATTGATACAACAATAGAAAGTATTTATAATAATCGTAGTAGTTATGGTTATAACTATTGGAAGTGTTCATTAGAATATGGATTGATTACAAGTGATGTTTTTTGGGATTTTTTGGAAGACATATAATTTTTGCAAGTTAGTTTATAAGCTATTTCAATAATTAGACTTTTTTTACTCTTTCTTTAATGGCAACTCTTATAAACTCAAAACCATTATAATCTCATCCCCATACCTTACCTCTCAAAATATATTTGTAAATTTGTCGCTATAAATTTTGTTATTGTTTATGAGTGAAAGAAAATTATTGGTTGTTGGGAGTAGTGGTATTCACACTTTTAATACTATTGATTTAATTAAGGATTATTTTTCTGATGTATTTCTTATTACTGATAAGGAGTATGATGATTTTAAGGAAATAGAGCATAAGATTTTTGACTTCTCTTTTTCCAATCCTCTTAATATCCCTTTACTTCCTCATAAGATAAACAGAGTAATAAGGGATTATAAGCCTGATTTTATTATTATTATTCAAGTCTCTACAAGTGCTTTCGCTACCATTATTGCCAATACAAAGAATATTCCAACCTTGGTGATTGCTTTGGGTAGTGATGTTTTGACTACGCCTCAAAAGGGTTTCTTCTATAAACAAATGGCAAAGTTTGTTCTTAAGAGAGGGAAATACTTTAATACTGGGGCAAGGTTTGCTGCAGAAAAGATGAATGCTTTGGCTGGCAGGGATTTGAATGTTGTTGTGGCCAATTCTGGGTTTGAGCCTGGATGTAAGCCAATGGAAAAACAAAATATTGTTTATTCTAATCGCTTACATAAGTCTTTATATCGTATTCCTCAAATTGTTGAAGCCTTTGCAAGGTTTGTAAAGAACGGTAGAGAGGATTGGAAATTGGTTATTGGAGCAACTGGAGATGAGGAAAATCTTAGAAGAATTGCAAAGGAACTGGCAGTTGAGGATAAGGTAGAGTTTATTGGTTGGGTGGAAAAGGAAAAAAATAACTATTATTATTCTATTTCAAAGATATGGGTTTCAATTCCAGAAACAGACAACACTCCAATTTCTCTTATGGAAGCAATGGCAGCAGGTTGTATTCCTGTTATGAGTGATTTAATTGCTAATAGGGAATGGGTTGAGGATGGAAAGAATGGAATAATTGTTTCGGATTATTCTTCAAACTATATAGAAAGAGCATTGAGTTTGGATTATGATAGTTTGGTAAGTTATAATATTGATTTAATGGAAAGAGAAGGAACTAAGGACGCAAACAGAAGAAAATTTTATTCAATATTTGATAAGGAGTTTGGAAAATGAGTGAAAGGATAAAGGTCGTACATATTACTACTGTTCATAAAAGATTTGATTCGAGGATTTTTTATAAGGAATGTTCTTCTTTGGCAAACAAAAGCTACGAGGTTTTTATGATTGTTGCCGATGGGAAGGGAGATGATGAGGTTTCGGGAGTAAAAATATTGGATGTTGGACTTGAAACAAACAGAGTAAGAAAACTCTTTGTCTCTTGCTATAAAGCATATAAGAAAGCCAAAGGACTTAACGCCGATATTTATCATTTTCATGACCCAGACTTTTTGCCTTGGGGAAAGAGGATAAAACAAAGAACAAATATTGTATTATTTGATTCTCACGAAGATTTTCCTTCTCTTATGCTACAAAGAAGTTATATACCTTCTTATCTTAGAAAGTTTTTATTTAATATTACAACTCTTTTGGAGAAGAGTTGCACAAGGAAAATTACTGGTGTAATTACTGCAACCGAAACTATTAAAGAAAAATTCCAAAACTATGGACTGAAACATATTCAAATCATAAAGAATTATCCAATACTCAAGCCATTTGAAAAGGAAGTTAAGGAAATCAAAGAAGAAACAGAGCCTATTGCCTGCTATGTTGGGGGATTGACTTCGGTTAGAGGAGTAAGAGAAATGATATTAAGTTGTGCTATTGCCAAAGTAAGATTGTTTTTGGTTGGAGAGTTTGACGATATGGAGTTTTTCTCCCAAATAAAAAGTCTTCCTCAATGGGATAATGTTACTTTCTTTGGCTATGTTAACCATGAAGAGCTTTATGAAAAAATATATTCTCAATCAACTCTTGGATTAGTTCTTTTACATTCTGCACCAAATCACACTCATTCCATTCCAATAAAACAATTGGAATATATGCAAGCCAAACTTCCTGTTGTGTGTACTTCGGAAATTAATTTTTGTAAAGAAATAACAGAGAAAACAGGTTGTGGTATTGTTGTCAATCCATTAGATATAGAAGAAACAGCAAAAGCTATTATGAAAATTTGTCAAGATAAATCTCTTGCAAAGCAAATGAGCGAGAAAGGATATGAAGCCACAACAAAAGAATACAATTGGATTTCACAAGAAACCGCTCTTTTAGAATTTTATCAAACACTAACAACAAAATAATTTTATGAAACTATTAATTCTTACGCAGTATTTCCCTCCAGAGGTTGGAGCTCCACAAAGCCGCTTGTATGAAGTTGCTTTACGATTGAAGAAAAAGGGAGTAGATGTTACCGTTTTGACGGCAATGCCTAATTATCCACAAATGGTTATTCATCCAGCCTACAAAGGCAAACACTACTGCAAAGAAAACCTTGATGGGATGACAATTCATCGCTCTTGGATATATATTCCCAAATCAAAAGCTCTTATCAAACGCCTTCTTAACTATTTTTCTTTTGTGTTTTCATCTCTTTGGTGGGGATTATGGAAGATTGAGAAACAAGATATATTGCTTGTAGAATCTCCTCCACTCTTCTTAGGAATAACAGCCTATTTACTTTCAAGAGCAAAGGGAGCAAAATTAGTATTTAACGTTTCTGACCTTTGGCCTGAGAGTGCAGAGAAATTAGGTTTGATAACAAATAAGCCCTTATTGAAAATGGCAACTCGCATGGAAGAGTTCTTTTACAAAAAATCTGCTCTTATTTCTGGGCAAACTCAGGGAATAGTCAATAATATAAAAGAACGATTCCCCAACAAAACAGTTCACTGGCTTAAAAATGGAGTAGATATTAACTTCTATGATGTGAATAAAACCTTTGAAAAAAACTCTTGGCGAAAAGCTCATAATATGAAAGAAACAGATTTCCTTTTGTTCTTTGGTGGAATATTGGGATATGCACAAGATATAGAAGTAATATTAAAAACTGCCAAATTGGTTTCCGATAATAAAGACATAAAATTCATTATCTACGGCACAGGACCCGAAAAAGAAAGACTTGTGGCAATGAAAAACCAGGTAGAATTAGAAAATGTATTCTTCTTTGATGCTGTTCCAAAGAGTCAAATGCAAAATATAATAATGGATATGAATTGTTCAATGGCACCGCTAAAGAAAATAGATCTCTTCAAAGGAGCAATTCCAACCAAAATATTTGAAAATCTTGCTCTAAAAAAGCCTCTTTTGCTTGGAGTAGAAGGAGAAGCAAAGGATTTATTTGTAGATAAAGGAAAATGTTGTTTATTTTTTGAACCCGAAAACCCTGAAGAAATGAAAAAACAAGTACTTTACCTCTACAATAACCCTGATAAATTACAAGAATTAGGAGAAAATGGCTTAGATTACGTATCAAAATACTTTAACAGAGATATTATTGCCGAAGAATATTACCAAGCCTTGACAAAAATACTTTAATAAAGAGATGAGAACAATAGAAGAATTACAAGAAATAGCAATAAGTATAATTGAGAAGGAAAGTTTTTTATCCTCTCCAAATAATCTTTATGAACCTATTGAATATGCCATGCACCAAGGAGGGAAAAGGATACGTCCACTACTTGCTCTTATGGCTGCAGATCTTTTTTCTGGAGATATTGAAAAGGCTAAACCAGCAGCAATTGCAATAGAAGTACTTCATAATTTCACTCTTTTGCATGATGATATTATGGATAAGTCTCCTTTAAGAAGAGGTATGCCAACGGTTTATAATAAATATGATACCAATACAGCAATACTTTCTGGAGATACAATGTTTGCCAAGGCATTCACCTATTTATTAAAGGCAGACAAAACACAAATACATGACCTGGTTGAAACCTTTACCAATGCATCAATAGAAGTTTGTGAAGGTCAGGCTATGGATATGTGTTTTGAAGAAAGAGATGATGTAAAGATTGAAGAATATATTGAAATGATACGCCTTAAGACAGGAGTTTTACTTGCTTCTGCCCTTAAACTGGGAGCAATTACAGCCCTTGCAAATAAAAAGGATATGGATTATATTTATGATTTTGGATTAAATATTGGTATAGCCTTCCAGTTGCAGGATGATATATTGGATTGCTGGAGTAATTTGGAAGATTTTGGAAAGGTAACAGGAACAGATATTGCTGATAATAAGAAGACTTTTCTTTATTTAAAATCTCTTGAACTTGCTTCTAATGATGATAAAGAGGTTTTAACAAAATATTTCTCCTCAACCAATTTCGACAGAAAGGAAAAAGAAGAAGCCATTAAAGCAATTTACCACAAACTCAACCTAAAACAAATTGCACAGGAGCTAATGCAGGACTATAACAATAAGGCAATGGAGAGTTTGGATAAGATAGGGGTTGAAAGTCAAAGAAAACAAAACCTGATTCACTTTGCAAACAAGTTAATGCACAGAAATAAATAATTATTATAAGGATATTTTGAACTCAGACTTGAATATTTTGAAAAAAGATAAAGAGATTTTGAATTATTATAAAGTGTTTGCAGTCAAATATCGTCGCTCCTAAACTGAAAAACGTCGTTTTCAGCAATAAAATCGACGATTTTTGAGTATAGTATAGTGATCATAATTCAAAAAGATAAGGTTATAATTCAGAATAACTTGATTATATTTTAGAATAATAGGATTGCAGTCTAAAATTATAGGATAAGAGTTCTGAATTGTAGTTTAAAAATTCAAAATAACAATTTAAAAATTATTTGGTATGGGTATTAAATATTTCAAACAAAGGAGAAAAATCACAAAAAACTCAGTAGCACAAACAAAATACATTCCCAAAATGCAGTTAGAGCCTGTTGTTGGGATGGAAGAGATTGCTGAAATGGTGGAAAAGAAAAGTACAATGAGCAGAGGAGATATTTTGGGAGTCTTGTCTGAGGTTGAGGTTGTGATTTCTTGGATGTTGGAGATGGGACATCCTGTTAAAATGACATATTTGGGGACTTTCTATCCTGTACTTGAGGTTTCTTCGGTTGATGATCCTCAACAGGTTAGCAGCAAGTTGATTAAACGATTAAGATGTGTTTTCAAACCAGCTAAATTTTTAAGAGAGAGACTTAAGAAAGCAGAGTTTTCACTTGGTGACAACAAGATTAGAGAGGTTAGTTATAAAGGGAAAAAGTAGAGAATATTCCTTTTTTGAGCCTTAAGTTTAGGAAAAATCGTAAATTCGCAGCAAGAAAAAATTAATAAATAATAGAGATGAAAGATTTTAATAAGGAATTTAAGCTTTACGCAACAAAACACAGAAATATTAATAGCATAACCTATCAAAGATATGCTTCACATTTTCAAAAAAACGCTTATATAAACCCAACAATCATTGAAGAACGTCAGTTAAATATTGCTCAAATGGATGTATTTTCCCGTTTGATGATGGAAAGAATTATATTTTTGGGAACAGCAATTGATGATGATGTTGCAAATATTATTCAGGCACAGCTATTGTTTTTAGAAAGTGTGGATTCATCAAGAGATATTCAAATATATTTAAATTCTCCAGGGGGATATGTTCATGCAGGATTGGGAATTTACGATACCATGCAATACATTCGTCCAGATGTAGCAACAATATGCACAGGCTTGGCAGCATCAATGGGTTCTGTTTTGCTATGTGCAGGAGCAGCAGGCAAACGTTCAGCACTTGAACACTCAAGGGTAATGATTCACCAACCACTTGGAGGAGCTGAAGGACAAGCATCAGACATTGAAATAGCAGCAAGAGAGATAATAAAAACAAAGAAAGAACTCTATAGCATAATCTCTAAGCATTCAGGACAAACCATAGAGAAAGTAGAAGAAGATGGCGACAGAGATTTCTGGTTAACAGCCAAAGAAGCCAAAGACTACGGAATGATAGATGAAATTTTAGTAAGAAATGAAAAATAAAAGCTGATTTGTCTATGTAATTAATATCAGATATTAATAAAGTGCGGGATAACTTATTCCGCACGACAAAATTTTTCTCCCTTAATTATGAAAAAAAGAATTTTATTAACAATAGTACTTATAACATTTAGTTTTTCTTGTAATTATGCACAAGAAAACTTATCTGGAAGTTTAAAAAGTAGATTTCAACCTGCAATAGATTCATTAGAAATGAGAATCAATTATCTTATAAGTCAAGATACATCATTATCAAAAATGAAAAACTTAAAGCAAATACATATATTATTCTTATTTGCAGGAGATTCATTGAAAAAAAAGAATTTCATTGACAATTCATTCTTAGATATGATATATCCATCCTACCACTCTATAAGAGAAAAAAACAAATGTATGCTCAAGAAAAAAACAAATGTTTCTTATTTAAAAACATATACAATTATTTGTGATTCCAATTATAAAGAAATAGCTGGAGGAGATGCAATTGATATATGGAAATATACAAAACCTCTTTTCTCTAATATCGTTAAGTTATATGAAGATGATAAAACTGATATAATTTTTTCTTTAGGAATGGGTAATGTGTATATATGTATTAAAGATAATGATGTGCTTGTTTTAGAAGAAACAAAAGATACAGTAAATATATATTCAATAAAAGAATTTTCAGAGTGTTGTTATAAAAAATTATGTCCTTGGTGTGAAAGATATAAACTTATTGAATAAGAAAAAGGAAGGCAATTAAAATTTTGGTTGTGTGGGATATGTACTATCCCGCACGACAGAAAGAATAACAAATTCGCCAGGGATCATATTAATTAGATAATAAAAATGAAAAAGCACATAATAATTATTTTATTATTGTTATTGAGTGTAGCTGTTCACTCTCAAAACAAATATAAAATTTCAGAGCTAACAAATATCCCAAAATCTGCAATAGATTCCTTGGAAAGCGGTAACCCGATAAGCAATCCATAAGATATTCCTATTAAATAAGAAATTGTATATTTGCAGAAAAGAAATAATAATGAATAAATGTCGGATAACATATCCTAATAATAAAGAAGTGCGGGAGTACAAATCCCGCACGACAAAGATGAAGGTGAATATACTAATACTATTGATGTTATTTTCGCTGAGCACATTATCTCAAAATAGAAGATATTATTCTCAGAAAGATTCTAATAACTATTACGCTGAAATTATTATTGATAAAAATAATCAATACATATTCAATATAAAAGGTTTAATAAAACCAAAAAATGAAGCTTTAATTAATAAAAAAGATTCTAAGAATAATGATAAGAACTCACAAGAAGTGATAGTTGATGTTAAATATTTTATTATTAATTATTCTTTTGGCTCTTCTGAAGAAATAAATGACACAATAATATTAAAAGATAAAATATCTAAACTTAAATTATTTCTAATAAAAGAAAGTGATTATTACATAATACAAAATCCTCCTTTGTGTTTGAATAATATTAAGCTTAGAATTGATAGTAATTTTAATTCTAATAATGATGATTATCAATGGATAGATAAACTATCAAGCTTCTATTTTGCTTCACTAACAAATAATCAAGAACATGAAATAAAGGTAGATGATAAATATGAATTAAGCTTAGGTTTCTATACTAACTTTGTTGGAAGTAGTTTGGAATTAAAAAGTGATAGTAAATATGTTTTAACTAATAATCAGTTAATAATATCAAGAGGGAGTTATGTAATACAAAAAAATGAAATATTATTTTATGATAATGAAGTAAAGAATGTATTTAAAGGGAGAATCAAAAAAAGTGAAATAGTACAAACAGATTTTCCTGAATGCTATATGGGATTTAGCTACATGTCTAATTAGTTTTCTCATCGTGCGGGATATGAACTATCCTGTACTACAAAATTTTTCTCCCTTAATTATGAAAAAAGGAATTTTATTAACAATAGCACTTATAACTTTTAGTTTTTCTTGTAATTATGCACAAAAAAACTTATCAGATACTTTAAAAAGCAGATTTCAACCTGCTATAGATTCTTTGGAAAAAAGAATCAATTATCTTATAAGTCAAGATGCATCATTATCAAAAATGAAAGATTTAAAACAATTTCATATTTATTTTCTAAGTCATGATAGCACATTGAGAAAGCAGGATTTTATGGATAATTCATTTATAAATAAATTACATTCTGATTATTATGAAGTTGATATAAAAAGATGTATCACTAAAGAAAAAGTTTCTTATTTGAGGGCAAATACAATTATTTGCAATTCAAATTATGAAGAAATAGCTGGAGGAGATGCACGATATATCAATTTACATTCTAACCCCATTTACTCTAATATTGTAAGGTTATTTGCTGTTAATGCAATAGACTTAGTCATTAATTTAGGAATGAACGGAGTGTACATTTGTATTAAGAACAATGATATATTTGTCTTTAAGGATACAAATGAAGAATTGCAAATGTATTCACTAAAAGAATTTGCTAAATGTTGTTATGGAGAACTTTGTCCATGGTGCCTAAGGCTAAAAATTATTAATGATGAAGGGAGTAACAGGTAAAGCCAAATACTATGTATAGCAGAATTTCTAATTTAGAGTATTTATATATTGTGAAAGATTTTAAAGATAAAATGAATAAATATCGGATAACATATCCTAATAATAAAGAAGTGCGGGAGTACAAATCCCGCACGACAAATAATACTACTCACCATCTGTATGAATCAAAATTGGAAATTAACTATGAAATAGATCAATCTTTTTTACCTGAATTGATTGATGAAATTTCAGCAGTTGTTTTAAATTAATTTGATGCAGATAATTAACAAAATATAGATTATGAAGCGAATTATTTTATTATTAGTAATAACAATATTTATTTTTTCATCTTGCATTCATCTTGACAAAAAACCTTATGGAGTTGATTTATTAATTGAAAATGTTTCTAATGAAACTGTTCATATGTGTTTAACTTGTGATTCTTCATTACTTATTAGTGATTCTATTCTTGTTTTTGATAAAAGCAATACTGAAGATATTTATGAAAGAAGTAGATTAGAACCTAAAAGATTAAAATACTTCTATAAAGAAAAAATATTTGATAATAATCCAGATAAAAAATTGATTTGTCCAGATAAAAAATTGAATTTATTTATGATACTTGATACTACTATTTCAAATTATAGTTGGGATGAAATTGTAGAGAAACAAATGTATAAAGAGAAAATTGTTTTTACACAAGAAGATTTGGATAGGTTGAATTATCATTTTATTTATACAAAATAACTATAATTGAGTTTGATTTTATAATTGTTAGTTAGTGCGGGATATGAACTATCCCGCACTTCTTTATTATAAGGATTTTTAATCCGCAAGATGAAACAATATTAAAAGAATATAAATATATAACAGATGATTTAAAAGAAATCGTTAATTTTGCGGAAAATAAATAGAAGGTCGTTTATGAATAAATTGAAACAAAATTTGGAAAATGAAAGATAAAAGTCTCTTAAGGATAGGAGTTTTAATGATTTCTATCCTAATTTCTTTTAATTCTTTTTCGCAGGATAAGATTCTTTCTAAGAAGATTGTTTATGAGGTTAAGATAATGAACTCTCGTATTGAACAGTCTGTGAAAAAGGATTCCATTGTTTATGATTATTTGGTTGATAAGAGGTTTTGGTGGCAAACTATTGATACAATAATTTCTCAAGTTAAGTCAAAGAAACTTTATTTTAAGACTTTTGAGAGAGAAAACTTAGTTTTTGATTCCATTAAGAAGGATTTGCAAAAGAAATACTTAGCCTGCTTTAGAGATACTTTAACCGATAAGAAACTTCAAAAGCTTTTGGAGGAAGAAATCAGGGCAATTAAGTTTGAAGAAGAATGGACTTATAATCCTCAAACAATGTTAATCAATAAGAAAGTTATTGGCTATAATCCAATAATCACAAGAGATTCTGTAATTCTTCAAGATGAAGACCTTGTTCCTAAGGAGTTTTTCCGTTTTGAGCTTGGTTGGATATATCCAAGTCTTAAGCCAGAGCTAAAAGACACTCTTTGTGTTGTAAGAAATATTCATTTCACAATACCAATTTATAATAAGACTCCATATCACTGGTGGGATTCTCATATTGAACCAGAGTATTCGCTTCCTTATTTTGAATCTTATATGCAAAAGGCAGAGCAGGGACAGATTAAGGTTTATGCTCAGCCCAATTCAACTGAAAGCTACACAAGAGCTGAGATTATCAAACGTAAGCAGTTTGAGATGATGACTACAATTGATACACAGGATATTTATGGTAATGATGTCCCAAAGGATACTATTATAAAAGGTAATTATAATACTGATAATTTAGATTATTTACGCTTTGGTGATGAATGGTATTTTGATATTCCATCTTCACAATTTGTTAAAAACGTAAATTATCTTTCTCCAATGATTCAGATTATTGGAATGGATGGAGGACTTAGGGGTTTAATGCCAATTTATTATTTGAGGAGGAGGTAAGATGAAAAGATTTGTAATAATTATTTTTGCTTTAACAATCTCATTTATTGGTTTTGCTCAACAACCTACGCATTCCATAGAATACGAATATCATAATGTTGGAGTTTTTAATCCAGAGTGGGAGATATATCATAGTTTAAATCCAAAGAAATTTGAACATATTACAGGATATTACAGAGAAGAACTTGCAAAGATTATTTTTAATGCAGTCAGTTCAAAGCAGGTAAAGATATATGACCAGAGAAAAAGGGAAATATCTATTGATACTGTTTTGAATCGTATTATTGAGTTTGAGAAACGAGAATTTGGACATACTTTAAAGAAAGATTCTGTATTCAAATTTATTTATCCATATATATCTACTTATTCTTTTGAGGAATTTGTAAAATATGACTTCAAAACTCTTTCATTGGAGAAAACCATAAAGGCTTATTGTCCAACTCTTGTTCGTTATAAAAGTTTTACTGATACAAAGGTAGATACAGTTAGACTTGAGTTATTCTGGATTTTCCCTCAAGATGAGGTAGAGGAGGAAGATAGTAAGAAAAATAAAGAAATAAAAGACGATTATTTTAATATTCCTGACACTGTTATTTCACTTCAACCACTAAAATATCCAGTTCAAAACCCTTACACAACATCTCTTTTCTATAAAGCAAAAAATAAGGATGCAAGCATAGTAAGGGCTGATGGTTCAAAGTTTAATGCTCCAAAGGAAGTTGATGATTTGTTTATTTTGAAATCAACTGTTTATATTGAAAATGAAGAAACAGGTGTTGAAGAAAAGAAAGAAGTAACATCAGATATTATCCCTGAGGATATAACTCATATTCGTTTGGGAGAATTATGGTCAATTAACAGGAATAATCTTCAAATTAAAAAGCAGGTTAAGTATATTATACCGCTTTATATTTATGATGATAAAGGATTTAGACAACTTGGAATTAGAATAAGATGAATGAAAAACTTTCCCTTAGCGGATTAAATAGAATTGGAGTAGAGGAGTTTAAGCAAAAGGAGAAAAATCCAATTGTTATTGTGCTTGATAATATAAGAAGTATGAATAATGTTGGTTCTGTCTTTAGAACTTCGGATGCATTCCTTATTGAAAAGATATTCCTTTGTGGCATAACTCCAAAACCCCCTCATAGAGAAATACATAAAACAGCACTTGGAGCAACAGAAACAGTTGAGTGGGAATATAAACCTTCAACCTTTGACGCAATTGATGAGCTTAAAGGCAAAGGATATCTAATATATTCAATTGAACAAGCCGTTGGAAGCATAATGTTAAATGATTTTGTTTTCCCGCAAAAAGAAAAAGTAGCTGTTGTTTTTGGCAATGAAGTTGAAGGAGTGGATCAAGAAATTATTAATATTTCCAATGGAGTTATAGAAATTCCGCAGTTTGGTACCAAGCATTCATTGAATATTTCAGTAAGTGCAGGTATTATTATCTGGGACTTATTCAATAAATTACAATAATTATTTGAAAAAAAAGTCAAATAAATTTGGTAGTAAGAAAAAACATTGTATCTTTGCACTCGCTTTTAAGGGGTCTTTTAAAGATAAAATTGGTTCGGTAGTTCAGTTTGGTTAGAATACATGCCTGTCACGCATGGGGTCGCGAGTTCGAGTCTCGTCCGGACCGCTAAAAGTTAAACAATAATAAAGCATTGATATTTTATATCAGTGCTTTTCTCTTATTTAGACACTTTGTTATTTATTCAATGGGCTTGGTTTGGTTTTGACAGCAAGGTAAATGGGTAAGTAAGCATGCAGGCACACGTAATAAATGCCTTAAAAAAGGTTACACACAAATTAATTGGCGAAGAATCTTACGCTTTTGCTGCTTAATCGAAGTTTAGTAGATTAGCTTAATCTGTATCAAGGATATGGAGCAAAACGTTCCTCCACGACCCATTCTCTATGGTCAAAGATAAAGGGACGCACGCAAAATAGAGATAGTTTTTGAGTATCTTCGGCTCAATTACGAAATTTAAGAAGATAAGGCAGGACTTAGGGTGTCTTTCTCCTTTTCTTGCACTAAAACCAAAGAAAGAATAAGCATGTAGAAAGTTTATTTGTTTCTTGTTTGGACCAGGGTTCGACTCCCTGCAAGTCCACTTTTTCTTATTCTGGGATATACTTTTTCTTATTTCTGTCCACAGATTTCTATAGATTGTTAATCTATATGTGTATTTCTGCAACTCTGTTCTTTTCAAATAATCTTTATTTCTTCTTACTTCTCAATATTGTTTGAGAATATTCGTTAATGTATTTATTCATACAATAAATCTTTAGGTGATTATGAACAAAGATAATATCGAAAACAAAGAAAGTATTTTGGAAATAAACAGTATTGGATTTCAATGGGAAATGGAGAATCCTTTTATTTTCTGTGCTCATCATAATGATGCATTTCCAAAAGGAAATAAAAATCAAGGACATGATGTTTCATTAAGTGGAAGAAATATTGGTAGTGATTTCTCCAATAAAGATGGATTCAGTATGTACCATGGAGATATTGTACCTGGCTTCCCTATGCACCCACATAGGGGATTTGAAACTGTTACCATTGTTTTGAAAGGGGTTATTGACCATTTTGATTCTCTAAAGGCTCATGGGCGATATTCTAATGGAGATGTTCAATGGTTAACAACAGGAAAGGGATGTCAGCACTGCGAAATGTTTCCTCTTGTTAATCAAGATAAGGATAATCCTTTAGAACTTTTTCAAGTATGGCTAAATTTGCCAAAGAAAGATAAGTTTTGTGAGCCTAACTATAAGATGCTTTGGGCAGAAGATATTCCAGTTTTTGATGTAGTAGATGATAACAATAATAAATCAACCATTAAGCTAATTTCTGGAAACTATGAGGGAAGAGTAGGCTTGGAACCAACACCTAACTCTTGGGCATTTGATAAGAATAACAAGGTTGGAATAGTCTTAATAAAGATGTGTCCAAATTCAAAACTTACCATTCCTAAGGCGACTAAAACCATGTCAAGAAATCTTTATTTCTATCAGGGAGAAGGAAGTATAGAAATTGAAAACAAAAATATTCCATCCTCAAACAGAGTAAGACTAAATGCTGAATTTGAAACTCAAATAACAAACAAAGACAAGGAATCCTTTATTTTGCTTCTTGAAGGAGAAAGAATTGATGAGCCAGTTGTTCAATATGGTCCTTTTGTAATGAATACTCAGGAAGAAATATATCAAGCAATTCAAGATTATAGAGAAACTGAGTTTGGAGGTTGGCATTGGGAAAGAACAGATCCAGTTCATCCGATAGATTCAGGAAGATTTGCAACTTATATTGACGGAAAAGAAGAGATAAGGTAGTTAGGTTTGTAATTATCATTATTCTTGAGAGTTATCAAGCCTTAACATTAAATTAACATACACTTAATATCAAATTAATTTTTAAGGGCTAATTCCTGTATATTTTTGCTTCTTTTTTAACCAAAAAGTCAAGATTATGTTTGGAATGGACTCTTACATTTTTATTCTCTTCATTGCTTGTATATTATGTGCCGTTATATTTGAATTTATTAATGGTTTTCACGATACAGCTAATGCAGTTGCTACAGTAATTTATACAAGAACTCTAAAACCTCGAATAGCTGTTATATGGTCAGGATTATGGAACTTTTTGGGAGTATATCTTGGAGGGATAACTGTTGCAATGACAATCATGCATTTATTACCTCTTGATGTATTAATAGAACAATCAATGAGTTTAAGCATTTCACTTATTCTTACATTATTAATTACTGCAATAATCTGGAATATCGGCACTTGGTATTTTGGACTTCCTTGTTCCAGTTCTCATACATTAATAGGCTCAATATTTGGTGCAAGTTTAGCCTTGGCTTATGTTACAAATACTGGAATAGCAAATTTACCTTGGAAGAAATTGGAAGAAGCAGGGTTGTCTTTATTAGTATCTCCTTTGTTTGGCTTCTTTATGGCAATATTATTAATGTTTTTGTTTGGTATTTTTATTAAAAAGAAACGTTTCTTTGCTCAAGTAGATAAAAACAAAAAACCGCCATTTTTAGTAAGATTGACATTAATATTAACTTGCACATCCGTAAGTTTTGCTCATGGTTCAAATGATGGACAAAAGGGAGTTGGTTTAATGATGATTATCTTAATTTGTTTTTTACCTACCAAATTTGCAATTGACCCATCAAAAAATCCTGCTTCAATGGGAGGTAATATAGATCATATTGCATGGGTATATAATAAGGTTGATTACTCAGCCATACATGCAAGTGATACTGCTCTTGTGAATAAATCAAAACACAGTATAGTTAGACTTAAAGAAATATCTACAATACTTAGTAATCCTGAAGAAAATACTCATAAATATAATTTTGAAATCAGAAAAAACATATTAATCCTTGAATCTGCTTCAAAGGTTATTTTAGATTCAGAATCAACAGATGCAAGAGCAAGTGAAGAATTGAATAAAAATATTAAGCAATTAAAAACATATACAGAATTTGTGCCTTGGTGGGTAATTCTTATTGTTTCTGTTTCCTTAGGTCTTGGAACCATGATAGGATGGAAGAGAATTGTTGTTACTATTGGGGAAAAAATAGGTAAAAAGCATCTGAGCTATGCACAAGGAGCAAGTGCAGAAATAGTTGCAGCAAGTACAATTGCAGCATCAACAATGTTAGGTTTGCCTGTAAGTACAACCCATGTACTATCTTCAGGGATTGCAGGCTCAATGGCATATAGAGGAGGAATAAAGAATATTCAAGTTGATACTGTAAAGAGTATACTATTAGCTTGGGCTCTAACAATTCCAGTAGCAGTAATTGTATCTGGAGGTTTGTTCTTGCTAATAAATTGGATATTACACTAATCTATCCCTATATTCCTTTTCTATTAATCAATCTACAAAAGAAATAGTAGAAAGGGTTTTAGTTTTTTAAGAATATTATCCAATCCCAATCCTCAGGGTTTCCAACTCCAACGCTTGGAGTGTAAAGAAAAAGTTTTACAGTAGCATTAGGATTGCTTCTTAAATAATCTCTAACCGTCACTAAACCTTGAACAGAAGACCAAATTTGAGAATAGTCATAATTTGTATTCTGCGGATTAAAAACATTTTCAAACCCTTCTCTTGGAGTAATATAATCATTAGTCAACACATGCTCAAACTCACTTGCAAGAAGAATGTTTTGAGGATATATAATCTGTCCTAATCCCATCCAAATTATATCTCCATCAAAGATAACTTTATTTAATTCTTCATAAACCAATTTAATATTTCCAAAATCTCCTGGAGGAGAATATTCAGTTCGAATTGTAAACGTTTCAGAAGGTTGATGAAATAATAATTCTTTTCCTCCTTCAAAATTATTTGTTAAATAATCAACCTTAAGCATAAGTATTTTAGATCTATAATGTCTATCAACTTCTTCGCAAGAAGAAAATAATAAGATACTTAAGGATGCAATAATAAGAATTGTGATTGATAAAATCTTAAATTTTAAAATACCTGATTTCATAAGCTACTTTTTTACTGTTTACAAAACTTTGACCTTTAAACGTACAAATTTTCAAAAAGCAAAGATACATTCAAAAAAAGGAAAAGTCAAGCAATAAAGGTTAAATGTAATTACAACTTCTTATCCTATTTTACTGAAACGCTGTTTTATTTTACTAACTCTTCGTTTTAATTATTTCTTTCTTCGTTTTATTTTACTGAAACAAGGTTTTATTTTCATTAAAGTATCATCGTCACTTTTGCATTAAAAAAACATCAATCAAAACTGAAAATATATCAGTCATATTTTTATTTATATCCCTTATATTTTTATTTTTGATTGACTTATTTTTCATTATGATTGACGTTTTTTCAATAACTCTTTATAGAAATTTACTAACACTTTTTTGAATAATTTATCTTGTTAAGTTGTTAAATATCTCGATATATTTAAAAAGAGTTAATAGTTAATGGGTAACCCCAATATAAAAATATTGGGGGTTACCTCAATAACTGACTATTAAATTCTTTGTTACATAAGTTAATTTGAAATTATACCGTAAATTTGCTGTTTAAATCTTACAATCTTCAGAACTGATAGAATTAATATTGTCAAAGATGAATAATATAAGGAAATGTGATGTTATGATAGGAGGGATATTTGCCTTGCTAACCATAGTTTTTTTAATAATGTCAAGCAAAAATGAGATATTCTTTAACTGGATATTTGAAAGGCATCAAAATATTTTGAGCTGGTATATAAGACCATTATTTCTAATCCCATTTGCCTTTTTTGCTTATAAGAGAAGTTGGTCGGGAATATTTATAATCATATTCTGCATCTTTACAAGTATGTTTTGGTTTAATAAACCAGAAATAATCAATCCTCAGGTAAAGGAATTCTTAGAATTTGAAAAAGAATGGCTTTTTAGTATTTGGGATTATAAAAAGATATTATTAGCTCTCACAGTCCCTGTTTCATTCTCTCTTTTAGGACTTGCATTTTGGAAAAGAAGTCTATGGTTAGGCTTATCAGTAGTGGTATTAATAGCAAGCGGAAAGATAGTTTGGAGTATATACAATGCATCTGAATCTGGAAAACAAATCCTCATCCCTGCAATAATAGGACTAATATTCTGCATACTATTAATCTATTATGGTTTTAGGAGATTAGAAAATAAGAAATAATACTATAATTATTAATTGCTTGCAAATAAATATTTTAAATTTGTTTGAAACAAATATAGAAAGGTAAACTAAATTATGGCTAATAGAATAGAGAAAGAAAAACGCATTATGGAGTTTATGGTCAGACTCTATTGTTCTAAGAAAGAAAAGAATAATGAACTTTGTGATAGCTGTAAGGAATTAATAGAATACTCCAAAAAACGTTTAGATAATTGTCCTTACGGCAATAAAAAACCTTCGTGCAAGAGATGCCAAAAGCATTGTTATAGAAAAGAATACAGAGAGAATATAAGGGAAGTAATGCGTTATTCAGGTCCAAGAATAATCCTCTACAAACCATTAGAATTTATTCGACATCTTGTAAAGTGATTAAAAACAATAAGATATTTAATTACTACATAAATACCAGAAAGTATATTCATAAGATATATAAGTAAATATTTCTATAAGTAATAATAGCTTGCAAATTAATATAATAAATGTTTTTGTAAACTGTAAACTTTCCCTATATATTTTACAAGTTTCCAAAAGTTAATAGTTAATGTGCAACCCCAATTTAAAATTGGGGGTTGCACTCAATAACTTGCTATTAAAAATTAGAATAATTCGAAATAATAAATTTACATTATTTTAAATACTTAAGTATTCTTTCTGCAGCGAGTTCTCCGCTTATTACAGCCATTGGTAGTCCGGCTCCTGGAAGGGTAGATGCTCCAACGTAAAACATATTTGAGAATTCTTCATCAAAGTTTCTTGGACGTAATCCACCTATTTGCATTAGTTTATGAGAAAGTCCTAAACCACTTCCTTGATAAAGGTTGAATTTTTCTTCCCAATCTTTTGGCGTATAGACTGTTTTGGTAATTATATTAGGAATAATATTCTGATTTATTCTTTTTGAAAAATCTTCTAATATGCTGTTTACTATATCATCTGCATCATCCCAATTGTTTTTGTATTGAAGATTTGGAACAGGGCAAACAAAGAAAAGGCTTTCGCATCCAACAGGTGCACACTCAGGATTATATTTAGATACATTATTTACATAGAAATACGGTTTTTGGAGAGTGTCTGGTTTATGCATTACATCCTTTGCATATTCTTCAAAATTATTGCCAATAAAATAGTTATGCAAATCGAGTTGAGGTAGTTTACCTTTTATCCCAACATAGAAAGTTAGATAACCCATTGTCCATTCCATCTTTGAAAGTTTCTTTTCGGAGTATTTCTCTCTATTTAAAACTCTTCCTCTAAATAATGCAGCATCAGCATTTATTAAAAATACATCTCCTGAATACTCTTTACCCTCTTTATCAATTACTTTCTTAACTTTCCCTCTTTCTTCTTCAACTTTAACAATCTCGCTATTATAATTAAAAACAGCACCGCTCTTTTCTAATTCTCCAACTAATCCATTTACAATATTATACATTCCTCCTTCAACATTATAATATCCATCGTGTCGGAATTCTGTGTGAGAAAGAAGACTGTAAATTGCCATAGTGTCAAAAGGAGTCCTGCCTAAGAAAAAGGCTACCAATGAAATAACCTGCTGAGCTTCTTTTGAAGAGAAATGTTTTTGGACGTGTGAGTAGAAGCTATTGAAAAGTTGAGGAATATGTACTGGATTAACATGCATAAGTTGAAAGACATAATCAAAGATGCTGTTGAAATTATTCTTAATTACTATATCAAAAGTATCTTCAAATAATTGTTTGCTTTTCTTGAGGTATTTCTCCATATTCTTTTCAAAATCAGGTTCAATATCCTCAAACTGCTTAGCAAGTTTTTTTATATCCTTGTTAAGATGATAGGTATGATTACTATCTCTAAAATTTACACTGTAGAGTGGATCTAACTCAACGAATTTAAAAGGAATATCTAAACCACATTTTTCTATAAAATCTTTGAAAACAAAAGACATACTGAAAAAACTTGGACCTGTATCGAATGTAAATCCATCCTTTTTAATTTGATTAAGTCTTCCTCCAGCTTGGTTGTTCTTCTCAACAAATTCAACCTTATAACCTTTTCTTGACAAAAGCAATCCGCTTGCCAAAGCACCTAAACCAGCGCCAATAATAATAATTTTTTTATCCATTTTATTTAGTTTTTTTCAGAAATTGAGGATATAATTCATTTTTAACCCACTTAAAATCAGGAGAAATCTTAAGGGCTAATTTATAATATTCTTCTGCCTTTTTTGGGTTATTCAATTCTTGATAAGTCATTCCTATTATTGCAATTAAATTGATATAAGTCCAATCGTTTTCAGGCTTACTCTTATCCATAATTAACTTTGCTTTAAGGTAGTATTGCAAAGCTTTTTGTTTGGAACCTCCAAAAGTAGAGGGCATATAGTATTCAATATTACCCATTTGTATATATCCAAAATAATTATCTTTATCTAAACTAATTGATTTTTCAGCTTCTTCAATACTTTTTGGACCAACAAATGGGGCTTTAATTTTGTTTAGTCCAATCTCAAAACCATAGTATGCAGATTGATAGGCGTGAATGATTGGAATATTGGCTTTTATTTTCTTTAATTTACTCATCCTTGCCTGGCTTCTATTGATATATTGTTTTGCATCTTTAAATCTTTTATTACCAATACACCAGCCTATATAACCATATTCATAATTTAAAAGTGCCAATTCTCTTTGATTATCTTTTTTTGTTTCAAAATGCATGTTATCAATTGTTTTCTTCCAAACAGCCATATTGTCGCTTATATAGGAATTATATATGGTTTTCTTTTCTTCACTTGAATAAGAATAAAGAGACATTATACTGAAAACAAGAAATATAAATAATTTCAAGGTTATCTGTTTATTCATCTTGTAAGTCTTTTTTAAATCTTGATAAGGTTCTATTTCTTGCAAAACTATGGTCTATTATTGGCTTTGGATAATCCTTTGTTCCAAATTCTTCTACCCATTTTCTAATATATTGAAAATTAGGGTCAAATTTCTCTTGCTGTGTAATTGGATTTAATATCCTAAAATATGGAGCAGCATCACAACCACAGCCTGCAACCCATTGCCAATTACCATTATTGGAAGAAAGTTCATAATCCATAAGTTTATTTGCAAAATACAATTCACCCCATCTCCAGTCAATTAAAAGATGTTTGGTTAGAAAACTTGCAGTAATCATTCTTACTCTATTATGCATAAAACCAGTGGAATTCAACTCCCTCATACCAGCATCTACAATTGGATAACCAGTTTTACCTTGACACCATATTTCAAATAATTCTTCATTATTATCCCATCTAATTCTGTTGTATTTAGGCTTAAAGCACGAGTTTTCAACATAGGGAAAATGATATAAAATCTGCATAAAGAATTCTCGCCATATTAGTTCTTTTAAATATGTTAAACTTAGTTTGTTAGCAATTCTCGCAAGTTTTCTAATACTTATTCTTCCAAAACGAAGTTCAACACCAATCCTGCTAACTCCATTTTCTAAATATGGTTTATCACGAGTATTCTCGTAATTAATAATAATATCTTCATCGATTTGATAAGTATGAAAAATATCTCCGCAAGCCTTATAACCAATATGTTCTATCTTAAAATTATTATCTTCTTTTGGAAGTAAGTTATGCAGGTATTCTTCACTTGCATAGTATTCAAGATTAATATTATTAAATCTTTCTATCCAAATCTTAGAATAAGGAGTATAAACTGTATAGGGTTTATTATCGGATTTTAAAATATCTTCTTTGTGAAAAATAAATGAATCCTTAAATGAAAAAACTTTAATATTTTTACCATTAAAATATTCTTCAATTTCCTTATCTCTCTTAATTGCATAAGGTTCGTAATCCAAATTGAAAAAAATAGAATCAATAATATAGGTCTCATTTAATGATTTAAAAATATCGATGGGCTTACCGTAAAAATACTGAATATTAGTTTTATAATCCCTTTTTAGTTTTGCATTTAAGTCTTCAAGCGTTTGGAATATAAAATTGACTCTTTTGTCGTAAATATCTGTAAACTGTTTTAATATTTCTGTATCGAAAATAAAAATTGGCAAAACCTTATTTGATGAATTCAAAGCTTTATATAATCCATTATTATCATCCAATCGAAGATCTCTTCTAAACCAAAAAATATTTACTTTCTGTTTCATATTGTTCTTCCCTTCCATGTTAATTCTCTATTCCTCTTGTCATGAAAAGATTTCAAAATAATTCTACCAAGAGTATACTGCTGATGTACAATATATTTTAAATTATTTTTCACACTTTGATTTGAAGTGAGGCTAATTAATATTCTTGTTATCAGAATAATAAATATATAAACAAATAATATAAGTAGATCTCCATTTATTATAAAGGGTATAAACCCAAAACTTGTTAATAACCAGAATAATAATGCTATAAAATACGAATTTCCAAAGAAGTAATTTATATTTTTTGAAAATCCTTGAATAGATTCTTCAAGAGAACTATACATTCTGCATGATATATCTTTTAAAGAAGCAAGACAAGCTATTCTAAGTTTATTTTTTTTATAGAAACGAGAGATTTGAATGTCTTCTGCTTTGCTTATTTTGAACAGTTTGTGAGGTTGTAAATTATTATATGTATCAGTTTTGAAAAGCATAAATTGACCATTCGCTGCTGAAATTGAAGAAAATTTAGAGTATTGAACTAAAGGTAAAGCAAGTAGAGAAAGAAGGATAAAGTTCATGTTTGGTATTGATATTTTCTCGCCTTTAGTAATCATTATTTGATTTGGGAATATGCTTAAAAGCTCTAATTTGTTAGAAATAGCATACATAAGTGCTTTTTCAATGATGTTATTACTTATTCGTACATCTGAATCTATAAAAAGTAGATAATCACCTTTAGACATGATAGATAGATTATGGCAGGCAAAATTCTTCCCCATCCATCCATTTTCTAAACCATTTGATTCTATTAACTTTATCCTTGAATCTTTTAATGAATACTCTTTTACAATATCTGCTGTATTATCACTTGATTCATCATCGAAAACAAGAATTTCCATAACAACAGAATTTGAGGATATTAAATCTTCAAGTATATTACCAATATTCTTTTCTTCGTTTCTTGCAGGAATAAGTATTGATATTCTCTTATCTGTTTTGAATTCAATTGATTTGTTTAATCTAACTCTAAACAACCAATTTATCAGACTTATAACAAACTGAAAAAGAGAAATAATAAGAATAAAGATTGAAATATACTTAATCATCTTTCTCTATTTATTTGTTTTTGAGTAGAATTCATGTAAAACAAATTGTAAGCTTCTTCAATATCTTTTAGATCAAATTCACCATTATATTCTTCTAAATAAATAAATAATGAAGGCTTATGGTTTGAAAAATAATCAATTAAGTTTGCAGAAAATAATAGTGTAATATCTTTTTGGTTAATTATCTTCTCAATTCCTCGTTTGAATATGAAGTTTGATTGATATATAGAATTAATCTCTCCTTGAGGATATATAACTAATAGATTATTTTTGTCTTCTAATATGCTTGAAGAATAGTTTATTGAGTCAATTATATGTCTATATTGATTATTTATTGAGAAACCTCCTGTTTGGTTGAAAAATTTATATTCTAACAGCTGTTTTTCATGCATCATAAAATAGAATTTTTTCTTTAATATATTAAGATTTATATACATTGCCCAAAATCCATCCCACCAGGATACGTGATTGGATATAAGAAGAATGGGCTTACTTGTATCTATATCCTTTTTCTCTATAATAACAGCATGAAACTTCCTTTTTATTATTACCTTAGTGTAAAATTGAAAAAAAGGATATATAAGAAAATTATGTTTAGCCTTAAGCAGATTTCCTTTTTGCATATTAGTGCTTAATTAAAATTATAAATACAAAAAGAATTATTTGAGCTAAATATATAGGAATAGCCATTTTATTCTTAATTTCTATTTTTGAGAAATACCTTATTGAATGAAAAAAAACAGCAAGAAATCCCCACATAATAAAGTTTTGAAGAGGTATATTATTAGACCAAGACCACATTTCCATACTTGGAGCTGCTCTTTCCATAATAATATCATATATAATCATTAGTCCTGAAGGAATGATTACTTGTGAAACAAAGTTATACTTCAGTTTAGTAAATATTGAGCTTGTAATATAAATAATCAGTATCCAATTAATACCAATTAATAAAGGAGTATTATATAGTTTTATACCTAATCCGTGAGAATATTGGTAATCACCAAATAATAATCCTGTATTTACTCCAATCATCTCAATAATAAAGCTTGATAAGAATATAAATGAGAAATAGATTATTCTCTTTTTATCAGTTGCCCTTCTGTCATAGAAAAACAGAAGGCAGAGTGTAAGAATAAGAATTATTGGACTAAGAAAAGTAAATAGTTTATGAGTATAATTGATTGAAAAACCAATTATTCCAACAGAATAAAATATAATTATATTCCTAATAAAAAACCAATCATTCTTATTGCTTAGTTTATTCATTTTCTTTTATCACTAATTTTTGAGAATATTATTTTAAACCACTCTGTATAATTATTTGGATTGTTGTGAATGTCTTTTTTAAGCTCTTCGTAGCTAATGTATTTCCAGTCCTTTACCTCAATTGGACTTGGATTTGGTTCTTGATCACAAATAGTACTAAAAAGTCTGTCGTATTCGTGTTCAAAGAGATTATCATTTAGCTTTGCAAAATATGTGAAATCCAATTCATGTTTCAATTCCCCTTTAATTTCAATCCCCATTTCTTCAATTAATCTCCTTTTAATAGCAACCTCATAGTTTTCTCCAATCAAAGGATGTGTGCAACAAGCATTTGTCCAAAGATTAGGACTATGGTATTTATCTTCTGCTCTTTGATGTAATAGCCATTCACCTTTAGAATTCATAATTAACAAGGAAACAGCTCTGTGCATCTTTGCTTCTATATGTGCTTGAAGTTTTTCCATTTGACCAATTGGATTGTCATTTTGGTCAACTAATTGAACTTGTATATCTTCGTTATTCATTAAATGCCTTGTTTTATTTTATACTTAATTAATGTATTGAATAACAGTAATAATTTTGAAGAATCACTCACTCTTATTCTCTTTTCAATTACTTTGTTTGCAGGAGTTTGCTTGATTTTATTAAGCAAACATAGATAGTATTTATATGCAATAATTACTGCTAATTGAGATCCCTTTGGAAGTTCTTTTATCCCAAGTTTTGCTTCCTTGAAATCATCTTCTATATCTTTTATTAGTTCTAATTTGTTTTCTTCATCAAATTTCTCAATTTTGAAATCTACAAAATATGTACGTCCTAAGTTTAATACGTCTTCTTTCAGGTCTCTAAGAAAATTAACTTTTTGAAATGCAGAGCCTAATCTCATTGCTGGATTATATAGCCTATTGAATAACTCGTTATTATTTTTGCAAAATATCTTCAAACACATTAATCCAACAACATCTGCAGAGCCATAGATATAATCGTTTGCTTCTTCTTTTGTTTTATATTCTTTCTTCTCTAAATCAGCACTCATACTTTTTAGAAAGTTTTCAATATATTCATTGGGAATATTATATTCTTTTACTGTGATTTGAAAAGAATGTAGGATAGGATTTGTGCTTATTCCTAAATCATAAGCTAAAGAATAGTCTTTTTTAAGTTTTTCTAACAATGCTTTTTTATCATAATCATGAAAAGTATCAACGATTTCATCAGCTAATCTTACAAATCCATAAACACTATGGATTGCTTGACGAGTTTTTGCATCAAAGAATTTTGATGCAGAATAAAAAGAAGTGCTATACTTCTTTGTAGTCTCTTTGCTTATTAGGAAAGCCAGCTCATTATATTTCTCAATTGAGTTTTCTTTCTTTTGCATAGGAAAAGATTATAATTGTTAAGGTTATGCATGCAAAAATAGAAAAATAATGTTAGAAATTGTATCTATGATAATATTTTTTATAAAAATATTATCTATAAAAAGACATCATTCCTTTTAGATATTCAAAATCATTAGTTTAATTTTTTTGTATGAAGTGTTTATTAAATAATTCTATCTATATTATAATCCAAAACACTATGAGATTAGATAAATTATAATTGATTATCGGGTTTAGGCTACCCAAAAATTGTTTTGAAGATAAGTTTAATGTCCCCAAAGAAAGTTCTTGTTTTAATATAATTCAAACTTAGAGATATCTTTTGGGGCATTATTTCTTTTATATAGTATTGTTCTGGATTATTGCTTTGTGAAAGGAGATCGTTTTCGTTGCGAAATGTAATAGAAGAAATATCAGTAATTCCTGGCCTAACATTTAAAATTTGTTTTTGCTCTTCAGAATATAAATCAACGTATTTTCGAACTTCAGGTCTTGGCCCAACTAAAGACATATCTCCTTTCAAAACATTAAATAGTTGAGGAAGCTCATCTATTTTATATTTTCTAATAATATATCCTATTTTTGTTACTCTTGGATCTTTACCATCTTTTCCAACTGATAATAATCCTTTTGAATCAGCTCCAATAATCATTGAGCGAAATTTGTAAAGAGTAAAGTCTTTATTGCCTTTGCCCACTCTTTTTTGTTTATAGAATATTCCTCCATTTGAAGACAATGATATTGCTATACCAACAAAAATAAAAATTGGACTAAGTAATATTAGTCCAATTAGAGAGCTTGTGAAATCAAAAGATCTTTTCATTATAAGATTATAAGCTTATATTATAATACCCTTCAACAAGATTGTTTACAATGTAATCTATTTGTTGATTTGTAAGTTGTGGGTATATAGGAAGCGATATTTCACGTATATAAGTGTCATAAGCAATAGGATAATCTTCTATTTTATATCCCATATTTTTGAACAATGTTAACATTGGCATTGGTATGTAATGAACATTGGTTGCAATATCTTTCTCTGCCAAATATTGAATTAACTTATCTCTTTGTTCTTCAGTTATTGGGTTAATTCTTAGTGGATATAGATGATAGGAGGTTGTAAGCTCTTTGGTATCTTGTTGTGGAAGTATTGCCCAATGATATTCTTTTAGAAGAGTAGAGTATCTTTCATAAACTCTTTTTCTTTCTCCAAGAAGGTAGTCGTATTTGCGTAGTTGTGCAAGGGCAATGGCTGCGTTAATATCTGGCATATTGAATTTCATTCCGTGAGCAACAATATCATAACGCCATGCTCCAGCTTGTGATTTGGTAAATGCATCTTTTGTTTGTCCATTCAATGAAAGTATTCTAACTTCTTTATATAATTCATCATTATCGAATGGCTCAGGAAGATTTAAACATATTGCTCCACCTTCTGCAGAAGTTAGATTTTTAACAGCATGCAATGATAAAATACAAACATCAACTAATTCCGCAATTGTTTTTTGGTTAAATGTTGCTCCAAGAGAATGAGCTGAATCGGAAATAAGTAATATTCTTCCTAATTTTTCTTGATTGGATGATGCTGGTACAAAAATATCTTTTATTTCTTTAGAACATATAAGTTCTATGATTTTCTCGTAGTCGCATGGAACTCCTCCCAAATCAACAGGAATAATTGCTTTAGTTTTTGGAGTTATGGCTTGTTTTATCTTTTCGATGTCAATAGTTAAATCGTGTTTGATATCAACCATTATAGGTTTTGCTCCAGCATCCATAACCGACATTGCTGTTGCACAATAAGTATAGGAAGGAACTATTACTTCATCGCCTTCTTTTAATCCAAGCCAACGCAACATAAGTATTGCACCGGAAGTCCATGAATTAACACAATTAACTCTCTTTGCTTTGCAATATTCCTGCAAGCCTTTTTCTAATGCAGCAACCTTTGGACCAGTTGTTATCCAGCCTGAAAGTAAACTGTCATTAACTTCTTTAATTACATCATCATCAATGTATGGGGGAGAAAAAGGTATCTTCATCTTTTAGATTGACATTATTTCTTTTTCTTTTACAACTAAAACTGCTTCTGCATCTTTGATGAATTTTTCTGTTATTGTTTCAATTTCTTTCTCAACAGCTTTAATTTCATCTTCAGAAACTCCTTGATCTTTTAGCTTTTTAACTTTATCTATAATGCTGCGTCTAACATTTCTTACACTAACCTTTGTTTCTTCAACTTCAGCTTTTGCTCTTTTTACAAGTTCTCTTCTTCTTTCTTCAGTAACTGGAGGAAGCATAATACGAAGAATATCTCCTTCAAATTTTGGAGTAAATCCTAAGTTAGCAGCTAAAATTGCTTTATCGATTGGAGAAAGCATGTTCTTTTCCCAAGGTTGAATTACAAGTTGTTTTGGGTCAGGAGTTGAAATATTTGCAACTTGTTCAATTGGAGTTGGATTTCCATAATAATCAACTTTAATTCCTTCTAACATTGAAGGAGAAGCTTTGCCTGCTCTAATTTTATGCATAGCAGATTCAAGAAAGTTAACTGCTCCTTGCATGTTTGTCTTACATTCTTCTAATAAATGTTTTGATAAATCTGTCATAATCTATTTTGGTTTTAATTAAATTCTTATTGCTATTCTATTATATGTTTCTGTATTACTATTTTCTGTTGTGATATTAAAGTTGAAAGTTATTTGATTGGAGTTATTTAAAACAGCAGTTCCTTTGATTTGGTAAATACCAACTTTTTGGTCAAAGGTTGCATTACTTGAAACAACACTTGCAGAAATACTAAAAGAAGGATTTAGTCCAAAAAGCTCTCCGCTAATAATTATCTTTCTTTCATTATTTGGATCAATCTTAATTGTTCCTGAAGAAGTTTTAATTGAATTTTGATTATTTTTGGTTTGAGGGAAAATAATATCTTCATTCATTCTCCAGTTTCCATTCCAATCTGAAGAAGCCAAAGTGTTGTCGGGCTCACAGGCGAAAAAACTCAATGTTGTAAATAAAATGCTTAGTATTGCAATAATTATATTTCTCATTATAACTGAATATTTCTTGATTTCTAAAGTGCAAATATACATGATTTTCCACAATCACCCATACTCATAAAAATCAAACAAGCCTGCTACGATTTACGTAAAAGTATAATCAACGCACTTTACGTGCCATTATTAATTTAATAATTACAGCAATGATCGCAACAGGACTTGATGTACACAAAGATACAATCTTTTGTGGAATCCACAATGGTAAAAAGAATTTAGATGTAAAAGAATTCTCCACACTAACCCATGATATTCGTAATTTAGGGGAATATGTAAGAAGTTTAGGAGGACATACCATTGCCATGGAAAGTACAGGGATATATTGGATACCCATATGGAATATCCTTGATGAAATGGGCTTTGAATTAATCTTAGTTAACCCATATCTAATAAAGCAAATGCCAGGAAGAAAGAGTGATGTAAAAGATGCTCAATGGATAGCTACCTTATTACAGAAAGGCCTCCTTAGAGCTAGTTTCGTTCCTGATAAGAAGATTCAGGAATTAAGGACTATTACTCGCAAGTACATGAAATTACAACAAAGAAGGGTAACTATAGAACAAAATATGGAAAGAATATTAGAGATATGTAATATCAGGATTACCTCTTTAGTAAGTAATATATCAGGAAAAAGTATTTATCGAATAATTGAAAGCATAGTTAATGGAGTTGATGCTCCTGATGAATTAGAGAAGCTAGTTCATGGTAGAATAAAAAATAAACACAAAGAAAAGGTTAGACAGTCATTAGAAGGACATATCCCAGAATATCATCGATTTAATCTGTCTTTATCCTTTGAAGAATTTAATTTGAATTTAAGTCAGGTTAATCGATGTCTAGAAAAAATGGAAGAGTTGTGTAATAAAGAATTTTCTAAAGAATTAGAGTTATTACAAACTATACCAGGAGTATCTTTAATATCTGCAATGATACTAATAGCCGAAACAGGTGCAGATATGAGAGTATTTGAAAATAGTGGTAAATTTACTGGTTGGATTGGGTTGCGTCCCAGAAATGATGAAAGTGCTGGCAAATATAAAAGCACAGCAACAACCAAAGGAAATGTTTACCTTAGAGCTACTCTTGTCCAGATTGCTTGGGCGGCAACTAAAACAAAAGGTTCGTATTTTAAGGAAAAGTTTAATAGATTAGCTATGCGTAAAGCTAAGAAAAAAGCACTCATTGCTATAGCAAGAAAAATTGCTGTAGTTATTTGGAATGTATTAAATGATATGAAAAAGTATAATCCTAATTTACTACCTATATTAGATCCTCAGAAATTAATGGCTTCTTTAAACTATCATCAAAAGGAATTGGAACGTTTAAACAAATTAGTTGAGCGTTAATTGAAAAGGTCGGGTATATTTGTGATGGGTAAAACCTCGTTTGCAAATTGACCAAGAGTAAGGTTCTGATTTTTGAACCCTTAAGAACCCATACATGAGTTAATGGCATTTTTTGACAAAACTCGAAGAAGAAAATAACCAGCTAAGGTAGATTAATAGCATTATTTGGATCATTTAAGGATAGATTTATAGAAGAAATATACTCAAATATGATATATTTCTATATAAAAAGTGATGAAATAATTCCTTGATTGGTAATAAATGAGTAATTTTGATGCTTGAAATTTAGAAGAAATGATAAGAAAACATATACCAAATTCAATAACCCTTCTTAATCTACTTTGTGGAATATTATCAATTTATACTCTCTACAAAACAGAAAGTTTAGTACTTCCTTCTCTTTTCATAATCATTGGTGCTCTACTTGATTTTTGTGATGGATTATCTGCACGATTGCTTAAAGCATATTCTAATATTGGGAAAGAATTAGACTCTCTTGCTGATGTAGTAACTTTTGGAGTTGCTCCAAGTTTAATTATTGTTGATTTATTGCAGGAATTCTATAGACTTAATCCAATCTTATCATCTTATTCTTTTGTTGTTTTTATTCCATTGTTAATGGCTTTGATGAGTGCATATAGATTGGCAAAATTTAATATTGATGAGCGACAAACTTCAGGTTTTATTGGAGTTCCTACTCCTGCTAATGCTCTAATATGGATATCTCTACCAGTTATATATTATCTTGAATCAAATTCAATACATCTTTGGGGGTTCCCTCTCAGTGGTTTTTATACTAATCTTACAGCAATTCTTCTAAACCCTTTAGTTATTCTATTTGGCTCAATTTTAATGTCCTTCCTTCTTGTTGCAGAGTTGCCTTTGTTTGCTTTAAAATTTAAAAACCTTAAATGGAAAGAGAATAAAGAGAAGTTTATTTTTCTGATTATTGCAATAATACTTATATTTGCATTTAATTTATATGCAACACCAATAATAATTTTTGTTTATATACTTGAATCATTAATAATTAATATAATAAAGAAATGAAATTTAACGCAGAAATAGACGTAATGCCTCTTAAGGCTTTATTAGACCCTCAAGGAAAAGCAGTAACTTCATCTATGGCAAACATTGGATTAGAACAAATAACTAATGTAAGAATTGGCAAACATATTACTTTGGAAGTTGAAGCTAAATCTGAAAAAGAAGCACAAGAACTGGTTGATAAAGCTTGTAAGGAGCTTCTTCACAATCCAATAATGGAGCACTACGAATTTAGATTAAGCCAAATTTAAGATGATTGGCAAGTCATTAGACATTGCTATTAAAGACTTTGATTATGATTTGCCTTCTGAGAGAATTGCAAAATTCCCTCTTGAAGAGAGAGATAAAGCAAAGCTATTAGTATTAAATAAAGAAGTAATTCAAGAGAAAACTTTTTTTGAATTGCCTGATTTATTGGATAAAGATAGCTTATTAATCTTTAATGAAACTAAGGTTGTTCATGCTCGTTTATTTTTTCAAAAAACAACTGGCTCAATAATTGAAATTTTTTGTCTTGAACCAACTTCTCCCAATGAAATACAAATTGCTATGGCTCAAAAAGGAGAAGGGTACTGGCTTTGTTTTATTGGAAACAACAAAAAATGGAAAGAAGATTCTTTATCTAAAACCATAATTCATAATGGTAAAGAGATTACTCTAAGTGCAAAAAGAGAAAGTCAAAAGGATAATGCTTGGATAGTTAAATTTAATTGGACTAAGGAGTATTCTTTTGCTGAGGTTTTGTCAATTATGGGAGTTATTCCTTTGCCTCCATATCTAAATCGTGAGGCAACAAATGAAGATAAAGAGGACTATCAAACTATATATGCAAAGCAAGAAGGCTCTGTTGCATCACCAACTGCTGGATTACATTTTACTGAAAAAACTTTTGAAGATTTAAAGCAAAAGAAAATTGCATCGAACTTCATAACTCTTCATGTTGGAGCAGGAACTTTTAAGCCTGTAAGTTCTGAACTAATTATTGACCATGTTATGCACGCCGAAAAGGTGGCAATTCCAAAACAAGTTATCCAAAACTTAATTGAACATTTGGATAAAAAAATAATTTGCGTTGGAACAACCTCTGTCCGTACTATAGAAAGTCTTTATTGGCATGGGGTAAAGCTTATTGAGAACAAAGATGAAGATATTGAAATTGATATTTCTCAATGGGAGCCTTACCAAAAAGAAGAAAATATTACTCCAAGTCAAGCTTTGGAAGCAATTGTGGATAGGATGAATAGAGAAAATGTTGATTTACTTTGCGGACAAACTCAAATTATTATTGCTCCAACCTACAAATACAGAATTGTGAAGGCTGTTGTGACAAATTTCCATCAACCAAAAAGCACTTTACTTCTTTTAGTTTCAGCTTTGATTGGAGATAAGTGGAAGGATTGTTATAAATTTGCCTTAGAAAATAATTTTAGATTTCTTTCCTTTGGAGATGCTTGTTATTTTGAACCTTAAGGAATCAGGAATAATGTGTAATTAGAAATTAAATAGAATATTATACTATGAAGTACAAGAGAATTTTATTAAAACTTAGTGGAGAATCCCTAATGGGAGAACAAGATTATGGAATATCTCCTGATATGCTTTCTCAATATGCTCAAGAGATTAAGCAAGCAAAAGAAAAAGGATGTGAAATTGCGATTGTAATTGGAGGGGGAAATATATTTAGAGGTTTGCAAGGTGCTTCAAAAGGAATGGATAGAGTGCAAGGCGATTATATGGGAATGTTGGCAACAATCATTAATTCAATGGCTTTGCAGGGAGAATTGGAAAAACAGGGAGTTAAAACAGAATTGCTCTCAGGTCTTACAATTGAACCAATTTGCAAGGAACAATCTCGTAAACGTTCTAAGGATGCAATGAAAGAAGGTAAGGTTGTTATTATTGGAGGAGGAACAGGAAATCCTTATTTCACAACCGATACAGCTTCAGCCTTAAGAGCAATTGAAATTGAAGCTGATGTAATTTTAAAAGGAACAAGAGTTGATGGTGTTTACACTGCTGACCCAGAAAAAGACCCAACAGCAACCAAATATTCAGAGCTAAGTTTTCAAGAAGCTTTAATGAAACAATTAAAAATTATGGACTTGACTGCCTTTGCACTTTGTCAAGAAAATAATCTTCCAATTTATGTTTTTGATATGAACCAAAAAGGCAACCTACTGAAAGTTGTAATGGGCGAACATATCGGAACTATAGTTAAATAGAATAAAAAACTATCTATTAATTTCTCTTTTTTAAATTAAGCAAGGACTTATTGAAAATTAAGTGCCGACTTTTTCAAAAAAAGTCCCGTTTATTTTCGCTTAAGTCCCGTTTAATTTTCTCGATACTTAGTTCTTATTTTTCACGATATGAATTTAGAGAATTAGAGTAAAATAATATGTACTAAATTCATAAGGGGTTTGGAGGTTACGGTTATTTTGTCTATTTTTGCCAATTCTAAATGAAAAAATTCAATTAAATAAAAACAGAAAAACAAAGATGAAGAGAGTTAAAAGCTTATTTAAGGCGATGTTAGCTACTATATTAGTGGCATCATCAGTTTCATCTTTTGCATGCACAAGCTTTCTTGTAACTAAAGGTGCTTCAAAAGATGGTTCAACAATGATTACTTATGCAGCAGATTCACATACACTTTATGGTGAACTTTACTATAATGCTGCAGCAAACTATCCTGCAGGAACAATGATTCAAATTGTTGATTGGGATTCAGGTAAAAAACTAATTAAGATTCCTCAAGTAGCACAAACATACACAACTGTTGGAAACTCTAACCAATGGGGACTATCAATAACAGAAACAACTTATGGAGGAAGACCAGAACTTGAAGATTCAACTGGTGGAATTGATTATGGTACTTTAATTTACCTTACACTTCAAAGAGCTAAAAACGCAAGAGAAGCAATCAAACAAATTGCTGAATTAGTCGATACTTACGGATATTTCTCTTCAGGAGAATCTTTTTCAATTGCTGACCCAGAAGAAGTTTGGATATTAGAACTTATAGGAAAGGGAAATAACCCAGAAGTTAAGACAACTGAAAAAGGAGAAATAGTAAAAGATAAAAAAGGAAATTCAGTTATAAATAAGAATTTGAGAAAAGGAGCTGTTTGGGTTGCAATGAGAATCCCTGATGGATATATTAGTGGTCATGCAAATCATGCTCGTATAACAACTTTCCCTCAAGAAGTTAAAAAGAGTTTTAAATCAATCTCTTCAAAAAATCTAAAAGAAATATTCCGTCCAGAAGTTGAGGTAGTATATGCTTACGATGTAGTTGAATTTGCTCGTAACAAAGGATATTTCAATGGACAAGATAAAGATTTTTCTTTCTCTGATATTTATGCTCCAATAGATTTTAGTGGTGCAAGAGGATGCGAAGCAAGAGTTTATGCAGGATTCCTACGTTGCAACAAATCAATCCAACAATATGAAGATTATGCAATGGGTCATAATTTAAAGAACCGTATGCCTCTTTGGATAAAACCAGAAAACAAACTATCTGTTAAAGACGTTATGGAACTTATGAGAGATCATTATCAAGGAACACCAATGGATATGACAAAAGATATTGGAGGAGGACCATTCAACTGCCCTTACCGTTGGAGACCAATGGGATTTGAAGTAAACGGAGAACAATATGTTCATGAAAGAGCAACTTCAACTCAACAAACAGGATTTTCATTAGTTGCACAAGCAAGAAACTGGATGCCTGAAGGAGCAAAAGGAATACTTTGGTTTGGAGTTGATGATACTTATTCAACAGTTTATATGCCAATATATACCAACATTTCAAGAGTTCCAGAAAACGTTAGACAAGGAAATGGAAATATGGTAACTTACTCTGAAACATCATTATTCTGGCTTTTCAATCAAGTAACTAACTTTGCTTATTCAAGATATTCTGATATGATTGTTGATGTTAGAGCAAAGCAAGGTGAATTGGAAGGACAATTTATAAAAGATGTTGAAGAGTTAGACAACAAGATTAAAGGACTTTCTTCAGAAGAAATGAGAAATGATATTACTAAATTCTCAATTGAAAGAGTTGACAAAACATTTAGAACATGGAAGAAGCTTAATCAATATTTAATTGTTAAGTATATGGATGGAAACATAAAAAAGGAAAAAGACGGTAAGTTTACTGAAAGCCCATATCGTCAGGGACAAAATGAGTTTCCTCTTCAAAAACCTTATCAAAAGAAATGGTTAGAAACAATAGTTAAAGACCATGGAGATATTATTAAAGTTCCAACGCAACCAAAGAAATAATTATAAAGTGAATAACAACTAAATAATATTATATGGGAAAGGGGAGAAGAAATTCTCTTCTCTCCCATATTTTTTAATATATGGCAAAAGGAAAGCAACTAATAGGTATATTTCTTTTAATACTTTACATATTTTTTTATGTAGGTGCCAACTTGCAGCCACATACGCATATTGTTGATGGAGTAACAATAGTGCACTCTCACTTTTCTAAAGACACACTTCCCTTTGCTAATCACAAAACAACCCATACACACAAAACATCTGAGATTAATCTAATCCACGATTTCAATATTTCTCTCTTCTTCATCGTCTTTATTGCAATTTCTTTAAGGATAATTGTTCAAAAGCCGATAAAGATTGTTGTTGAAAGAGAAATTCTTATTCCTTTAAAGTCCTATCTTTATAATCCTTGTTTAAGGGCGCCCCCAATTTCTTAGTTTTAACTAATGTCAAATAAGACTTATTATTTTGACATAAACCTAATTAGAAAAGAATTAACTATTTACTTTTCTTCCATTACTCTATTCTAATTGATAGAATAGTTTGGTTGTATAATTGTACCTTTTCTTTTTAGATAATTCTTTAAACCCAAATTCTTCTAATTCAAGAGCTGGATTTAATAAGTTAATCAAATAAAACAAATAAGAAATTAAATGAAACAAGTTATATTTTTTGCAATATTATTTGCAAGCATAATGGTCTATGCCTCGCCAACAAATAAAAAAGATGATGATAAGGCGAACATAGAAGGGCATATTTTTGATGCCAAAACAAAAATCCCAACAGAATATGTGTCTATTGGAGTTAAAGGAACCTCCATTGGAACAGTAAGTGACATAAATGGTAACTTTATTATGAGGGGACTAAAACCAGGAAAGTATGTTTTGGTTTTTACATGCGTTGGTTATCAAAAAGTAGAAAAAGAAGTTTTAGTTTTAAAAGATAAAACGGAGCATGTGCATGTTGAAATGCAAGAGGCTAAAAAACTTATAGACGAAATTGTTGTATCTGCCAACAGGGTGGAAACTTCTCGAAAAGAAGCTCCAATAATTGTAAATGTATTATCTGATAAAACCTTCCAGCAATCCAATGCACAAGATGTTTCTCAAGCTCTTCCTTTCCAAAGTGGAGTTAGAGTTGAGTATAACTGTCAAAACTGTGGGTTTCCTCAAGTGAGAATTAATGGAATGGAAGGACCATACTCACAAATTCTAATTGATTCAAGAGCCATAATGTCATCTTTGGGAGGTGTATATGGTCTTGAGCAGATTCCAGTCAATATGATTGACAGAATTGAGATTGTAAAAGGAGGGGCTTCAGCTCTTTTTGGTTCAAATGCAATTGCAGGAACAATAAATATAATAACCAAAGAACCAATAAATCCTTCATATTCCATTTCCACTGACCTTAGTTCAATAGGGATGAAGGCTTATGCTCAAAATTTTAATTCTAATGCAGTAGTTATAAGTAAGGACCAAAAGGCTGGAGCCTCTTTTTATCAAACCTTTAGAAAAAGAAATCCTTATGACTATGATAATGATGGGTTTTCAGAAATAGGGAAATTGGATGTCTTTTCTTTTGGAACCAAGAGCTTCTTTAAAATCAATAATACAAACAAAATAACCTTAGAATATCACACTACAAAAGAAACAAGAAGAGGAGGGGATATGTTTGACTTTCAACCTCACTTAAGTAATATATGTGAAATGACAGATCATAATATTCATTCGGGAGGTTTAAGCTATGATTACATAAGTTTGGATGCTAAAAATCGCTATTCCGTTTATGCTTCAGGACAATATATTGACAGAGATTCATATTATGGCTCAAATCAAGACCCTAATGCTTATGGAAAAAGTGAAGACTTTACTTTGCTTTTGGGAACACAGGGCTCAAATAAAATTGATAACCTTATTTTCCTTCCCGCCTCATTGGTTTATGGATTTGAATATAGTTCTAATGAGTTGCATGATGAGGTGAAAGGACATAATATTCTAACTAATCAGAAAACTAATGTTTATGGAGGCTTCGGTCAAGTTGAATGGAGTTCAAAGAAAATAAACTTCCTATTAGGAGGAAGGTTGGATAAGCATAACTTAATAAAAAATCCAATATTTAGTCCTCGCCTTAACGCATTATACAAACCAACTGAAAATTTACAAATGCGTATCTCTTATGCTTCAGGTTACAGAGCACCACAAGCTTATGAAGAGGATTTTCATCTTACTCAGGTTGGAGGCTTATCCTTAAGAACCTTCTTGGCAGAAAATCTAAAGCCTGAATATTCCAATAGCCTTAGTTTTTCTTTAGACTACTATTTGCAATTAGGAGATAATTATCAAACAAATCTTCTTTTTGAAAGCTTCTATACTGATTTGGATGATGTTTTTGCATTAAAAGTTATAGAGTCTGACACTATTAATAATATTATGATTCAAGAAAGATATAATGCAAGTGGAGCAGTTGTAAAGGGAATAAGTCTTACGGGAAAGTTAACCTATAAAGACTTGTATAGTATAACTCTTGGCTATACTCTTCAAAGCAGTAAGTATAAAGAAATTCAATTTTGGTCAGAAGATATTCAAGTTGAGGGAACTGACCAAATGTTAAGAACGCCCAACAACTATGGTTACACAACTTTTAGCATTTCTCCAATTAAACCATTAGACATTTCCCTAACTGGAACTTACACTGGAAAGATGAAAGTGCCTCATTTTGCTGGTTATATAGAGAATGACAGAATTGAAACTACTCCAAGCTTTTTTGATTTAAATGTTTCTTTAGCCTATAGTTTTTCTTTGTCCAAGTCAACAGGGATTAAGTTAAGTGTTGGTATGAAAAATATTCTTGATTCCTATCAAAATGATTTTGATAAGGGAATTAACCGAGATGCAGGCTATATTTACGGTCCAATGCAACCACGAACAGTCTACTTAGGTTTAAATCTATTTAGCAATTAGTAGTATTGAGGCTGTCTCATAAATTTAGAGGCAGCCTTTTCTTTTCTTTGATTTTAATAATAAATCCTTATTAACGAACTATATTATTAAATCCAAATCCCATACTATACTCTTTATTGTTATGTATAATCCTATACTTATTCTTTATTAAGTTGTTATTAGGTTTCAAAGTTCAAAGGTAGGGCAATTTTTATATATTCTTCCTTCTTCTCTTTTATTTATTTTTTGGTCTTAAACTTAATTTCTAACAATCTTACGCGTATAACTATTCTTATCAGTAATAACTTTTATAACATAAACTCCTTTTGGAAGATTGGATAGATTTACCTTTTCACTTTTAGTTTTTATCTTTTCACTCTTAATCATTGTTTGCCCTCCCATATTATATAAGGTATAGGAGTTTATTCTTTCATTTGTTGAAATTATATTTACAATATCTTTTGTTGGGTTAGGGGAAATTATTATTTGATTATCTGTTAAACCAACAACATAATCTAAACTTGTTATTGGCTCTTGGTCATTTAGAGTATCTCCACCCTCGAAAGGTACTAAGAAAGAAGAATCACTACTAAACTTAACAATATAAGCATTGCTATTACCCCCACCTGTCAATTGTATATTACCAAAATCAATACTATTATTAAACATTCCTGTTAATATCATATCTCCATTATCATTTACTACTGTATTCTTTGCTCCAAGTCTTCCTCCTGTTGTAGTTGTTGTGAAATTCTTTGTATCTATTATATATCCATTATCCTTCCATCTTATAAAAGCAAAGCCATTTCCATAATAATTAGTATCATTCCCTTTTAGATGACCTTCATATACAGTTTGAGCAAAAACTTGATTGTTTTTAACAGTAAATGATGGATTAGTTACAAAATAATTATAATTATCAGCTGTAGCATAAGCAGAAGGAGCTATTCCATGAGAAATATATCTTCCAGTTTCCTTATCCAATTTAGCAAAAAACAGCATCGTTCTAGTACTGTCATGATATTTTCTTAAAGGAATACTATCTTCAAAAAATAAACTTCCTCCTCCAAAATATGGACTTAGAAATCCACCAACAGCAAGAAAATAGGTTGCATTATTCTCTTCTGAAACTACAACATTGGATATATCACAGACAGGGGCTTGAGTTATTGCTTCACAATCTTTTCCATACATTTGATTAGTCCACATAACATCTCCATCACTATTATACTTTACTATAAATCCAGTAAATGCATCTTTAGGTGCTATCCTTATTTTATGATTAGGGTTATTTGGATTAACGATAACATCAGTATAACAAGTAGAATCTCCATAACCTTCTCTATAAATATCTCTATATACCTCTAAATATCCTGTTATATAAATATTTCCAGAACTGTCAATATCTATTCCTCTTGCAAGTGGTGAAAAACTTACAACATCTCCTCCATAAGTTACTGTATCTACAGCCACATTTCTAACCCAAACCAAATCTTGACAATTAGGTGAAAACTTAAATAAAGTTGCATTGGCAACTAATGGAATATTAAATGGACCTAATTCTCTTCCTGCATCTGCAATTATTTTCAAACTATCTATATTAACACCTGAATAAAATGCAACCACATCTGAATAAATATATACATATCCATCCTTATCAATATCAAATGTCCCTTGACGATTAATTAAAAAACCTCTAGAAATTTCTTGATTATTAGTATCAAGATATGATAATTTTAAAAAGTGGTTATTTATTAGATTTCCATCTAAATCCAATGTTATTAGCATACTACCTGCTCTTCCATCAAGAGCTGAAAAAGGATAGTCAGGAAAATAATTTTCTCCTTGAGGAACTCTTACTAATGTATCTAAATAATATAAAAAATATGAATTATTATTCAAAGGTAACTCCATTTGTGAAACAAGTAAAACAATAGAAGTATCTCCAACAATTCTAAGATTATTAGCAGGCTGAACATGATAATTACTCTCATTCTTTATAGCCTTTCTCCATAGCATATTCCCATTAGGGTCAAGCTTTGCAATAACAAGAGATTGAGGATTATTATATAGTGGAGCATCCAATAGAGGAATTCCATCAAAAGTTGCACCTTCTCCAAATGTCCCAACCATATAAATATTACCTTGAGAGTCGCAAACAGTATTATAAACAGTGTTAAAAAAAGAAGTGGAGCTTCCCTCTGAACCTGTATAACTTTTAGCCCATTGTTGGGAGTAAAGATTAAAAGAAACTATTGTTATTACAATTAGTATTATTAGTTTTTTCATATTGTATTTGTGTATTTAGGTTTTTATTACTTTACGAGAATATACATTATTGTCTGTAATAATTTTTATTATATACATGCCTTTAGGGATATTGGTGAGGTTTATCTTTTCTTTATTTGCTTTTATATTTTCCTTATTAATTATTCTTTGTCCATTTGTATTTAAAATAGAATAGGAGTTTATCCTTTCATTTGTAGATATTATATAAATATCGTCTTTTGTTGGATTAGGGTAGATTATTAATTGGTTATTAGTTACAGCAATTTCATTAATAAAGCTTGATATTGGTTTTTGGTCGTTTAGAGTGTCTCCCCCTTCGAAAGGAACCAAAAAAGATGAATCGCTACTATACTTTGCAATATATGCAGTACTGTTACCACCTGATGTTAATTGTATATTTCCAAAGTCAATACTGTTATTAAACATTCCTGTCAATATCATATCACCATTATCATTTACTACTGTATTCTTTGCTCCTGCACGTACCCAATTAGGATTGGTTGGGAAATTCTTTGTATCTATTATATATCCATTATCTTTCCATCTTATAAAAGCCAAACCATTTCCATAATAATTAGTGTCGTTTCCTTTTAGATGTCCTGTAAAAGTAGTTTGTGCAAAAACCTGATTATTTTTAACTGTAAATGATGGATTAGTTACATAAAGATTATAATTACAACCTGTAGCAGAAGCAGAAGGGGCTATTCCATGTGAAATGTATCTTCCTGTTTCTTTATCCAATTTGGCAAAAAACAATTGATTAGTTGTACTGTCATGATATTTTCTAAGGGGAATACTGTCTTCAAAATATAAATTTCCACCATATACTGGATCAAGAAATGCTCCATAACCAAGAAAATAAACTGCATTATTCTCTTCTGAAGCTACAACATTAGATATATCACAAAAAGGGGCTTGAGTTAATACTTCACAATCTTTTCCATACATTTGATTTGTCCACATAACTTCTCCATCGCTATTATACTTTACTATAAAACCTGTATGAGAATCTTTGGGAGCTATCCTTATTTTATGATTAGGGTTATTAGGATTAACTATAACATCAGTATAACATGTAGAATCTCCATAACCTTCTCTATAAATATCTCTATATACCTCTAAATATCCTGTTATATAAATATTTCCAGAGCTGTCAATATCTATTCCTCTTGCAAGTGGGGTAATCCATAATGAATCCCTTCCATAAGATACTGTATCAACCATTACACTTCTAACCCAAACCAAGTTTTGAAGATAAGGAGAGAACTTAAATAAAGTTGCATTTGCAACTAATGGTATATTAAAAGGACCAAATTCTCTTTGATTATCTGCAACTACCTTTAAACTGTCTATAACAGTATCAGAATAAGGTTCCACTACATCTGTATATATATATATAACCATCCTTATCAATATCAAAAGTTCCTTGACGATTAATAAAAAAACTTCTAGTTACTTCTTGACTATTACTGTCAAGATATGATAATCTTAGAAAGTGATTATTTATAAGGTTTCCATCTAAGTCCAATGTTATTAGCATACTCCCTCTATATCCAGTAGTAGCTGAAAAAGGATAATCAGGAAAATAAGACTCATTTTGCGGAACTCTTACTAATGTATCTAAATAATATAAAAAATATGAATTATTATTCAAAGGTAACATCATTTGTGAAACAAGAAAAACTATGGAAGTATCTCCAACAATTCTAAGATTATTAGCAGGCCAAACATCATAATTACTCCAGTTCTTTATAGCCTTTCTCCATAACATGTTTCCATTTGGGTCAAGCTTTGCAACAACAAGAGATTGAGCATTATTATATAGTGGAGCATCCAATAGAGGAATTCCATCAAAAGTTGCACCTTCTCCAAATGTCCCAACCATATAAATATTACCTTGAGAGTCAAAAACGGTATTATAAACAGTGTTGAAAAAAGAAGTAGAGCTTCCTTCAGAACCTGTATAACTCTTTGCCCATTGTTGTGAGTAAAGATTAAAAGAAACTATTGTTATCACAATTAGTATTATTAGCTTTTTCATATTGAATTTATGTTTTTTTTATTAAATGGATGTTTGATAATAAAAAGGTAAGCACTGCAATATTTTTTGCAGTACTTACCTTTAATACAGTATTAGTTTTTAATCAATTTTAGATAGTAAACCTTACTGTCTTTAGTGATAACTCTAACTATATATGTTCCTTTTAATGCCTTCTGGATATCCAAGATATCAGTTTCACTAACCTTTTGAATATTCTTTCCTTGCATATCAATTAGAAGGATTTCAGATATATTATCCTTTTCAATTCCCTCAACCTTAACATAAGTAGATGCAGGATTAGGAACTAAATAAGGAGAATTTATTTGTTGAGAATTTGCCTTTCCTTCTTCTTTGTTTTGATTCTGTATTGGTGATGACTTGAAGCCATTTTCTATTATCATATTTAACAGTTCTTTAGCACCTATACAAATAACACATTCTCTAATAACATTATCCTTACACATTAGAACATGGAAACAAACCTTCTCGCCTCTTTCTGCCAATTGTTCCAATAGATTTCTGTCAAACATTGCCAAGCCATCTATTCGTGAACCTCCTTGATCAAAGTTATAATTCAATACTTGTGATGGTTCTGACCAAACTCTAAATATTGCTTGAGGATTATTAGGGAAGAATATTCCAAATTTGAAGTAAGCCATTGTTTGAGAGCTAAAATCTGGATATAATTCTACATACTCTAAAATCATTTCTTCTTCACAATCTAATATCTCAACATTGATATCTATTGAAAAATCAATATAACAGCCATTGCAACCATCAAATATTCTAAATGAAGCACTGCTTGTTAGAGGACTTAAAACCTCAAAGGTTAGTGTTATTTTATCACATTGTCCATATCCTAAATTTAGTGGGAAATTATCAATATTTAAAATATTAATTCCATCGATGATTCCATCGGGGATTGATATTAACTTATCTAAGCATGCTTCATGTCCATTATTGCAAATTTCTACATCTACAGTATAAATAATTCTACATTCTTCTATATTTTGTTTTACTACAATATTTTTTATTTCTAAATTATCACAAGGACAATCCTCCTCTTCAATAACTAAGCTTGGAGAAACTGTATTACAGCTATCATTATTGTACAAAATATCTAAATTATATGTTCCAAATCCAATTAGAGGTAATGTTAAATTGATGGAGTCGAGTCCATTAGCTATTTGGTTTTGGTTTAATAACCAATGCCAATTTATTGCATCTTTAGAAATACCATAAACATTTAAGAAAGGAGGTATGTCTATTTTACATTTTTTATAGCAACCTGTTAGAAGAGCATCAAAATTAGGAGCAGAAGGGATAATTATTTTAGCTTCATCTGATTTACATCCATTTTGATCATAGTAATAAGCAAGTGCAATACCTGGTGAATAGTAATGTGCAGTAGAATTATAAACACCATTACTCCAATGTATAGTTTCTCCGTTAGGAGCATTAGCACCTAAAATAACTGGAGGTTGATGTATACATTGATTACCTGCAAAATTAATAGTTGGAGGATTAGAAGAAGACCATACATCAATATATTTAATATATGTGTTATAACATTCACCATTATCCACTGTTAAACTAATTGAATAATTGCCCGCTTGAGTTGCAATAAATGAAATATTTGGAGTTGAATACTGCTCATAGCTATTATCAGGAGCAATTACATCCCAATTATAATTTAGATTTCCAGCCCCAGCATCTCCCAATAGTTCTATCTTATCATTTAAACAGTATTCATTATTACTAGTAATGAAAGCATTTGGTCTATTCTTAAAAGGTACATTTATCATTGCCTCTCCAATACAACCTATATTACTTGTTGCTCTTACATAATAATCATCTGTTTTATAAGTTAGATAAGTATTAGAATTATTTGTTGGTGGGGTAAAATTCCACAAATATGTACTTGATGGAGTCGTTTGTAAATTAGGACTATATGTTATGGTTATTGGCGATCCAGGACAAATAGGAGGAAAAGGTTGAGAAACTACAGAAAGTTTGCTAGCAGCAAGCTGATTTCCATATAATTTAATAATAATTGTAGGAGTAGGAACACTGCAATTATTTTCATCTGTAACTACTGCACTGACATTATAAGTATAGTACGGAGCTTGATTATTTCCCATTGGAAATGTATGATCAATAACATTAGTTGTGCTGGTATTAGTAGAGCCATCTCCAAAATTCCAAGTACAGCTTTTAAATGCTGAAGTAGTAGGATTGAGATGAGTAGTTAGTTGTGAAGGTACATTCTGACAGGAATTATTATTATAAGTAGATGTGATTGTTGCACTTGTAATTTTAGGATAAAGGGTTATAGCTTTTTTTAGAGTACATCCTCCAACAGTTAATATTACTGTATCTTGTATGATTGATGTAGGAGGAAGAGCCATAGGCAAAATTCCAATTGTCTGAGAAGAATTCATAGTAAGCGATCCTGTTTGTGAATATGTATTAAAGATTCTAGTCGGTACAGAAGGATAGTATTTGGATTTATCAGTTATTTTTATTCCTAAATTAGGAAGGGTACAATTATATTCAACATCAAAATCCAGAATGACAGGAATGGTTACATTAATGGCATTGCTTATATAACAATTTGACCCATCAGAAACGTATCCAATTATTGTATAAACACCTACTTCTTTAAATGTAATTTCTGCATCATTGATACCTATGCGATTTATTAAATGTTGAAGATTACTAGGAGACACAACCCATCTTACAGGATTTTGAGTTGGATTATCTATTGCACTTACAGTTATTCGTTGTTTAGAACAAATAGAATCTCCATTATAAATTATATGGATAGTATCGCAATTAGGAGGATTAACTCCTGCTTGTATCGTAATACATTCTTCCGAAGAGCATCCTGAAGAATTTGTGACTGTACAACAAATATAATCTCCTTCATGTACTCCTGTTAATGTACTAGTTGTATTGTTGCTTGTGACACTGTTAATTGTCCAAGAATAGCTAGTGTAGTTCCCTCCATCATGACTTACAACATTAACACTACTGTTATTATTGTTATGAAGTGAAAACAAAGGACTAGGAATAATATTTATTGTTGCATTAACCTTTGCTGCAGGGCATACAGAATAAGGGTGATAGAAAAGTTCTATATTATGTATTCCTGATACTGAAAATTCAGGAGTAATGGTTTGTAAGTTATTATAAATTCTTGCTCCTCCGTCTATTGACCAGCTAAAATCATTGTTATTATTGGTTATAGCTCCATTGCCTGTAAGAGTAACAGGAGTGTTTACACAAACACTTGGAATAGGAGATGGTGAAATTGTTGGAGCAGGAGGTGGACTCACAATTGTAACAGGTATAGTTATTGAATCAACAAGATCAGTACAAAATTTTCGTTTCAAGATTATATTAAATGATGATAAGGTTGAATTATTAACTAATATACTTGTATTATTCTTTGTTTTATCTCCAATAACAGTTGCTGCATATGCAGAATCTATGTCCCATTCATACAATACTTCAGGACTTTGATTTGGAACTTCGTCATTCATATATTCTATCGTAGATCCCATACATACTGTTATCCCTGATGTTGGTAATGTTGTAGGTAAAAGATTAAAATCAACTAATGTAAAATTAGATGATGTTGTTGATAAACATCCGACTTCTTTATCATAATGATATACTTCTACATTACATGTGTCACCTAAATATTGAACAGTAAATTCATTTCCTGTCCCTTCTGTTTCTGGAGTTGAACATAAGGATTTCCACACTAAACTATATAATGGGGATGCCGGTGTTGCCTGTAATAATACTGAAGCATTAGGGCAAACGTATAGTGTGTCATTTATAGTTGGAGCAGGAGGTGGATTTTTTACATTTATATTAAACTCTGCTACATTACAATAGTTAGGGTGTTCTGCTGTTATTTTGTATTTTCCAGCTTGATTTGGTGTGTAAACTAAAGTATCTATTTGAGCGGTATATATTTGCTGATTATTTGCATTATAAACTTTCCATGTTGCTGCTATTGAATTATGATTTAATGTAAATGTTGCACTTTGGCCTAAACAAATATTCTCTCTCTCATTTTTGATTTCCAGTTTTTCTTTTACTGTTATTATTTTTGTTTGTGAAGTAAATGGTCCACATTCTAAAAAATCACAATTATAGTTTGCGTTCAAATAATATACTCCAGGGGTGTTAAATTGTATTAATGTTTCATTAGCATTTTCATATTGACTTTGATATACTCCTTGCTGTGGAGTTATCGCCCATGTGTATTTTGTACTTCCCCATAATTGTAATGAATAAACTACAGCATCTCCTACACAGGCTGTTGTTTGACCTGAGATTTCTGCATTATCGGTTATAATTGGTATTTTAACTGACACTGGTTTTGGACAATAGCCTTCGCCACAAAGTGATCCATCTAATCCTAATATTCCATAACCACTTTGAGGGTTACCCCACTCTATGGTTATTTTAGGATAACCTTGTCCTGATTTTATTATCCCTCCTTCTACAAACCAGTTGTATTGATTGCAATTAGAATTTAAAACTTCATAGGTTACTTCTGTTCCTTCACACACTGTTCCATAACAAGAGAGTTCTAGTTTTTGCCCTTCCAATATTCTTATCTCATAGGTTTCTTCATCTTCGCATCCACAGTTATTTACTATCTTATGATATACTTTGGTTTCTTGTATAATATTTTCTATTTTGAAGTCTTCAGAAGATGCATTTCCATAAATACTAGTCTCCCAAAAATGTCCTACAATATCTGTATTTGATGTTGTAGATTCATTGGTAAAAGTTACTGTCTCTCCTAAACATATTTCTATGACTTTTATCCCATTTTCCCATCTGTAATTAGGTGTAGAACTGGAGGCTATTTGGGGCTTTTCTATTAGAGTAATGTATTTTATAGCTTCACAAATACTTCCGTCTTGTGTTATTACTTGAACCTTTATTTGGCCTGTATTGCCATTGCTCCAATTAACTCTTACTCCTGCTCCATTATTAATTAATGTATAGCTTGATGCTCCTAATACTGTCCAATTATAAGTGATTACATTGGAACTTGTATCAGCATAATATTCTACTTGACTTTCTTTACAAGCAAGCATTAAGCCTTCATTCTCTTTTAAAGCATCATCTTTCTCTGTGGTTAAAACACATTGAGATTCAAAATTGCTGGTAATTATTACATCGCAACCCGATTGTGCATTTGAAATAATAGCAGTTAGAATAAATGATATTATAAATAATATTTTTTTCATCTTATTTTTTGTAAATTAATTAATTATTTGTCTTATGTATTAGAGATAAGCAATATTAATTTGAATACATTATGTGATCAGCTTATCTCAATAGATTTTAGGTGCTTGCACATAAACAAACACCCCTTGCTGAAGAAAAGCATTTTTGCAAAGGAAAAATATGTCTTTGAAGTAAAGACTGATTATATTTATAAAATCAAAAAAAGTCATTTAAATTTTAAGTTAAATGATATTACGCGACAAATATATAAATTAAAATTTGATTAAAAAAATTTTTTGGAAAAATTTTTTGGAAAAATTTCTGATTAACCTATAAATCATGTATTTAAATTTAATCAAAATGATATAATAAGAATTGCTTTAAGAGAATATGGGAAAATATATCCTGATTTTTTTCATCGTGTGAGATTTCTTTTCATTGCAAAGCAACAAAGTCGATAAGCAATCCCACCCTATGTTATTATTAGGATTTATAATCTGATGCTAATTCATTATTAACTTGTTATTTCTTTTCAAAGTCCAAAGGTAGGGAAATATTTTTATAACTTCTTGATTCTTTTCTTAAAATGGAGTCTAATTTTCTTATTTGAGAATTAATAAGACTTTTCTTGGCAAATAATCCTTATTATTTTGAAATTATATAGGGAATAAATCATCCTAATTAAGGAATAAAACTACAAAGTCCTTATAAAAAACTTTTTAAACGAAGAGTTTTTACCCCAAAGATGCACGTCTTTCATACCAAAAGATGTGCATCTTTCACTATAAAAGATGTGCATCTTTTTTTTAAATATATTTTGGAGATTGGAGTTTGATTTCCAGAAATTGGGTTTAGGATAAATAGTCCTAAATAAACCTAATGAATGGTTTACTTTTGCAAATATACGAAATTATTTTGAATAGGAGATTCTATTTCTTCAATAATTATTTCCCCATTTGCAATTTTATCTTTTATTCCTAATTTTAGGATACATAAGATAAAGAATATTAGATAAACATAAATAGTTCATATATTTATATCTTATTTGTTTAGGTCTTAAATCATTTTTTTTTGCCTTAAACAATAAAAAAATAAGTTTTGTTGTTATTACCTTATAAATAATTAATAGTAGTAATAATTTAATAAAGAAAATAATTATGGGAAAGATACACCAATTTAAGATGAAGGCAATTAATGGTCAGATGATTGACTTTGCCCAATATGAAAATAAAGTTCTTTTGATTGTAAACACTGCAAGCAAGTGTGGTTTTACTGGTCAGTATGAAGGATTAGAAGAGTTGAATAAGAAATATGCAGACAAAGGATTAGTTGTTTTGGGATTTCCTTGCAATCAGTTTCTTGCTCAAGAGCCAGCAATTGATGGAGAAATTGCAGAGTTCTGCAGTATAAATTTTGGAGTTAGTTTTCAAATGTTTTCAAAGATTGATGTTAATGGAGAGAATGCTCCAGAGATATATAATTTCTTGAAATCTCAAGCTCCTTTTGAAGGTTTCCCAAATAAAGAAATAGGAGAAAAATTATCAGGTATTTTAAAAGAAAATTCTCCCGAATTTTTAGAAGGAAACGAAATAAAATGGAATTTCACTAAGTTTTTAGTGTCAAAAGATGGTAGCAAAATCAAACGTTTTGAATCATCTGTTGCACCAAAAGAGTTAGAAAAAGATATTGAAGAGTTTATTCTTTAGGTTTTCGAAGCATAATCTCCATATCTTTTTTCATAATGATTGTGCCACGTTTATCTAATTTGTAAGGTTTTAACCAACCGCCTAAAGCTCTAAAAGCTCCTGGCTCTCCTTCTTTTGCGGGATAGAAGTAGTTGGACATTTCATCTTCAGCTACTTTTTTCCCTACATAAATAGTATCTAATTGGAAAGCGGTAAAGTTACCTATTATTGCTTCAAGTTTTGTTTCTCTATCTTTATCTTTTGTTGTTGGTACAGCTTTGTATTCCCAAGTTCCGTTTGGATTATATGTTTTGGCAAAGAATTTAAGACGAGCTTCGTTTTGTTGCATTTCCAATGGAAGGCGTATAGTTATTTCTGGCTTATAATTTTCTTTTTGTTTACAAGTCTCATAGTTCGGTTGACGATTTGATTTAACTACAAAATAACCGGCTTTAAGAATAAATTGTCTTTTATGTGGAACTAATGAATAGTTGTTTGTTATTTCTTCAAAAGAAAGATAGTCTTCAAAACTAAGATCCATTTGAGCATCAATTGTATCTTTGGTGTGAGTTAAACTGCCTAATGCCCCTTTTGGCATTTTTAGCATTGACATGTTTTTAGAAACTATGGTTGTGTCTTGCATTGGGAAGTAGTAATCGTTGAATTTGCCTAAGGCTTCTTCAGGATTATTTTCAACAAGAATATATGCTTTACTTGTTAGGTCAACTCCGTTTATTGTTTTCTCTGTTTGAGGTTTTCCAGTTAGGTTTATCCATTTGAAATCAAAAGGCATCTTATATTTAATAACGCATTCTGTTTCTCCATTGCATGAGTGGTAATATTTGCTCGGAGTTCTTCGCACAATGTATTCGGTTCCTTCTCTTGATGCAAAGTAATCAAAAACTCTTATTGCTCTATCTCTTGCTAAAGAAGAACTTTGTTCAGAAAGGGCTTGGTTGTCGTCATAACCTATTATGGTTATTTTATAGAATTTGCCATTTTCTTGGTCAAAAGCTAATTTATAAACGCTATCCAAAACATCCAATCCGTCTTTAGTGTAGGTATGTTGTCCTTTTTCAAAGCAAATGAAAGCTTCAAACTTTTCTGGGTATTGTTTTTGAGGAGCAACTCCACGTTGTGTCCTTTGACGAGGCATGGTAGGGATGATTATTTTAGAGCAAGAGAGTGTTGCTTTTTCTTTTGTTTGAGGATTTGCAACATTTGGTTTGGGTTGAGCCGTAAGACTCATAGCAAACATCATTAAAACTAAAGAAAGGATTAGTTTTTTCATAACTTATGAATTTATTAGGTCAATAATAATTTTCTCAGTTGTGTAGCCTTCGGCTTGTGCGGAATAGTTTTGAACAATACGATGACGTAATACTGAAACGGCTACTGCCTTTACGTCTTCTATGTCGGGAGAATATTTACCTTTTAGTGCTGCATAGCATTTTGCACCTAAAATTAAATTTTGTGAGGCTCTTGGACCTGCTCCCCATGAAAGATATTTTTGAGTTATTGGATGTGCTTTTGAAGTTGATACTCTTGTCTTCTCAACTAATTTAACAGCATATTCGTAAACATTATCTGCAACAGGCAATTTTCTAATTAAATCTTGCATTGTAAGAATTTCTTCTTTAGAAAATATTGGGTTTATTTCTGTTATTTTACCTGTAGTTGTGCTTTTAAGAATATTCACTTCCTCTTCAAAGCTAGGATAGTCTAACCAAAGCATAAACATAAACCTGTCGAGTTGGGCTTCAGGTAAAGGATAAGTCCCTTCCTGCTCAATTGGGTTTTGTGTTGCAAGAACAAAGAAAGGTTCTTCCAATTTATTAGTTACTCCTGATATAGTAACAGACTTTTCTTGCATAGCTTCCAAAAGTGCTGCTTGAGTTTTGGGAGGAGTTCTATTTATTTCATCAGCCAAAATTATATTTGCAAATATTGGTCCTTTAATAAACTTGAACTTTCTGTTTTCATCCAATACTTCACTACCAGTTATGTCAGATGGCATCAAATCGGGAGTGAATTGTATTCTGTTATAAGTAAGTCCTAAGGCTTGAGCAATTGTGTTTACTAATAAAGTTTTTGCCAGTCCAGGAACTCCAACCAATAGGCAGTGCCCCTTTGAAAAGATTGAAATTAAAACTTGCTCAACTATTTCTTCTTGTCCAATTATTATTTTGCCAATCTCTTGCTTTAATAGCTTTGTTTTTTGCGTTAGAATATCTAATTGCTTCACATCTGACAATTGTTCATTTGGCACAAGTTCCATAGTTTAATTATTTTTTATCCAGTTCATTTTAAATTCACAACCCTTAAATTCGTCATCAATTCTGATATAGGTTTTGGGAATTCTCCTATTTGCCCAATCCAAAATAGCTTTTGTTTTTGCTGTCTCTAAGGCTGAATTATATATTTTATCGTAGTCGTCTTTTAAATTAATCTTATGTTGAGGAATTTTTGTGGTAACTTTTATTAGTCTATATGATGAACCTAATTCTGTTTTGAAAAGGTTTGGTTCAATAATATCTCCTTGATTGTATTTTTCAAAATCAATTTTATCAATGTTTTCCATCATTTCGTTGATATTTTCTTTTGAAAAACGTGCACTTGCACTATAAGGATTTATAATTGCTCCTCCTGTTAGTTTGGATGCATCTTCGGAGAATTGCTTAATGGCATCTTCAAAGCTAATCTTATTTTCTTTAATCAAATTGTGTATGCTATCCAAAGTCACTTTAGTTCTATACAACTCTACATTAGAAACTTTTGGTTGAAGAAGAATATGACGACAATTTACTTGATCTCCTCTTCTTTCTATCATTTGAATTATGTGGAATCCAAATTTTGTTTCAAAAACTGGAGAAACTTCTCCTTCTCTTAATGAAAAAGCTACAGACTCAAACTCTGCAACCATAAATCCTCTTGCGAAAAATCCTAATTCTCCTCCTTTTTTTGCAGATGCAGGATCTTCTGAATATAGAGTTGCTATTGTAGAGAATTTATCTCCTTTTAATATTCTTTCTCTGTATCCATTTAGCCTCTCTTTAATAAGTTTCTTTTCTTCTGCAGATATTTTTGGATGAATAACTATTTGCGAAAATTCATATTCTTGTTCTACAATAGGAAGGCTGTCAGTTGGAATTTTATTATAGTAATCGGTAACTTCATTTGGAGTAACTTTAACATCAGAGGTTAACTTTCTGCTTATTTCACTAATTAAAATATTCTCTTTTATTAGCTCCTGATAATATTCTTTAATTTCACTAACCGACTTGTTCATTTGCTTTTCCAATACTTCTCTTGAGCCTGCTTGACGCAACATATAGTTAATCCTATTATCCATTTCCCTATTTACTTGCTCTTGGGTAACATTTACAGAATCTATTTGTGCTTGATGAAGCATAAGCTTGTTGATTAATAGGCCTTCTAAAATATCACACTTTTCAGCATAGGCATCATCAACTATTCCATAACGTTGTTTTTGTTGTAAAAAAGAAGTTTCAAGCTCGGAGTGTTTAATCATATTCTTTCCCACAACAGCAATTACTTTATCTAATACGTTCGTTTGTGCAAAAAGAGATGTGTTAAATAAACAGATTAGACTGATTAAGATGATTTTTTTCATTAAATAATTTTTAGTTGGTTATGGAATTTAGAACGTCTTGATTAACCTTAAATGTATAATTTGTTCTTAAATATTTTATCCATTGGGTTTCTAAATATTCTTGATAGTCTGAAGTAACAATCCCTTTTGCCTCTGTTAAGGTTTTATTTGTTGGAGTTAATTGTTGATGAACAATTACTATATGATTTCTTTTTTCAATTTGAATTGGTTCGCTTATTCCTAATGTCCAATTTGTCATATCAACAATTTTATTTTCACCTCTTTCATACTTGCCCCACTTGAAATCAAAATACTCAACTGTTTTTTCTTTTACTTTGAAAGTTTTTGCAAGCATTTCAATTATTTCTTCATTTGTCTTCTTCTTCTTTATTCCCTTTTGAATAACTTTCTTTGCTTTCTTGATATCAATTTCTTTATAAAAATTAAATACCGTTGCATCTGCTCTTTCTTTCCACATATAATTATCTCGATTTTTTTCAAAATAATTACTTAAGCCAACACTATCTGTTATTGACTTGTTCCAAACAAATTTATCTGTTATAGAAAAAATTAATATTCCATCTCTAAACTCATCAATAGTAACTTTTAAGTCAGGATGTTTTGTTTCAAGTTTCATATCTGCAAAATGTAATACTTTTTCATCAGAAATTTTTCTGTAGATATTGTTTACATAGGTTGGGATATATTCTGGAGTTTGATTTAGTTGATTTTTTTCAATTTCTTTTGCAAGGTCTTTTTGAGTGTATGCTATGTCTCCAATTGTAAAGATATTTTCTTTGCCTTCAAAACTTTCTGGCACTTGCCAATTCTTAACAAAAACAGAATCTGTTACAATTTTAATTACTGCATCCAATTTAGATAAATCTTCCTTAAAATTATATTCTACTTTGCTTTTCTTAATAAACTCTTCAATTGTTCTGTAACTTCTAACATCTTTAGAAATTCTTTGTTCAATAGTTGGTCTTTGGGCTTCTATACTTTCAACAGGATTTAAAAGCAAAGGTTTAATTATATGCCATCCATATCTTGTTTCAAAGGGTTTAGTGTAGGAATTAATTGGAGTTTGCATAATCATTTCTGTGTATTCAACAGGCATACTAGTAACTCTTTGAGATGCTAATACGCCTTGTTTTTTTGAAGAATATCTGTCATCAGAGTATTTAGAAACAACTGAATCAAAAGAAATATTATTTTGAAGGTCTGAATAAGCGTTTTCTATTAATTGTTTTGCTTCTTCTTTGCTTGCATGATTGTCAAAATTTACCCATATATGAGCAATATTGCATGTTGAAAATGGAGTAGGTTTTCTATCAGTTAGCTTAATTATATGATAACCTCTCTGAGAACGAACAGGCATTGACAATTCATTTATTTTTAAATTGTAACATGCTGTTTCAAAAGGATAAATCATATTAAAAGCGGAAAAATAGCCCAAATCTCCTCTGTTGCCCTTTACAACATTGCTTGATTCTGGTCTTGTTTGGTCTTTTGCAGAAGGGTCGTCAGAGTAAGTTGCTGCCAATTCACCAAAATTCTCTCCTTTTAAAATTCTATTTCTAATGCTTAATGCTTTATTATATGCTTCCAATGTATCTTTTGGAGTTGCATTTGCTGGAATTAAAATTAGAATATGTGAAGCTCTAACAATTTCTTTTGAACGGTCATAAGCTTCTTGAACCAAGCTTTCAGTTACGGTTTTGTCGTTTAGATATGGTTCAACTAATTGTTTCCTATATGAATTAACTTCATTTTTATATTCAGTAAGTGTATCTAATCCCAATTTTTTAGCCTCTGCTAATTTCAGTTTAAAGTTAATGAATAAGTCAAGATATTCATCTAAATCCTTTTTGATTATTTTCTTTTCAGGATTTGGATTATTTCGTTGATACATTTCAACAAATTCTTTCTTTGATATTTTCTCTCCTGCAACTTCAACAACTATATCATTGTCTGTTTGAGCATAAGTTATTAAAGTAATGAAACTAAATAATAATAAACCAATTAATTTTTTCATAGAAGTTTAATTTTTATCTTGAGTAATTAGGTGCTTCTCTGGTGATTGTTATGTCGTGTGGATGACTTTCTGCGTATCCAGCAGCGGTTATTTTAATGAATTTAGCAGTTTGAAGTTCAGAAATATCTTTCGAGCCTGTGTAGCCCATTCCTGCTTTCAAACCTCCGGTTAGTTGATGAATTACTTCAGATACAGTCCCTTTATATGGTACTCTTCCAACTATTCCTTCTGGAACTAATTTGCTAATATCATCTTCCATATCTTGGAAATAGCGATCTCTTGAGCCTTGTTGCATAGCTTCCAAAGAACCCATTCCTCTATATGATTTATATTTTCTTCCTTCAAAAATAATAGTATCTCCAGGAGATTCTTCAACTCCAGCAAGTAAAGAACCTGCCATAATTGAACTTGCTCCAGCTGCTAAGGCCTTAACAATATCCCCAGAATAACGAATTCCTCCATCAGCAATAATTGGGATATTCTTTCCTTTCAATACTTTTGCTACATCATATATTGCACTTAATTGAGGAACTCCAATACCTGCAATAATTCTTGTTGTACAAATGCTACCTGGTCCAATACCAACTTTTAGTGCATCAGCACCTGCATTAGCTAATTCAATTGCTGCTTCTGCTGTTGCAATGTTTCCAACAACAATATCTACATTTTTATATTTTTTTCTGACTTGTTTTACAACTTCAATTACATTTTTACTATGACCATGAGCTGTATCAATTACTATTGCATCAACTCCAGCTTCAATAACAGCATCAATTCTTTCATACATATTTGCTGTTATTCCTATTCCTGCTGCAACTCGCAAACGTCCCATTTTATCTTTGCATGCGTTTGGACGTTCTTTTAGTTTGATAATATCTCTATAAGTTATCAGCCCTACTAATACTCCTTTTGAATTTACTACAGGAAGTTTTTCTATTCTATGCTGTTGAAGAATATCTGCTGCCATTTCGAAATCAGTGTTTTCTGGGGCAGAAATAACGTCTTTTGTCATTACTTCAACAATAGGTCTGTTAAGATCTCTTTCAAATCTTAAATCTCTATTAGTAACTATCCCAATCAACTGATTTTGTTTGTCAACTACAGGGATACCTCCAATCCCATATTCTTTCATTAGAGCTAAAACATCTTTAACAATAGCATTTTTATCTATGGTAATAGGATTGATAATCATTCCATTTTCAGCCCTTTTAACTTTTAAGACTTCTGCAGCTTGTTTTTCAATTGTCATGTTTTTATGCAAAACACCAATTCCTCCTTCTTGAGCCATTGCAATAGCCATCTTTGCTTCAGTAACGGTATCCATTGCTGCAGAAACAAGAGGTATATTAATCGGAATATTGCGAGAGAAAAGAGAATTTACTTTTACATCTCTGGGTATAATGTCTGAATAAGCAGGCACTAAAAGGACATCGTCATATGTTAGTCCTTCTCCAACGAATTTTTCTGAATTTGAAAACATATCTTTATAATAAATATAATCTGCAAAGGTAATACATTTTAGAAAAAATGGAAAGAAAAATCTTCTTTTGTTCAAAATTATAGGTTATTTATTAGAATCTAAGAATGTTAAATGCTATTCTCTTTACAAATTAAACTGTAGAAATTTTTATAGAATTATTACCTCCTATTTATTGATTTATCTATGCAAATTTTGTCTATAATTTTTTCTTGTTTTATAAAAGTGCATCAAACCCTTATTATAGTTTACTGAAACAAGGATTAAATTTTACATCCTGCCACCTTGCACTATACATCCTGCCACCATGTACATTACATCCTGGCAGGATGCAATCAACATCCTGCCACCTTGCAAAATTTATTCCTTGTTTTAATAAATTTATTCTTGATTCTAATATGCCTATTCTTTGTTTCTTTTAAAATTAGTTTGATTGATGTTCATATAACTAATTTATTATGGTAAATAATCCAAATGGTAATATTCTAAATTGATTTATTGTTGAGGTTAACTGGCATGGAATCTAAATTAAGTAATGATTGAGAAATAGATTTCATTATTTCCAATCCTTGTTGAGTCTGATTCGTAATTTTTTGTGAGTATTGGTGTCTAAAATATTAAAAATGATTGTACCTTTGTACGCTTAATTAAAATTGTTTTCTATGAAAAAGATTGTTTATACTTTTGCGATGCTATTGTTGATTCTTGCAAATTTAACATTAGAAGCTCAAAATATTATTGGACAAAATAATAATAATATAGTTAATAATCCTCCATTCATAAAGGAGTCTATGGAAGATTTATCTTTCTCTCAAAAATTTGATTTTTTGAGATTGGACACAGAACAAACAGATAACGGAGTCTTTTTCAGGCTTTATATGGGCGAGGATTTTGGAAGAACTCAAAAAGTTGGAATTCCTGAGCTACCAACCTATAATAAATTAATAGAAATCCCTTATGGTGCTGAAATTCAAATTGAGTATAAGAATATAATTACTGAATCAATTTCTTTAGATAAATATGGTAAGTATAAGGTTATTCCATCTCAAAAATCACTTTCTAAGAGTAAGGACTTTGAGCCATTTATTATAGATGATAAAGTATATTCTTCTAATACTTTTGTTGGAAATGATTTGGTTAGAGTAGAACAATTAGGTTTTATGTCCTCTATGCGTTTGGCTCGATTGGTAATATCTCCAATCAAATATAATCCTGGCGAAAATGTTATTGAGATTGTTAGGTCTTTTGATGTCTCAATTAAGTTTGTGAATGCAGATATAAAATCAACTATTAATGCAAAAAGAATTTATAATAATCAACAATCTTCATTCTTAAAGTCTTCTGTTTTAAATGGTAAAAATCTCTCTGCTACAGTTTCATATTCTCCGTTGAATCGTCCTTTGAAAATGATTATACTTTCTGACCCTATGTTTGAAGAAACTTTGCAGCCTTTTATAAGATGGAAAAGAGAAAAGGGGATAGAGATAGTTGAAGTTTATAAGGGTGATGCGGGAGTAGGAACAACAAATTCTTCAATTAAAGCTTACCTTAAATCACTTTGGGATAATGCAACAGCAGACGCTCCAGCAGCTGATTATCTACTTATTTGTGGAGATTCGCAACAAATTCCTTCTTTTGCTACAGTAACAAAACCAGAAGACCCTGCACCTACTGATTTATACTATGCAGAATATACAGGTGATTTCTTACCAGATTTATTTTATGGTAGGTTTTCTGCTCAAACTGTTCAGCAGATGGAGAATATCATAAACAAGGTAATTAATTATGAGCAATTTTTATTTCAAGATACAGCATTTCTTAAGAAAACTCTATTAGTTGCAGGAAAGGAAACATCAGCTCCAGCTCCAACCTGTGGAAATGGTCAAGTCAATTATGCTAAACAATATTTACAAAATAATCCTTCTATTGATACATTAATATATTATAATCCTTCATCAGGTAGTTATTCTTCTCAAATTAGGGATAGTATTTCTCAAAAAGGATTTTCATATATTAATTATACGGCGCATTGTGATGAAATGGGTTGGTCAAGTCCATCTCTTTCTGCAACTAATATTAATTCAATGACTAATTATGGAAAGTTTCCTATGTTTATCAACAACTGTTGCTTGTCAAATAAGTTTGATGTGAATGAATGTTTTGGAGAAGCTATTTTGAGAGCAAACAATAAAGGAGGTATTGGAGCAATTGGAGGAAGTAATTACACTTATTGGTATGAAGATTTTTATTGGTCGGTTGGTAGTAAATCTCTTAATTTGAATCCAAGTTATGATTCCAATAATTTAGGAGCTTATGATAGATTATTCCATAAGTATAATGAGCCATTTAATAGGTGGTATATAACTTCTGGTCAAATTATGCAAGGAGGTAATTTAGCTGTTCAGCAATATGGTTCAGATTTAGCAGACTATTATTGGGAAATTTATCATCTCATGGGAGATCCTTCTCTTATGCCTTATGTTGGACTTCCTGGAACAATTACAAATAATGTTCCAGATACAATTGCACTTGGTTCTTCAAGTCTTCAAATCCAGACAGATGCTTATGCATTTGTTGGACTTTCTCATAATGGAGTTTTGATTGGAGCTTCACAAGCGGATGAAAATGGATTAGCAAGTATTAGTTTTATTTCTCAGCTTAACCAACCAGGGTTCTTAAAAGTTGTAATAACCAATCAATTCTCTAAACCAATTATTGATTCTATTGTTGTAGCTTCTCCAAATTATCCATTAATTAATATTAGCAATATTAAATATGCTAATAATCAGTCTCAAGAAGTAACACTTTTGAATAATAATGAAGAGTATTATGTGAGTTTTACTCTTGCAAATTTAGGCTCTGTATCAATTGATAGTGTAAAATTATCAATGTTTAATTCTAATAATATTATATTCTTAGATTCAGTAGAATATATCGGTTCTATGATTGCTTTTTCAAATCATGAAATTCAAAATAGGTTTAGAATAAAGGTTATTGATGGCATAGAAGATAAAAGTATTTTAGGATTTTATTTTAAGATTGAGGGAGAAAATAGTTATTTGTCAAATAGAGTTTTTTCAGCAAAAGCTTCATGTCCAAATATTGTGGTAGATAATTTATCCATAACAATTGACACAGCCAATAGCTCTTTGGTTGGAGAAGAGATTTTAATAAGATTTGATGTTAAGAATACAGGAAATAATATTTCACATGCAGGAAGTGTTTCTTTAGATAATATTTCATCTAATTTGTCATATATATCTAATAATATTCTTCCTTTAAATTCTTTGACCCCAAACGCTTACTATTCTTATGAGTTTAGGCTTAATTTCAATTCAGACAATCAACAAGACAATCTTATTGGATTTAGAATGAGAGCCATTGCAAATCTTTATGGAAATGCAAAACGTTATGATTCAATCTCAATGATGGGAAATATTGAAACTTTTGAAACAGGAAATTTGAATTCTTATTCATGGGAGAATATTTCAACAAATCCTTGGGCGATTGATAATAATCCAAGTAATTCATATCAAGGAAGCTATTCATTGAAATCAGGTTCAATTTTAAATAATAGCAAAACAACTTTAAATGTTAATTATAGTTCAATTGTAAATGATAGTATTATCTTCTTTATGAGGACTTCAACCGAACAAAACTATGATATTTTAAGATTCTATATTGATAATATTGCTGTATTAGAAACTTCTGGAGAAATTCCTTGGAAGCGTTATGCATTTGCAGTTAGTCAAGGGGAAAATAATTTCAAATGGGAATATGAAAAAGATTATTCTCAATCAGGAGGGAGTGATGCTGTTTGGATTGATAATGTTAAGTTTCCAATTAATGGAATAATGCTTTATAATAGTGATATAAGTAATAATATAGTTAATATTATTGTATATCCAAATCCAGCACAAGATTTCATTTCTATTACTAATATAGATAAAAATTCTCTAATAAAGTTATTTGATTCTATGGGAAGACTTGTAGTTTTATCCAAAAATAATGACAATGTAATTAATACTTCCAATTTAAATAGTGGAATATACTATCTTTCAATAGAAAAAGATAATAATATTATTTCTAAGAAAATTATTATTACTAAGTAATAGTGATGCAAGATTCTGTTAGCTATAAGGCTGATTCTATTTCGAATATAAAAATAGAAAACCCTCTATTTGTTATTCCTGATTCGCTTAAAAGTGAATCTACTACTATTAGTTTTAAGCAATATATTAAAATATTAAATGATTATACTCCAGTTCTGGTTGAGAGGAAATCTTTATTCAAATACAAAAACTATTATGTGAGTAAAGATATAAAAATGATTGAAAGGGAAGTTAATCCTACTTATGGATGGATATTTGGATTAATCTTTATTTCAATTCTTATTTATAGTATTTTTATTAAAGCCTTTTATTCAAAGATAAAACTTATCTTTAAGGGGGTGTACTCAAATATTACAGTTTTTTCAATTTCAATTCTTCTCTTTGTTCCAATTTTTTCATTATTGATTTATGCTCCATTAAGTTACTACAACTATTTAAGCTACTCTCCAATTAATTCTCATTTTGGGACATATTTGCTAATAGTTTTAGTTGCCTTAACATTTTTTTTGATAAAATATGTGTTGATATATTTCTTTGGATTATTATTCAGATTAGAGGCTTTATGTTCTAAATACAATTTTAATCACACCCTTTTCTTTATTACAGATGGTTTAGTTTTAATTCCTTTTGTTTTTTTGTTCTATTTCTTACCAAATAATCTTCAATTTTCAATCCTAATTGCAAGTATTATTGCAATTAGTATATTATTCTTATTTAGATTAATAAGAGGTTTCGCTTTAGTTTTCAAGAATACAAAAGCATCTCAATTCTATTTATTTGTTTATCTTTGCACGGTTGAATTTCTACCAATAATAATAATATATAAATATCTATTTTCATAATAATTAAGTTTTTAGCCAATAGTTATGAGCAAGCAAATAATTAAAAATGTTCTAATTTCTCAACCAGCTCCTGCTGATATTGACAAATCACAATATAAAGTATTAATAGATAAACATAATCTTAATCTTACATTTAATAAATTCTTTGATGTAGTTGGTATTACTAATAAAGAATACAGAGATTCGAAAGTTAGTATATTAGATCATTCTGCAGTGATTGTTACTAGCAAGTTGGCTGTAGACAACTACTTTAGATTGGCTAAAGAATTACGTTTAGTTATACCTGAATCAATGAAGTTTTTCTGTGTCTCAGAAAGTATTGCAAATTACTTACAGAACTATATTCAATACAGAAAAAGAAAAATATTTTATGGGAAACTACAGTTTTCAGAATTAATTAGTGTTATAATAAAACATAAGAACGAAACATTTCTATATCCTTGTTCTGAAGAAACAACTCCTGAGAATTTTAAGCTTTTGGAAAAAGCTAAAATAACGTATACAAAATCTGTTATGTATCGTTCAGTGCCTAAAAACTTAAGTGAAGTTGACATCAAGAATTTTGATTTAGTGGTAATGTTTAGCCCAATTGGTGTAAAATCATTTATACAAAGTTTCAAGCCGTCTGATTATGAAAAAGTAGTTGTTGCTGCTTTTGGTTCTAATACTCAAGTTGCTTTGAAAGAAGCAAAAATTAGAACTTTGATTCCAGCCCCAACTATTGAGGCTCCATCTATGATTATGGCAATTGATAGATATCTTTCATTTACTGCAAATGAGTTGGAAGAGCATCAATTAAAAATTGAAGAAGAGTTTAATAAAAAACCAGAGAAAAAAGCTCCGGCGTCTTTAAAAATTACTGCAAAAAAAACTGCTAAAACTCAAGCAGAAAAACCAAAGTCAAAATAAATGTTGACTAAATGTATAAGTTCCCAAAAAGTGAAAGACTTTGTAGTAAAATTGAAATAGCTAAATTATTTTCTAGTAAAGATGGATTTTTGAATTATCCATTAAGTGTAAAATTTCATGTGAATGAAAGTCAGTCGCCAAAAGTTAAATTAGTGATTGTATCTCCGAAGAAATATCAAAGGCTTTCTATTAGTAGGAATAGAATTAAAAGATTGATAAGGGAAGCATATAGGTTAAATAGTCAAGAGATTAAAGATTTTTCTTCAGGTAATAAAATTAATATTTATTTTGCTTTTTCTTTTGTTAGTCAACAAATGGTAGAATTTGATAAGATTAATATTGTTGTAAGCAAGTCATTGACAAGAATCATTAACGAGTTAAAACAGAGAATTGAAAACAATAATCAAATTGATAAGTAAGCTATTTTACTATATTTTGATTGGAATTATACGTTTCTATCAAACGGCAATTTCTCCCCATTTTCCTGCATCATGTAGATATACCCCTACTTGTTCTCAGTATGGATTAGAAGCGATAAAAAAATATGGACCATTTAAAGGAGGTTTATTAACTCTAAAAAGAATTTTGAGTTGTCATCCCTGGGGAGGGAGTGGATATGATCCAGTCCCATAAAGATAACTCTATGACAAATTTAAGTTATAAATAATTAAAACCTATAAAGTAAAGCATATCCTTAATAAAGTACTTACTTGCTATAAATGTATCGCCATGTTTTTGGAGAAAGCACCACCTGTTTTTTTTAATAAGTGGTGCTTTCTTATGTAATAAATGCGTTAGAATGGTAAATCTCCAAGAGTATCTGTGTCGGAGAATTCATTTATTATATTAGCCAATGTAGGTTCTGATATAGAATTATTATTATTTTGGTATTGATCTGTTTGAGAGTTTTGATTTCTAGTTAGAATCATAAAGTTGTCTGAAACAATTTCAACAGAATGTTTTTTATTCCCTTCTTTATCCTCCCATTGACGATTTCTAAGTTTCCCTTCTATGAAAACTTGCATGCCTTTTTTTAAAAACTTTTCTGCAACGTCTGCCAATCCTCTCCAGCAAACAACGTTATGCCATTCGGTTTGTTCTATCTTTTGTCCATCTTTATTTTTGTAAGTCTCGGTAGTAGCCAAGGGAAATGTAGCTTTCTTAACTCCATCAAAAACAATAATATCAGGATCTTTGCCTAAATTTCCAATTAAAATAACTTTGTTTACTCCAGCCATAACTTGTTTTTTTGATTAATAATTAATATTTGTTTCTCTAAATAGATATTGTTAATAATTTGCAAATATATAAAATACTTTCAACAATAGATGAATTTACTTTATCAAATTAACTTTACACCTTACAATGAATAATTTACTCTTAAAAAAACATTTCAACTGAAAATGATTTTTTGATACTATGAGAAATGATTTAAATTGCTGAATGTGAAATGGAAGCAATAATTTTGTAAAATTAAAGTTGTTGAAAATGAATAAATTTGTTTTGTGTGAATAAATAATTTTATATCTTTGCAAACTCAATCTATTTAATTAGGGTAGATATTAATATTGAAATTGTTAACAAATAAGATTAAAAAAAAAGACATGACAAAAGCTGAAATCGTTGCAGAAATTGCACAAAGAACAGGGTTAGAAAAAGTAAACATCCAAGCAACTGTAGAAACTTTTATGGAAGTTGTAAAAGATTCTCTTGGAAAAGGAAACAACGTATATTTAAGAGGTTTTGGAAGCTTTATCATTAAAAGAAGAGCAGAGAAGACAGGAAGAAATATTTCAAAAAATACAACTGTAATTATTCCTGCACACAATATTCCATCGTTTAAACCTGCAAAAGTTTTCATGAGTGGTATCAAAACAAAAGTAAAATAATTTAATATTTAGAAAAAATGCCAAGCGGAAAGAAAAGAAAACGTCATAAGATGTCAACGCACAAACGTAAAAAACGTTTGCGCAAGAATAGACATAAGAATAAGAAATAGATTTTTCTTATAAGTTTTTTGAATTATAGAAATATAATTATCAAATAAATAACCTATATTGCGAAGTGTTATCAGTCTTAATATTTCGCAATATTTTTTTAAAATAAAATTTACGGCTCCTATATATGAATAAGGATTTAATAATAGATGTAAAGGATTCAGGAGTTGAAATAGCTTTGCTTGAAGATAAGTATTTAGTAGAACTTCACCAAGAAAATAATGAGAATAGTCATATTGTAGGTGATGTATACTTAGGCTTAGTTAAAAAGATTATGCCAGGACTTAATGCGGCATTTGTCGATGTTGGGTATGATAAGGATGCTTTTTTGCACTATTTAGATTTAGGACTTAATTTCAATTCTCTTAATAAATTTACTCGTAATGCTCAAAGTGGAGATCCCAACTCAGCATTAATTGAAAAGATGAAATTAGAGCCCAATTTGGAGAAGAGTGGAAAGATTCAAAGTGTATTAAAGCAAGGTCAAATAGTTTTGGTTCAAATAGCTAAGGAACCAATATCAACCAAAGGTCCAAGATTAAGTGCTGAAATTTCATTTGCTGGAAGATATTTAGTGCTTATCCCTTTTTCAAATAAGATTTCAATTTCTTCGAAAATTAAAAGTACTGAAGAAAAAAATAGACTAAAACGTCTAATTAGAAGTATTCTTCCAAATAATTTTGGAGTAATTATTAGAACAGTTGCCGAAGGACAAAGTGTCGCAGAATTGGATGCCGACCTAAAGAATTTAATTTCAAAATGGGAAGCAATTCACAAGAAACTCCCAAAGGCTCTACCTCCAAATAAACTTGTTTCAGAAATTGATAAGTCTACAGCTATTTTGAGAGATTTATTAAGCGATGACTTCTCAAATGTTTATGTAAATAATAATGAGGTTTATGAAGAATTAAAAGCCTACGTAAAGACAATTTCAACTGAAAAAATAGATTTAGTTCGTAATTACAAACTTCAAACTCCAATTTTTGAACAATTTGGAGTTCAAAACCAAATTAGGAATTCCTTTGGGAAAGTTGTAACAATACGCTCAGGTATTTATTTGGTTATTGAACAAACTGAGGCAATGTGTGTTATTGATGTGAATTCTGGTCATAGAAGTAAATCTTCACAAGACCAAGAGGAAAATGCACTTATGGTTAATATGGAGGCTGCTGAAGAAATTGTTAGGCAATTGCGATTAAGAGACATCGGAGGAATAATTGTAATTGATTTTATTGATTTAAATGTTATTTCAAACAGAAAGATACTTTACGATAGAATGAAGGAGCTTATGTCTAAGGATAAGGCTCGCCATACCATATTGCCTCTTAGTAAGTTTTGTTTGATGCAAATAACTCGTCAAAGAGTAAGGCCTGTTATTCATTTTGATCTATCTGAAATTTGTCCTGCATGCCAAGGAACTGGCAAAATTAAATCCTCAATAATTATTGTTGATGAGATTGAGAATGATTTAAAATACTTAGTTCAAGAGCAAAACGAAAGAAATCTTACTCTAATAGTCCATCCATTTGTTTATGCTTTTTTGTCTAAAGGATTTCTATTTTCAAAGCATAAGAAATGGGAGAGACAATATAAAACTAAAATAAAACTATTGGAAGATATTAATTTTAGTCTCTTGGAATATCAATTCCTAAATGAAAACAAAGATTTAATTAAACTATAAATTTTTTCTTGAACTTTGATTAATCGGATTGAATAAACATTGTTTACAATCTATTTTACTCCTCTTAGTTAGTGTAAAAAGTCAAAGTTCAAGAAAAATATAGTTAGTCTTAAATTAATCGGGATTTTTTTGAAAAAAGTCGGTGATTAAATCGAAAAAGTAGGTGATTATTTTAATAAACTCGGGACTTAATTTATAACCTAAAAGATGTTATAAAATAAAAATTAATATCCAGTAAAACTGTGGTTGTTAATTTTAGTACTATTTGCTCATAAATGTTGAGAGTTTAAAATCTATATTTTTGAGGGCTTAATTTAGAGTTTTGAAATATTATTACAATTTTGAATAGGTCAATAATTACAATTCTTCTTGGGTCGCTAATTATTTTAAGAAATTCGTTATATGAGTCTTTACATTGATAGGGTTTGTCTATAATTATTATTGACTTTTCTATTAATACTGTTTGTATTGCTTGAAATTCATCATAGGATGAAGAAATTAAAATTATATTTTTTTCGCCAAATTCTTCCTGAAATAAATGTATTAATCTAATTGGATTTCTTTTGTGTTTTTTGATTAATCTATTATATAAATCAAACATATATGGAGAGTGTATTGAAAATTCATTCTTCTTTTTTATACTATGTAACAGCCTATGTTTTTGAGAGAAAATATTCATTAATTTCTAATTTAGCAATGTAATTTATAGGTGCAAAGATAATTCATTTCTCAAAAATTTTATTATCTTTGCTGATTGATAGGTTTAATTTGGATGAATAGGAGGGTTTAAAACAGATAATTTTAATTATGAAATTATATACTGAAGATGTAATAAAGAAATACGGGAAGAGAACTGTTGTTAAGGGTGTTTCTATCGAAGTTAATCAAGGAGAGATTGTGGGTTTGCTTGGTCCAAATGGTGCTGGGAAGACTACTACTTTCTATATGATGGTAGGTTTAATTAAGCCTTTCAGAGGGAAGGTTTATCTTGATGAGATGGATATTACTGATATGCCAATGTACAAAAGAGCTCAAAGAGGTGTTGGGTATTTGGCACAAGAGGCTTCTGTATTTAGATCTATGTCTGTTGAAGATAATATAATGTCTGTTTTAGAGTTTAGAGACTTGTCATCAAAGGAAAGAGTTAAGATTATGGTTGATCTTTTGAATGAGTTTGGTCTTATGCATATTAGAAAGAGTAAAGGAAATCAGCTTTCTGGAGGAGAAAGAAGACGAACTGAAATAGCACGTGCTTTGGCTGCCGATCCTAAGTTCATCCTATTAGATGAGCCCTTTGCAGGAGTTGACCCAATCGCTGTACAAGATATTCAAAATATTGTTGCAAAATTAAAAAATAGGAATATCGGAGTTTTAATAACAGATCATAATGTTCATGAAACTCTAACCATTACGGATAGAGCATACCTGCTTTTTGAGGGAAGCGTCCTAAAATCAGGAACTCCAAAAGAACTTGCCGAAGATGAACAAGTCAGGGAGAAGTATCTCGGAGAAAACTTTGAATTGCGTTAGACTATGATTTTAGTTTATGTAGATAAAATTACAAATCGTTTAGGTTATATTCTTAACCTAATTTTAAAAGATATATTGGGTATTGAATACACTATTACTACTAATAGGGAGAATTTTGCTAATCATATAGGAGCTAAGTTTTCTTATTGTAAAAATAGGGTTAAGGATGAGCCATTTATTTATTCAACTGATTTGTTGTTTGAAACTATAATTGAGATCAAAGACTTGGAAGTTTTTTATTTTGAGGAAAATCCTGCAATTTTTAGAACATACGCTAAAGATAGTATTATCCCATTTGATGTTTTAGCAGCTTCATTTTATTTTGTTTCTCGTTATGAGGAATATCTACCTTTTATTCAAGACAAGCATGGAAGGTATAGATATGAGGAAAGCCTTGCTTTTCAGAATTGTTTTTTACATAAACCAATTGTAAATATTTGGGTTAAGAATTTGGGAGAGAAACTTAAAGGAATATATCCAGATTTGGAGTTTGCAAAGCATTATTTTAGATTCTACAATACAATAGATATTGATTCTGCATATTCTTTTAAAGAAAAAGGAATGTTTAGAAAGTTATATGGGTTTGCTAAGGATTTCTTTAAGGGAAATCTTTCAGAATGTGGATATAGATTTAATGTGATTTTTAGAGGGAAGACAGATCCTTACGATAATTTCGATTATCAAATATCTTTAATTAAGAAATATAAGCTCAAGACAATTTATTTTATTCTATTTGGAAGATATGGGAAATATGACAAAAACATCTCCCCTTATAATAAGCGTTTTCATCGTTTAATAAAATATTTATGTGATTATGCAAAAGTAGGGATTCATCCATCATACTCATCATTTGACCAGGAGGAAGAATTGTATATTCAAATTAAAGAATTAGAACAAGTAATACACAAACCAATACTAAGAAGTAGATTTCATTTCTTACGATTTCGTCTTCCTATTTCTTACAGAAGGCTTTTGGATAATATGATTAGTGATGATTACTCTATGGGATATTCTAAAACAATTGGATTTAGAGCGGGAATATGTTCTGGATATAATTTTTTTGATTTAGAAATTGATGGAGAAACAAAATTAAGAGTTCATCCTTTTGCAATTATGGATGTTGCACTCAAAGATGGATTAGGATTAAATAAGGAAGAGGCTCTAATTAAAATTAAACAAATTGTAGATGAAATAATTGCTGTAAAAGGAGATTTTATTAGTGTCTGGCATAACCAATCTTTAAGTGAAAGATATCAATGGATAGGATGGAGAGAGGTTTATGAGAATATGTTAGAATATGTTTCAGCAGTAGACAGAACTCCATTTGAGCAGTAGTATGGAACATAAATTTTAATCAATCGTATAAATACTCAATAAATTAGAAATATGATAGTCGTTACAGGTGCAGCAGGTTTTATAGGAAGTTGTATGGTTAGCAAATTGAATAAACTTGGAAGGAATGATATTATTATTGTTGATGATTTCAAGAAGAATTCTAATATTAAGAAATCAAACTATTCAAATCTTCAATTTGCCAAAAAAATTGACAGGAAGGAATTTATTAGCTGGTTTGAGAAAAATGCTAGTAAGATAGATGGTGTTTATCATTTAGGAGCAAGAACTGACACTACAGAATTTGATTGGAAAATCTTTTTAGATCTAAATCTTAATTATTCCAAGAATATATGGAGAATATGTGCATTTAATTCCATTCCTTTAGTTTATGCCTCTTCTGCTGCAACATATGGAGAAGGAGAAAATGGATATGAAGATGATCATGATAAACTTCCAAAACTTAAACCCCTAAATCCTTATGGCCGTTCTAAGCAAGATTTTGATCTCTGGGTTCTAAGGCAAGAGACCAAGCCTCCATTTTGGGCAGGAATAAAATTTTTCAATGTATATGGACCTAATGAATATCATAAGCAAAGAATGGCATCTGTTATATTCCATTCTTATCATCAAATTAACAATACAGGACTTGTAAAGCTGTTTCGTTCTCATCGTTCAGATTATTTAGATGGAATGCAATTAAGAGATTTTATATATGTTAAGGATTTGGTCGCAGTATTAGATTTTATAATGAACAATCAACCTGAATCAGGTATTTATAATTTAGGTACTGGAAAAGCAAGGAGTTTTTATGATTTAGCTAAAGCAACATTTGATGCAATGGGAAAGACTCCAAATATTGAATATGTTGATATTCCAGAAGATATTAGAGGTAAGTATCAATACTTTACAGAAGCTAAAATGGAGAAATTAAGAAATGCTGGATATACTGAAGATTTCTATACATTGGAGGAAGGCATAAAGGATTATGTCCAAAATTATTTATTGACGAATTTATATTATTGATAATGAATTATAAAGAAAAACTTCAACCTATAAAAGCTTTTATATTTGATTATGATGGAGTAATGACAGATGGCAATTTATGGATAGGAGATGATAATAACATATTTAGAGTGGGAAATGTTAAAGATGGTTTTGCTTTACAATATGCAATTAAAAAAGGCTATTTAATAGCAATAATTTCTGGAGGGAAAGGAGAAAGTATATGCAGAAGAATGAAAATGTTAGGAATAGAAGAAGTCTATACAGAATCAGTAAATAAGAGAGAGATTTTTTTGAAATTTTTAAAGGATAAAGGACTAACTTCTCAACAAGTACTTTATATGGGTGATGATATTCCAGATTATGATTTAATGATTGAAGCAGGAGTTTCAACTTGTCCATCAGATGCAGTTGAAGAAATTAAATCGGTTGCAGATTATATTTCCAATAAAAATGGAGGAGATGGCTGCGTAAGAGATATTATAGAACAAGTTATGCGTTTGCATAACAAATGGTTTCACGAAGAAGCTAAAGAATGGTAAAAAACCTCATAATTGTAATTATATTAATTATTCCTTTTTTTGCTTTTAATCAAGGAGTAAAAAAAGAAAAGGTGATGGATAAGAAGGCTACTTTTTATCATAATAAATTTGTTAATAGAAAAACATCTACTGGGGAGAAATTTGATCAAAAAAAATATACTGCAGCTCATAAAACAATTCCTTTAAATACTATAGTTAGAGTAACAAATACCAATAATGGTCGTTCGGTAATTGTAAGAGTAAATGATAGGTGTCCGAAGAAAGGAGTTATTGACCTGTCTCTTATTGCTGCAAAGAAGCTTAAAATGATAAAAGAAGGTGTAGCTCCTGTTAAAGTTGAGATTCTTAGCAATGATTATATTGATGTTTGGCTAAAACAAGATGAAATTTTTAATTTGTTTGATGGGTCAGAATAATAAAGGATATAATTTGAAAATAAGGTACTTTCTTTCAATGCATACCTTGGAAAAGGGATTTGAGGATTTTAAAGAAAAATATCCAGAAATAGGGATTGTAGAAAATAAAAATGCAGATATAGTTTTTTAATATAAAATTTATTTTTACTTTTGCAAGACGCATTTTCCCAATTAAGTTTATTGTAAAAATGCTAAACTGCTAATAATTAAAGGAAAAGAGTTAAGGAGCTATTTGAATAATAGTAATTTTACATACATTTATTACATCATGTATAAACGAAATATCTTATTTTCACTCATTAAGACAACAAAATCTTATTTGTTAGTTATTATTGTTATTATTGCTCCATTGATTGGCTTTTCACAACAAGAGCCAGAATTTACTCAATATATGTATAATCGTTTATCATATAACCCAGCTTATGCAGGAAGTAATGGCGCTATGTGTTTAACTGGATTCTATAGAAATCAGTGGATGGGCTTAAAATTAACTGATATAAAAGGAGGCAAGCCATCAACTCCGCAGACCTTAAATTTTTCTTTTGATTTTCCTATTAAATTTCTTCACGGAGGCTTAGGTGCAACAATAATTTCTGATAAGATAGGATACTGGAATCAAACTTTTGTAAAAATTGATTATGCGTATAGATTTGAACTTCCAACAGGAAATTTAGCTTTTGGATTAGAAGCTCAATTATTTAGTTCTGCAATTGATTTTGCAAATTTAGTTGGAAGCGATCAAATAAATGAATTGGATGAAATATTAGCTACTTCTAGAGATCCTGTTTTAAGAGATGCTTCTCAACAAAATGATTTTTTATTTGATTTAGGTTTTGGTGCATATTATCAAATTCCTGGAAAGTTTTATGCAGGTTTTTCTTCATCAAAACTAATGGAAGCAAAGAGTGAAAAGCTTAAATGGGAAGATAAAAGACATTATTATTTATTGGCAGGTTACGAATGGACTATTCCTGCTTATCCTGAGTTTAGAGTTCTTCCATCTGCATTAGCAAAATTTATTGAACCAGATGAAACAGGTTATGTAAATTATCAGATTAATGCAAGTGCATTAATAGAATATAACTATATGTTTTGGGGAGGAGTAAACTATCGTATTCAAGATGCAATAAGCGTATTAGGAGGATTAACCTTAGGGGGATTCAAATTAGGTATGTCATATGATATTCCAATTACAAGATTAAAACCATACGGTTCATTTGAGTTATTTGTTAGGTACTGCTTTAAAGTTGAAAACCAACCAAAGCCTCCAACAAGTTATAGAAACACAAGAATGAACTAGAAAATGTAACTAAACATAATAATTTACGTTTAGAACTGAAATAGAAAGAAAAATAAAATTAGAAGAATATGAAAAGATTGATTTTATTAGCATCATTAGCTATATTAGCAGTAGGATGTGGATCGACAGACAATGGAGAACTGATAGGTGTTCAAGGAAGACAACCATTTGAAGATATGCAGCCTTATGGAATGGTTGAAGTTCAACAAGGAAGTTATACTATGGGTTCTTCAGATGAAGATATTTACTCTACCTATAATTTACAGCCAAAAACGATACAATTAAATTCTTTTTGGATGGACGAAACTGAAATTACGAATAATGAATATCGTCAATTTGTATATTGGGTTAGAGATTCTATTGCATACAAATTATTAGGAGATGTTAATCCTCAGAAATATTTAATTGAAGTTGATCAATATGGAGAAGAACTTCCAAATCCAATAATTAATTGGAGTGAAAAGATTGATTGGGAGTTAAAAAATGCAGATGAAAGAGATGCTCTGGATCCTTTATTTATTCCTTCAGAAGAAAGATTTTATAATAAAAAGCAATTAGATGCAAGAAAATTAAATTATGAGTATTTTTGGATTGACTATGTAGCAGCTGCTAAGAAAGAACATTATTCTGGAATAGAATTAAGCCCTGAATTAAAAGGTTCTTCATTTGCAGGCAGACCTAATGGATTAAAAAACAGAAAAGAACTTGTAAAGAGAGAAATAATAAATGTATACCCTGACACATTAGCTTGGATGCATGATTACGCATATTCATATAATGATAATTTAACTCGTAATTATTTCTCTCATCCAGCTTATGATGATTATCCTGTTGTTGGAATTACTTATCGTCAAGCAAAAGCATTCTCAATCTGGAGAACATTTATGATGAATAATTACTTAGAAGGACAAGGATATTCAAGAATGGAAGAATTCCGTTTACCAACTGAAGCAGAATGGGAATATGCTGCTAAAGGTGGTGCACCAGGAGCTGCTTATCCTTGGGGAGGACCTTATGTTAGAAATGGAAAAGGATGTTTCATTGCTAATTACAAACCAATGAGAGGAAATTATGATGTTGACGGAGGAGTTTTACCAGTTATTGTTGCTCACTATGCTCCTAATGATTTTGGTCTATATGATATGGCAGGAAATGTTTCAGAATGGTGTGAAGACTCCTTTAATGAATCTTCATATAATTTTGCTCACGACTTAAATCAATTTGCAGGTTACCAAGCTACAGATGAAGATAGTCCTCAAATGAAAAGAAAAGTAATTCGTGGAGGAAGTTGGAAAGATCAAAAACACTTTATTCAAACTGCAACTCGTGCATATGAATATCAAGATTCAGGAAAAAGTTATTTAGGTTTCCGTTGCGTTCAGTCATATCTTGGTAGAGTTCGTGGAGATAATCCTAAAACATCTTCAAATGTTTATAAACACTAATTCAGAAAATTGATTAATCATTTAATATTAAAACGTAAAAAATAAATTTATTATGGGTTTAGATAGTTTTGTAAGAAGTAAGTTCTATAAAAATATGGCAGCTAAGCTATATGGTATCGGTGCATCTGCTGTTATCATTGGAGCATTATTTAAAATTCAACACTGGGCTGGAGCAGGAGCGCTTTTGACAATTGGTATGGGAACAGAAGCTTTAATATTTTTCGTATCTGCTTTTGAACCATTACATGTTGAATATGATTGGAGTTTAGCTTACCCTGAGTTAGCAGGAATGGAAGAAGATAAGAAGGAAGAAAAGAAAAAAGGGAAAAAGAGGAAAGATGTTCCAGAGCTTGATTTAAGTGGATTAGCAGGATTAACAGAAACTCAAGCTTTAGACAATATGCTTTCTAAGGCAAAAATTGGACCAGAGTTAATAGAAAGCTTAGGAAAAGGATTACAAAATCTTAGTGAAACTGCTTCTCAGTTAGGTTCAGTTTCGAACGCTTCTCTTTCTACTGAAAACTTTATTAAAAATATGGAAGATGCTACAGAATCTGCTGCAGAATTATCATCTTCTTATAAGAAAACATCAGATTATTTGAATAAAGATTTGATGGTTTCTGGAGAATATTTAGCAAGTGTTCAAGATGCTGCAACAGCAGTTTCTACTCTATCAAATATTTACAAAGAAACAGCTGTAGCTCTAACAAGTGGAGATTCATCATACTTAAATGAATTGAAAACTATGGCATCAAGTTTATCTTCAATAAATGCTCTATATGAATTACAAATTCAAAACTCTACTGCCCAATTAGAATCAACCAAACAAGTGCAAGAAAAAATAGATAGTTTAGTTGTTAATTTTGCTGATACAGCAGAGAATGTCCTAAGATATAAAGAACAAGTTAATGCTCTTTCTAAGAAGGTTACTGCATTAAATGATATCTATGGAAATATGCTTTCTGCAATGCAATCAAAAGCATAAATTGATTAATAGCTAAATATTTATAAACGCAAAATAATAGAATACTATGGGTGCAACAAATTGTCCGGAAACCCCCAGACAGAAGATGATTTCAATGATGTATTTGGTTCTAACAGCGATGTTAGCTCTAAATGTGTCTGTTGAAATTCTTCAAGCCTTTGTAACTGTTGGTGACAACATGGAAACTACCAATAAATTATTTTCATCAAAGATAGACAACTCTTATTATAATTTTGAAAGAGCGTATAGTGCTAATAAAGAAAAAGTAGGTCCTAATTGGATAAAAGCACAAGAAGTTAGGAAGTCTACCGATGAGATAGTCAAATATATTGATGATATGCAATACGACTTGGTTGCTTATGTTGATGGTTTAAAAGGAGGAAAAGTAGAAGCAAAAAAGATATTAGCAGAAAAAGGTTTTGAAGGAGTTAAGTCAAAAGACAATTCTACTTCTCCTACAAGATATTTTATTGGAGCAAGTGAAACTGGATCTGGAGCTAAAGCGATGGAATTAAGAAAAAAGATTGAAGCCTACCAAGCAAAAATGTTAACTTTAGCAGATCCAAGATTTGTAGATAGACTGAAAAAAATGCAAATCAACACTCAAGCTAAGTTTAAGAATAAAAGTGGTCAAGAACTAAATTGGCAAATGTATAATTTTAACAATACAATTCTTTTGGCCGATTTAGTTATCTTAAAAAAGTTAAAGTCTGAAATTCAGAATGCAGAATTTGACCTTGTGAATGACCTTTTGATATCTGTTAGTGCTGATGACTTTAAATTTGATAACGTAGTTCCAAAAGTTGTAGCTAAATCAAACTACGTTATGCAAGGAGACAACTATGAGGCTGAAGTCTTTGTAGCGGCAATTGACTCAAAAACTCAACTTAGAGCAGTTGCAAGAGGAGGAAGTTATGTAAGTGAGGAAGGTGTCATTAAACTAAAATTCCCTGCAGGAGCAACTGGAAATCAAAAATATGAAGGAACAGTTTTCGTTAAAAAATCAACAGGAGAAGAAGCATATCCATTTTCAGGTGAATATTTCGTTGCAGCACCTGCTGTAACAATTTCTCCGACCAATATGAACGTATTTTATATTGGAGTTGATAATCCTGTTTCAATTTCTGCACCAGGAGTTAGTGCAGACCAATTAAATGTTACGATTAATGGAGGCGGAGGAGCAACCATAAGTAAAGTATCTGCAGGAAAATACATTGTTAATGTAAAAACACAGCAAGAAGCACAAATTGTGGTATCTGCAAATGTTGGAGGAAAGGTAATGAAACAAGGAGATATGAAGTTCCGTGTTAAGAAAATTCCAGCTCCAAAAGCAATGGTTGGCTCATCAGATGGAGGAAGAATAGCTAAAGAAATTCTTGTAGCACAAGGACAATTAAAAGTGGTAATGGATGGATTTGATTTCCCAGTAAGATATAATGTAACTGAATTTCAAATGACCTTCAACACAGGAGGAGATGGACAAGCACCACTTGTTTCAAGAGGAGCAAGATTTACTCCAGAAATGATTAGTCAAATTCAACGCCTTAGAAGAGGAAACAAGGTTTACATAGAGGGTATTAGAGCCAAAGGACCTGACGGAGACAAATCCGTTCAAAACCCTCAAATGATATTTACAATACAATAAAATATTAGATTATGAAAAAGATATCTTTAATATTATTAGTGGTTATCTCATTATTTAGTGCAAATCTTTTTGCCCAAGTATTGGATGCACCAGAAGAAGGACCAAGAGATAGTTTTTATGAAAAAATATCCTTTAATCAAAGAAAGCCATTTAACTTCCCTTATGTAAGAGAAGCAGATGTTGTTTGGCAATGGAGAATATGGAGAGTTATTGATTTTCGTGAAAAACAAAATCAAGTTTTCTATTATCCAACCCAACCTGACCAAGGAAGAGTTAACCTTTTCTATGCTTTAGAGCAAGCAATTAATGAAGGAAAGATTAAGGTTTATGGTGATGATGAGTTCAAGCAAGAGATTGATTGGGCTACTCAGAAAGAATTATATTCAAGAGTAGATGAAACAACAGTTGACTCTGTAGATATTGATGGAACAGAATTTCAGGTAACTAAAAAAGTTCCAATACCACTAAATCCAGATGATATCAAAACTCTTCGTATTAAGGAGAATTGGTTTATTGATAAACAAAGAACAGTTCAAGATGTTAGAATAGCTGGTTTCTCTCCAATCTACTATCAAGTAAAAGAAGAAGGAGCACCTCCAATTACAATTCCATTATTTTGGGTTAGATATGATGATCCAGAAGTTAGAGAATTGTTAGCAAATACTGAAGTATATAACTTTAAGAATGATGCTCAAAGAAGAAGCTATGATGATATATTCCTAAAAAGAATGTTTAGTAGCTATATAATTAAAGAATCTAACGTATATGGACTTCGTACTATAAGTAATTATACAACTGGAGACGAAGCTTTGAGAGAATCAGATAATTTAAAAGATAAAATATTCGATTACGAAGAAGATATGTGGGAATACTAACATATTGCTTTTAAAGAGTAATTATAATAAATACAGCAGGAGATTTTTCTTCTGCTGTATTTTTTTATTATAGTTTTATATGAATACAATTTATAATTTTGCATGGATATTTTGAGTTGTTTTTTTACTAAAATGAATTATGGATATAAATGAATTATTTAATAATAAATCAATAAAAGGAATTGAGAAAGTTAGTCAATTAACTTTGGCAATTTCCAATAATGAAATTCTAATTAAAGATATAGTAGAGATTTGTAAGACACTAAAAGACTCTGAAATTGCGTTTTGCATGGAAGCAATTGAAGCAGTTACTAATTCAAATCCAGAAATTTCAAATATTCAATATTTAAAATTTGCATCTTCGTATATTGATTCAAAATCCAATAGTCTAAAAAGAGAATCAGCGAGAGTGATAGGGAATATTGCAATGTTGTATCCCAAAGACTTGGAAAAATCTATTGAATCTCTTATAAATAATACTAATGATAAAGGAACAGTAGTTCGCTGGAGTGCAGCTTATGCACTTTCAAGAATTGTTATTTTACCAGAATATGCAAACAGTAAATTATATAATCAACTGGTTGAAATTTGTGAAAAAGAGGAGAAGAATAGCATAAAGAATATTTATTTAAAAGCCTTTCAGAAGCTGAAAAAATAAAACCTTGTTTCAGCAAAATAAAACGAAGAAAGAAAAAATTAAAACGAAGAGTTAGTAAATTAAAACAGCGTTTCAGTAAAATTAAACAAGGAGTTTTTTTGTGGTTATTTACTTTCCTCTTCCCTGGAAAATAATAATAAAGGTGTAAAGTAAAATCTTTATATCTGTGGCAATGGAAAGGTTTTCAATATATAAAAGGTCGTACTGCAAACGTTCAATCATTTCATCAACATTTTCAGCATATCCATACTTAACTTGTCCCCATGAAGTAATGCCTGGTTTTACTTTTAATAAAAGAGTGTATTCAGGGTTTCTTTCAACAATTTGATCAATAAAATATCTTCTTTCAGGTCTTGGTCCAACCAAACTCATTGTGCCTATTAAGACATTGTAGAATTGAGGGATTTCGTCTAATCTAACCTTTCGCATAAACTTTCCGAATGGAGTTATGCGACTGTCATTATCGCTTGAAAGTTTTGGCACTCCATCGCTTTCAGCATTCAAATACATAGAACGAAATTTATGCATATAGAAGGGTTTCCCTTTATAACCTATTCTTTCTTGTTTGTAGAAAATTGGTCCTTTGGATGTGAAATAGACAATGGCTCCAGTAATTATATAAATAGGTATCAGAATAATAATAGCAATGCTGGCAAACAAAATATCCATAAGTCTTTTTATGAATTTCTGCCAGTTTGAAAGAATCTCGTTTGAAACCAAAACCAGAGGAGTTTGAAAGATAGAAGACATCTTAACTCTACCTAAAAGGATGTCGGTAGTGTCAGCAGGAACTTTAATTAAAACGTTATTATTGGATTCTATTTGAGTTATTATCTTGTGAAGATTGGCTTCATTTTCCTTTTCAACGGCAATAATTATTTCTTCAACATTGTTATCTGCAATTATTTTGTCAATGTCCTTATAGTCTCCAAGGCAGTTTAGATAGGCTGAAAGTCCATTGTTTTTTTTATCAAGATTAACATATCCAATTATTTTATTTCCAGAAGATATTTCTTGATTTTCAATATCATTATAGAGTTTAATTGCTTTTGAGTTATTTCCAATAATTATTGTTGGGAAGCCAATAATTTTTTTATGAATTTTCTTAGCAGCTTTTGTTGTAATTATCAGTCTGGGAATATAGGTGATAAAGAAATGAGTAATAAGGAGTATAAAGAAAGAAAAATAGTATTTTTGATATGATAAAATTTGGTCATCAAGCAAAAGAACAAAGAAAATAATAATTATTCCAACAAAACTTATAAAGAAAGTTTGTTCTAATTCTTTTAATCTTGACTTGCGATAAGGGTCTGTGTAAGTTCCCTGACAAAAATAAAGAAAAATCCAAAAAAGAGGTACGAAAACTAATCCTTTGTATAGATTTGAATCACTGAAAACGGCATTGATATCATCAAAGTTACCTGCATCAATTGTAGTTTTGCGAAAAATGAAAAATAGAGTCCAAGCAATTAGAGCTGATATTAAATCTGAGATAAGGTATTTTGCACCTTGAATTTTTCTATTCATTATTATTGTTAGGAGAAGGTTTTGTTAATTATTTGGATAGTGAATAATTTTAATGTTATCAACATAAATCCATCCATTTTGAACTCCATCCTTCTTTAAAGGAGTAAGAAAAACTCTAAAATATTCTGGATATGAAAGCTGAGACCAAACTTTACCCAAAACAATATAAACTTTTTGCCATCCTTTACCATCATTTGGATTAAGGGTCATAACATTCAAATATTGTGCTTGAGCAGCTGATGAAGTCTTTCCTGTCATTCCAATTCCAAAAGGTATATTACACCAATAATCAATTTCCATAACAACAGTAGATTTATTATTACAGTTAATGGAATCAGAAATAACCCTATAAGTTGTTTCATTTGCACCTAAATACATAGCTCCGCAATATGTTCCCCATTCAACAGTGTCGGGATTATTACATTTTATTAACTTATTTGTATCTTGTAATAGTCCTTCAGTTTTAAAGGAAAGAAAAGAGTTTTCAAACAATTCCGAAATTGCAAATACAGACCAATCATCTCTATAAGTAATATCCATAGTTTCAATAGTATCTGTTTCTAACTCTTTTAAATTATGAGTGTTTGTGTAAGAAGTGTAAAAGGGATAATCAGACCTTGTTAGAGAAATCCCATTTAATTTAATACCTGGTTTAATTTCAATCTTATGATTTCCTTTTTTCAATATAGGCACTTTGCAAGGAAGCGAATATGTTCCAATATAAATATTATCTACATAAACCCAAGCATCAGTAATTGCAGAAGTTTGAAATCCTTCAGTTGAACTTTGCGGAATTGCTGGGTTTTCAACCATATTAAATCCTTTAATATAAATAAAAGAAGGAGTCTGTTGGTCGCCTTCAAATTCATTACAACTAACAAAAAAGATGCCAAATACAAATGCCAATAAAATAATAGTTAGACAACTATTAGAGAATAATTTTTTACTCATTACAAACAAAATAAGATTTTAAACTTAACGTACTAAAAAAGTGCTTTAGTATAATAATAAAAAACAAAAATAGAAGTTTTTTTTGAATTATTCCTTTTAAATCAGAACTTCTTTGTAAATTCGCATACTTAAAATATGGAGAAATGATAATAGATAGCTTTAAACACAAAGGACTAAGAAAAGCACTTGTAGAAGAATTACAATCAAAAGGAATAACTGACAAAAGAGTTTTAGAAGCAATTGGCAATATCCCAAGACATATATTTTTAGATTCTTCATTAGACAATATTGCATATCAAGACAAAGCACTTCCTATAGGTTGCGATCAAACAATCTCTCAACCATATACCGTAGCTTTTCAAACCCAACTCTTGGAACTTAAGCCCAATGAAAAAGTTTTAGAAATAGGCACAGGCTCAGGTTATCAAACATCAGTTTTATGTGAAATGGGGGCAAGAGTCTTTTCCATTGAAAGACATAAGCCTCTATATGTTAGGGCAAAGTCGGTCTTGGAGCTTATGAAATATAAACCTAAATGTTATTTTGGAGATGGATATAAGGGCTTACCAGCCTATGCTCCGTTTGACAAAATAATAATAACATGTGGAGCAGAAACTATTCCAGAGGAATTAGTTTCACAACTCAAAGTAGGGGGAGTTTTGGTTGTTCCAATTGGACTTAACAGTCAAGTAATGTATAAAATAACTAAGCAAAAAGAAAGAGAATTGACAACGCAAAAGTTTGGCAATTTCAAATTTGTTCCAATGCTTCAGGATAAGGAAAGTTAATTTTAAATCAACAATTTTACTATGTCCTTTATTTTTACTACCTTTGCATAATATTTATATTTTTATTCATGGGAAAAGGAAAAGTATTATTTGTAAATCAGGAAATAACTCCATATTTGGATGAGACTCCATTGTCTTATTTTGGGAGAAAACTTCCTCAATTTATTCAAGAAAGTGGCAAAGAAATCAGAACATTTATGCCACGATTCGGAAATGTTAATGAAAGAAAAAATCAACTTCATGAGGTGATTAGACTTTCGGGAATGAATTTAATTATCGATAATTCTGATCATCCATTAATAATCAAAGTTGCTTCAATCCAGCAAGCAAGAATGCAGGTTTACTTTATAGACAACGAAGATTTCTTCCAACGTAAATACGATGTTGTTGATGACAATAAAAAGGCTTTTGAAGATAATGATGAAAGAACAATTTTCTTTTCAAGAGGAGTGTTGGAAACAATAAAGAAATTGAATTGGAAACCTAATGTTGTTCATTGTAGTGGATGGTTCTCTTCTTTATTACCTTTCTACATTAAGCGTACAGATTATAAAAATAATCCATTGTTTGAAACATCAAAAATAATATTAACTCTTATTGATGATGAATTCACCGAGCAGTTGAATGAAAATTTCCACAAGAAACTTAAATCAGATGGAGGAACTTTAAAGGATTGGAATTTATTTAAGGAACCTAGTTATTTGAATTATATGATGGCTGCAATTTCCTATTCCGATGGAGTAGTTCTAGCATCTGACAAAGTTAATCCAAAGCTAATTGAGTTTGCAAAACAAAACAAAAAACATATAATTGAATATGCTCCAAGTGAAGAGCAATATCCATTAATAAATGAACTCTACGATAAGATTATGATTTTAGATGAAGATTAATCTTGTCAGATACAACATATCAAACATACGCACGTTTATAGAAACAAATTTATTCCAATATTATGTTTAGATTAAAATATTTATTATTTCTAATTCCTCTTTTTTTAGTTTCATGTGTTGATGAAGACCCAATGTTAGGAATGGGTTTGGTTGATGATACAGATAAATTAAACGCAAACAAATACGATAATTTTGATATTAAAGCTTTCGTTTTTCACGAAGACTCATTAAAGACAAGTGATTATCGCTACATGACTTTAGGTTCTTATTCTGATAATCAGTTTGGGTTGGTTAAAACATCAATTTATTCACAAGTAAGTTTATCTTCATCCACAATTGACTTTGATTATTATAAAAATAATTCAGACTCAATAGTTCTTGCTTTGTCTTATGTTGGCGCATTCACCAAAGATACATCAATTAGAACCATGGAGATGAAGGTTGAAATATTTGAGATAACAGAATCATTTGATGATTCTGCTTCCTACTTCAAAAAATCTTCGTTGCAATATAATTCAACACCAATTGCAACACAAACCATAACTATTTCTCCAAAAGATAGTGTATTGATTAATGGAGGTAAATTACCTGCTCATCTTAGAGTAAATTTGGGAAATGATTTTCTTCAAAAGATTATTAATGCAGGAAGTTTTTCAAGCAATAAAAGTTTCTTGGAATTCTTTAAAGGATTCTATATTAAGCTAACCCCAACAAGTAATACTGATGTAAATGGAATAATAGCATATTTTGATATGTATTCTTCCAATTCAGGAATGATGCTATACTATAAAGATAACGTAGGAAGAACTCAAAAATACAATTTTGTTTTTGACCAAACATCACGTCGTTTTACTCATATAGATTATGATTTCTCTTCTTCAGAGCTTTCACAATTTGCTTTAAAAAGAAAATCAATAACAGATACTTTAGATTGTAATTCTGCAACAGGAAAAATACATTTAGCAACCTTAGGCATAAGTGCTGCAAAATTGAATATTAATGATCTTATGCAATGGTATAATGATTCAACTCAAAGCTTAGGAGGCTTTAATCAAGCTATGCTAATAATTCCAGTTAATGAAGATTATATTGCAAGCGTTGGAGGGACACAAAACATTCCTTCTAAAATCATATGTTATCGAAAAGATGAAAATGGAAATTTGGTTTACATCCACGATGCATTTACTTCAGAACAGTTTATGGGAACTTATGACAAAGCTTCCAATTCTTATAAAATGCGAATAACATCACACCTTCAAAACTACTTGAATGGTAATGTAAAATCTTCAGATATATATTTAATGACTGATTCAAGAACATCAACAGCTAATAGAGTTGTTCTTAATGGCCCAAAGCATTCAACTAAACCTGCAAAAATAGAAATCATATATACACGATGAAAAAGTTTTTCTTCACTTTTATCTTCTTAAATATTTTCTTTCTTCCTTCATTCTCACAAAAGGAATATTTAGAGTATTGGAATAATAATAATATTTCAACCAAAGGATATAAATCCGACAAAGGAGTGAGAGTTGGTAATTGGACTTGGTTCTATGAAGATGGGACAAAAGACCACGAAGGCAGCTACGATGAAAGAGGAAAAAAGATTGATACTTGGACATATTATTATAGTAATGGCAAGATTAAAAAACAAGAATGCTATTCAGAGAATGGATTCGAAAAAGCATACTATAATAATGGACAATTATATTATTCTGTAGAAATTAAAGATGGAAAGAAAACAGGAGAATATAAGGAGTATCACAAAGACTCAAAGGTGAAAATGACTGGTATTTATGTGGAGGATGAATTAGAGGGAGATGTTGTTTGGTGGTATGAGAATGGTTATAAAGAAATGGAAGGTCGTTTAAGAAAAGGAAAGAGAGAAGGAAATTGGAAATACTACTACTATTCAAATGGAGTTTTGGGAAGTGAAGGTAATTATGTTAATGATAAAGAAACTGGAAAGTGGATTTATTACTATGAAACCAAAGAAAAATGGAGAGAAGGTAATTACACCAATGGTTTAAGAGAAGGAGAGTGGATAACTTATTATGAAAATGGAGATATTCTTCATAAAGGAAGTTATTTAAAAGGTTTAGAAAATGGAGTTTGGGAAAGTTGGTATGAGAATGGTAAACCCAAAGATAAGGGTTCATTTGTAGAAGGTAAACTATCGGGTCTTTGGAGTCATTGGTATGAAGATGGAACATTGAAAACAGAAGTTTCATATAAGGATGGATTAAAAGATGGTCAAGAAAAACTCTATGATGAAAGAGGAGTTTTATTCCGCTATTCAGAATATAAGCTAGGGAAGTTCCATGGAAAGGTTGAAAGATATTCTGATAGAAAGGTTTTGATAGAAATCACAAACTATAAAGATGGATTAAAAGAAGGTATTTCAACTTTCTATTATTTGCAAGGAGCCAAACAAAGAGAACAATCCTTTAAGGCAGGAAAACCTGATGGGAAATGGGCAGAATATCATGAAAATGGCAATAAAGCATCTGAAGGAACTTATTCAAATGGCAAACAAGTAGGGCAGTGGGTTAGTTATGACAGATACGGGAATAAGTCTTCAATTGTAACATATAAAAACGGAAGAAGAGTATCCCAAGAAATTCTCAAAAAAGACCAAGAACAGAAATCAAAATCGAAAACATTTTAATGGTTTAATAAACAAAACAAATGCTAAGTCTTAATGAATTATTGGAGTATAGAATTATTCTTGCATCAAAATCGCCAAGACGGTTAAGTTTATTAAAACAAATGGGATTTAAGGTTGAGGTTGTAAGGTTTGATGTTGAAGAAGATCATCCCCTCAATATAGAATATTCCTCTATCCCTGAATATTTAGCTGAAAAGAAAGCAAAAGTATTTGATATAAATAAGCTTGAAGATAAAGATATTTTGCTAACAGCAGACACTATGGTTTTTTTAAACACTCAAACGGTTGATAAGCCAAAAGACAAAGAAGATGCAATATCTTTACTGAAAAAGTTATCAAATCAAACTCACCAGGTAATTACAGGCTGTTCTCTAAAAACAAAATCTCACACAAAATCATTTTCTGTAAAAACGGAAGTTAGTTTTAAACAATTAACCAATGAGGAAATAATTTATTATGTAGAAAACTACAAACCCTATGATAAGGCAGGCTCTTATGGTATTCAAGAATGGATAGGTCTGATTGGTGTAGAAAAGATTCAAGGGTGCTACTATAATGTAATGGGACTTCCAACACAAGAGATTTTCAATCAAATTAACCATATAATAAATACAAAATAAGTATGGCAAGCGAAAATTACAAAGTATTGATAGTTGATGACGAAGAAGACATTTTAGAATTTCTTTCATACTCACTAACAAAAGATGGTTTCATTACCAAAACAGCCAAATCGGGTTATGACGCTATAAACATTGCAAAGGACTTTATTCCTGATGTAATTGTGTTGGATGTTATGATGCAAGGCATTGATGGAATTGAAACATGCACAGAACTTAGAGCAATTGATGAATTGCATAACACCATGATTATTTTTCTTACTGCCAGAAATGAAGACTATTCCCAAATTGCAGGATTTGATGCTGGAGCAGATGATTATGTTTCAAAACCAATAAAGCCCAAAGTCTTATCTTCTCGACTTAACGCTCTTTTGAGAAGAAAGCCAGGAACAAATTCAAAACAAGAAACCAATGATAATATTCTTGTTAGGAATGGTTTAACAATAGATAGAGAAAAATATATTGTATTTGTTCAAGACAGAGAAGTAATCCTTTCAAAAAAAGAATTTGAACTACTATATTTCTTAGCATCTAAACCAAATAAGGTTTTCACAAGAGAAGAAATATATTCTGCTGTTTGGGAAGATGGAATAATTGTTGGAGAAAGAACAATTGATGTTCATATCCGCAAACTAAGAGATAAACTAAAGATAGACAATATTAAAACTTATAAAGGAGTTGGTTATAAATACGAAGAATAAAGAAGATGAAAATAAAGTCTTTAACAATAAGAATTATTATCTTTTCCTCACTCCTGTTTATAGCCCTTTTGACAGGAATACTTGTTTGGTTTAAGGACAATTTCTTTTTACCAACAATTGTAGCCACCTTTGTTTTTATCTTTTCCAACTATTTCTATGTTAAATACACAATCGATAGAGAATTTTACGATAAGGTAAGAACAATTTACAAGAATATCTACAACTATAAAGTATCTAAAATAGACCTTAAGCATAGAATAAAATCTTCAAAAATAGGACTTGATGATGTAAAGCAGGAAGTATCTGATTGGATGGATGAGAATGTTAAACAAATAAGCAATATGGTTGCCCTTGAAAAATATAGGAAGGAATATATTGGGAATGTTGCTCACGAACTCAAAACTCCAATATTCAATATTCAAGGCTATGTTTCCACACTTCTTGATGGAGCAATGGAAGATTCTCATTTAACCAAGAAATACCTAATAAGAGCAGAAGCAGGCATAGATAGATTAATTGCCATAGTTCAAGACCTTGACACCATAACCCAATTGGAGCTCGATGAGGTGCAGCTTCAGATTACCAATTTCAACATTGCACAACTTATAGATGAACTTATTGATAGTTTTGAAATGAAAGCCTTTGACAGAAAGGTAGCATTGGTTTTTCATAATTTAGAACCAGCAGTTGTTCAGGCAGATAAGAGCAGAATAAGGCAGGTTTTGGCTAATTTGATAGAGAATGCAATAAAATACAGTAAGGATGAGAATGGGGAAGTAAGGATAAAGATTTTTGATATGGATGATCAATATCTTATTGAAGTATCAGATAAGGGCATAGGCATTGAAGAGAAAGATATAGAAAGAGTCTTTGAGAGATTCTACAGAACAGATAAGGCACGCTCCAGAGAATATGGAGGCACAGGATTGGGCTTAGCGATAGTAAAGCATATAATAGAAGCACATAATCAAACAATTAACGTAAGAAGCACCATAGGACAAGGAACAGTATTTGGCTTCACCCTCAAAAAACACGTTGAATAACTCCAAATAGAATTGGTCAAATGCCATTTCACTTTATCAAAACAAAGATTAAGTGTCGCAAAATCCTTATTTAGTTTCCATTAAACTTGTAGCATTATTTAATTATAAAAGAGTGATTGGAGATTTCTTTATTAAAAAGAAAGATAAATTAAAGTGGAGCGTAGGGGAGTCGAACCCCTGACCTTTAGACTGCCAGTCTAACGCTCTAGCCAGCTGAGCTAACGCCCCAAATCTTTGCAAAGATATAAATATGTAAAGATATATTCGCATTTATGGGGAATTTATCTTTATGTTTTTTTGTTGTAGGCATTCATTGTTCTATCCATTCCAATGGTTGAAAAGGATTTAATGATTTCTACAATTGTGTCAAGTTTTTGATTTATTGTTTCCAATTCGCCTTCATCCCATTTCCCCAAAACATAATCAACTTGTCTTCCCTTTGAGAAATTGTCTCCAATTCCAAAACGAAGCCTATTGAATTTATTATGCCCCAAGGTTTCAATTATATGACTTAATCCATTATGTCCTCCATCGCTTCCAGTCATTCTCATTCTAATGGCTCCAAGTGGAAGAGCAATATCGTCAAGTATGATTAAGATGTTTTCAAGAGGAATATCTTCCTTATCCATCCAAAATTTGAGAGCCTTTCCACTAAGATTCATATAGGTGGTAGGCTTTGCTAAAATAATTGTTCTTCCTTTAAACTTAGTTTTTGCAATATAGGCATGTCTTTCTAAGGAAAATACACAATCGGTTTGACTTTTTGCAAAGTAATCCAAAGCCATAAAACCTATATTATGACGGGTGTTCTCATATTCCTTTCCTATATTGCCTAAACCAATGATTAGGTATTTCATCTTATTAAGTTTTTAAAGTAAAATGGCGAACAATTTCTGCTCGCCATAATAACTCAATGTTCAAAATATTTTTATTTTGCTGCAGCTGCTGATTGACGAGTTGATTTAACCCAAATAACAACTGAAGATTTAACATTTAAAACTTCAACTTTAGGAATTTCAATTTCTTCAACTTTCACTCCTTGTCCAATGTTAAGGTTAGAAATGCTAATCTCAACGTGTTGAGGGATGTCGTTAGGAAGACCTTTAAGTTTCATTTTACGAATCTTAGTTTCAAGTTTTCCTCCTTGTAGAACTCCAGGAGCAACTCCAACTGCTTTAATTGGAACTGAAATTGTAATTGGTTTGTCATCAAACAAACGTAAAAAGTCTGCGTGAATAACTTCATCACTTACTGGATGATATTGAATTTCTTGAAGAATGGTAAGAGTTTTCTTTCCATCAATGTTCAATTCAACATAATTTGTATCTGGAGTAAACAATAATGGTTTGAATTCTGTTAAATCAACAGAAAATCTTACTTGTTCTTCTCCACCATACATTACGCAAGGAACTAATCCTTTTCTGCGAAGTGATTTTGCATCTTTTTTCCCTACGTTCTCTCTTAGAGAACCGCTCATAGATACTGTTTTCATCTTACTTATTTGTTTTTTATTTATTAATTTACCCTATTTAGTTAGGGCTTTATTGTTTAAAACTTAATTGTTAAACCTTTCTTGCTAATTGCCATTTCGTAGAAGTCAGCAATTGACTCATTAAATTCAACTCTGCGAATTGCTTCTGCAAAGATTGGTGCAACAGAAAGGGCTCTTATCTTTGAAGAAATTTGTTTTAGAGGAATTGTGTCAGTAACAATTAATTCTTCCATTTGAGAGTTTTCAATTTTCTCAACTGCATCTCCACTCAAAACAGGGTGAGTAATCATTGCTCTAACGCTTTTTGCTCCTTTTGTTTTAATAACTTCTGCAGCTTTGCAAAGGGTGTTACCAGTGTCAACAATATCATCAACCAAAATAACATGTTTGCCTGAAACATCTCCAATCAGTTGCATTGTTCCAATTTCATTTGGTTTGTTTCTTTGCTTGTAGCACATAACAAATCCACAACCTAATTTCTTAGCATATTCACTTGCTCTTTTTGTACCTCCAACATCTGGAGATGCAAACAAAACATCATCTAAATTAAAACTTTCACTTGCCAATCCTCTCAAATAAGGAATAAATATTGAAGAAGCATAAAGGTGATCTACAGGAACATTGAAGAATCCTTGAATTTGATCTGCGTGAAGGTCAATTGTTATAACACGAGTTACTCCAACAGCAGTTAGAATGTCAGCTACAAGTTTAGCAGTAATTGGAACACGAGGTTTGTCCTTACGGTCTTGACGTGCAAATCCAAAATAAGGAATAACCGCAATTATTCTTTTTGCAGAAGCACGCTTTGCTGCATCAACATACATTAATAATTCCATTAAATTATCTGCTGGAGCAAAGGTAGATTGAATAATAAATACGTCTCTTCCTCTTATATTTTCTTCAAAAGAAGGTTGAAATTCTCCGTCAGCATATTGAAGAACTTGTGAGTCTCCAATTGGTTTACCATAAATGTTTGCAATGTCTTTTGCTAAATAAGAAGTTGCTCTTCCAGTAAAGATTGCAACACTGTCTTTAGGTTTATCTGTTTGCATAGTTGAAGCTTATAATGAATAGTGATGTTTTATTGAAAGTGCAAAATTAGTGAAGAAAATTGGAATAAGAAAAAAAACGAAGGTTTATTTGCATAAAAAGAAAATCTTTGTACCTTTGCACTCTTATTTGAGTTGATCAAGTAGTCGCATCAGTGGCGGAACTGGTAGACGCGCTAGACTCAAAATCTAGTGAGGTAACACTCGTGCCGGTTCGATTCCGGCCTGATGTACAAAGGGATTTCAATTTTTGAAATCCCTTTTCGTTTTTAGTTAATCATATTGAAAAGACAACCAACGTAAAGCCTAATTCCTTTGTGAAAAATATCTCCAGAGGGAGAAGTAACGTAATCTAATTTTGCACTAAGGTTTGCTTTTGACGAAATTTTATACTCATAAGAAATAAATGGAGAAGTAATAAAACTTCCTTTTTTGTCCCATTTCACATAATCAAAAGCATCAGAAGAATTATTATCTACAACAATCTCCATTTGCCTATTGCTCCCTCCTCCAATTGTTATGCCAACAATAAATAATGATTTCTTATATGGTAAAATAAACTCTCCCAAAACTCCACCCCAACCAATGGAATAAAAACTGCCATCCTTTTTGTAAGTGGCACTGCTTCCATATCCTTCACATCCAATTCTAAAATTATCACATACCTTAAATGCCATTTTACCACCAATTCCTAAGGCTATATCGTCAATACTTTTCAAATAACCAGCATTCAAATACATCCCTCCAATAAGTTTTGCATCATGATTGTTTTGTGAAAAGGAAGAAAAGGCAATAAAAGAAAAACAAAGGATTAATAATTGTATTCTTATAAGTTTTTTAATCATAGTTGCAAAAAGGTGTTTCTTAAGCATTAAAAAAATAAGGTTAAGTTGAAATTTAACCTTATTTTAGGATTAGAAATAAGAGAAAAACTCTATTTATTCTTAAGTAAATCTCTTATTTCGGTTAATAAAATCTCTTCTTTTGAAGGTTCTGGAGCTGGTTTTGCTTCCTCTTTCTTTTCTTCTTTTTTCTTGGCGGAATTAAGTAATTTGATAACCATAAAAATTGAAAAAGCAATTATTAGAAAGTCAAAAGCAACTTGAATAAAGTTTCCATAGTTTAATGTAACTGCAGGCACATCCCCAACAGCTTCTTTCAAAACAAATTTAAGGTCAGTGAAATTCACCCCTCCAACTAATAGTCCAAGAGGAGGCATAATTATATCACTCACAATAGAGGTAATAATTTTCCCAAATGCAGCACCAATAATGATACCCACAGCCATATCAATGGCATTTCCTTTAATTGCAAAGGTTTTAAATTCTTGTAAAAGTTTCATATTCAATTTTGTTTTTTGGTTTATAATTTGTCCCCAATTATTAAGTAAATCTACTCAATGAGAACTTTTCTTTATTAATCATAAGTCTTTCCTTAGGGCAAATAAATTATGATTATTAATTACAAAAATAGCAAAAAAAGAATAAGTGGAAGCTTTTTAATGAAAATAAACAAGGATTTCCTCCAAAAAGAAGAGATTTAGAACAACAGAAATAAGGAATATAACTAAAAAAACAGAATATAAAACTTTTTAAACTTCGTTTTTATCTACAAATAATGGCATTGTATTCTCGGAATCATGCCATGATATTCTCCAATTCATGCCATGATTCTCTTCAATTCATGGCATGAATCCAATCAATTCATGGCATGATTCTGAGTAATTCATGGCATGAATTCAAGAACATCATGCCATGATTCCAACATCAACTCCCTATATAATTATTTCTAAACAAGTTATAACGACATTAAAACAAAGAAAAATAAGGTATAAATCAAGGTTTTTTGGATAAAAATTCTTGATAATTTTCTTTAAAATAAAGCCTCATTTTCGTATCCTAAATTAAATGCAAATAATATTAAAGAAAAGATTTAACCCAATGTTAAAATAATTTCTTATCTTTGAACCCTAAATAATTAAAAAAGAATTAATGATGATTAAATATCTTGTAATAAAATATAATAATAAATCAGTGTTGAAGAGGAAATCTTACACTGAAGATAAATTAAGTAGGATTTTTAGAGACTTTCATTTTAATCATTTTCCTTTTTAGAGTATGAAAAAGTATATATTAATTTTCGTTCTAATATTGTTACAATTTAAGTCATTGAACAGTCAGACAATTGCATCTTATATGCTGTCTATTAAATCATATGGTGTACATATTCATCTATTTGATACTAATAAATATATTCTTTCAATTACTATTGCATCATCATTAGATGATATTTCAAAATATGATTTATCTTATGGTACATTTACAAAAGATGGAAATAAAATCATATTAAAAGATAAAATTAATGGATCAGAAATATATCTACTAAAAGAAGATAATGATTTATTAACAGATAAGGGTTTAGTTTGTTTCAATAATCAATCTTTTATTTATACAAATAATCTCTTTTTATTTTCAAATAATTATAAAGAATTAGACTCTATTGCCAATTTAAAATATAAGGAGATTATTCATAATAACGAAAGTTGTAATATAAATGTAGGAAAATATAGTAGTGATAAAGCAAAATATGAAATCAATATTAATTCTAACAAAAAATATGAATATAAAATTGACGATGTAATAATTTCAAAAGGGAATTATAAAATTAATGGTAATACACTATACTTTTACGATGAATATTTAGGGTATACTTTTAAGGCAGAGATTATTAAAGATACAATTACTAATTCTAATCTACCAGGTTATTTTGACAACATAAAATTTCATAACATGTCAAACAAATACAAGTAATTTCTATATAAATATTCCCCTATCTTCGAATATTAAACAAGTAAAGAGTAATATTGAATAAATATAGAATTGAAAATTCTAATAATAAAGAGGTTTGAGTGTATAAAACTCAATCAACAAAATAAGAAAGAGAAGGAATATAATATGAAAAAACTGTACATTATTATTATTTGCATTGCGGTTTTTATTTCATGTAAAGAAAAGCCAAAAGGAATTACAAGATTAGAATATCTTAATAATTTGAGGAGTGAAGTTATTTATAAAGGAGATACAAATTCATTTTACGCTCTTTTTATAGATAATTTTCATGATAGTGATGTTAGGGCAGGAATTGAACTATTACCATATGCAATTGTGATGTCCAATAAAAAGGATTATGCTTTAGCCCCTTATTCTGTTTTTATGTCATATTCTTGGATTTATAAAGAAAATAAAATAGATAGTATTGATGAATCATCAGCAAAGATGTCTATAGAGTATTTAGAAAAAGCAGCAAGAATGGGTTTTGAGCCAGCAATAGACGATTTAAATATATTGCCAATAAATAGTAATGAAATGACATATAAAGAAAAGTTTATATACATTAATTCTAATAGATAGGCATAGTATAAGATTTGGAGTTGGCGATGAAAATAAATTATAATAAAAAAAAGAGCAAGATTTTTTAACCTCGCTCTTCTTATAATTTTGTATTTGTTCTACAAAACGAATACTATTGTTTGATGAATTTTCTTTGAGTAACTTTATTGTCTGCATTTATGCGAATAAAGTATGTGTTAGGATTTAAAGAAGAAACATCAATTTGATTTGTTTTTGAGTTTATTTCCATCACCTTTTTCCCAAGAATATCAAATATAGCTATGCTTTCTGTATTCTTAGCTCCTTCAATATTAATTGAATTAGAACATAAAGTAGGGTAAACTTTTATGTTTTCTACGTTATTAATATCTTCTAATCCAAGAGTTGTTTGACCTGCTAAGATTTGTTGGTTTGGTGTTGAATTATAAGCATAAGAATAAACTGTTATTGTTGGATCTGTTGGTGTTGTAGTAACTTTTAACTTCATCCATCCATAGTGTGTATTTGTCCCATTTTTGAATTGAAAACCTAAATATCCAGTTTGTCCAACCCATGCTGTGTAGTCAGGAGCATGAATTATAGGAAATATAGCTCCATAGATTGTACAAGTATAGAAATTTGATGTGTTAGAAATAACTGTATTTTGAGTTAATAATAGAATTTCTTCATTTGTATTTACAACGATTCCACTTCCTCCTTCGAAACAAGCTACGTAAGATGGAGCCTCAAAAGCCCCATAGTTTTGTATGTAAAACTCTGGATTTCCTCCTAAAAGATTAATCTCGTATCCAAGTTCTTCAGGATAATCTGTACCTATCTCTACTGGGGTTGCTAAATTAGTGTAAACGATTTGTCCTTGTGTTAGGACAGTCATGCATAATGCACATAAAGCAAGTAATGTTTTTTTCATATAAAGTAAATTTTAAATTGTTAATACCTGCAAAAGTACTAAAAATATAATAATATGAAAATAAAAAAGAAATTATTTTTTTTCTAACCTCCAACTCGCTTTACTTTATAGCCTTCTTGTGTAAGCAGAGCAATAACTTTATCTCTAAAATCTCCTTGAAGAATAATTTCTCCATCCTTTGCACTGCCTCCAACTCCACATTTGGTTTTAAGTACTTTGCTTAGATTAATTAGGTCTTCTTCACTGCCAACAAAACCTGTAATAAGAGTTACTTGCTTTCCTGCTCTTTGTTTGCGATCAAGCTGAACTTTGAGGTTTTGCAAATGGGGCGATAGTGTCTCTGTTTGCTCTTGATCATTGGTTTCGTATTGGAAAGAGGGGTTGGTTGAATATACTATACCAACTCGGTTCTTTTCTTTCTTTGACATTGTTTTTGGGTATTATTATGTTAAGAGATTGTGGGTTTACAGAGAATTTGAGTTCTTGTTCCATTTCAACTGATTCTCCATCAAGGTTAATAAGAAGGGAAGTATTATTCTTTACTATTACTTCCTTCGCCTTTAATATTTTTACATAGATTGACTTGTCAATATTTTTAAGTAGAAGAAGCTGAACAGTAAAAGGGAGCATAACAATAGGCACTTTCTTCACAATACACACTTGAATATAACCATCATCAACTTTTGCCGTTGGTGCTATTATGGTATCGAATCCAAATTGATTGGAATTGGCAAAGCTTATGAAAAGAGCTTCTTCTTCAATTTTTTGATTATCAATTTCAATCTTGTAGGTTTGAGGTTCGTAGAAAGGATAATGTTGAAGAATTAGAGAAAGATATTTATTAAATCCTCTAACCTTTGCTTTGCGAAATTCATGTGCAATTAGTGCATCAAATCCAATTCCTGCAATTGAAGCGTAAATTTTATTATTTACTTTAATAGTATCTATAACCTTTGTCTGTCTTTTATTAAGCACCTCAATTGCGGCTTCCATATTCAAAGGAATATTTAGAGTTCTTGCCAATCCATTTCCACTTCCAGCAGGAATAATTCCAAGAGTAACATTCGTTCCTATCAATCCTCTAACGCAATCGTTTATGGAGCCATCGCCTCCAACAGCAACAACTATATCTACATTTTGAATTGATGCTTGAAGACTTAAAAGAGTGCCATGATGAGCATATTCTGTATAAGCTATTTTATAGTCATACTTATTCTTATCCAACACCTTTTCTATGGCTTTTTCTGCAAGTTTCTGTTTGCCTATTCCTGATATAGGATTAATGATAAAAAGTATATTATTTTTTTTCATTATCAATAAACAACTTGTTTTCTATTAATCTATTATTATATTGTTGAATTATAGCTTCTATTTTACGAGTCATCTTATTAAGTAGTTCAGGATGTTTTTCTCCAATTTCTTTTTTAGCATTAATATCCTCTTTTATATTATAGAGTCTTGAGCCAATTCCTTCAAGGTATTTGCAAAGATAATCTCCTTGCAATAACATATATTCTCCACTTATTGAAAGTATATAAGAGTCTTCTTCTTTAGAGAATGCATTTTGTCCAAAAGAGATAAAAGGTTTTGGATATTTTATTAATCCCATTGCGGTTGGAAGAATGTCAGCTTGTTGAAGATTTTGATTTATTTTCACTCCTTGTTTTAAACTTGGATGATAGAAAATAACTGGTATTCTAAATTGTCCAAGCAAGGTTTTGAATTCAGGCTCTTGAGTTGCAGCTGAGTGGTCGGCAGTAATAATAAATAATGTGTTCTTAAACCAAGGTTTAGTTTGTGCTTTTTCAAAAAACTTCTTTAATGCATAATCTGCATATCCAACTGTTTCATGCACAACCATTGTTCCTTTTGGGAATCTTCCTTTATGTTGAGGTGGTATTGTGTATGGATGATGAGAACTTAGAGTAAAGACTGCAGAAGTGAAAGGTTCTTTGTAGTGGTCAAGTTCTTTAACCATATATTGAAGAAAAGGTTCATCGAAAATTCCCCAATTCCCATCATAATCTTTATCATTATTATATTCTTTTCTTCCATAGTAATCATCATAGCCTACATTCTTGCTATAAGCATCAAATCCCATAGTTCCATTATATCCTCCATGAAAAAAAGAAGTCTTATAATTATATGGTTTCAATAGTGAAGCAAAGGAAGAAAGATTATTATTGCCATATTGCGATGTTATGAAAGATTCATCAGAAAGAATTGGCAAGGATGAGAGTATTGCAGGTATTCCATCAATACTTCTTTTCCCATTTGCATATCCATTAAAGACAATCGATTTATTGGCAAGTTCAGAAAGGAAAGGAGTGTATCCATTTAAGTATTCTTCAGAAAAGCTCTCCAATATTATTACAATTACATTTGTTTTTCCAATCTCCAAAGGAGAATTGAATAAGGTGTCAATATTGTTTATAGATGTTTTATAAATTGGATTAAAATAGGAATTAAGTTCTGCTTCAGTTTTGAAATATTGTTTTGGTTCTAACCCTTTTTGTCCCCATGTTCTATAAAGAGTAAATGGAGTGTTAAGTACAAGAGCAGTATTTTGGCTTGTTGTATAATAGTTTGCATGAACAATACTTAAAGGTCTTAGTTGAAATCCTCCTCTTTGACCTAAGAAAAATAATCCTCCCAAAAGGATGAATAATGATATATTCTTTAAATACCATTTCTTGTTTGCAATTATTAGTTCAGGAGTGTATTTCTTTTCAATCAATTCTCTTAAATAATAGAAGAGAATATTTAAAGCTACAAATAGAATAACAATGTGCCAATAGTCTCTTGCAAATTGTGGTATTAGTTCAGTAAAATCTCCTCCAACTCCTAAGTAGTTAAAGAAATCGTAGGAAATTCGTTTATAGGTGAATTTATAATATCCAATATCAATACAGTTTAATATTAAGATAATGTTTGTTCCTATTATATAGAAGAAGTTTGATATTTTTCTATAGTATAAGTTTTGTCTTATTTTAATTGGTAAAAGACTAAGAAGAAGAAAGGGGAGAAGAAAAACTACTATTGATGATATTCCAAATCGTGTAGCTCCCAAGAGTATGGATAAGAAATCAGAAACTCCATCAATTGAGAAAACGGATGTGTTGAAAACTAAAGTTGCTATTTGAGTAATTAATAATAGAACTAAAGTAAGTAGAAATTTTAAGATTAGAGATGTATGAGCTTTCATTTTTTCTAAGATGAATTATTTAGTTGTTTTTCTTTGGTTTATATGAAGATTTATTTAGAATTTCTTTTGCATTTTGAGTTTCAAGCATTTCTTTAAGAGATTTATTGGTTTCATTCATATATTTTTCTACAATCTTATAACCAATATAATCTCCCAAACGAGAAGGAGACTCTTTTAATCCTTTGGTTGTTGGTCCTTCATTAATTAAATACATATACTTAGGTCTATCCTTTGAATATAATAATCCATTCTGAATAATCAATCCCCAAATATTATATTCATTATCCTCTACCCATTGCATTTGCTCTTTTGTATATCTGAAAATACTATTAATTGAAGAGTTTGGCAAAAGTTTAGTTAATGCATAGTAGTATTTCCCTCTTTCAACTATTATATCACATAAAGATGCTTCAGGATTAAGTTCCATTAGAGGCAATTCTTCATTAAGATTTCTTAGGTATTGATTCATTATGTCAGGAACTAAATACGCAGAATCAAGCATAATCATCATATATTTGGGAAATTGCTGATAGTATTTGTTTTCTTGTAAAGAATTTATAGAGTATAGGTCAATAGAGAAAGTAATAAAATCTTTTCTTGCCAACACTCTTTTTGAATAAGAATAAGAAAATTCAGCAGGACCAAACATAATTGAATATAGCTTTGGTATTTTAGTGTCGGGATATTCTTTAAGAAGCAATGAAAAAGCAGTTGTAATATCATCAGAAACCCAGTCTAAATTAGGATATGTTTTCTTTACTGTTTTATAAGCAGAAATCATATTTGGGTCAGTTGCAAAATATTGGATGACTTTAAAATATTCTTCATCATCTAAAGTTGTGTTGAAAACAGGTTTATAGTTTTCATAATTTGCTTTTAAATGAGCTTTAAGGTCTTTTTGATTTTGGTCAAATAATATATCTTCAAATCTATTTACCTTAATTTTTGTTTCTTGACCTGTTGCTGGGTCAATAATTACTTCCTTAACTTTATCTTTCTTGCAAGAGAAAATAAAAAGAGATGATATTGCAATTAAGAAGAATATCTTTTTCATAATCTATTTTTTTGTAGGTAAAAACCTTTTCTTAAAGTCCTCTGTGAAATATTTTGTTAAGAGATTTATAGGTAATTTTATTTCTGGAGCTCCATAAGCATAAGCTCTGACATCATACTGAGCATAGGCAAATACAATATCCAAACTGTCGAAATATATCATTTGAGAAACTTTAAAATCTTTTGGATTTTCAACATCAAATAAGTTTAAATCAGTTATTGTTTTTGCTTTCTCTTGTTTCATTAATTGGTTTATTAACATCTCTTTCAAAGTTATGTCATCAATTGAAGTTGATATAAAGATATCTTCAAAGTTGAGTTTTTTATTTAAAGATAAATCATAATTCAAATAATATACTTCTTGATAAGGGTGTGCTCCACCAGTGAAGTTATCTTCAAGAATTTTATAGCTGCATAGATTACCCTTATTATAAATAAATTTACAATTAAGATTAGAGTATAATTTATATTGGTTGTCTTTATTCATAAATCTATCGACTCCTGGCTCTTGAAAAGCTTCAGACTTTTCTTGTATATAATTATTTATGGCTAAGTTAATATTAATAGTATCACTGTTCACATTAAAAATATGCTCAATAATTGTCTTTCTAAAATCCTTAAACAATGTATCAGAAATAATTTTAGGTAATTGAATGTTAATATCAAAACTATAATTAGCATACTTAGGATTATTTTGATAGAATTTTACTTCTTTTACCTTAATATCCTCATATTCCACTTTGCTCGAAAGACTTTTCTCCTGTTTCTTACACCCATTAAATATAAATAGGGCAGAAATCAACAATAAAATTTTAATTTTCATAACATTATTATTTTACTCATCATCCGCAACATATTGAGTTCCTCTAGGATTTTTTATCCTTAAACTATCCATTTGCTCGTTGCTTTGAAATCCATCTCCAAAAGCAATTCCAGAAGAACTATTTCTTTGTACTTTTTTATTTGAACTTATTGTTTTCAAACTTTTATCCCAAATTAACTCTTGACAATAAAGAGTATCTTTATTTTTATAATTAATTATTTCTATGCTATCTCTCAAATAAACTTTATTACTATTATTATAGTTAACAGCATATTTTGCAACAAGAGTAGATTTTATTGTTAAATCTTTGTTGTAAAACCATACTTTAACTCCTTTTGGGAAAACCATTCGAGCACTATCACCGTCATAGTTATATATTAAAGGAGTTTTTATTTGTACTTCTAAATCCCCATTTTGACTTCTTAGAATATTGGCAGATTTTATAATTTGCACTGGTTTCCCGATTAAGCCTTTTTCTCCTGAAGGACTTTTTCCCTCACATCCGATTATAAATAGAAGAGAGGATAGACTTATAAAATATAAATCTATCCTCATCAATATGTGTCTATAATCAGTTTTTTTCACAAACTTAGATATTATCTCAATCTAACTGTTGTGCTTTCATTAATCCAACATCCAACAGAATAAGATTGACCATTAGTAATTTCATAGAAGAAAGCATTTTCAGTTGTTGGCCATTGTCCAACTGCTGAACGCATCAAAGCTTCACATTTGTCAGCAATTGAAGGGTCTAATGATTTAGCTCTAGCAGCTTTATCATATGCAGCCCAAGCAGCACCTCTAATTTTACCTTCATGAGTTGCACATGATGCTGCAGAACTCAAATACATTGATGCAATATAGAATAAAGCTTCTCCTTCTTTTGACTTATCGTACGTAGAAACTTGATAAAAAGCAGAACGAGCTGCTGAATATTGATCAGATGCCATTAACATTTGAGCCCAATACATACATGCTTTTGCTTTGTCTTCATTTGCTTCTGATTTATCAAGAGCTTCTTTAAAGAAAGGAGCAGCATCTCTAAACCTATCTTTTGCAGCAAGCATTTGTCCCATCATAAATGCAGATTTAGATGTAGGTTCAATTTTATGTAAATTTTCTGTTGCACTAAAGAATAGATCAGATTTTGTACATCCTTTTCTTTCTAAGTTAGTAGTAATTTTTTTAAGTAATTCAATATTATTAGGTTCGCTATTAAATTTAGGTTGATAGATAGGAATAATTTTATCACAAGAAGCAAAAGGTTCAATAATTTGTTCTGTTGCAGCTATATAATCTTGAGCTTTTTCTGCAGTTTTTGTATCTCCTGCTTCCAAAGCTTGTTTTCTCGAAAAATCTAATGCATCTGAAGCATAGTCATAAGCATCAAACAAAGGAGCCATTTGTCCTTCGTGAGCTTGAATAGAAGCTAAATAGTCAAAACATGATTTTAGATATAGTGGTTTGTATTGGTCGTCAAGATCAACACCCTTTTTGCCACCTTTTGTAGCAGCTTCTTTATATAAATTATAAATTCTTTCTTTTTCGTTAGGTCTTAATTCAGATAAGTCTTTTGCCTTACGAGCAATATTATTTGCTTCTTGTCCAAAAGCTAAAGTTCTTTTATCATAAAGTTCCATTAATTCGTCAATATATTTTTGTTGAATCTCTGGAGTTTGAGCTTGAACTATAAGGTTTTTTAAAATTACAACTCCTCTAATATAAAGATTAACATGGTTCATTGGACATGCTTTTAGTGCATTTTTCCATGGTTCATAAGCATCTTTATAGTTTTTTTGGTTGTAAAATTCTTGGTATAGAGAGTTGTTCATTATACAATCTATACTGTCTTTTGGAGTATTGCCATATTTTTGAGCAAAACTTGATGTTGCAATGCTAAAAATTGCGATTAATGTTAATAGTGAAACTAACTTTTTCATTCTTTTTAATTATTCTATTTTGTTATTTATTATATTATTATTCTATTGATACTTTCTTTTAAAGAACCATAAATCTTTTGCTGAGAATGATAACCCAATTCTGAAATAATCCTCTTCAATTAAATTATTTTCTTTAGTCCCTTTATTCAAATATTCAAAACTTAAGTTTATCATGGTGTTAGATTTTTTTATAGGTAATCCAATTCCAAAACTAACACCCATTTCATTAATCCTATTATTATTATTAAATTCTAACATTCCATTATCATAGAAAACTCCAAAACGATAAATTGATTTTTGAAAATAATTACCATAGATATCAGGTCTCCATTCTCCTCCTAAGGTTACTTTGAAATTGTTTACGAAATAAGTATTTTGGTAGTTTGATTGAAATTTAAAGTCTGACCAAGTCATATATCTTCCATCAATTCCAATAAATAATTTATTAGGCTTTTCATAAGATAACCCTAAACCAATTGTTGAAGGATATTCAATTGAATTGCTTGAATTCTCTTTGTGGATAGAATCTTTCATGTATTCAAGACCAGCGTTTGTTGTAAAAGTATATCTTGATAAAACATTATCAGTTGGAAACTTTGAAGGAAGGTCATAAACTACTCCTATCCCAATTTTATCTCCATTTGAAAGAGATTGAAAATACTGCAATCCAAGGTTAAAATTAAAAGCATTAACATGATAGTTGTTTTCAACTCTTGAGGAATACATATATGTTGAATCAGGAAAAGCAATTGTGGAAGATTTATAGTAGTTGCCAAATACATATTCTAAATTAACCCCAATAGATAAGTTTTTGATTGGAGTAAAAGAAATTCCCAAAAGTGCTTTGTTTAATCCTCCAAGAGATTCGTATGATTTAGTATGTTTTCCCAATGCAGAGTCAATAATGGTTTCACTTGTATTAAATTCTACAGAAGACATAGGAATAATTCCCAACGCAAATTTGAATTTATTTCCCATTGGAAACCCAATTAAAATATGAGAAAGACCTGCTTTGTTTCCACTTGATTTATATTGATTATTTGATAAAGTTATCCATTCAGTGTAATATCCAACATCAAAAACAAATGAAGTAGTGTCAATTCCAGCATAAGAAGCAGGATTCATGTAATTTATTGAGTTATTTCTTCTATAAGCATATCCAACTCCTCCCATTGCATTATTAATTGCATTGTTGAAAACATTGGTTTCTCCTATGCCGAATCGAGAATAAGGCGAACTAATAGAAGTTTGAGCTTTTGAAAATTTTGGAAGTGCTACAAAAATAATTGCAACGATAATTATCCAATACTGAAATCTTGTTTTATTATGCATTTGTGTCAAGTATAATATTTAAACCCATCAGAACCAAGTGTTCTTCAAGAATTGTTTTTTCTTTAAAATAGTTTTGAAGGACTTTTGAATCTCCTCCAGTAAAAATAATTTTCAAATCAGAATACTCTTTAGTATAATAATCTATAAAACCTTTTAATTCCATGATTGTACCATTCAAAACTCCAGACCTTATAGAGCTTTCTGTATTAACTCCAATTAATTTTTCTTCACAAAAATTATCCTTTATTAACGGCAAAGATACTGTAAAAGTATTTAAAGCCTTATATTTCATATTTAATCCTAAAGAAATTGAGCCTCCGTAATAGTTTGTGTCTTTATCAATCAAATCAATTGTTATGCAAGTTCCTGCATCAATAACCAAACAATTATTATTTGGAAATAGACCACATGCTCCAACAACACCAGCCAATCTATCTTTCCCTAAAGTTTTAGTTGAAAGATAATAATTATTTATAGGCATTTTTAGTTCTGTATGAAAATCAATTAGAGTAATTTTCTTACTTAAATAATCTTTCAACTCATTGTTTGTTTTACCAACAGTTGAGAAAATAGCTTTTTTAACATCTGGAAAATTAGTTAGAACTTCTTCAATATCGTTAATCATCACGCTACTATAAGCCCTATAAAAAACAATACTTGCTTCTGAAAAAACAGCTATTTTTGTTCTAGTATTACCAATATCAATTACTAATTTCATTTAGATTATTCTTCTGTTTCCAATTGTTTCTCTTCAATTTCTTTTACTTCTTCTTTTGAAGAATCTTCCAAAGGTATTTTCAGAACAGTGTTTAATTCATCAAACGATTTGTATTTAATGTAATCTTCTCTTCCCATCCAACAATCATCAATATTTAATGGATTGTGATTAGCATCAAATATTTCATAAGTTTTTTTTATTACCTCATTTTGAGCGTTGAAAAAATATTCAGAGCGTTCAAAAGCTACTTGAGCACAAACAGAATTAAAAGTACTATATTGACGAATAAACATTCTTGTTAATCCTTCTTCATCAAAAATTGTTTCATAAATAAAATCCCAAGCCTGATTTTCATTTAATATCATTTCCCCAACATACATTACTTTCTTAGAGTTGGGATGGAAAATTACATCAACTTTTTTATCAATGTCAATTACATTAATATTGTCAATCTTTGGAGTTAAATTACTTTCTCCATTAATTAATATATAATGATAAACCAAACTATCTCTATCCTTAAGGATATTTATATAACTCAAAAAGTCTTCAGAAATTCCAATATAACTTTTTAGAGATTCATCACTCAATTCTATTATTGAAGATTCTTCATCAACATAATTACTATCTTGTTGTTCTAATTCAATTTCAATACCATCTACATCATAACTAACTACATTATTTGAATCAACTTGTGAGAAAGCATTAAATGAGAAAAATAACATTAAAAATAATATCGCTCTAAACTTCATAAAAGGTTAGTATTCATTAATAAAATAATGACATAGATTAATCAATGTCTTCAGCAAACATTGGATCCCATGGAGGAAGCATAGTTGGTTTTTCATCTAATATTTTTAATAGTTTTGATGGTACGTATTTCCTATCAACAACTAATCTAAACATATATTCATTAAACCACTCATCAGTCATAATCAAATGACCTTGCCATCCTGCAGAAGCACCCCAACTATTTTCAACCAACCATTTTGTTGGTTTGTTTCCTTTATTTATATCAACTCCACAAAGAGTCATTGCATGAGAAGAACCACTTGCAAAAGTTTGAATTCGTTGAGTTTTATTCATTGTAAAACTTGTCCCCAATAATAGACCATAATCATAATTATTAACATCTAACAAGCCTTTTGTTCTATTATATTGTTTACCAACATCACAAGAAAAATACATCATGGTTGAGTCTTTAATTGAAGCAATTGCCATTTCTTTAATCTCATCTATTGGTAAATTAATATATTTCCAATTTATCCCATCAATAATATGACGATCGTTTTCAATTTCATAAAGTTTATAGTAGGGACGAGTTGGATCATTCATAAACATAACATAAGTTTTAGCAAGGTCCTTACCAATATATTTTTCATAAAATGACTTTGGAGTATATTTATCTGTTGAAATTTCTTTTCCAGAAGAATTTCTAAGAGTATAAGTAAATTCTTTTACTGGCTCTCCATAAGCCAATACTAACATTCTGTATATTGAAGAAAGCATTTCAACTTTCTTGTTTTCATAATCACCCTTTGAATTAATATCTCTAAGCTCTAAAGCAAATTCTTTAAGCTTTAAAGTTATTAGTTCATTTATTTTACGAGTGTTTTCTGAATTATAAGTTTCAGGTTGAACAGTTGAAGGGACCAAGCCATATTTGGAAACTAAGTCTATAACTCCTGTGAATTGTCCTCCATCAGAAAGAACATTCTTCAATAACCATTCATTATTTTTACTATCAAGAGGTTCGTCTTTATATTTTATTATTAGGGATAAAAAAAGATTAGACTTTTCTAATTGATCATAAAAGAAAATATAGTTATGAGAAAAATTAAACTCTCCCAAATCATACTTAGCAATCATATCTGATCTTAGTACGTTAAATCCTGAAAACATCCAACAACGGCCAGAAGACTTTTGGTCAGATATACCTTTAGACTTAACTCTATTTGAAAAATAAGTATCAAATTTTGCTTCATTATCAAGATTTACAACTAAATTCTCAATTTTATTAGCTGCAATGGCATTACGCAATGCTTTATCTTGATTAGTATTTTTATAAGCTTGTTGAATCTTTTCAAGCATCTGAGAATTTATTCCATCTAATTGATTTTGTGAAAACCCAATTAATGATGAACAAATCATTAAGATAATTATAAATATTTTCTTCATCTTTATCATTCTTTCTTTTATAAATCAAACTATTGATTCATTCTTTTTGAAAAAGACGTATCATATTTTACTTTGTAATCTTTAATATTTCCGAAGTTTTCTTCATCAATAATTATTGAACCATTAGTAACCGTTCCAATAGTACAACAAGGAACACCAGTAAGTCCAATCATATCAATAAATTCTTCTTCTTTTTCAGGATCAATTGTAACAACAACTCTTCCTTGAGCTTCTCCAAAAAGATAAGAATCAAGTCTTATTTCGCTGTCAGTTAAAATATCAAATCCTAAATTATTCGGCATAGCCGATTCAATTAATGTTGTGAATAATCCTCCGTCGCTAACATCATGAGCAGATGCAATAAGTCCTTCAAGGATTAATCCATTTAAAGTATGGTGTAAATTATATTCTTCGTCAATATTGAAGTATGGAGCAGGAGATAATTTAACCCCTTTATAAGAGTAAAGATATTCTGAACAGTTAATATCATCAACAACTTTTCCTAACAAATAAATTGTTTGACCTTCTTTTTTAAAGTCTAATGTTGTTTGAAGATTTTTTTCAACAACTCCAATCATACCTATAACAGGAGTTGGGAAAACTGCCATTACTTCTCCATTTATTGAAGCTTGATTGTAGAAACTTACATTTCCTCCAGTTACTGGAGTATTGAATTTCTTACATGCTTCTCCCATTCCTTTTATTGCATTAACAAATTGCCAATATGTTTCAGGAACGTAAGGATTTCCAAAGTTTAAGCAATTAGTAACAGCCAAAGGCTCTCCACCACTACAAACAATATTTCTTGCTGCTTCTGCAACTGCAATTTGAGCTCCTATTTCAGGATTAGAATATACATAACGACCATTGCAATCTGTTGTCATTGCAATTGCATTAGGAGTTTCTTTAATATTTACTATTGCAGCATCAGAAGGTCTGTTTGTTGACATATTTCTACTTCCAACCATTGAATCATATTGCTCGTAAACCCATCTCTTTGATGCAATATTTGGATGTTGAACAATAAAGTCAGCAATTTTCTTACACTCTTTTAAATCTGGCTCTTCTATGCTGTCAATATTAAAATCAAATGTTTCTTTAAAATATTTTGGTTCTTTAAATTCTCTATCATATTGAGGAGCTCCACCACCAAGAACTAAGGTTGAAGCAGGAACATCTGCAACTAAATCTCCATTCCAATAGAAATTTAGTCTGTCGCCTTGAGTTACTTCCCCTATGTTAGCACAATTTAAATCCCACTTCTTGAATATGTCTTCAACAACTTTCTCTTTTCCTTTATGAACAACAACAAGCATTCTTTCTTGGCTTTCTGAAAGAAGAATTTCCCATGGTTCAATATTTTTTTGTCTTAAAGGAACTTTATCTAAATAAATATTCATTCCAGAAGAACCTTTTTCAGACATTTCAGATGTAGAACAGATAATTCCAGCAGCACCCATATCTTGCATACCTACAACGGCACCACTTTTTCCTAATTCTAAGGTAGCTTCTAACAGTAATTTTTCTTGGAAAGGGTCTCCAACCTGAATTGAAGGAATATCTTCAGCCGAGTTTTCTGTTACATCAGCAGAAGCAAAGGTTGAACCATGTATACCATCTTTCCCAGTTGAAGAACCAACAATGTAAACAGGATTACCTTCTCCTTTTGCAACAGCAGAAATCAAATCTTCTTTCTTCATTATACCAACACTCATGGCATTAACCAAAGGATTGTTTTCGTAGCAAGGGTCAAAAAATACTTCTCCTCCAACAACTGGAACTCCAAAAGCATTACCATAATCGCCAATTCCTTTAGTTACTCCTTTAACAAGCCATTGTGTGTGTGGATTGTCAATGTCGCCAAAACGTAAAGAATTTAATTGAGCAATTGGTCTTGCTCCCATTGTGAATATATCTCTATTAATTCCACCAACTCCTGTTGCAGCTCCTTGATAAGGCTCAACAGCAGAAGGGTGATTATGTGATTCTATCTTAAAAACGCAAGCTATTCCATTACCAACATCAACCATTCCAGCATTTTCTTCTCCAGCCTTAACCATTAATTGGTCTCCATCTCTTGGAAGTTTTTTGATTTGTTTTATAGAATTCTTATAGGAAGCATGTTCGCTCCACATTACAGAATAAATGCTTAACTCCGTGAAATTGGGAGTGCGTCCAAGTATATCGCAAATTTGTTGAAATTCTTCAGGTAATAATCCTAATTCTTTAGCTGTTTCAACATTAACCGTATTAGTATTCATGATAAGGAAAATATTAATTTTTAAGCTGCAAAGTTACTAAATTCAACTCAAAAGCCTAATAAAAAAGAATCTATTTTTTAAATATCTTCGCCGAAAACCAAAAGAAAAGCTAGTCATAGCCAATAAAGTTTGATTGAATTAAAGAAGGAATATTCTAAGACTTAAAGCTCTAAATATAAATAATAGAAAAAATTACTCCTTTTCTCAATGTATTATTCATCTTATGTCAATAATTATCTCTAAAAACTAAGTTTGCTTATTGAAAATGAAGAGGGATTAAGTTTTAATTTTGCCCTAATAAGCTGGTTTTGTCAAAAAACTATAATATTTTTGCATAAATTAATTGGAGATAAAGAGATTTTTATTGGGAACAAAAAATAAATGTAGGCTTATCCCATTTAATTGAAATCAACTTATACATTATGATATTTAGAACAGAAATTACTCCGTTAAAATCAACGCAAAACATTTGTCATAAAGACAAAATAATGCTTATTGGCTCATGTTTTACTCAGAATATAGGAGAGAGGTTAATAAATAGTGGATTTCAAACTTCTATTAATCCTTTTGGAATAATATATAATTCATTCACCATTTCTCAGTGTTTGGATTATGTTTTGGAAAACAAACCCTTTACAATAGATGATTTGATAGAAAATAATGGTTGGTATTCCTATTCTCATCATGGTTCATTTAAAGGACATACTCCAGAAGAATTATTAGATAAGATAAACAGTGAAATTGCCCAAAGCCACAAATTTATAAAAGAAACAAAATATCTAATCCTCACTCTTGGCACTTCATGGATTTATACTCACAATGAAACAAATAAGATAATGGGTAATTGTCATAAAATCCCTTCTTCTCAATTTACTAAAAGTCTTCTAAGTATTGAAAAAACAATAGAAGTTCTTTCTAAAAGCCTTGATAAATTTCTAAAAACAACTAATCAAAATAATCCAAAAATAATAATTACTGTTTCTCCAATAAGACATATTAAAGATGGTTATAGAGAAAATCAATTAAGTAAATCAATGCTTCATGTTGCTGTTGAAGAACTCTTAAAACAAAATTCAAAAATAGATTACTTCCCTTCCTATGAATTAATGATGGATGACTTGAGAGATTATCGTTTTTACGAATCAGATATGTTGCATCCAACTCCTCAGGCAGTTGATTACATATGGCAAAAGTTTACTCAAACCTATTTTAGTCACGATACAATATCATTATCTAAGGAGTTTGAGAAACTATACAAATTAAAGCATCATCGTCCCTTTGATATAACAACCAAAGATTATCAAATGCATCTGCAAAGAATTAAAGACTTGGAAGAGGAATTAGAGAAAAAAAGATTTATTTAAGAAATGAAAACTAAATTTGAAGTTGAGGTTTGTGTTGATTCAATTGAGTCAGCAATAGTAGCTGAAAATGCTGGAGCAAATAGAATAGAGCTTTGTTCATCTTTAGCAGAAGGGGGCTTAACACCTTCTTTTGCTCTAATTGCTCTATCTAAAAAGATTCTAAAGATTCCAGTTATGGTAATGATACGTCCAAGAGCTGGGGATTTCTACTATTCTGAACTTGAATTTGAAGTGATGAAAAAAGATATTCTTTGTTGCAAGGAATTGAATGTTGAAGGAGTTGTTTTTGGAATGCTAACCCCTCAAGGTAAAGTTGACAAAGAAAGGACAAAAGAATTAGTTACTCTTGCCTATCCTATGAAGGTTTGTTTTCATAGAGCAATTGATATGACCAATAACTATTTTGAAGCTTTTGAAGATATAATTGAATGTGGTTGCACAAGAGTTTTGACCTCAGGAAAAGAAAATAAAGCTGTTTTGGGATTAGATAATATCGCCAAAATTCAATTTGACTCCAAAGGAAGAATAGAAGTGATGGCAGGCTCAGGAGTTAGTGCAGATAATGCAAAAGAAATATACTCCAAAACCAAGATTAATCATTTCCATTTAAGTGCAAAAACAATTAAAGAAAGCAAAATGGAATATAGAAATAAAGGAGTGAGTATGTCAGATGTTGATTTCAATAAGGAATATGATATTCCATTTACCGACTCAAAGAAGATAGAAGCAATAATTGAAGTTTTAAAAGAATTAATCTAATAAGGAACAAATTTTTTATTCCTTATTATTAATCCTCTCTTTTAACAATTTGATTAAGGTCAATCTCTAAAAGGCTATTTTCGTTTTTACCATAAAGTTTTCCTTGACTAATTATGGCATAATAGAAGTTAGGCAGGTGTAAAACAGGTGTTCCTTCTTTGTTTATCAATATTGTTAGAGTGTCTTGAGTTAAAATTTCAAATTCATTATATTTTGAATCCAAAAAATAAAGCTCCTCATAAGGTTTTTCTTCAATGGTTTCAAAGCGAGAATTTAATAATTGGATATAACCAGTTGAGAAAGTAATACAATAGTTGTTTTTCTCCTCTTTAATCAATGGTTGATAAATTGAATTATTGTTATAATAAACATTACTATCAACAAAAGAAGTTATATTCCCATAATTCTTAGTGTCAAACTTTCTATTTGAGATAAATTCTCCATCAATTAAACTATATTGTGAAATTCCATTGTCGTAAAGAAAGATAATTCTATCCTTTTTTATTTTATAATCCAAAACAGACTCTCCTTCCAACATAAGAGAGTAAATTAAATTTCCATTACTTTCATTATATGCCTTAAGATATGGCTTCCCGTATTCAATCTTTTTGCCTTCTTTCTTTGCATAACCATAATTGACCATATAAAGAACAGAATCCTTCTTAAATAGATTTGAATGGCTAATATCTTTTTTAGCTAATTCCACTTCCCATAAAGTTTTGGTTTCATTATCTATTTTAGATAGTTTTTTTCTTGAAGCAAAGAAAATGTCTGAAGAATCAATTAGTACATTGGAACGAATATTATTCACAACGCTTGGCTCTACATCAGGAATTTCATAGGAGTCTATCAATATTGCTAAAGCAATACTTGCTGCAGAAACAATAATAACTCCAGTATAATCCTTATCGTCAGTTTTGGCTTTAAAGTCTATACCTTTCCCATCATTAATATTAAGGGTGTGAAATCCATTAGAATAAATTAAATATAAAGAATCGTTAACAGATTGAATATCCTCCCAACCATTCTCATTTTCAATTTCCCTTTTCCAAAGAGAATTTCCAGTGGAAATGTCAATGGCTTCAAGCTTTTTTGAGTTTTGGGAATTTGGATAAGTTAATGCAATTTTCTTTTTTGGAATAGAATAGTAAAGATTTCTATCTGAATGCCACAATTCTTTTCCATTGCGAATATTCCAAAGTTCAATATCTTTGTTTGCATAATAAACTAAAAGAGAATCAAGTTGGAAGAAATTATGATTATCGTAAGAAATCTCTTTATTCCATAATATCTCATTCTTATTAAAATCAAATACTAATATATTCCCTTCTGATTTGAATTCTTTTTTGTTCTTTGCGAGCTTTCTTAATGATATGGTTGTAGTATTTGAAGTGGAGTCTATATAAAAGTTATAAACCCTATCCTCAAAACTATATACCTTAGCTTTAACATCAGAATTTGTAATTAAATCCTTTGTAAGAATTGTATCTGAAGTTAAAATTTTTGAATCTTTTTGAGAAAAAGATTGCTGAGTAAAGATAAGTGTTAGAAAAGCTATTAAAAGAACTCTCATAAATTGGAATTTTAATTCATTGTAACGTAATTGCCGTCCTTGTCTTTAAATTGTCCTAAGATAATAAATATAATATCCACAATATACCAAATTCCAAAACCGCCACATGTAATAATCATCAAAATAGCTGTTCCATATTTTCCGTGATAGAATCTATGTGCTCCCAAATAACCCAAAATAACGCAAAGCAAAAGAGTTATTAGCCACTGAGAATTCATTTCTGCATTAATTTTTTGTGGATTATTATTTGAGAAACGGCTTTGTCTTTCACCACATTTAGGACAGGTTTCTGCTTGTTTGTCAATAATTGCACCGCAGCTATGACAATACTTTTCATAATCTTTTTTCATAATAATCTTTATTTGATTTGGCAAAGATAGAAAAAAGATTCTAAACTTTAAATGAATTTTTTGGGTTTCATTTTGTTAATTCTTTCGATATAGATATTTTTTTCGGCAGAAAAGATATTTATATTTTATGTCTGTAATATGAAAATAAATATGTATATTTGCATATCAAAATTACTCTAAATAAATTCAGTAGAGTTAAATTAAAGAAATATCCCTAAAATTTATCAAAATAAAAGATGCACATCTTTTACCCCGAAAGATGTGCATCTTTCTATGAGAAAGATGTGCATCTTTGCACAATTATATCCTTGTTTTAATAATTTATATCCTTGTTTTAGTGAAATAACTCCTTATTATATTTCGCTAAGTCCTTATTTTATTTTCATAACTTAAGCCTTTTTCGAAGTAAGATTGCATCAAAGGAGATTATACCCAAATTCCAATATTTTTTCATCTCATTTAGAGTACATTTATTGAGTATTGTAGAATTTCTTTCCTCAAACTATTATCTAATATTTTAACTCCCAACATCAGAAATTTTAATACCTTTGCAATCTATGTTAGAAGGAAAAGTTATTAAGACAACGGGGAGTTTTTATACGGTTAGAACTGAAAATGGAGAGGTTTTTGACTGTAGGATAAAAGGGAATTTTAGGATAAAGAATATTAAATCAACAAATCCTATTGCGGTAGGAGATATGGTTGATTTTATAACATCTACCGAAACTTCCGATGGGCTTATTACCAATATACACGAAAGAAAAAATACTCTTGTACGTCGCTCCGTAAATCTTTCAAAACGTTCTCACGTCATTGCAGCCAATGTTGATATAGCTTTTTTGGTTGTAACCATTGCCTTTCCTCGAACACCAACTGGTTTTATTGATAGATTTTTAGTTACAACTGAGGCTCACCAAATACCAACAATAATTGTTTTTAACAAGATTGATATTTACGACGAAGAGTTAAGGGAATATGCAAATGAAATAAAGAGTATATATGAAAGAGTAGGATACAAGTGTATTGAGGTTTCTGCTCTTAAGGGAGATAATATTGAGGATTTAAGGCAGTTGATGAAGGATAAAACTTCTCTTTTTTCTGGTCATAGTGGAGTTGGAAAATCGGCTTTAATAAATGCTATTGATAGTAATTTGAATCTTAGAACAGGAGAGATTTCTCTAACTCATTTAAAAGGAACTCATACAACTACGTTTGCAGAAATGTTTCCTTTGAGTTTTGGAGGAGATATTATTGACACTCCTGGTGTTAAGAGTTTTGGAATGTTTGATTTCCAAAAAGAAGAAGTTGGATTGTGTTTTCCTGAGATGAGGGAAAGACTTAAAGGTTGCCAATACTACAATTGTACTCATGAACACGAGCCTAAATGTGCCATTAAGGAAGCTGTTGAAAAAGGAGAGATTAGTGTTGAAAGGTATATAAACTATCTTAATATTATGCATGGAGAAGAGTTAAAGATTGAAAAATGGGAGGATAAGTAGTTTATGAGAGTTGTTATTCAAAAAGTAAGTAAAGCAAGTGTTAGTATAGATAATAGTCTTAAAAGTTCAATTGGAAAAGGAATGCTTATTCTTTTGGGAATTGAGGATTTAGACACAGCGGAAGATATTAATTGGCTATGCGAAAAGATTTGCAAACTCAGGATATTTAATGATGAGAATGGGGTAATGAATATTCCAATTACGGAAATTGATGGAGAAATTTTGTTAGTCAGCCAATTTACTCTACATGCAAGCGTTAAGAAAGGGAATAGACCAACTTATATTAGAGCATCTAAACCCGATTTTGCAATTCCAATGTATGAGAAGTTTATTGACAAACTTCAATTTGAACTTGGGAAAGACATTAAAACAGGAGTTTTTGGTGCAGATATGCAAGTAGAACTAATTAATGATGGTCCTGTAACAATAATTATTGACAGTAAAAATAAGGAATAAAAAATGGAAAACTTATTATTAATATTTGCAATAACTGCAATACTCCTTCTTCTTAGCTTTTGCTTTATTGGAATTAAGATGTTTTTGAAAAAAGGAGGGGAATTTAAAAAACAATGTTCAAGTGTTGACCCTTTAACTGGAGAAAGAATAGGATGCTCTTGTGGAAAGAAATCTGTTTATGATGAATGTAAATCTCCAAAAAGATACTCCCCATTAGAAATTAATAAAGAACTATTGGAAGAAACAAAATAAAAAAAGCCTTCAGTTGATAGCTGAAGACTTTTTAGTAAACTAAATTCTATATTAGAATTTGTGAGAAACTCCAATAGTTCCGTAAGCTATACCATATCCTGTTTCAACATAAATAGCCCATTTTGGATTGAAATAGTAGCGAGCACCAGCAAACCAGCTAAAGTAGAAGCCACCATGACTTTCAGGTTCATAATGGTAATTACCCCAATTTCCATAAGATGAGGAAGATGAAATATTCCATCCTAACATTATTCCTGAATATACTTCCAAGTTCTTTACAAAAGTATAGTTCAAATGAGCTCTTGGTCCAATGATAAATTCAGTGTATCTATAACCTACGTCAGAATTGTTGTAATATCCCCAATCTTCGCTCCAAGTACGGAAACCTAAGTATCCACCAATTCCAAAATTTAATCCATTAACATCAAAGATGTTATTTTTCACTCCTTGTGAATAAGATACTTCAATTGGAAGACCATAGCTGCCAAATCCAATCCCAACATTTCCGACTTTGCTCCCTTTTTGGAAAACAGGAGTTTGGGCAGATGCTGTAAAAGCAAATCCTAAAGCTAAAATAGCTACAAAAATAATTTTTTTCATAAGTTTTCTTTTTTTAATTATCTCTACTCATAAGGCTTTTCGAGTACCGCCATATCATTTAAATAATACAGCAAAAATAACAATATTTTTTAATAATTGTGTATTTTTTGCTCTCTATTTTATATTAGATGTAATAATTAACTGAAAATCATCTATAATTTTAGAGAAAAAATAATACTGTTAACAAAGAAACTTTAATGTTTTTATGCATAGTAGAAGTACTTTTTTGTCAATTCCCATCTGTACTTTTCCCTTATATTTAAAGCTAACTATAGAAGTTTTAATAAAGGAAAAGGAATTGTTTTTCTCATAAAGATGTACAATTATCTTATGCTTGAATATAATTTATAAAAACTCACATTTATCAACTTCTATATCTTATAAATTGATAAATCTATTTTGTTGAGTGAAAATAGATTTTAAGTTTAGAGATTAATGTTTTTCTCGTATCTTTGCAAACTGAATTTAAGGCATTTTGTAACGTTATAACTTTTAGATGAAGAACATAAGAAATTTTTGTATTATTGCTCATATAGACCATGGGAAAAGCACATTAGCTGACAGATTATTGGAATTTACGGGAACTATTTCGGCTCGAGATATGCAATCTCAGATTTTGGACAATATGGATTTGGAGAAAGAAAGGGGGATTACCATCAAGTCGCATGCAATACAAATGGAATATATATACAACGGGGAAAAATATATTTTAAACCTAATTGATACTCCAGGACATGTTGACTTTAGTTATGAGGTTTCTCGTTCAATAGCTGCATGTGAAGGAGCGTTACTAATTGTTGATGCAACTCAAGGTATTCAAGCTCAAACAATATCTAATCTATATCAAGCTCTTGATCACGATTTGGAAATAATACCTGTTCTTAATAAAATGGATCTTCAGAATGCAATGCCCGAAGAAGTAAGCGATCAAATAATAGAGTTAATTGGTTGCAATGAAGATGATATTATTAAGGCTAGCGGAAAAACAGGCTTAGGAATAGAAGATATTTTGTCAAGAATAATTGAAAAAATATCTCATCCAAAAGGAGATGTTAATGCTCCTTTGCAAGCTTTAATATTTGATTCAGTTTTCAATAGTTTTAGAGGGATTATTTCGTATTTTAGAATTATTAATGGAACAATTCATAAGGGCGAAAAAGTTAAATTTTTTCATACAGGAAAAGAATATGAGGCAGATGAAATTGGAGTTTTAAAACTTAATATGTCCCCAAGAAAAGAATTAAGTGCTGGAGATGTTGGTTATATAATTTCTGGAATAAAGACTTCAAAGGAAGTAAATGTTGGAGATACAATAACAACGGTTGCAAATCCTTGTAAAAATGCAATTGAAGGTTTTGAACATGTTAAACCAATGGTTTTTGCAGGTATTTATCCAATTGATGCAGACGATTATGAAGAACTTAGAGCATCAATTGAAAAACTTCAACTTAATGATGCTTCTCTAACATTTGAACCAGAAAGCTCTTTGGCCTTAGGGTTTGGATTTCGATGTGGTTTCTTAGGACTTTTGCATATGGAAATAATTCAAGAACGCTTAACAAGAGAGTTTAATATCGATGTAATAACAACTGTTCCGAATGTTAATTATAAGGTTTTTACAACAAAGGGTGAATGTATAGATGTTTATAACCCTTCTGGATTGCCAGAACCTAACTATGTTGAACATATTGAAGAACCATACATAATTGCTTCAATCATTACAAAAGCAGAATATATTGGGTCAATACTAACTCTATGTATTGAAAAGAGAGGAATACTTAAAAATCAAACTTACCTAACTTGCGATAGAGCAGAAATTATATTTGAATTACCTTTGGGAGAAATTGTATTTGATTTCTATGATAAACTTAAATCAATATCTAAAGGATATGCTTCTTTTGATTATCACCCACACGATTTTAAACCTTCAAAACTTGTTAGACTAGAAATATTGCTCAATGGAGATCCTGTTGATGCTCTTTCTACCCTTACTCACGTAGATAATGCTTATCCACTTGGAAGAAAAATGTGTGAGAAGCTTAAAGAGCTTATCCCTCGCCAACAATTTGATATAGCAATTCAAGCGGCAATAGGTTCAAAGATAATTGCTCGAGAAACAGTTAAGGCTGTTAGAAAAGACGTGACAGCAAAATGTTATGGAGGTGATATTTCTCGTAAAAGAAAACTATTAGAAAAACAAAAAGAAGGAAAGAAGAGAATGCGTCAAGTAGGTAATGTTGAGGTTCCTCAATCAGCTTTCCTTGCAGTATTGAAATTAGATTAAAAACAAATAAGAATTAAAAACAATGATTTTAACAACAATAATATTAGCAGTGGCCTTTGTAGGGGCAATATTTGCTGTGGGTTATTTTAATAATAAATCCATAAAGCAATTTGTTGAAAACGAACAAAAGAAAACTTTGCTTGAAATAAAGAAAATACAAGAATCAGAAACAAGAAAAGTTGTAACACCAATTCAATTGCAAGCCTATGAGCGTTTGGTTTTGTTTTTAGAAAGGATGAATCCAGATAATTTAGTTTTGCGTTGTTATGAACCAACAATGGATTCTAAACTTCTTAAAGATGTTATGGTCCAAAATATAAGAAATGAATTTGAACATAATCTTTCTCAACAGCTTTATATTTCAAATGAAGCTTGGGCATTAATTAAGAATGCTAAAGAAGAAATGATTTCAACAATTAATACAGTATTCACTAAGGAAGAAAAAACCATAACTCCAACAGGTTTTGCTGGTAAATTATTTGAACAATTTGCTGGAAAGAAAAATCCTTTAGAGTTGGCTCAAGAAGTGCTAAAAGAGGAAATCCAAAAAAGGTTTGCTTAAAATAATTTTTATTTGCTTTTAGCGTTAATAAATATAAATAAACATTGTGGCCTTTCCACACTTGTAATAATAATTTATATATGAAAACTAATATAACAATATGCTTGGGCAGTTCGTGCTTTTCGAGAGGAAATAATAAGAATCTTGAAATAATAAAAGAATTTATCTCAACACGAGGATTGGACGCTGAAGTAACCTTTAAAGGACAATTATGTTCTGAAAATTGTTTTCAAGGGCCAATTTTAATAATAAATGGTAAAACATTTAGTGAGGTTTCAAAAAACAAATTGATTGATATTTTAGAAAAGGAGTTAAATAATCATGAATAAATTATCTGCAATCTATACAGAGAAAAATAACTGTCAAGATTGTTATAAATGTGTAAAAAATTGTCCTGTAAAAGCTATTAAATTAGAGGATAATTCAGCATCTGTAATTCCTGAATTGTGTATTTATTGTGGAAAATGTACACAAGTATGTCCTGCTAATGCAAAAAAAGTAAGGGATGATTTGCCAGTTGTAAGACAAGCACTAAAAAAAGAAAAAATTATTGTTTCTTTAGCTCCAAGCTATTTAAGTGAATATGAGAATGTAGAAACAAATAAAGTAATTGCAGCTTTTAAAGAAGCAGGTTTCTATGGAGTAAGTGAAACTGCACTCGGAGCAGAAAAAGTTGCTTTAGAAACAAAGAATTGGATAGACAAACAAGAAAATGGAGTTTATATATCTTCTTGTTGTCCTTCTGCAGTATTACTTATCAATAAATATTATTCTGAACATTCATCAGCAGTCGCTCCAATTCTTTCTCCAATGGTAGCTCATGCAAAGTTCCTTAAAGAAATTTATCCAGAGGCAAAGGTTTTGTTCGTAGGACCTTGTATTGCTAAAAAGGAGGAAGTAACTCAATATGCAGAATATATAGATTATGTTCTGTCTTTCAAAGATATTAAAGCCTTTTTTGAAGATATTGGAATATTTTTTGAGTTTATGAAGCCTACTGAAGATGATGTCTTCATCCCAATTAGAGCAAACAAAGGAAATTTATATCCAATAGATGGAGGAATGTTAACTTGTATGATTGATTCAATTAACTCTGATGTTGACAGAATTAATCATAATTCAAATAAGAAGGAATCAATTCGATATATGACTTTTTCTGGAGTTAAGAACTTAAAGGAAATAATGAGAGATTTCGACTCTATGAAAACTAATGGGAAAACTTTTATTGAGGTTATGACCTGCGATGGAGGTTGTATTAAAGGTCCCGTGGCAATTAGCAAAAAGTCTTCCGCTTCAAAAAGATTAAATGTTTTGGATAAAGTTAGTGTTGAGCCAAGAAATGAAGAAATGCTTAGTAAACTCAATGAATTAGATATTTCAACTAAATATGACTTTATCAAAAAAATAGAAAAGGAAGAATATACGCTTAACCAAATTTATGAAGCTCTTAAGATGGTTAATAAAAAGAGTGAGGCAGATGAGTTGAATTGTGGAGGTTGTGGATATGATAATTGTAGAGAATTTGCGAAAGCCCTTTTAGCCGGAAAAGCAGAAAATGATATGTGTATATCATATATGCGAAAGATTGCACAAGATAAAACAAATATTTTGTTGAAGAAGATGCCTTCAGGAATAGTTATTGTTAATGATAAATTAAAGGTTGTTGATGCAAATAAAAATTTTGCTGATATATTAGGGGATGAGGTTAAGATGATATTTGAAGCAAATCCTGGTTTATATGGAGCTGATATCACCAAACTTATTCCTTATCATAATTTATTTTCTCAAGTACTTGAAACGGGTGTTGATATAATAGAACAAGATATTAGAGATGGTGAGCGTTATTATACATTATCGGTCTTTTCTGTTCAAAATCATAGTTTAGTATGTGGAATTATTAAAAATCTACATGCTCCTGAGGTGAGAAAAGATCTTGTTCTCAATAGGACAAAAGAAGTAATTATGGAGAATATGAAAGTTGTTCAACAAATAGCTTTCCTATTAGGAGAGAATGCTTCATATACAGAATCTATGCTAAATTCCATATTAGAATCACATTCTAATGATAAAGATGTGCTAAATAATACTAAATAAAATGCTATCAAATACCAAGAAACTCTTTATTGAAGCGGGAAGTTTCCAACAAAACAAACATGGTAATATAGTTTGTGGAGATACGGTGTTGATGCATAAATCTATTGAAGAAAATAGAACAATAGCTGTTGTTTCAGATGGTTTGGGTTCGGGAGTTAAAGCAAATGTACTTTCAACTATGACTGCTTCAATGGCTTTAAACTTTAGTATTAGAAGAGAGCCAATTGTTAGAACTGCTAAAATCATAATGGATACCCTTCCAATAGATAGTGTTCGTAATATTAGTTATGCAACATTTTCAATAATTGATATTGAATCTGATGGTAATGCTAAGTTCGTTGAATATGATAATCCTCCTCTAATATTGATTAGAGATGGACAATTATATAAATTAGAGAAAGAAGAGACTTTAATAAAAAGAGAAGCTAATCAAATTGAAGGGAATGATAGAATGGTTATGCTTTCTAATATTGAGCTTCAAAAAGAAGATAGATTAATTTGCTTTTCGGATGGTGTTAGCCAATCGGGAATAGGAAATATGACAATGCCTTTTGGTTGGGAGGATGGAGTTAATGATTTTATTATTGAAACATTAAAAACTAATCCTTATATTTCGGCTCGAGAGCTTTCAAGAATTATTGTAAAACAATCGGAGTTTAATGATATTTTCAAACCCAAAGATGATACAAGTTGTGTTGTTTTGTATGTTAGAGAACCAAGAAAACTTTTAATTTGTACTGGTCCTCCATTTAAAGAAGAAGACGATAAATATTTAGCAGAAATAATTAAAAACTATAAAGGGAGAAAGATAGTTTGTGGCGGAACAACCTCTAAAATAGTATCAAGAGAGTTGAATCTTGAAATTGAAGTTGATTTAAAGGATGTTGTTTCTTCAATTCCTCCTGTGTCAAAAATGAAAGGTATAGATTTGGTTACTGAAGGAATAATCACATTAGGCTCTCTTACTGAAATTCTTGAAAACGAAATACCACACAATATTGACCAAAAAGGTGCTGATTGGGATATTTATAGAATGATTCTTGATGCAGATGTAATAGATATTGTGGCAGGGACAAAAATAAATATAGCACATCAAGACCCAACACTTCCGGTTGAGCTTGAAATTAGAAGGAATATAGTTAAGAAGCTTGCTCTACTTTTAGAACAAGAATATATGAAGAACGTTAATCTCAAATTTATATAAACAATCAAAAAAACAAATAGTTATGTTAAACGTAAGAATATGTGTTGGAACATACTGTTATATTACAGGTAGTTCTGACTTGATAAAACTAAAAGATAGACTTCCAGAAGAAATAAAAGATAAAGTTTCATTCATTGGCTCAGCTTGTTTGGGCTGTGATGAAAGTGATGAAAGTCCAAATCCCCCTTATGCTAAGGTTGGAGACGTACTTATTAAGCAATGTAATGAAGAAAAACTTTTAAATGAAATCTATTCTCAACTTGGTTTAGAAAGATAATCATTAGTAAAATAATAATAAATTGTTTGTTATGGCAATAAATAATGCAGTTGAAATTCGTAGAGATATTATTTGTCAACTATCAAAATTGATTATCGAGAACAAGGTAATAGAAAAGATTGATAGAATTCCTTATGAAATGCGTCCGAGAAATAGTGCAAAGACTCGTTGTTGTATTCATAAGGAAAGAGCTGTTATTCGATATAAACTAATGGCCCTTTTAGGATATAACATTTATGATGAAACAGATGAGCTAACTCCTCTTTCAGAATATGCTAAAAGAGCATTTGAAAGAAATGAAACATCAGATGTTATGATGACTGTTGTTGATGAAGCTTGTTCTTCTTGTGTTAAGAGTAGTTATATTGTAACCAATCTATGTAAGACTTGTGTTGCCAGACCTTGTACTTACGCTTGTAAGAAAGATGCAATTAAAGTTGGAGAACATCAAGCTGTAATTGACCCTTCAAAATGTATTAACTGTGGATTGTGTAAAGAAGCTTGCCCATTCCATGCTATAATATACCAACCAGTTCCATGCGAGGAATCTTGTCCTGTTGCTGCAATCTCTAAAGATGAAAACGGAATAGAACATATAGACCCTGAAAAATGTATATATTGTGGGAAATGTATGGTTGCTTGTCCTTTTGGAGCAATAATGGAAAAAACCTTTATGGTTGATGTATTTAAAGAAATATCTCAAGGAAAGAAAGTAGTGGCACTCGTTGCACCTTCATTAGGAGGTCAGTTTAAGTCTGATTATAGAAAAGTTCTAACAGCCATCAAACAACTTGGATTTGATCAAGTGATTGAAGTGGCTAAAGGAGCTAATATTACAACAGAAAAAGAAAGAGAAGAACTATTGGAACGTTTGCATGAGGGTGCCCCTTTTATGACAACTTCCTGCTGTCCTTCATGGATGAATTTGGTGTATAAACATATACCTGAAATGAAGCCTTATGTTTCAACAACATCTTCTCCTATGGTATATACTGCCAATTTAGTTAAAGAAGCTAATCCTGATACAGTAACTGTTTTCATTAGTCCTTGTGTTGGCAAAAGAAGTGAAGCATTCAGAACAGAAGAAGTAGATTTCGTGATTACTTATGAAGAACTTGAAGCTTTATTTAAAGCTGCAAATATTAATATTGATGAATGTGAAATAACTGAATTTGATTCAACAATTTCAGGACATGGAAGAGGATATGCAATGGTATCTGGAGTTGTTGATTCAGTTAAACAAACCTTGCCTGATGCTTCAATAGTTAACGAAATAGTTATTGATGGACTTAATAAATCAAATATTCGTCAACTAAAACAATATGCTCAAAAAGGTGAGTGTCCAGGCAACTTTATTGAAATAATGTCTTGTCCAGGAGGTTGTGTTAATGGGTGCGATACAATTAATAATCCAAAAACAGCTGCCCGTACAATATTATCTCAAATTAAAAGTTAGTCTAAAAAGAAAGATATAAACAATTAAAAATATATGACTGTACAAGAATTAAAAGAAAAATTAAACCTTAAAGTGATTTCTGGGCAGAAGGGATTGAATAGGGTAATTGAAGGGGGTTATACTTCTGATCTTTTGAGTGATGTTATGGGAAATGCTGAAATGAATCAGTGTTGGATAACATTGCAAACTCACAAAAATATTATGGCAATTGCTTCTTTAAAAGAACTTGCCTGTATTATTCTGGTGAAAGACCTTGAGCCAAATCCTGATACTATTGAACAAAGTAATGAAGAAGCAATTCCAATTCTTTCATCTTCTAAGGAAGCATTTGAAATAACTGGAGAGATATATTCATTGCTAAAATAAATCATGCAATCTTTCAAAGCAGACTTGCATATCCATACTGTTCTTTCGCCTTGTGGAGACTTGGAAATGAGTCCCACAAATATAATTGCTAAAGCGAAAGAATTAGGATTAGACTGCATTGGAATTACAGACCACAATTGCACCTTGCACACCAAATTAGCTAAACGTTTGGGTAGAGAGCAAGGTGTTTTTGTTTTGATGGGGGCTGAGGTAACCTCAAAGGAAGAAGCACATTGTCTTTGTTTTTTTGAGGATGATGAAAGCTTAGATAAGTTTCAAATTTGGTTAGATGAAAAGCTTCCAAAGATAGAACTTGATGAGGATAAATTTGGTTATCAGCTTGTGGTAAACGAAGAAGAGGAGATTATTGACCAAAAAGAATATCTTCTGATAAGTGCAATTGATGCCGATTTAGATGAAATATACGACAAAGTACATTCTCTAAACGGTTTATTTATTCCTGCACACGTCAATAAAGGAGCAAATAGCTTAACTTCTCAACTTGGTTTTATTCCCCCAGACATAAAAGCAGATGCCTTAGAAATATCTTATCATATTTCAAAAACAAACTTTATTAAAAAGAATGCTTACCTAAAGAAGTTTCAATTTATTCAAAGCTCCGATTCGCATTATATTAATACATTAGGAGAAACTTATTGCAATCTTATTATGGAAGAGCTTTCTTTTGAAGAGTTTCGTTTGGCAATTGCTGGAAAAGATGGACGTTATGTTGAAACAATAATAGAATAAGACAATGAAAGACCTATCTCTACACGTTATGGACCTTCTCCAAAACTCAACTGTGGTTGATTCCTCAATCATAACTCTTGATATTAAAGATAGCATAAAAGAAAATATCTTTAAGTTTACAATAACCGATGATGGAAGAGGAATGAGTAAGGAGTTTCTATCTAAAGTTACAGACCCTTACAGCACAACCAGAACAACAAGAAAGGTTGGCTTAGGACTGCCACTTATAAAGATGAATTCCGAACATTGTGGAGGAGGATTCGAAATAGAAAGCACCCTTGGGAAAGGAACAAAACTTACCTTTTGGTTTGAACATAATCATTTGGATAGACCTCCAATGGGAGATTTGGCAGGTGTTTTTGTCCTAACAATTGCACAAAATGAAGCAATTCGCTTTAAACTAAACTATCAAACCGATGTTGATACATTTGAATTTGATACCCTTGAAGTGAAAGAAGCCTTGGATGGCATGTCCTTAAATAATATGGATATAATTAAAATGCTCCGAGAAATGATAGAGGAGAACCTGAAAGAAATTAAAGCAAACGATTAAATAAAATATACAATGAGCTTAGAAGAAAAAATAAATGCAGACATCAAACAAGCGATGTTTGCAAAGGATAAAGCCAAATTAGATGCACTACGTGCTGTTAAGGCTGCCGTTTTATTAGTTAAAACAAGTAAACCACAAGGACAGGAAATAACTGCTGAAGAAGAAATACAAACTCTTCAACGTCTTGTTAAGCAAAGAAAGGAAGCTTCACTAACATATAAGGAACAAAACAGAGAAGACCTTTATAATGATGAAGTTTTTCAATTAGAAGTAATTGAAAAATATTTACCAAAACAACTTTCTGAAGAAGAAATTAGAGAAGCCTTAAAAACAATAATTTCTGAATTAGGAGCTACTTCTCCAAAAGATATGGGCAAAGTAATGCAATCAGCCCAAAAAACTTTTGCAGGACAAGCTGACAACAAATTAGTATCTCAAATTGTAAAAGAACTCTTAGGATAAGCTTTCCAAACTATTTGAATAAAGATGAGAAGATTTTGAGAATATTACAAAGCTTTTCTCAGCTTAAACAAAGAATTTTATAAATTTAAAATGGTGTTTCGTTATATCGAAATGCCATTTTTTTTGCTTAAACAGCCATTAGAACTTATTAAATAAGGAGTAAATCCAGTATAATGCAGATTAGAAAATTTTATTCTTGACTTTGAACTAAAACAATGCGGTTTTTTTCTCAAAACAATGCCATTGTTTTTAGTAAACAATGCCATTGTTTTGAGATTATCTTAAAGTTTAGTTAGTTCTAAAGCTTATCTTTTGAGTTTATAGTATTGTTTTTTAGGTTGTAAGGCTTGTTTCATTTTTCTTTTCAGAAGTTTAGATTTTTCGCTTTAAATAGTATTTATTTTCTAACTATAATTAAGGAGATTTTTAAGCAAATAGAATTGAAAGAGAAAAGGAAACTTCCTTAACAGGACAACCCCAAGCTCCTAATATTATTACATAGCAGAATAAAAGTTTGGAAATAAAATAGAAATAGTTTCTCCTTATATTTGCATGTTATAAATAAGTTAGTATATTTGTCGAGTTAAACTATAATATTTATTTATAACACGAATTAATTATTGATAAATGAAAAAGAGTTTTATTCCTATAATGAAATTACTAATTGTATTAGTAGCTTTATTTATTATTCCGTTATTCTTTTCTTGTGAAGATAATGACGAAGATATTATAACCTATTATGATACTTATATAGATGGTTATATAAAGGATTATCATACAGGAGAGCCAGTTGCAGGGGTTATTTTTGATGTAGATTATTATACAGAACACACAACAGGAGGTTGGTTCTCTCCAGATCCTTATTTTGCAAAAAATGTTACAACCTCAAATGCACAAGGATATTATAAAATTAGAGTTCCTAAAGAATGGAATGGTAATGAAATAGTCATGATAAGAGTAAACCGAAGAGATCATACTGATTATAGCTTTTCAGATATGCAAGGTCCGCTATATAAGAATTATAGATATGCAGAAAAAGGTCTTAAAACAAGAAGCAAAAGAGAAGTAGATATTAGACCAATTACTTATGGTTATTTAAAGGTTACTCTTCCAAAAACAAGTAGCCAAAACTGGGGCTTTGGAACATATATGGACAATAGTTATGAAAAACCTTACTATTACCCTGAATTAGTTATAACAGAAAGTTATAATGATTCTCTTAATTATTTTTTCTTTAAAGTTCCAGCATCAGGAGGTATGCTTAGAATAGGAAATAATGCTTGGTCAAATCCAGCACGTTTTACAATAGAAAATCCAAGAGATACAGTAATTATAAATGTTGAAGAATAATTAATAATTTTACGAAAAAGATATTAATAATATTTATAGCAATAATAATAAGTGTAAATGCATATACACAAGATTCTATAAATGTAGAAGTTACTGGAGAAAATAGACCATATACAGAAATATTTGATGGTTGGTTTAGAAATGTAAGATATGATACATTATCAACAAAAATACTTTATGATAGGGTTATCTCTTTTGCTGACTTAGAAAATAGGGATGGTTATAATAATGACACATTAGATAAAACTGATTTTATTCAAGCCTGTTCCGAATTAAAAAATATTTTTATATTAGCAGCATTATTTAGTTATTAACCAATAAAAACAAATTAATCTATGAAACCATTTACATTAAACCCATTAAGCCTTGTATTGGTTTTTCTTCTTGTTATACCGTTCTTCTTTTCGTGTAAAGATAGCGACGAAGATATTATAACCTATTATGATACTTATATAGATGGTTATATAAAAGATTATCATACAGGAGAACCAGTTGCAGGGGTTATTTTTGATGCTAAATATTTTGATGAATCAAATGGAGGACTATTTGGGACTAGCCCTTATTATGCAACAAATATTGCAGTATCTAATTCTCAAGGTTATTATAAGATAAAAATACCTAAGCATGGTGATTTAGGAAGTATTGACGCATCATATGATTTTATTGCAATTAGAATAATACCAAGAGCAACTGAAAACTATAATTTTGAATTTAGATCATTTGATTATAAAGATGACAGAGTTAATGTAGAAAGTAAAAAAATAGATATTAGACCAATTACTTATGGTTATTTAAAGGTAATTCTTCCAAAATCAAGTAATCAAGGCTGGGGCTTTTGGAATTATCCAGAAAGTTGTTTTGAGACACCTTATTACAAACCTAAATTTATAATCTCAGAAAGTTATAATGATTCTCTTAATTATTTTTTGTTTAATGTCCCTGTAAGTATTGGTAATATAGGAATAGGTAACAATGCTTGGAATCCAAGACAATTCACAATTGATAACCCAAGAGACACAACAACTCTTTATGTAGATATTGAATAATTAAAAAATAAACTTATGAAAAGAGCATTAATTATATTGTTAATTATTACAGCAATAAGCCTAAGGGCATATACACAAGATTCTATAAATGTAGAAGTTGCTGGAGAAAATAGACCATATACAGAAATATTTGATGGTTGGTTTAGAAATGTAAGATATGATACATTATCAACAAAAATACTTTATGATAGGGTTATCTCTTTTGCTGACTTAGAAAATAGGGATGGTTATAATAATGACACATTAGATAAAACTGATTTTATTCAAGCCTGTTCCGAATTAAAAAATATTTTTATATTAGCAGCATTATTTAGTTATTAACCAATAAAAACAAATTAATCTATGAAACCATTTACATTAAACCCATTAAGCCTTGTATTGGTTTTTCTTCTTGTTATACCGTTCTTCTTTTCGTGTAAAGATAGTGATGAAGATATTATAACCTATTATGATACTTATATAGATGGTTATATTACAGACTATCATACAGGACAACCTGTTGCAGGAGTAGAATTTAATGCAGATTACTTTGATGAATCAAATGGAGGTTTATTTGGATCAAGCCCATATCGTGAAACAAATATTGCAGTATCTAATTCGGAAGGATATTACAGAATAAAAATTCCTAAGCATGGAGAATTAGGAAGTATAAGGAGTTCTGTTGATTTTATAGCGATTAGGATATTTCCTAAAGCAACAGAAGATTATAACTTTGAATTTGGAACATTTGATTACTCTAAAGACAGCATTAACATAAGAAGCAAGAGAGTAGATATTAGATCTATTACTTACGGATATTTAAAAGTTATAATGCCAAATGATTATAATGAAAATTGGACTATTAATCCATGGGAAGCATCTACCTATGAAAAGCCTTTTTATAAAGGTAAATTTGTTGAAAAGCAATTATTAAACACTAATTACAAATTATTATTATTTGAAGTACCTTTAGGAAAAACTCGCTTTAGTTATGGAATAAATTATATACATGATTTTGATTTCACAATAAATAATCCTAAAGATACATTAACCCTTAATATAGAAAATAAATAAGACACGTAAAAGCAAAAGTAGCATAAATAGGTTATTTAAAAATTATTGATAGATGAAAAAGAAGCTTATTAACTTAAAGGCACTAATTATTGTATTAGTAACTTCACTTGTTATTCCTTTATTCTTTTCTTGTGAAGATAATGACGAAGATGAATTTACTTTCTATGATACTTATATAGATGGTTATATTAAAGACTATCATACAGGAGAACCGATAGCAGGAATTGTTTTTGATGCTAAATACTTTGATGAATCAGCTGGAGATGATTGGGCTTCTACATATCCTTATTTTGCTGAAAATGTTGCAGTATCAAATTCCCAAGGATATTATAAGATAAGAGTTCCTAAAGCATGGAAAGTTAAAGGAGGAACAAAGTTTAATGATATAGTGAAGATAAGAGTAATTCTAAGAGATGGTGATAATTATAAATTTAATAGAGAATTCTATCCTCTTGATAAAGATTATTCATATGTAGAAGAAGGTCTTAAAACAAAAAATAAAAGAGAAGTAGATATTAGACCTATTACCTATGGATATTTAAAGGTAATACTTCCTAAATCAAGTAATCAAGGTTGGCATATTGGATTGTATCCATATATTTATGAAACTCCGTACTATTTACCTGAATTGATAATTAGTGAAACTTATAATGATTCTCTTAATTCATTATTTTTTAAAGTTCCAGTAGCTACAGGTAAAATTAATAATGCTGGAACTGAAAGTCAGTTCACAATTGATTCTCCAAGAGACACAACTATTCTTTATGTAAATATGGAATAATAAGAAATGAAATTTATTAAAAAGATATTATTAATTTTATTCAGTTGCTTTGTTCCCATTAATTCATATTCACAAGTAAATATGGAGAGATTTATTGAGTTTAAATGTAATGTAGGTGCAAATTTTTCTGTTAATCTTGCAGCTGACTCATCAAATACAAAGGCAATAATAAAGAATGGGATGTATGAAAAAATAGTAAATATTCAGATTGGATTATTTAGTTCCCCGTCTTATAATTTAAATACAAGAGATACAATTATAAGAATATATGGTAATGTAACCAAAATAGACTTTAGATGTTCTGATGGTTTTATAAGAGATTTTAATATAGATAGTAATTCTTATTTAACCCAAATATGGGCATATAACTTAGTATATAAAAATGTTTCTTTCAATAATTCTAATAATTTGGAGGTTTTGTATTTACAATACAGCAGAATAGAAAGTATTGATTTTCGCAACTTGGAAAACTTAATATATCTTGGTGTACCAGGGAATGAAGAATTAACCAAACTTGATCTAAGAGAACTGACAAGATTAAAAATCTTAATGTTTCAAAATACTGGAGTATCAGATATTAATATTAATGGATTAAATGAGTTAAGAGACATAGATTGCTATAATACTAATCTTTCAACTATGGGCTATGATTCTCTATTCTGTGCTTTGCCTGAGTGTTCGGACAGCCTTTCTGGAATGATTGTTGTAATATATGATTCAACATATTCAGATTTCCCTACCTATATGTCATCAAACTCACAGAATTTAATATCTAAGAATTGGTTTCCTACGGATAGAAATTATCAATTAATGCCTCCAACCAACGGAACATTTGATTGTAGTTCAATATGGATAGATGATGTTGAATTAGATTTTGTTGAGGCAAAGGTTTATCCTAATCCTGCAATTGATTATTTATGTATTGAAACAAAAGAAGTTGTTCAAAGACTTGAAGTTTATGATGCTTTAGGAAAAAGGGTTATTTCCAAAACTCCAAACCAAAATAATTTCTCCCTTGATATTTCCAATCTTGAAAAAGGAATTTATATTCTAAAACTCCAAACCAATGAAGGAATTGGTAGCTATAAGATAGTTAAGAATTAAAAAAGTCAATATCACAAAAAATTAGGCTATCTCATAATTTCCGAGTTAGCCTCTTTTTTTACTCTATAACTTCTTATTCTTGCTCCAATACTTCTTGTTCTTGCCCTAAATACTTCTTGTTTATGGTCTAAAAGTGCCACTTATAAGGTCAGAAGGTGCCACTTTTATGGTATGTAAGTGTCACTTTCTTGGTTGAGAAGTGCCACTTACGGAGTATGAAAGTGCCACTTACAGATTATGGAAGTGCCATTTATGGAGTATAAAAGTGCCACTTACGGAGTATAAAAGTGCCACTTTTGTGTTACGAAAACTAAGTTATTCGAGCATTAAAACTAAGTTGTTTGGGGATTAATACTTCTTCTTTGGTCCATACATATTGCTTTATTCTCTCTTCATCCAATCTTTCCTCTTTGCAACTTTGTTGCTCCATTTTGTATCTGAATTGCTTTAATGTTGTTAATATATTACGGATTAGAATTCGTTATAATAGCAAAGAGGCTGCCTCTAAAATTATGAGACAGCCTCTTATATAGATTAGTTATTTTCTATGTTTCTTATTTCCAATCTTGAGAAGCCATTCTTAAGTAAGAATTATATCTCCATTTTGCATTTTCTTCGCTTAAACGGAATAATTCATCAGCTTCTTGAGGGAATGCTTTCTTCAAAGAAGAATAACGAACTTCACCATTAATAAACTCTTGGAATTTTGCCCAATCTGGTTCTTTTGAGTCTAATGTAAATGGATTTTGTCCTTGCTGAGCAAGTTCTGGATTATATCTCCATAGGTGCCAGTATCCACATTCAACTGCACGCTTACCTTCTTCTTGAGTCTTGCCCATTCCTAATCTTAATCCGTGATTAATACATGGAGCGTAAGCAATGATTAGTGATGGTCCATTATAAGCCTCTGCTTCTTTAATAACCTTTAAGTATTGTGCTTGGTTTGCACCAATTGCAACTTGAGCTACATAAACATAACCATAAGTTGTTGCAATCATACCAAGGTCTTTCTTTCTTATACGTTTTCCAGAAGCAGCAAACTTAGCAATTGCTCCAACAGGAGTTGCTTTTGAAGCTTGACCACCTGTGTTGGAGTAAACTTCTGTATCCATTACTAAAATGTTTACGTTTTCTCCAGAAGCAATAACGTGGTCTAATCCACCATAACCAATATCGTAAGCCCAGCCGTCTCCACCAAATATCCATTGTGATTTCTTAACGATGTATTGGCTGTTTTCTTTCAATTGTTTGCAAATATCACAGCTGCAAGTATCGAAAGTAGGCATTAATTTATTGTAAATATCACGTGTGATTTCTGCATCTTCACGATTATCAATCCATTTTTGGAATAATTCTTTTTGCTCATCTGAACAGCAAGTGCAAGATAAACCTTCTCTCATTAGGTTTTCAACTCTGTTTCTCATAACACCAGTTGCTGTTGCCATTCCTAAACCAAACTCTGCATTGTCTTCAAAAAGTGAGTTAGCCCAAGCTGGTCCTTTTCCTTCAGCATTCTTAGTGTAAGGCATAGATGGGCAAGAGCCTCCGTAAATTGAAGAACATCCTGTTGCATTAGCAACCATCATTCTATCGCCAAAGAGTTGAGTAATAAGTTTGATATATGGAGTTTCTCCACAACCAGCACAAGCTCCAGAGAATTCAAACAATGGTTTAGCAAATTGAGAGTTCTTAATATTCTTAGAAACTTCAACCAAATGTGATTTATAACTTACGTTTTGAGAAATACTTTCCCAACGTTTTGCTTCTTCCATTTGAGAATTAAGAGGTTTTAGAACCAAAGCTTTTGTCTTTGCAGGACAAACATCAGCACAGTTTCCACAACCAGTACAGTCCAAAACACTAACTTGCATACGGAATTGAAGTCCTTCAAATTCTTTTCCAGTTGCTTTAAGAGTTTTTGTGTCTGCAGGAAGTTTTGCCATTTCTTCATCGTTGATTAAGAAAGGACGAATAGCTGCGTGAGGGCAAACATAAGAACATTGATTACATTGAATACAGTTTTCAGGAATCCATTCAGGAACGTGAGAAGCTATCCCTCTTTTTTCATATTGTGATGTTCCACATGGGAAAGTTCCATCTTCTCTTCCAGTGAAAGCAGAAACAGGAAGTACGTCTCCTTCTTGAGCATTAATTACATCAACAACATTCTTAATAAATTCAGGACGGTTAGAAATTGTTTGTTCAGAAGCTATAGTTTCATTAGCCCATTCTTTCTTAACTTCAACCTTAATTACTTCAGCACCACGATCAACGGCAGCATAATTCATCTTAACAATGCTTTCTCCCTTGTTACCGTATGATTTGTCAATAGCTTTCTTCATTTGAGTTACTGCCAATTCGTAAGGAATTACGTTTGCAATCTTAAAGAAAGCAGATTGAAGAATAGTGTTAGTTCTGTTTCCTAAACCAATTTCTTCTGCAATTTCAGTTGCATCAATTATATAGAAATTAATATTCTTTTCTGCTAATTCTTTTCTAATTTTTGCAGGAAGGTTCTTAACAGTATCTTCAGCATTGTACATAGAGTTTAAAAGGAAGGTTCCATTAGGTTTAATTCCTTTTAGAATTTCGTACATGTTTAAGTAAGCAAATACGTGGCAAGCAACAAAATCAGGAGTTGTTACCAAGTATGGTGAACGAATTGGAGTATCTCCAAAACGAAGGTGAGAACAAGTGAAACCACCAGATTTCTTACTGTCGTAAGAGAAGTATGCTTGACAATATTTGTCAGTGTTATCTCCAATAATCTTAATAGAGTTTTTGTTTGCTCCAACAGTACCATCAGCTCCTAAACCATAGAATTTAGCTTCAAAAGTTCCAGCTTCAGAAATTGAAATTTCTGGAAGAACTGGAAGAGAGCGATTGGTAACGTCATCAACAATACCAACTGTAAATTGATTCTTAGGATTTGAAGATTTAAGATTTTCAACAACTGAAATAATTTGAGCAGGAGTTGTATCCTTTGAAGATAAACCATAACGTCCACCAATAATCATTGGACGGTTTTCCATATTATTGAATAATTCAACTACGTCTAAGTAAAGAGGGTCTCCATTAGCTCCTGGTTCTTTTGTGCGGTCTAAAACGCAAATTCTCTTAACTGATTTAGGGAATACGTTAAAGAAGTATTTTGCAGAGAATGGACGATAAAGATGAACAGAAATCAATCCAACTTTTTCTCCTTTTTTAGCTAAATAATCAATAGTTTCTTTTATAGTATCATTAACAGAACCCATAGCAACAATAATGTTTTCTGCATTAGGGTCTCCATAATATTCAAAAGGTTTATGTTCTCTGCCAGTTATTTGACCAACTTTTTGCATATAGTCATTAACTAAGTCAGGAATTGCATCATAGAAAGAATTAGAAGCTTCTCTTGCTTGGAAGAAAACATCAGGATTTTGAGCAGTACCTCTTGTTACAGGATGTTCTGGGTTAAGTGCGTTTGCTCTATAAGCCCTCAAAGCATCTTGGTCAATTAAACCAGCCATATCTTCAGTGTTAAGAGCTTCAATTTTTTGTATTTCGTGAGAAGTACGGAAACCATCAAAGAAGTGCATGAAAGGAATTCTTCCTTTAATTGCTGTAAGGTGAGCAACTCCAGCCAAATCCATTGCTTCTTGAACTGAATTAGATGCTAACATAGCAAAACCTGTTTGGCGACAAGCATAAACATCTGAATGATCTCCAAAGATTGAAAGAGCTTGAGACGCAAGAGTACGAGCTGTTACGTGGAAAACTCCAGGAAGTAATTCTCCTGCAATCTTATACATATTAGGAATCATCAATAATAACCCTTGAGAAGCAGTAAATGTTGTAGATAGAGCACCAGCTTGAAGTGAGCCGTGTAAAGCACCAGCTGCACCAGCTTCAGACTGCATTTCTACAAGTTTAACAGTTTCTCCAAATATATTTTTTCTTCCGTTAGCTGACCATTCATCAACATATTCTGCCATTGGAGAAGACGGTGTGATGGGATATATAGCTGCACATTCAGAAAACATATATGCTACATGAGCTGCTGCTTGATTACCATCGCAAGTCAAAAATTTCTTTTCTTTTGCCATTTCTTTTGAATTTTATAAGTGTTTGAATTAAATTCGTTTAAAGTGAAAATACTCCACTAAATTTGCGTGCAAAGTTACGATAAATAAATTGAACAAAAAAAGAAAAAGGATATATTAATTATTTACTAATGGAATTACTACGATGTTTGCTATTTATTATAATAAATGTAGTACATTAGTCAAAAATTTTTGTTGACCGATTATGGAAATGAAATTGCATTGCTTTATTTATCAACCTATTTTAATAGCTCATAAATAGATTTAAATTCATCCATTTCTTATTTTTTATTGATTATGAATGTAAATTGAACTAATTTTCAATCAGAAAAAAGACCTTGAAGATTTGATTATTAATAAATATATCTATTCTTAGTCTATTTTATTGGAAACAAAGAAATGGAATCAATGATTTTAAACCTTAACTGTTTATTTGTATATCATCAAAAATAATAGGGATTAATCTTTGAAATTCTTTAAGTAAAGGTATTGCTATTTCTCTCATTTGTGGATGTGCAGCTTTTGCAGTTCTCAAAGTAAAAAAGTGTATCCATTCACGCAAATTCATAGTCATTACAATCTCTGTTTTGAGAGAATTAGGTAAAATACTTCTGGCTTCTTGTGGACTTGCACCTAATTCAATTAACTTGTTATATGAAATTTCTATTTGCTCAATAGTTTGTTTCCATACTTTATATTTCTCATCATTTTCCTCCCAAAAGCAAGGCTTTATTACAGTTATTTCACTCCCAAACTTACCTTTTGTATAATTACAATATCGAGTTGATTCCTGAGTATAACTTGCTAATCTATGTCTTACAATTTCGTGTGAAACACCTCTATCGCAAATGATTCGAACAGTTACATATTGATGCTCTATGACAGAGAAATGCCCTCTATGAGAAATCATTTTGACAAACTCTTTTGCAGAATTCTGAGATATTTTGTCTTCACTTTTATAAGCAGTTCGTCCTGCCTTTTCTATTTGTTTAAGTATGTAATCGCCATCTACATTTGATTCAATTACTATTTTAGGTTTAATGATATTCATGTAATTATTTTTTTAACATTCATCGTATATAGTTTCTAACTTATTCTTGTATATTGGACATTTATCAAGACAGCCTTTGCCACTATAATCACATTGATTTATTGCAATGTCATCACAAATTGAAACAAAGATCACGTTATTGTAATTAGAGAAAATACTTTCTTTCATTTCTTTTTTCCCACAGTAAAACAAAGAAAATACAAAAATCTCCTTGTTGTCAGTGTTTATTGCAGTTAACAATTCCTTCGAGTGCTCAGCATTGTAAACAATATCTTTTAGTAAAATTATTTTCTTATAATTCTCGGATTTTATGGTCTTTTCAATTTCTGAAAAATCCTTTTCTTTTGATGGTTCGGGAATATAACTATAACCACAATCTAACAAAATCGATAACCTTGCACCTATTATATTACATTCAATCCCTACAGCAATGATAATCGTATCTTGAAATTTATTATTAAACTTTTTGCAAATTTCGTTGTAAAATAATTTTGTTATGACTTCTAAAGAATCCTTGCGTGAAACTAAATTATTTATATCTATAAAGCCATGACTGCGAAATTCGTTTTTCCAATGGAAGTGTCCTGATTTAAATAAATTTCGTTCTTTGATAAAATCAATTATATTTCTATTAGTTATTTTGTTTAGATGCTTGGTTGTTTGATGTTTCTTAGGTTTTTGCAACTCTCTATTTATATCTTGTTTCATTCCTTCGTCAACTTCATTAAGTAATATATCAACTTCGTCAAGTTTTAGTGTTGACTCGTTTAAATTAGGACGGAAATCAGCTGTTTTTAGCTGTTGATTTATATTTGTTAAACTTTGCCAAAATGATTTTGCAAGATTGTCTTTACTTTGCAGAGCATAATAATCAATATTAATTTTACTTTCCCCTATATCATAATAAATATTAAATGTATTTTCCGTAGTGTTTTTTGTTAAAGATCCTGTAGAAATATATGCTATTGAGCCATCATTTCTTTGTGTGGCTTCTCCATCTTGTCCATGTATATGACCGCATAATACAATAAATGGCAACCCAATATTATCTTTTGGTAATTCCTTCCAATTTTCTAAATTATGTTTTTTTTCGGAACTTAAATCTTTAGGATTATGGTGCATTGCCAAAATCTTTCCATAATCTTTGTATTGATTTTGAAAATCTATATTATTTAATTCAGTTTCGAATGAACTTTTATTAATAAAACCAATATGGTCTTTGTCTTGGTTACTTTCCCTAAAGCAAGTATTTACGGCAAGGATTACAATCCTATCATCATGATCAATTATTTTATCAAAAATAGCGGAATTAACATCAAAGGACGGTTTTATGCCCTTAAAAAAATCAGAATAGAATTTTGTGAAATGAGCAAATTTTTCTTTTTGTTTTGTGTATAATTGAGAATCTTCAATATCTTCATTTTCGGCAATGATGGCTAGCTCTGTCCGAGAGATATCGTGATTACCAGGACAAATAATTATATTTTTCTTTTCAATTTGCAAATCAGAAGCTACTATTTCTAAAAATGACATTGCTTTGCTATACTCTTTCTCTGCGGCAGTATCTGAAATGTCTCCTGTTACAACCAAATATTTTATTGTATTATTCTTGTTTTCTTTTAAAGAATCAAGAAATTTCTGTTGAAAATTATTATCAAAACGAGTTTTGTCTTTTCGTTCTTCCTTATCTAAAACAAAATGCAAATCCGAAATATGTAATATGGCATTACTCATAGCTGAAAGTTTGTTTGAATTTTATAATTAATTCCTTTATTCTTTTCCTTGGTTAAATCAATTAAAGATATAACATTGTTATTGGGAGTTTTGTCTGTTACTTTAACATTAATAATTGATAAAACTCCTTCGATTTTTGCACCTTCATGTTCTATAATATTTTTTGTAATTTGAATTTCAGTCCCCATACAAATTACATCGCTTATTATCAGATGTTTTTTTGATTCCATAAAAATTCCTTTTTGAATGGTTCTGTAAATTTTATTTTTAGGACCAATATGGTCACGATAAGCAATATCACAGCAGGCTAATTTTGCAAATATCGATGCCAAATAACTTGCAGTAATAGAAGGAAAAACAATAACTGGTCTCTCATCTACCCTTAAATCTGGTATTAGTTCCTCATTTATTGTTTTCTTGCATAGTAAGTATAATCCTATAAAAGATATTTCTTTATCTTCTATAAATCTCTTGATGTTTAGGTATTTGGGTAGTATTACGTTGCTTGACTCACTATATTGTTTTTCTTTATCTTGATCTTCTATGTAGAGATCTTTTTCTAATAATTTTTTTTCGTATAAATTGAAAATATCTTTGTCAAATTCTTTAATACAGATACATTCTTTAGAAAATAAATTGAAATAATTGCGATCGCATATTTTTGTCGTAGATTCCTTCAAGTTGTAGTTCTCAGTTTTGAATTTGTGTATGTTAATTTTATTGTATAAACTTTCATTTATTCTTATTAATGAGATATCTATCTTTGATTTGATGCAATGTGTAACAATGTTGGATAGTTCAATAAAAGAATTGTGATTTTCTTCTAGCTGAAAAAAGTCAATAATTATTGAATTAATTCCTGAAACTTTTTTTATTTCTTTTCCAACTCGTTCAATGGTTTCTCGTGTAAGTTCAGAAGTAAAAAATCCTAAATTCTCATCAAATAGATGAAAATTTTGATACACTTGTTCTGCATGTAGCAAAATATATAATGTGTTTTCGTGTATTATTTTAGAATAAAGCATTGTTTTTAAAAATTAAATTCGACTTCTATATGAACGCCCTGATATTTACTATTAAAAAAACGGACAGGAGAAATATATTTGTCTTCGGAATAACTTTGCAGCAAACATTTTGAACACTCTATAGGATTTATATCTGTGCAATGGTTACATCTATTTGAGGTAAAAATAACTTGTGTGTCATTATAATGGATTCGCATTTTCCCATTCATTTTTAATGCTACATCATGTAATAGTGTATACAAATTTTCCCTATAAACGCTTTTCTTTTTTGAATACTCTAATGTTTCGAAAATGTAGAGATAGTTTTTGTATTTGACTTGGTCTTCTTTTGGGAACTTTTTAAGAATATCGTTGTATTCATAGCCAAATTTTTCTTTCTTCTTATTCAAAGAATATTCAAAGCCAACTCCAAAGTCAGAAATTGAAATAATAGTTTTATTATTTCGAGACTGTAGCATTGCTGCACACGAAGAACCACTATAAAGAACAGAATTGCATACTATTTCTGTAATTACTTTTAAGATAGTCTTTATTTGTCTTTCGTCATTAATCTTTGAAATGATATTACGAAAGTGTTTTTCTATAAAAGGTTTTAAATCATTGAATTTATCAGTCCGTATAGCATCCAATTCTTCTGATGTGGAAGTCTTAAATTCTTTGTAATATGAATATGAATCATCATCATAGATTCTAACTTTGTGCTCTAGATTATTTAAATTTTGTTGATTCTGATTATTGTAGAAACCTAAATATCTTGGATCAAAATCATATAAATCTTCTCCCATTACATAATTGTTTTCTATTGCATAAATCTGTCCATTAACTATGTTGCCGATTATTTCAGATTTAGTTTTTGGTTTTCCAACGTTATCAAAAAACCATATTTCATCCAAGAACTTTGTAGAATCAATTCTTGCAAAAAGTAAAGGTGTTCTTTCCCCTTTATGAATACTTTTCAGGATATAGCCTATTCCAATTAAATTAGGTACAACTAATGGATCAAAATAGTTTACGTGCATAAACGAAAATAATGGTACTTTTTTCACTCCATTATCTTTGTAATGTTCTCTTAATGCAAGTAAAAGCTCATTGTAAAAAACAAAAGAAGTTATATCTCCATGAAATTGAATTTCTTTTGATTCATTGTTATATATTATTCTATTATCCATTGATATTCGATTTTTATTGTAAACTTAATACGAATTAATGCTAATGTTTCCCTATTTATTAAGGAACCACAAAGATACAATTATTTTTATAACTTTTTTAAAGGTTGATGCTTTTCCTCATTTTTATTTTTGAGTTGAAATTTTAATAAAGTATTATATTGTGTATTCACTTGAACTAAATATGTGTAAATTAGAGAAAAAACTTTTGCTAAAATAAACTTAGTCCTTCTCCTAAAAGGACTAAGTCCTTTACCCCTAAAGACTAAGTCCTCTGACCCTAAGGACTAAGTTCTCTTGATTCAAAGACTAAGTTTAATTTTTAATGCTTTTTCTATATAAAAATTGGAGAGGAAAAGTGTTTGGAAAATTAAACAAGGAGTTTTAAAAATTAAGCTAAGGTTTTTTTTGCGTAACCTTAGTTTAAATTACTCTAAATTTAATTTGCCTATACCTTTTTCAAAGTCAATTTATTTCTTAATTATCTTTCTGTTAATGATTGCGTCTTTATGTTTAAGTTTTAATATATAGGTTCCTCTCTTTAAGAAGTCAAAATCAATAGCTCTGTTATTATATATTTCTTTTCTCAAAACTTCTCTTCCAAATAAATCAATTACACTTAAATTTATTGGATATTTTTCTGAACTAATATTTACTTCTTTATCTATTAGTGTTGGATAAACTTTTATTTGGTTTTCTTCTTTTCTAGGATAATTAATACCTACAATATTACAATAATTAAATTCAGGATTAGAGTATAGAACATTATCATTATAATAATAACATAATAATTTTTCAATAACTCCTAAACCAAATAATGATTCATATAATAAACCTGCCTCTAAACAGCCTATTTTCTCTACCCAAGTCATATTAGGAATAAAATTTCCTGATAAAATAATTCTCTTCCTAATTTCATTATTTATTTGAATTGAATCTACACTTACATTAAAAGAAAAAACTTGTTCATATATATTAAGATTAAAAGTATCACCATTAGACAAAGAGAAATCATATAATAAATTCTCTCCCAAGATAGAATCCAGTCCAGAATGATAATATCTAACATAAGTTTTTTGATTTTCTTCTCTTATTAAAGCGTGAAACTCCATTTCATCTGTTATGGATAAATCATTATTAGTCCAAACTTTTTTATAATGTTTTGAATCAATAGTTGTATCTCCTTTTAAGAGGATATAGTAACTTGTTGGTATTGGCTCAGCAACAACCAATTCGTTATAAATTGACCAAATACTATTTGTGTCAGCAATGGTATTTTGAGACTGAGAATAACTAATCTTGCTTGAAAAACTAATCAAGCAGATAGTTAAAGGATTAATGTCTTTTTCATAGGGCTAATTATTTCTTAATTATCTTTCTATTTATGATAGTATCTTTATGTTTAAGTTTTAATATATAGGTACCTTTCTTTAGGAAGTCTAAATCAATTGTTCTGTTATTATATATTTCTTTTCTCAAAACTTCCCTTCCAAATAAATCAATTACACTTAAACTTATTGGATACTTATCCGAATTAATATTTATTTCTTTATCTATTAGTGTTGGATATACTTTGCAGTTAAGATTACTGTTGTAAATATCTTTCAATCCAACATGATGAAGTTGGATTTCAAATATACTATCATTGTATATTGTGTCATTACCTATTATTAGATACGATTGAAGTAAAATCGTTGCATCTGTAGAACCAAAATAAAGATTTGTATCAAAAGATTCATTATGAATAGGCAAATAAATAGACGATTCAATCTCTAAAGGGAATTCTATACTGTCTTGAGCTGGTACAGTATCAAAAAGAAAAGCTACATCATGGACATCAAGCAATATTCCTTTTTCTTCAATAGTTGAAGCAACACTATCATCTAAATCTGAATAAATAAAGAATGTTCGTACAACATAAGGATTTGATTCAGTTGTCTCCACTATAGAGTCTAATGTAACTAATGTTTGAGAGTAGGCTTTTATCCCAAAAATCAATAATAACAAAACTAATAATAACTTTTTCATAAGGCTAATTATTTCTTAATTATCTTCCTGTTAATGATTGTGTCTTTATGTTTAAGTTTTAATATATAGGTACCTTTCTTTAGGAAGTCTAAATCAATTGCTCTGTTATTATATATTTCTTTTCTCAAAACTTCTCTTCCAAATAAATCAATTACACTTAAATTTATTGGATATTTATCCGAACTAATATTTATCTCTTTATCAATTAGTGTTGGATAGATTTTAATTTGGTTATTATCTTGTTCAATTTCCTTTGTTTCTAAACGCATGTAACAATAGCCATATCCAGCATCGTAAATTAAATTATCGTTTTTATAAGTACATAAAAGACTCCATGTTGAGTGAAGAATGTCGTCGTTTTGGTTAATAAAATCTCCATTGCTCCCAATTCCTTCAATCCAATAAACTCCCCATTGAGGGTTTAATGGGTCTGCTCCATTAAAAATAATTCTTTTGCAATATTGATTATCTATTTCAATGGAATCAATTTGACTGACAACTAAAGGTTCAAGATGTAATTCATATTCTTCATAGGTAATATGGAAAGTGTCATTTAAACTAAGATTGAAATCGAATAATATATATTCTCTTGGGGAATAATAGGTGATTCCATTACAAGAAGTATTGGAATAAGTGAAAATATAAACCTTATTACTATCTTCCCTAATCCAATTATTTGTTTGCCAATTAATAGCTACAGAGGTATCATAGTCAGTAGCTTTCAGTAGTTTCAAATAAGCTTTATTATCAATTATTGTGTCTTCAGAACTAATCCTATATAAGTTTGTGAATTTTTTAACTCTTGAGTACCCGTATAAGTATGCAAGACATTCCATTGTTTTGTTGTGTCAAGAATAGATTTATTGACTTGAGAATAACTAAACTTGCTTGAAAGGGTGATTAAGCAAATGACTAAAATGAATAATACTTTTCTCATAAGTCTAATTTGTTTTGTTCTTATTTTTTTATCTGACAAAATATCTTAGACAAATAATTATGTTGCTAAGAATTAGGCAAAGATATAAATTATTTTCATTAATTTTCCTCCAAAATACTTTTTATTTGAATTTTAATCAAATTTCTTTTTCATTAAATAAGGAAAGGGCTTTCTTAAATCAAGAATAAATTTATTAAAACAAGGATTAAATTTCGTAAGGTCGTATGTTACCATAGTTATGGTCGTACCATAACTTAATTAAGGTCGTACCATAAACCACTTATGGTCGTACCATAACTATATTATGGTCGTACCATACGAAATTTAAACCTTATCTTATTCAATTATAATAAGGGTTTGATAAACTTATATCAAATAAAAATAAATTAAGTAGTAAATTAGCATTGATAGACTATAGAATTAAAAGCATAGTCTAATGAAAATTTTAGGGTAAAATTTGTTCTAAAATAATAAGGGCAGGGTTTATTTTAAGAATTCTACAATCTCTTTTATTAGCATTGTAGGGTTATCGACCAAAACCCAGTGTCCTGAATTTGGTATTGTCTTTACTTGGGAGTTTTTAAAGACTTCTTGAAAGCTAATTATATCTTCGTCCAATACATAATTGGAGTTTTCTCCTCTAAGTAGAAGGGTAGGGATATTATTTTCTTTTACGGAGATTCTTTCCAAAACCTTTGGATAGTCTTTTGCAAGAACAGGTATATTAGATTTCCAGCTTAGATTATTTCTTGAGTAATCTACATTTTTTAATATTATCCCAATCAAATCGGATGGGATATTTTCTGTTATAAAATGTTCTTTTACTTGTGTTATATTTTGGAATTGAGATATATTGGTTTGGATAAGGGTTGAGGCAAGCAAGGAATTAATGGTGTTTGTGTTGTATTCTTTAAAATGAATGTCAACAACAATCAGAGTTTTAAAATAATCCTTATCAATATTCATCATTTCCATTGCAATTTTCCCTCCCATAGAATGACCTATAATAATTGGTTTCTCCAAATCCTTTATGTTGCAAAATCCATATACTATTTCAGCCATTTCTTTATAGGAAAACTCTTCGGTATGAAAACTTTTACCATGATTAGGTAAGTCGGGGATTATTACATCAAAGCCTTGCGAGGAGAGAAATTTACCAATTGAAATCCAATTGTCGCTTACTCCCAACCAACCGTGAAGAATAATAATGGGTGTGCCTTGACCATATTGACGAAAGAAGAAATCCATAGTTTGGATGTTTATTTTTAAGTAATTATTCTATATATCTTTGGTGCAAAAATATAAAATAAATAGATTATTCTTTTGATAGGTTGCAGAATTTTTATAGTTTTGCATGTTAAAACATAAAAGTATTGAACTATGGAATATGTAGCAATTATTATCTTTGCAGTATTTGTAAACAACGTTATTCTTTCACAATTCTTAGGAATTTGTCCTTTCCTTGGAGTTTCAAATAAGGTTTCAACTGCAGTAGGAATGGGGGCAGCTGTTGTTTTTGTTATGACTCTGGCAACTTTAGTAACCTATTTAATTCAGATTTATATTTTAGTCCCTATAAATATTGGATTCCTTCAAACAATAGTTTATATATTAGTTATTGCTTCTCTGGTTCAGATGGTAGAAATCATTCTTAAGAAAGTTAGTCCAGCACTTTATCAGGCTCTTGGAGTTTTTCTTCCTCTTATTACTACTAATTGTGCAGTTCTTGGGATTGCTATATTAGTTATTCAGAAAGATTTTAATTTAATAACTGCACTTGTATATTCTATAGGTATGGCTTTAGGCTTTACCCTTGCTATGGTTCTTTTTGCTGGAATTAGAGAAAAAACGGATTTGGTAGGAGTTCCAAAAGGAATGCAAAAAATGCCTATTGTTCTTGTAACGGCTGGTATTCTTGCTATGGCATTTATGGGCTTTGCTGGATTAGTTAAAATTTAAGATTATGAATGATAGCGAAATAAAAAATGTTTCCGCATCAGATGTTTCAAAAGACGAAACTAAAAAAATAGATATTGAACCAATAAAATCTATTGTTAAAGATAAAACCAGTAAGAAACTTTCTAAGGGACTTCAAAAAAAGACGAAAAAGCCTTCATGGTGGGTTAGATATAGCAGGAAGAAATTAGTTTTTAAACTTAAAGTAGCTCTTAAAGAATTAGGAGTAAGCAAAGCATGGGCTCACAAGCATTTTATTAATGCTGAAGAGAAGAAAGTTAATAATATTACTATTTATATTGAACTGAATAAAACTAAAGCAAATAAATATGATGCTCATCAAATTGATGCTTTAATGGATAAGAAGTTCAAACGAAAAGTTATAAATGTTATAGATGTTGCTTCTTTGCAACCAGCAATTAAAGAATTTGTTTCAAAAGACATAACTCCTTTATTATAGTTTTAAATGCAAATTTCGGCGGTAATAATTACTTTCAACGAAGAAAAGAATATTGAACGTTGTCTCAATTCCTTGCAGGGTGTTGTTGATGAAATTATTATTGTTGATTCCTTATCTACAGACAAAACTCAAGAAATTTGTTCTAAGTACGACTTAGTTAAGTTCTATTCTCAAGAGTGGCTTGGCTATTCTTCGCAAAAGAATTATGCAAATAAATTAGCTTCCTTCGATACAATTCTTTCTATTGATGCCGATGAGGTTCTTTCTTTTGAATTAAAACAAAGTATTTTGACTATCAAGGCTCAGTATGATAATATCTCAAATCCTAATATTATTTTTTCAGTTAAACGTTTAACCAATTATTGTGGCTCTTGGATAAAACATTGTGGTTGGTATCCTGATACAAAAAAAAGAATCTTTAATAAATCAGTTCAATGGGTTGGAGATATTCATGAAGAATTACTTTACTTGCCTTCAACCAAAATTAAACTTCTTAAAGGAGACCTTTATCACTATTCATTTCACTCAACCTCTGACCATATTAAACAAGTGGAGAAATTTACTAACCTTACATCAAAACAAGCTTTTGAAAAAGGTAAAAAGATTTCTTGTTTTGGGATTTGGTTTAGACCTAAATGGAAATTCTTCAGAGATTATATTCTTCTAAGAGGAATACTTGATGGATATGCAGGCTACCAAGTTTGCAAAATATCTTCCTTTGCAACCTTTTTGAAATATACTAAGCTTAGAGAATATTATCGTGAAAAAGAATAATATTTTACAAGTCTTTTCTTCTTCCTTTTGGGGAGGGGGAGAGCTTTATGTTTATGATTTATCAAAAAGATTAATAGAAGATCATCATAAAGTTATTTGCATATATAAGAAAAGCAGAATAATTACTGATAAGTTAGAATCAGCTAATATTCCTTATTATAATTTACCCCTTTGTGGAGTTTTTGATTTGTTTTCTGCTCTTAAAATAAGTAAAATAATAAGAGAAGAAAGCATTGATATTATTCATGTCCACAATTTTAAAACTCTTTTTCCTATTGTTTATGCAAAGATTATCTCAAAGAAAAAACCTAAGATAATTCTTTCAAGACATTTGATTAAAAAGGCTAAGAATAATCCTTTATACAATTTTCTCTATTCTAAGATTGATAAGATAATCTTTGTTTCAAATATGGCAAGGGAAGAATTCTTACTTTCTAATCCAAGAATAGAAAAGTCAAAAACTTTGGTTATACATAATAGTATTAAGCCTAAAGAGAAGCATAATTATACATTTAATATAAAGGAAGAATACAATATTAATAATGATGCTTTATTAGTTACATTTACTGGAAGAATTGTGCCTGATAAGGGTGTTGATATATTAATAAAGGCTTTTTCTAAGCTAAAGTCTGAAAATACATATCTTATAATTGCAGGAAGTGGTCAGGAGGAATACTTAAAAGGATTAAATAAGTTAGTTCTTGAAAACAATCTAACTTCAAGGGTTATATTCTTAGGATTTGTTGGAGATATAAAATCTGTAATAAATCAAAGTGATATAGGTGTTTTCCCTTCTGTTTGGAGAGAGCCATTTGGACTTTCAATAATAGAATTTATGCAAGAAGGAAAGGCTGTTATTACCACAAATAATGGAGCTCAAAAGGAATACATTATTAATAATGAAACAGGAATTCTTGTTGAACCTGGGAATGTTGAACAGCTTAGCAATTCATTGGAAACCTTAATTAATAACAAGCAATTAAGAGAAGAGATTGGTCAAAAAGGAAAGATCTATTTTGAAAAAGAGCTATCCTACGAACAATTCTACAAAAAGATAATCTCTACATATAATATCTAAATTGAAATTTAGATAGTTTCAAGCAGTTTTCCCAATAAGAAATAAAGAGAAATCTAAATAAAAAAAAGAACTCAAAAACTTTTTAGGGTTTTTGAATTCTTTTTTATTAAGTATTTAGTTGTGTTGCTCTAAGATTATAGAGTACGAACAGCTTCTACTATTTCTTTTCCTGTTTGAACAGCTTTTAGGTTTTCTGGAATCATACCATGATGACGTTCTGGAAGTGATTTCATAAGACCTTTTTCAATAAACTCTTCTGTAACTACAGGTTTTACTTTTAGAAAACCTCCAAGAACAATCATATTGAAAACTTTAGCTAATCCAAGGTCTGCAGCTTTTTCAGTTGCAGCAACTTTATAGATATTAATATCAGTACGCTTAGGAGGATTAGTTATTCCATTTGGATCATACAATAAAACTCCTCCAGGTTTAACGCTGCTTTCAAACTTATCAAGTGATTGTTGATTAAGAATAATAGCTGTGTCAAACTGGCTAATTATTGGAGAACTGATTCTTTCATCAGAAATAATTACTGATACGTTTGCAGTTCCTCCACGCATTTCTGGACCATAAGAAGGCATCCAGCTAACTTCTTTATCTTGCATTGCACCTGAATAAGCAAGTATTTTGCCCATTGATAAAACTCCTTGTCCACCAAATCCGGCTATAATGATTTCTTCTGTCATTGCTTTGTTATTTTAATTATTTTTGAACTAATTCTCCATCAACTTTAATATCGCCGATAGGGTATTTTGCGAACATATTTTCAACCATCCATTCATTTGCTTTTGGTGCTGTCATTTTCCATCCTGAATTACAATTGGAAACAACTTCAACAAATGATGTTCCTTTTTTGCCCTTTTGGTTTTCAAATGCTTGACGAATAGCTTTCTTTGTTTTTCTAACTGCAGCAGCTGTGTGAACAGATTGACGAGTAACAAAGTATGTTCCTGGCAACTGAGACAAAAGTTCTGTTATTTGCAATGGATAACCATTTAACTCAACTGTACGTCCATAAGGAGAGGTTGCAGTTTGCATTCCAATTAAAGTAGTTGGTGCCATTTGTCCTCCTGTCATCCCATAAATACCATTGTTTATGAAGATAATAACAATATTTTCACCACGGTTACATGCATGAATTGTTTCTGCAGTTCCGATAGCAGCTAAGTCTCCATCTCCTTGATAAGTAAATGTATGATGATCTGGGTTCAATCTTTGAATTGCAGTTGCTAAGGCAGGAGCTCTACCGTGAGCAGCTCCTAAAGAGTCAACTGAAAAATAATTATAAGCTAAAACTGAGCATCCAACAGGAGCAACGCAAATAGCTTTATCTTGAATACCCATTTCTTCAATAACTTCAGCAATGATACGGTGAGTTGTTCCGTGTCCACAGCCTGGGCAATAGTGCATAACGTTATTTGTTAGCACATCTGTTTTTTTGTAAACCAAATTTTCTGGCTTAACTATATCTTGATTAAACATATACTTTTATCTTTTAATGATTTTTTCTTCCAATGCTTCCAATACTTCTTGTGGAGTATGAATAATTCCACCATAGCGTCCAAAATGTTCAATAGGACAACGGAACTGTGCTGCTAAACGAACATCTTCTACCATTTGACCTGCACTCATTTCAACAGCTAACATACCTTTTACTTTGGTTGATAGTTCTGCAATTTTCTTTTTTGGGAAAGGGAATAGGGTAATTAATCTTAGAATACCAATTTTATATCCTTTTTCTTTTCCTAATTGCATAGCTTTCTCAGCAATACGTGCACTTGAACCATAAGCAACAAATATGTAATCAGCATCATCACAGTTAATAGCTTCGAAGCGAACTTCTTTTTCTTCCATTTCTCTGTATTTTGCTTGAAGTTTGTGATTATGTTGCTCTTGTTTTGCTGAATCAAGTTCTAATGATGTGATAATATGATGTTCTCTGTTAGCTGGTTTCCCAAAACTTGCCCAAGGAGCATTCTTCTTTAACTCTTCATCAGTCCAACGTGGAACATAATCTCCAACATATAGTTTTTCCATAACTTGTCCAATTGCTCCATCAGACAAAATCATAACTGGATTACGATATTTAAATGCTATTTCCCATCCAAGGAATACAAAATCATACATTTCTTGAACTGTTGCAGGAGCAAGAACAAATAGTTGATAGTCTCCATGACCACCACCTTTTGTAGCTTGAAAATAGTCTGCTTGTGAAGGTTGAATTGTTCCTAAACCAGGACCTCCACGAACAACATTAACAACAATTGCTGGAAGTTCTGCACCTGCAAGATAGGTTAATCCTTCTTGCATAAGGCTAATTCCGGGAGAAGAAGAAGAAGTCATTACTTTCTTTCCAACTCCAGCGCCTCCATATACCATGTTAATTGAAGATGTTTCACTTTCAGCTTGAAGTACTACCATTCCTGTCTTTTCCCAAGGCTTTTCTGCCATCAAATATTCCATTACTTCAGATTGGGGAGTGATAGGATAGCCAAAGTATCCATCGCAACCTGAGCGAATTGCAGCTTCTGCAATTGCTTCGTTGCCTTTCATTAATTTTAGCTCTTTTGCCATTTTCTATAATGTTTAATGCGTTATTATTTTACTTTGTAAACGGTGATTACTCCGTCAGGACATACCATTGCACATGATGCACAACCAATACATTCATCCACCACTGCTTCAGAATAATTATATCCTTTACCATTTACGTTTTTTGCTAAAGCGAGTACACTTTTTGGGCATGCTACAATGCAAACACCACAACCTTTACAACGCTCTTTATCAATTACAACTGTTCCTTTTGCTGCCATTGTTATTTGTTTTTAATTTGTTAATATTTATTTTTCATTATTTTCAGCCTTCAAAATTATAACTTATTTTTCATTGCCACAAATATTTCAACCTAAATTAATTTTTCATGCAATATAAAACCAATGATGTCGTTATTTTAAGGTATATTATATTTATTAATTTAAAAACAAAGAAATTATGTCAAAATTTACATTACCAGCGTTTCCTTTTGCTCAAGATGCATTGGAACCACATATTTCAAAAACAACAATAGAATTCCACTATGGAAAACATCATCAAACATATGTTGATAATTTAAATAAACTGATTATCGGGACTGAATTTGAAAATTCAACATTAGAAGAAATTGTTCTAAAATCAAGTGGTGGAATATTCAATAATGCTGCTCAAGTTTGGAATCATACCTTTTATTGGAATTGCTTAACCCCAAAATCAAATCTTAAACCTGAAGGAAAACTTTTGGATGCAATTGAAAAAGAATTTGGCAGCTATGAAGAGTTTAAAGAAAAATTCACAAATTCAGCTGTTACTCTTTTTGGTTCAGGATGGGCTTGGTTAGTAAAGAATAAAGAAGGAAAATTGGAAATAGTTCAAACTTCTAATGCTGAAAACCCAATGCGTCAAGATAAAACTCCTCTTTTAGTTTGTGATGTTTGGGAACATGCATACTATATTGATAAACAAAACCGTCGTCCAGCTTACTTGGAATCATTCTGGAACTTGGTAGATTGGAAAAAAGTTGAAGAAAGATTTTAGAACATAGTTTCTAAAGCTAATATTCTATAAGTCAAAAGGGATACTCAAAAGGTATCCCTTTTTTAGTTTGTGTTATCTGCAAAAGAGGTTGAAATTAAAAAATTGATAACATTCAACAAATCATAAATGTTATACTTTGAAGAAAATTAATCGGGACTTATTCAAAAATAAACGGCATCTTTTTGAAAAAAGTCGGTGATTAAAAAGAAAAAGTCGGTGATTAATTTTAATTAAGTCCACACTTATTTTTTCTCTCTATTATTCAGGCAAATAGAATAATTATTTTGACTATTCATTAATTATTTCTAAATTTGCAATCTCAAATATAATTTTAGAATCTAAAAATAAAAAATCATGAATGTATTAGTGTTGAACTGTGGTAGTTCATCAATTAAGTATCAGTTAGTTGATATGTCTAATGATGCTGCTGTGTTGGCAAAAGGTTTAATAGAAAGAATTGGTTTGGAAATGGGAGAGTTTACCCATAGACCAGAGGGTAAGGATAAATATTATATTAAGACTCCAATTCCAACTCATAAGGTTGGTATCGATCTTGTTCTTAATGCATTGATTGATGAAAAAATTGGCGTTATTAAATCCTTAGATGAAATTAATGCATGTGGCCATAGAGTAGCTCATGGAGGAGAAGTTTTTAAAACATCTGTTGTTGTTGGAATTAACGAGAAAGCAAAAATTAAAGAACTATGTGCTTTAGCTCCACTTCATAATCCAGCTAACTTGGAAGGTATTGAAGCTATGGAAGCACTACTTCCAAAAGTAACTCAAGTGGCTGTTTTTGATACTTCTTTCCATCAAACTATGCCTAAGGAAGCTTACATGTATGCAATTGACTACAAATACTACACTGATGACAAAATACGCCGTTATGGTTTTCATGGAACAAGCCATAAGTTTGTTGCTGAAAAAGCGGCTAAGTTGGCTGGTTTAGACATTAATAATTCAAAAATAGTTAGCTGTCATCTTGGAAATGGAGCATCAATTTGTGCTATTCAGGATGGTAAAAGTGTTGATACCTCAATGGGATTTACTCCAGTTGAAGGATTGGTAATGGGAACAAGAGCTGGTGATTTAGATATTGGTGCTTTCTTATTTATTTGCGAAAAAGAAGGATTAAATATCAATGCAGCTAACAATTTAATCAATAAGAAATCAGGACTTTTGGGAATTAGTGGACACTCTGATATGAGAGAAGTTTGCGAAGGAAAGAAAAAAGGAGTAGAAAGAGATGTTGTTGCTTTTGATTTATTCTGCAATAGAGTAAGAAAATATATTGGAGCTTATGCTGCAACTATGGGAGGAGTTGATTTAATCCTTTTCACAGGAGGAATTGGAGAAAATGCTGATGATGTTCGTGAAAAGATTTGTGAAAGATTGGAATTCTTAGGAGTTGACTTTAACAAAGAAGCAAATAAAGGACAAAGAGGAGTTGATTTAATGATTTCAAAACCATCTTCAAAGGTAAAGGTTATGATGGTTTCTACCAATGAAGAATATGTAATTGCAAAAGACACATATTCTTTAGCAAAAAAATAGATGAGAAGACAGATAGCAAGTTTTCTTTTGTGGCTCTCGGGCTGGAAGCTAATTGGCAAACCAGAACCTCAAATGCAAAAATGTATTTTTATTGAAGCTCCTCACACTTCAAATTGGGATTTTGTTTGGGGTTGTCTTGGATTGTGGAAGCTTAAAGTAAAACCTAATTTTCTAATTAAAAAGGAATTATTTGTTTTCCCATTAGGAGGAATCTTAAGGAGTTTAGGAGGAATGCCAGTTGATAGGGGAAGAAGTTCCAATATGGTTGACCAAGTTGTTGAGATGTTTAATCAAAAAGATAGATTCTCTTTAGTTATTACTCCTGAAGGAACAAGAAAACTTACTCCCCATTGGAAGAAAGGTTTTTATTATATTGCCACAAAGGCAAATGTTCCAATCTATCTGGCTTACCTTAATTATGATAAAAAAGAAGGTGGAGCAGGAAAGATATTTTATCCAACTGGCGATTACGAGAAAGACATAATGGAAATAGAAGAATTCTATAAAGATAAGATTGCAAAATTTCCAGAGAACTTTAATTTGAGCAAACAAAACCGAAATAAATAAATACTTATATGTTAAGAACACATACTTGTGGAGAGTTAAATATAAATAATGTTGGCAGTGAAGTAATACTTAGTGGTTGGGTGCAACGTTCACGTGATTTGGGCGGAATGACATTTATTGACCTTAGAGATCGCTATGGAATAACTCAACTTGCCTTCAATATGGAAACTAATTCAGACTTATGTCAAAAGGCAAGAAAGCTTGGAAGAGAATATGTTATCCAAGTTAGAGGAAAGGTTGAAGAAAGAAGTAGCAAGAACAAGAAAATCCCAACAGGAGATATTGAAATAGTTGTAGACGAAATTATTATACTTAATTCATCCAAAACACCACCTTTTACAATTGAAGACAATACTGATGGAGGAGATGAACTAAGAATGAAGTATCGTTACTTAGACCTTAGACGTAATACTGTTAAGCAAAATATGTATCTTCGTCATAAACTTTCCATTTTGGTAAGGAATTATATGAATGATTTGGAATTTATGGAAATTGAAACTCCTTACCTTATTGGTTCAACACCAGAAGGAGCAAGAGATTTTGTTGTTCCATCAAGAATGAATCCAAATGAATTCTATGCACTTCCTCAATCTCCACAAACATTTAAACAACTGTTAATGATTTCTGGTTATGACCGTTATTTCCAAATAGTTCGTTGCTTTAGAGATGAAGACCTTAGAGCAGACCGTCAACCAGAATTTACTCAAATAGACTGCGAGATGTCTTTTGTTGAGCAGGAAGATATTCTAAATATATTTGAAGGGTTGATGAAATACCTGTTTGAGAAAGTTAAGAACATTAAGTTTGACTCTTTCCCAAGAATGCCTTATGCCGATGCAATGAAATACTATGGTTCTGACAAGCCTGACACTCGTTTTGATATGAAGTTTGTTGAACTTAACGATGTTGCAAAAGGAAATGGTTTTTCAGTATTTGATAATGCAGAACTTGTTGTTGGAATTTGTGCTAAAGGATGTGCTGAATACACAAGAAAACAATTGGATGAACTTACAGAATTTGTAAAACGTCCACAAGTTGGTGCAACAGGATTAGTATACATTAAATATAATACAGACGGAACTTTAAAATCTTCAGTTGATAAATTCTTTTCAGAAGACAAACTAAGAGCAATTGCTGGCAAGTTCAATGCAGAAAAGGGAGACCTTATTCTAATTATGGCTGGCAAAGAAGAAAAAACTCAAATTGCTTTATGCTCTTTACGTTTGGAAATGGGAGAAAGATTAAACCATAGAGATCCAAACAAATATTCTCCACTTTGGGTTGTAGATTTCCCTCTTTTGGAATGGGACGAAGAAACAGACAGGTTCTATGCAAAGCATCACCCATTCACTGCTCCAAAACCAGAAGACTATCCAGACCTCTTTACCAAAACAAAAGATGTAAGAGCAAATGCTTACGACTTAGTAATTAATGGAGTTGAGATTGGAGGAGGTTCAATTCGTATTTACGATAAGAATATGCAACAGGATATGTTTAAGGTGTTGGGATTTAGTGAAGAAGAAGCACAAAAACAATTTGGATTTCTTTTAGATGCTTTTGAATATGGAGCACCACCTCATGGAGGAATAGCTTTTGGCTTTGACAGATTATGTTCAATATTTGCAGGAGTTGAAACCATAAGAGACTTTATTGCATTTCCAAAGAACAATAATGGAAGAGACACAATGATAAACTCACCTTCCAAAATCTCACAAGCCCAACTTGACGAGCTAAACATACAACTTATAGTAAAGGAATAAACTTATTCTCTTTTATATTAATAAGCCTTAGTGATATTTTGCTAAGGCTTATTTGTTTTTATAACAAATAGATTTCTAAATATTTGTTTAATAATTATTAATTACTACCTTTGCCATCATCAAATATTATATTAATCTTTAAAAAAGGAGTATAAAATGAAAAATTCACAAAAGTTATTAGTAGCTTTTATAATAGCATTATTAACAATCAGCTCCTCTTGTGAGACAGATAATGATAATCCAAAGCCACCAGTAATCAAATATCCTATTCAGCTCCAAATCTCCGATATTATTCCTTGTGCATGCGTGAATAGATTTGATAATGTGATTTTAGATACTGTTTACATTATAAATGATACAGCAGATTATAGCAAATATTGTAATCATCTTTCTGATTTTTATACAGATTTTTCAAAAAATTCAATACTTGTTTTATATAGCTGGCATTATGAAATTCCTTTTGGTCAAGTACCAGAATTAATAGACACTTTATGGAAGCTTTCAGATAATGAATATCTTTGGGATATAGGTTGGCGTCAATCAGCAATAGATACTAATCTTGGAAGAGGAACATATACTATTGATAGATTTGTCCCTAAAATTCCTAAAGGTGCAAAACTTAATGTTCGTATTGCAAGATAATATCATATATAACATTAAAAAAGTACAAAAGGTGAAAAAAGCACAGAAATTATTAGCTTTTATCTTAATTGCAGTTATTGCAATTGGTTTTACTTCATGTGAAGCAGATGATGATTCAAAACCAACAAAACCAGTAACTCCAACTGAAGAAACGTATCCAATGCAAATTCCTTCTCCTTGTCCTTCCTGCCCATTTGTTGTGTATTGGGATACTTTGTCGGAACATGGAAGTATGGAAGATTGGCTTTATATTATTAATGATCAAGAAACTCTAAGCAGATATGTTGATTTGCAAGACAGTACTGGAAACTGCCAAATCAATTTCATGGATAAAACAGTGCTTTTAGCATATACTTGGACAAGAAATCTAAATCCATCAGAAGTAAAAGATACTCTTTGGAAACTCTCTTCAAGTGAATTTCGTTGGGAGTTAACGTATAATTATTCAGTAGCTCAACCTTCAATTGGAAGAAGTGCAAATATGATTGTAGTTCCTAAAATTGCTGATACTGCAACAGTATCTTTGTATGTATTAGATGAAGGAGTCCCTCATCCATAAGAATTAAGTTAATAATAAGGTTCTGATTTCAAAAGACTTTATCTTTTAACTCTAAAACCTTATTATTTAATTCTAAGAGCTTATCTTTTTAAGCTGTTATAGTTATCTTATAAAACATTTATAGTTATCTCAAGTTCAAAAAGTGCGACTTTCTTACTCGAAAAGTCGCACTTTTTGTCTGAAAAGTCGCACTTCCCAATCAAAAAGTCGCACTTTTTGATTGGGGGATAGTTATCATTAACCTTCGAGATAACTATCTTGGAGAAAAATAATAGTGTTATTTAGAGAAATATTAATATTATTCTATAAAATAATAATGTCTTTGAGGTAGGATTTCATTATCGAAAAGAACAAAAATTTAGACAAAATGTAAAATATATTTGTCATAATGAAAAATAATTTATACTTTTGCATCGTTAAAACAATATTAATAATTAAAATGTTTAAGTATGAAAAAAACTTTCTTGTTTCCATCTTATTTTAGAAAAATAGGTTGGATAATTTCAATCACTACATTATTGTATTTCGTAATTGGAGTAATCTTTTTTGCAGACAAGTTCGACTTTAATTTTAAGATGCCTGCTATTGTTGGATTAGAAAAGATATATAATCTAATTCCAGAAAAAGATTATTTTGTTTTAGCTAAAACTTCATTTATGGCTACGCTTTTCCCTGTCTTGATGATTATTGGTCTTGTTTTTATTGCTTTTTCAAAGGAAAAAAATGAAGATGAATATGTTTCTAAAATAAGAGAAAGAGCTTTGGTTTGGTCAGTTTTAGTAACTTGTGTTGTTTTAATACTTGCAATTCTTCTTATATATGGATTTGATGCTTTTTATGTTTTTTGGTTTGACTTTCTGTTCTTTTTACTTTTGTTTGTGATAAAGTTTAGGATAGATATTTTTAGATTTAATCGTAGCGCTAAGAAAGATGAAGAATAATATTAGAGTTGAAAGGGCTATCTTGAAAATCTCGCAACAAGAGTTAGCCGATAGGATTGGTGTTTCTCGTCAAACGATTAATGCTATAGAATTGGAAAAATATGTGCCATCGGCAACAGTTATTATGAAGATTGCACATATTTTTGGCAAAAAAGTTGAAGATATTTTCACTTTAGAGGAGAGCGATTGGAAATAAGTTATACTTCTTAGAATAATATTTTTAAGTAGAAAGTTAAAGCATGATGTTTATTTAATAACATCATGCTTTTTTTATGCTAACTATCCTGTTTGCAGCAACTAAGCTCTTTTCTTTTTCTTATTTTAATACTCTTTCCTGAACGCTCTGAGAATTTAAAAATTGAACGCAGGCTTAGCAATAGCCTTATTAATGCGATTCTCGTGCTTTAGATTTGTTAAATTCTGACTGTGGATATTTGTTAAAAGATGTGATTTCTTATAGTATTTATGTAATCTCAGTATTTCTTTGTTTTAGAAAATTAAAACTTGATTTCATTTTACTGAAACTTGATTTCATTTTATTGAAATAGCATTTAATTTGAATAAAAAAATAGGCTAAGAAATAAATCTTAGCCTATTTAATATTGTTTTGTGAATGATTATTTATTTTTATTTGGTTTGTCTAAGCCATATCCTTTTTTAATGTCAATTCTCTTTAGAACTATTCCAAGGAAGAAGGCTGCAACGCCAAAGCATGCAAATATGATTTCAGGAATTGTATAATCATATCTTGCTCCTGCAACATTGTTTTGAATTTGTTCTGCAACTCCTGGGTTAGATGCTGATAAAGCAAATCCAATTAACATTGGAACTAATAGAAGTCCAATATTTTGAATGTAGAATATTAATCCGTAGGCAGAACCTAAATATCTGTCTTCAACAATCTTTGGTAGTGAAGGCCACATTGAAGCAGGTACTAATGAAAATGCTGTTCCCAATATAACTATTGTAAGAATTGCAATAAATGGAGTAAATGAAGCTTCTGGAACTAAGGCAAAAATCAAGTGAGAAATGGTAAGAAGGATTGCTCCATATATCATCATAGTTGCTCCTTTGCCCTTAAAGTCCAAAAATGCTCCAATAAATGGGGTTAAGATCATTGCTCCAATTGGGAAGAATGAAACATATCTGGCAGCAACTACTGTGTCAATGCTTAGTTTTGAAGAAAGCATATCAGTAGCAAACTTTTGGAATGGGAAAATTGCTGAATAGAACAGAACACAAAGTCCTGCTATTGCAAGAAAACCAGGATTAGTTAGAATTTTTCCAAGATCAGAAATTTTAAATTCTTCTTCAGAGGAGTCTTCTTCTGTTTCCCCGATTTCTTTGTCAAGCTTTCTATCCATAAATGTATAGATAAGGAATGTCATAAATCCAACTAATAGGAATAAAACTCCAAAAAATAGAGAGTTAGACACTCCTCCTTCTGATGCAAAGATGGGAGAAAGTTGGAAAACAGCAAAAACTCCTAAACGAGCTAATGCCATTTCAAGTCCCATTGCAAGCGCAAGTTCTTTCCCTTTAAACCATTTTACAATTGTTTTTGAAACTGTTATTCCAGCCATTTCAACTCCAACTCCAAAGATTGAAAACCCAAAGAATGCAAGTTTTGCTGATGCAGGAACTGAAGGGATGAATGAATTTAGAGTTTCAGCAAATGATGTAATTGCAAATCCTTCTGTAAGTGCATACCATTTAATAGTTCCTCCAATTAGCATTAATGCACCGGATAGTCTAAGTGTAAATCGAATACCCATCTTATCAAGAATAATCCCTGATAGGATAAGAAATCCAGCAAATACGTTTAGAAAAAATTCAGAACCTCCCAACATTCCAAAGGTCTCATTTGACCAAAAGTAAGGAGCTTTTTCTAATAATGTTTTTAAAGGAGCTGCAACGTCAACAAAGAAGTATGCAAAAAACATTGTTAGAGAAATTAGAGCAAGAGCAATCCAACGCATAGCTGGAGAATCTTTCATGTGTTTACGTAATTTTTCTGTCATATTACTTATTTTTTAATCTTTATTCTGAATGCAAAGCTATGATATTTTTATTAAACCATGTTTTATTTATATGGTTTTTATTTAATTCTTGGCTTTAAGCTTTTGATTAAGTGAAAAATAATTGTAGGAAAAAATAAAAAATAGTTTTTTTTCGGATGATTTTATGGAGTTATAAAATAATCTCCTATCTTTGCAAATTCAAAAAAAACTGTGATATTACCAAATAAATCATTATAATATATGCAAAACAAGGGAGCTATTAAAATTATCGTAATTATCTTTTCTTTAGTTTGTTTGTATCAACTATCATTCACTTATTTTACTAAAAAAGTAGAAAAGGATGCTAAAGAATATGCATTAAATAGTTATGCTAAAAATCAAGCAAAAACTCTTGCCGCTGGTAACGCAATCAAAGAACAAGAAATTTTAGATTCAATTTCTAATGAAAGAGAGTTAAATTATTTAGACTCTATTTCTGAGAAACCTGTCTATAATTTTTTATGGATGCGTCAATTTACATACAAACAATGTAAGGCAAGGGAAGTTGGATTAGGTTTAGACCTAAAAGGAGGTATGAATGTTAAGATGGAAGTTTCAACATCAGATGTTGTTAAAAATCTTGCAACAAATCCTACTGATCCAGCTTTTTTGAAGATTTATGATAAAGCATTAGAACTACAGAAAACAACAGGAAGAGATTTCTTTACTTCATTTCAAGAAGTAGTACTTAATGAAGGAAATACAGGAAAAGTTAATTTATCTGCTTTTTTCCGTGTTAAATTGAAAGAAAGTGGTATCACTACAAATTCTACAAATGAGCAAGTTCTTGCTGCAATTAAGAAAGAGTGTACAGATGCTTTTGATAGAACATTTCAAGTTTTAAGCAAGCGTATAGACAAGTTTGGAGTATCTGAACCAACAATTCAAAAATTAGAATCTTCGGAAAGAATTTTAATTGAGCTTCCTGGAGTTTCTGATCCACAACGTATAAGTCGTTTGTTGGAAGGAACAGCACAGTTAGAGTTTTGGTTAGCAGGAGATGCAGGAAAGGTATTTCAGGCATTTGGAGCGGCTGATGAATTTCTTGCTAATGTTGGAGTAGAAAAAGATACAATTAATATTACTAATGATACATTAATTAATATAGATACATTAAATACTGCTCCAATTGCTAAACAAACAACTCCAGTTGCGAAGAAAGACACTTTAAAAACTAGACCATTATTAAGCTTATTCACAAGACTTAATAAAGGGGATTTAGCACCTTCAGTTATAGGTACAGCAACTGCTTCTGCAAAGAAAGATATTAATCGTCAATTAGAAAGAGCTGCAAAAGTTCTTCCAACAGATGTAACTTTCCTTTGGAGTGCTCAACCAATTCCAAAGACAAATGAATTTGAATTATATGTTATACAATATACTAATAAGGCAAAAACTGCACTTTTAGATGGAGATGTTATTGATGATGCACGCCAAGACTTTAATCAACAAGGACATCCTGTTGTTTCAATGTCAATGAAGGCTGAAGCTGCAAGAAAATGGGAAAAGATAACAGGTTCAAACATTGGTAATAGTATTGCTATTGTTTTGGATGATGTAGTTTATTCTGCACCAAGGGTAAATAGTGAAATTAGTGGTGGTCGTTCTGAAATATCAGGAAGTTTCTCTATTGAAGAAGCAAAAGACTTGGCAAATATATTAAAATCAGGTAAATTAACTGCTCCAGCAAAAGTTGTTCAAGAATCTGTTGTTGGACCATCTCTTGGAGAAGAATCAATTAAAGCTGGATTTATTTCATTCTTATTCTCTCTTTTAGCAGTATTTGTATTTATGATATTCTTCTATAGTGTGGCTGGTATAGCTGCTTGTGTTGCTTTGCTAGTAAACTTATTCTTCCTAATGGGAGTTTTAGCATCAATAGGTGCAGTTCTAACTCTATCAGGTATTGCAGGTATTGTTCTTACATTAGCTATGGCGGTTGACTCAAATGTAATTATAAATGAACGTATAAAAGAGGAACTTAAGCACGGTAAAAATATTAGTAATGCAATTGCTGATGGTTACAAAGCTTCTTATTCTGCAATTATTGATGGTAATGTTACAACCTTATTAACTGGTATTATATTAGCTTATTTTGGAGCTGGTTCAGTTTTAGGATTTGCTATTACACTATGTGTAGGTATTTTGACTTCTCTTTTTACCAGTATTTTTGTTTCTCGTTTAGTAATGGAATCAATGGTTGCAAGTAAAACTTTTAAAAATAGACTTAAATTTACTAATAATCTATCTTCAAAAATTTATGGCTCACCTAATTTCCGTTTCGTTCAAAATGCAAAGAAACAATTAATAATTATGGGTGCTGTTGTAGTTATTTTAGCAGGTTTCTTAGTAACTAGAGGGTTAAACTATGGAATTGACTTTACTGGTGGTCGTACTTATGTTATAAGATTTGACAAAGATGTTAATCCAAATGATATTAGACAATCATTAAGTGAAGAGTTTGGTTCTGCTCCTGAAGTAAAATCTTTTGGACCATCTTACCAAGTTAAGATTACAACTGACTATAAGGTAAAAGAAGATAATGAGGCTGTTAAGAGAGAGGTTATTGAAAAACTATATAATGGAACTAAAACATTCTATCTAAGTAAGGAAATTACATTAGATGAATTCCAATCTACACAAAGATCCCCACTTGGAATTATTAGTTCAGAAATTGTTGGACCAACTATAGCTGACGATATAAAGACATCAGCAATTATTGCTATAATTGTTTCTTTGATTGCAATATTTATTTACATCGCTATTCGTTTTAGGAATTGGAAATATAGTATAGGAGGTTTAGTCGCATTAGGATTCGATGCATTTTTTACAATTGGAATTTTCTCTGCTTTAAATGGAGTATTACCTTTTAGTATGGATGTTGATATGAACTTTGTAGCGGCAATTCTAACTATTATTGGATTTTCAATTAATGATACTGTGGTTATTTTTGACCGTGTTCGTGAAAATATTCATCTTTATCCAAATCGTAATTTTGGAGAAGTGATGAACATGTCAATTAATCAAACATTAAGTAGAACAATAAATACAGTATTCACTGTATTTATATCGCTTGTTATTATATTAATTTTTGGAGGAGATGTATTAAGAGGTTTCGCATTTGCATTAACAATTGGAACGGTTTCGGGTTCATTCTCAACTTTATTTATCTCTTCTCCAATTGCATACTTATTAATTAGCAAGCAAAAACAGAAAGAAGTAGTAAAAGTTAAATAGAATAATAGATTAAGCAAAAAACTGATAATCGATTAAAGTTTTTTTTAGAAAATAGAATTATATTTTGGTCTTATCAGTTTTTTGTTTAAATTTGTGGCAAAATAAAGGTAGATATGAGTATATATTTAGTACTTGCTTTAATAGGTTTTGTGTTGATATTCAAAAAGTTGTTTTCTTCTTTTGCTAAGAAAATAATGGAGAATGTTCCTCAATTTGAGGAACAGAATCCTAATAAAAATATTAATCAACCTGATTTTAGTGACTTTTTTGAAAGAAAGGAAACAATAAAAAAAGTTAAAACTAAAGATTATATTGAAGCCACAAAACCACAAAATAAAATTAATAATACTAAAATAACTAATTCAATTAATGAAGTAGAATTAAAAGAAGAAAATGAATTTGATTTAAGAAAAGCGGTTATTTATTCAGAAATAATTAATAATCCTTTCTTGTCAAGATAATAAATTGAAAAATTAAATTTCATTCTTTACATAAAAAAATAAATAAAGAAATATGTTAAGAAAATTATTCTTTACTCTTGGTTTGTTCTTAACAACCAGTTTAATTTTGTACTCTCAAGGAACCTTGACGGGTACAATTACAGATGCTAAAACAGGCGAGCCAATGCCGTTCGTTAATGTTATTGTTCAACAAAATGGTCAACAAAAAGGAGGTGCCCAAACAGATATGGATGGGAACTATCAAATTAAGCCATTAAGTGCTGGTAGCTATGATGTAGTTGCGAGCTTTGTTGGTTATCAAAAAGGTATGAAAACAGGAGTGCGTGTAAACGCATCTGGTTATTCAACTGGTGGTAGTATTGCCCTTGAACCTTCATCAACTCAATTAGATGTTGTGAATATTGAGGCGTATGCAGTGCCATTAATTGATCCTGGTACCCCTGAACAAGGAAAGCGTATTACTAATGAAGACATCGAAAAGATGACTGCCAATACTGTTGAAGGAATTATTGCAACAGTGGGAGGAGTTTCTGATAATGATGGTCAAGCAGGAACCACTCGTGGTGAAGGTAGTATGGTAACCTATGTAAATGGTGTTGCTAAAAAAGGAACTGTAAATATTCCTAAACAAGCAATTCAAGAAGTTCAAGTTATTCTTGGAGGTACTCCTGCAAGATTTGGTGAATCAATTGGAGGAACCACAAATATTACTTTAAGACCACCTGCAAATAAATTTAATGGAATGGTCGGTTACCAAACATCTGAACCTTTTGATACAAGAGGTTATCATAGACTTGATGTTTATTTAACTGGTCCTTTATACAAAAAGACAACTGCTGATGGTGCAGAAAAGAGTATAATTGGTTTCCGTTTAGCTGGATTCAATTCTTACACACAAGACCCATATAATCGTCCAAGTGATAGAGCATATTATATGCTAAAAGAAGATAAACAAGAATTCTTAAATAATAATCCTCTTACTTTTAATCCTGTTTCAGGTGCAGTTTATAACACTGCTTCTTACTTAAGATTATCTGATTTTGAGAAAGTTGGAAGAAAACCTAATATGTGGAATAATTACCTTTATTTAGAAGGTGGATTAGACATTCGTTTTTCTGATAATAGTGCATTATTAATTAATGGTGAATTTGTAAATAGTATAAGAAAAGATGGTTCTGCAGCTGGAATGCTTTTAAATAATGCTAATAATTCTGAATCTAAAGCAAATAGTTTTATGGTAATGGCAGACTTTACACAAAAATTCTCTAATACCTCAGAAACTTCCAAAATTAAAAATATTATATTTAATATTAATGGTTCATATTCTAGATCCTATAGTGAAACTTATAACAAAGACCATGGAGACGATTTGTTTAAATATGGTCATATAGGAACTTTCCATACATATAAAAGAAATACTTATCAATTATCAAGAATGGAGATAAATGGTGTTATGCAAGATGTTATGGAGCATAATGGTTGGTTAGATTATCAAGTTGATTTTACTCCATCTGATAATAATCCTGGACTTGCAAGATATACTTGGCAATTATATAATGATCCAGATTTTGCATCAATTAGACCTATGTTATTTAATTATGATAATATTAGATCATTCTTAGGATTAACAAATGGTGATGTGCCCAATACAATTTATCCAATAACAGATTTTTCATGGACAAATGTTGGAGTGCCTTATAGAGGTTATTCTAAAAGTGAAAGACAAGATGTTTATTTCTCTGCAAAAGTATCTGCTGATATTGGAAAACATTCTTTAGAATTAGGATTCCAATATGACCAATCTACCTACCGTGCATACTCTTTAACTGCTAGTTCTTTGTGGACAATAATGAAGCAAGAAGCAAATTCACATATATTATATAGAGATTTAGGAAATCCAATAATTGATAATTCTGGTTCAATCCCTTATGTTACTTATAATAGATCTTATGACCAAGCCAGTCAAACATTTTTTGATAGAGCTTTAAGACAAAAATTAGGATTAAGTGTTACGGGTACAGAATTTATTGATATTGATAGTTATGACCCGTCAACTTTTAGTATGGATATGTTTTCTGCTGATGAGTTATTTAATAATGGAGGAAATAATTCTATTGTATCATATTATGGTTACGATCATAGAGGTAATGTTGTTAAAGGAAAGCAAAATTTACAAAGCTTCTTCTCTGACCCAACTAACAGAACATTGGGAGCATGGCAACCTATTTATATGGCTGGATATATTCAAGATCAATTCTTCTTTAAAGATTTAATTTTTAATATTGGTTTACGTGTAGATAGATTTGATGGTAATCAAATGGGATTAAAAGATCCTTATTTACTTTATTCAGCTTATACTGCAGGAGAACTTGCAATACCTAATCGACCTGCTAATATTGGAGACGATTATGTTGTATATGTAAGTAGTTTAAATGGAAATTCTTCACCTTCTGATGTAAACAATGATGGTTTTATTAGAGGGTATAGAAATGGAAATACTTGGTATAATGCAAACGGAGAAATAGTATCTGACCCTAAATCAGTTGCTGCAGCTTCAGGACAACCACTACCTTTTAGAAAAGGGGAGTTAAATGATACAGGTCTACCTTACGAAATTTCTACTGATGCATTTGAAGATTATAAACCAATTATTATTCCAATGCCTCGTATAGCATTTTCATTCCCTGTTTCTGACAAGTCTGAATTTAAAGCCTCTTACGATATGATTGCTCGTCGTCCTCAAAGCTATTGGATGGCTAACTATGTAGATTACCTATTTATGGAAAGACAATCTGGTCAAACTTTAAATAATCCTACATTAGAGCCAGAAAAAATTACTAACTATGAACTTGGATTTACGCAAGTATTATCAAAATCATCAGTATTGGTTATGTCTGCATATTATAAAGAAACGAGAGATTTAATTGCTTATGTTCAATATGTAGGTGCAGACCCAACATCTTTATATTATTCATTCGGAAATCAAGATTTTAGAACAACAAAAGGTATTACTGTTACTTATGAATTAAAACGTTCAAATAATATTCGTATTAATGCTAACTACACACTTCAATACGCTGAAGGAACTACAGGTCTTCCAAGAACAACTGTTGTATCTTTAATTCAAGCTGGTTATCCTAATATTAAAATGCTTTATCCAATCAATGACGATAGAAGACATGAATTTAAACTTCAGTTAGATTTCCGTTATTTTGGAGGAAAAGATTATAATGGACCAACAACTAAAAGAGTTGTAAAAGATAAAGCAACAGGAGAAGACAGATCTCAAGTTATTAATTGGCTACAAAACTTTGGTGTTAATATAACTGGAGTTGCTCAATCAGGTAGACCATACACTAAATATTTTAGTAATACTCAAAAAACAATTGTTGGTAGTTTCAATGGAGCACGTTTACCTTGGGTTTTCCGTGTTGATATGAACATTGACAAGACTTACAATATTAAAGTTGGTAAAAAAGTAACTCAATTAAACTTATTTGCAAGAATAAGTAATGTATTAAATATTAAAAATGTTGCTAGTGTATTTGGAGTTACTGGAGACCCAGATGATAATGGTTATTTAACTGACCCTGAAACTCAAACCATTATTGCAAACCAATTGAATGAAAATTCATTTAGAGATTATTATATGATGTATCTAAACAATTATGAATATAATTATCAACGTCCTAGAATGGTTTACTTAGGAGTAACTTATACATTTTAGTTAAAATATTAAATAGAAAAATTTTGCAAGATGAAACATATATTTAAAATAACAACGTTAGTTTTAGTCTGCCTTTTGTTGCAAAATTCTCTTTTTGCAAGAGAATATGTTGGTGCGACTAAAAAAACCACAAAATCTGCAAAGGCAGAAACTGGGGTTGAAAGATGTAGAAGAGCTCAAGGTTCGGCTGAATTAAGTATTAATAATGTTAGAGCTCGTATCAATACAGGAGGTAATATGTGGTATGATGGAAATACTGCTAGATATTATGTTCCTAAAGATGGCAGTAGTACTGCAATGTTCTGTGCTGCATTATGGATTGGAGGACAAGACGAAAACAAACAATTAAGAGTTGCTGCTTTACGTTTCGGTCAAGATGGAGATGATTTTTGGCCTGGTCCCTTAACAGTTGATAAAAATGCTGCAGTAAATAAATCTGTTTGTGAAAAGTGGGATAGACATTTCCGTATTACAAAAGCAGAAGTTGAAGCATTCGTTGCTTCATGCCCTAAGAACGCTCAAGGTCAAATTATAGGTGGTCCAACTGATCCAAGTTTGATTACTGAAGCAATCAAAACTTGGCCTGCTCATCCTGAAAACTATGCTGATTTAAAACAATCTAAATATTTAGCTCCTTTCAAGGATGTTGATGGAGATGGTGAATATAATTATTCAAAGGGAGATTATCCTTATTACGATTTTAATGGAGACCTTTGTCCAGTAGTGGCAAAACAAAGTGGTCAAAGATATAATCCAATTAGAACAATGGAAGACTCAATTGGAACAGGAGGAGAACCAGTTCATGGAGGTATTTTGGTTGACCAAGTTTTAAAAGGAGATGAAACACTATGGTGGGTATTTAATGATAAAGGTAATGCACACACTGAATCAAAATCTCAAAACCCAATTGGATTGGAAATTCGTGCTCAAGCTTTTGCTTTCAGTATGAATGATGAAATAAATAATATGACTTTCTATTCTTATGAAATCATTAACCGTTCAACTTTTACTCTTCAAAATACATACTTCAGTCAATGGGTTGACCCCGATTTGGGTTATTCACATGATGACTTTGTTGGTTGTGATGTTAAAAGAGGTTTAGGATATTGCTATAATGGAAAAGCAACAGATGGACCAGGAACTGGAGCTTACTCTGGAAACCCTCCAGCAATTGGAATTGACTTCTTCCAAGGACCATATTTAGATCAAGATGGATTAGATAACCCAAAAGTTTATATTGATTTAGTTTTGGGAAGAGAACCAGAAAAGTTAGATAAGTATTTAAAGAAAGATGCCAATGGACAACCAATTCCAGGCAATTATGATACATTATTAATTTCTGCAAATGCAGATGAATTTATTGATTATTGGTATAATGTAAATGATAAAATTACAAATGGTGCTAATATCAATGGAGTTAACTTTGGAAACGGAATTATTGATGATGAACGTTTCGGTATGAGAAGGTTTGTTTATTATGAAAATAGTGGACATACAACTAAAGGAGAACCTGATAAAGCAACTGACTATTACAACTACTTAAGAGGAATGTGGAAAACTGGTGTTAAGATGACATTCGGTGGTGACGGAACTTCAGGTACTGTAGAATGTGATTTTATGTTCCCTGGAAATACTGACCCATGGAATTGGGGAACAAAAGGAATTATTCCTAATATGACAGATACAAGAGGTTGGACTGAAGAATCTTCAAATAACTCAGCAGGAGATAGACGTTTTATGCAATCAGCTGGACCTTTTGAATTGAAACCAGGAGCAATTAACTATATTACTGTAGGGATTCCTTTTGCTCAAGCAACATCTGGAGGGCCTTATGCTTCAGTAACCCTTTTAAGACAAATTGATGATAAATGTCAAGCATTATTCGATAATTGCTTTAACTTATTAGAAGGACCTGATGCACCAGAATTAACAATTAAGGAACTTAACAGAGAGTTGATTATTTTCCTAACAAATGATGCTCCTTCTTCAAATAATATTAATGAATCATATAATAAGATTGATGTTTCTATTCCTATTAAATATGAGAATACAAATCTTAAAGATACAATTCTGTATGATAATTCTGGTAATCCATATATTTATACATACGATTCTGATACATCTTCAGTATACTATGATCAATATTACAAGTTTGAAGGATATCAAATATTCCAATTAAAAGATAGAACAGTTTCTGTTGCTGATATTTATGATGAAGATAAGGCAAGATTGGTTGCACAGTGTGATATTAGAAACTTTGACAGCAAACAAAATGATGCTCCAATCTCTAAATTAATTAACTACACTAAGGATGATAATATAGGCGGTTTGGTTCCAAAAGTTATGGTTAATGGGTTGAATAAAGGAATTCAGCATTCATTTAGAATTACAGAAGATATGTTTGCAACAAGTAATGATAAGACAATTGTTAACAATAAAAAATATTATTATGTGGCTGTTGCTTATGCATACAATAACTTCAAACAATATAATCCAGAAGACGCTACAAAACTTGATGGACAAAAAACTACTTATATAGCAAGTAGAAAAACTGGTTTTGGTAGAAGTATTTCTCCTGTGATTGCAATACCTCACTTATTAGAACCAGAACAAAACGGTACTTTAGTTCAAGCTGCTTATGGAAATAGTCCTGAAATTACAAGAATTGAAGGAAATGGAAATGGCGGAATGATTATTAACTTTAAACAAGAAACATTAGAACAATTAATGGGGAAACCAAATGAAGAACCTACTGGTATTTCATTCGTTCCAGAATTAAAATATGAAAAGAATTTTGGTCCTTTGAACATTAAGGTTATTGATCCAATTAAACTTAGAGCAGGTTCATTCAATATTAAGTTAATTCCTTCTGATACATCAACCAATTTAATGTATGCAAAATGGAAACTTCAAAATGCTGACACAAACCTTCCTCTTTACACTGAAAGAGTTAATGGAGTTTCTACTGACATATATTCAATAACATCTGACAGAGTCATTGGAGATATTAATGAACAAATTATTTTCCCATTAGGAATTTCAATTTCATTAACCAATCCATTATCAACAGTTGTACCTCAATACATAGGAAATGATTCTTATACTAAACAAAAAAGAGTTTTTGGAGGAGACCTTAGAGAAGCAACAGCTTTATATTCAAGCATAGTTGCAAAAGATCCTAATAAAAATTGGTTATTTGGAGTTTCTGATAATGATGGTAGTGATGCTACAAACTGGATTAGATCTGGAAGTAAAATGTCATCTGAAGAAATTATTAGAAATTTTGGAATTAATGATGATGCAGAAAGTGTTTTTGACTATTTATCTCAAGACTACTATTACTCAACTATGTCTGTTATTAATGGAGGAAAAGATACAGTGTTCTTTACTCATCCTATAGATAAAGCTCAAGATTATGAAACTTTTGCTAATGGATGGTGGGCTCCATATAGATTAACTTCTTTATATGCAAAATATTATGATGCTAATGGCGATGGACAAATAAATCCTCATCCAGGCTTTTCATACTATCACTTCAATACTGCTGCAACTCCTGCATCAATTACAAAATATAGATTAGACCCAGCGTTTGTTTATTCAACTGCATCTAACAATATGAATAATATGTCCTCAGTTGATATTGTTTTCACAAGTGATAAAACAAAATGGACTCGTTGCCCAGTTATTGAAATGGGACATGATCCAGAACAAACAGAAGGTAATGCGAAACGCTTCCAATTAAGAAAAAGAGCATCGGTAGATAAGAATGGATATTCACTTAATGATGGAACTCAAGGTTGGGGTTGGTTCCCAGGATATGCTATCAATCTTGAAACAGGACAAAGATTAAATATGATGTTTGGCGAAAACTCTCAATTGGGAGTTGGTCAACCAGGAAATGGTAGAGATTTAATCTGGAATCCTACTTCAACTACAAGCCTTGGTGGAGAATATGTGTTTGGAGGTATGCACTATGTATATGTATTAGGTGCTTCACAATTCAAACTTTATACTCCAAACGGACTTGAACCTAACAGAGATATGAGAGATGTTACTCCTCCTTCATATTATGATAGGAACGTAGGTGGAAATCCTGATATGGATATGGGAACATGGGCATATAACAAACTAAAGAAATTAGATGTATTAACATTATCTAACTCTACACCATATAATGATTATAGTAATGATAACTTAACATCAGTAACAGAATTATTTGCTTCAGTAATGTGGGTAGGTATGCCGTTAGCAACTGCATTCAATACAAATCCAAAAGCTGAAATACCAACAGATGTTACTGTTTCATTAAGAGTTAGTCAAGACTACAAGAAAAACTACATTAATAATGCTAATGGAGCTGCACCTTCTCCTCAAAATGATAACTATCCAATGTATCAATTTTCCATCACTAAGGATATTGCTACATCAGTAGGTAACGTTGAAGTAGCTAAGACAGCTTTAGATCAAATTACTGTAGTCCCTAATCCTTATTTTGCTGCTTCAATCTACGAAGGAGATCAAGTTGAAAATCTTGTTAAGATTTGTAACCTACCTCCAGATTGCTACATAACAATATACTCTGTTGACGGAACGGTTGTAAGAAAACTTCGTGGACCTTCAAAGAATGTGGTTTCAGGATCAGGAACAGCTCTAACCTCAGTTGATTGGGATTTGAAAAACCATAAAGGTTTACCAATCTCTGGAGGAGCCTACATTATACATATTAAAGCAGAAGGAGTAGGAGAAAAAATCATTAAATGGTTTGGAGCTTTACGTCCAGTTGACTTAAACTCTTTCCAATAGTAATAAACAGCACACAAAAAAGAATATTTTAAATAAGAGATTTTATGAAAGATATATATAGAATATTTGCTTTGTTCATGTTAGGAGTCATGTTATTCTCTAACACGAACGTTAAAGCAGGGAATGACGACAGAAGAGGAACTGCTGGAGCAGGATCACTTTTGATTAACCCTTGGGTAAGAAGTGCTGGCTGGGGAGGAGTTAACACAGCTTGTGGCACTGGAGTAGATGCTTTGTTCTCTAACGTAGCAGGTTTAGGAAGAACCCCAGGAACTGAAGCTTATGCTTCATACAACAATTGGTTACAAAACTCTGGAGTAGGAGTTAGTGCATTTGGAATTGGACAAAGTTTAGGTGATATGGGAGTTCTTGGACTATCTGTAACTTCAATGAGCTTTGGGTTAATTGATAGAACAAAAGAAGGAAGTCCTGAATTTAATAATGGTACTTTTTCAATGAATAATATGAACATTGCTCTTTCTTATGCAAAAGCTTTTTCTTCTTCAATATATGGAGGAGCATCAGTTAAATTGGTTAATGAAGGAATTGATAATGTTACTGCAACTGGTTTTGCAATTGATGCAGGTATCCAATACGTAACTGGAACTAACTACGAAATTAAATTTGGTATCACCCTAAAGAACTGGGGACCTTCAATGAGCTATAGTGGAGACGGTTTGTCTTCAGTAGCTTCATTCTATGGTCGTCAAATGTCTTTGGAACAACGTTCAGCAAGTTTTGAAATGCCTTCAAGTTTAAATATTGGAGCATCTTATGACTTCTTGTTCTCTGAAAACACTCATCGTTTAACTGTTGCTGGTAACTTTTCAGCAATGGCATTTTCAAAAGACCAATACACTTTAGGACTTGAATATGGATTTGCTAAATTATTTATGCTACGTACCTCATATACTTATGAAGATGCTATAACTAAAAGTATTTTTGATGCCGACAACGGAGCAACAACACTTTATTCAGGTTTAGCAGCAGGAGTATCAATAATAGCACCATTAAAGAAAGCAAAATCTGAAGATGCTAATGGAGTCAATCTTTCTTTTGACTACGCATATAGATTAACAAATGTTGGTGGAGGTATCCACACAATAGGAGTAGTTCTCTCCCTATAGAATAATTAATTAATTTAATAATAAGATCGAAGACCTTTTATTAAGGGTCTTCGATTCTTTTTAATCCAAAACACAAAAATTATGTCAGGAATAAAGTATTATTCACAAGAAGGCTTGCAACAACTTAAAGACAAGCTACAACACATGATTGCTGTGGAACGCCCAGCAATAATAGCTGCAATAGCTGAAGCAAGAGATAAGGGAGACTTATCCGAAAATGCTGAATACGATGCGGCAAAAGATGCACAAGGACATTTGGAAGCAAAAATAGCTCAACTACAAGCACTAATCAGAAATGCCCGATTATTAGATGAAAGTAAGTTAGACCTATCAAAAGTACTCCTGCTTTCAAAAGTAGAATTCATAAATCTTGCTAACAATCAAACACAAGTTTATGAAATAGTTCCTGAAAGTGAATCAAATCTTAGAGAAGGCAAGATATCTGTTACTTCACCAATTGCAAAAGGACTCTTGGGAAAAAGAGTAGGAGATGTTGCTGAAATTAATGTTCCTGCAGGAGTTATGAAATTTAAGATAACAAAAATAACAAGAGATTAATATGTCAACAATATTTTCAAAAATAATTTCTGGCGAAATACCATGCTATAAGATTGCTGAAACAGAGAATTGTTTTGCTTTCTTAGACATTTCGCCCCTTGCCAAAGGACACACTTTAGTTGTTCCAAAAAAGGAAATTGACTATATTTTTGATATAGAAGATAAGTTGCTTTCTGAATTAAATATATTTGCTAAACAAATTGCCAAAGCAGTTCAAAAAGCCTATCCATGCCCAAAAGTAGGTATTGCAGTAATTGGACTTGAAGTTCCACATGCACACATACATCTTGTGCCACTAAACAATGTTGGCGATTTAGACTTTAAAAGACCTAAATTGGAACTTTCAAAAGAAGAGTTTGAGGAAATAGCTAAAAATATTATCTCATATTTAAAGTAGAAGAAGAACTTTATTACTAAACTTTATATTAGAAAAAGGCTGTAGTTTTTATTAACTCACAGCCTTTTTACATTGTATTCACTATTTTACTCTCTTTTCTCTTTCTATTCTCCTTTAATAAGTACGAGTATATACTTTAATTGATGAATTTGCTTCATCACCTTGAATTCAATTATCCTTTATTTGCACGATTTCTTTAGAATTTACGAGCTTTCCCCATGCTTTGGGTATTCTTACCTCCCATAATACTTAAATCGGCTTATTTCTTATGTATATGCTTTATTTTTTTTCTCCTCTAATTTCAATAAAACTTAAGTTGTATTTTAATTGTCGAAGGAGTTTAAAGACCTTAAGTACATTAAAGTCCTTAAACGTTGTTCCTATCTCAATTCTTTATTTCACTAAAAGAATATATTAACTTCACCCTTTTTTTGCTTTCTATTTTGGGGAAATAATTAATATAAAACACAGCACTATATTCAAAATAATTTCGTATATTTGCAAATGTAAACCGTTCATTAGGTTTATTTAGGACTATTTATCCTAAATTCAATTTCAGGAGAGCAAATTCCAATTCCTAAAATATATCAAAAAAAAGATGCACATCTTTTATAGTGAAAGATGTGCATCTTTTGGTATGAAAGATGTGCATCTTTGGGGTGAAAAGTCCTTGATTAAAAAGTTTTTTATAAGGACTTTTTAGATTTATACGCCGTTTAGAGAGAATTATTCCCTATATAAATTTGAAATAATAGGGATTATTTACCATATACTCTAACTAATGAATTTTATCTATTGTTTTATTGCATTATTAAAGATAAAAAATCATACCTTTGCAATGAAAAAATATTATTAACCCAATTGAAATAGAATTGTAAAATAATAAAAGAAGTAATTATATAAAAATATTGAGCTTTAGGCTCTTATTCTCTACGTTGTAAATCTGGTAAATTTAAAATGTTGTACGAGAATAATAAGTCGCGAAAGTTCACACTCCTTTGGGTGTGGGCTATTCGTGCTTATTAGTACAACAAGGCTTACCAGAGCCCACAACGTATAATAAGCAATACGAATAGTTCCGCACCTTTCTTTTTGCTTTTGAGTTTGAGAGTTTATGCTTTTCAAACTAATGCAAATGGAAAAAGACTACAGAAATCTTACTCAAGAGGAATTACTTATAAAAATCAAAGAGCTTGAAAAGGAAGTAAAAAAGCTCAATAATCAAATAATAAAAGACGATCGTTACGGATTAAATTGGATTGATTGTCCAGAAGCCTTTGAAGAAGAATCAGAAAATAAAATACCAATCTTAGAGGAAGTAAAAGGCAAGGCTATTTCAAACGATGACGGAAAACCAACTCATATTCTTATTGAGGGGGATAATTATCACGCATTAACTTGTTTAAACTATACACATAAAGGTAAAATCGATGTAATATATATCGATCCTCCTTATAATATTGGTAATAGTGATTTTACTTATAAGGATAAGAATTTTTTAATGGAATATCCAAATGGAAAACCAATAAAAAAAGATGATCCTCTTCGCCATAGTTCATGGATTTCTTTTATAAATAAACGATTACAGTTAGCAAAAGATTTACTTTCAGATAGAGGTGTAATCTTTATTTCCATTGATGATAACGAACAAGCAAATTTAAAGTTGATAAGTGATAGTATTTTTGGAGAAAAAAATTTTGTTACTCAATTTATTAGAAAAGGAAGTGGGGGTAGACAAGATAGTAAACATTATGCAATTATTCATGATTATATCCTATGTTATGCAAAAAATATTAATAAGGGCACTTCTAATAATTACCACTTTGACAATCAAATAAATAGTTGTATCTTTGTGTGAAATATATAACTATGTCAAAATATAAGTATAAAACAACAGGAAATATAGGTTTGTTTGACCAAGAAGCGATATCAGAGAAACTATCTTCTTTAGGTAATCCATTAGAAAAACTAAATGGTGTTATAGATTTTGAGATGTTCCGTAAAGAATTAGAGGAAAACATGCTTAATACAAATAAGAAAAGTACAGCTGGTTGTAAACCATACGATGTAGTTATGATGTTTAAGATTATTCTACTTAAACGTTTTTACAATTTGAGTGATGAGCAAACAGAATATCAAATAAATGACCGATTAAGCTTCAAAGATTTTTTAGGATTATCAAGTGGAAATAATGTTCCTGATGCTCGCAGTATATGGCTTTTTCAAGATAGAATGATTAAGGTAGAGTTAGATGAGAAATTGTTTTTACAATTTAATAGTTATTTAAATGACTTAGGATTATTAGTTAATTCAAGGAAAATAGTAGATGCAAGTTTTGTAGAAGTACCACGTCAGAGAAATAACAGACAAGAGAATTCAAAAATTAAAAATGGAGAAGGAAATGAATTATGGAATGATAAGCCTTATAAGAAGCGACAAAAAGATATTGATGCACGTTGGACAAGAAAAGCAGGAGATAGAAAAATATTTAGTTACGAGTGCAGATATTCATGACAGTCAAGTATTAGATGATTTAGCTGATGAAAAAGATAGCAATCAAG